>Ga0307515_10000108_pt1 | contig 196419 bp, 217 predicted proteins | sample 17_EM_MG_FD_194513 | JGI IMG/M metagenome (GOLD analysis project Ga0307515, IMG submission 194513) | Populus trichocarpa ectomycorrhiza microbial communities from riparian zone in the Pacific Northwest, United States - 17_EM | ecosystem: Host-associated > Plants > Roots > Unclassified... | reverse complement strand
CAAAACCCCCCCCCCCCCCCCCTCATCTGGTTTAGCACCTGGTTGGTCAATAGATTCCCTCTCCCACCTCTTCTCAAAGCTGAGACTTTGGTGGGCCTTCACCACAACTCACAGAACTCCAACTTGGAAACAAATGCTATCGTGGCCAGGTTATGATGTCGTATCAATACATGGAAGCATACAGCCCGGAGGCTCCATCTTCCACAGCAAGACTAACTCAAGTCATAGATATATTTTGACGGGGGACTCCCAAGACAAGAGGGGTCCACGGCAGTAATTTTTGCCAGTCCCGCTTCAGTCCGTAGTTTCGTGTATGCAATACTTTACTTTCGCAGTGATGCTGTCATCTAGAAATGGGCTCTGTGGCAGTGTTAGTGATGGGTATTGCAGTAAAGAAGCAAGGGAAGGAAGGGAAACAATCTACCGGCACGAATCTTTCTCTGCTCCAGACAACTTACCTTCGTGATGTGCTAGCAATTACCAAGGCAACGTTAAAATGGGGGAAGCCAACTCGAGTCACAAGTGTGCACGGCGGTATCACGACGAAGTTATCTTATAAGAAAAAGAAAGCCTTTCTCAATTCTTGATGTAGCAATGAGGTCGCCCCAGAACACGACCAAAACAACACATGACGGAGCAACTGGCCCAAAACAACAGGAAAATGTTTCCAAAGCCAACAAACGACGGAGCGATTGGCCCAAAACAGAACAATGATCAATCCCAAGAAGACAAAAAGAAACCCTAACAAGAAAAGGAAACACACCAAGACCAGTTACACCTCACCTCCTTTAAGCATTTAGACGTCGATGGTAAACCCGATTGCAAAAGCGAATGAGCGAAACGAATGGTAGTGGTAGTTAAAGATAGTAATTGTAACGAGAAAGTTGAATCAAAGGACTGACGAAGATGTCGATTAAAGGAACTAAGGTTGAAAGGACAGTGCTGTTGAAAACTTTGCGATACCAAAGACGTCAAATGATGATGGGGGGTGAATGATAGTGTTACCGGATCTAGAACAAGTCTTCGAAATCGACACCCTTGCAAGTGCGACAGCCCTTCAATCCACAAGCCTTGAACATAATATTATGTTTTCCAATCTTAAGAAGGGATTCCTTGTCGAGTGGGTCGATATAGACCATGTACTGCATGAATTTTCCATCGCAGTAAAGTCTAGTCTCGACGAATTGGAGGTTTTCACAATAGCAACTGAAGTTGCAAAGGCAGAATTCGTGGTCACAAATGACAGCTTCTCCTTGGGAGCCGACGTACAAGCCACCATTGCTGTGATCGAAGTCGTCAATGTTAAACCCGGAGGCTGACCAAGTCTTCTTATGATCATCCAACTTGAAGATGGTAATGTTGGTGGAACCGATGACAAAAAATTCCGGAGAAGGACCAAAGACGTAAGGAGCAGACTCGACAGGTTCAATCAACATCTCGTTCTCTTTATTGTCGTATTCAGGAAAGGGAATGGTTGCCCTCTGCTTCTTGCGGTAAGTGAAACCGGGCTTCATGATAACTTGGATCGTAGAAACAGGCTTGCGGTTACGTCCATTCACCTTCGAAGGATGTCCAGGAAGAAGGTTACGACCGGTCATTTTGAAAGAAGAAGGGGACTAAAGGAAGGTAATGAGCTGGTATTGTTGAATGTATTGTTGGTAAGAGAGCCGCTCGAAAAGGCCGAGACTGTTTGTCGTTTGCGTTTGTTGTCGCCGAGGGTTGATTTTTGTCGTTGCCGAGAGTTGACAAAAGAGTCGCAAAGAGCTTGAAGGACGGGAAGAGAAGAAGATTGGGCGAAAGGAGAACGTTTTAAAGAGGTTGTGTTGAGGCTCCGCCTTGAATCAGGAAAAGGTCAGGGCTTCAACTTGTTTCCTAGATAGGAACCAAAATTTGGCCGACCAGCTGCAACCGAGTGACATCGCATGAACTATTGTAACAATCAACGAGCCGAGTCCGATAATCGCAGTCTACAACGCAGGACCAGCCTAGACGCCTCTTCTGGCGCCAGGCAGGTCCGGCTATGATGATAAGTGACGGTCGCAGTCAAAAGTTTGTATATTGACTCCAGTACATATTCTGAGCTCCAAATTCCTCGGAACAGATTAACATTACGAAGTAATGAGAACCCAACCTAGTTAGATAGATGCAAAGTGCAACGAATGTATCGAAACGACATTGGTATGCAAGGATATAGCCCATCCAAAATTTATATTTTCAGTCAGTCGACAGTACAGATAATCTTCCCCTGTGTCTGATTGCTCTCCATCAACTTGTGAGCATTCACAATCTAACATGGTTAGCGCACCATACCGGCAGACTAGGTGGAATCAGAGTAAACAAGACTCACATCCTTCCAGTCAGAGACCTTCTCTACAAAGACCTTAAGCTTTCCATCAGCTATTCCAGGCAGCACCTCTTCAACGACTTTATCCCTCAATTGTCGCTGATACGTAAGGTCACGGCTTCTAAGGGTAGTTCCCTCGATCCTCAGTCTCTTAAACAAGATCGGACCCAAGTTGACTTCCTTAGCTAAGGGACCAGACATCATAGCCAGAAGAACAATGCGACCGTCTTTGGCTGCAGATGTGATGTCTTTTTGGAAGTGAGATTGACCAACGGGATCAATAATGAGATCGACTCCTTGTCCGCCCGTGGCCTTCAGAATCTCCTCTGCAAAGTCTTGGGTTTTATAGTTGAATCCGGCTGTTGCTCCTAAGGTCCTAGTACAGAAGTCCAATTTCTCTTGGTTGGACGCTGTAGTATACACAGCGGCAGCACCAGCGTGGACTGCCAGTTGGATAGCAGCTATGCCAACACCCGAAGCACCAGCATGGATGAGAACCTACACACAGTTAACAATTTGACTCCATCGCATGGGAATACGGGTACTAAGTACTTTATCACTGGGCTTGAAACCGCCAACAATCCAAAGGGTCTGGGTTGCAGTAATCCATGATTCGGGAATACCAGCTGCTTCCTCATAAGAGAGGCCTTCAGGCTTATGGATGCACATCCCACTGGAAACAGCCAAGAATTCAGCATAGGCCTTTGTATAATTAGCCTATGTACTCTAATCAACGGATCGTTAGGTGGGACAGAGGGAGTATAAACCCCGCCATACGCGAGGCCAAAGACAGGATCGCCCTTCTTGAAGCCATCGGTACCATCTCCAAGAGACTCTACAGTGCCTGAGAACTCCACACCCAATATTTTGGGTGCTTGTGGAGGAAGTGGATACTTTCCCACTCTCTGTACGAGATCCATCCGGTTCAATCCAAATGCCTAAGTCCATAATCAGCAGGGTCCAGTTTGATTCGGAGCGGGATATCTTAATACCCTAACTCTAACCAAAAGCTCACCCTCCTTAGGAACCGGCGTTGGAACATTGTCGTTGATGAAAAGAGCGTCAGCATCGCCGACTTCGTTCTTGATATCTTGATACCGGTTCAGTATGTAGCCAGGATGTCTCGAAATAGGAAATATACGTACCAACAGCGCGCATAATTGTAGTAGATTGTTCAACGTTGTATATGAGACTAAAGAAGAGTGTTGCAATGTTGAAGTGAACAGCAGAGGAGGCAGCGGATTGATAATCCCTCCGGATTACTTATACTTTAACTAGGTAGGCAGGCATGTGGGGAATGATGCAATTGCCGAATATCCCTGTAATGGTCTTAAAATTTACTTCAGGGAATCCAGACTTGAGGGTCCATTAGAGTCCAACAGTTCTCCACTGTGGTCACAGAAACCCGTGCCTAAGATGCTAGATTTGCACTCTGGTCTTCATCTTCAAGACCTACGTTAGGCTGTGCATTATGTAGAGCGGCATGGGCAAGGGTTTGTAGCGTTTGACGCCGGCTTTTCTGAAAGATACGGAACTTATCTGACTGAATAGAGGTTAGAATGTACCTATGTAGAAGCTCAGAGAAGAAAAGTAGAAGGTCACGGCATAAAGAACCAACTGAACCCGATGAATATGACGATGATTAACGACAAAAAGCCTTTTTAGGAGGTTTATAGATAAAATTAGAGGACAGAAGAGAGCAGACAAGTCATTTAGTTGTTTCTTCTTTGCTTGGTGTCGAGAGCTCTTGTGCACGAGCTGAAGGTGGTAAATCTACCAAAGAGAGCAGCGTCTTCGGATTTGGCAGCAGCCATGAAATTATTTAGTGAACCTGTCTCAACTGAAACAATTGCGGTGACACCACCACTGCAGATTTGATACAATGGCTACATGGGAGTACAGAGAACCGCCAATTGAATATTCTTTTCAAAGGATTTGTTATATACAGTACAGTTGTGGAACAATAGGAGCCTTGCTAGCGGGCTTGACTCCAGCCACCATACAGAGCCTCCAATCCCTAACCACCATCTAGCAACCTAAATCCTCCTCCTCCTCAGCACGCCCACCGTCCCCGTCCTCCACACGCTCGCCGCAATGTCCTACTTCAAAATCACCCTGATTCGCAGTGGCATCGGCATGACGAAGCGACAAAATGGGGTTCTCGCCGCACTCGGTCTTCGAAAACGCATGTCGATCGTCTACCACCCCGTCTCCCCTGAGGTCGCCGGAAAGATCATGAAAGTCAAGGAGCTCGTCGCCGTATCCGCCCACGATAAGCCAGAGACAAAAGCCGAGATTCACCGACGGCGGCAACCTCCTACTGGTTTTGTTGTTGAGAACTAGAAGGGGAGGGTTAAGAAGAGACGACGATACGATAGAACGAGGGTTGGGGGGTATAAAATGAGCTAGGGTGTAGATAGTTTAGGCGGAGAGCGTGGTTAACCAAGGGAAGAGAGAGTAACGGAACTCTTGTGTATGATACTGATGGTTCTCTGTACATTTCTCATGGCGTAGAAGAACATTTTGCGATTCTTACGACTTATTTCTTACAGCTATGTAGCGTCTATTGCAAGAAGTCGACTCGATTAAACAGCTCTATCTTCGAAGAAATGCCATAACTTTTGCGCAACTAGAACAATATCTCCCTTCCTACGATCCATCGCCCATATGTATTGGTGAACCACCTTGTGGATCTTGTCCAACCGCTAGATCCTTCGGGTTGTCCTCGGGAGAATCAAACCTCTCCTCCGCACCAACGATGCAGTGGATGTTTGCCGCAAGCTTATTCATGGTCTCCATCCATTCATCATATGGGTCTGAATCAAAGACAATGCCACCGCCTGGGGACAACACTATCAGCTGTGCGCTGTGGAAAGAAGGACAACGAATTGTGCTTACCAGCCTGTAGATACGCAACACCATCCTTAATAGTCATAGTCCTCAATGCAATACACGTATCCATACTATCACCCTCATAGCCCCAGTACCCTACGGCGCCAGCATAAACGCCCCTGCGCTCTCCCTCCAGTTCCGCAATCAACTCCATAGCTTTAATCTTTGGTGCCCCACTCACCGTCCCGGCAGGGAAGATACTTCTAAACGCGTCGAATCGAGTCATTCCCTCCCTCAGCACCCCCGAAACCTGAGACACAAGATGCATGACATGAGAAAAGCGCTCGACAGTCATGAGCCTATCCACGGTAGTGGTCAACGGATCACAGACACGGTTAATGTCGTTCCGTGCCAGGTCAACCAGCATGACGTGTTCAGCGCGGTCCTTGAGGGAAGAACAGAGTTCCTGGGCGAGTTTGTCGTCCTCTTCGGTAGTCTTACCACGCTTGACCGTTCCTGCGATGGGGTGGGTAATGATACGCCCATTCTCGGCCTTGACGAGCAGTTCCGGTGACGCACCTACGAGCTGGAAGTTGGCGCAATCAATATAGAACAAGTACGGCGAGGGGTTGACAGTTCTGAGATGACGGTAAATATTGAAAGGATGCAAAGTTGTTGGTCTGGAGAACCGCTGCGACGGAACAGCCTGGATGATATCGCCCCTTGTGATATGCTGCTTTAATCGGTTGACGTGGTTCTCATAACCTTCTTGTCCAATGTTGGAGACATATTCTTGACCCTTCTTAATCGGGGGCTGAGGAGGAAGTGGGACCTCTAGTGACTGGAGAATCTCCACAATTTCCATAATCACCGCGGTTGCTCTCTCGTAGTCTGGTTTGAGGACCTCCACACTGGCATCTTGGTCCTCCCGGACGTGCATATGCGTGATGACTTTGATCGATTGGGAAAAGTGATCGAACGCAACGATAGTATCGCAAATCATGAACAGCGATTCCGGGATCTTCAAAGGGTCCTTCAGATCTCTTTTTGTCCGGGGTTCAAAGTATTTGACACAATCGTAGGCCACATAACCCAGTGCACCGCCAGTATTGGGAGGTAAGCTCAGGCCGGGGATCTTTGCAGGGCGGTAACTCGCGAGTTCCTTTTGGAGTTCGGTGAGAGGATCAACCTCCAGTCCATGGCCGGTACCAGTCTTGAGAATTTTCCGAGGGTCTGGGTAGAGAGAATCGGGGAGTCAGTTGGAGACATTAACAAAGTAGTCCTGGGTCCGAACCGCATCCAAGAAAGCTGTAGCGCCCAATTGTTTCCCTGCTCGATGCGCTCTCGAAGAGGAACGAATTATTTGTCTTGCTCCTACAATTCTTGTGGTCAATTGAAGGCTCTTGGGGGGTGAAAGTACCGGGACTCACTTGGCGGCGAGCTTCAAGTATGCGCTCGAGGGATTCAGGAATTCCGCCGGAAAGGATGCGACAAGAGCAACGATGTTGGGCGCGGTCGAGGCATCTTTTGATTGTGCTGCGGATATGGTTTCGGCGACCGTTAGGAGTTCTGGTTGTACTTTAATCTTCATGTTTGTGTTAGCGGGGTTCCAGATAAAACGCGGGGCAATGAAGTAGCAAAAGCAAGAACCTTAATGACCATAGCGAACCAAATGAGCAATAATGAGGGCTGGATTGAACTGACAGTAGTTGAACCAGAATTTAAGAAGGAGCATTCAATGCCTCCTATTTACTCTACTCATACACTCTGGGAGTATCGACAGTCAGACATCAGATAGGAGATGCCACTCATCCTTGTGAGTCTTTTTCTAATTTACAACTCCTTGTCGCTTCTGTCTGTCAACGTAACCTCGCCAAAATCTAGTATATATGTCGTCTACTTATAATAATTTCTAGTCTACATTGGTTTTATGCTAATACTGTCATGGAGGGTCGAAGGAAATCTAGATAAAAGGTCAAGTAAAAAAAACGCCAAAGTCCAAACATACGGGAATCTATCCGGCCGCTGTATGCAAATGAAAAACTGTGGGAAGCATAGCCTGAAAATCTAACCCCAAAAAAGTATGAATCCAAGAAAGAGACGTCACCTTCAGCCTCCCATAAAAATATATCATGACTCGAATGTTTAAATCGCAACATGGGCTATCTGCGAGTCGTTTAACCAACACCAAATGTTTTTATGCTGCTCCAGCGCAATGAATGTAAGTATAGTCTGCGGCCTACATAACACAATTAGCCGTCAATCCTCCTGTTAGAACCCTTTCAACTGACCCCAATCTCACGAAGCTGGGAACCCATCCACGGAAAACCCATCTCAAACCCTCATTCTTAGTTACGTCCGTCAACAAATGCATAATCCCATGGGAGTCATGACTCGTCATAATCCTAGTCTTTATGACATCCACAGGACTGCACACAGTGGTCGCAATAAGACCGCTCATCAAGCTCGCGGTAAAATGCGTCATAACGCACTCCTCGAAGTATGATAGCTTCAGCAACAGCCTCTTAGCTTGATCATACGTTGCAAGTTGACAAGAGGTCATAAGGCCTGCTCGCAGAGTATTTGGCCAGACGCCACGAAAAAGGGAACCGAACCCTTCGTCGCGAGTCATCTGTAGTAGTCCATCAAGAGCATGCTTGTAGTTGCGACGCTTGTCTGGGGGATTTGCAAGATCCTGTTGCATTCGCACGTTGATAACATCTGGATGATTTTAGAATTGAAGCTCGAAGGCGCGAGGAAGTGTTTCTGGATATCTACCAGCCGGGTTTCCTGCAAGGCCACCGATCCTATCCAACTACGATTAGCTCGTCATCTAAATAGTGGTAAGGGTGACATACCATCCTGCGCTAAACGACATAAACAGTAGCTTCCCAAACCCAATTTGTCTCCCAGGTGTCTGTGTCCGATTCTTCATCACATCATAAACACCAAACCTCGTCGTTGAATACGTTGCTAGTTGCTCCAATCAGTCCAGGTCCGTCTAGGCTCAAGAACCAACCAACCTTGCCGCAGCAAACTCGCAGAAAGCTACACCCACCATCAACTTCTGTACACACATCACGGCTTGCCGTCAAATTCATGGAGATCGAGACCTACCCCACTATATATAGCTATAACACCTACAATTGACATTAGCATTAACCCCTAATTAGAATCCGGTGCAAAGCTTCAGGGCAGCACCACACCTTCATGCCTAATAATGTTCATCGCCGTCTTTGCCATGCCCACGCTCTGCTTTCCAGCCGTCTGTAACCGCACCTTCACCAGATCCCTAATACACCGCACGCACTCCAATCAGCTTCCGCCGGCTCAATGAGTTGCAGAATACAGTACTCACAGAGGATGTGTGCACACCGCAGCCATACAGCTGGCACTTCCTCCAAACCAGAACGGGGTATTTTGGTCTTTCGCCATGTCATGAGTTCTAGGTGTGCATGCCTCAGGGGTTTTTTTTGGAGCTGTGTAATCAGGATGACGTTGCCAAGCCGGCGGATAATACCCGACCAGGAATTCGGGACTGAGATCGGACGTGAAAAAGAGAGCCGAGATCGGGAACGGAATTAAGCTCGCTTGAATAGCTGTCGACAGGAGATACTCGGCGAATTTCACATATAACACACTCTTCGACTCTTATATTCCCGATTTCGCTATTAGGACCCTTTCAGAATTTCGAGCCTTGCGTACCGTAGCAAAGGAATAGACGGCGCCAAGTTTAATTAAGATTTATTGGTTAAGGGCTTGATAGCGAAGTAGGTTTAACTTTGTTCAACCTCAACCGTTGAATTCTCTTCTTTCATACTCAGGCTACCTGTATGCAAATGAGATTTTCGCAGTTGATCAGCCAAGGTCTTCGATTTGACTCGCTGCTGGGCGCCTCAGCAGTCACATTGTCATATTTTGGCCAACCCCACATGAATCTCCGCCAGCAGAGGAAGAGCCAAAAAGCTTCACTACGAGCTGCCAGTGTACCAAAGAAGCGAAGCCTTCCTACTTGCTCTCACTGCCAAGGTGTAGGCTATCAAAGCAGCAATAAGAAATGCCCAAGCTTGTAGATATAGACTACTTAATATCACTTGACTTGATTGTAAGAAAGTATAAATTAAACCCGTCTATTCCTTTGCTACGCGGTACCGGTTTATACGGTAGAGTACAAATTACAATTCAACACCGTAAGGCCCAGTAGGCATACCGTTTTCCATGGGATTTTCGCTTGCTGCCAACTGCTACTTGCTTTCCATTCAGCAATTGTGAAGCCTCAGTGACGCTTGAAGACGGCTTCCATGATCTTTGAGTGTTTGCAATAGGCCAGTCCGGCCGCCTACTAGTGCCCGCTCAGATATACTTACTACAGGCCGGTGCCGCTTTAGAACACTAGATCTAGATTCAACGGGGTCCGCACAGAACTTGTGCATAGTGTTGCATACGAGAATTGTGTCTTAAGCACCCTCTCTACCGGCTCCCGTTGAATAAACACCGCACACAGGCGAATAATATTGGGTACACATGTTTTTATTGCCTCACATTGATGATAGCGCTGAAGATTTAATTGACACAACATACTCGCTTTGCGTCGACCTGTCATTCGTTCGCCGCTAACCATCGTCAACTGCAGTAAAGCAGCATAGCGGCTCTAGAACAACCTATGCCTCAAAGAGTAGCTAGCATATGTGACGCTAAAGATGAACAATACGACATGACTGTGGAGGTGGGAGACGACTTCCGATGGGCCTGCTCTGTGTACTAAATAGCCTCAGTTTCCTTATACCACTACTCCACCACGTAAAGCAAAAAGAAAAAGAATTAACGCAACTTGGGAAACTCCAAGAAATCCCGTTGGAATGCTATGTTTGTCCGATGTTAGAATCCGTCTCTATGATATTGAACTAGAGTCTTGAACTGCAACGAAGAGTTGCCGTTACATGCCTCACGATGTCATCTGACGGTTATAGAGTTTTCCTCATCTATTTCCGGCGCGTATGACTGGATAGAGGCTGTCTTACATGTCAAAATGGAATTGCTAGAGGCAGCGAGACCGTCATTTCTAGCCCCTCGAGCCAGAATTGACGCTAAAGTCACTCTTCCTCCTCCTCTTTTCTCCTGCACCTAACCAGCTCCTAGCAACAACACTCACTCTTTCTCTTCCTCCATGAACTTGGCCACTCCTTCTTGACATGATTGGACATAAAATCGATATTGTTTCAACCAGTTTCACCAGAAGCTAGCAATTTCACTTTGAAACAAGTGAGACGTTCAAACTATCGATCTCATAAAGGCTAGAAAACGTCTCAACAAAATCCCACAGGCTAGAAGGGTTGTCAACCTAAAGGCTAAGTAAGTATGTATTTGTAGTTTCATTCGCTCCACGCCAATCGTGAACACTTTTTGAATTGATGCCACGCCTATTTCCCAAAGAACAAACAAATCACCCCTTCACATGCACTCATGGTAGAAACAGACAATACAGATAGGAAAGACAATCGTTTACCCAAGAAAACAAAAGAAATGGTCGAGTAAATGATACAAAGAGTCCCGATTAACCAAGAAACACAAAGCACAGAAAACTTTGATTTACAACTCCTCCTTAGCACGATCCTTTGCCTGTGTAGCCTTCTCCTTCGCCGCATCCTTGGCGACCTGACCACTCTCGTAAGCCTTGTTTCCAGTCTTCTGTGCGTTCTTGCTACCGTAGCCCAACAAAGATGAGATCGTATTCTGAATGTATCCCATAGCCGACTGGAACTGATCCCATACACCCTGGTCCTGGCTACCGTATCTGAAATAGTGAGCGTTCCTTCGCGCCATGGCAATCATCTCATTTCTGGTAGATCCCTGATATGTTTTGATGTTATAAGTGTCCAAGTATGACTTCAGCTCGCTGTCAGACCATGTATCGAAAGTAGCATCCTTGACAGTTGCTGTAGCCTGAGCAAGAGCCGAGGTGAGAGATGCGTAGGCTTTTTTGGATCCATCAGTGACAGTCTTGGTGCCTGCATATGCAGCGCTCGCGGCGGAATCGGTAGCCTGAGAAGCAGCACTCGCAGCGGCATCGGTAACCTTGGAAGCGGCATATCCAGCAGCGTCGGTGGCTTTTGAGCCAATAGATGTACTAGCAGATGCTGCTGACGCTGATGCTGAGCTGTAGTAGGCTGCTGCGAAAGAGTAGAGTTCATCGCGAGAGGCAGCGGCGTTGTCTGATACTTTCTGGCCACGAGCCTCCAACCAAGCCTTGAGGTTATCTTTGGTCCAAGTATCAAAGGTCCATGCTCCGTATCCAGTGGCAGCCTTGTGCTTATGGAGTCTAACCTTGGCAAGAAGCTCGTCGCGCTTGGAGGCTTGAGAAACAGGGATTCCACGTGAATCAAGGTAAGCCTTCAATCTGGTGTCGCTCCATTGCTCGATAACTTTGTCAAAAGCAACTTGACCGTAGTAGTTCGCGGTATCGGTGGCCTGGGAAGCCTTGTTACCAATGACAGAGGCGGCGGATGAGGTTGCGCTTGAGATTGAGTTGTATGCAGTATCGCCACTCAGGTAGGCTTTGTTGCGGCGGGCCAAAGCGAGAAGCTCATTCTTGGTCGATCCCTGAGGAACATTGACGTTGTTCTTGTCAAGAAATTCCTTGAGTTTGCTATCAGACCAAGTATCGAAGATGGTGTCGGAAATCGTCTCTTTGGCCGAATTCTTTAACTTGGCGGCTTTAATAGAAGCCAGTCTAGAGTTACGACGGACAGCGGCGATCAACTTGTCGCGGGACGTTGGTTGGGGGACAGGATATCCGCGCTCATCGAGCCAACGCCTGTCATATTAGAACCATACAACGAGTCACAGTAACATAATAAACGTACTTTAGATCACTCTCGCTCCACGACTCGTAAAGCCAGTTACCAGGATATACAGAAGTCTCACCAAGCTTATCGGCAACGTTTTGGTAATTTTTGCGGGCTGACGTCAAAAGGGTGTCGCGAGTTCGTGGAGTAGGGTTAGGAATTCCATGGCGATCCAAAAATGCTTTGAGTTGACTCTCTGTCCACCTACGTCACAATACATGCCTGTCAGTGACGTCACCCCAAACTAATTGCAGATCACCAAACACTCACGAATCGAAAACCCAATCTTTCATGTTCTCGAAAGCCGTCTCGGCAGTCTTTTCAGTCTCATGCCATCCGGATTTAACCTGCTGAACAAGCCAGTTCTTGTCGTTCTTTCGCTTCTTGTCCAGCTCCTTCCCAGTATCGGTGAGATAGCTCTGAAGCTGTGGAGAGTCCCAATTCTTGTAGGTATCGACAACTCTTGTTTGCCAGTTATCCTGGACTATCTTTTCAAGATCTTTGCGATCCGCCGGCTTGGGGTAAGGGATGTCGTGATCACTGAGCCAACGTTCGAGTTCGGTTTCGTGCCACTTATTGTATGCTACATTAGGCAAACAGCACATTAACATTCAAACACCGCAACAAAAAATACTGTGAAATCGAAAGGACAAGCTTACTACTCTTGCCAAAGCCCCATGAAGCAACTGCTTCGCCAGCAAACGCCGCTACAAGCAGCAGATTGGAGAGCTTCATTGCGGGACGTAGGTGCTGTCACTATGACGGATGTTGTGATGAAAAGTGTAACTTAGGAGAATTGTATTTATTTTGATCAGCGGTATCTTGTATTGTGGGAAGGGGGGATGAACGGAGATAAAGGTTCGTGGACAGAAGCAGGAGGTTGAATGAATTTAAGTACAGGCGGCTCGGACAAAGTATGACGACTTTCTCCTTGGAGGCGGCGGCTTTGTCGATCTCCAATAATTCAATGATGTAATTAAGCGTCATGAACCACAGTTTCTCATGAATGATCACTCGCAGCCTTGTGTCTTGGCGTTCATCAGCCTCGTTTTACATTCGACGACGTTCCATTACTCAAGTGAATTGACACGTACAAACCCAGTCTAATTCCAAGAGATTGAATTTATCGAAGGCAATTCCTTATCCCTCAATAGTGGTTCGTGAAACTAAGCTGCCAATAGTCCTCTTATGTACAGCATAACGCTCCCAGATGAAGTCTAGGAAACTTATCGTCAGCGATAGCAGCTCTTCTAGCCTCGTTTTCTTAGAGAATCTAAATGGATAGAAGGAAACATATCCCGTTCAGGAGTAAGAACCCAAGAGATCGGTAGAATGGCATTCTACGAAAGAGTGACGTCTGGTGCATGAGATTGCGCAAAAGAATGGCGATCTTGATCTTAGGTGACAGAGCTTGACTTTCTTCTGTCACTACAGACAAACCCCCAAGGTTTGACTGCACACTGATGACTTGTATTCTGCATCTCTATATCTTCGGCCCACTCTCGTACTGTACACTAATGTACATAGTCTCACAGAATGAAACAAAGCACAACTCGAACTTTACTCTTTGCAGTTTCACATTTCGAAAGCACCCACTCTCTCTGTCACCACGTATCAAAATTACGGGTCTCTGTCTAGTCCTCCCATACCTGTTGAGCGGACATTCGTGAGCCAATATTCACCTCGCAACTGCCAAACACAAAGAGCAACTCACCCTGCCAATAACCCTTCCCAGCCTTCTCATCCACATCATTCTTCCCCTTCTTATCGTACCTCTCCTCCATCTCCTTATTGTGTCTCTCAACATCCTTATCGCCCTGACCGCCAGGCGTAGAATCCGGGTTTATTTTCGGCTTCGGCTTTCCATCCGACGGCGAATTGACACTATTCTCCTTTCCTTTAACCTTCCCAGTCTCCTCGGATCCTCCACTTCCAGTTCCCTTGCCCTCATCCACCGGCGGGGGTCCTGGGTGCTCCAAAGTAGAGGAGGCCCGCGATTGATGTTCAACCGAAGCTCCATAGCCAGTTTGCTCGATATCCCCATAACCGGAGGTAGTGACGTATGTGCGAAGGGCGGAGGAGGAGATGGCAACATTGCCGCGACGCAGAATCTGTACAGTAAGCATTATTGTTGTAGGGACAAAAATTTTATCGTGAGAGGGAGCGTAATAATGGTCGTGTGGGAGATTGAGGGAATACTTCTTACTACAGATACTTATTACGCTTTCAGTAGATAAGAGTGGGGCGGTGGTATCTACTTAGTACATGTTGCGGTGATGTCATGACATCTGAAACTTGCCTTATAGTGCTAATCAGTCTTGACTCATGGATATCACTCGATGTTTGGCATTGTTTACTTATAGAATTTAAGGGAACCACCACTTCGCTTCTGTTTTCTGTACTGGGCCACAATGGGCACTGGGCCAACGATCCCATCGATTGGGTGCCTTTTTGCAGGGTATGTCTGCAGCCTTCAGATTAGGGCGATATTATGTACTGGATACATGTCCAGGTGTATATATACAACGTTAGATCTTTAGAGGGATATATTTCCCCTCACATAGAATCCCGCATATGTGAGTTCTCACTTCTTCATTCGGTCAATCTTAAAACTTTCGATTCAACTATCTACCGATCTCTTATTCCTAATCAAAAACTCCTAAACATCGAGGATCTCTCATGCAAAAGCTCGAAATAAATCATCCAAACTCCATGTAACGCCACTGCAGCCCGATCTCATCTGCATACAGAAACCAGAATCGAACCCTCCAACCATGTTACAACATTTCGTTCTTGAGCCCTCCGCGAGAGGCGGGGTCTAGGGCCATACCCTTACTACCTCCCCATTTTGTACAAAAACCTCCTAAGATATCGTCTTGCATTTGTAGAGTGCATGGTGCATCTTGATATATCCACCAAATGAATTGGGCTGATTTCGTGCTGATGTGGTTTTTTGATTGTGACCGACCAGGCCTGTGACTGACCACGTCCTCTTGGTGGTGGTCTCGAAACAGGAGTATAGATGCGGCCAAAACGAAGCCGCGTGTGCTAGCTACAACTGTGTGAAACAAAAGTATCCCATCATACATGGTCTGTTGAAGGAAAATAGTACCCTACGAGACCAGTCAGTAGAAGCAGTCGCGCTCTCCGTTAGAAAATAAGATACAAAGAAATGAATTTGAACTCCGCCAGGAAAGAAGATAAAATGAACAAAATCAAAAGATGAACTCCATCAGAAAAGATACAAAAGTGGAGATGGACCTCCAATATCGTTTCATGGTAATGCGCTTGCCCCGCATACCTATTATACCGCAGCAGAAAGAAAGCTTTCACAGACCACTTAGATGTCTCAGAACTTAAAAGTAGAGATCATATCCCTCACCGTAAAATAAGTGACGTAACGGCGGAGCGCCGTGAGAATGGTAAATAATATACAAAGGGAAGAAGAGGTTGCAATGAAAGACTTTATAGTATCAGTATAAATAAAGGTACTGGAATGTCGGACTAAGCCTCGGATCCAGGAGAAAAGGAAATTCGCTCTCAATTATTAAAAGTAGCTTTCCCGGTTAGCCATAGGGCTGGTTTGATATTCGCCTTTCCTCTGTGCGGTCATTTTCCTGAATTCTTGGTTTATGACTTGTGTGAATGCATGGGCATCTATTCAAGAGTTAGCATCGAGACGATAACTTAATACGGAATGAGATTCATACCAGATTGTTGAAGGAACCTCAACTCGAAGTCACGCCAGAGCGTCGTTTCGAAACAGGAAGAGAAGGAGAATTGTCGGATGTTTTTGATCCTGACACCATTGGGTCGCGAGCAATATATCCAATTAGAAGAGCATATCTGATTGGTAACTATCGAACGACAAGTCAGATGCGTTCGTCGGTCATCCAGAAATATTATAGACTCACTGAACGCAGTCCAAACCGTGACATCTTGTTCTCCATCCGCTTTGGCAGCAGCAAGCCTGATACAACCTGATTCCTTATCTTTAAGAAGGCGAAGCGCATGGGTATAACCGTCATCGTCAATTTTGCTAACGTTGTTAACCTCGCATTCGTGAAAATGGGGAGAAACATACGCGCTAAACATAAGACTCTCGCCATCTAGCCAGTACTCAGATTCCTTTGGGATTGGGGCTGAAGGGGCGCTATATCTCAATGCCAAAAATGCGTGATAGAATAGCGTTAGTGTCTCAAAATCGGCGAAATACAGACAGGCCCAGACAAGGTTGCGACGAATCAGATGAATTCCTGGTCCAACTCTCGCAATATCCAATTTCGAGGCGTTGGTAGCTGTCTGAAAGCGATATCCGTTCCTTCTGCCGGAACTCCAGCTCCCACCAGAACCACCCTTAGTGCAAACCACCTTGGCCTCTTCAGTAGCTTCATTTCTAAACATTCTCAACATAAGGTCGTTATCGAACTCCCTGTTTAGAAGTTAGTAGTCGATTGGATCGTATGATAAGTAATGGGTGACTATATACACTCTGAATATTTCATGCTCCTCTGGAGCCATGCTAAGATTGTCCATTTGGGCTCCGTAGCATTGCGATTGTCTGTCCAAAGATTAGCGGCAAAAAAATCGATGGTTTATGAATTGACTTACTTAGGAGGGTCGGATAACGACGTAGAACCAGGGCTCATACCGAAGACCTGAGACCACCAGTGCTCAGCACCTCCCTTGGATGGTAATTGTGGAGCGCCAGCTCGAAGCTTTTGTCGGGGCATTGGTGGAGTGGTGGGAGGAGTTGTCATTCGATTCATATTTGGTGATGGAGTGGTCGAGTAACGGCGAGGCGCCGCTATTGGCGGGGTGAGTGGCGTGATTGGTGAGATAGGGGAAATTGGAGACATTGGCGTCATAGGGCGGGATTCATGGATTGTGCTGGGCATATACCGATATGAATCGATGGGTAGTGGGAATGGGGGTGAGGGGAGTGGTGTACTGTATGGCCGTCGTGGAGGGCTGTCATATGGAGGTGTTGATAAAGGACTTGAAGCCATTGGTGACGGGCCCGGATAGCGTGCTTGAAATGCTTGCTCCTCGACTGTACGTCGATGGTTCTCTTCCATCTCCCTCATCCTTGCGGTAACCTTTTCCTGTTGACTTGCAAGAAGTCTAATTTGCTCTTGAAGCCGTCTCACCTCTGCCTTTTGCTCGCTCTTCTTTGAAAGGGTAGGAGAAAACATGCTGGGTCACAGTTAGCACTCGGATATAGAACATGGATATAAAAATATATATACTTCCGAAGGAGGCCTGCCAGATTGAACAAGAATGTCCTGTGAACATCCAATCGGGCTTGTAGTGATGTCCCTTCAATATTCCTAAAAGATGACAAGATCTCATTCCACGACTTCCTTGCACTTCGTGGAGATGATCCTCGACGGGTTATACTACACCGCAGTACTATCCCATCCAGGTCTTTGAGCGATGATGAGCAGCTTCCAACTCCCAAAACAATGTCGTCAAGCAACTCCCGCGGTAAACGACTGAACCTTGGGTCCAAGAATTGCATATCCAACTCTCGCAACAATGTTTTGATCTCAAAAAGAGTGCTGATGACCGATCGGATTTCCCGAGCTGCTTCGGGATATTCGTCCACAAAACGGTAAAGAGAGTCGGCCAAGTGACTCGAAATTGAGGCCAGGGTAATAGCCCCGAATGCTGCAATGCGGTCCGCCATCACTGGGTTCGTGGACGATAGTCTTAACTTGGGATAAACTTGATATGAATGATCTGTATAAATGCGGGGTCGTGAACGTAATTCGTGACGGTCGTAAAGTAGACGTAGAAGAGAAAAGGTTTTTAGTTCATCAATTTATCGAAATACGAAATAAAATGGGCCGTGAAGTATATGCTATCGTTATAACATGGGTAGTTGAACAAAGAGCTCCTATGAATAGACAGAGTGAGGAGCTATGAATATCGTGGGGGGAGCGAAAGGTGAGAGGATAAGACAAAAACATCCACGAGGACAGGCAAAACGATGCAATATAACGAAAACACCATACACACCCAGAATTTCTGCGGAGGTTCTCCCAATAGAAAGGTGGGATGTGACGTGGTCGAAAACTATGAAGCGCATCGCATTAGCGGCCTTACTCTGAGGAATCGATATACATCGTGTTGCACTCTGAGCGGGCACCAATTTATGGGTGCAGTAGGTGTTGCTACAACAGTGATTTGTCGCCGGAACGCTCTGCAGACTATGGTTATTCCCCACTCCGTCTCCCCTCACTGCCTACGGCGAGGCCTGAAGGAGTGGGCTGAAACGACTGTTATGTCCCCACCTAGTTTCGGCATGCAAGGCCAAGGCGGTCAATAGAGCCAATTGCCCGTCTGAAGGACGTGGGAATCAAGGTGGTGACCCCAAAACTTGCGCAGATGCTCACCAATTGACAAGATTGCGGGGTTGTATGTATGTGCGTTCATACAATTAGAGGTTGGATGTGTTGGTGATCCATTCCCTCATGCAGCAAAACGCATGACAACCGTACGAAGCACTGAAAAGTAGCTTTGTCGCCAATCGTTGTAATTCATAACCGGCACTCTCGGTAAGCCGTGCGTCTTCTTTTAATAAGTCTAAGAAGGTCCATCCATGCTTAGTGGAATGAGATACCACCTGCAATGGAATACCACACCGCAACGCTGTTGATAGGGCCACGAAATCTGGTACATTTCTCCTTCGATTTCGCAACAAACTGTCGGCGATGAACAACAATGTCATATTAATTGGAAACGAGACCGTTTGTTGCACTGTTCTGAAATCTCGATGACGACTGCAATTCAAATCAGAGTCGTGGATTGTATCAGTTCGCCAGGGAGATGGCAACAGCATCTATCCATCGGACACCTAAGCGAACAACAATCTTTTTGAATCTCGGGAAGAGTGCGATCATGACGACAGTTCTCGTGGGGCAAAATCTGAGACGAATGATCCGGGGGTTGACGCGAAAAGAGAACGTCAATCCGCCGAGCGCCTTCAATTGGGCGCATTGTTTGAGCGAACTTCAAGCCTGATTGGTAGATGCTAAAACGAACCGTTCGGGCCATTTCTGGAATATGCGGGGCTGAACTGCACAACATATATGCTAAGTTTGTATGTATGGTTAATGGGCTGGATGACGAAAGAGTTGCAGACTTGTCATGGAATCGAGTGACTGACTGTGACAGTGTTCAGTGGACACGGAGAAGGATGTCACGATCGGAGGTGCAGTGTTTGTTTTACGGACAGTTGCCTGATTGTGAGGTGCTTGGCAGGTTCAAAGCTAGGTACAAGTGCACTAAGTTGCCTAGAGTATTAGTATGTTAAGCAAAACGATACTATAATTACCTCTAGGGCGAGCGATATCACGATGATAGACGTCGATGGCCTAGAGATGTGGGAATGCCTTCCTTCAGACATCAAACTTCCTCGACTCTGATCCTACTAATAATTAGTAGCCTGACCTGCTGTAATTATTAGACAGCCGGATTAGGACAAATTCATCGAATAATTCCCTGACCAAAGACCGTGGTACTTGCTAGATCGACCAATCGAATACCTTGTAAATTCTGTGTGCCTGTCCGAGCCCGTGCGTTTGGATAAGTGGCGCCTTCGAGTAGAAACGGTGTCTCAGGCTCATTGGCGTAATTGGCGTGTTTGCAGGGATATATTATCAACAGCCTTCCAAATGCGCTTGTCTCATGGGCTAGGAAGCGCGAGGAAGTTTTACCAGCATCATAAGTTTTGGTGGATGAGAACATTTCAATTCTTCAGAAAGCCCCCATTTTAATCCGGAACCCGACAGAAATCCACCGTATCCAACCTAGAAACCAGTACACAGTATGAAAACGCGATATCCATGGCGAAAAAGGAAAGCGAAACATAGAAGAGAAATAGAATACAGTTCATCGTTCATTCACGTCTTTCACATGTCGAAGTTAGAATGAATGCGTGGTGATACGATGTGATGATATCTGACAGCAGGAAACACATCTAAGTAAATCCACCACAGTTCACAACACGAGAGACCGACGACCGGGAAAGATATTACTCCTCTTCCTCATCTTCATCACCAGCAGCCTAAGAGATATCAGTAACCATTACTTGCAACTATAAAAAGTACTTCTACTCACAACGTAGGCAGCCTTCTCATCTTCATAGCGCTTCTTATCAGCGGCGGCTTTAGCCTCGTAAGGCAAGCGCTGCTTCTCGGAGAGGGCCTTCCAACGCTCACCAAGAACCTTGCCGACTTGACCTAATTATGACGATAACAGGTTAGACACTATGTCATGACTAAAGGACATGAAAGACATTAGACGTACCGAAAGCAATGCCAGGATTCTCATTCCTGACATTGTCGCGTTGTTCATTGGCAAAGAACATGTAGGCGGAAAGACCACGCTTGGGGGCGTTAGGATCTGTTAATGGTGGAGTCAGCACGTGTATTTGATAGCGATTGCTTGCATACGAGTGGGCAAGGAAGGAAAGCGACATCCACTGGTACTGCGAACATCAAAGTCGATGAAAGTTGAAAGGAGTCAATTAAACATACCCTTCTTCTTCTTGGCGGCCTTAGCAGGCTTGCGAGTTCTCTCCTTAGGCATCTTGAATAGTAATTTGTTTTGAAGATGCGACCAGGAAGCGCGTTGTTATTGTTATTGTTTGCGGAACTGCGGATGGGAATTGAATGTGAGCAGGAGAAAATATGAAAAAAGCGGGGGATGAAGGTGATCAAAGAGACAAAGGGGATAAGAAACAGACACTTTTTGTACAGAAGGAAGGTTGAGGTTGAAGGAGAAATGTATGAACAAACACGCAGACGTAGTAGCCAGGTCGTGTTGTTTTGGTGGTGAGGCTCGAGTGAAGGCGAGAAGACCAAAACACGAGGAGAAGGCAGAGAGAAGAACGAAAATGGATCCGAAGCAAAGGAGAGGGATGACAAACCTGAATACGCAAGCGCGATCGCAAGAGAAAGATGGAGATGGGGAGTTGAGAAAGTTCTGTGTTTTTTTTCGAAACTGAATAGAAGTAAGTGAGAGTCTATGGGCGATGATTTATCTTATCGGCGAAGTTGTGGACAGAGAGCGCACCGTAGTAGCAGTGTAGGTAGTATGGGAGAGGACTTACAGCAAGCAGAAGGGAGTTTGGGTGAGAGAGGAGTAGTATGGGGCGGCAGCAGCAAACTGCGAGTCTTAACAGCAGTAGTTGGTGTGGTGCTAGTCCACCCATCATTTTCCCAGTACGCCTAAAACAGTGAGGGGCATACAACCTTCCCAATCACCGCCCCCTGCTTAGGTTTGCCGGTGAATGAAGGGTCAAAGACAGAAAGAAAGAAAGAAAGAAGCTGTTTGCCCCCGAATTGCTCTGTCTATTCTGCTCATAGCTCGATCAGATTCATAGCCAAACACTGGTGCAGTCCAAACATTCGCTAAAATGCATGTTGCATTTAGGTAATCAAGCCAACCACTTTGGGTCTAGCCCGGCCAGGAAGCCGAAAATGACTTGTGCTTGTATGCTTGTACAAGGCGCGCAGATTGAATAGAGGTAATTTACTCAAGTAGACCGCGACGGAACGCAGCAGTCATCAACAATCACAACAGGAAAGAAACAAGCTGCTTCATGCAGACAGCTTGCCGGCTGGAGACAAAGAAATAATGGATGGAAATGGGAGGTTAGTCGGACTCTTCGACCAGGAGAACCCAGGCACTGTATTCTCAGGGATGAGAGGAGAGTGAGGGAAGGGTGAAGAGAGAGAAGAGTTCCTCAGCCGTTTGCTGCGGATGAGCGATCGGTCGTAGGCTTCTCCTTCATCGTCCACTTTGGACCTGGCGTCGCTGCAAGATCCGGCATGGCTACCCAACGATCCCCGTTTTCTATTGATGCAGGACACGGGGAGTCTGTTTCGGTTCCTGATAATGTTCCTTTTTCTCGTCCACGTCAGTCAGCTCAGATCCGCCAATATTCTCTTCATCGTCACCACCGCGAAACAACACAGCATTTTCAACAACCGTTGTCGGGCGGACCCGTGGCGCCTAGCAACCTAGTATTGAACCCCAGTAGATATATCCCCACCCATCCTCTCCACAGTGGTGCCGCCGCGCACTTGCCATCGCAATCCGACATTGATCTCACTTTATCCTCTCTCAGTTCCGCCGACGAGGCCGAGGACTTGAGTCGAATCATTCGCTATCGAACACAAAAGCCCCTATTCTCAAACCAGCGCAACGACGTTTCTCCGATCGAAAATTTTGTTCAAGGTCTTACAGGTCATCGCCTGGACGAGGATACTGGCCAGTGGAGGTGGAAGCCCGAAGCCGCACAGCGAAGCCGATTGGCGTCCTCTCAGGTATCTTCCTTCGAGCATTCGGAAATGATTAGACGTCGGACGGCTACGGGGGAGGAGGCATTGATATCTCCCGAGCAACCAGACGGAAATGGCGACTTATTCGAAAGGCCGACAAGCGCGTCGAGCATGGCGAGCATGTCATCCTTCCGGGACTTTATGAGCAGGGACCCTGTCGAACCTGATAAGAAAAAAAAGGATGTGAAGGCTAGTCGAACAAGCAGGATAGTACCACCGAAGCTCCAGAACTTTTTTTCTTCGAGAAAGCCTCCGACTCCTAGCAAGGAGATAAATGGTGTCGGGGAGGTCGAGTGGGTTAGCCCGGGCGCAACCGAGGGAAGAAGGTCGTCCGAAGAGTCGAAAAGGTCGACTTCAACAGGAGCGAAATCGATTCTGCCACGCAGGAGCCCGAGTTTGACTTTGAAGTTAAAAGAAGGGGAGCCACTATTTCAAACGGTGCAGAGGAGAGCAGAGGAGCGTTCAATCCGCTCACCATCCGCGAAAGAGTCGCGCGAAAGCCTCCGAGACCACCCTGCGTCGGCAGCCAGCACTGAGCGACGAAGGACTATTGTCTCTCCGAGCGACAGACCAGCAGCATTTACGACGGTAACTCCTTCTACTAGACACTCTCGCATCCCATCTTCTGCGAGCCCTTCGGTGTCGCGACCCACTTCAAGTCACGACCACCGGAGAACCTTCTCCACCGTTTCGACCACCGCCGAACGACGACCCCTCAGGTCTACACCTTCCTCTAATTCCCTCGCCAGCAGTCGTACTTCAGACCCGTCGTCCCCTCGCGGCTCCCAACACAGCCGAAGCGAGAGCAACCCTAACCCCACATCGCATCTTGAGAAACACAGGGCCACCAAACGGATACCAGTACCCAACGGTCAACCAGCTTCACTCAATCGATCAGAGAGTGCACCACACGACTATCCTCAAGCAATCTCAGGATCAAGCCCCATCAGTCGAACACCAAGCTTGAAGACTGAGAAGTCAAACGACGACGGCTCGGAGAAGGCAATAAGGGACACTACCCCCGAACCTGGGATGGCCGACAGTACTTCACGGCACTCACCATCCACACGACAGAACCGTGCAGATTCTATGGATTCCTTTCTCGATCGGAAACCACTCCTTCCTAAACCCACTTCTAAATCCACATTGCCACATATCCCTTCTACGTCACTTCCTCCCCTTAATACAGACAAGACGTCTGGGACCGCATCGGAACGATCTAGGCATCGAGAGCAAATTTTGAGGAGTCCCACTCTCAGCGACTATGACGACTTCCTTGAAGAGACCAGGGGAAACGCAAGCCCAAGTCCCTACGGTAATGGGTCACCACTCTATGATCGCTCAACCGGGAAGCCGAAACCGTTTCCGAAGCCGCCGAAAAGTGCTCTCGAGGATGATGACGAGGAATTAGTTGCCCTCGACGAATTGAAACGAAAGGACCAAGAGTATCAAGCCCTCCTAAGCCCTCCAAAACAAGAGGATGAGGATGACACGTTTATGTTACTGGGAGGAACTAAACAGTACGAACCTCAGCTTGGCCGGCCTGTGCGGTCAAAGGCGGAAGCCATGGCTGGAGATCGGAACAGGGAACGTGAAAAGACTGCTCATGACAAGATGATGAACCGCTTAAAAACTTTGCATATGGAGCTAAGGAGTGCACGGAGGGGTATCGACTATATTGAAAGGAGGCTGAACGGTGTTGGCTCGAGTGATGAGAGCGAATGGGTTGATGATGAGGAAGACTCAAATGGTGAGAATATTGCCAAACGGATAAAAGCGGAGGATATCAAACAAAGACAGAAGTTGCGAAGCGTCGACGTTGTCGACGCTATCAAAACTCGTTCAGTTCCTACTGGACCATCGGCAGCATTAAAATGGGGCACCGTGGGATGCCAGCTTGCCTTGATATGGTTTCTCCTAGAGATATACTTTTTGTGCGTTCTTCATTCCTACCCCCCGTGCCTGTCTGGTGCTAATGAGAATAGTTACAAATCATTTCCACCGTCAGCCTCATCTACTCCTGTTTACGTAACTGAGATTCCGGTGTTTGGATCTCAAATATTTTCGGCACTTACAACAAACCTCATGTTTGTATTTAGATCGGTTTTCTTGAAAGCTCCTCAAGCATTGTGTGGCGTTTTTATGGCATTCTGGAACATCATTCTGGGGCTAGTTGATATCTTCGGCGATGTGACACCCAGCTTTGGGACATCGTCATCTGTTGAAGCTGAGTATAGCATGGGACCATCTAATATCCCACCGTTGGGGTCGGATTTTATAGTCGGTCGGTAGTCCCTCTGGTTGGGTATTTGATATTTTGGAGTTTTGGTGGGTTTTGGTCTTTATTTTTTCGTTCTGGACGAATTACACAAGCGTCGACAGTGTTGCTTTCCAAGCATGTATTTATTGGTGTTTTTTTTGATACCTACCTACCCCAGGCTGTATGATTTTTTTGTTTAAAATACCTGTAACTTAGCATACGCTTTTTGGTGAATGGATACCTTATATTATTCTGAGCAGGGTGCGTGCCTACTCGATCAATTTGATGTTGTCTGCCGAGTCTGATGTGGTGATGTTTCATGTTTCTTCCACCACGATCTCCGGGTAATGTTCACAATCTCCCAACTTCCATTTGGGTCTACAATCTGCCCCGGCATCAACCACAACCATGACATCGAACGGCCTTTACGGCACTCCCCGGCCTAAGAATAAATTGATCCCTCTCTCCTCGACATCGATCCACGCGCTCTCCATTGAACTCTCACTCGCACGTTCAAAACTCTCCAAAACCGAAAAATCGGCGCCCGCGCGATCACGCCCCTCAAAGACAAGTGAACTCTTCCACAACAAGGGCGTTTCCTCGCGCGCCGCTAAAGACGTACGTGATGGTGGTGGAAAGACTACGGCAGAGCTTGGAGATGGCGGGGTCAGTGAGAGGGATTGGGAGAGGAGCAGGAAAACGATGAAGGCGAAGGCGAAGCTCTACGAGAAGCTGAAGCGTGGAGATGGGGATGGTGAGGGGACATTGGTGGATTTTGATCGGAAGTGGGCGGAGAATGGAAGTGCCGAGGAAGAGGAGGCCGAAGACGATGAGGACGAGGAGTTGGTTGAGTATGAAGATGAGTTTGGACGCACGAGAACGGGGAAGAAGTCGGAGGCCGAGCGGGAAAGTAGAAGGAAGGAGATTGCTGCGGCTGCGGAGGCGGAACGAACTGCGGACTCGAGTCGACCCCCACCGCCAAAGGGGATTATCTACGGTAATACTATCCAGACGCACGCATTTCAGACTCCGGACTTTGCTACGTTGCCGAAGGAGGCGGATCTTACGGCGGCGATGCCGACGGAGGAGGAAGAGGATTTGATGACTGAGGCGCATTATGACGCTAGCAAGGAGGTTAGGACAAAGGGTGTGGGGTTCTTCCAGTTCAGTACGGATAATAAGGTTAGGAGGTCTGAAATGGAGGAGCTATTGAAGGAGAGGGAGAGGACGGAAGCTGAGAGGAAGGAGAAGGCGGAGAGGAGGAAGAGGAAGAGGGAAGAGATTGAAAAAAGGAAGGAGGAGGTCAAGGCCAAGAGAAGAGGAAAAGTTGGGGGATCTTGGTTGGAGGAGCAGTTTGGGGGTTTGGATAAGCTCGATGGGTAGTCTTGTGGTCTGACTGGAGTTATTGGGAGTTTGGTCATTTTCACAGCGTTTGAGAAAGCTTTCTTGTTTTGTAACATAGGCATTTAATGGGGCCATACACAACTTAGATATCTCTCATTACTGACCCCAAATCTAAACAGCAAAATAACACTGGTATCATCAAGCTCTACTTCGCACCACATCCCCCACCGCATCCTCCGCCACTTCCGCCACATCCCCCACCGCATCCGCCGCCGCAAGCTCTGGGAATACGTCAGTGTTAACCGTTGTACAGATTTATAAAAAGACACCTACCCCGAATCTTTGTGGTCCTGTTTGCCAGTCTGAAGCTTGCCTTCCCATCCACCATCGGGACTATGGCCACCCCACGAAGTTGAAGCCTTGGTTGAGCGGCAGTGGTGGTCCTTGGACGAGGTTTTGGTTTTGGGAGCTTTGGAGCCTTTGAAAAGGGAAAACATGGCGGTAGTTGTGAGTATGTGTGATAGCGAGGGAATACTGTAGATAGTTCAAGGCGGGGGGTAGGTAGGAGAGCTTGATATTTATCAAAGCTGTACTCGACGGATTTTCAAGTTACCGGAAATGGGAAACCCTTGCCCTCAAATGGGTAATGCTAAGTTTCATTCTAAGCGCCGACGCTAGCCATTACAAGTCATTTTACGGCAGGGTTAGGGTTTTCAATTTTCCGGTAACTTGATAACCCGTTGAGTAAACCTTTGCCGCGTAACAACGACTGTCGAAGATGATATACCCCCTATTTCTACCTTATCGTTTCTAGCGAGAATATATTTATTTGTGTGATACGAGCACCTAGTGAAATATATCTTGTATGGTTTTATGCTAATTGTATTATCACTGTGAACAGCCGAGCACGCAGCTTGCTCCTCAGTGCCTACTTAGGCTTCTTCGCATCCTCCTTTTCTTTTTTCAGCTCGTCCTCCCTCTCAATCCAGTTCTGCATCTCGTTGTATCGTTCTAGATTCTTTGTTGAAAGCACAAGATGAAAGGTAAATCGTGAGATGTTTAGGTGAAGTTCCTGGGTCACACCTTCACTAAACCAGAGCCTCCACAAGACCTCGGGAACCCAAGATGGAATTCAGGTCGGTCGACCCATCAGCCGCAATTACTCTCGTTTCTTCTCGTTCGTCTAGAAGATTTTCGATATACAATGCAGCACCGCTTGCTTTAAGTATTTGAGCAAGTGCAGCGTGGACTTTAAGCAGGGAGGAGGTGGACCGCTTCCTCATCATAGTTCTTGAAAACAATCCTCTTGTTCAAAGTGTCCCCCGCACTGCCTAGGAGTGGGAATGATCGTTTTGCTTGTCTCAACGTATAGGTATTATCTTGCTAGTCGTAGTCAAGCCCGTTAGTACCTTCATTTGGATGCTTGGAATTTGGCTTACGTCAGTTGCTTTAAACCAAAGCTGCAAAATTCCAAACCGTCTGTGGAGCTCAATCGAGAGTAGAAGTCCATTATAGGGCTGATTAATGTTTGGCCCCTGGACAAGGGATCCAAGATCGGGGGCAAACATATTGAGAAGCCTCCAAAAATATACTTTTGCATCAGACTAATCCAATGAGGAGTAAGCACCGAGAGATAAAAGGAAACCGTTGCTTACCAGCTCTCCCGTTGTCGATTCTACCTCATTGCTGAAATGTGGTATAATATGGGCAGCTTCACAGAATAGGACTTCTTGAAAATAGTTGGAAGTCAAAGTTTTGTTGGCTTTCATGACCTTCGAAGCCGCTGTCCAATCGTAGGCCCCGGTGATCAGGCACTTGTTTCCGTCTCTTTTCATAATCTGGAAGTAATGAGTTAAGTGACATGTTGTAGAGTTACTAGAAGACTTACATCCTTTCTGAATGATTGGAGCCTTCCTTGAACACCCTCCGGAGGTATAGTTGTCCCATTGGGTTCTTTCCACCGACAAATTTCCCTCCAAGGATGTTTTACCATCGGCCTTCGGCTACAGACACCGCCCCCCTTCCGAAACACTGTCGAGCATGCTCACAACATCTTCATGAAAACTTTAACCATGTACAATGGGTCTGCACTTCACGGTCATTCCGTTACCAGCTCGCAAACTTCGCTGCATGCAGGTAGATTCCTCAGGGCTCTATATGACTTCGCAATAGGTGATGGAGGAAATATGAAGTCCTGAGGTGCAGCCTGAAACACATCTACAATGTCCCGTTTGACGAAAATGATGGAAAGCTACCAATGCCATCTCTAGCTACGATCGTGCAGGAAGCACAATTAAGGGTACGAATTGGATTGAGCTGGGAGCCTTCCGAAAGTGTTGGGGGTCTCGTACGGTATTGGAGGGCAGAGTGGGCTATTGTCGGGATATTTAATAGGATGGACTTATATTGGTATCAGAGTGTGGAAAGGGCAATTATTAGCAAGATTGGTGGAGGGGTAAGTATGGGTGTGAGGATTGGGGAGTAGAATCAACAGGAAATGAAGAGGGAAGAGGATTGGAAGGAGGTACCTAGATGGAGCAGCAGATGTGAAAATGCTCGTCAAAGACGACCAGAGCGCCTTGGCCGCACTGAAGAGTGGTAGGGCCGGCATCGTGCACGCTGTTTGGAGAAGAGGCTCAAAGTAGAACAAGGTGACGCGACCCGTCGTGCAGTGATACAAGCGACCCGTCCGACACTCCTGTTCCAACCCAGTTGACAGCTTTCGTGGGAAGTATACCTCCGCCGTGTGGTTGTCACAAGGTTGGTCCACGCGTGGAGCAGAACCGCAGCCGGTGCGGGTGTCAGCTTAAACACTCGTTAATCGGGTGAAAACTGGGGGAAGAACAGAGGAAACAACCTGTAGCAGGAGTTACCTGCACTGATACTGAACCCGCCCGAGCCGGGAGAGAACGAGAGCACGTCGTTTGCCAACAGAAATTGCGCGATGACAGAATGCAGCTATTGCAAGTTCACAAGTGAGGCTTCTTTTGGTGGCCGCCCAGGCCCTTTTATTCGCGCTCGCTCGGCATCCCTGCTAATTTGCTGGGTAAATTTACGAGTTTGGAACACCGTTCTCGTTCACTCTTCCTCATGATGATGTCATTTTAATCGGGCCTCTGTTCCCATTATTTGGACCCTTTTGTCACGAATTCCTCAGATGTGTCAACTTGCACAATAATCCGTGCCACTAGCGAGCAGTGTATTTGCAAGATCGTGTGAATACCACGATCATACTCGTCGGGGTTTCAAGTATTCGGTCACTCTTAACCCTAACCACAGCTTAAATGGGTTAGCCCAGCGCTTAAAATGGCTCTTAAGATAGCTCTAGTGTGGGTTAGGGTTCAAGGGTTCCGATAACTTAAAAATCCGACGAGTAGGAGCTTGGGTAAGTACATAAGCTACCTGGAGGTGCTTACCAAGCTAATTAAGATGCGCTCGCCTGCATTAGCCCGTCATTTAAATCTGGGAAACACTAAACTCGGAGCCGTTTCCGAATACGGGGTACAAACAGTGTCAGCCTTCACAAGTTCTCACTCTCCAGCAGCTTGTCAGGTAGGATCTTGTGAATTATGCGGGGTACTTGATGCCGCGCTGTGGCCTGGTAGATTGAGATACACGACATGCAGATTAGATCGGATTGCATATAGCTTGGCACAGCTGAGATAGTGTTCAAGCTTCAAGGCTACAGAACCTTATCATGCTAAGTCTCTTCCGCTCTTTCTTCCGCCTCACCTTCTCGCCCTGCGCTCCCTACAGTAAGCTCTCTAGGCCTAACAGATGTGCGCAGTCAGTGGTCACGGGAGATTCTACGGATTTACAAGGCGATCACCTAGGCGACAGGTACGATAGTGATCGCTATGTTGTGAAGCACAAACTCGGCTTCGACAACTACTCGACTGTTTAGTCAGATCGAGACAGTCAACACCAAAGATATGTTGCGCCCAAGGTTCCGAGAGCAAGTGTTATCTTTGGCACAGGGAGAGACTGTCATCCAATCTATTATTTCTACACCAGGTGAAAATTTCGAGTCGTCAATTATACCCTTGCTGAGTTTTATCGTGAGTTGCCGTTGAAGCAGCAACTACGGCGATTGCAACTCAGGTAGTGTACAGTGTCGCAGAACTTCACAGATGGGTATTTGAACGCCGTCTCATGCACGAAAATTCTAATTGCTAACCTTATATCCAGATTTCCACCCAGGAAACATTGTCTCGTCGTACCCAGAATCAAGCCCTAGAGCACGAATGCGGATATATGCGCCTATCTCGGCGGCCTAACGGCCCGCCTACTAGATCAGTTTACTCCTATTCAGCTTGATCTGAGACTTCATCTTCCACAGCACTTTAGTGTTTAGTGTTACAGTTGTATAATATCCAGAATCTGTGTTATAGTCGAGAATCTCATAGTCAGAATCATGTTGGATCATCCATGGACCCTTGTTCGATGCATCTACTAACTCTGGTGTGGTGGGGGTTTCGGCGGGCCCTTCTTCAGCAAGCCCTAGAGTGCTAGAAACCCTCTTGGTATGCTAGTGACGTTTGCTATGCTGAGGTGTTATTCAATGATGTTCTAACTCCAATGATGTGTGGGCACTGGGTTGCGTCATTTTCTGCTTCGTCGGTGACCACTATATCCCTGGCATACTGTGGAAACGAGACACGTCCCGCAGCCTAGGACGCGTATCTGAAAAGTCTCCAGACTGCTGGCGGCAGCTGTGGGAGAGGCGGCTGTGTATTGTGACGAACGGAACTGCTCCTGCCCAAAAGGCAGCATGGTTGAGCATGCCAGATGCTTCCTTCCACAAGAAGGTGCTCTACCTGGTCAATAAGGAACCAAGCCTTTGAAGATAGATGAAGCAGAAAGAGAAGTGTTTGCAGGGCTCATGAAGAGAGTCTACACGCTCGAGCCCACAAGAGGGTCACTGTGGCGGATATGCTGTGCCTGATACTGGCTGCTTGGATAGACAAAGAAAGTAAGGAAGAGTAAAGCTACTTGATCTCCAACTAGGCGGGGGAGGAGGTTCGGTGACAGTCCAGTTTGGACGCCTAGGTAGTCGAATAGATTATATTAGACTCAAACGAACCATGATAAGCAACTATGTCATGGCTTGGCACCTCAGTGCGAATCCAGATTAGGGTCAGTCCTTGCAAGGGTACCATGGTTAACTTCATGGCAAGAGTACACAGCAGCCCCTCGCTCGTATAAGCCTGAAAGACTTTGGCGGCGATCCTAAATCCCGGATTCCCTCAACAATGCACATTCTGGTGGGTCAATTCCCCATTGCTATTGTTTTATCTCATTGATGAGTTACAGATAGTAAATGATGATGGCCCGCCCTCTCAAGTTTCGTCGCCCTACGTACATTCCTTCGTCCACGAGCTCCAACAAGCTGGCCATACCGTCAGCGTCATTCTCCCACATGCCCAGCGCTCTTGGATTGGAAAGGCACACCTTGTTGGCAGAACAGTGACACCTACCTATTTTCGCCCGGGAACTTTGCACACCGATGACGGGACTATACATGATCGTCCCCGTCAAGACGGTGGGGAGGAATGGATTCTTGTAGATGGAACTCCTGCAAGTTGTGCACAGATTGGGATTCACCATTATTTCGAGGAGAAGGGTCCGATTGACCTTGTTATTTCTGGGTGCGTCAGGGTGTATCGCCATAACTGAGGTAACTGACGAACGGGTAGGCCTAACTATGGGCGTAACTCAACGGCTTTGTTTGCACTCTCCTCCGGAACGATCGGCGGCGCAATGGAGGCAGCTCAGCACGGGAAACGTGCGATTGCATTGTCGTACGCCTTCCACAACAGAAACCACGATCCAGTAATTATCAAAGGCGCATCCACGGTGTCGGTTCGCATTGTCAATTACCTTTATGAAAACTGGAAGGAAGGCGTGGATCTATACTCGATCAATGTTCCTCTGATTGAGGATGTCGACAAGCCCAAGACGAAGATCTTGTACACCTCCATGTTGCAGAATTATTGGATCACTGGGAACTCGTTTGAACCCTTTGATGCGGAGGATGAATTGTCGCCGGAGGAGAGTGAGGCGCAAATCAGAGAGCAGGGCGAGGGCGAGGGCAAGTGTGACGAGCCGGAGAAAGGTGTAAAACATCGGAAGTTTAAGTGGGCGCCGAAACTTCAGGACGTGTTTGAGTCTGTTGAAAAGGTATGTTCAATCACTTCGCCTACCGTAGTAATGGGCTGTGGTGGCCGCTTGGCTTGGATGATCTGGCGATTGGGCGATCATTCATGGGGCTCTATAGCCCATTATTGCAGTTAATAATTCATCGGGATGTGTGCGAATATTGACGTTCGTAGTCTGAACCTGGGAACGATGGTTGGGCGGTGTGGAAGGGACACGTTAGGTACATAGTGCATCTTATGTTGCAATCGTACGGGACTGACAGTGCAATAGTATCACGCCGCTCAAGGCAAATTTCATGCATTTCGGAGAAGGCCTCATCGGCGAAGAAGTACATTTGTAAGTATGGATATAGAAGGAAGATCATCTATAGATGAAAGAAATTCTAGAATACCATCCCAAAAATACTTGTTTTGTGTTTTGTGTTAATGTTTTCTATCTCTTTCCGTTGTTGACTTTGTAGATTCGATATGCATAGTCCCACCGGTAAAACCATTCTAGAAGACAGCACCAAAAAACTAAACCTTCAAACCCGAGAAAAACGTGTTTACGCTCTTGTAGACTACGAAGATGCGTATGTAGAGCCCAAGATCTTGACTGCTTTGAGAAAATACATACCGTCTATCACGGCAATCCGTGACCCTTCCGAGCTGCCCCAAGCTGGAGGTGTGAAAGTGTTGACCTGGTCTGCGTATGAGAAAATTCCGTTTGAAGAAGTGATAGAAAAGCCAGACAGGATGCTGAGCTGTTCTTATATTATTCGGTACGACACCTCGATTTTAATTGATAGCTCTAACGAGTAGATAGAAAAGCATTGATTCGAAAACATCATCTTGCACTGACTGTCCGCCACTACATCGCAAAAAACCCTACCTCAATTCTTGCTGCCACATTTCCTATTACCTGCGACTTTGAGCTTGACTTTGCCGAATTTCTCGACGAAGCTTTGATGGAAGCCTACGAAGTTGCCGAAAGTCTGGCGGATAATGAAAACAAAGAACCAAACGAAAGAACATGGTGGATCTTGAAGCCTGGCATGAGTGACCGAGGCCAAGGAATCAGGCTCTTTAGCACAACAGCTGAGCTAGCGGAGATCTTCGAGTCGTTTGAGGAGGACTCGGATGACGAGGACGACGACAAGGACGCCTCAGCAAATGATACATCAGTAATCACTAGCCAGCTCCGCCATTTCGTCGCCCAGCAGTATGTACACCCACCGCTGCTCGTCGATAACAGGAAGTTTCACATCCGTACTTATGTTTTAGCTGTGGGCGGATTGAAGGTGTTTGTATATAAGCCCATGTTAGCGCTGTTTGCTGCCCGAGAATACTTGCCGCCTTGGGAGGACGACGATCTTACCGCACATCTCACAAATACTTGTCTGCAAACGGGGGAGCGCGAGGGCAGCGTCAGGCTGTTTTGGAATCTGGGTGAGGAAGTCGGCAAAAAGAATCTGCAGATAATTTGGGAGAAGATTTGTGGAACAGTGGCAGAGACATTCGAGGGTGCGGCCAGAGGACAACGAGTGCACTTCCAGGTATTTACGGGCCCTTCTCCCGATACCCGCGTTGCAGACTAGATTGCTAACCATCCTTTTTCGAATAAATAGGCCCTTCCTAACGCATTCGAGATTTTTGGAGTGGATTTTGTGGTCGGAAAAGATATAGCAATTTCGTTGCTCGAGGTTAATGCGTATCCCGATTTCAAGCAGACAGGGGACGAGCTTGCTGGAATTATTCAGGGCTTGCTGGACGAGACGACGAGAATTGCTGTAGTGCCATTTCTTGGGGGGGGAATAGAGGAGACGGAAGGGGACATGGTGAAGGTGCTAGATATTGGGCTAGGAAGTTGGTAGTCGTACGGTACACATACTCTACAATCGTGCGAGAACATACTGCAAACAGAGTTCGGAGCACTTTTTCAGTACCATGGCAGCTGGTTAGTGTTCCTGATGTATGCCTGTCCATATACTATCACTCATGACCACGTTGCTTTGCATCAGAAAGCGCAGCAAATCTGCATTCTGCAGGGGTATATTGGATGTTGTTGTTATCATGAGGTCCTTGAAACAAAAGGCACTGTGATTTCAAAACTTCACGCTGTGCAAACGCGGCTTGTAAAATAAAGCAATTCTTGTCCGTGCTCTGCCCAAAACTTTAGAATACAATCAGTGAAGCAATGTATCTGTCCGCGAGTTTATTGCAGAGCCGCGGGTGGCGAGCCAGTCGTCTTGCCAAGTCCGACTGACATTCATGGCCCAACCAAGCTAAAAGTATGCAAAAGAGAGCTCAGCTCCTAGCTGTATCGCAGTCCTCAGTCTTTTTCTTTGTGTCGCATTCACAACCTCATCCGTATCCTTGCTTGACTCATTCATCACCATATTGTTCGCAAAAGTGGCTGAGCGTTCAAACACTCTTTTACCCGCGAGCTCTTGCTCTCCCCTCCTTCTACTTCACGTCCTGTCTCTAACGAGCTGGACGGGCCGAATCTGAATGTCGTTGACGATATACACCGCGCACAACGGAGGCGTCTTTCAAGCTGATGGGAATACTTTTGCTTCGTGCGTTTGCTGAACGGGAATGGGGAGAGTAGGTAGACGCTGACGCCGATCCAGGATCGATGAACTCCGGAGATGGATCGAACAACGGATACGGGCACCTTCATCATGTCAGATCCTCATGACCTCACGAGGGACGAACGTCCGAGCCAATGTGCTTTCGAACGAAGTATGCCGCTCTTATTTTGCCTGTTGTCGAGGGGTACTGACTCACGGATAACAGAGAGAGTTGTTTCTGTACGATCGCAAGCAGCTCGAACTCCAGTCCAAACCTTTACTTGAGGCCCTACCAAAAATATCACATATCACGCCATTCCCCGATGATCTCGAGTCGGAAACGGATTTGTCCTCGTGGCGGCAGTTATTTAAGAAACGAAAATTGTGGGCCGAATACATCCTTTCGCATACGGAGGGGCTGGCACAGAAGATACGAGAGACGGATGCAGCAACAAAGGTTATGCAACGTTCGGTGCATGTGGCTTTTTCGAACTTGGAGACTCACTCTGTGGGTTTGGGTAATTCACTGGCAAAGCTGCGGGAGTGGGCGGACGGGGTCATGGATGATCGAGTAAATTTGCTGGCAAAGTGGGAACCGGCAGTGAAGCAGTTGCTACGAATACCTGTCCATGATGAGTTCAAGAGGTATGGCGGGGATGAGAAGGCAAGTAGGAAAGTAAATGTGTTGGCAGACTTTTTCGACGTCAAGGAGGTACAGACAGCGGCTGCTACATCTGGAATTCTGGCGCAGCGGTTCGAAAAGGATGTCAACGAGCTTGGGGCTACCATTGAGGATATCTGTTCCAGGACACTAAATCTCAAGACGGCTATCCAGCGTGGAGCGAAGGCAGCCTTGAACGTGGAGGATCAGCTCGGCGGACTTCTCGAAGAAGTTGATGTCCTCGTAAACAAAATTCGGACCGATAATGAGTATGCGCGGGGTCTCCAGGGCCCCAAGTCGGCTTCAGCTGCTTCGAAACGTGCCTATGCATCTACGACAGACTACCTGCCTGGCCTAACGGCTGTGGCGATAGATATTGGTAAACTACTGACCGCCACTTGTGAACAAAAGGTATATTTGCCTCGCAATACATTATCCACCGAAACTAAATTGTGGTATATATAGAATGCGGTGAGCGTAGCATGTCACGACCAGCTCCAAAACATCGCCGTCATACAATCGATGTCTGCCCCAGTGAACCCCCAAATTAACAAGCTCGATGCAGCATATCAAGAAGAGGATGGCAACTTTCAACTCCTGACACTCGTCATCCGGCTTCCAACGTCATACGGGTTTCTCCTCATCGAGTGCGTGCGACGAAGGGAATGGTCCGAGAAGTTTCAAACTAACAGCCAGAAGCTAGCCGAGGAACTTGCTCTGATGAAAGAAGACGAAGAAAAGCGACGGCGAAAATGGCAACGGAGCACTGGCTTCATGCTGCCGTTCGAATTGGGTGATGCTTCTCATACAGTGCGAGCTGAGCTCAATATTCGAGGCGACCCGACTGGTGGACTTCCCAAAGTCACTAGAGAAAATGTTGAAGTTTATATAGCTACTCTCAAAGCTGTCGGTGGTTTGGACAATGTTGTCAAAGAACTCATGCAAGCGCTGCAGGATTTCGACAAACCTTCCAGAAAAGTCAATAAGCGGTTAAAGGGATTTAAAATGGGTAGTATCCATGAAGCCAATATGATGGGCTCTTCTGTGCTCAGTCCGCCAAATGACGATGAGCTCAAAGTGCTCCGCGCTGATAAGGAACAACTCTCTGAGCGTGTAAGAGGATATGAATCCCGGATACGAAAGCTGGAAGACCTTCTACATCGCGGAAGAACTGCTAGCAACAATCCATATCCAGCAACCTCTCCGCCTGGGCGACCTTCGACTCCAGGAATACAACAATCCTTTCCTTCAAATGCCCAATATCCAGAGCAACCGTTGTCTAACAAACCCGCTATTCCTCATCGACGTTCTTCGTCAGAGGCCCATAACTCGACCGAGCCCTACAAAACTCGCATTGCGACGTTGATGGCTGAACTTGCCGCGGAGAGAGAAAAGGCGGCACAGCTACAAAAAGAAGCATCTGAAAATACAGAATCTGAGAAAGTTATGAATGCACGAATAACCCAGACAGAGGAGACCAAGAGAGACCTTATTGCAAACTTAGAAGCGACTGTTCAGCAAAATAATGCTGAAAGGAACGCGTTGACATCAGAAATCGAAGAACTAAAGGAGAAGCTAGAGGCGGCTGAAGAGGAGCTGTATCGACTTGAAGAGGGGAAGGTGAAGCCTTTGGAGAATGAATTGGAGCTTGTGGGTGGGGAGTTATCAGTCATCAAAATTCAACGCGAGAAGGAAACTCAGGAGAAGAAAGATCTCGCCGAGCAACTGAAATCCGTGGAACAAAAGAAGGACGAAGAGATCTCAAAACTGCAGGCAGAATTAGAGAGTCAAACTAGCCGTGTGGATGAAGAGTCTCGGAGAGCAGAACAGGCTGAGGTTGCATTGAAGGGAATGGCCGCGGAAAAGGCAGGCTTAGAGAAAGAGTTGAATGATGCCAGAGTCGCCTTGGATGCTGATAGAGTCAACCGTTCAAGGAGCCAGGCTTCACTAATAGGTACCATGAAGCAGGCCCATGGCCACTTATCTTCTGACAAGCCACCAGAAGATCTCAACGCCTTGATGGATCAGGTTGAGGGTTTGGTATCAAAGGCTGTCGCTCGCAACAAAGAGTTGAGCTCGGCCCTCGAGGCTGAAAAGACAAATGCCGCTCTTTTCAAGGGAGAGAAAGAGTTCTTACAGAACCGTTTCGATTCTCGAACTATCAAAGCTAAAGATTTAACCCAACGTTTATATACTCATAATGCTCGTTCAATACAACTTCTCGAATCACTCGGATACAAAATCGTGCGTGGAGAAGATTCGATACAAATAGTCAAAGTCTCTCGCAACAGCCCTAACAATGAGTCGACTGTCCTCACCAAAAGCACTGTTACACCTGGTGACGCCCAACCGCAGAAATCCTCGCCACTTGCCCTGGAACATTCTTCGGCCGCGGAAGATATCAACCTGCTGTACTGGATGGAGAGCCCTGATAGTGATACGGAGTCTGAAAAGTACAGCCGTTACCTTAAGACTATAGTTGCCTTCGACCTTGACGCTTTTAGTGAGACCGTCATCAATCGAGTGAAGAAGGCAGAACAGGATGCACGGCAGCTCATGAAGCAAGGTAGAGCCTATCGTGAGAAATACTACCGCGCTCGTGACGAAGCCAGCGAAAAGATTGCATTCAAGTCTTTCAAGCACGGCGACTTGGCTCTCTTTCTACCGACTAGGAATCAGGTTACAAGACCATGGGCTGCATTCAACGTTGGCGCTCCACACTTCTTCCTCCGCGAACAGGATAGCCACAAGCTTGGAAGCAGGGATTGGCTCCTGGCCCGCATTACCAAAGTGGAAGAACGCGTGGTTGACCTCTCGCGTTCAACCGCTTCTATCAACCTTCCTCATGGAATCGAGAGATCTTCAATCGGCGGTAATTCTAGTGACGGCGGCGCATCGATGGATGACGAGAATCCATTTGAACTTTCGGACGGATTGAGGTGGTATCTTCTTGATGCGGTCGAGGAGAAATCCGGCGCTCCGACTACCCCGGGCCTCTCCAGCTCTACCGTGGCTTCGGCAAATGTCGATGCGAAGGGATCTTTGAGGTCTAGAAAACCCATTACAGGGGCGAAGAAGAAGCTGAGCGAGATCACCACAGAGCACTCTAGAAGAAGTAGCTCCGGGAGTGGACATAGGAATTCGGTTTCTCTTACTGCAGATGTCGTGAAGGCTGCCGTTGAGGGCGGTGCTGGCGTGGTCGTCGATTCTGTGCCTAGTACGCCCAGGACGCCGGTGGAGAAGATTGTGGCCGGAGTTAGGAGCCGCGCGGGAAGCATTAGGTCTAGGACACCGGCGCCAGAGGCGCAGCGTTGAAGGGGTTCGTGGTGGGGTGGATGAGAAGGATTAACAATGTTGATGAAAGGGACGGCTGGGGTTAGGGTTTTGGTCGGGTCATTTTCTTTCTGGGCTATTCTCTTCCTTTCTTTCCATTGACTGGTTGGGTTTGGGATGGGTTTCTTTCTCTTTTACCGTTTTTCCTTTCCTCGCGGCTTGTTTTTTGTCTACTTGGTTTCTTGGTGCCCTTTTGGTGTGGAGTCTTGCCGGGTCTCTGTATGGTACAAGCGGTCGGTCTGCTTTTGTGCGTTATTGATGGCAAAGGGGGATTTTGGAAAAGAATTTGGTTAATTAACTGTGATATAACGACTACTGGGCTGGGCTGGGTAGAAATATTGAAGCATTTTGATTATTCGCTCTGGTGCTCGTGATGTTTGAGCTCGAGTCATAAGGAGTTAACCTCTATAGATCATGAAATGCTTACCGTCGTCTTGGCTTGACTTGGTACGGCACGTAACCAGCAATTCTAGCTTCCAACTTCACCTTTCAGCTCCCACCTCAACTCAACAGCAACATTCCACTCGTTCACCTATAACATCGCTCTCATCCAGAATCTCCACCTCACCCTCCTCACCATGTCTGGCCTCGAAAAATCACTCTTCCAGCTTAAAGTACGTCATCGCCATCGCACCCCACCGTGCTACCTAGCTAACCACCCGGCACCCACAGTTCACCGCAAAGTCACTGAACCGACAAGCGGCAAAAGCTGGCAAGGAAGAGACTGCAGAGAAAGCAAAGATTAAGAAGGCACCCTTCCCTCTCCTCCTCTTCCGCGTACGCTAACCCCTCGACAGGCGATGCAACAAGGCAACAATGACATCGCAAAACTCTATGCACAGAACGCGATCCGCAAGCAAAACGAGCGTCTCAACCTCCTGCGACTAGCCTCACGCATCGTTGCAGTTGCGAGCCGTGTACAGACCGCGGTTACCATGCGGCAGGTCTCAGGGAGCATGGCGAATGTGGTTAAGGGCATGGATAATGCTATGAAGACGATGAATCTTGAACGAGTTGAGACCCCGAGGGAAACGGGGAGGTGCGAGGCTAACACGGAGATAGATCTCTCTCGTCATGGATAAATTTGAGCAGCAATTTGAGGACCTCGATGTCGCGACACAGTACTACGAGAATGCGACGTCTTCGGCGACAGCGGTCGGAACGCCGCAGGAGGATGTTGATAGGCTTATGGGACAGGTTGCAGATGAGGCCGGGTTGGAGATGCAGCAGGAGATGCCTGAGGCTGCGAAAGCGAAGATTAGTCCTACGGAGCAGGAGGAGAATGGGTATGTATCACTAAGACAGGGAGGTGGGCTGGCTGGCTAACGTTGGTAGGCTCAATGAGCGGTTGCGGGCTCTTCGGGGTTAGACTGGGCTATGAATGAATGAACGAATGCATGGGAGTTGTGGATTGCGTTTCTTTGTTTTCGTTTTCTGGGCATTTTGTATTGTTTTAATCTTCCGTTGGGTTTTTGTGGGTTTGTTGGTACTGGTAGCTGGCCTTATGATGGATAGTGCAGCAAATAAGATACGGTCTTAGAACCTGCGTGTTCCTGCTAGTGGATTCAAACACAATCCTGAAGCCCGACGGGGTTTCCGGCGGAGGCGGGTGGAGGTCTCACCGTCAGGTTAGTGAACCGTCCGCATATGCAAGTGGAAGCAACAAGCAACGCGTCCCATCCAACACAAACACAAACCCCGACATAAAGTGTCACTCGCCAGGCATACTACCACTATAATCAAGCTTCATTCAGCGTCAGCAAAGGTTACTCCCTAGCTAGGCACGCGGGAACGCCGTGACGCCAGCCTCGGCAGTTTCGCTCAACCCGTGACACTGTTTCTCACACCTCATAATACCCTCCCATATAACCTTGAACTCCAATCACCATGGCACCCCTCTACATCGACCTCGTTTTCCTCCCCCTTTGCCAAGCTCGCATTCCACCTCCTCACCCACTCCCCCTGCTAAAAATCACCACAATAACCCCCGTCTTCCTTGGGAACTCATGATAACAATTGAGTAATACATATTAACACTTGTAGTGTCGAGTAATACATACCAACACGTGTAGTGTAGGTAAAATAATCTATATACATCTGTCTGTCTGTCCCTGGCAGGCAGAAGATAAGGAAACGATACATCCACCAACGACAAAACGCCCACAAACTCCAAATAACCCAAAATCAATTGGAAAAAAAAGCTAGGGGTGGGTATCACTCATGAACAATATCCAAATCATCATCGTCATCGCTAATCTCAGGCGCCAATGCAAACCGCGTCTTCTTTACCACCGGCGCTATCGTTGGCGGCGGGCCCGGGCGCTTCCGTCTGATGGGAGATAGCCTAATATCTCTTGCATCATTCTTTGACCTCAGCATCGAGAGTGCTTCCGAGGCCTATAGCTCTAGTCAGTGCGTGATAGAGAAGGTTTAGAAAGCTATACATACCTGTTTCTTATTCGCCGCATCCCGTATAGCCTTCTCCTTCTCCTTCTCCCCCGCCGTCTCGCCCATTCGCGTTCGTAGGTACTGTGTTCCGATGCCGCCCTCGCGCCCCTGCGCCTCGATGATGCGTTTCGTAAGTTCGCGCTCGCGCTTCCCCTCCTCAAGCCGCTTGTGTAAGCGCTCCTCCTTAGTGCCGCGGGAGAAGTTGGCGGCGAGGTAGTCTTCGTCGTCGAGGAGGGCGGCGGTGGAGCGGCCGGGTGCTACAAAGATGTTGCCGCCGGCACCGCCCATTCGTTGCGGCATATCCGTGATAGGGCCTTCGCGGAGGAGTCCATCGTCTCGGCCTCTTCCACCACCGAGGCCGCTGCCTCCACCACCGGCAAAGAATTTCCGGGGCTTGACGGTTCCCTTTTTTGGCGGCGAGAAGAGGCTAGTCATTGAGTTTACCTCTGCGCGGGCGACGCGCGCCTTTTTGACTGTCTGCTCAACGTGGAAGGCACAGAAGTGGGTATGTCGCTTGTCGACCCAGGCTCCGCACTGTTTTCCATCCCGCTTTGTACTCTTGCAGAATCCGAGGTCTCTGGCGAGACCTATCTCCAGTACGCAATCTGCCGCGTCGTCCGCGATGGTGATGGAGAATTTTCCGGAGTCGTTGTTCCGGGGCTTCATAACGCCTGGATTGAGGAGGGCTAGGACTGTGCCGACGGGAATCTTCCAGAAGCGTTCGAAGCCCGCGCCGAAGAGGAATAGCTCGATCTCCCATTTGAGGTCTGTGAGCTGCATCACCATGTACTTCTTTCCCGTCTTCTCGGCTTTGGTGTTCTGGCCGACGTTTCGGGGCTCGGTTTTAGAGCATACGATCGCGAGGACTACCCAGTCTCCTTCCACATCCGGAGGTTCGTAGGCGGGGGAGACGACGATTTTAAGGAGTTGCGGGAGCTGGTAGATAGCTTTCGATGTGAGGTGGCGGACAACGGTGGCATGGGGGGTTGAGCGGCGGAGGAGATGGAGGCCAGAGAAGGAATCGAAGCCGGCTTCGTCTGTAGACTCCTCCTTTTCTGGGGCTGCGGGAGCGGTAGATGGTCGTGTAGGTTCCGGTGTCCTGACCAGAGTACGACTAGAGTTGGAGAAGGAGAAGGATGTTGAAACGGCAGCTTTCGGTTCTTCGTATTGGGAGAGTATAGATGTAAATGAATGTGTAGCCTGCTGCGCGGCAGACGTAGATACACCCCCGCTTCCTCCTCCTCTTCCTCCTCCTCCATCGCTGTCAAGTCCAAATCCTTTACTCCGGCTCGCCTGGATTCGCTGTTGTTGTTCGAACTTTGACTTCTCGCAAGCACGTTCCTCAGCAAGACGTTGGCTGAATGTCTTTACTGGCCGTGAGGGCGAGGGTGCTCTAACAGCCCCTGGTGGTTGTTTACGGTACTGTGGTGCACGGCGGAGCGAGACGTCTTTTCCCTTGAGACCTCTGTCGATGCCTAGTAGGACTCGCGAGGGAGATTTCGGCGAGGACGGAGGCTGTGCAGCAATCTGTCTTCTGGCTGAGGGGGATAATGGAACCTGAACAACAGCTTCAGGCCTCCTCTCCCCTTCTCCGCCTCCTCCCGCTCCACCACCACCTCCTCCTTCCCTTGCCTCACCAGCAGTTGCCGCCGCCTTCTTTTTCTTTTGCTGTCGCTGCAGCTTCTTCAGCTTCAACTTCGCTTCAATCCGTTGCAGTTTCAACTTTAGCATCTCCTCATCTTCATCATCGTCATCGTCAATTTCCGTAGATGAGCCGCTGTCCAATAGCACGGGTTGTGAAGATCTCCGCAGAGGTGAGGGCGATAATGGGGGTTTGGATGGAGAGAAATGCTGTTGGCGGTTCTTGCGCGGAGTAAGGTTTAGGACGTCTTGGGTGGTTTGTGGAGGCCAGACAATGTCTAGGACCGTTAGAGTTGCGGGAGGGAGAGCGATGGAGCCGTTGGATATTACCTTTGTTATTGGCAGACATGTTCGTTTGATGGATTGCACTCGGGCTCACGAACCTCACTGCTGGCGCCGTTGGAGTTTGTTCGAGCGACAAGGGGCAGTGCCAAGGCTGTACTTCCTGGTACAATGAATATCGACTACCGACAACAGCAAAAGATTAAGCAGGGCCTGGGTGAGCAATGTGGTCGATATTAATTCGAGGGGTCTGGTTTGAAATGAAAAAGCACTGCGAGAGTGATGTCAACCGTTCTGGCGGAGCTTCCAGCCCCCACGTTCCGAGTGATGGCCATGATTTGACTGCCAGGGACCGCCAAGCAAACTTTAAGTTTAAAGTCGCGTATGGGACAGGAACGCGTTTGCCGATTGTTTATTCCCACGTCCCAACTCACCAAACAATGCCACCACGAATCTGCATCATTCCCGCCTCGTCGGAAACCGACAAACAAACGTCTACAATCCTCTCCCTGCCACATCCTCGAACAAACACCCCCACCCGCTATCTCCTCCACCCAGCAAAAGGCGTTCATGAGCTGACAAAGATACCTTCAACTACCTCACAACCGCGATCATGGCTACTCACAACCACAACAGAAGGAGACGGCGAGGTAAACTCGGGTGGATGGATTGGCTCCGGTCAAGTCCTCCAAGACGGCGCGCTCTACATCTCGACCCCCACGGACCCTCTATTCCTCCTCATCCCACATCTCTTCCCAGCCAGTGCGGGAGAAAAGAAGCCGCTCTTTCTTCCAATTGATGACCTCCTCGAGTCTCTCAGTACTGACCGTGATGACGTCGACAAACCGACCACGCACTTCGTACAATTCATACAACCTGGCACCACGACCCGGAGACACCTTGAGGCGCGGATACGAGCCATGAGCGACACGGTAGACTTGGGGGACGAAAAGGCTTACCGGGTCTCGCAAGAAAAGGTGATGAAGATCTTGACAAAGAAGTGTGACGACATGGCAGCTGGAGGGCTGCCGAAAAGTCTAGAGGATGAATTTGTTGTGAAGCCGCTTGTTCAGCCAGTCACCACTGATTCAACAGATGATGTGGAGGAGGAGAGCAAGAATACAGAGTTTAAGGTGCGGGGAGACGATACAGAAGGATCGAAGGAGGTCTCGACGACCAAAATAGATGCTCCACCAAAATCAGCTCCGTCACTGGAAATCACACAACTCCTCCGTCTCAGAGTATCATCCCAATTTCTTGCCGCATCCTACTTACCGCCTCATATTGCTGCGCTTCTCACCTCGTATCTCGCTTCGATACATGACTTTAGATCTTTAGATGCATATCTTGAAGACCTGAAGAAGATGCGTGCAGCAGCAACTGCAGCACGCTCGGGAGACTTCTCGTTGAAGCGCTCCATGAATGATGACGAGGCCACCGACAATAGAGCAGAGAAGAAACGTAAGACAGAAGAAGAAGAAAAGAAGAAACAGAAAAATGTCAGCAGAGGTGTCAAGGAATTGAGTAAGGTGAACACAAGGGGGATGGCCAAGATGACTAGTTTCTTCAAAAAGAAGGCATGATTTAATTTCTGAAATCCTGTTGTATATTCTCTTAACGTTACTTGTCGAAAAAAAGCTTCCTAGGGCCCTAGTATAACGCCCTATTGTACTACTTTATTAATAAACCGAGTCAGGATACTCCAGTTGGATTGGAAGTGCATGGGCTTGCCGCGACTCTATGTGTATATACCTTGGTGGGTACTTTTGACAAGTATATCTAGCCATCTCATTTATGAAAGGGTAGATTGCTGAGACAGCGTGCGTGGCATCAGAGGGAGCACCGCAGGTTGCAACTTGCTACCTAACCGGTGCCACATAGAGAATGCTGTCAGAATGTAGAAAATGCGGGCAAGGCGTGAGGGTTGGGAGGCCGCTGAACGGCCGAACGTTTTCTGTGGGAGTCTGCCATAGAAAGGCTCAACACTCCTGTATGTGATATCTCGTCGAGACGGAAACACCCCTACTATCCAAGAACGACCTCAAAGATATATCCGTTCTGGGTAACGATCAAGCTTGGCATCTGTAGAGCCGCCAACCTTAACGCAACTTCATGCCTCGAAAAACGGCAATGAAGCAGTTTCTCCATACTTAAGAAAATCATTGGGGCTAATCCAATTCCCCAATCAACAATCTAAAGTTCATTAATTTTGGACAATCAAAACTTCGGTTTGTGTTGTGACTTTGAGCTGTACCTGCCACTGTGATCAGATCTACTGCATCACTCTGCCGTCACCCTATCATATCACATCATAACCCCATATAACCATATAACAATAGTCATAATGCAACAGAATCACGTATCATGTGATGAAGATCATCCGGTGAGACATCCAGGGCATTCACCAACACTATAGTTGAGCTGGTCCCGAGCATCTCACAAAGTCTCAGCGAGCTACGAAGAGAAGGGCATGAAATTAGACATTAACCAGGTCCAAGTCGAGCTTCCAGAGCATAATAAACACGGTTACGAGCCTCATCGAAGCTTTAAACCCCCAAATATTAGTTACTCAGCTCACGCTTCAGGCTAGCGTTGAATTTTCCAACTGCATATGCACACCGATGGCTCTGTATGATCGAATGGAATGGTGAAGTAAGTGTGCGGCCAGGTATCCCTATCGGTACTCCTGAAAACCCTTTGTCGTACAATGACAACAGAACGAACGCACGGTCCATCTTGCTGCTGCAGCTCGACTACTACTAACTTCGTCCAGATTTCAATATTCCGATGCCATTCATTACAAGCTTTTGGATTCTAGAATGTTTCCAGTTGGTGAGTGCGTTAGTATGACGAGTGTTTTTAGAATCTGATATCTTCCACGTGGCGTGCAGATCAATGCCAGCTGATATCACGACAGTATCAGGTGAGTACAGTAATACGACGACTAATATCTTCATCGAGGAGGGCATAGACGGAAACGATGCGATCAGTTGGTTGAAATCTCTTATAAATCAACATATCTACCTACTCGATGGCTAGGACGTCTCTTGCACTCCATGCTGCATTGACTTTGCTTCTTTGGTAATAAGATGTTTGCTGAGCGGATGCCATTGTACCCTATCAACCATGTTTGAGGATCCTGATAAGCACATATTTAACTACTTCTTATGAGTACTTGTAATGCCCGTTTGTCACCGCATATTTCCTTCTTCGCTCAGCGAGGGGGTGTCCGAAGACCTCCACGACATCACCGTCACAACATTCCAGATTAGACCGCAAGATTATGATGATGATAGAAGATGAGACGTAGAGTAAGCATCGAAATTTTCCACCGCAGGTGCAAAGGACCTCGGAATTATTAGAAACATTAAGTATGCAGCCAAGATGTTGATAGTAGTAGTGCCCCGAAATTCAGCAACTCCCGGGTCTAGTATGAAGATGCCTGAAACGGAGGGCCCAGAAGCCCGTTATTGCCAAGGTGCGCTGTAAGCGCCGCCGCCATACAAGCCGTACCAGAGAACTCCTACCACAGAGGTATACGCTGAAGCGTGCGTGTGGTATGTTTGATGTTCATGCTGGCTCACTCGATTAGATGACTGGATCTCTCATTTCCTGCTTGCATGCATCGATTGGATTGATGTTTGAATATTCAGATCATCTTAAGTCCACTGGAGGGTGCAGCATATCGGAATATGGCCTACTCGCTGTACTGGAGTCGCCATGATAACTGAAATCTACCCCGCGTGTGATTGAGCACAAGTTCAGAAGCTAGTACTGCTCTGCCTGGGGTTGACTGCCGTGATACTCTCCGGAGTCCGTACTGCAATTGGTTTCTACTGCCGGGTTGATTATCTGGGTTCGGGAAGCGAAATGACTGGAGGAGCAGCAGGCTTCATGCAAGGTGAAGTATCCGGTTGCCTGCCTTGCGTGTCCTGATTGACGCTGTAAGTCTGTAGGTAGTTGGTTTGCATAATGCATGGCATGACCATAAGCCCTTTTCGCGCCCTATCCCAAAACGGTCCCCTGCAAAGGATGATATGAATTCTATGTACTATTCCATAGACGGTAGCTTGCTTCCGTTTAGCAATTGCATTGGTTCCCGATTGATGGGGAAAGGAAACACTTCAAATGTTGTCGTGTTGAGATGTTGATTCCCATTGAAAATGCCATGTGCTAGGTCTGTGCGGGTTGCCTGCACATCGATAGATTGCCAGGGTTTGCTGCCCTGATGCCTGATAGTAACCAATGATACAAGGCCATGAACTCTGCCTGTCAAGTAGCCCAAATAACTTCCGCATGAGCTTGTCGGGACACAGTCTCACACAGTTATTAGGGGTCTGTTCTTCAAGGCCGTTATAGAGTGTCTTTTATGCCAGACGCCACTGTACTTGGATGCAGTTATCTTGTATGCAAGTTATACAAACCTAGTCTCATAAATAACGAAGTAGATGGCTGACGTGTACGCCCTCCAAGAACGAGATTTTGTGAAGACAAGAGGACTTTTTGCACACGCGTCGTCTCCTACTGGAACAGTCAGTTTGGCACACCTCTTCGTCGGCAGGTTGGGTAAATGGTGTGACAGAGTACTTACACGACAGATTACCGACTAGATTCAACTGGATAGTTCTAAGTTTGAGGTGTGATCGAAGACTGGAGCTACAAACCAATGGCAGCGTCCAGGAGCCGTTATCACCCAGAAACAATGCCCTTCAGCGGCAGGATATCAATTCCGATTTTTGCAAAGACATGGTTTTGCTGGCCATCCCGCCAGGCGTTTCACGGTGGTTGGTGTTGCTGCCGTTGTTGTAGTTGTAATGCTGTCATGGTTGTTGTGATTGATGGGCCTTTCTCTAACTTCCTCGCTGTGATTCAACCCATCGTGAATTCATTAAGCAGTATCATCACCTCAAGAACATACCTACCTACCTACTAGCGGCAGCTCAGCATAAGTGCTTCTTTTGTGTTGCTCGTAAGCAAAAAAAAACTCGCCTACTGACCGACCCGAGTACTGAGTTGGTATCGAAACATTTCTAGAGCTGCTTTTTATTATTTGTTGGTGCCGTTTGCTGAAGCACTTATTAGAACAGGCACTTACTTTTAGTATTTCCACCCACCCTTGCTGTCCTGCCCTTTTTACTTAGCTCTTTCTCACTCTCCCTTGCTCCTCATCCTGAGTCTTCGGTAGCTCATCCATCTATCTATCCTATTCTCCATCATACATAACACACAACAATAACAGTGGTACAATACCCACCGCAGCCCATCTTCAGCCTACTTGCTGCCTACTTTGCCAACCTTGTACCCCCCCTCCCCTCCTCCCCCCCACACACCTATCCACCCACACCCACACACACACACATACAACTGCCGTTACTAATCGGCATCTTAAGATATCTTGCCCGCCTTCAACAGAGTATACAACATTTTATCAACGCTGCTGTATCAACAGAACTAGGTCTCCGCTTTTGCTGCTCGGTTTTCGGGTACCATTGCAATGGCGGCACCTTTAGCTGCGTCAAAGGCTTCACTCCTGACGGTCCGCTATATCCACTATCTGTATCCCACCGCCTTATTTGTTTGGTTCGTTGCTTCCCAGGCTGCAAGCATCTGCACTCTGTCGAACCTTGGTACACCAAAGAAGGCATATCAGAAATGGCTGTTTATCCTTCTGCAAATTGTAATCATTGCAAGCTATGTGAGTTATCACACGATTACTTGTTCCACCATATCTAGGAAGCTCTAGAGATCAACACTGAGCTGACACTTGACAGGTTGCTGAGGCTGTGTTGATGTGCGTGCACTCATTAGCCGAGCAAGGATGGTGGAGCTCTTCTGACAATGTGGTTAGTTTGAAACTGGTTTAGGCTACCCACAGGCGTATCATGCTGATGGTACTTAGATTTATATTTTGACGTCCATCCTAGTCTGGGGTGTTGTGGAAGTCGCAATTATTGATACAGAGAAACCCGTATGGTATCCATATTACGGCACTTGGCTCCTTTCCTTGGTTTCAGAGGGCATCCTGCTCTCTCTCTCCGTTTCCACCCTGGATCCCAACAAATTTGAGGTTACCAGATTATTGATTGAGGGAAGCCGGATCCTCATATTCTTTGCAATGCCTCTTGGCGTATGGGCTGTGCGAGAGAGAGACTTGGAAAACGCTTACGAAGAATCCACTCGGTTGCTTGGCCCCGAGTCTGTACAGCCTTCTACTTATGGCTCTGTGTTTGATCAAGACAATGATGTTGAAGATCTGAGGGGTGCTAAGACGCGGATGCTGAAGAAGATCGAAGAAAGTGGGAATTGGTGGACATATGCCAAGTCATTTGCGGTGAGATTCCAGTGACATGGGTTATGAATTACTGTCTAACGCTTGGAACGATTATGTAGCTGTTTTGGCCTTACATTTGGCCAAAAAATGAGAGGTGGTTGCAGTTCTCCATGGTATTGGTAGGGGGATGTCTTGTTGCCGAGAGAGGGCTGAATGTTATGGTTCCCCATCAGCTTGGAGTCGTAACAAATTCCCTAATGGAGGGCAGTGGTAGGCGATGCACCCAAGCTCTTGTATATATATATAATGTGAGTACGTCACTAACTTATAATAGGAAATATACCATGGCTCCAGTTGCTCCTTTATGTTCTGTATCGTTGGCTGGATTCGGGATCTGGGGTCTCAGCACTCCAGGGTTACCTCTGGATGCCACTTGACCAATATTCACACCGGACCCTGACGACTGCTGCCTACAATCATGTCATGTCGCTTTCATATGATTTCCACAGTAACAAGAAGACTGGTGAAATATGGAGTTCGATTACCCAAGGACGAGCAGTCAACGGATTCATCGAAACCATCCTCTTCCAAGTTATCCCAATGCTTGTTGATCTATGTGTCGCCTTCGCATACTTTTTCATTCTTTTTGATGCCTATATGGCGTTAATAGTAGCAGTTGTATCGGTGGTATACCTTTGGGTTACAGCCAAACTGAGTGCCATGAGGAACGATATAAGAAGGGACTTGAATCTTGTCAGTTTTTAGCCACCAGCTTCGCACCACACAAACTTACGAGTCATAGAATGCAAGAAACGAAATCAGCATACTCATCGAAACGATATCTAGCTGGACGACTGTCAGCGTGAGTTTCTCTTAGGATAGACAATTGTGAGGAATCTAACATCTTCTAGTATTTCAACCGAATACCATATGAACAGAGTCGTTACCTCGGAGGTGAGCTAAAACCCCTACATTTTGATCGTTTCGAATGTTGACACTCCAATCTTTGACAATAAACAGCCTTGAGATTGTTTCAGAAAGCAGAACGCAGATGGCTCATAGGGATCTCGGTTCTCGGCGTGGCGCAGAGTCTTATATTCACGATAGGACTTCTTGCCGCAAGCTTCCTTGCCGTATATGAAGTGACCAGGGGAGTCCAGCCTGTTGGCAGTTTTATAACATTGTTGTCATACTGGGCACAACTTTCAGGACCGTTGTCCTTTTTTGCAACCTTCTATCGTAAAGTCCAAACGCAGATGCTTGACGCCGAGCGTCTTCTGGAACTTTTCGAAACCAAACCATCCATCACGGACCAGCCCGCCGCAATAGAGTTGGAGAAAGTGACTGGTACTGTTGACTTTGAGAATGTGTGCTTCTCCTACGATTCAAGGAAACCAGCAATCACAGATGTCAACTTCCACGTTCCATCGGGTACGACGGTAGCGTTTGTTGGAGAAACTGGGGGAGGGAAAACCACATGTTTGAAGCTGCTTTTCCGCTTCTTTGATGTTCAATCTGGCTCCATCAAGATTGATGGTCATGATATCAGAGACATCAAACTGGCAAGCTTGAGAGACCACATGGGGGTCGTGCCTCAGGTTAGTCAAACTCTTGGTTTCAAGTTTCTTATCATTGACGGAAATAGGACCCGGAACTATTTAATGATACCATCATGAGCAACATCAAATATGCCAACTTCGGCGCAGAAGATAACGGTAAGCGCATTCACCCATATATGCTGCGGGGTATGCTTATGACAATAGATGTGTATGAGGCTTGTCGTGCGGCGTCTATCCATGAAAAGATCCTGAGTTTCCCGGATGGCTATCTTTCGAAGGTCGGAGAACGTGGTATTAGGCTGTCCGGTGGTGAACTACAGCGGGTAAGAGATCTCTGTACCACCGCTACCACTACTTGTCAACTTGTGACAATTACTTTCCACCGTTGATCCTTCCTAGTGTAACCACAAGCTGATCTGTTAATCAGGTTTCCATTGCAAGAGCGATCTTGAAAAATCCCAAAATAATCTTGCTAGATGAAGCAACAAGCATGATCGATATGGAGACCGAACGCCAAATCCAAGATGCCTTCAACAAACTTGCCAAGGACCGTACGATGTTCATCGTGGCGTATGTATAGGATCCTATTTATTGTGATCAGCACTTACGAAGAGATAGTCATCGTCTTTCGACGATCATGAACGCTGATCAGATCATCGTCATAAAGAAGGGAAGAGTCGTCGAGAAAGGCAGCCACGACCAGCTCTTAGATGCGAAAGGGATGTACTTCCAGCTGTGGTCAAAACAATCCAAACCCGACGATCCTCCACTAAATCCAGTTTCGAAGACACCTCTTCTGATTGAGGATCTGTTCGACGCATCTACAAGAGACGAGACGGGCTGCCACGATAGCTCGAGAGATGTCGCTACATCTTCCCAGAATCTCGAGCAGATCCTAATCCCAGAGGCAGCGAAAGGTAGTATTCGCACAACGAGTACCCCTACTGTTGCGTTCAGTCTTCCAGAGAGAACTGTATGGGGTCCGGAACCTCGCTCTCAACCCTCAATTAATCCCCGAATGGCAGCCCCAAATCATGGAATCCTTAAAAATCCCACCCGACTCCAAGGATTGGGCAGCAATAATAGAGGGTTAAATACTCCCTCAAAACCAGCATCCTTGCTAAAGCCAGATGCAAAGGAATTTGTTCCGAGAGGATATTCCGTTGTTGCACGTGACTCGACGACAGATACGTTTTCGGGGGGGGTTATCCCTGCAGAAACCATAGCCCCTCGGCCCAGCACACCGAAGGAAATGTCTTTGGAAGGAATCCTGGCCAATCAAATTGAAGTGGAATCTTTGAAGGTCAAAGAACTGGTCGAGGAAACATTATTTGATGGTCCAAACCCTGGAAAGACTGCACCGACGCAAGAGGGGGGCCAGACCTTGACCGTGACTTGTCTAAACAACACAAATATAGAAGCAGCTGAAAGCACTGGTGAAGATGTCGGGAATACCGAGCCCGAAATCGACAACACACAGGAAGCCAGAAAACGGCGTCGACGCGTTCGTCGAAGAAGCAACAAACTCAGGTCTGGAGAATCTGAAGAAAACACCGATGCTAAACAGAACAGTAGTGAAGGAACCGAGACTGAAGCAGTTGCGGATATAGCGGACTCTCCAGCAGCTATAGAAGGCGAAGGGCCACAGGCGGTTGGAGGGAACGTTGGTTCCTCGAATGGAAGTGTTGTCAAACCAAAACGCCGCTTTCGGAATGGCAATAAGTTGAAGAATAATGGTTCGGAATTCGATACCGAGGCCCCCCTTTCAGCACCCTTATCAGCGCTACCAGCTACGGGGAATGGTACAGCTATGTTCAAGGTCAGGCCAAGGACTGGATTTTCCAATCGGAGTGGAACCAAACTTCCTTATAAGGAGGGCCAACCTCTAGAAAACGGACAACAATCCGACTGCCTCACTTCTAGTTCTAAACGCGAGAATATGCAGCGCAGGAATTCTGGGGGTGACAAGTGCCAGGAACAAAGGAATGGAACCTGGCACAAGGGATTGAAGAAATCGAAGAGCTCTGAATCTGGGAACAGCGCCAGCGAGTCATAGTTCGGAATTGAAGGCTGTATTTGCCAACCACGATATTCTTTCAAGTCGACTCCAGAAGTTTTCATGAATAAATATCAATAAATAGTTATTTCATAATTCCTATTAAACGTTAGTTAGCACAGGGTTTTTATTCTTTGTCGCTGTTCTTACATTTCTGCTTGGTGATTAGATTTTAACTGGCGACTGCAGATGGGTTTTACTTTGAAATGGTTTTTATTGTCTTCCTTCTTTCTGTTATCTGGCTGGGGGTTAGGAGTCTGGTGAATTTTAGAGAAGTGGTGTGGGGATACTCACGCTAGGTATTTTGTCTCCAGCGGGTTTAGAAGAGAGACTGCAGCATGTATTTGGAATTTCTCTTTGTGCTGGTATTTTCTTGCAGAGTCTGTATGATGAGGTGGATGAGCAACCTGCAGTGCTAGGAGGGCTAGGGAAAGTATAGAGGTCAAGGGATGGTAGTGCTTAATTACAATGAAGTTTATTACACTAGAATAAATAGAAGAAAGGCTGGAGGCTGGAGTTCTTTATTTATATCACCCTCATTTGAGCACTTCGGAATGCAGGAGGGCAACCTTATATTTGTGGATAGCCAACTCCTCAGTTTCCAGCCAGGAGCTTTTGAGTGCGTACGAGTGACCCTAACCGGAGACTTCATAAGACACAGTTAGTTACCGACATAAGTGCCCTGCAGTCGACAGCTACTCAGAAGTAGCAGGAGCTGCTCTCATCATTGAAGTATTTGGTTTAGGAACGAATTATATTGCCAAGCTCGACAAGGTTTCGTTCAAGTTTGAGCTGGAGGAGCCGCAATATCTCCTTCTACCCCGAATAGTACGTCTGTCCGCAGGTCCCCCACAGTGACTCTCCATAAACCAGTGATAGCAATGGATTCGCTGCAGGCGACGTGTCTGGCACTGCTCTTTTCTACACAGTCCCATCCAGTCGGCTTCTTCGCTCTACATGTAGAGCAAGACGCGTCTTTAGCGTCAGCGTTGAGTGATAAGGAACAGCAACTACTGGCCTTGCATGAGAAGTTGCAAAGAGTGTCACTGCAGAGAAGGACCTTGGAGGCCGAATTGACAGCCGCAACAGGTAAGCAATTATTGGCTACTCATACTCTTCGTTTATTCTTTTTCTTTTTCTTGCTCTATATACCTTTTTTGTTTTTTGCCATTGAAGGTCTCCCGGCGTTTGTTGACGATTACTGGAGCACCTAGTCGACGATGAAACTCCCCAGCAAATCGAGGCACTTGAGAGGGAGCTTGTTGAGACTAGAGCAAATCGGCAACTGAAGGAAACGGCTGTAGAAGCTACGTTGATTGCAGATCCGATTCTGAAGGCTGTATACCCACACCCAGAGGCAGCTGCGAAACAAAGGTATGCATCTTGACCACAACATCTCTGCTCTTATTTTGGTGCTGCTTGCTTGTTTCAATCATTCAGCTTGCCGTCTTTGTGTTTACTCTCACCTGCTCCGTCTGCGTTGTTTAGTTGTCCGTCTATGTCCGTTTGTTTGTGTCTTACTTGTTGTCTGATGCACGCGAGCAGATCTCTCATACCTCTTATCCATCGCCGGGATATGTTGTCACAAACGCACGCAAATTTGTCTCATCTTCTCGTGCTCAAACTGGAAGCACTCTCCGAGACAGAGCGTTCCTACTTAGACATACAGGAGCGGAACAAGGTTCTTGCATCCAGGTTGCTGGATCTGACAAAGAAACGAGACGAGGAACTTAAGAAACAGCAAGGCCCGGAATATAGAGCTGAGGAAAAGAAACTCAAGGATGCAAAAAAGGAATGGGATATCGTCAGAAACGTTGCGCAGGCGGCTGTGGTTTCTAGCGGCGTGGATTGGAGCAGGGATGATGAATTGAAGCAGCTGGTGCTGGCGTGTGGTGATGATTGAGAAGGCTGTCACTTTTCGTTTGGATTAAAACCGACACCTACGTTGTTGTTCAAGTCGGCAAGTTCAGATCGGATATGCCGGTACATGAAGACGGCAGCAAAGCTGTAGGCACTACTTGTATTCTCCTCTTGTTAAAATAATACCAAATTAACGATAATGGTATCAGCTACTATCTACAAAACAAAAGCAAAAGACCATCATGACATCAAAAAATAAAACGCTCGGACTTGGAATGACAGTTGTGACGTGGAAGAAACCCCAACCCTCATCTTCTGGGTTTACTCCGGGTCCTCCATCCTTCCGATCCTTAGGCGCCTCACTATTTCGGCCTCCACCGCACTCCCAGGGACAAGCCCAATCACTTCATCACTCCCGCTCGCGCTTCCACTACTACTCGTACTGGTCCATAGTTCCTCCGACATCCTTTGTGACCTGGACGGCGACAGTGGTAGAGGTGCTTCGAACAACCCAACGGCTTGCGTAAAGGTCCGCCACACATAAAGCAAGCAGTCGTATACAATATATAAGATTCCTGGAAAGAGAAAAAACATTCCGAGCACAAGCTACACAACCGAGTCAGTACTCGATACTTGGTACGGGAAATGAGGGGGGAGGGATGGGTTTTACGGCAATCCGGACTGTCCATGATTCCAGGATTTGAAGAGCATTAAGCAGGCCCGCGGGAAAGCTTATATCGAAGACCGCGTCCCACATTTGCGGCATGAGGGATAAAGATGGATCGAGGCGGTGTTATTGCGTGGGTTGATGCTTGTCGTCTGGTGCAGTGGTTTGCTTATCTAGTTAGAGCTATAGGTACTTAGTACATATAGTACCTTACTCCGGCGTTCTCAAATGACGACGACTCATGCCTTGAACGTTACCGCCGCACTACCTAACGCCACAGAGCGCATGTACTATACAAGCCAATCTTGGAAACTCGTCAATGACATGCTGAGAGGTGAAAGCATTTCTCAGGTCTTGGGAAGGGACAAGATTCGTGGTATGAAATGTAAAGCTCAGAAATTCAAAACACCGGAGAGAACCTGCGGGGAAACTCGCTAAAAATATCATATGCTCCTAGAGTAAGTACATAGGGCTGAGAGTCAAAACTTTTTACATACCCCGCTCTCGCGAAATTGGATCACCAAACAAACCGAACTCGATTAAAGCAGTTTAAACGACTGAGACGACCAAAACGACCGAAACAGAATATTTCATATTCACAGAATGTCTAACATTCATGTAGCTATCATTGGTCTGCGATTGCCCATATCTTGGAGCGCGGCGGCAGTTACCAGAATTGCTAATAGACTTGTTTAAACAGGTGCCGGAGGTGTCGGAAAGGCCTTTATCTCACAACTTGCAGGCTACATCTCGAGGAACCCGTCTGTGTCACTCGCGCCTATCCTCATTTCTCGCTCATCAAAGGCATTGATCTCGCGAAACTACACTCCGTTGAACCTGGAGAAATGGTCAGAGGAGTTAACCTCTAATGGAACCACCCCGCTTGCCTTCCCTGAGCAAACTCTGGCGTTCCTCAAGGCCGCCCCAGGACCTGTTATCCTTGTTGATAACACTTCCGATGAGGTTCTTACGTCCTCGTACCCACTTTTCCTAGCCGAGGGGGTCCACATTGTGACCCCAAACAAAAAAGGGTTTTCGAGCAGCATCAAGGTTTGGAATGATATCTATGCTGCTGCTGCAAACGGAAGCAACCTCAAGGGCGGTTATGTCTTCCACGAGGCAAGCGTTGGCGCGGGACTTCCAGTATTAAGCACCCTCAAAGAACTAGTCGAGACTGGTGACCGTATCAAGAAGATTGAGGGTATCTTTTCCGGGACGATGAGCTTCCTGTTTAACAGCTTTGCCCCACTGGACGGTGACAATGGAGGCAAAGGATTCGCGGCATGTGTCAAGGAGGCGCAGCGATTGGGATACACTGTTCGTTGACCAGTCATATTTGCTGCTGGAACTGGGATGTTGACTATCACAACAGGAGCCAGACCCCCGCGACGATCTCAATGGTCTCGATGTGGCCAGAAAACTCACCATTCTTGCTCGTTTGTCTGGACTGCAAGTTGCATCACCGACTTCGTTTCCCATCCAGTCATTGATTCCGAAACCTCTAGAGTCAGCAAAGAGCGCAGACGAGTTCCTTGGCGGTCTTGGAGACTTTGATAGCGAAATGACTAAGATCAAAGAAGATGCGGAGGCGAATGGGGCGGTGGTGCGATATGTTGGTAGCCTGAACGTCGAAACACAGGAGGTGAAAGTGGGGCTGGAGACGTAAGTTATTTTACTGCAGGAAATACCCCTGTCTGCATGATCTGATAAGCCAATCTGATAAAAAAAATGCACACAGCTTCGACAAGAGCAGCGCTATTGCTGGGCTAAAGGGTAGCGACAACATCATCAGCTTCTACACCGAGAGATATGGTGGAAACCCTCTGATCGTCCAGGGAGCAGGGTAAGTTCTTCCCAAGATATTGCACTTCCTGCCGTAAATATGCTGAAATACGTATTCACAGTGCCGGTGCAGAGGTGACGGCTATGGGTGTTCTTGGTGACTTGATCAAGGTGTTACAAAGACTGAGATAAAATTTCAGAGTGTTAGAGCTACTTGAAAGCGGTATATGAAAATGATTGATACCGGGTACATGATAAAAATGAACGTAGTTGTTCAGAATCTATCGACCTGCATATGTGCTGCAACGTTGTGCAGATAGCACCCGAACCACCTATCGCAGTCTTACTACATATCTGAGGTGTCGTATGAATGCTCAGTATCATGATCATGATCCATGACACGGATGGGATGGGATGGAGCGTAGAGAAGACGAAATATGTCAATGGCAACAGCTTTCTCGTCTTGTGTCACCGCCGTTGCACACTGCCTAGAATAAAGTAAACAGCTTGCAATAAATAAATATTCCCTTCGTACGACTTGCGGGTCCTGCGATGAGCAAATTCGACCCCTGTCTTGAGAGCAACGGTTCAGCATCCGCCATTCGGAGAATGGTTCGGTGTCGTCGCCTGAACTTTCTCTACTTTGGGATGGGGACCCCCGTTGAGAAGGCGCTACCAATTGGAAGCCAATTTCCCACTAAAAACTAACGTTCCCAACGCTCTCCCCTTGCCTTCATAAGTGCAACTATCATCCTCACTTCTCTTACTCATTCTCCTCCTCTCCTTCTCCTCCTCCTCCTCCTCCTCATTCTCCTTGCCTCTGCCTTGTTCAGTTCGTCCCATCCGCCTCTTCGTACCGCCTTCAAGCGTTGCTATTTATCTGTACTTGCTTCTTCTAGATCCCCAACTCCGCATTCCTCTATAATTTACCATGTCTGCTCGTCCTGAGAACATTGGCATTAAGGCCATTGAGATCTACTTCCCCAACCAGGTGTGTAGCCCCGTTTTTTCCGGGACGACTATCATGCCAGCCCGGTTTTGAGCACACCTGCATATTAGACAGTAGCTAAGATGAATTCAGTGTGTTGAACATTTAGAACTCGAGAAGTTCGATGGCGTCTCTACCGGAAAGTACACCATTGGTCTCGGCCAGACCAAGATGGCATTCTGCGATGATCGTGAGGGTATGTGGAGTCCCAAAAAAATCCGCGCAGGGGGACTGCAAATGGGGCGCTATCTCTTTCGAACTCGCCTGATTGGATCCTGTTGCAGATATCTACTCTATCGCATTGACTGTCACCCAGTCTCTCCTAGAGAAGTACAATATTGATACCAACTCGATTGGGCGACTTGAAGTTGGTACAGAGACAATTCTTGACAAGTCTAAGTCTGTCAAGACTATTCTGATGAGGCTTTTTGGCGACAACACCAACATTGAGGGTGTAGATAACCTCAATGCTTGTTACGGAGGTACCAACGCTCTTTTCAACGCAGTCAATTGGGTAGAGTCTTCCGCTTGGGACGGTCGTGATGCTATCGTCGTAGCTGGCGATATTGCATTGTACGCTAAGGGTGCTGCAAGGCCTACTGGTGGCGCAGGTGCAGTTGCCATGCTCATTGGTCCCAATGCCCCACTTGTTTTGGAGCCTGGAAAGAGGGGCACCTACATGACTCACGCCTATGATTTCTATAAGCCCGACTTGACCAGCGAATATCCTGTTGTAGATGGTCATTTCTCCATCCGTTGCTACACGGAAGCTGTGGATGCATGCTACAAAGCCTACAACAAGCGTGTCGCTGCTCTTGCCGCCACTCAGACAGCCAATGGCGTCAATGGTCAGTCTGCGGAGGGTATTGACCGATTTGACTACATGCTTTTCCACGCACCTACTTGCAAGCTTGTTTCCAAGTCTTATGCCCGTATGCTCTACAACGACTACGTCGCCTCTCCCAACTCTGAGCAGTTCAGTACTGTCCCCGAAGAGTTGCGCGACCTCGCTTACGAACCCTCGCTCTCCGACCGCAATATTGAGAAGACCTTCATTGGACTCTCTAAGAAGCGCTTCGAGGAACGCGTCAAGCCTAGCATTGAGGTGCCCACGAATTGCGGAAACATGTATACCGCCAGCGTGTACTCCGGTCTGACGTCCCTCCTCAAGAATGTGGATTCTGAGGCTCTCCAAGGAAAGAGAGTTGGTGTCTTCTCCTACGGAAGTGGTCTTGCTAGTTCCCTGTTTTCGTTTACTGTCAAGGGTAGCACCACAGAGTTGGCTGAGAAGTTGAACCTTACCGAGAGGCTAGCAGCGAGGCACGTGGTGGCTCCTAAGGTCTTCGATGCTGTGAGTATCCTAGTCCACCCGTGGTGGTAAATTACAGCTGTTAACTTTGAATATTAGATGTGCGAGCTTCGCCACAAAGCCCATGGAAAGAAGAACTACACCCCCGAAGGATCTGTGGACACCATTGCGAAGGGTGCATACTACCTCACCAATATCGATGACATGTTCCGGAGAGAGTATGCTAGAAAAGAGTAAATATCTTCTGGATAAATATCTTAAATTCTTAAAGGATGTTGTTTTTCGGTACTGCTTTTAATAATGTTGATATGGGAACCATGATACCACAGTTTAGAGAAAAAGACATCAGATCTCTTTTGTTATGTCTTACATAAATGGACCGTCGTGGGAGTTCTTTTCCTTCACTTTGCCTTAGGGATGGGATACCAGTGTGGTGGAATGAGGTTATGAATCTTTAAGTTTAAGAGTCTGAGGCTTGTACAAATACACTATCATTGCCTCAGTCTTTTTTGTCTCGAAACTGTGCTCCGCACTCTGACACTAGTCCTTTTACTAATAAAACGTCTTGATTCGTAGATTCTGGGAATCGGACTTCTCTCCTGCACCGAAAATCAGACGACCTTTATCAACGTTGCTTTTGCCTGTCTTTTTGTCTTAAGTGATTTGGTTCCCGATTGCCACGCAGATCGTGTATGTGGGTATCTAGTTTAACTTTGTGGACGTGGCCTGTTCTTCAACGAGCGATCGCTCCCGGTTACGAAAACGTTCTAGCTAAGTACAAACTGCGGTTGTAACATAGTCCGGGAAACAATCTTCAGGACCTGCATAAAAGTCCCAAAAGCCAGAAAAAGCTAATGTTGCATACAAAGGTGCACTTGCATTTATGACAATACATAATCTTAAGACTCTCTTATCTCCGTAACTGGTACACCACAATATACACGCTCACGGTTCCTCCCAAAGTAACAGCTAGAAAAGTCAGGATACGAGTGATATCTAGTGAGTAATGTATTGCGGATAATTACCTTCACCCAGACGGTCTACCAAAAGACGCGCTCCGACACTTCTCATTCTGCAGTGCTCTTCTCCATTCGGCCCTCCAATTCTCTTCCGCAAATTTTTCGAGCTCCCCCGTCTCTGCCGCCATCATCTCCCAACGCACTCTGAGCGACCTCACCGTCAAATCCTTCTCCCGCTCCGTCTTCAGCGGCAATCTTTCCCTGACAGCCCTCCACCCATCCTTCTCACGCTCTCTTCTCCTTGCCATCTCCATCATCGCCGCATACTCCTCCGTTTTCCCAAACCACTCCAACGCCAGTCCGACCACATCCTCTTCCGCCGTCACCGCCTCCCCCGCATCCTCCCCACAAGTCGGCAGAAACTCCTCCACCCAAACCCTCACCCCCTCGCGCTGCCGGAGCAATTTCCGATCCTTCGCACTCTTCACCGCAAACGCATCCGCGCGGAAAACCCGGCATGTTCTGATGTACGCAAACATCTCGGCGAGGTCCTTCCATGGTCCCCGCCGAAACGTGTCCCCGTCTAGCCCCAGGAACCGGAGAACTTCCGACGGCTCCCGCGTCAGCGTTAGCTGCTGCTGCTGCTGCCCCGCGCGGATGTGCAGCCCCGTGTCGTCGAGCTTTAGTCCCGCGCGCCGCAGCATCCGCCGGATGATGCTCCAGAAGTCGCCGTAGCTGTGGTGGAACGCTGTCCATTCTAGCTCGCGCTGCGTGGCGCATACGTGGATGTCGAGTTGGAATAGGCCATCCCCGTGCTGGGGTGGGAAGGGGACGGCGAAAGAGGTGGTTGGGGAGTTTTTTATGCGTGTGCTTCCGACGGCGGAGAGGGTTTTTGTGAGGGAGGTGGGAGGAGCGGCAATGGGGAGGGCGAGGAGGTCGAAGTCGCCGTGAGAGAGTTTTCCGGGAGAGGGGGGAGGCCGGATGATGTGGTAGTAGGGGGTTAGTAGTGGGTGCAGGTGGTGGAATAGTGAGTTGTAGATGGTGTTGGGGATGCGGGATATGACGAGGCTGGGAAATGCGGAGCCACCCATTGGTTGGTTGTTTGTGTATTGTTTGAAACAATTTCTTGAGAGCAGGACTAGTCTCGGACGCTGGTAGGTAAGAGCATGATGGGTTACTGAACTTGAATTATTTATATACTCAATGGGTTGGTCTGAGTCAACCACGATGACTCGAAACCAGCCACACTTATGGTGAAAGCTCAAATACACTTAGACACTCCGAGTGATGGTAGAAGATGAAAAGTACAACACTCTCGCAAATACCATAACAAAACATGGTGCAAAATGCCCCCATCCGATCTATGTATATATATACAGTTAAAGTAACGATAATATAGCAAAACCCTCCCCCAACCCACCCATTCCGATTTCATCTGCACCAATAACCTCGAATATACATCCGCCCATCCAGCAAACGAACAGAACGAATTATCAAAAAGATTTTTAAGAAAACACAATTGCTCCCGCTATGCAAAATGTCCCAAAAAAATATCACAAATGAAATAAAAGCGCCAGTAAGGTCCAAGTATAACAATATCACGTGGGTGTAGTTTCGTCCAGCAGTTTCCGCGATGCTTTTTCAATAATATTGGCGACTTTCTGGATTTCCTTTTGTGCTAATTCCCAGTTGCCCTCCTCTATTGCGTCTCTAATACTAGGGAAGTACCCAGCATCTGTTCCGCTCCAAGCCTGCCCAACCGTTAGTGAAAAGGAATGAGGAACAAGGGAAAGGTACACACCTGTGGGCTCAAAATCATATGTTTAAACCATTCACGCTCCGGTAAACCACCTCCTTTCTCCATATCCAACAGGTGTTTATCAAAATTTCCCATCCGTAGACCTCTTGAACGTCGGTTCGCAACAGCCCAATCATCGATCTGAGTATATGTTCCATCTCGACCTTGCTCCATCCATCCATCATTCCTCTCAGTAAACTTGGTGATATGACCCTGTGCAGTAGTAATGGCTTTGGTCAATGGTGCCAAATCCACTCCTCTTTTACCGGGGTCAGCTTCGACTTTCTTTTGTACCCACGATTGGAGATCCTTTGTCTGCTTGTCCAGCGATTGCACATAGTCTGTCATACTGAGAGGAATAATCTCGGTATCTGCCAACTCCAGGAGAAGGAAAGCCACAATCTTAGTAAGCGTCTCGTGGTATATGAATGTTGGATCCATAATGTCTTTCATCCATGCAAAGTTGTCATAGCAACTGTGGTACGGGAAACCTTTGCCAGAGAAAGAGATATCGATAGAGGATATACCGCTATGGTACTGGAAAGGAACATAAGCACCCCTGATACCGGGTGCAGGCATACCCCGAGCAGCCCAAGTCGAATTGAGAATCTTTTGGGATACGGGATCCTTCACACGACCGAGGACGGTGTTCATTACAGATTGCAAAGCAGGTGAGCCAGTAGCGGTGAAAGTAGTGCCCGTTATAGCTGCGTCGAGGTTGACATAAGCAAGAACGCTATCTCTAACTCCATCGCCAGCTTCTTCAATGAACTCCCTATCAAACCATCAGCTCTCTTCCTGGCACTGTATATCAAGTAAATGTGTACTCACGTAGGCCCAATGAGATTATACTGGACGGCATCCCAGCTCGCAAAGATAACTCCCCGCCTTGGCCGCCATCCAAACTCCATCATTTTCCCGAAGATTCTCGCCACCTCGAGCATGATGCTGGTACCGGAGTTTGGATCACTTGCACCAAAACACCAGGCATCACGGCTACTCCCTATGACTATTTTCTCGTCATGTTTATCCACACCTACTATCTCGCCTAGAATGTTCCATATCGGTTGTCTATCCCTTTCGATTTGTTCATTCTTCAGATGAACTGTTGGTGATGAATCTACTGAGCCCGTCCAGTACTCGTCTATCTGAGGTACACCTCCAATCCAAGTATCATTAACTTTCTTGCCTTTGCCTTTGATTGCTTGTAAAAGCGGTCGAGCATCTTTATAAGACTATGGTGGGTCAGCTCATGCAGCAGCATATGGGTTGGAAGCATACCAACGGTAAAGACGGAATATTTACGAGCCCTTTATTGTTTACTTTTGATACTTGATGAGCATCGGGGATGGAGGGAGTTCCAGGCGTTAAAACATCACCCACAACCCAGCTCATCAATCCGACGTCTCCCCTTTGTACCGCACTGCCAGGCCAATCCCATCCTTCAGTCTTCGGATCCGTAAACAACAAAGCACCCACTGCACCCTTATCTTCTGCGGCCTTAACCTTCAACCCCCTATCCTTTTGTGTTCCACCTTCCCGCATCAATACAATGGCACCCTTTACATTAATTCCCTGCGACTCCAATGTTTTAAAGTCCTCGCGGGAACCGTAGTTGGCGTATATGATAGGGCCCTTTGTAGTTCCCGATTTTGAATGGCCGTGGAAAACCAATGTGTTCTGATGCTTCTTATCAACCACGGGTTCTTCCAAGGCAGCTTCCCACTTTGGCTCGTCCATCCATACCCTCCGGCCACCCGTTTTAGGATAGTTAAGGTAAACATCGTACTGCATTCGCTGGGTCTTCAATCCAAAGCTCGAAAATTGACCCTGCACATATTTCCCAAGCACATAATCACCCTCTGTCCCAGCCATATGGTCGAAAGAACTGATATACTCTAGCCAATGCCGGATCTTCCCCTTATCAATCTCTCGCCCGGCAAAGTTCCGCACACTGTCGGGATCAAAAGGACCCAGGTAATCGGATCCCATTGTCCCTCGAAAGCTGAACGCATCCGTAGCCAACAAGATATACACCACAATCAGTGCAAATAGCACTGCCAGTAATCGGTATATTGGCACCATCGCGCCGCTTTGCATATTCGCAAAGCACGATACCGATGGAAACCGGAACCTTATACCACGAAATGGGTTCCTTGGTAACGAGATGGCCGAAAGTGACGAGCTTATCGAGCTGAACCGTTTCGAAAATGACATCCGCAACCCCGATCCGCGCCTGCTGTCGTCCACCTCCCCCTCCATTACCTCCATCTGGATCATCTCCCTCTGTAAGCTCTCAGCGCTGGACCTGGGCGACGCGAATTCCTCTAGAAACGAGCTTTCGATAGAGCTGCGCACGCTCTCCACCGTGGGAGGTCTGTATCCATCCCTACCATGCCTCCGCGATGACGATGTCTGCTGCTGTTGCTGTAATAGCGCATCATCCTCGGCGCCAAAGTCGCTGGCGGCGCGCGAGGAGGTTGCCTCTTCGTACGAAGGAATCGGGAGGTCGTGTCCTACCATTGGTTGTTTCTCTTCGTCGTTAGAGGGCTCAGTCATGCTTCGGGTTCGAAGTAAAGCTTTATTGCCGAGTAATTGAAAGAGCGAACACTGAGTGTCACAGACTACTCATTCGAACGGCGGAGAACGACAAGGCTGTGGTAGTAGGTGGTATTGAGCTTTAAGGTTCGGTAACTCAGGAGGTTACGGTCGTTGGTGGCGTCAAGACTGCGCCAATCCAAATCCCCCTGCTGCTGACGCGTTTGAAAGAAATCAGGTCATCAGATATCACCCGCAAACACCGTGACTTAGGTACGAGTACTCGCTGCTCTGCCCTGGGCGGAGTAATTATTTATCGCGACATTTTCTATGGACTAAGAAGACGGGCGGTTCGGTTGTTTGGGCTTCATCTCCAAAATCAAAGGTGGATACTCGCAGTAACTTTACTCTTAATTACTGCCCGGACCACGTTTCCAAACCTAATACCCCACCTCCGTCTACCGAATGGCTTCGGCACTGCCTTGATTCATGTTTTGAATGCCGACTACCCGCCTCATGAAGTAGAAGGGGCCCCTGACCGTGCATCTACATGATAGAAAAAACACATTGAAAATCCAAGCGATTGCTGCTGTCCCTCTTCGAATTCCGGAAAGCGAAACATATTCTAAATAGTCAGGACTCCGTCTAATTGAGTTTAATTTGCCCGCCAATGTTCGCACGAGAACTCGTGCTCCCCAAGTGGCCTACCTGCCAAAGTCCTCCGCCACAATATCTGTGTATTCTGATGGCAATATCATCGAATCGTGGATCTTTTCATCAGATATTGCAAATATGCATCAATTGTAGATATCAAACCTGCTAAACTACAGATATCTGCACTGGATCTGCTGCACATTTGGCCGGCCCTTAGCGTAGTCCAACCCATATCTAACTGGTGATCACTTCGGAACACCACAGTGACCATAAGTAGAGTAATGCGGCAACCTGTATGGTACCTCTGACAGCTGGGTCTCGCGCAATCGCCAACAGAGAATAATAATATATATCGTGTCGTATTGTGCAATCGGGCCAAGAGCAGTGTAGGCCGGCGAATCCCACCGTCCATATTGGGATATATACCGTCAGATGGAGGTGACCACTACTAGGGTCAATCGAAGTCTCATGTCTGAGCAGCACCTCATTCCTTATGGACCCAACCCGACGAGTCTTCCTTACAGCACAACAATAGAGTAGGCGTGAGGTATGGAGAAGTGCAGATCTCGACAAATGGGACCATTGTTTGCATGTAGTCGGTTTTCGGGTGTATAAGAATGCAAGGTGTTTAGCGGTAGAGACTCGTTTTGGGTTCGTCCAGAACTCCGGAAAGGAGAGTACCCAGCTAAACACATGGATACACACGAGCGTCTGGATGATTTATCGTCATTCGATGCTGTGGGCTGGAGCTAACCATCGTGTGTCTAGAGGGGACATTCCCACTGAATGTTTCCGACAGCGGGGGAGCCGACAAGGATTGCTTGTAGGACATGGCAAGTAGGTGTCGCAGTGTATTAAAAAGTGGCTAGCGGTAGAATATCATTAGTATTTGTATGGCGGCCGTAATGGATCGTATTTTGGGAGAGGGCTCTTGTAAGTTTTGGGTGGTCGTGGTGGTGGTTCGTTTCAGGTGGACGCAGAGTGATGTCATGTCTCGCACCAAAAGTTATGTACGAGTACCTGAATGCCAAGGGCGTAACTCCCAAGGTATTTTTCACGAACCCGTAAACAAAAACATAAAGCAAAGATCCGTCCTTCACCTAATCCACCGCGAATCCCGTTTCTTCGCCCATGCAGGAGACCCGGAGGGGCTTTAATGAGGAGACTCGGATTTAGCTAAATACCGTACATAAGGCTTGCAGCCTCAAAGTTTGAGTGATAACGCCCGAGAACTCAAGTTGTTTAGAGCTTGAATCCATATATAGGTAAATAAAGGGCCGCTAAATGTAACTTTCCACCCGCGGACCGAAATTGACACCACTCCATCCCCTGAGGTCCACCGCTATTTACCCTAGCCACCGCAGCTTTTCGTCTTCCACTTCCGGTTACCCATCAATTCTTAACAAGGAGAATACCAATAAATCGAGATATTATTACAGTATATCACTAACATAATTCGAGATGTCTTATCCCACAGATATCTCACCTCGTGTGCAATACTTGAAATAGCTAACGAACGGCGGAGGCATGAAGGTGGAAGTTCTCATCAAGGAGGAGGGGGATGTTTGGTTGGGTTGCTTCCCAGTCTCTGTTTCTATCCTGTGAGTATCCTTCTAGATAATAGCGTAGTTTCTTTGGTCTGTTCGTCTATAACTACCAAGTAGGTATGCTGCTCTTCTTTGTAGATGCTTTCCCTTCCTCTGAAGCAATACAAGAGTCTGGAATGATGTTTACAATCCACCGGAGAAGGGTGAGATGCAATGTCGAATGTTATCATGCACATACCAATGATACCGGAGGAGGTTGCTCTTGACAACATGGTGTTGGGGGTTGGATGAAGGCCATTGATTATCACCAAACAACTGTCCAGGAAGATCAGTATTGATTAACACAGCCCAGAAGCTTCATATAACGCAGTAACCCTAACAACTCTTTAATCTAGTTCCCCTCCACATCCAGCCTCTAACCCGTCTTATACTTTATCTTTCCCAACATTAGGTAGCCCTAGTTAGTACGCTGGCGTCTCGACACCCGCTGACATTACCTTTTAATCCTTCCCCCCTCCTCTAACACTAGATAGAGTTTCCTAGCGAGTATCGTGTACAGTCTCTTTTGGAGATAGGAGGTAAGTTTGTGACTTCATAAAGTATCACTCGGGAATGATTTGCAAGAATATCAGACTTCACTCTGGGATGTACTTACTCTATTTAGACAGGTAGCTCGGCAGGTCGGCTAACAAAAAAATAGTAGAAACGGTTTCGCAGGGTTTAATTAGAGTATAGTGGTCAGAGTGTAGTAGTCCGGCCGAGTATCCCATGTTACTCTCGGTGATTTCTACTGCCGATGAAGTTCTGGTCAGCCACGTGACCCTGCATCCCCAGTGACGCAACCTCAACATTGCCAACTCATCCGCACTCCCTTTCATTCGACAGTTCGGTGCTGCGACATTCCGTTACGAAGACAACAATATCAACGACCGTAATGGCCCACGAACAAGCTCCCCCAGCTATTGAGGAGGCACAAGCGTAATTTCACACATAAAACTTGTTTATCTAGGAAGCATCGCTGACCTCGGAGTTAACATGCAAGTCTTTCCATCTTCACACCCGTTAATCTCATCCTCCTCTCCCTCTTCGTCTACCTTGTCTACACTCGACTTCGACCTACACCTCCACCAAAGCTCTCTATGCCCGAACCAATTGTTTTCAAAACCTTCACCCCCAAGACCCTTCGCCCCTTCAACGGCATTGACGACCCCCTAGTATATCTCGGGGTGCAGGGAAAAGTTTTTGATGTCACAGCTGGGAAGTCATTTTACGGCCCCGGCGGACCATATTCGAACTTTGCCGGGAGAGATGCATCGCGTGGACTGGCAAAGAATAGCTTTGACGAAGAGATGTTGACGGATTTTGATAAGCCTTTGGCTATTCTAGATGATCTAAATGATGAGGAAAAGGGGAGTTTGAAGGAATGGGCAAGTCATTTTGAAGGGAAGTACCTGATGATAGGACGACTGGTGAATGAGGGCAGTGCGGAGGCGAAGGAGGCGGGGTTGTAATGAATGGTGCGGCGAGGGATTGTGGGTGGGGCTTTCTGCGAAGAGGGTGCTTGCTCAACTGCGTTTTACTTCCAATTTCCGTTTACTTGCATTAACACCTCGAGGGAGGACAATAGGCTCTAATAATACCACTTCGCGGGGAACTGACATGCGTTATTTCTTGATATAAAGCTGCCAAATTATGAGGCCACCCCAATCAGTTTCATGTTGACAGGTCTTAGAATCACAGAGTGATACAGCGTTCTGGAACTACTGTCTCGTAGAACATCAACTGCAAGCGGTCTCCACAAGAAATGCTGTAAGGAGTTAAGGTCATATGGAGAACTCGACATGATATTACTTACCCACTTCTCCTTGCTCGCCCATTTTTTCGAGTATAGTTTAATTCGCGCCTTGTCGCAAGTCTCTCGATGCAGTAATCGCTGCTATGAATAATATAGTATTACAACGACAGCTTGAATAGGATGCCTGAATGATGATCACCACTGTGCCACTCCCTACTAAATCTCCTTTACAGCTTCTTCATCCTTTTAACATTCTATACATCTCGCTTAGGTGACGTGCGTGACACGTACTCCGGATTTTGACAATCCGCTCCAATCAATAGAGACCGAATCCTCTGCCTTTTTGGTAAGTTTCCCGGTTCTTTCTCGTCATTTGCGCTATTACTATCGTTATTGTCTTGCCCAGCCCTCACTAGCCAGCCCCTTTGATTCTGTCCTCACTCGTCAAAATCGGGCTTTGGGGGTAGTTCTACCGTCTTCGTGAGCCATCTCTGTGTGCGCGTTGGTCTGCAGTCCTTGCTTGGTCTTGGGCTTCCAACTTCTATGGGAATGGTACGGACAGAGCTCTGGAAAACACAACAATACCTTCCTTCATTAAATGAAGAAGACACCAGCTTGCAGTATATTAAGCTCAACAACAGCGATTACGGCGAAGCCAAAGAGCTCGCTAACACAGGCTGATTCACCATGACGAAATCTAGTTTTACGAGCATGTTCAACCGACTGCCGATCTATACGCGACCCAAGGAGCCCGCGATTGGCGATCCAGTTCTCATCGATTCTTCGAATGAGAGGTTGTCTGGGCGCGTGTCGTCGTCGTCGGATGCACGTCCTCATACGACACCCCACAACTCCAGCAGAGCCCCTGACTTCGGAAAAGGACTTCCACCAATCCCTACGTAAGGTCCTATGGAAAGAGAAACTTTTGCCTTCTGGCACTGACTTTGGTGCTTGCAGATCCAGTTTCTCTAATGAGTTACAAGCTTCACCGAGGATCGAATATCGTGACCGTTCTTACAGTCAGGGCACGTCACATCGCGACCAGGCGGCTTCATCAGTAAATGCGCGGTCAGCGCGCAAGCTCAATGTCATTAGGAAGCCGGCCCCTTCGCCGGTAGGAATGGACATCTCGGAACGGACAGGGACTCCGAGCGGCACAGGTGTCTCAGATGAATGTGATGCGCCAAACACTTTGGGTTTCGGCTCAAGCGGCGCGAGCGTCAAAAGTACGGGGAGCAGTTTCAATCTATCAAACCTTGTCAAGGAGAAAATGACTGGGCGACGTCGTAGATCGCCCATTTATGGTCTCCCAGAAGCGCCCGATCTACCTGGCCTGGATACAGATGATGTGACGCCCACCATCCGGCCTATGGGGTTGAACTCTATCGATGATTGGTTAGACAGTAGAGAGGGCCTTCATAAAAGGTCAAATACCTCTTCATCTTCCTCGATCTATGCGACTGAATCTCGAGAGTTGCACATACGACAGTCAACATTTGCACCGCTACATTCACCAGAAATTAACTCAGAAGCCCCCATACCATCGATTCCTTCGCGCTTCATGGCCAAATCTACCCTTGCACTACCTCCTCGACAGTCTTCTTTGCAACAGCACGATACCATGCCGCGACCGTCAAGGCATCGTATGAATCGACCCCCGTCGCCCCAGATAATACCAGAGAAGAAAACTCAGGAACCGCGTGACCATATCTCGCAACTCGAATATGAGCAAGAACAGCTTGAAGATCAAAAGAAGAATCTCCGCAAGAAGATTTACGACCTCGAAGTTGAGATCCCTATGAGCAGCCGATCTGTTCGAGACCAATTGAAGGCGCAGCTTGAAGGACTGAATCAGCAATATGCGGATACTGAGAAGTCGGCGCACGATTTGGGTCTGAAGCTTTATAGGGCGTACAGGAGGAAGGACAAGAGGGATGGTAATGAAGGCCCTACTCATCTTTGGGTCAGCAGAGTTACTGCCCCACTGGGCGACTAGTTGGATGGCCAGAAACGTAGCGGAAAGGGAAAAGAACACCTCTGGCGTCTATATTATCAACATTGTTTTCTTCCCCGTACTTAATTCGCTGGGGACAGCGACCAGTACTTTATGTACCCGGGTACTTAGTGGGTAATGAGAGATCGCGCGGGTGCGGCATGGAGTTTTGGATCGTGTGAGATTTCTAGCGCTATCTTTTGTGTAAACGTTCATTTCTATCTTCTGTAGGGGGTTTTGGTATCTAGGTGTTTGGTTTCTTGTTTCTCCCTCTGTTTTGGGGACATTCTTCAAGTGGAGCTAGCTTAGAGTAGGGCGTTGTTTAGAGTAGGGCGTTGTACTTTATAGAGTATGCTAATGACTTGCAAACGCTTCCAAAAATTGCATATCAATTCTTCCATCACCGCCTATGGCGCTCCGCATAAAAACCAACCCTCCGTTTTCACTAATCGGTTCATCTCCTTACGTTACAGATTTGAGTACCGCATAAGTTGAATCCCGCCGCTTGATGGTGGGCCCTCAAGGGGCTTGCTAGAGACAAAATGCCTAGTGCAGCCTCATAGGCCGTTTCTGCCCTCCGGAGAGGTACCGCAGCATATTCAGCCATAGCCTTTTACTATGCCATTGGTATACCGAGGGCGATTTTCTCGCCGCCAACTTCGGCGGATTCGCCAGCTTCTTCCTCGGCGGTGAGGCGGGCGAGCTGTCTGCGTTTTAGCCTGTGGCTTAGAGGGTGAGGAGGATGGAATAAACCACGCTGCCGAAGGCTTTAGTGTTTTCTCGGACGCCGAACTGGGGACCCCATTCTTTTGCAGGCCGATGATGCCCATCTACTCCAGTTTCAGATATCAACCCACTCCATCCGTATAGTGACAGGGACTTACCTTGGCTATGTCATAGTTTTCTTGCCTACTGTTTACCGTGTTGGTTAGAATGGAACGACGAAGGAAGTGGGGGGGTGAGGGGGGTTATACACATTCCCTTGAAGCCAGCTGGCGTTGATAATACTCCTTGGCTCGCCGTCCTTGACCCTAAAGTGCGGTGCAGCCGCCCTGAAAAACTGGAACGGCGCCTTGGTGTGCAGGTTCATGATCACACCCTCCCTATTGTTTATCCGTAATTTTATGGATGACACCGTCCCACGTGAATCCCTTTCAACACTCCCACCAGCTCCCCTCCAAGATATCCACTCTCCGTATTGTTGACGATGCAATGGATTTTCCTCCAACTTCGCGGCCGCATTGATAATCCTCTTGATAGTATCACTCGACATTATATCCCCAGCGGCGGCAATCGCCCTCCCGCCCGCGCTCACAATCTTTTTCGCCACGAATTGGCCTTGGCCGCGTCAAGGTCTGCAACTACAACGCGAGCCCCTTCCTTCGCAAATAACAGGGCCGTTTCTGCACCTATTCCCTGGCCGGCCCCGGAAACGATCGCGGTTGGTCGGCGAGCAGGCCCCGTGGGAAGGAGTTACTTAGATGGCCTTGAACTTTGGCGAAACGGTCTGCCATGGTGGTATTCGGATAGGTTGTGTACAGATGAGGGACTACCCGTGGATATGTAGAGATGAAGCTTGAGCGTCTTATATATAGCTTATATTGAACTTGATGAAATCTAGGGAAAGCGTGTAGTAGATCAACCGAGGCAGCTCGGTTGATCGTTATTTGCTTTTTTATATATATAACCGATGATCCTTGCCTCTGTTCATAATGGGTCACTCAGGCAATTTTTGACTGTTCGGACGCAATAAGTTCTTTCATGCTCGTGCCCACCATCCCATCCTTTGCCATTTGATTGAATAGTAACACATTTACAGCGAGGGTCAATCTCACAACAGAAAAAAGACAATGAGCAACCCATGAAGCATAACTGATGCCACTCTATCATCATTCAACCATTCCCAGACCAAAAACAATCCGCAGCACCCACCAAAGCTAAAGAAAAAGTACACGAGGGCATCATCCCTTGGCTGGCCCAACCCCAATGGGGAAAAGGAAAGAAACATGAACAGCAGATTTTTTTGCGCTTTTAAAACACCATGAGATAAAAATATCCGAAACCACACCCCGCCCTAATTCGACCTTGAAGAAATGACAACATGGAAAGGATGAGACAAACCCATAACCCACTGGAGCAAAAATCAACAGAAGAAGGGAAGAATTGGAACGCGGACCGAACAAACGTGAACACGGAACCCAAACCCAAGAACAAACCAAGACGACGAAGAAAGAAGTAACCCCCAGTTAAAAGGACAGAACGCAGGAAAAAACCCAACATAACCTCATCTCTGCATCTCATGTTAAGAATACGAAAAGCACCATATCGTACTCCAGCCATCCTATGGTGAAAAGGTCCTCAATATCAACATGACTTTAATGGCCGTAAGACCACCCAGTACCAGATCCAGCGGCATGTCTTCCGCTGCCCTGAGAGTACTGACTAGGGTACCCTCCAGAGTACATTGAGTAGTGGTTCGCGCTTTGGCCTTGCGCAACACCGTAACCACTCTGCTGTCCCTGGTGGGCACCATGAAGCCCCGGGTTCAAATGTGACCCATACATTGCGGGGTTCTGAACACCCTGCTGCGTACCCAATCCACCCGCACCGCTAGTTGCGGATCCGGGACGGCCTGGCTGTCCTTGGAGAGAAGGCGTGGACGAAGGACCAGTTGGGGGCTTGTTCTCTCCGAATTTCATGTCATCGCTCTGAGCGGGCTGACCTGGTTGCTGTTGTCCAACAGAAGTAGCTCCTAGCTGCTGCTGATCCTGGGGAAGTCCTCGCGAACCCAGAAAGTTGGGGATGCCATTGCCATAACTACCAGAGGTAGAGTGCTGTGGAAGTGTTTGCTGGGCAGCGCTGGTGTTCATTCGACTATAATCGGCGATGCCAACCATAGAATCGCGTCCTTGGGGAGATGCGAATCCTCCAAGTCCAGCCGGAGAAGAGGTGTGGTCGGGGTATTGCTGTGAAGGCACATACTGCTGCTGCGGGTAATACATGTTTTTACTAAATGGGTTTGGCTGTGAATAGTAATTCTCGAACTATTTTAGTACCAAGGCAAACAACGTTTTTGGGAAGGCATACCTGGTGCATGTATTGATTGTAGTACGGATGGAATTGTTGCTGCTGCATGGGATATTGCCCCATATTCTGCTGATGTGAGGTCTGCACGGGGGCTGGGCTAGGAGTAGCGTGTCCGCTGTTCTGATCCCCAGCAGGCGCTCCGTACCTAGAGTTTGGTTGTTGAACTTGGCCTGGACCCGCGGCAGATGTAGGAATCTGACCCGAGGACTCGACGGCCCCACCTAGCCCACTTGAAGCGCGTTGCTGACTTGCACCGGCCTCCTGTTGAGCGTGGGACTGTTGAGCTTGTACATAAGCTGAGTTGCCGTACAAACCAAATCCAGGAGGTTGAGAACGGTCAGTGTAATAGTTATAATGCTGCTGTTCCGCGGAAGAAACGCCAAGAGCAAGGTGAGAGGGCTGTTGAGGTTGCATGTAGTGAGTGTAGTTCTGAGGCTGACTCTGGGGGTGTTGAGCTTGAGGTTGCGTAGGAGGTTGCTGGGGAGCTGATTGTTGCATATGTGTGAAAGTGTCGAATTGCTTAGTTTGCGGCTGTTGTTCGGGGACACTGTAGCGGTGATTGTATTGTGCTAGCATCTGCTGTTGTTGCATCATGCTCTGTGGAGCAAGTGGAGGTTGAGGGCTAGGTTGTTGGGGTGCGACTTGATGGCTAGGGAGACCTGGTGCTTGTCGTGGGGTGGGAATCGTTTCAACGGGCGCAATAGGAGGTTGGGAGGAGGACAATTGAGAAGGACCGGTAGGTGGGAGCGATGTGACTAGCTGAGGAAGAGGGGAAGGTTGAGGGGGTTGTGAGACAGTTTCGGCTTGTTCAATCTCATCATCGTCATCAAGATCCCCGGAAAGTCCCATACTACCAAACTGAAGCGCAGTGCGGTTAACCTCTGCGTGGTTTCCAGGCATGACAACTCCTTCTTGTTGATCAAGTACTCGTCGGAACGTACGCCCGGGTGTGCCTTTGGGAATTGGCGTGTATTTCGCAGGAACTGGAGGCGTAGCAACCGGAATCTGGGGAGTGACGCTAGCACTGGTGCTCTCCGCAGCAACAGATGTTGCAACAGTACTCGCCTGAGTTCCAGTAGGAGCAGGTGCTGCAGTGTCCTCAAGCTTCTCCACATTATCCTCTGTGAGTTCTTGCGCTGGGGGTTCTTCCGTCTCAATGGGCTGTTCGTCGAATGATTCGGGTTCGATTTCTACCTCTGCCTCTGCCTCCGCCTCCGCCTCCATTTCGGGCTCTACCTGTGAAGTCGGTTCCTCCTCTGGTTCTGCGATTTCCTCAGGTTCTTCGGGTGTTTCAGCAACGGGTGTAGGTTCTGGATCCTTAGGGGGCTCCAGTTCCTTCTCTGCAATCGGTTGGACCGGCTGCTGAGGAGCAGGCTTCGGTGCAGGGGGAGGAACTGCTGGCTTGAGCAAGCTGGCCCATGTGGGAACGGCAACAGATGGTTTGATTACAGGTTTCTCGATGACATCGGGAGTACTACCCCACCCAAATTCGTCCTTCGCATCATCATCAGTCTTTGTATCGGTTCCCCAAGAGTCCCCGGCATCTGGTGCCGTGGAAGTAGAGGTGATCTCGCCCCAAGGGGGAGGAGTATCGGTTGAAGCTTTAGCCTGGTGGCGCGAAACACCATTGGTAGCACCACCACGCCCACGACCCCCACGACCTCCGCGCGATTCGAATCCACCACGGCCTCCTCGACCTCCACGGGAACCATCATATGAGTTTCTTCCACCACGAGCGAGACGCGAAGACTGGAACGAGTCATTCGGAGCGGCGGATGCTGGTTCTTGAGCCTTCGACCGGGGACGATCTTTGCCCTTCTTCTTGACAGTAACTTCATCCCACTGGGCAGCAGTACCTGTGGACCTGATATCAGCTGTCTACCCAAAACACACTAGAACACTGAAGACGCAAGAGAATCTAGATAATAGCTAAACTGATGGAAAAGCCAATAGATCGACCCGCAAAACAAGTGAAAGATGGGTTAACGGAATAAAGAGAGTTTTTGAGGTTTGGAACATAGACGATATTCGGCGAGAATGGGAAGTGGCTGACCTTCAGTCATCTTATCGGCGGTGGCCTGTACATCACCGTCATTCTCCCGCAATTCCAAGAGAATATCCTCCGAGGACAAATTTGGAAGCATATCCTTCAGCACCGAGAGCTGGGATGAATATCGCTTCCTCAGTAAACCCACTTCGCTCTGTTCCTCAATGCTGTTGTTTTGAGCCTCTCCGTTTGCGGTATTGCGAACTGCCCCACGCCCACCTCGAGAAGAAAAGCCTCCACGACCGCCTCTAGATGAGCCCCTTCCGCGAGGGCTCGGACGTGACTGTACTTCCGACATGTGAATGAGGAACTATGTGTGCGAGTTGTTGTTGATGGCAGGAAATAAGAAAGGGATAGAGAGAGAGATTGAAGACGATGATGGATGGCGACAGACGATATGGCGTGGGTAGCGTGAGATGGATGGTGGTAACTTAAGGTTGGTGGTGTTGGGGGAAATGCGAGGCTTGGGATCCAAGCCAAGAACAGAAGAACAGCAAACAGTTCTTTCTACCCGGTTTGCGGATCGGATTGGTAGGCACAGCAACAGCAGAGCCACTCGAGCGACGAAAAACACTTTCGATAGTTGTACAGAACAGACATATTGTACGAAAAACTACTGGGCATTCTGTGCAAGCTACAAAGTAGAGCACATTCTACGCTTACGTGGGTTCAGCTTTAAAGGGACTGAAGCTTCACTGCATTCAGTCGCAATATGAGGTACATATTGGTTAGCGAATTGCTGTGCGTCCAGGTACGAAGATGCTGGAAGAAGTCACTTGCTTTGGTTTGGGGCACATGAGCTCGACGCTACAGTGGTGAGGCCCACCACGTGTGTACATGTAGCTGCTGTTTTGGCAAATCCCATTCTTACAGCTCGCGCTCTCGCGGTGATCCTGCCTTGCGGCATACCTCTCATTCTGACGATCCTTACTCTGCCCGTCGATTCTCGCAGCTCCGCTCTCGCCGCTTCCATTCATATCTACTGCCTCGCGGCTTTTGAAAATCCTTACTCTCATGATGGGAAGAGCGCCGTCATGGGATCCTCTCAAGAGAGAGGCCTGTTAGCCCCCAAGGAGTTGAAGCGGATCTGCAGCGGCGATGCCAACCTGCAAACACCTACTTTTAAAAAGTAACCTGAAATATTATTGTCTACTGGGGTAAATTATTAATTGATCTATTTGATATCATTTCCGTCTGTAATTGTTGCATTGTTTAAACGCTATGTTATGACTGTCGTACACCTCAGGTAACATGCATGATGATGATGTTATTGGAGGAGTAAAAGCAGCGGTTGATGGTGACTCTAGAGGTTCAACGATTGCTGATAGTTTGGAGTTTTCTTTTTTGAGGATTGGATGGAAAACGCCCCAGGCAAAATGGAAGAATAGGTTTAAATTGGTCTGTTTGGTAAATTATTTGGTGGGGGTTGATGATCATAAAATATTATTCCTTGTGTTGCAGGGAGATGGGGCTCTGCCTAAGGCTTGGAGAGCGAATACAGAGTCACGATGCACAATGCGAGTGCACCCTGACCTTGGAATAAAAATGCCAAGTGTTTTCCCTCCCCCGCATAATTTTACTCTTGTGATAATGTTGTAAATTTAGCTAGGCGCGTATGTGTAACGTTGCGCTAGCAACCTTAAATAAAGTAACTCTCGTGTACTTGAGTCAACGTAGAGCTACATCTTAAGGCTCAGGTTCAGGCTCTACGTTTATAATGGAGTAGAGTACTATCGGCTGGAATGCTCTTCGCCAACCGAATAATCCCCGATATATCAACAAAGGATCTTCACTCTCAACATTTATCGTTCTCGGCTTCACTATGTTCAGGATGCTCAACCAGTTGAAGCCGAGAATGCTGACGCAAACGGCTAGGTAATTCTGGTAAAAGTGAGAGGGTTGCTGAATTTAAGGAGGCTGATATATAGTGCTCACTGGTAGTGTAGAGCATGCCACAACTTCTTTGGAACCCAATTCAGTAATGCTTCATGCATATGAAGTCAAGCAAAAAATAATTGCCACCAAACAAACTCCTAAACGCCACCTGGAATCATAAGAAAGACATGAAAGCAATATCCTATTCTAAACCAGGTTGCCCGACAGCCTCTCCTTCCGTAGGGCATCCTTGAACATCTCCTTAAACACATCTAAGTGTTCAGCAGCTTCACCTTTCGTTTGAGCGGCCCGACTTTCAACCGGTTGATGAGGTAATCCGCCTAACTGCTCAGCAAACCTCTTCGAGACCACCTCTGAAACTTTTAGCGCATCGTCCAACCGTTCCTGCGCTAGACACCCTTGTGCCAACCCAATTCCTAGCAGAGCGAATTTCCTCCGCCGTGCCGCAGAAAGCTCCGCCCACCATTGCTCCGAGCATGCATCGATTGTGGCAAAGAATTCAAGGCCGGGTTGGACATTGTTGCCAAAACGGAGTTGAATCATGGCGTTTTCCGCCTGACTTAAAGCCCAATGTTTCGAGGTCGATAGCAGTCGGTCGAATTGCGGGGTCAATAAACCTCCAGTCTTTTTCGCCGCTCTGCACAACTCCCGTCCAATCACTCCCAAAACCTGCACCATCAGTTGGGTGTTTGGCGGATCCGAAAGCCGTTCGTAAAAGGCAAAGAAGACCTGTGTAGCCCTTTCCAAACCAAGGTGCTTGTCTACATGCTGGATGAACTTTCGCGCCCGCGAGCTATCCTCCTGCAGAGTCCATCGAGCAATCAAATCTTCCTTTCCTTCGTGCACCAGCGCAACTAGTAGATTGTAGCTCAAAGCCGTGTTGTTGAGAAAATGTTCGGGACGCTCGAGTAAACCTGCTGTCAAAAGACCCTTCAAAACCCTAGATCCCCCGGATTGACTTTCCACGCTGTCTGTCTTGCGATCGTTATACCGGGACAGACAACACCGTGCAAGATCAATAGTGGCTGTACCCAAAGAAACATGCTCTTCGAATACTGAAATAGGGTCGACTAGATAGCGTTTAATACGTTGCTCGCGCTGTTTTCTCGCTTCCTCTGGCGACGACGAGAATGACACCATCTTAAGGACATTTCCCAGATGGGCATTGGGAGATGCGTAAGGCGCTCGTGGATCATTTGCACTGACCGCGCTTGATTCGAATTCGTTGGCGACAAGCCGTTGACGGAACGAATCTTGGACGGTGCGGAGGAGGGTGTGTGATTCTCGAGGAGTGAGGGGGAGGAGAGGATGTATGATAGAGGATAGGCTTTTGAGAAGTGTTGAGGACGCTGAGAAGCGGGGTGTATTGGTAGGATTCATGATTGCGATGGTGTTGGTGGGTGGGGAGGTTGGTGGTACAATCAAGTCGATAATTAAGCCAATTGAGCTAGCCACAATTGGTTACTCTGAATATATCTAATGTTTGGAGACTTCAGGCACGATTCAATATCACCTCAAAATTCACCAGAACACCAAGGGCGTTCAAACCCCAAACCACCTGCTTCTCAGGTAAGCCTATTTCTCTTCAGCCAGGTTGATACCGCGCTCCGGAATGAATCCGGAACTTTTACAATTGCTTAAAATATCTATGACGTGATACAACTTGATGGAATTGCCGAGTTCCATTGAACTATCTCAAGTCAGGGACCGGAAGCATGCACGACATGCATACACTCGATCGATGCCGGGCGATCGAGAACCAACATGTAGGTCAGCCTTGGATTGGTGATTTCCTCCTCAAACTCATCTGCTCTCTCCTTCCGAGAGTCATGGTGTATGGAGTGGCTGGTACCTATGCTATGTAAAATATATATGTGGAGAATCTGCTCTAGCTGAATGATCATCCAGAAATTGCGCATGCGTTTCCAGTCCATGACGTTCGGTTGATATGCAGATCGCAAAATTAGCTAGTTCCCAACCTATTTCCCTACTATTAACTAACTTCCCTCATTTCAACAAGTAATAGTAGATAAACTTTAGTACTGAAAGACAGTCTGTCACCCATTGCTCTGTTGAAGGCGCTTAATCCAGCTCTCCAACCTTTTTAATCTACTCCATACATCAAAATCTACTCGAATGGCCGATAAGAACATCAAAGAGGGTGAAGAAGGTAACTAACACAATCCCCGCGCCGTCTTCGTTACATAGCTCATATGATGCCTTCATACAGTCTCCTGGAAGTGGGGATCAGGTGCATCATCTGGCATTGTTGAGGAGCTCGAAATCAAATCCAAAGGTAAACTCGTACATAAGAATGCCGATCCATCCAACCCAGCTATACACGTCGCTCGCGAGGGGAATGATGTTGTAAAGCGTGCCAGTGAGCTCACAAAAGAGAAGTCTGCGGAAAGCGAGGGGAGCAAGAACGAGAGTAACGGGAGGAATGGGAGTAATGACGGGAACGGGGGTAACGATGGGAATGAAAGCAACGGTGATAAGCCTGATCAAACTGTCGGAACGAAGAGGGACCGAGTCGACACCCCCAGCCGAAAATGATGCGGAGGAACCTACTCAGACGGAACAACAGACAGAGCAACAGACAGAGCAAGAACAAGCCGAAAAGACAACCGGGAAAGAAGTTAAGAAAGTGAAACTTGACAAAGAGGCCGCTAACGGAGAGGATGAGAGTGCCGAGCATAGCGAAAGGAGCAACGAAGCCCTGGAGCCTTTGCCAAAGAAAAAGGGAGTGCGCTTCATGAAGTCGGCTACAGGAGGAAAAGCGACCAAAAAGGAAACTGCGCCCCAAGGAGACACCCCCGCAATGAGAACTCGATCCAGATCATAATGGACACTATCAAATGAGTAAGTCTATCGAACTATATCCTTCCTTTATTGACGTTAATCAAGCTAGGAAAAAATCGATGAAGAGTCCCACGGGTGTTCCAGATCATCATTTATGAGTCTGGAAAACATGGAGTTTACACGTTGTATATGTCTGCTTTATATCCGTATGCTATGAACCTGCTATTTGTTCTCCGTGTGGAAACTGTGCCGTCGGGGACTTTTTGAATGGAGAGTAGAGTTCTCTATGCATCAACAATGGCACTCTGTATCGACAATGGCATTTCAGCTCTTGAGGAGTTCCTTACGTTGTTAAGCCTGTGTCGGATGGTGAGAGAGAGTAACTAGCCTTGATAATGCCCTTTGGTCTTAAGGTACTTAAGAACTATGCCCGGGAGACATGGACCCGTATTAGTCAGAAAGCGAGTGATAAGCAATGCTCAACAAACTTGAGCCGCAACAGAGAGAAGAAATTTCCAGTCATGTGATTTTCACTACATGATAAACGCCAAGCGTTGTGGCGACGTGATTTTTGAGCCTCATTGTGTTCAGAGTCAGCCGTTAGGATTTCTTGTTTTCTTCTTGGGATTTCTTAAGTGTATATGTAGCAAATAAAATGGTATCTCTGGTCATATGCTGGAACCTGGGGAGGAGGTGACTGAGCTACTGGAGATGAGGGAAGCTGGAAGGTTGGGGGGAGGTGGCTGGGATGAGGGAAGCCTGTGGAATGGGAGATTGCGCAATTGCTTTCACCACATTCACATCATCTATCCAGCATGTTTTTTACACCGGTTTACCCTACTTTACAGTTACCCTTAAGACCTTTTGACTAAGCGCCAGCGCAGCCCCTCGGAACGGTATAGACACGAACGGCAAGCAAATTCGGTTGTACGAGTGACGAGAAATGACTACTAGCAACAGTCATGACAATCAGTGGGCAGTACTTCACTTCCAGGCCTCAGACCAAATGTCATGCGGTAAGCTGTCGGATGCGCGCTTGAAGATAAGACTAGGTCGACAATTATTACTCGCTGAAGAACCAAAGTATGCAAAAGTAGCTTCCAATACATGTACAACACCCGTTTGCAACCCAATCCAGACGCCTAACCCAATGTGCTGACCACTCTACCTCAGAAAACAGGGAAGAGTATCAATAGCCTTCAAGCTGTCAATTTCTTCAACCTCGTGACTGTTGCCCTTCGGGTCTTTTCTCCATGTTAGTAGCCAAAAAAATCGCGCAGGTAGTTATGTGCTCGTACTTCGTCGTGGGTGTGCTGCGAGGTAAGTCCACCCGAGATCTTGAGACGCACAGAATGTTTCTCCAATGAGAAACGGCATATGCCCTCTTCTCCAGGCAGTCCGCGAGCCTTTGCCCTCGATAACATGGAATATCGATGTGATGCTGAGGGCTCAGTTGATCCCCCTGGTGCATTTATGAAACCTCTATCAAATGGGAAAATTCATCTAGAACTTTCCGTGGGTTGACGAGGGGAACGAGAATTCGGGAGGGTCAACCGGGAGAGGAAGCGGTGAAGGGAAACAAAGCCGTAAAACATAGTGCTCAACACTAGAGTAGATGGGATAAGATCTCCGATGAGCCCGGGACATCTCATCTCGTGATATTCTCGGCGATACCTAATCTTGGGAGATCTTGTTACTCCGGGACATTTAGTTGTGCTGGACACACCAGGATGCAATGGCGGAAGTGGTGCGGGTTTTTATGGGTTAAACCCCACATGCCAGGTGTGGACCGTCAGCCAGTGCTCAATTTTCGCCTGAATACATTTCATTGGCCTGAGATGATCTGATTTCAACCATATAAGTATTGTTCACAGCATATCACTCACGGGTCTCGGAAGATCTCGTCTGGTTGCGGTTTGAAGCTTGTTAGGTTTAGGTCATCCCGTCTCGTTCTAAGGTTCGACCTTGTTAATAAAATTCGAATACCTGAGATTGGGATGGTATTGATCACACTGGAAGGGACAAGGGACTGGGGTGCTTGAGGAAGGATTTTGTGGGTCCCAACCGGGTTCAGCTTCATAGATATCAAGACTAAGTGTACTATGGTACAAAGGATAGGAAATAGCTCATTAACCCGTATTCACACAGACGAAGGGGATATAGTTCTACCTGGGGGATGGCAATCCAAACGTGAATCTGTACAGGCCCGTCGCTGGATTTAGCTGACAGTAAACCTATCTTTACTACACGACGCTTGTACGTACTTCAAACATTAGCCCACTCAAGACACTGTCCACAAGCTCTATGCCCTATAACACAACAAAAGCTCAAAACTGAAGTCCAGCAACCGATCTAAGGTCTCCTGTCTATTCTCCACCCTTTTCTTGTTGGTAGAAGAGTAAATAGACTTCCTTCTGCATGCCCAAAACATCACTGGTTCGTGCTTCCTTGATCTTGTCATCACTAATCCGCCACCATTTATCGTTGCCACGCTTCTTTTTAATCTTCTTAGTGACAACTTTCAAACGCTTTTCATTTTCCGATGGCGTGGGCGTGCTCGACCTTGGGATTTCCGGTTCTATGTCTAAGGAGATAGATGATGGCGGTGTAGTGGATGTAGTCGTAGATGTGATATCAGATGCTGACGTCCGGACTGAGGGTGGTGATAAAAACGAATCGCCAGTTAGGGGGCGTGAAGAATCCTCCACCAGCCGAACAGAAGACCTATTTGTTGGTGTTGGGGCCATCACAGGAGTGGCTGGGTTAGACGGTATTGGTGTTGGTGTTGGCGTAGAGAAGGGCGGGCGAGCAACTATCTGTCTCCGAAAGCATTCATAATGACCACTTTCATGACCACCTTTGTGCGTAACAACGCACAACAGACGGTACTTCCGTCGGTTTAATATTCCGCCCATCTGGAGAGTTTCCGAGAATGACACTTTGGCTCCATTCTTCCGTGACGCATACGTGTCATAAATCGAGCGAGACAGGTGGAATGCAATGATATTTGGGTAGTCTTCGATCATCATCCGTTTCGCGATTCGAGATTTTGGAATGTTGCTGAAGGACGGAAGTTCTATGCCGTCTGGAATCGTTTCGGGATCAGATTCTAGTGCAGTTTTGAGTTTTGATAGCGTATTTTCCAATTCTTTTCGATTTGACGGATGTGTATCAAGCCTTCGTGTTAATGAAGCAATGGCATGTTGCAGTCTACATTTAGCACACTGGAAGTCGTCTATATGTTCCGTGGAGAGGGTGCCGTCTATGCACTCGGAAAGGGACGTAGTGCTCTGCACAACCATCAGATCTCTTCTGTCCAGTCAAGTTGTAAGGTAACACACCTTTTGGGGGACTGGAAGCGTTAGGACCACAAAGGTAGATAACGTCGGTTTGGGTTTGAATCGGCATGTTTGACACTCGATCTCAGACTTCAACCTCCCTTCTAACGGCATTCCCACAAACTCGGCTTCGGGTTCTTCATCACTATGTGGTGGCCCCCGGTCGGGTGCCGATACAATCACGACCTCTCCAAAACTGGTATCGTCCAGAACTTCTTCGATAGACTCCTTTCGTATCCCTGACCTCTGCTCCCGCTCCAGCTTTCTTTGTTTGTGGTTCTCTTCCGCCAGCGTTTCTGCCACTACCTGTAGAAATTCATGGGCGTCTTGTTGTTGTCGCGATATTCTTTGTCTGAAGACTCTTTCCAATACGATCAAGAACGGCCTGTTCGATATGGTCTTTCGGTATAGTGGGCGCTCGTTTAGGTCTTGAGGTACGGTTAGAAGTTACTGGTAATATGAGCGGTGCTGTACTTACTATCTAGGATCTCCTTGAGTGCGGCTGTCAAGTACGGCTTGCGGTCGATCGTCACCCCATCATCGCCAACGGACTCTGCTCTCTGTTTTGCCGCCAGTGTCCGTTGACTCAAATAGGCGCGTAGGTCCTCCAATCCGGCCAGGGCTTGTAATATCGAGTTGATCTGCGTGGATCATTCAGCAAGGTACCAACATCGCGGCGCATCGTGGAACTCCATACAAAGCAGTCGTTAGCAGGATTCGCCAGTCCCACCACACCCTTCTTTCTATCTTTCGACGAGGTAGGGGCAGAGTCTATGAACCATGTGGGACCAAAAACGTAGACGAGGGTGACAGCGGCGAGTGATGCTGTAGCTGCATAGGCAAGGGTTACATGCTTCTCTGGAGGTGGGGGCATGATGTTAATAGTGAATTTGTCGAAGATGATCCTCCTCTCAACCACTCGTAGCGTATTCCCATGCAGCTGATAGTTTCTATTATATACCACACACTCCCTGAGTTGGCGATGGTGATGAGATGGGATATGGTAGGCAAAATGCTAAGCTCCTACTACTCTAGTACGTTCGGAATTGCACATCAATCAAAGGCGGGGTTCGGGGAGGCAGGATTCTGCGCTTCTGGTAGGTCTATCCTGCTGAAGCACACGTTTTAACAAATAAAGATCTAAAGAACGGCATCAATTTGAGACAGGACTGGGAATTGTTAGAGATGATGTTCTGCATTCACCTGGATTGATCTGTTATATTCATTGCCATTGCCAAGCCAAAGATCGACGTTCAATGCCCTCGTATCAGGTACAAGGTACTAGTGCGCTTTCTCACCCATTCTCTGAATCCCGAACTAAGTGAACTTCACTCGTCAGTTACAGTAATGTCATTCTTCGGTACTCCAACATGCAGGGTCTGCCCACAGCGGCTTGCAAGCGGTGCAATCCAGCAGATCCGACACAAGTCCAAGATGGCCAAATCATCAACAATATCGGTTCGACTTCTGCAGGACATACCGAAGCTGGGGAGGAAAGGTACTATTGTACAGCCTTGGACAGTCGCTTAAACCAGAGGGCTGACGACGTTTGGTTTGGGGGGTTTCAGGATCCATCGTTCCGGTAACTCGAGGCATGATGAGGAGTGCAGCGCCTTAACCCCCAGGAAACGAATGTCCAGTGAAGCTGACATGAGTCGGACCCGCTAGATACCATGTATCCGTTCAAAAAGGCCGAATACATGACTGCCGCCACGCTCAAGCGAATACCCACTGCCGAGCTTGCCCAGCAACCCGATGTTACCTTCCGTCCCGACCTTGAGGACTCAAAGAAAGTCGAAATCAATCTGAACCTCCTCAAGGTGCGCGCCTTCCCTCCGGCTGAGGACTAATCTGTGTGCAAGCTAACATCTGGAATAGCCCGTCCATACAATCTCCCTGCTTGAAGGATTCCTACCCCCTAAGATTCTGTTCTCGCGCCCTACCATCGCTCCCACCGAAACTACCATCCACGGTTCTATTTCTACCAATGATATCTGTACTGCGGTCAGGGCAATTGCAGCAGCAAATGGAGATGAGGGGTCAAGAATTGTTATCGCTCCTGACATGATTTCGTTCCTGGACCCATCTGTGGAGGGCGACAAAGTGAAGACGCTTGGTGAACACAAATTCGAGATCCGCATGAAGGGCGTTGTCAAGCCGGTCATACGGACGGTCGCCATTGCGCAGCAGATCTCTTTGGAGTAAGCGAACTTGGGTATCTAATGCCTCTGACCAACATGTCGCCTGGACAATTGGCCATAGATTGTGTATGTTATAGAATTGTACTTTAGGTGGTCATCAAAAGCTTGCCACGGCATCTTACTGGCCAAATAAACGTCTCGGATTGGAGCATTGCGGGTATTCTACAATGGCAGCCTCTTGTCATGGCTGACTGCCGAGGTTTAAGGCTACTGATATCTCAACCCAAAATCATCTAGTCACCATTCCCTTTTGCAATCGACTCCAAAAACCCACTAACCCTCCCAACGAAATCCTCCAGGACTTCCGCAGACACATCCGCAATATCATGAGTAGCTCCTGGCACTACGCTGGCCTTGAAATTGGCCCCTGCTGCCTCAGCAACACTATTCCATCGTCCTAGCAATGTCTCCTTGTCAACCTCGGGCGGCACACAATGATCCTTACCGCCATACAGGGCCAGAACTGGCGTATCCTTCGGAATCTTGCCAAAAGTCTCCGCCAGCGTTGCATCGTCAAGGTCCGATGAAAAGAAGTCTTCACTTCCCTGCGGCTTCCCATTGTCATCTAACGGTGCTGCGAGGCTGTACCATCGTTCCGCAGAAATCGGCGTATCCTCAAATCTAGGCCGCATCTCTCGTGGTAGTATCTCCTTCCCCCGGGCATCTTTTATCCAGCTTTCGCAGAAATTCAGAGACGTCAGGTATGCAGTTTTGCTGGTTGTCATGACGATAGCTTCGCGGTCGCTTGCTGGTAGTCTGTTAACCGTTGTTAAGGGAGGATGGAATGGTAGGGTCGAGCGAACCGGGAGCTTGCATAATCGCTCCATCAAGAGCTGGTGCAGCACCTGAGGATGCATTTAGGAGATATTGCATTGTATCTTGGGAGCCTGTATAACGTATTAGCTGTGGCACTGGTAGTAGATGGGAGGTGGGGTGTACGACCAGTAGAATGACCCATGAGAACTAGTTTCGAATCCTTGTGGGAATTTCGAAAGTATTCTACTGCCTGTGCAATCTCTTTGGCATCCCTTTTCGACATAAGGTCAGCTTAAGCTTTTGCCCAGTCCCGTCAAATACGAAATGGTTACCGTTTCACAGAACCAGTGCCCCAGCCCTTGTAGGTCGACGAGGTCAAGATTTCTATCACCCCCCAACCTTTGATATTGAGAAGTTGCCGCACAAAGGGAACCGTAAATAATCCATTCCCAAGTCCCCCCACAAAGAGGAGCTTATTTTCGGAGGCGGTGTGCTGTGCGGGTAGGTGTTCAAATGCTACCAACCCCGGAGCCTAATTCAGCTTTTCTTAGCATACAGCAGACAACGCAGAGAAGCTGAGGACAAACATAAGTATGGAGAACACCTGGAGAAGCCATGTGGATGGATGGCTTTGGTGAGGTAATTGGAATTTGGGGGATGATAAGAGGAGAGATGCGGATGGGGAAGATTTCGAGGATTTTTGTAATTCAGCACGACACTTAAGAGGGATGCACGGTTTCGTGACGTACACATGGTGCCTAATTAACAGCGGGCGGCTGCTGTGGGTGATCTACAGCTATCGGTGCTCTGCACTGGCGGACAAAAGGCCTATGTAGTCTGCCAGACGGCTTTTATAGCGAAACAAAGCCAGTCTAATTAACAAACTGTACTTAAAAATTAAATCTACTGCTTTCACAATCCCTGCGATACCACATATCCCAGCCATCATCAAATTCGAAGGTATCAACAATGAAGGGCTTTCAAGAAGCCTTATTCTATACAAGTTTAGTGACGCTTGTCCTGCGTGTCAGCCGCAGCAGTAGCGCGGTCGTCTCATAAGTCAAGCAGATTGAAGACCTGAAGTAAGGTAAATTCAACTACTTTATATCCATCTGTTAGCCCTGGGTTGGTATTGCTGGTCTCTTTGCAATCGGGTACGATGAAAAGCTAGAGGGAATTGGCAACTTGGTGCAAGAACGTCGTTTCTGACGGTGAGCTCTCTATTTGGGGGAAACACATTGCAAGCTACTGAGAGTATTAGACAGATCCATAGATGAACTCGCGCTGTGGCGTACTCTTTTCGACTTCACCTTCCTCCACCTCCGGGGGTATGCGTTTTGAGGTGTTCTGATTACATGAAGCTAATGGGTGGTACTGACATGACATGTCGAAAAGGCTGGAGGAGAAGCGAAGACTATTTGGAACTGGCAGCGCTAAGGCTAGGCCTATGACAAAAATACGGATAATTAGCTAGAGGAGTGTAAGTGTAGAGTGTAAGTGTAGAGTGCAAGTGCATTGGTCTTTCCTAGACGGATTACTACGGCATTGTCGGTTTGTCGTTGGGATAAAGGGCGTTCTGGTTTGGTGACCCCAAGCTTGACCTCAGCATCGTTCCCGGAGAGCTAAGTGCAGAGCGTCTAGAAGTTGACTCTCTGGAGCAGAAAGTCGATGTCTCTGCACCTGAGCACCCGCAAAGCCGCACTTGGACATTTGAAGATCAGAAAGGAGTACAAGTAGCTAAAACTCATACATACTCCCTTAGCTTGTAGTCAATTTTTGGTATTAGCAGAAGGCGAGATGAGTAGAAGGGTGGAGATTCTCAATGGGAATCACTAGAATGTCAAAGTACGGTTGGGACTGCCATAGTTGAGGTCGAACATGCAGGAATGAAGGGGTTGTATGAAAGAACTGGATCCAGGCTAGAGTGTAGGTACATGCGTAAGATTGAACAAAAAGGGACGTAAAGAAAGAAATAGGGTAGAACACCAGTAAAACTCCGCATATGAATAGGACATGATATATCACTTGCGCCTCGACTCCGTTCCAACCCCAAAATAGAGTCGGACCAAACTTTACCAGATTCTAACCTTCCAAAAATCATCCTTGAGTCGACTTCGAGCTACCTCTCTAAGATATCCCGAAGTGATCAAGCTTAGATTGTTCAAACTGCATCCTCCTCTCCACGGCTATTTTAGTGGCAAATACTTTCGTGCCAGCCATGGGAGAGCAGGCCTCATTCGAGCTGTATCGTGGAGCAGGACGTTTCTTTGGCTTAGGTCCTCTCTTCCGTGCGCCTTTGACTTTATGTTTTTCCGCGTCACTGGGCTTTTCGGGACTGTATTCCGCTTTACGTGGTGACTGAACCTTATCTTCGTTAAGCTGAGCGAGTTCCTTTTCGGTTTTTGCCTTTTGAGAAAGCGTTTCGAACTCATCAAATATTGCAGAAAATTTCGCGGCAACATCGTAGTTCTTCGTCTCTTTCGTTCTTAGAGTCCGAGAGCTCTGCCAGGGCGCAGATTCCTCGTCATTCTCCACCGGAGAAGGTGACGAGAGGAACGGGTCTCCAGATATAGAGGCAGTTTGGTTGTTAACATCAGGAAACTCGTATCCCAATGTTGAAACAGAGTCAAAGGACTGACCACTCATTGGAGCTCGAGACGAAAGCGGTTGTATCTCATCTTCATCGTCGGTGGGGTCTGGCGACCTTCTCAATGGAAGCTTCTCTCGCTGCCTCGCGGTTAAATGCATAGCTTCATTGCGCCTGGAGGACCGACCCGAAAGTGGAGATACATCCCTTTGGCTTTCTGCTGCGGCAGTGCGGGTGCTTCGTGTCGGTAAGGTAAGGATGAGTGGTTTAGTAGGTACAGGAGGAGTTGGTAGATCTTGGGATGCATTTCATCAGACTAAAATGTTTCGGGAGCCAAGGATTGAATCGACTTACAGAGTGGCTGGGGAGAACTTGTGGAGACTTCGCCAGTGGTGTTGCCCATGATGATTTCATTGCATTTCCGACGAGTCCTCTTCCTCTTTTCATCAAAGCGATGCTTTTCCAACGTGTTAAGCTCGGTTCGTAGCTTGTGTATGCGCTCTGTTTGTTCCTTGACGAAGTCCTCCATTACTGTCTGCAGACCGTCCACAGAGTTTCGTAGTACGTTGATGGCTGTATCACCTGTACGACTTGATATTAGATGCTTATCTGTTACGCAAAACATCCTATCAAGCTTGAGAAGGCTTCGTGCTGCACATTTCTGTGCGACGAAGTAGAACGAGAGGCATTCAAGGCGCTTGTTTACAGCTCGACTAGAGACTTACATTCGTCATTAGAATCGGAATCCATCGAGGAAATACTGTGCTCTCTCTGGCGGGGGCGCTTTTTTGAATTTGGAGTCGTAAACTCCTTGGTAGGTCGTGTTCTGTTCATCATCACTCGTATCTGTTGTCCAGGACGAACGTGCTATGTATCGTAAGGGCCGAGGGGGGGGGTTGCGTTTAAAGGCGATTTCGAGTTACACAGGAGCCGCCCAGCGGAAGGAGGGTTAGCGTATGGCTGCGGGCGCGTCTTGCGGCATAAAACGTTATATGCATGCTATTTCTGTAGAGTCAAAATGTATATAGTACTTGTCGTATCTAAACGTTTTGCACCGCCAAAGGTGGTATCAGATGACCAGTTCTGCGGTGTGCGAGAACCGCCATCGGGTTAGGTGTGAATACAATATACCATCAGATCCAAACCAGAACACCCTAGAACCCAGTAACTCCATTTTAAGCAGCAGAACCCCGCCCTCTAGTGCCCCTCACGCCCCCAGAAGTTCCTCTCCCTATACTACCTCTCATTGTCCTTGACGCCGGCGCGCCTCTCATGGAAGAACTGCTTGACCCGGAACCAATCCTTGAACCACCCCGTCCCGTGCTAGTCGCGGAAACACCCCTTCGACCCCCTTTCACAGGCTTCTTCTCGGCAGCTGCTCTTTTAGCTTCTGCGGCAGCGACCTCTCGTTCTCTGGCGGCAGCTCGTTCTCTTGCTTCCTCCGCCCGCCGCTTGGCTTCTTGTTGTTTCGCCTGTGCCTCCGCTTCAACATCTGCCATCTCCTTATTGACACCCTCCCAATGCTCGGATTGTAGAAGTCGTTGAGTATGTTCTGCCTGGCTAAGAATCTTGATCCAAAGATTTAAGAGCTTGTTTGCATTATCGACGGCAGAAGCAACGGTCTGAAGTAGCGTAAATTAGCATTCGCATTAAGAAGCGCGCTGATGGTGTGACTAACCTCCATATTCTTATTCGCCTTTTCGAGAGACGAAACCACGCCCTCAATGACAGAATTCATCTGCTGTACACCGCGAAGTTCGGCCTGCTGAGCTTCTACACGCTCGTCGTGCTCCACTGTAGAACCAAAGGTACGGGATTTCTGCGGCGGTTCATCCGTGAAATTCTCGGGCTGCTGATCTGCGACAGCGCGAAATTCAGACATGTGGAAGTCGTCGTCATCTGCCATGTTGTTTGTGTTGCTGTTGCTGTTGCTATGCTGTCGTTCTGCTAGGGGGGTCCTTTGCTCCTCCTAGAGTACTTCACTGTAAGATCGAATCAGAGGGGGCAGCTTGAAGGTCTGTGCAACGGTCTGCAGCCAAGACAGAATACACAGCTATCCCTGTCGTAATGTTTCCCCTTCAGGCAGGCAGCAGCCACTGCCAGCCAGCCAGTTCTGTTGTTGTGGGCAACCCATCCTCCCATCCCTTCTCTTCCCAGAGTGAAGCCTGCCACTGCCAGCAAAGGGACCAACCCCAACCTCTTCACTTTGTCTCCTCAATCGCACATCCATCCACTTCACCACCTCCACAGTACACTATAGACGACACTACGCTACAATTGTGCGCCCGCCAGCCTCTCGCATTTGTCATACTTCGGAATAGCAGTGCTACTTCATCACCATCGCTTATTCTTTTGGGTTTCGGAGTCATTGGGGTACCGAACGAAGGGTTAGGGAAATCCATACTTGCGATACAAACAAACTAAACTTTCAACAACCAAACGCATCATGAATACACCTCCAAGGCGGACTGCTCGTCCGCGCACGCCGACAGCACCCCGATATGGACCAACATTCGAAGAATACTCTCCGAGAAGATCTCTTCGTCTGCGAAGAGACGATCATAAATCTTCGCCAACGTTCACGAATGCAACTCTATCACCTCCTCCATCATCGCCTCTTGGACAGTCACCATCGCCGAAGCAGATGAAAAGGAAAGTCAAGAAGGCCACTTTTGTTTTGGATGATGATATGCGGATCGTAGACACCGGGAAAGGGAAGGGGAAGGGGAAGGAGAAGGAGAAGGAAATTGTGGAAGAGGATACGGAAGAACGGACGACCACCCGGCCGACAATACTGAATCCTGGGGAAATGGGACTTCCAACTCCTGCAAAGACACCTTCCAGAAAAAGAAAGCTTGCGCCAGAAAAGGTTGCAAGTTCAGCACAGGCCCTTTTTCCTCCAACAGAAGCGTCGTCCTCTCGTAGTGCAATAAAGGGAGGTTTGTTTGGGGTCAGGCGTGCACCTCGCACCCCAGCTCTCTCTACGCCTCGTCGCAAGTCGATCGCTGGCACAATCCATGCGGAAATGGAAGAGGAGACTAGTATCGAAATCTTTACCGATAGCGACGCCCGGAGACCAAAGGTTGATCTGGATCCAGACAATCCGTTCATTACTAGGCCTGGAGATGAAACAAGATCATCGAAGAGAATCAGACAAAAGAGAGCCGACATGCTCAACAACCGGTTAGGTGGCGACTCTATGCGCAGTGACGGCCTAGTTTATACGTTGTATGTTTCTGCCTTCCGTGACTTCCTTGTTTAATCTGACACCTATTAGCCGCGGAAAGAAGGTATTTAAGACCTTTGAAAATATCCCGGATAGGGAGGATCGTGCTGCATCTGAGGATCAGGATGAGGATGGCGTCGGATTGAACCCAACAAAGATTAAGCCGCGTATGTTGTTCTCGACTGCATCACCTCGTCACCTCGAACTGGATGATGAGCTCAAGGAAAACAATGCCGTGGATGAAGAGGTTGACGAGGAGGCTGAAACCGAAGTCGATGAAGCTTCCCAGTCCTCTGCCATAGTCGTTTCGAGCAAGAAGTCGGGAACAAGGAGGCCAACGGTGTCCCGCATGACACCCGACAGCGAAGACGAAGTGCGGCCAAAGTTCTCTAGTTTCAAATCGAAACTGGCTGCTAGTAGGAGGGTATCGAGCAGTAAGGCACTATTCGATGAGGGCGAAGATGATCCTTTCGGTGCTCCAGCAAATCCAGCAACAGTAAAAGCGAAGAGTGCCTTCTTTAGTAATGAAGCAACAAGCCCCAAGGGTAGGGGTGTGAAGAGGAGTTTGGACGCCGCCCTTGGTACTCCAACGACTCCGCGGGGGAAGAGGACGAGACACGCTCTTTATTAATGAAATGGTGGGTGAAATCTGAACGGCTTCTAAGACTAACACAGCATTGCTATCACTGCACGAGATGGTGCCACGCATGTACTTATTTTCATTTGTTTATTTGTTCATCTCCAGTTGTTTTGGCTGGTAGGCCTGGATAGTCTAGTATTTTGGGGATTCTTTATACCATTGCGGGTTTCTATCGGTGTTTTCTTTATCAGGCGGGGTTCTGCCATTCTGTTTCAGATTCTTGGGTCTTTACGCCGTCTCTGCTCATTCTCTTGGATTTTTGAAAGGCGTAAAGATTTTGTAATCTGAATGGGAGGTTTGCTCATGAGTTCTACAGTTCGGGCTTGGGAGGTGGTTTGGGTCTTTTTGTAACAGCTGCTTAGCATGGCAGCTACTTATGCCTGTACGTAAAATAGAAATATTATTAGTAGAATGAAGAAACTGGGGACAATGGCTGGTAAAGATAGTGATTGAGATTTTTCATTTTCATGTGCGTGTGTGGTGGAGGAAGAGCTTTGCCCAGCCAGATGATCAACTCCTTGACGACACGCTTCCTCAACTTCTACCTTAATCTTAACGTCAGCGCACCACCATCACAACCACCACGCTCCTTTCTGCCACCACTCGTTACCAGTTCTTTATAGCACCACTAAACCATCCGCATCCTGTATTATACAATACCCAATTACCAACAATGGCGCCCACAGCAACAGACAAATACTCTGTTATCATCCCCACCTACAATGAACGCAAGAACCTCCCAGTAATCACCTGGCTCCTTGAGCGCACATTCACCCAACAGTAAAACCGGCCTCCTCCTTATCATCCGGAGCTCTGTTAACGGGCATCACAGTAATCTTTCCTGGGAGCTCATAATCGTCGACGATGCCTCCCCCGACGGCACGCAAGAAGTCGCAAAGCAGCTAATCAAAGTCTACGGCAGCGACAAGATCCTGCTCAAGCCGCGCGCTGGCAAGCTCGGTCTAGGGACTGCATACGTGCACGGACTGCAATTCGCGACGGGGAACTTTGTCATCATTATGGACGCCGATTTCTCGCACCATGTAGCTCACCCCTTCCCCCCGGATAGATTAGATGCTGATATACCCGAGTAGCCCAAGTTCATTGCCGACTTCATCGCCCTGCAAAAGGCGCACGACTACGACATCGTCACGGGAACCCGGTATGCCGGCGACGGTGGTGTCTACGGCTGGGATCTGAAGCGAAAGCTCGTTTCCCGCGGCGCGAACCTGTTTGCGACCGTCATGTTGCGTCCGGGCGTCAGTGACCTCACCGGGTCTTTCAGACTGTACAAGAAGCATGTGCTGGACCGTGTCATTTCCGAGACACAGAGTAAGGGCTACACGTTCCAGATGGAGATGATGGTGCGTGCTCGGGCGGCGGGTTACAGCGTCGGCGAGGTTCCCATCAGTTTTGTCGACAGAATCTATGGGGACTCGAAGCTGGGCGGTGATGAGATCGTGGAGTATGCGAAAGGTGTTTTGGGTCTGTGGGTAAGCGTGTAGCATGTTACATTGGATAAGGAGCGTGCGTAATAATTTGATGGGCTTTATATATACAACAGTAATGGACTGAGGGGTACGTACACTTAATCCATGGCTGAAAGAAATGAACATTCTCGTTGTGACTTCGAAAATTCATTACGAGGTATCTATTGCAGTAATGCCCATACATCCGTCTATAGCTTAGAAAAAAAGTGTTGTATGTACGCTGTTGCAGGCGGTATCACCAACATCAATGCCACCGTTATCATCCACAAAGCCAGAATTAAACCAACACAGAATGAACTTATACAAAGAAAACAAACGAAAATCACACTTGACGTCTAGCACTTTCACTTCAATTTTGCAAAGAAAATAACCCAGTCCAGTAACGCAGGAGAAACATGCTAGTTATGATGATGCAACAGAAAAACCCCAATCAGAAAGTCGTCAATAATGCAGTCCCATGCATTTGAGAATGACGCCGCTAGTAGGTGGGACATTTAGATGTTCTACCGTCCAAAACGCATCTCGGTTCGCCCGTATCGATGCAATGCGCGAAGGAAAACCTGGTACCCAACTCCATCGTTATCTTGGACATTACTAAGACCAGTCAGTAAAGTCGCCTGTTACAGAGCTTTGGTAAAACTCACTAGATCTCGGTGAGTCGGAGCTGCCATGGCGGGTATCCACGGAGAGTGATATTGGGTGAAAAGAGAACTAACAAATCTGGCTCGTCCATGGAATTTTCTGTAAGCCCCGGTTAGAGTGCGGTACTACTGCAAGATGACAGATCAGGTTTCTACCTTTTACCTCAGCATCAACAAGCTCTACGGATACATCGTCGCTGGTCAACTTTCCGCGTTGAGCCATGTCACAGAGTGTCTTTGTTAGGTCGACCAGTGACTCCCGGCCATCGTCCTCAGAGATGAACATCACCTCGAAGTCAACATTTTGATCGATCTCATCCGCAGGTACGTCACCGTTTGCGAATGAACGCGAATGCGGAGCGTGGACACGGAGAGTTGGTCGAGACCGGCCGAAGTAAGAGCGGAGCTGCTGAGCAATTGCACGGTGGGATGTAGCGATATACGACTTTAGAATACCTGAGCGCCAGTAGAAAAGCCGTTAGCATTACGTTTTACATCACGCGCGCACACTGTAGCCTAGGGAGGGGTTTCTACCAGTTCGTTCGTAAACGCTTAACCTCGGAATACCCGCGCTTGCGCACCAGCACGAGATTTCCGAAACCTCATCGATAAGCTTATCCAAGCTATCATTCTCATAATCCAGGATAACCGACAGATGCTTGGGGAATTTGCCCCTCTCTTTCAGTTCCTTTACATCTTTCTGGATGAGCTGTGGCGTCCGATGGTGATAGTATAGCACGGCAAAGGCGCGGTTGACTATTGTATTGTAGGTCCAGCGCAGTCGGAGGTATATGGAGAATAATGTCTGTATTACTAGAAGGACAAACTTATAGACCAGTATCCACAGAAATGTGCGAACAGGGCCTTGTTCCACGTCCTCCGGGAGATGCGGAAGAACAATACGTTCTCGTTCTAGCGCATCGGGCGATTTTGGTTTTCGGGTGCGAAGAGCGGCTTTAAAGGGTTCGGCACTGAACTGCGTGGAGGATACTCGGTGTCGGCTCGAGTGGTGTAGTGATGGTGGTGTTTGTCTGGTGGAGGCCATAATGCAAAAAGGAGAGCAGAGTGAAGTGAACAGTAGAGAATAGCGCCTAGTAAGTAGAAGTAGTGTGCTCTAGTAGTTACGTTGGGAATCGAAATTGCAAAAGGGCAGAAGGGCCGAAGTCTCATGCGGCCGTGAAGTGTAGCGTAAGAGCATACGAGGCGGTGCTGAAAACTGACGACGACCCAACCCTTGACGATTCAACAGATCTCCTCATCATCAAATCGCCATATCCGTTCACGATCAACTCCCTTTCCAAGGATTATTAAACTTCCTATCCTACAGTATTTAGTCCAACAGCTTATTTCGGAAACATTTGGCCGAAAATTTGCTACAACCGATAGTCATAGGTTGTGACTCGAAACCATTAATTCTGCAGATTGTTGCCAAGTGGTCTTTGGTCTTTGGCCTTTGGCCTTCATGGTTCGTCTAGAGTATGGTCGATATCGTTTGTCTGACTTGACATCTCAGGTTGGTGACTGCATTTTGAATCGAGAGGCCCAGCTCATGCTGCTAGAGATCATAGAAGCTGAATCGGACTGGAGGGCAACGATCCAGACCTGTGATAAGAGCGTTACCATGGTCATGCTAGATACGCGAGTGTTCCCCTTGTCATATTGAACGTCCAAATTCATCCTGTATCACATTTGGGCGCAAATTTTGTGTTCGAACTCTGGAGCCTGGACTTTTGATCGTGTGCTTTACCGGTGCCTTGCATACGTACCCACCTCTCGGCTGCGCCATTAAAGGCGCCGAGAAAAAGCATATAAGCGCTGGGCTACAGGGGAATTGACCACTTGCGAATTGGGCCCTAAAAGTTCGAGAGAGCTCAACTTGAGATTCCTATCCGCTCAAAACATGCGGCTCCAAAGTTACTATCGGGGACAATGGATGTATTTCGAGCATCTGGCTATTAATACCAATTGTAGATATCACCAGCGGACTGACCGTACCAAGCCCTGGAAGAAATATTCTACCTAGCCGATTTTCTGGAATCAAGCCCTACACATCCGGGGCCGGGGGTAAGGTCAAATTTAGCAGCTTACAGGGAACTTGATCAAGTGGGAAAAATACCTGTCTCTGATTGCAATAACGCACTTACGAAGTGATCTGCAGCTCTCTACCCAGTCGACCCTCAACACCTTTCACTTCCGAAACTGCCTGGTGATCACAAATCTTCATCAGGAGGCATACACTGTTTGCTGGACAATACCCGGAATCGCCACAGCTTGCCACAGCTCATATTCATCCGCGCCGTTCCGGGACCCCCTCGCTCAAGCGAACAGGATCAACTCGTTATACTGCCCCTCCACCGTCCCTCGTGCTCGCGGAATACATTTTCGACCCAATTGTCACCTCTAAGTCGCTCAGAACCATCTCAGAACCACCTCTCGCCAGAGTTACCTGCGATAACTTTCGATACACCGTACGTTAAAGACCGGATCGCCATACAGTTATAGCGGGACTCTGTACATCTGTGGTGACGCCATGGCGGAGGATTCTTGTCAGATCACGAATGGGTTGTCGGTTTTGCGGCGTCAAACAACAGGAGCAGATGCACTTAATAAGTTTTTGAGTTTGGTACAGTCGCCATTCAAGCAATCGTTCACTACAGATGCCTTTATGGCATCATTGGGAACCTCACTGGGGATATCTCTACTTGTGTTCACAATTTGGTGTCTTCTGCGACCATATCATTCGTTGGTGTATGCACCAAAACTGCGACATGCCGATGAGAAACGTGCTCCGCCCGCTATTGGAAAAGGATACTTCTCATGGGTACAGCCTTTGATAAAATGCCACGAGAAGGACTTAGTTGACAAGATTGGGATGGATGCGACAATCTTCCTACGGTTTATGAGGCTATGCAGGACGTTATTCTTCTACCTTGGGATTCTTGGGTGTCTTGTCATGATCCCGGTGAATGTGAGGTTGGTTTAGTTATTCTTGCTACTATTACATTCACAGAAGCTCACTCCTGATTCTGAGTTTCCTAGTTGCAATTTAAAGAACGAAGCGTACCAAACCACACAGTGGAAACCGTCGACTAAGTGGTATATACTCATGTCTCCAACATACACTTGGGGGCAATGCATGTGGGCGCACGTTATTATTGCCTGGATCTTCGATTTTATCATCATGTATTTCCTTTGGAGAAATTACCGTATGGTGGTCAACCTCAAACGGGGTTACTTTGAGAATCCTGAGTATACAGATTCTTTGCATGCCAGGACGTTGATGGTAAGTTCAATAGAATCGACTATTAGGGAACAAGCTTCTGACTTTGCCCTACAGCTTTGGGATGTACCAAGTTCCTACCGCTCTGACGCCGGTCTAAATAAAATTATTGGCGGACTCGGTGCTGCAATGGATGGCAAGGAAAAGTGTGCAATAGGACGAAACGTAAAGGAGTTACCATCGTTGATTCAAAAGCACGAAACGGCCGTTAGAAATGTGGAGGAAGTCCTAGCCAAATACTTCAAACATCCCGAGCGACTTCCCCAAAGCAGACCGGTATGCAACCCTGATAAAGATGACAAGTCCATGGACCAGAACATGAAGGTGGACGCCATCGAGTATTATAAACATAAGATCGAGGAACTGGAGAGGCAAATTATGATAGTGCGAAAGAGCATAGATAGGAGAGATGCTATGCCATACGGGTTTGTGAGCTTTCCGACCATTTCACGCGCCCATATTACGGCCAAGGCGGCAAGGGGCAAACATCCCAAAGGAACATCAATACAACTAGCAACAAAATCGCAGGATATCATCTGGGAAAACCTAGTTCGGACTAAAGCATCTAGACGTTGGAATGGCTTCCTTGGAAACCTGTTATTCTTTCTCTTGTCGGTGTTTTTCGTAATTCCGAACGCGCTCATTGCTGTCTTTCTCTCTAATCTCAACAATATAGCCATAATATGGCCTAAATTTGCACCGATTCTGGCTCGCAATTCTAAATTTTTTGCAATAGTTCAAGGTTTCCTCGCCCCAACCCTTACATCAATCATCTATCTTCTCCTTCCTATTATCATGCGAAGGCTATCGGCGTGGCAAGGGTAATTAATATAACACCCACCAGTACCTCGATCACTCACGTTCTGACGATCCTAGGGATATCACCAAGTCCTCTCGTGAGAGACATGTTACCCACAAGCTCTATGTCTTCTTTATTATCAACAATTTGATAATGTTTACGGTTTTTGGTGTATGTGCAATTCTCCCTTGGTTCCAATACAGGTTGTTGAGATCACCATGCAGACTTTGTGGTCAACAGTCCAGGAATTTATTACATTAGCGGACAACAAAGTCGTAGATTGGGACTCGATTCGAGGGCTTCACTTTGGGGACAAGGTTGCAATTGCAATTTTTGATGTCTCCACATTTTGGATCACTTATCTTCTCCAGAGAAATTTGGGAGCGATTCTCGATTTAGTCCAAGTTGTGTCGCTCATTGGCAAAAGTTTTACTATACGCTTCATGTCGCCGACACCTAGGCAAAAGATAGAATGGACTGCTCCAACTACTTTCGATTGTTGGTTACCCCATATCTACGTACGTGCAACGCTGACAATGTACATTTACAGATTCCACCTATTACAACTATGTGAGAACTAATCCAGCTATCTTGTGCTGATGTGCAACGCTGACACTAACTGCCTATAGTTTCTTTTCTATACCACTGTCGCCCTTTGCTTTTCGACTGTCCAGCCTCTTGTCCTTCCAGTCGCATTTCTCTACTTCCTAGTTGATAGTTTCTTCAAGAAGTACAGCTTAATGTAAGTTGAATACATGCAAAGCAAAATTTGTGTAAAAAGCTAAAAACATGCAGGTACATCTTCGTCACAAAGGTTGAAAGTGGCGGCACGTTTTGGAGATTAATCTTCAATCGACTTTTATTTGCAACCGGCCTGTTTAACTGTGTGGTGTCCCTCATTGTCTGGTCAAGGTACAATGGAAGGACCGCTTCAGCAGTGCTCCCTCTGCTTCTTATCTTGGTCGGGTTCAAAATCTATTGTCACCGAACGTTCGATCTAGATACTCGCTACTATACCCGAGGCTCCGACCGTGACAGTATGATCAGCTCCAACTATTTTAGCCGTAAAGATAAACTCGAGATGAGATATTGTCACCCCGCGCTCCACAGGAAGCTTATGAAGCCGATGGTGCACGGCAAGGCGGAGCATTTGATGGCCCATATCTACGGAAACGCAGGCCCAGTCCCTAGTGGAGGTGGTATCAATCTGGATGTGATGCAACAGGGACATGCAGGAAAGAAATTACCGTCAGCAGGGTTTGAGATTGTGCAGGAGGAGGACATGGACTTTGCAAACTTCAAGAATCGTGCAGAGTTCGGAGAGGAACACGGTGCTGGGTATTTATACGGCGATGATTATACAATAGGAACCATGACACCTCCCCCAGGTTTTGGTTCACCGGCTTCATCCCGGCCTGGCTCTCCGGTTCTGCGAGCACAGAGTCCCTTTGCACCGATCGGAGGGTCTGGTTACAGGGGCCCAGAATATATTCCAGTTACTGGACCTGCTCCGCCACGGTCACCGGGATATTCTCAGCGAAGCTTCCATCAACCAGAAGGACCTTATGATTACTCAGATTCTAGGAGTGAAACTGGGAGTGTGGCACATTTGCTGAGGGAACAACACCACCATCAAGGACCGCCGCTAGATCCTTATGGTTATAACTCGCAGTGATAGCAACTCCCGCAGCAACAACCACATCATTACGAGACGTACGAGGATTACAGAGGAGTTCACTGGTAGTTATTTTGAAGCACTTTTATGTTATGGGCGCCTCGGTTGGTTTTATTCTAGGGTCTTTATTTGGGAGGTATCTTTTGGTTTTTGTTTATAAGATTTCGTTACATTTACATATACTATACTTGCTTTATACTTGCATTAACGGTCTGAGGATTCATGGTTTGGGCTGTTACACGGGCGTACATATTCTAACGTGTAGAGTAAACAAAGGTGACCTTGGTCCGATGTCCGGTCCCTTAGCACTGTTTTCCGACACTCATCTTTTTCACCAGAGCGTGTGTTTTGAAACACCAATACCATTCCATTCCAACTGCGCTCAACAGAAACGCGACATGGCAGTTGCGCTTGTTCAACCCAAATCACTTGCATTCATGCGCCCCAGCTGAAAGTGAGATACAGCAGCTTGCCTGAGGCTCATGAAATGTTCGTGTGCAGGAGGTGCTAATACTATACCACTGGCCTGTGGCGGAAGCCGGGTGAGCGGTTGTAGAGACGCCACGGTGGCACCTAGACGCCTGAAGAAGCCACCGGCGTTCCTCAAGCGCACGGTGGTACGGATCAGGGATGGGACGCCGCCGGATTGCTAAACAACGCACAAGCCCTGACCCGCGCTGATGACATATTAGCACAATTTTCCAGTCACAAAATCGCCGTTCCCAGCAACTAAAGACTCTTCCGAAGGAAAGGGTAAGATTCTGTCTTTAGTTGCTGAACGCGGAACGCTGGAAGTAAATCTGAGGAAACACGGCGTATTTCTAAGAACGTTCCGAGCGCAGGGATTAGCTTGGAACGCTGCAAGTGAGCCTTGGTGGAATGATGACACAGGTAAAACAACGCTTGGCCACGGCCCGCGTTTTTTCTCTAAGTAGGGGAGTACCCCCCGTACTTGGCTGAGAAGCGACGAAGTCGATTCAACCCACCATTCGACTGCAATAACTATACGGTACAGCGATGGTCGATAGAAAAGCACAGAGCAGACACAACAAGCAACCAACGCAAGGTTTCGTTTCCTCGACTCCACCAAAGGCAATGGCAGCAGCAGATCGAAGCAAAACGAGAACAGCCTAAGCAAAAGCATAACAGCAGTCGACAGGTAAGAATGCTACCCACGGTAGTGATTGAGAAATAGAGTCACTTATCATCTCAAGAATCTTCACATTTAGGAAATGGCACACGTACAGCAGCCAAAATGTGGCCCGAAGCATTCGTAACATAGCGGATGGTTACCAAGACCTGGCAATCAAAGCAGCTCTGATCCCGAACATACCAGCATTTAATCAAGGGGGTCAGATCGTTCAGTTGCTTCAACAGTTGTTGCAAGGGCAACAGCAGCTTCAAAACCAGTGTTGGCAACGGTTCGAACCAGTCCCGGTTCGAGCATTGAACTGGTTCAGGCGGTGCGGTTCAGGCGGTGCGGTTCAGTGGGTGGAACCGGTTCGAACCTGAACTGATAGTTCAGGAGGCTAAAAGGACTGGTTCGAACCAGTTCCCAGATGGTTCGAAATGAGATCCATATCAATTTTGTTAAATCTGAAGCTGCATACACGATTCTCATCACCCAAGACATACTAAGCATCTCTCATGTCATCTGCATTCGAAATAACTACCTCCGGCAAAGAAATGTGAAGTGTCCTCCATGACTAAGCATTCGATGGCTTCAAGACCATCGATCTACAGGCGGTTCCGTTGAACTGACAACACCAACTTACAGTTGAAGAATAGTCTCTCTACTTGAGCGGACATGGCTGGAATGGAATAGATATTCAAGGTCATAGCTGCAAGATCTCAATATATTAACCGTTGATTCTGCCTGGCCAATAACCACCTATCATGAACTGGTTCGAACTGGTTCCGAACTAGCTAAACCTGCATTGTGAACCGTTCCAAGCGATGTGGTTCACAAGCCCGAACCAGTCCCGAACCGCACCGCGAACTGCCGGTCCGAACCAGTTTACTACCGAACCGTTGCCAACGCTGTTCAAAACCAGGTCACAGCGATCCAAAACCAGATCAGAGAGCTTCAAAATGCGTGTGTCTTTTCTATCTTTGTTTGGTGCGGCAGTAGGACCCACAGTTTGACTAGCCAACAACTTTTGCCGATGATGCTGTACAACGCCTCTACGAGTGAACTCGCACCACTCCATTATCCAGCCGGAACTCTCCTTAATAACCTACCAACAACTCGTCGTGAGCTTGCAAATTTCACGGGCCAGTGTTCCGCTAGAAACTGGTGAATGTGGACGTTGCTAATAGTTCATGATTGTCAGCACCTCAACTCCAGGTTGCTGCGGGGGTGCTTGGGCCCCTGCCCTGGCCAGCAATCTCCTCGTTGACCAACGTAGGAGATAGATTGCCGAGTACCTCAGAATCCCGTATTGAGGGGGTTGTTTGTTTCTAGGAGCATGATGCGAGTGTTTGATTTTTTTCGTTTGTACTAGTGCTTTTTTAAAAAAAAAATTGATTTGTTCGGCGAGGAACAAGTACTTAAGTATGGATTGTTTTTGTACGGGTACTTTGACCTTCAGTCTACTGAAGATATAGCTGGAGACACTAGGGCAGATATCTGCAGTCATCTGTGGTCGTCCACAATTCTTTTGGGTGCCCTATCTGACCGGTCTATGCCAAGGGCGACTGTCAAAAAGTTCGTTCGCATCTGACCGGCTATGGATCCGTAGATTGCCCGGTGGTCGATCTGACCGGTTAGGAACACTGTTCATCGTTGTTGGCAGGGCTACCCTCCTCTATGGAGTCACATTCCCGACACAAGATGTTGATATTGTCGTCAATAGGGCCTCGTTAGGAGCATTCTACGAGTCTGCTGGGAAGGATAGCTGATTTATGTGTTCATCTGGAAGTTGGGAGTTTCAGTCATCGTTGGAGGTTTGCGTTCCGCTTGAGTTCTTGGATAAATCAGGGGACGGTGGATTCCTCCATCATTTGCAAGACTACACTGTCCGACGAGGTATACCTGTCGCTACGCTGACCGACCTCACTGTGTGTAAGGGTATTGCATGGTTGGATCGTGACGAGAGGAAGGATTTTAAAGGCTTGAGCTATATTGCTACGAAGATGGCTAATGAAGGAATGGACTTTAGTAACGTTGGAGATGATGGGAAGGAGTTGTTACTGGAGTACTGAAGGGGCTTGAGGAAAGCAAGGAGGGCAGGCGAGTGGCTGCCATGATTCAGAGATTGTTGTAACTTTTCTTGTGCTCCGCGCGGCTGGGAACCCGGAAGGGACGTGCGGATAGACAGCGAGAAGTAACAAGATGGGAAGAAAAATTCATGTTCAATTCAACAGTTTTTCATACAGCCAACGGCAAGCTCAAGGCATCGCTAGTCAATTGATACTGAGGAAAGGACCCTATAGAAACGAGAAAGAAACCAATTCAATTATAAAAACAAGAAGCCATCCAATTAGAATAATTATGCCTAAGTAGAGAGAGAGAAAACTGTCAACACCCAGGTTATCAAACCCCTAAGAGTTATTTACTTTACGTAGTAAATGCATGAGAGAAACCAGATCCTCTCCAAAGCTTTGGAGTGATATAGTGTCGTAGCCTAATAACACGAAAACAATCAACGAGATGGCAATATATAATAATGAAAATGGAACCTCCCCTCTCTCTCTAATCGTGTGCACTTGATTGATTTTCCTTTGTCACAGGGGACGATGGGTAGCAGGTGGGAGCTCCGCCATCTTGCCGGCTCGCCCGGAGGCGGAGGGGGGCTTTTAGGTTCTGTCATACTCTAATTAGAGTGAATACAGTATGAATAAAACAAAAAATGGAACCTCCCCCAAATGCCATCGAATCCAATTTCACAGTCATAACTCAGAAAGATAAAGCAATACGCCATGCTACGTATTTCTGCCGTCGATTTTCCACCGCTTGTAACCTCCTCTTCTGTTATTTCTATTTTAACTCCAAATATCCAACCAGATTCTTATGGTTATTTACCTGTGCAAGCAATTTATCGTGTTGCTGAGGCAGGTCAATTAGTAGGTACCGTACGAAATTATCAATATCAGTTTCCGGCTCAAAAGACTCATTCCCGCTCTCCTTCTAGTCCTGGATACGATCAAAACATGGGTCCAGAAATTGGGGTAACTATAGTTGGTATAAAGATTTGAATTATGGCCATCTGCTCGTCCTCCAGCACGAAGCGGATGTTTTTATCAGTGATGAGCCCGGGGCCGCAAGTTCGGTGCGAGGCCTCGAGATGGAATCCGACTCCATCAATACAACATGTAGATGGTGATGTGCGGGACTTGAATCTTCTCAGTATCAACCTTTTTCAACAGGGCGCGTATTCTGAAACTCCAGCGCTTCAATGACACTTGTATATATAACTGCTCGAGGGCCCCGTTTTCCGGCCCATTTTCAAAAACCTCGACTCTACCAATCCCCAACACGAATAAACGCAACTATGAGAGACGATATGGACTGGGAAGCAGTTTGGGACGGCTTGGACAACGAAAAAACTTGGATACCCGAGAAATACCGGACTTTAACTACTCAGAGTTCCATCCTGGGTTTCCGCAGGTCGTTCTGGAGTTGTAGAGTATAGATTGAAATGGTGGGTATAATGACTGGGTTGAACCATCTACAAAACATCTTCAACACGTCATGGCTTTACCGGCGAGCGGCTCGGGAGCACCCGTGCATGATCCATTCCGTATACAGCCCACGCACCGCCAAAGTATATCTTGAATATCTTTATTTGCGAATCCGCTCAGATGCGTCGGCAACTAACCACTAAATCCATCTCAGAGACAACAGAAATACAGAGTGCCCATATCGATCAAGACACATGAGGCAACAACAAGGAAAATATCACTGATTATTGAATTAATGGCACTCGAGGGCAATACTCCTCTACTACATAAGTTACTGAATATCATCACAATCATACCGCTATTCTCGGCGTCAATGGACGAACCTGGATCCCATCAGCGTCAGCTACGAATTGGAGGGTAAAAGGAAAGCAGCTAACCTCCCAAACACTTTGCCCATCAACCTCCCCCCTCACTAGCCGAAGTTTGTGGCGATCAGGATTATTAACCTCCCGTACACTCCTCCCTTCTTCGGCAGCCCCCGCAGAATTTGACGCCCCCAACCCCCGTGAACGGCCGGTCGAGTCCACCGAAAACGACACTCTCCTGGGACCATTGGAAAGTCCACCAGAAGATTCCGCCATATCTCGTAATGGAGAGTTAGCGGTGATCATAGCATCGCGCTCGTCCATCAACTTTTTCATAAACATTGGTGTATCTAGGCCTGCAGTGCGCAGCGCTGGTGTGATGCAATCACATTTTTTGCTGCTCAATATCCGCTCCTGTTCTGTCTTCTGATCAACCAGCGGGATGAGGAAGAGCTTTACAGCCATTGGTGCGCAGGCGAGGAGCAGAGCCAATGAGAGCTCCATTTGCGACCATCCCATTGTTTGCGGGAGCGATACATTGAGCAACTGAGTGACGAAGTGGAGCACAGAGGCAAGGATTACGGCAGCGCCAAAAAGATAAAGAATCCACAGACCGATCTTTTGGTGACGCGTGAGGGTAGCACGAAGGAGGAGGGGAACGGGGACTGCGAGGACCAGAGTATTGGTTACAATGTTAGAGATACCCGAGGTGTATGTTAGGAGTGTCCGGCGGCTGCATTGCTCTGTGGCATCGTCAACACGACCCAGCGACGAAACTGGAGATTTCTCAACTTACCATCTTTTTGCGTCAAGGTCCAATAGTTGCTGACTGGTCGGCAACTGAGGAAGAGTGCTAGTATGCATGCTACCAAAGTGGCCGCACAAAGGCATTGAGTTATACGAAGGTATAAGGTGATCCCTCTAGTTTGTCGTCTGAATCCCACACCCAGTCAGAACGACGGTTTCTGAGATGGATTACGTCGGGAACTTACGCAAAACGGTCGTATAGGAATAACATACTGAATCTGACCAGAAACATCCTGTAAATAAACTATTAATCGAAAAACACAACATAATTTGCTAGATTCCCACCCAGTCAAATACAGCACCTCAGAAGCAAGACTCAGCTTCAACCCCAGCACAATGTTTGCCTGCCTTTCTCTTTCGTCCTCCGGTGAGGATTCCGCAAAAAATGAAAAGCTGATCCTTCCGAGATAGTTAAACTCGACGAAGATCATGGTGTATGCGACCAGAAACACCGTTGCAGCTACTGCACAGACATCATCCCATAGAAACTTCGATTTCGTCCGTCTTCTCGAGAAAATCCGGAGTATGGAAGATACTACTGCCGCCACAACTAGAAACCGAGCGGCGGCGAGGATATCAGCCGTTTGTCCGAACACCGGCTTCGAGAAGAAGTTTGGAATTCCAGATATGTTCTCTAGACGTCTGCCGTCAGCCCATGGGAAGGGCTGCGAGCCATTGAATTGGAATGTCGTGGGTGTATCTGTTGAATCTTTCATATTCTCTTGTAGCTGTCTTGATTGGTTAAAACCTTTCGAAGTATTATACAATACCCGGTGAATTTTTAGATGATTGCTTCAAATTATCGAATAATTGTCGGATCCTGCCGTACTACAAAAAGATTATGCGAAGAAAGAAACAAAGAAATTTTTTGAAAATCTGCCAGCAGCCAGTGATGAAAGAATAGTATAGTTAGTTACTCGACCACCGAGAAGGAGAGGGATAGATGTGAGGAAAGGATGACGTCTTGGATGATTCATAATTCGCACCAGAAACTGCTGTTGGTCAATTCCGGCATCAGATACCTCGCTTCTATCGTACGCATGCAGATGCCATGCAGCAAATGGATTGACGTTGAAACTGCATCGAACTGCCAAGCGGTTTCACAGGTACATTTTGCTATGGCCAACCGGAGGTATTGAGACATGTGAAACCTCCTTGAAGGGGAACATATCCCGGTACCTGTTTCGGGGCTGGAAAGAGAGACTCGAGTGAGTATATGTGATCAAGTTGTTAAATTAGTTCGTATGGTGTGACATTTCGTATAGGATCTTGTGAAATCCGGATTCACCTCAGACACTACCAATGTGTGAGCGCAAGAACCAGGATAAACAAGCCGAGCGTATCAGGTGCCGGAGGGTGCAGTAGTGAAATAAGTTATTGCGTATATTAAGTATGTACTCCAGACTCTGGAACTTACAACTCTAAGACTGTTGATTTGGCTCCCATCTTTGGTTTCAATGAAGACAACATGATTGAGGGGTTTTTCACCTGCCCCGATACAAGAGTAAGCCGCCTTTTCCTTCTCTTCTTTACTCATCATGCTAATTATTTCTCTTTAGACTGGGACAAGGAGATCAATGGAATGAAATAGTCCATCGGAAAGACCTTTCTTGAGGCCATTAGTTCTCTCGATCATCCCGCACTCCACTGAGATCTCGTTTCACCCCATCTCGTATCTAACACTAAAGACGACATTGATCAAATATGAAATTGATATTAGCCACCTTAAGGAGATGTCACCCCTATTCAATAGTGTTGCCGAAATCATATCTGTGCATGCTGTGTTGGTGCTTGCCATGTTCGGGGTGGTATCATTCTAATATATGATCACTGTTTGTCCTTCAGCTTTTCCTTTGCTAGTTTGGTGTACGGAAGGCAGCTTTAGAAGGTGGGGGGCCTACGGGTACCCGTTAGAACATTGCTTTTGAAATTAATCTGGAGAATCTCGGGCCAATTCATATAACTTCCGAGACTCCCGAGGTGAATTACAGATTAGCGAAATGTTTCGAGCCAACCTTATGTCTTGTCTCGTGCTCATCACTATCCTTATATACGTAAGTAATGGTAATGGGAGGAATCTAGCAGATACGGCTGGGACAGAGGACATAAATCGCGTCACTCTCCCGTCTTCATCCTATTCAAGCCGGCATCGAAGTCGACAAGGGAAATCAGTTCACATACGCCAAAAGCAATGGGACTAGCGTGTAACCAAGCATCGCATGCTCACTGGCTTGATAACATGACGCATATTCCTGTAGTTTAAAGTTCAGGTACATAGAGAGAAGTTTATGAGAGCGGTGATACAGCAAACCTGGGCCCCTCCCCCAAAGCTATCGTGCATGGTTAGAATATGCGGAATTCGGCCATTAAGGGCACCGATTATAGTAAGAGTTGAGTAGACGTCGAGCACTATCAGTTATTCCCACTGGGTGGCGAGCTATGTACAATTCAATAATCCCGCAATATCAACTATTCAATCGAGAAGGACAGTAACCCTACCTCGTCCATCATGTTAGATCCTCGACTTCAATACAAGTGCTGGGGGTTATGAACCAACACAAGAGCCGGATCCTGTGGGATACGATTTAGGAGATGGAATTGAGGTATCGGTCCCTCGCCACTGATGCAAATCCAGAGTTTCCTCGGCGTAGTGTTTCCATGCTTGAACCCCAGTTCTTGGTGCTGGGCTCTTTGTTTGTTGGTTGCTCAGCAATCGGAATTTTGTGGTCTGGTGAGGATTGCATGCCCTAGTTTGATATACAGTAATAATAAGAGTGCTCTTGTACAATGCATACTAGTAATATTGGAGCAGGTGTTCACTGAATATTTACCGGGTTACTCTCCGGATCTGTTAGATGCTGTGCTGGTTTAAAGGTGTACCCATATCTAGAATGTGGCTTCCAGCATTTTGGTGTCAATTTTTGGAAGCGTGGATTTCAGTACTAGTGCGGTCCGTCCCGGTGATTTGAGATGCTGTGATGTCGACGGAGAGGGGTTCTTTCTTACCCACACAGCTAAACAATTGAATGTGTCAATGCAAACAACGTTAGGTATCAGACTTTGATTTTGAAAAATTGTGACATGGTTGTGATTTTTGGTGAAAGCGCAGTTGCGTCTGAGCTACTTCAAGCATGTCTCGGTCTCTCGGAGTCGTCGTCATACATCATCGTATCTGTATGCCCGTGCATACATGTACCAAGATACTAAGATACCCACAGCTGGAATCTGCATGAGAGGTCGATAAATATTGGTTGGATCAAGCACATACAAAGTAAGCGGTGATGTCTAAAGGGGTTCGTTACAATGAAACTTTGAGCTAAAAAAAGGAACAGCACATTAGTGCAGATGCGATCGTCAGCGCACGGTTACATACAATTTTGATAGTAATAGGCCGTGTTGCAGTAGTGAGAGGGCTGAGCCGTTGCCCAAAACTACAGCTGTACTCCAAATAATCTAAGTACTGACCGACCTCTCCCTACGCCATCTTACAACTGAGAGAAGTCGGGTTGATCGTTGTTCGCGTCGTGTTAATCTCACGATTCTACTGTTTGTTGTTAGTTGTTCCTTTGTTCTCTCGGTGGCCGCTTCACGCCTCTCGCTACATTTTTGCATGTTCTTCCGGCTCCTCAGCGCTGAGATCCTGCAGAGGATTTGTGACTTCAAATCCGGAACGGCGTAACATATTCCAGGCCAGTCTACTGAAAGGTACCCACACAAGCGGCGACGACGACGATATCTCTCCTTGCTTTCGCTATGGCAGCCAGCCCAGTTATTCAAGAGAGAGCTCGACCGTCATTTTCTTTGCGCTATTCGTTATCGACACGACGTCCGAAGAACTCTGTACCAAAATCCTCTGCTGAACATTCGACGCGGCAGAAGCCCGAGTCTCCGCCTCAGCTGCCACCATTGAGCACCAGTTTCTTAAACTCCACATCCAAGTTCGATATCACCACGACGACAACAGAACCGGCTCCACTCAATCCTTCCAAAGATTCTAAGGATATCGCGGTGTCTTTGGTGTCAGTTGATGAAATAGAGGCACCTATCAGCATTCATCGCACCGTGTCAGTTTCGACTCAACCTAAGATCACGTTGTCAACCTTCGCGAAACCGTCCCAAGCCAATACGTCGTATCAGCATGGTAGGTTGGAGGGTTCAAGCTCTGATACGAGCGAGGCACCTGTTGACGCCAAGTCCCACCCAATATCGGATTCCCTCACCAACTTACTATGGAACTCCCCGGCCATATCCAGATCACCTTCCCCAAGCAGCAGAGACGAGAGGAGTAGTAGAGACGAAGTCAACTCAACGACAGCAAGTTCAATTTCGTCTTCGAGCCCCACGAAATTAGATGGGATTGCTCTACCCGCGCCAGGTCGTGATAGCATAACAGTGGACAGTCCAAAGCTAACAAGGTCAAACACCTTCGGGAGGAGATCTCGGAGGCTCCTATTCTCGAAAAATGTACCTGTAACGGAAAATCTTCCTCCCATACCTTCGGTAAAATCAGCGTCTACAGACCGGATCCCGGCGCCCTACAGTCCCACAAGCTTCAAGAAAGTAAAAGATGAAATGTGGGAGGCGTATAAAACTCTCGAGGCCGATTATCAGAAGTAAGGGGACATTCACATGTGAGGCCCCTAGATAACTAAGGTCAGATAGATTTCAGAGCAAGTCGAGCCAGCAGAAAACAAATATCATTCGTCAATGCCTCCTCCCCCTTCTTCGGAGGTACAAGGACAAATCTTCTAATAACATATCACCCGAAGCACTGGAGAAGAGAACTCGGAACCTCCATCGTTGGTGGACGGGACTCTTAACACAGCTTCAAAACCGTAATACGCAAGCGCTTCCTGGCGCCGATAGGCCGGTGTATTTGGAAGCGGTATCATATATCATGTCTCGGTCAGAATGGCGGGCAGCTCCATCTACATTTGCACCTCTAGTCGATAGGTTGCCGGTATCTGCTAAATCGATGTCATCAACCTCGTTGTCCTCTGCTTCGTCAAACTTTTCTTTACATAAATCCGTCCAGCACAATATTAAAGTTCTCTTCATCCGAACCCTATACGACACCCTCGCATACGTAATTGAGAAAATGGCTATGCGTTCAGCTCCGCCAGTTCTCGTTGCGTTTGCAGGAAAAGTGATTGCATATGCTTTCTATTTTTGCCCGAGTGTTGCTGAAATGCTGATCAGTCTCTGGGGATTGCAGCCAGCCACTTTAAGAAGAGTCCGGCCGCAGTTTGGAATTGTAAGGAGTATGAATCTTCGACATGTTTCTGATGAGATTGTGTGTGAGTTCCCCGAGTCATTGCACTCGCTAGGATTCTCCACCCTTGCGTCTTTGGTGCGACAATTAAAGAATCCAACAAAGCCACCACTTGGGGTTCATGTGGACTGGAATGGCCCATGGACAAATCGCTGGTGTGGTCGCGATTCTGATCTGTTATTCGTCTTTTTTAAGTGGTATCATATTCTAATGTCTGACTTCTTACCACCCGACGCATCTTACACTGCTCGGTTATGCACACCTGGATATGTACATGTTCTTGCGCAAATACTTTCATTGATTGACACCACTATTCACCGAAACCTGGGATTGGCCAACGACACGTCGTCGACCACATTCGAGGATTTATTAAATGCTACGGCGACGCTCCCTATTCCGGTACGGAACACAGGGCGGACGATGGCTGAAAACAAGCTGGTAGTTTTACTTAAAGATGTGTTATTCAGTGGCCACTGGCCACAGGAAAGCCGTGAATACTATACAAGTTCTTTTGTTGCGATGCTGAAGGCTACAGTTCAGAGAACGCAACTGTATGATGCCGATGCTTGTTTCCAGGTTTGCGAATTAATTGAGGAGGTATTGCCCACTTTGACGCGGGCTGAAAAGCAGGGGTTGGGAGATTATATCAACTGGGATTTCTGGCTTCAAGTTGCCCAAACGATGCTTCAAAGTGAGAATAATATGACCGAGTTGAGGGTTTTATCGTTTGTGTATACGATCTGGGATGTTTTGGTGGAAGATGAACGTAGGAAGAAAATTGTCTGTGTGGATTGGTTGCTTTCGATACCTATATGGGAGAGGTTCTTCTGTCACTGGTGCCCCATGGTCAGAGCTTACTACATGAGATTGATATGTTGGAGGTTAGGAAGATATGATGGGGATGCAACCGAAGCTGATGTGTAAGTTGTTACCACCCGCATTTATACTAGCACTAATACAGTGCAGGGAGATATTCAAGACCATGCTCCTCCGTTTACGGACCGGGTACGCCCATCATACGCGACTGAAAAGGGATTTTGAAAACTTTGGAAGCAAACCGTCGTCAACTGCTCCCTGTCTCCCTGCGCCGTCAAGAAGACTAGTGATACTCCGAAACGATACCATCGCCGCACCGCAGGGAGTCCTTCTAGATGGTATTGTCCCAACATCGATACCCTTTGTAGCGGCTCCCGGTTCACTATTACAGGCGGCGCATTCGACGACACCTCTCGCATCTTTGGCAGAGAGTGAGGCACAGTCAGAAACTTCTGCTGACACCGTTCGTTCTGACGAAACTGGTACCAGCACTAGTCGCAGATGGAGCCAAATCCGCAGTGTCTTTGGCTTTAAACCGGCCGCCACACCCGAAAAGCAGGTACCTGCACCTTCTACTCCTCCCCGGAACAGTATGTCGAGTGTGTCTTCGTTTGGTACCCCACCTCATGAAAGACCCCAGCCGAGAATTCAAGCCAATTTCAAATTTTCACTTGAATGGATTGACCGACCGGTATTCGGACGCGAGCGTATTCTGGGGCTTTCTCGATTGCCTGCTCCGGCGCAGAGATACCTTGACTCAATTTTGGATTTTCCTGCCGTTGAAGTGCCATCTGGAACCATTGCTAAACACTGGACATACGTCGGGAGGGCTTTGGCTGAGTGGATACTGGTTATTGTGGAGTACGAAAGCTTTTTCGACCGCCGGAAGACGGAAGGGAGAGAGACTGATAAAGATGTTGAAACTCCAACACTATGCGTTGAACCTATGCGAAAATTCTGATACCACATTCTTCTGTTTGTGGTTAACACATGCCAAAGATGTTCCGGTATTTGGATTGTCTTCATCCGCGTCCGAGTTACGTTCACCTGTGGTGATTGATCACAGGGCCAAGATTTCAGAGAAATTTCCTTGCATCTTTAATTTTCGGGCTTTGTGCCGTTGTGAGCGAGTTTCTTTTTGTACTCTTTACTTCATTTTGGTGTTTTGCGGTGTTTTGCGGGTCATTCTCATGGCGGTATTTTGCCTTGTAATTAGCTGTCGGTCATTTACCTTTCCTTCCGGATCCAAAAGCATTATTTATCTATTTCTGTTAAATATACCTTTCGATAGAAAATCTAGGTTGCATTTTGATTTCTTTCCTTCTCATTCCCGTTGGGTTGTACTCTACCAAAAGATCACAAGGGCTACAATTGGAAACTGGCCGCAAATTTGGCCTCGAACAGCCATCGGCTGATTGACTGAAACTAAGGCTACGGGGCCAGTTCCAAAATCGCAACCTCTAATTTGCGTGGGTGACGGAGTCTCTTGTGGAGTCAAAAACCTTAATTTTGAGCCTCCTAGCTACCCCACTACCCCACCATTATTTTTGTGATAACACCACATCATGGCCACCGAGCCACCAAAGAGAGATGCCAACAACCAGTATATATAGCCTTTACGCTTTCCCCCGACAACATGACTGACTTCTTCGTGAAGCCCGCGCCGGTTATTGGAAGCCGCTAAGGCCGCTGGGAGGCCGTTATTTGTGCAGGCTCCAATGGTGAGGTGTGTGCGAGTTATACTGAGGAAATGGATAGAGTTTCCAATCTAACATACGAAACAGATATAGCAAACTACCCTTTCGAGCTCTAGTCAAGGATTATGGTGTTGATTTGTGCTATACGCCCATGGTCTACCCCCCTCCTCTTTCGTCCAATCCACCCTTGCTATCTGGGAGCAGTGTCTAATGGCTGGTACCAGTAGATCCTTGCGAAGGAGTTTGTGCGCTCGGAGAACGCACGCCGAAGCGGTATACATCACCATCTCCTGGAAATTCCGCGAGCGCACCTCTGACGACGCCGGCAGACTTTACCACCAATGCCAGCGACACACCACTGGTAGTACAGTTCGCAGCGCACGACGTCACCGAATTTGCGCGCGCCGCAGAAATGGTGGCGCCCTATTGCGGTATACTACATCACCCTCTTTGAGAAGGGTGGCCGCTGACGACCCATAGACGGTGTAAATCTCAACTGCGGGTGTCCACAGTCGTGGGCAATCCAGGACGGGGTCGGCTGCGCGCTCATGAAGAAGCCAGAGTTGGTACGGGATATGGTTCTTGCGGCTAAGAAGCGCTGCGGAGACGGGTTCTGTGTTAGCGTTAAGATACGTATCCATCCGGACTTGGAAGAGACGGCGGAGTTTGTCAGGATCGTCGAGACGAGCAGGGTCGATTACATCACCGTCCATGGAAGGACTAGGAATATGAGGAGTAGTCTTCCCGTCAATTTGGATGGAATTAGAAAAGTCAAGGAGGTCGCCACTGTGCCCGTTGTGGCGAATGGGGATGTTTTTACCTTGGAGGATGCGAGGAGGATCGCACAAGTGACTAGGGTTGATGGTGTGTTTGCCCTGCAATCATCCATCGACGAACAGGAATCGGTACTAACTATTCTTTCTAGGTGTTATGGCTGCCCGTGGGCTAATGACAAACCCCGCCCTCTTTGCTGGATTCCAGAAAACTCCCTGGGGCGCGGTGGAAAGGTTTATGGACTACGTAATGGAATTCACCATTCCATTCCGGTTGACGCAGCATCATATATGCGAGATGCTAGACGGGCTGGTGCCAAAGAAGGAACGGAGCCAGATGTACGAGACAGTCACAACCATCGTAGAATTGGTGGATTGGCTCGATGAAAGGTTCATTCTTCGGAGGAAAGGAGATCCACATTTTGGGAAATCCATAGACTTAGAGAGACGTATAGAGCCGTGATATATAATTGGACCCGAGGGATCAAAGTTTTTGAGTGTGAGAGCGTGACTCCGGTCCCCACCAAACCAGCATTTATGGGTTTGGACGTCTCCGGGTCAAGAAATGTACAACGTATGCGTCTAATATACACCCCTCCATCAATTCACACAAAACCACCTCTCAGGCTCTCTTCCACCCATGATTCCACCCATTCCTTGGCGGTGTATCTGTCGGAATCCTCAACTCAATGGGGAACGTCCCAACCTCCTTCTTACTCAGCGCAACCCTGTAAAGCCTCTCGTCCGTCTTCGCGAGCTCCTCACACGCATCACGAATCTTATTATACTGTCGCTCGAGTTCCCGTTCCCGTGCCACACGCTCCGCATTCTTGAATAGCTGCCAGGCCCGGTGGATTGTCCAGTGCCGCAGCATACGCATCGTTCCGAACTTTAGCGGCCGCGGTGTGTGCTTCGCCGGGTGGAACAGGAAGTATCGTATCATTCCTATCCGACGATGGGGGTGGTTAATTAAGGTCCCAGCGGGGAGGAGGAGGGAGAAACGAACGGACTCGGGGGTCTCCTTGTGGGCCGCCTTTGGCTTTGCGTGCCATTGTACGGATTTGTTGTGGGACGACATTGGTGAGGGGCTGTGTGCGCAGGATTGAGGACAGGGAGGTGAGGCCGAGACGGTTCATGGTAACGGTTGGTGGGCGAAGGAGTAATTCAGGATAGAGTGAAGTTGAAGCTCTCCATAACTAAGTAGACAAATTTCTACAGAGCCGCAACTATAGCCAAGCCAATAATACGCTGCCAAAAGTGATAATTACGGTACAAAGAAAAATCCTGAGAGAAATCACAGGTTCGGAACTATAGAGAATTTGATTATTTAATTATACACTAATTGTGTATGGAATTCGGCGCCCACAATGATATATTGCGTTGACGTAGTTAGGAGTTATGTAGACGATGATAATATGTCATCAAACAAAAAGTAATACAATGGTTTTCATTGTGACAATGAAGCTATGCAAACGCACGAGATAGAAGGAAGACCCAAAGCCTGGTCGACAATCATGAAGTCCCATTCCCAACCCATAAATGTGTAGAATCCATTAAAACCCTGCTGGACTTGCCATCCCCGGAGGTGCTCCTAAAGGCGTCTTGAATGGTACTGCACCTGTCGTACTAGGACTACCTATTTCACCTGCCCTGATTGGACCATGTGGGTTCTGGTTTGAGGAATAGTACACTAGTATTCGACCGTTCTCAGCCCGTTGTTCGAAGCTACCCCCACCATTTTGGGGATCACCCTCCACATCGAGAGTGTATGGCAGTTCTTCTTGCTTGTATTGGAGTTCTGGGGGCGCAGTTTGCTGTATGGCCCTCTGCAGCGTTGAGATCTCCACGGGCTGATTGCTCGGCCCACTCAGTTCGCGGAACTTTTGACATGCCAACAGGCGGATCGTGTCTACCCTTGTGGTTCTGCGCCGATTATATGTACCGGCGTCAATGTCTGACCATCCTACACTACAAATCAGGAACACGATATGAAGTTTGAATGACTAGCTGCGAACCTGCTTTATTTGCCCATGCACTAGGAAGAGAACCGGAAAGACTTCCACCTAATGGCAGTGGATTTGACCACGATGCCCCAACACCAAAATCATTGAAGCCTAGAGCCAACTTAATAAATTGTCACAGGCTATTGTATTATATAGAATCGACTTACCACCAAGCGTATCTCCAAAGAGCACCGAGGAGCTGGGAACGCCTCTGATTGGTCTTGGTGAAAACTGGGGACCGCTGACCCTCCTAACGGGAGACATATTTTCTGGTAATGGTTCATCATCATCCTCGAGAAGTGCACGGCTTCCCATAACCTTTGACAACTCTTCGAGCTGATCGTCACCAATTCTTGGGGGCGCTACGCTGGAGGGTCGCTGTATAGGAGTGGGTCTGTGCATAGGGTCAAAGGAACCTGATGGAATTCTCGAGTGACCGCTCATGGGAATAGGATCAACACGATTGATAAACGGTGATCCTGGTGGTGGGAGGGGTACACCAGGTGGGAGGTGATGTGGTATTTCTGGCATGAACAATCCTCCACGACCTTGATTTGACATAGGACGCATCCCCGGAGGCTGAGGGATTGGCATTGGCAAACCATTCGACGTAAAGCCTCGGTATTGTGGGCTGTGGCCAATTGGTATTTGTCCAGGAGAGAATATTGGGACGCCGTTTCCAATAGTCTGCCTTTGAGGCATACCGGGTAGAAATGGTTGCATGGCGTTAGGCCCGTTCATGCCCATTGGGGACATATTGAATATACTTTCAGGTGGTGTCACACCGGGTGGTGGTCCGATATGATGGGGCATAGGAGATGTTTGGAGGAATCCAGGAAACTGAAACTTTACTGGGGTGGGCCCAGGTATGCTTTGTTGCAAAACCGGTGTACTAGGAGACGCAGAAGTTCCAATGCGGGGTCCAACGTTTGGTGTTTTTGGAGAGGAACACTGTGAACCTTGCATAGAACCTTGTTGGGATGAGTTGCGGGGACGGGACCCATGAAGCTGAGCTCCTGCCGACGGCTTTGGCGTTGCAGGAGTAACAACGGGCAGGTGGGGTGACCCGTAGCCTGGTGGTGGGGCAGTTTGTGTATGAGAGATTGCTGGTTGTTGAGCAAAAGCCTGTGATCGCTTTGCTGCCGCTGCTGTAGCATCTGCCCGAGCTTTGGCTTCCTCCTCTTTGCGCTTTCTCTCCTTCTCAGCTGCATCCTTTTTAGCTTTAACTTCCTTTTCTCGCTTTTCTCGATCTTCCCGCTCGCGTTTCTCACGCGTTTCCTTTTCTCTCGCCTCCTTTTCTTCCCTCACCTTCTTCGCGGCCTCTTCTCGTTTCTTCCGTTCTCGCTCTTGGTGTTCCTTGCGTTTGCGTTCCCGTTCAGCCTCCCTTTCTCGTTCTTCCTGCAGTCTTTTCCGCTTTTCTTCCTCTTTCCTTTGCTTCTCTTCTTCGGCTGCCTTTCTCTCAGCCTCTCTCTTGAGCCTCTGCTCCTCCTTCCGCCGCCGTTGTTCCTCCGATTTCCGTGCCTCAATTGCCCTTTGCTTTTCCTCTTCTTCCCGCTTCTCAGCCTCTTTCCTAAGACGCTCTTCTTCTTTGGCTTGCTTCTGTTGCCTCTTCTTTTCCTTTTTTTTGTCTTTATCCTTGGCTTTTTTTTCCTCGCGCTCCTCTTTACGGCGTTCTTCTTCCTCTAGTTCCTCCAGAAGCTTGCGTTGTCGTTCTCTGGCGACCTTTTCTCGGTAAGCAGTAAGAACCCGCTGTTCAAACATTCGAGCAGCGAAAATTTGGAACATTCGGCGGCCTTCCTCCATGCGTTGCTCTTCGGTCATGGTGTCCTTAGAATGTGAGTCAGTGCGCAGGTCGAGAAGGCATCCGGACCGAAATACGTACGGGTTCCTCGTCTTCCTCTTCCTCGTCATCGTATTCCTCATCCTCGTCATCTTCATCGTCGTATTCTTCATCATCATAGTCCGATGGCTGGGCATGATTGTGCACATGATGATGCAGGTTGGCTTCCCTTTGGACAGTGCCATTGGCGCTATTGGCCTCCTCTTCTCGGGCCATTCGCCGTTCAGCCAGTTGTTCCATCATTTCGATGAATTTTTTCCCATCGTTTTTTAACAGATCGTCTGCCACCGTCAAGATTCCACCTGCGGTTCCCCATCAATGCAAAGTCAGCCACCACTTTCTTTCTCAATTATCCTGCGGCGCCATGAACCAGCGCACCTTGTACAGTTAGACTATTCCCAAAGTTGAAGAAGTCATGTCTCGAGTCGTCTGGTGGCGGCGGTGACATGGGGTGATCCAAAACATCTTCTTCGTCCTCATAATCCTCGTCGTCATCGTCTTCAAATTCATCATCAAGATCTACGGTCTTATGATTGTGATCGCCGTGATCATGATTCCCATGATGAGAGTGTGGTGGCGGTCCAGGAGGGGGCGGCGGCGGCGGTGGCGGTATATTACTGCTGGTGTAGGTGCCCAACGGCGGCATCGGTGGGACGTGGCTGAGATATTTACTGGTCTGTTGTTGATTGGCGTATTGTTCGAGTTCCTCATAATAAGCATCATACAGCACCTCCAATTCCTCCTCTATAGCTGTTCTCTTCCGGCCACAGACACTACAAGAACAAGAATGCTTCTGCTGCTCTTTCATTTTCCTCAACACAGCCTCTTTCTCTACTTTTACCAATGATCGACGTTCTTCTTCACCCAACGATAGCCAGAAGTCCTTGATCCGTTCACGTTCTTCCGAAGTCGAGGTATTCCATATGCGGTCCTTTCCTTTGCGACCCGGAGCCTGCCCTCCACCTAAGTGTTCAATTCCACCTCCGACAGCCTTCTTTTTCTTTTTCTTGTTCTTTTTGGCCTTGCCAGCTACCGGAGCCGGTGCGGAACGTGGTGGAGAGTATGGTTCATCGTCATCGTAGGTACCTTCCTGGTCCGAGTAATACTCATCTTCGTCGTCAGGGTCTACGAGATCAGGTGCATCGTCGTCATTGTCATCATCGTCAAAACCAGCCATAGAGTCCTTAATATCTTGCTGATAGTGGTGGGGATGATGCGGCGGCGGCGGTGCCGATGAGTTAGTTGTACCATTGTAACCATTGCCGCCAGTATGATTCTCAGATGCACTACGGAGTTGTTGCTGAGCCTGTAGCATTTGCTTCCCCCGCTTCTTCTTCTTCTTCTTCCCGGCAACACTATTGGAATTCGCCCCGTTAGAGTAATCCATAGGAGCAGATGGAGGCGGAGGTGGAGGAGGCGACGGAGCAGCAGAGATCGATTCGGGATTTGAAACCTTCCGGGACGGAACTGTAATCAACTTCGTACCGTCTTTATTGCGTATATGTGTAGTCTTGCTGTTTGCGGGTGAAGATTGATGGTCTTGAGGGGAATCTGGAGTGGGATTGCGCTGTGAATGTCCAGCAGGCATCTCCGAATTTTTTCCTTATTCCGGAGTCGAGGGGCGGCGGCGAATGGGCGTCCGAGGTCTGCACGATTTGACTGCGCGTCTGATTGAATCTGAAGCCTGCTACTGGCGGCAATCTCAGCACTGAAGTTAGTGACACCCGAGGAGAGTGGTAGAGTAGAGAGGTAGGTGAGTTTAGGTAAGATGTAGGCTTGTTTGTTGGAGAACTGGAGGCTAATGGAAGTAGGGTGTGATGGGATGTCGTACAGTGCTCGGCGTATTGGTTGGTAAGGAATGTAGGTTGTAGGTAGGTCGGAGCAGAAACCGAGATTCAGCGAGCAACGATGCCGGGTAATACAGATCGATGAAGCGGGGGGTGATGGTGGTGGGAGGAGGAGGAGGAGGAGGAGGGTGGTGAAGTAGAATTGGTTGGGACTGGCGTAAGGCGAAGGCGACGGCGAGTGCTGCAGCGAACGTACCTATTTTACTTTGGTTGAAGAGAGCCGCAGTGCAGGCAAATGCTTAGGTTATGGGCAATGGATGGTTATGGGGGGATTTATGGGGTGTTATGGGACATGTATTTTCGGTGGGCGGGGTCTTCGGCGGAGAGTTTTAGTACAGTCAGTTCCAGCCCAGAGACTCCAAAACAAGTGTGTAGTACCTATGATGATGATGATGATGATGATGATGATGTGCAAATGGTGAAGATATAGTCGCTGTTTGACGTTATTCAGCGATTGGGAAAGTGGAGGGGCAATGGTCATCAAGTAAGTGGGTACTTTACGTTTTAGTATGCGTTGTTCGCGCCCGCAACGGTTCCGAGATGTATCACAGACAGACAGGCGGCGGCAAGGCAAGGCTACTTACATGCAATTCAAGGTTATCACAGCCCAGTCGGTCTGGATTTGGAGGCGCTCTGTAACTCAGTCCCACGGATAGCTAGATGTTTGTTTAAAGGCTGTGGCTGCGGTGGCTGCGGTGGCTGCGGTGGTGGTCACAATACGGTACTCGGCAGCGTCAGAAGGGCAAACAATGCAATACAGTAATTCAATACTCGTCAGAGCGAGCGAAGGGAGAGGAAGGGAGAGGCATTGGACGTATAGAGAACCTCCCCAGGTTCCATCTACTTTGCGGGTGTGCTTCCCAGAAGTACTATATCAACACACTATCTTGGGCCCTGGAGCACTTGGGCATCTCCTAACCACCTAGCACCCGGAACTCCACCAGAAAGCTGACGTTTACTCTTTGAGCAGCAACAAACAAACAAACAGCTTCCTCTACTCCGAGTAGAGCACGTCGCTTGTTCACACTTCTCGACTCCATCATCCAGCAAACCATCACCACTCTGTTCTGCACTTCTCACTCCCCTCGTCGCCCCCACCTCATTCCTGCCTCAGCTCATCAACTCACTCAGTCATCATCATCCCCGTCCGAGTTCCGGTCTCTGTCAGTCAGGCCCTCTCATCATCCTTCGCCGACTTACCGGCCTATCTGCCTACTCTACTCAACGCAACTCCGTATTGCTCCTCTTCGACTCCCAATCAATCGCGACTACCACCTCCACCACCACCTATCACCCGTTGTCTATTACCTGCAGCATCTGCACAGACGCTCCTTCGACCACATCTACATTTGCCTATTGTGCCACTTCCGTGCATTGTACAGTCAACCGATACCGCCTTATTCCTTCACGACTGACTCCAACTTATTGTCCGACGGCACCTCAACTTGCCAGAGGGTATCGTGTTGAATTGCACAATCTTTGCACTCGCCCGAGGAAAGCTTCTACTTTGCCGATTCAACAATGGCTCAAAATCCAGCCCCCAATGTCATCCGAAGGTATCCTATCCATTATTTCTTTGGTTATTTAGCCTTTGAACATCGGCAAAAGTCCGAAATTCAAGGTTATGGTGTTGTGGATACACTAGGGCGTGTGTCCATGACGGCGGTTGTTGCCATATTTAGCCTTACGCCCCGTGACCGGAAGCACCCTGCTTTTGTAGACCTGAGTTATGTCCAAAGGAGCACTTCATAGCTAACAGTGGATCCTTAGGAAGCTAGTTATTATAGGTGACGGTGCATGCGGAAAGACAAGTTTGTTGAGCGTGTTTACTCTAGGGTACTTTCCTACAGTGAGTTCCATTAACTGCCTACAATTCAAGAAGAGTACAATCTAATTTGTTTAGCATTATGTCAGTGGAGTCTAATGGTCAAGTCTTTCGGGAGTTTATTAACAGACTGTTCCAGGTTCCTACGATCTTTGAGAACTATGTGACGGATTGTAGAGTGAGTGGTTTTGAAGTCCCAGACTGACCGCTGCCATATTGATTGCATTTGTAGGTAGACGGCAAGTCAGTACAGTTAGCACTATGGGATACTGCTGGTCAAGAAGACTACGAGGTCAGCTCCTGTCACGTCCTGCCAAACTCTTATTGACGTATCATAGCGACTACGACCACTGGCCTACGCCAAAGCGCACGTAATCCTGATCGGATATGCCATCGACAATCCAGATTCACTAGAGAACGTCCAAAACAAAGTACAAAAACCCGGCCCGTCGGGGCTCTGCGTTTGCTGACGGCGAAATAGTGGATGGAGGAAGCACAAGAGCGATGCCCGGGTATACCTATCATCCTCGTCGGTCTAAAGAAGGATCTCCGAGAAGACCCAGTAGCGCGTGAAGAAATGCGCAAAAAGTCGCTGCACTTCGTCCAGTCAAGCTACGGAGAAACAATCGCGAAGCAGGTCGGAGCGAAAAAATACCTGGAATGCAGTTCGTTGACCGGAGAAGGCGTGGATGATGTTTTCGAGGCTGCAACGCGAGCCGCACTTACAACATTCGACAAGGAAAAGAGCACAGGCTGTTGCGTCATTCTATGATACTTTCCACTTTCATATCCCACATGCTTTTCGGAAATCAGCGAGGTGTTAGGCAGGACTCATCGGATATCATAAGGCTTCGTTCGCTTCACAGTTGATAACGGATACAACTATATATGCTAATTGGGACGACTCGACGGCAAAAATGACAGATTCATTAACAATAATACCACTACTTTTTGTAACTCTGGATGGGTTTTGTTTTGGTACTTCAAAACTAAAAGCCGTGTGGCGGGGCGGTCGGCAGCAGCGAGGGCGTATGCTCCTATTTTCTATCAGGCGAGTTGAGAGGGGTAGTTTTCTGTATTTTCTCATTGGTGGCCATTTCTCTGGCTGGCGCTCTAAATTCCGGCAATGGACTAAAGCTGGCTACTGGCGGTGACCGGCAGGTACCTACCGCGATACCAAAACGACATATCTTTTCCATTTATATTATTCCCTTGCCTTGTGGTTTTGTTTCTCGTTCATTGTTTGTTATTTGGTTCTATGCTTTGTTTTACTACGGGGTGAGTTGTCTATGGGTTCCTTTCTTTGCTGATAATGGAGTCTGTTATGGTCATCTTTTGCTGTTTTGTTTAAACTAATATTGAGTACATCGTTTTCAAGGACAAACACGATGAGTGAAAGCTTCCCTTATTCCCCACATCACTGTCCGACGGCAAACGAAACGATCATATGAGTGTCAATTTTTATGAGACTAACATCATTGATTTCATTTTTCGAAAGTAGATGGGGGACACAATGATAGCATACAACCATTCAAGCGTACAAAAGCCTCCTTAAGACTCCCGTACCATTTCAGTTCCCATTCCGTAAGTTGAACAAAGGAAAAAAAGTTTGAGGGCAAAAAAAAGGGAAAGATATGAAAAACTTAGTTCCCGGCCAGCCACGCATCGACAAGAGGGGATACTTTTATTCCAGCATTAGAGTTTCGAAGATCCCAACACACCACTTAGGTATTTCCTTCCTCCAATTATTCGGGTTGAGACCGTCCACGGAAGCCACCACCATTATTATTTGACCTGTGAGACTTGGGGCCTGTCGGGATACCATCGAAACTATCTGGCTCACCACTGTTGCGCAAAAGTATTAGCAATCATTACACTCCTCCCAACCCACTGGGTCAAAAAGATCAGACCTAATACCGGCGGCGATCATCATACTCATCATAGCCTCCTCTCGGGGGCGGTGCACCCCTTGCAGGAGGAGGGGACCTTGCACCACCTCTCGGCGGAGGTGGACTAGGAGGATAACGCCTGGAATCGTCATATCTACTTCTTCCATTTGTACTGTTATGACTATGGTAGTCGGCATCGCCATAACCACGTCTGGGGGGTGGGTAGTCCTCGCGACCATTGTATGGCGCTCCGCCGCGGGCAGGTGGGTAATCATCTACCGGAGGAAGAGGACGACGAGGCGGTGGGGATCTCTCGCGGCCACTCCCTCCACCATAGTAAGGTTCACGACCTCCACGAGCTTGAGGAGAACGCTCACGGTAGCTACGGTGCGGCGGGGACTCATAGCGGCTGCTGCGACTACCGTACCTAGGCGGTGAGTGGTTGCGAGGAGGCTGGGGAGAGTAACGACGTCCGTAACTTCCACGGTGAGGGGAAACAGAACGTCCACGCGGACCGCTATACCCACCACCATTTCCGCCAGCATAGCGTCCACCACCACTTCCTCCAGCAATGGCGCCTTCCTATAATGCTGTTAATGATGGGGCAGTTGATGGGACGGAATGAAGTGGTATCAAAGCCTACATCAGCAACACAAGTCACACGAGAGCCCCTGTAGTCGGACTGGTCGAGGAAACTGCAAGCCCTCTTAAGGTCTTCAAGAGTCTCGAATTCAACAGTCCTAAAAGAGTTAGAAGGTTGCATAAGTTCAAAGGAATGGAAACCCGCACCCGCGTCCATCACGGTCGCGACTCATGTCCGAGAAAACGACACTGTCGTTGGACTTCCGCGCGAAGTCCTTCAGGTCCTAGGTAGTCACAAAAGCCTCAATGAGTTCCCGTTCCTTAATGATTCCCAGATGGTTCCTCCAGTAAAGCAGAAGCGCACGGGTATAGGTAGTAGTCCTCCTTGGGATTAATCCTGGCCGATCCTGGCATGAGGTCTGGATAACAGACGAATGCCAAAAGTTCCCAGTTCCAACTAGCATTCGCATTTGTATCAAAGAGTATCCAGGAATGACAGCATAACCATACATGGTCGCACCAACAAGCCCTCCGGAATGGGGGTACAAAACCAGGGCCAAGTCCGAGGATCAGAGGGTAGGGAACGATACAAAATTGCGAACGCATCATCGTCTGGCCCAAGGAAGAGTGAAGGAAATCTAGCGCGGAGCAGAAACGAGGAGTAATGGTGAGCCCACCTGCCAGCTGGTATCCGGAGGAAGGCCAGTAATATTCATCCTGAACTGAGTGCGCCTGGGACGAGGAGGAAATCCGCCGGGTCCACCGGGAGGAAAGTCTCTCGGGTTATTGTGGTGACGATTGCCGCGAGCAAATTGGACAATGAGATTGCTTCCCTTGAATTCCTTGCCATGAAAGGCTGTAACACACGGACATCAGCGTAACTGTGTTGAGAATGTGGGGGAGATAGATAGTGCACTGACTCGGAACAATATCCTTCGCATCATCGGAGCTTTCATATTGGATGAAACCGAACCCATCCATCAGCTTGACCTCAGTGATAGTACCATGGCCATTCTCGTTAAAGAAATCTTCGATTTCCTGTCGGCGAGCTATTGCATTTTGGTCAGCCGATCCCAGTTTCGCGCGACAAACGCGCAATAAATAAGAGAACAGGAATGGGTCGGGTGTATCCTACTGTCTTTAGGGAGGTTTCCCAAGTACAGCCGGGTGCCTGAGTACTCAGCCGCCATGGTAGTAGATGAAGAGTTGATCAAACGATGATGCGGGTGATGGATGTGGGATGGGTTAAGTTGAGCGGCGGTTTGGAGGAGAGGATGAAGAGAAAAGCGTGTCTGTGCAGCGCCAAATGAATAATGTCGCACTGGGCCTCAGCAAAGGCAAAAGGTAAAGCGTGTCGCGAGCGAGATGAGAAGCAAGCGAACAACTAGCGAGGATGAAGACGATGGGAATCCGCTTTTTGTAGTTGTAGGAAGGGTCGCAAGCTAGCTACGAGCGCGATGTGGACAGAGGGAATAAGGCGAACAATTGTTAAAACAGCCTCATTCATGTTAAATGTTATTGTGATGGCATGCATGCCAAGCCAGAATTACCCAGAATGAATTTCCAAAAAGAGGATTATATCGGCGCCTCATCTTTCAGCTCATGCTGCAGAGCTGCGGGGTGGGGTAGCTTGAAATACTTTTCAAAATGCTTTTCATACACTGGAGCAACTGATGGCTGAGAGTCGAAAGATGCTCCCTTTGCAGTTGAAGCTGAAACCCGAACAATCGAGTGATTTATCGTGATACAATGAAAACTAAAGCGTACCCACACAGTAGGCCTCAAGCACATACATCCTCCAAACAAGTGAATAGCACAAATAATCTGCTCAATTACATGGTGTTTTTACGGCAGATAGATATTTATTTGCCAATTCAATGTCGCCGATCAGCATCATTCCACGCGCCACAGCAGAGCCAATTTACTAGAGCAGAGTACCGACCAAGTGCGCAAGTATTTCACACCCTGCATCACTCCTACAAACGCCCCATCATCCCACTTCGCCATATCAACTACATACCAAGTACCTACATCCACCGCCGACCACATATCCTATTCGCACCCCGAACCAGCGACTCCATTCCTTGCCGTGAAGTTTAGCATGGAAGAGGCTGTACTACTTCATGATGCTCTGGCCATCGTGCGGCAACAGACGCAACTCATGCGAAAATGCTTGGAAACACCAGGCAAACTTATGGACGCTTTGAAATGCAGGTGCGTTGTTCCAAAACCTCCGTGCCAATTGATCCCCGTGTGTGCGATGTGATGCTAACTCCATGGTAGTTCCACCTTGGTCTCCGAACTCCGGACAAGCTCATTGGGGCCGAAGAAGTACTATGAGCTTTATATGGCCGTATTTGACGCTCTGCGACACCTCTCCGTTTATCTTCGCGAAAACCACCCAGTCAATCACTTAGCAGATCTATATGAGCTCGTTCAGTATGCCGGTACAGCCCCACAGAAACGATGCCATCCGCACGGCCGTATTCGTGGCAAACTGACCATGTCTAGGTAATATTGTGCCCCGACTGTATCTCATGATCACAGTCGGAACGTAAGTCACAAACTCCTTTTGTACGGCGGCCAAGTCGAATGTGTCCTGACGGGCTTCTGAAGGGTTTACATGTCCATTCCCGATGCACCAGTGAAGGAAATCATGAAGGATATGATGGAGATGGCTCGAGGTGTTCAACATCCGATAAGGTGAAGCTCCATCTGTATCGCAGCACGCGCATACCCGCTGACAGAACCTCAGAGGATTATTCCTACGATACTATCTCTCTCAGCAAGCTCGGGACTCGCTCCCATCAGGCAACAGTGACGGGTTAGTGCTTGGAAGCTCCACGACTTGATTAGATACTTCTAACATTTTTTTAGGCCCGAAGGCAACTTCCAGGACTCGATTTCTTTCATCATCACCAATTTCATTGAAATGAACAAGCTATGGGTCCGACTGCAACATCAGGGCCACTCACGGGAACGCGAAAAGAGAACCCAGGAGCGTAAAGAGTTACAACTTCTTGTAGGCAGTAACTTGGTCAGACTGAGCCAGCTTGTGGATCTTGAGACGTACAAAAATGTTATTCTTCCACCGCTACTAGAGCAGGTAGTTCAGTGCCGTGATGTGCTCGCACAAGAATATCTTCTCGAGGGTAAGCTTTATAGTGCCCACAATATGTCGTACATTCTCTGATTGGGCTATAGTCATCACGCAAGTTTTCCCAGATGAATTTCACCTTCATACGTTAGATCACGTCCTGTCAGCGACCGCAAGGTTAAACCCGAACGTCAACGTAAAGGCAATCGTCATTGGCATTATGGACCGTCTTTCTGCATATGCAACGCGAGAGGCAGAAACGGAAACGCCCGAGGAGCGATTGAGTAAAGAAGAGGAAGCAGCACGGAGGTTGATGGAAAGACTCAACATGGATGAGGCGCCTCGGCCCTCGCAGTCTCCTCAGGCTCCCAAATCCCCTGAGCCTATCCCGTCGTCGGAGCCGTATACCTTGGACGGCGCAAGATCAACATCTCCATCGGCGAATGGGGACGACAAAGATCCGGAACCATCTGAAGCGGATGAATTAAAAGATCCGGAGACAAAGTCCGAGGCCGATTCTACGGACAAAGAGACGTCAACCCCATCAAAGGGGATCCCCGATGATGTTAAGCTCTACGAGATATTTTACAATCAAGTTTTGAATCTGGTGAATGTAAGGGCACACACGAGGCAATTTAGTCACTCTACTGCGGAACCTCAAACTGATTTCCGGGTATCGTCGAAGGCGCAAAATCTCCCAATTCAAGACATCATCGCACTTCTTGTTTCCCTAGCAAACCTAGCCTTAAAAATATATCCGGACCGGTTGGGTATGGAAATACCCGAATTCTTATTGTGGAAAATGGTACTAACGGATTGTGGCATCTAAGAATATGTTGACCAAATCCTTAAGTGAGACCCCGCAGATGCCCCATAACCTAAATTGAACCCAACTGATTGCTTCAGATACACAAACCAAAAGGTTACCGAGATGACCAACAGTGCAGACTTGCACTCTCCTGCATGTCAACAGAATATCCTCAACCTGATGCTTGCCCCGGTCAAGTCATATATATCCCTATTCACTGTGCTAGCTCTTCCTAGCTATCTCCCTCTTCTCCACACACAATCATACCCAACACGACGGTCCGTTGCTACAGTCGTGGCACAAAATATTTTGAAGAACCAGACAAAGATCTCAACACCAGAGCATGCAGAAGGAGTCTTCAACTTGATCCGTGTTTTAATCCGGGAAGGCGCCCAACAACCCGTAGGTTATTCTGGTGTACAGGCCCGGCGTAGTGGAAGGGAATTGGAGACGGACGAAACAATGGAGGAACAAGGTCTACTTGCCCGAATTGTGCACCTCCTGTACAGTGAAACCAATGATACACAATTCAAGGTATTTGCACATACCATCACTCGGTTTAACGTTCTAGCTCACCTCATCTCTCTAGCTCCTGCAATCTGCCAAAAAGGCATTTAACGAGGGTGGTGACAGGATCCGATACACTACACCGGCACTCATAACCCAGTCGATCAAGCTTGCCCGCCGCTACAAGGCGCGTGAACACTACGACAACGAATGGTCTGCCGCGTCCGCGAACCTGTACAAATTCATGCACCAGAGCATCTCCGCCCTTTACGCTCGTGTAGGCGCGGCCGATCTCTCACTCCGTCTCTTCCTCTTCTGCGGCCAAGTCGCAGACCAATGTGAATTCGAAGAAGTCGCATACGAGTTCTTTGCGCAGGCCTTTACCGTCTACGAGGAAGCAATCTCGGATTCCAGGGCTCAGTTCCAGGCCGTCGGTGTCATCGCCAATGCTCTCCATGCCACCAGAAACTTCAGCAAGGAAAACTACGACAACCTCATCACTAAATGCGCTCTCCACGGCAGCAAACTCCTCAAGAAACCGGACCAGTGCCGCGCCGTCTACCTTGCCTCCCATCTCTGGTGGGCCGTCGAGATCCCAGCCAGAAACGAGGATGAAAAATCCCCCCTGTATCGAGACGGCAAAAGAGTGCTGGAGTGTTTACAGCGTGCTTTGAGGGTAGCGGATGCGTGTATGGACCAGAGCGTCAGTGTGGAGCTGTTTGTGGAGATCTTGAACCGCTATGTGTACTATTTTGATAGACAGAATGAGGCGGTTAGTTTCTACCTCTTCGTGGCATGAGTGGACGTTAATGTAGTGCGGAATAGGTTACTGTCAAGTATCTCAACGGATTGATCGAGTTGATACACTCAAACCTAGCCAGCAGCGAAAATAGCACCACCGAAATGCCGAGGAAACACTTTGAGCGGACTTTAGAGTACATAGCATCGCGAGAGTTTGAAGGTGTTATCTTGGATCCAAAATAGTGGGTATAATAGCTGTGGACTACTGTATTCTGGAGCTGGTGGCGGCCAAAATTTCATGGAGTGATGGTTCTTGTAGTATTTAGTTTGATGGTTTTGAGTTGTGTGAGTTCTGGAGTGCAGTTTCAGGGCATTGTTTTAACTTTCTTTCTTGTATGTTGACTTCGGAATGGCCGGTCACTTAGTTGTTTGATGGGGTGTAAGGCATTATTTCAGTTATTTGCGGGTGTTTGATAGAAATCTCTGCAATCATATGTATCTATCATTATGTGGTACCCCGCGATCTCTCACTCGCCTCCTGGGTCTCCCCCAGGCAACCTCCCGGAAGATACACCGAACAATGGACAGGCGGTAAAATCACTCCCAGCAGAAGCATCAAATGCCTCCCATGAACATGTAAGTAAAATAGACCATTGCAAGAGATTTCAGCAACAAGCAAAGGATATCAAATAGCAAGATATCAAAAACAGACACATCTTCTGTGCCCAGGAGTATGTATAACACTCGCATATAGAGCGATTAAGTCAAGAGTCGGGCAAATACCATGAAATGGACATCATATAGGCCCTGGAAGGTAGAGCTGGAGCAGTAGTTAGTACCAATGGTTCGTATAAACAACGAGAGCAAATTAAAATTAAAGATACGCACCCCATTCCAAATGAAGATTTTTTGTTTGCTGGTTGGTGGAAAGCTATATTTAGTACTAGCTGGACGATCAGAAGCTCTATTCGGCTTCCTGGTTGGAATATCAGTAGTTGGGGGCATCTGCAAGCTACTCGAGTCGAGTTTGAATTTTTTCAGTAGCTTTGGGATTAAAATCGACCGACTAGACAGACTGCTCACACTGCTACTCGTGCCTTGGCTGTCACTGTCCTGGCTGCTCGTGCTATCCTGGCTGTCTGACTCTTCCGATGTCGATTTGAACTTCTTGCGCGGCGATTCTCTTTCTTGAGATTCTAGTTTTCGTTTCAAACCAATTTCTGACGATTCCTGGGAATACCATCGGGAATTCATCATGTTGTCGAATAAATCGCAGTTGATTCTCTTATCCGTTGGCCAGTGGGGACTCTTCATGATTTGTTCCTTGTTGTCGTAGATTATTTTGATCGATTTCTGTACGGTAGCTATACGGGTTTAGATCGGGATCATATTTATGGGCGAATACTTACCCTTTACTTGTTCAGCCAAAGAATAAATTTCCGTAACCGTCCTTGGTTGTCCTATGAGATGACACACAAGGTATATAACGGATGCCGCAACGTTACGGGCCGTTCTGGAGCCCAAGATGAGCGTATCATCTACAGCCTCTGCGACTTGAACGGCAAGGGTTTCTGCCCAGACCGGTAGTCCAATTTCCTGGCAGTAACGAGGCATCAAGTCCTTTGCAAAGGTAGCCCTAGAAGCACCGGTATTTGTATCTATATCTCCTTGGCTTCCAGAGGTAAGCTTTTTGTTGACCATTGCCAGCTGTCTATTGAATACTGTCTTCTTTCCCGAAAGTCGTCCGATCTCTTTCATATTGCGGCTTTCACCGCCCCTTTTACAGCCTTCGAAGATAATGGCACAGACTACCGGCTCAGTGAAAGTTGGAAACCATTTACCCTCGATTGCCAACTTGGCGACATGTTTCGAGGCATCAACAACAGTAGAATTCAGTTTTCCATATGCACAGAATGCTTCGATTACCGTGTAAATCTCGAGCAATTTCTCGTTTGGTTTATCTTTTGTAACCTTTTGCTGAGTTCTGGAAAGTGCAACCATAGTTCCATGACCACCACGCCCATCACCAACCTTGGTGTAAAGTTGGCCACCTGAAAGAAGTGGATTTCCACCGTCTCCAACTCGGTTCCGATCAGCGCCTGGCTTATCGTCGTTGGAGAAAGTCCGCCATTCAGATCTGGTGTCGACGATGTTCTCTCCGCAGACAAGTCCGCAGGACATGCAAACCAAGTGGCCAGAGGAAAACTCTTCGCCGATGTTTGGGGGGTCTTCGTTGCACTCCGGGCAATACACGACATTCTTGATCGTTTTAAAGATATCGAAATCTTTTGGCTGAGTAGCCATGGCTATTATGTTGCTGTGAAAGTGAATTCACGCGGTTGCAGAAAAACAACGAGTGGTCTAACCCAGCAGGGTTTTTTCTGGTCAAATTCTATTGTTTTCGCGGCATATTAGTATAGTCTCACGCCTAGAATCATGCGAACCAAAGCGATGCCACCGCGGGCTTTCCTATTACATGACCGGAACACAGTCCGCCAGCAAGCAGGGTCTTACGCGGTTAGTATTCAGTATGTGATGAACACAAAAAGCTAAGATCTGTCGAATTGATAGAGCTGGGGGGTTCCAAGTTGTCGATCACTAATCAATAGCAGTGAGTCGGATGTATCAAGTGAGTATCGTTGTGATTGTTAGTAGTCGAGCAAGTCGGGGTTAATAATGGTGTTAGCTGGTTGGGGATGGTAGGTGGTAAGAGGAAGTGAGGTAAGTGTTTGCAGAAAAGAGGGGAGGTGAAGAGGAGACGTAGGGAAGAGGGTGCTTAAATACCCACTTAATAAGTACATACATAAGGGAGTGACAGATGAGGCAGCGCATGACTCACTTGAGTAATATTATACTATGACTCCTGAAGTCTGCTTGGAAATGAAATCAGTTCTAAAGTTGACTCTCAATGGTCTAGGAACAGCTCATACACGTTTCCGAATGTTTTCCGAAGCGACCTCAAATTTATACTGTTGATGGAGCCTGTTAGCATTCCGAGTCTATAGTTAGACAAAGGTCCACAAGCGGACTGCCTGCTTCTGCAAAAGTGTTACAATTGTAGCTCTGAAGATAGTGGGACCTAAATCTAGGGCTTTCCAGACCTTTCTGAATTGAAAAAGCCATTATAAAGGGCCCTTCTATGTGCTCAAGTACGTACACACTCACGTGGGACCATAGTATGATAGGGTCACCATTGTAACTTGCTATGGTGGGAATTGATAGCATTCGCTCCTTCGCTCCACAAAAGAGAAATTGGAGTTCGAATGGAATGAAGACGCTTATATTGGTTTCTATGTAAGGAATAAATCGAGTGACGCTTGATGAATATCCGTGCGGGTGATGCCGGGTAATAGGGCAATCTTCTTGTGCATTTTCCGGCGGCCCGCCCGAGCACATCCCATACCTTCAAAACCGACGCCGTCACCACAACTCCGCTCTTCACACCTCAACTACAATGCTAGCCCAGTCTTTGAGAGTATCAGTATGTACCCCTTCTGGGCTCTGACTAATTACCCCAAACTGATATAGAAACGCAGCGCTCCGTGCTTGCCCGTACGGCATTGCGTCAGCCCGTGTTGGCCCGTACCTTCGTTGTTACTGCTGCCCGCAAAGGTTTTTACCTTCACCTTACCCCCGATAGGGCGCCGATGCTAACTAACTTATCGGTTACGTAGCTGATCCTATCCAAGAAATCTACCTCCGCGAGTTGAAGGCCTTCAAGCCCAAGCCTGAATCTGCCGCCGCCGCCGAGGAGGCAGTGAAGAAGTGGTCCCCTCCCGCTGCTCCCCCTCTCCCGGAATCCGCCAATGCTAGCATTGCCGACGAGCTTTCCGCATACGAGGCCCAATCTGTTGAGGTTGAGGGACAGGAAGGTGTCGAGGGGGAGGTTGTTGCTAAGGAGGAGGACTGGTTTGAGGAGGATGTTGCGTTCGCTGAGAAGGACGCCCACCATTAAACGGCTGAAAAGCAATATTGCGTGTTCTCTGATAAAATAGATTTACCTAGGTCACGGCTGGTTGTACAGTTCAATTCGAAGATGCGGGGTGTGTATGGTATGTTGAAAGCGCCGTCAATACCGATTGATTGGAGGACAATGGATATATTCCTCTGTAACAGAACTACATTCTGCCAGTTCTCTTTCACCGCATTACTATTACGGTCTAGCTCTTGGAGCCCCGTCGGGGGAGGCGAGTATGTGCTGTGCGCATCGTAAAATACGTTCAAATTAACGCCAGATATTGTACAAGAAGAAATTGCCATATCAAACACTTTATAGCGCTTGGTATTATTGTTACAGGAAGAAAAGGGCTCACCCTCACTGCTTTCCTTTGTCGCCGGCAGGAGGAGACCGTTCCAGTCTTGCAGGCGCCGACCAAAAGCCCTCCTTCTTTTCCTTTACCCAATGACGTATCTGCCATAACATCAGTTTCCTCCCATATTCACCATTAACACAGAAGCCAGCTTACCGGCATAAACATATGATCTTCGGAGTCCCAATCCGCCCAAAACACACCGTAACAGATAACAACTATAAACTCAATTAGCCACAGTCCCCGGTTCCTCCCTGCCTAGCGATGAACTAACAGACAGCACTCGTCCACTGCGCAATAGTTACTGCCTTGTGAAGTTTTGGCCGCGCCCACTTCAGCTTTGTTCGTCTGCGGTAGCGGCGCTCGAGGCGGAATTGATCCTTTTGAGATAGCAATGTGAAATCTGGCGGCCAAGGGCGACGGGCTTTGTAGGTACGTTGGAATGTTTGAAGGAGGCGTGTTGGAAACATCTCGAGGTAGTGTTGGTGGGGATGTCGCAAAATGTGAAACGGAAGTTCCCGGAGAATTGGAATGGAGGGTAACTAAGCAATTGAGAAAGTGCGGATCATGCGCCATCACGTCGTTTGACGGAGAAAAAAATTCTTGGATTGTTCATTACATCTCCTTCCGCAATTCAGAATTCCCCTCGCTCGGTACTAAATAAAGCCCGTAGACCAAAAAAATCCAGCCAGTCTGAAACTCCTTGCAATTGAATAGCAGAACGCCTGCATTACCACGTTCTTAAAGAGCTCGCCTCTCCGTTGCGTACACTCGTCCCGAACCACCGAGTTCTGGTACAGACATTCCACACTTTAGTAATCCAGCACGCCGTCAAGAAATCCCTCCATTCCGCCTCGGTCCATCCCTCCAACCCAGGAGACCCATCATTGATATCAAGAGACCTGCCATTTTCTCCAAAAGCCCCTTCCTCTTGCGGCCGTTCTTTGGCCACTAGTCCTGCCATAGGAAACGTCATTTTCCAGACACCGTCCTCTTTTCCCCCTTCATCGACTTTCAGATCAACACGAGATTCCTGTGTGTGCCCCGCAGTCTTGTAGACGTATTCTATGGTCCATGTGCCTCCAGAAAACCATCCGGGAACGAATTTGACAGCGCCCCTCCCATACGATCCCTCGCCGTCCTCGCGCTGGAAGTTAGTGATTCTATACTCGGCGCCGGAGTCGCCGAGCGACGCTTTTGCGATCTCGAATATGATGTGGTCCTCGTCGATAGCAGACAGCAAGGAGCGCCGATTGGCCTTCTCAACACCGTAATTTTTCGGCGGAACGTAGGTATTGAGGTGAACTTTCAAGCCTCCAGAGGATATTGATTGTGGGAGACGGTAGAGAGGGTATTCGGGGCCGGTTTGTAGTACTGCATTTGGACGGTCGAGAGACCGAGAAAGGCGACTGCCCACGGCGGCGGCCAACGGTTGGATGTCAACCGTGATGGAACCGTCATTAAAGACATTGTTGGACTTGGGAAAAATGATGGATCCCGAGATCTCGAGAGTGAGAGGAATCATGTTAATGCAGGGTAAAACTCGAGGACCAAGCAATTAGTATGTAGTTGAAGTCCAAGTTCCGGGGCCGAAGAATATAGAAAAGAAGCTTTGCGGATGGAGCTCGCCGCTCACAGCTTCAAGCTAACCTTCACGTGATAACAACCCTTGTTGCTCATGTCATTGACATGGGTAAGGGGCCGACGTCGCCTTGGAAAACGTCGCCTTGGAAAACGTCGCCCCCACCACAACTGCGTGTCTCTCTTTCCACTTCACCTCCTCAAGTTCACTAGACCACCATGTCTAATACACAGCCTTCCGCTACCGCCGCCGCCGTCACTCGCCCACCTACCGCTCGACCCTCCTCTCCCGTTACGAGCACTCCCGAAGCTACCACCTCCGACAGTGCAGCTGACGCCACCCTCATCCACCTCACCCCTCGAACAAGTCTCACACAGACGCCGACGGCTAGAACGTTACCAGCGACTGAGGAGGAGGAAATACGATGCTGGATTTGCTTTGCTTCAGATTCGGAGGAAGACAAGCCTCGTGGCGACTGGAAGGCACCTTGCAAGTGCTCACTGGTCGCTCACGAAGCTTGCTTATTGGATTGGATAGCCGATATGCAGAAGACGGGGATTGAGAATGGAAGCAATCAGACGCCCGCATGTCCACAGTGCAAGACACAGATACGTTTGAAAGAAGAGCAGAGCTTGGTATTGGATATGATGGATTCAGCGGGAAGGATTGCGGGAAGAGCGGGGGCATTCGTTGCTTTTGGTGGTAAGATATCACGCTTTCTGATAGATTAGAGCTGCGTTGTCTGACATGGTGATCACAGGTGTTGGATCTGTGCTTTTTGTGGGGTGTACTGTTTATGGTGAGCTAGAGCAGAGCTTGGACTGCACTTCTGTTTCTAACCCCACCAGGTGTGAACACCATCTACACGATATGTGGTCCAGAATACGCCAATGAAGTATTGCTTGGACGAGATTCGGAATTTCAGTGGACTTGGCGTAAGTTGCTGGCTATCATTATCACCAGCTTAATATCGTACGCTAAAAGCTTTTAAATCTAGGGCTCGGCGTCGGTCTTCCGCTGATACCATTTGTTCTCATAGCCTCACGAACTCGGATTTTCGACTCGATTCTTCCGGTACTTCCGGTCATCTTTTTCTGCCATACCGACCCACTACACTTTACATTACCACCCTCACCCCAAATCACTCTGGCTTTGCTACCATACATTCGAAGCTTCTACAACACAATATGGCAGCACTATATTGCTTCTTATGAGGCTCGGTGGATCAAGGAGACCACACCGAAGTTCGCAATTGAAAATGCCGAGGTACAAGCACAGCAGCGGCAGCAACGACAAGCAAATGCAAATGGCGGCCGAAGACAGCGTAACCGCAGAGGCCAACAAGAAGCTGCACCTGGTGTAGAAGCAGAAATCGAAATCCAACAGGAGTGGGATGGAGAAGTCATTTTGGAAAACCACAACCTTATCCTCCAAGGCAGCAATGTTACTTCCATGATTCTAGGTGCACTACTATGGCCTTCCGTGGCGAAGATGATTGGACAGTCACTTGGCAGGTTACCTACAACATGGGGAGGTGATAAAGTGAGGAAATGGCTGCCGACTCAGTTAGCAAGGAATGTCGCTGGGGGCTTGATGGTTGTGGTGCTGAAGGTATGTAATTGTTATGTTTCTATGTTTCTATGTTTTGATATTGGTATTGGTGGCTCCGACTGTCGCAGCTCAGGCCATGGTCGTTGGAATGCAGATGGCCGATGGATGTCCTGATCTTCCCGTTTGCATTTTTGCAGTTGCCGCTGCTCTGCAACGTATGCAGATGTTGGGAGTGATCATCGTGTCGATATTGTCTTTATACCTGGCAGTATCGCTTTGCCTGTCTAACATATTTACGTGAACCGGCTTAAATTGCAGTGTTAACAATACTTGATACACCACAGGACTTCATCTCTCTTTATTGCAAGTACAAGCGCGCGCAGAGATTCCGGAGTCGCTCAGTCATGAACTACGCCGAAGTCAAGCCGGAAAAGAAGCAGCGAAGCACAGCTGGCTCTTCATCTAGAGCAGGAAATTGGTGATTGCTCTGTTTTGTCTTACGTTGCTGGAGAGTAAGAGAGGTCACTTTTCTTTGTATAATGCGAGACCTGTATTGCACTGCATCGTGATGCTGAGCATTGTACATGGGTTTCTTTAGGTTGGAGAAACAAATCTAGCATCATAATAACTGTGCGAGGTGTTATTTCACTCTTGGGTTGGAAATTGGTCACATTAGATGCTCTATGTTTACTAAACCCCGCTTGCTGTGAATAGTCGCTGCGACTAGAGAAATAAAGGAGAGGTAGGCGGTCCGCTCAGATACGAAACAGGTCGGTAATATTGGGTTATACCCGGCATAAAGCACTACAAGCGTCATCTGCCGATGTATCGTTAGGTGGCTTTTGCAACAGAGGGGTACTTCATCCATTGCCGTACTTATTGCTTGTGCCGAGTATAAACCGTTCCAGCCGACTATTTACGTGTTTTGTTTCACACTGTCCTATCCACCGGACAATAATAGAGCCAAAACCGTGGTATGCACACTTAGAGAGCCAAGTTATACTATAGTGTGCTAGAGAATAAGCTGTTGGGTCGCCAAACGAACCTTCGCGCATAACATCACACGGCCGATTATGCATTTGAAACAACCGGTATATATCCAACGTCCACAACGGAACCCACCACCCATGCTCCGGGGAAATCCCGTTACATTGGGCTCTCCCACTCTGGCACAATGAAGCGGCATATCGTCATTGATGTTGGGTTTTGGGCTATTTATAACGGGAGCACGCTAAATTCAGACCCGCTTCATACCGAAGGCCTTTTATGCGAAATGCCCCAACTTTTGCATGTAATTGAGTTAGACGTAGCTATAACACACTCGGTCCTTTCGTCTGCAGTTCTAACGCCTGTGCAGAGAGGGGAACGTGCTAGAGCTGTGCCCTCAATTAACTAGATTGTCACTTGTTGGGTGAGCCCCGAGATCGTCGGAGATCTAGCATTCATTCGAGATGGACTGATGCAGGCTTGTAGCAAGAGCGATAGCGATAGCAGGTTAGATATTCGCAACAGTGTTGTGATGATGTTGGAATGATGTATTGACATGGGCGAAGCCACTAAGGGTTCAACCCTAAGCACTATAACCGTTTCTACGTTTTTCTCTTGCTCTGGATCTACCACAAAAAGGGAAAAGAGACGCAGCTAAAATACACAGACCAGATATACTCAACATAGAACTACGATCAGTGGTAAAGCGATTCATTACATACCACACAAGAGACTGATCACAGGCACCTGCGATTCTCAAGACACTCATAACCTTGTGGACACAGAGTTCCCCTGCGGTCACTCCCCTCTGGGATTTTCCCCAGTGAAGAGATACTTCAAGAATACACGTATAGTGTCGCCGCGTTGGACGTGGCATTTATTGCAGCGGTGGCGATAGCAGTAGTAGCAGAGATGATCGCGCATGAAGTTGGTGCAGCCGCAGGTGCAGCACCACCATTGGTCATCTTTGAGGGGCATCTTCAGGTGCTGAGGATGAGGAGGATGGAGGGTGTTTAAAAGCTGTTGATGGTCATTGGCATTGAATTTGCTGAAGTGGAATTTCAATAATTGTTTGGTGATTGGCCAGGATTTGTTCGATGTCAGAGAAGTTGAGAGCCTCGTTGGTCAATATCTGGGTATTTTGAAGTAGGTATGATATCATAAGATCTTTGTATCTTTCTCGTCTTTGTATGATATTCCTGTAATCATCCTATTACCTCTCCAAAGGAAGAACCACATTACCTCAAATTTAGATAATCCGTATTCTAGAACCCTCATATTTCATCTCGATTACCCCGTGCTTCGATAACACTTTCGCCACATCTTTATGTTCTGCAAGGTTAAGTATCACCCCCCTTCTCCTATCCTTTACCGCTGCAGTATCAGGACTCCAGTGCAGTAGTTCTTCAACAATTTCCGCCTCTCCTAACTCACATGCGCATTCTAGCGCTGTACCGATACGTCCCCAATCGTTCCAATCAATGTCCCAATGCGCATTCAATATCATCCTAACAATCTCCACAGACCCTATATTTACAGCAGTATGCAATAACATTCCGCCCTCACCATTGAATGTCTTCACAGCATCTATTAAAGCCTTTACCACCTCAACGAAGCCACTTTCAACTGCGATCTGGATCGTTCCGTCATGCCGGTGTATCGACGCTCCGTGTGCTAGCAATTCACGGACAACTGGTACATTGCCGTTCTTAGTTGCCGTTAATAGCGGTCGTTCGCCGTTCGCCTTCTCCGCGTTCACCAGCGGCAATTCGGAGTACCAGCTTGAAGTGTCGGAGTTCCAGACACGCATGCCACTCGGGTGCGGCACTTTGACATCTTCAAATCCAGCGATGAGCACACGTACCATCTCAGCGGAGCGCGCTAGGTGCAGCGGCGTCGCCTCCTGAGCGGCAAAAGAGGCGAGGTAAATCTCCGAGAGGAGTAGCCGCCGTACGTCGTTCCTGCATTTGTTTGGATCTGCTGCGCCATAGTCGAGCAGGAGCGACGCGGCTGCGACTTGGTCGTGCTGCGCGGCGATGTGGAGAGGGTACCAGCCTTCTTTGTTACTGGTGAAACGAAGGTCATGGTTTGACGATAGAATGTAGCGGACATGCGCGAGATAGCCGACTTTACTGGCGTGGTGGAGCGCGGTGTTTTTGGTTTTTGGACAAACGTAGGTGAGGGAGCGTTCAAACAGCGTTTGTGATAACGTAGCAGCTAGATACCTGCAAGTAAGTAGAAGAGAGAAGATATCGGGGGTTGAAAGGTAATCTGTGATCAGCAGCACGAGCTCTGGAGCTAGCTGTAGGAATGACATGATCGGGTCAGTTTCGAAGAGGGCTGCAATAGGTTTTGTCTGAGCCGCGCTTCTGGACGCGCATCATTTGGCGGTGGCGGCAACAACCCCAACGAGGTTACAGGGCTGGGCACAAGCTCAACCCTCAACGTCACTGTCACTTCTTTCTCTGCGAGCTCTCGAGCATGTGACCTTGTAGTCTTTCACCGTCTCCACCACCTCGCTTGTCGAGAACAGAAACCTTTCTTGTGCTGCTCCCATCTAGAGTAGACGTGGCCTCAACATCTTATCATATCAAGCCTACCTATCATCCGTCTGCCGGGTCGCTCGCCACGTCGCTATACCCCTCTTCAACCTCTGCAGCACTTAATCCTAAGCAATGGTTACATATATTCTCACCATCTTGGAGCAAGGCCCTCATAGCCTTTGAGAATGCATTCAGCATCCACGATGCCATCCATACATCCAGTTAGGACATTGACAAGTCCCACACCAGCAAGGCAAAGAACGCCAGGGGCCCTTAGTACAATAGCATCGTCGCTGTTGCCAACCAGCTTAGCCTCGACGCTCGAATCCCGGACGCGTATGGTGGAAATAACACCGGTCTCGTGGAGATGGTACACAAGTTGTAAATGATTGCCCGCGTGCAGAGAGCAGGTGTTAGTACCCTACCTGAGAATAGGCGACAAGCTCCGCGAGAGTAATTGTGGGTGCCGACTCGCCAGGCTCAGACTGCGTATATTTTGGCAGATATTACTAAAGAAATCCAAGAGCATATAGCAGCTAAAAGTAGTGCACATACCTTCCAGACGAAGTAGTTGAGTAAGAACAAGCAGTAGTATCAACAGCTCCGGGACGAGATGCAGAAGATCCAAAAGCCATTGCAGGTGACGCAGCCGGTGATGGTTGATGACCACCAGGAAGAGATCTGTCTGCCAGCAGAGGAGACTGGAGTCTGGCCACAATTTTTACCAGGAGCCCAAGGCGGCCATCCTCAACTCAAACAAGTGCTATAAGATTGCCGAGGATGCGCGAGACGAGCTGTGTTCAGCACATAGAGATTTGAAGACAAAAGCCCTCTTGAATTGTCCACACTCGGCAAGAAGGCCCTCAATGGTGGGTGTGACTTTTTTCATGGTACCGGTATTGGCCTTCGATATCGCAACATATCGACAAGCACACAGAGTAGCTCTCCTTAAGAATTTGCTAGAGAACAACATTGGGCATCTGAGATTGTGATACATGTCTTTGGGCCAGCGTTAAAACGAATTCTACCAGAACATTTGGGCAACGATGTTCCCTTCTCGCAAATGCGGTGCTTGGGAACCGTTACTCCCCAAGTGGCATCTAGTGTTAAGACCGTATTTGCAGAGGTGACGCCAGCCCCCAAAAACATGGCGCAGCACTTTGAGAGGGCAGCTTGCCATCAACCACGACATGCATGCGCCTTTAACGCTGCTGCTCACAAAGAGTACGATACCGGGGCAGGCGGTGCGGGTACCCGCTGAACACCTTCGACCTCATGTTATCTGTTCCAACAATACTACAGCCATGGACTAACCGCTTACACTGGATAACGATCTTCGATTCTGTCAAGACAGCTTGGTTCCTGAGCATACTTGACTGCAAGGCTCCGACAACACCCGACCCATGGACAAGACTCTGGATATGGCACCCATCAGACGAATTGATTTGGTAGATGAGTCTTGTTTGCGACCATGAGGTTGCTGCAGTAATGTTGTATAGCCGAAGTTGTTTGTGTTAGGACTAGGAGGAGAGGCACTCTAGAGAATTACATGTCATGCTACATGATGCAGGACTTCTGGCTGTGGGTCTAAGTCAGGCCTGCTTTCCCTACGTACTGGGAACGGTGGCTACTAATGCGAATGCAGATAAGGCGAATGATGCGTTTACCGATGAACCCTGTGACATCCTTCCTGAAAAGAGCGCATCTCTACTGATTGCCACTCGCCAATCGGGCGCCACCGGTTTCGATGTGCTTTCAGCTATCCTGCAGAAGATGGGCTTAGAAAGCATGTGGGGATAATCATCTGCATGTAGAAGGAAATTGAACATATACGTAGTCTTCAAGGGCTACGGCTACGTTCTGGTGTCCTAGAGAACGCGATCATACGCACGAAGTTCCGTCCGCAGCAGATATCACATCAAGAGCCGAAGGTAATTTTGGTGAGGTCCGCGTGGAGTTCCTAGAGGAATTGAGGGTACCAGCCGAACTCTCAAAGTGCTTCTTAACAGAGTGGGGTAATGTAGGTCTACCGCTGGAACCAGGATTCTACCTGATCGTTGCAGGAGGAGAAGCCTACCTCACGACATATTTTGAAAACACTTTATTGAGTATGTAACCAACAATGCGACTCGAGAGGAAGTTCTGAACCAGTGGATGAAGATGACCATGATATGCCGCATACCACCTATCGGCATCTAAATCCCTGCATTTTTTATATCATATGGCATACAGCAGTCCCATCCTGGTAATTCACTTGAAATAGCTTCCGAGTGGTAGCTTTCCTTCAACTTCGAAGCAAACCCACTCCCGATTACAAGCCGGGTCACAGATGCGATGGCACTGCCTCTTCGATGAACGGCGTGGATACTGGGATCCCTGAGGGCATCGCAGCTCCGATGAGGTGGATGAATCCCAGAGTAACAATGCCCCGTTTGCAGACTAAACTACCCGGAAGTTAGACGGGGACTCGGACATAGCTCCGGATTTCGAATTCCCATTGAGTAAACCTCCAATCCGACACAACGTTTCAAGCTTCATGATGACTCGGTCACGGCAGTGTTATGCTGGTTACATTTGATTACTCCACACACATTCTCGGTCAAAATTCTTATAAGCATTAGAACATATTCGAAATTGAAGGGGTCTTGACGCAAAGGTTCAGCAGACCTTCCGGATGTTCGACGAGGATATGGAATTCGTGTAATATCGGTGAAGGGAGATCGGATTTGCAAGATCACCAGGAAGGGGATCAGTAGAGTTGTTCTCCGGTACAAGTCACTGCGAGGCCGTGCTGCGTAGTTTGTACCTTCTGCCTTACGTAGGTGTGGACATGACGGCTTCCCCGACGAGCTGAAGATTGCCGCCATCACCTTGTTCTCCCGTGCCGCTGTCTCGAGAAAAGTGTTGCGTAGATCTCCTAAGGGTTATCGAAAGGTGTTGTGCTTTCATTTCTGCGTCCCAGATGGGCTTTCGACTTCTTCGGTTGTGATTGGCCATTTTGTATTGTACAACACGATCAATTGAAGGGGTAGATAACTATACCTCGAACGAACAACTAATACGGTAAAGTGAAATTCCGTTTCTGCTCAAAAAAAAAAGCCTGAACAGAAAACCATGCCGCAGGAAGGGAGCTAGCTAGGACAAAAAGTCCCTACGCCTTATTATTGGAGGGGTGGTAGAGATCGTCGTATTGATTGTCCCAAAACAAAAAAAACAGGAAAAATTCAGTGGAAAAGGTATACTGGGTTGTCAATTCCAGCCGTCCAAGTGGCTGAAACCGTATCGTGAAGTTGGAATTCAAACAGATCGCCGTTTCCTCATTTCTTCGCATCCGGGTTTCGGTGCTCTGCAGCGAATGGAGAACGCAATATTTTAGTGCTTATTGCCACCGATATGCATGCACTACGCCACAGCTCGCGTGGAGTTGGTGGGTAGTAAGGAACGACATCAAAAACTTCTGCTCCGGCTCTAGGCGACCGCCGTCATGACATAAATTCCGCTAGTATAGAGACGTTCGTCGGGCTGTTGGTTTCCGAGGATCGAGGTCCAGATCGTAGGAAAAGTTCATTTGGTACCGTGAGCCAATCAAGGCTCTCAAACATCCCTTCCCAGGAGTTTTTTTGTTCAGCGGGCCGGACCCAGGAACTTGTTGGTCGGCACCATTGTTCCGCAGCTTGTTGGTCGTTCTTCTTTTCCTTCTCCAATCTCAGCTAGATTTCAAATCATACATAATTTTGAAGCGAAATCTAAGTACGCATATGCCGCTGTTAAGGAGTCTAGACGCTGACGCAAGAGATTCTTCGCTCTCTACACTAGGTACTTTGCTTGAGGCAAGGAAATACCACTATACTGTTAAGGGATTCTATAGACTACATATGTTTTGCGGCTGCAATGGTTATGGTTATAATTGAAAGTATAGGGAAAGGAGCCGACATCAGCTTGGGGTGCGCATTCAGCCTGGTGATTTAGTCATCAAAAACAGTATTCACAACAGAAGATATACGTTCTGCCAAGCGAATTCAACTACAGTTCAATCTCAAGGATCAGGTGTGAATGATCCCATTATCAACAGATGAAACTAGAAGTACCACAAATTCTCTATTATCACGTTGGTGCACCATTTCTATTGCTTATCGTCGAGATTCACGGGTCGTGGCCAGCTCGAGTAGAGTAACCCTTCAGGGTAGATGAGAAGGCCTATAACACCTTCAATCCATTGTACAGCTAATCCGAACTAGTTACATCGGTGTCTCCGCTGGCTGTACATGATAACTTCCTTCGAAGATCATCCTCAAGACGGGTTCTAATATCTTGTCAAGGTATCAGTACAAGGTAATCCATACGCACATACTGCAGAGGACACTGCGATTTGATCCTCATCTGCCCTCTTCTGAATCTCCCGAGCAACTCTCTTGTTTGATGCGTAACGTTTGAAGGTAGATATAGCTACGATCCACCAGATCAGCCAACAGCGATGCCGCCAGTGCTCCTAAGCGGTCAGATCGACCGCCCGGTTATCTATAGATTCGTAGACCGCTCAGGCCCAGTCACCTGCCCTTCCCGGCCAGTGCTCGCAAAAGCCTGGATATTTATCGGAGGCAGGTCCAACGTAAATGCTGATTCATTAGAGTTCCCAGGTCTGGTGGTGAGAGTCTCCAGCAAATCGGATGGATTATGGCAACAGCAAGTGAGCATCCCCGAAACTGCTCCGTTGCGGCGGCGTCGAAGAACACTTACGATGGCAGTAGGGTCGCGGGTCTGGTGTTACCAGATGAGGGTTGCGGATGTAGGGTCTAACCCTTTCCCTACCTGTTCACTCTCAAACCCTGGATCTATTTTCCTAGGTTACAAACGAATTAGTTTTGTAGTATACCTCATTTCTAGAAGAAAGGATAGGTAGGATACCAACAAATGCAGGCTGATGATGTCTATGGGGTCGTTTGACTTGCAACACCAAGCGAAAAGAGGAGGTCCGGGCGCAGCAGAAGCATATCCGCGTGAGCGGATAAGATCGACGACTAATACAAATTCAATGGGGAATTTGGTGTTGCGTTCCTTGCAGGAAAGCCAATCGCTTGTTGGCTAGCAGATACCCCAGACCAGGAGAGACAACCAACAACTCTTTGATTAACCCAAGAACCGTTCCAACTTAGCGAACACTTCGTTTTGCGGGAAATTGCGAGTCTGTCCTCGGGACCATAATTTTTTTGCTGTAATAGATGGTTGGGGCATCCGGAATTTTGATTCGAGATTGCGGCTGCAACCAAGAATACCGTTTCAGTGAAGAAGTTATATGCGATAGTAATATGTATCACTCTGCGGTACGAACCATGAAAAGAAGGCCGACGCCTGTAACTTTGGGGAACACAACAGGAGTTCGCAATGGTCTGACCAGCCAATAACTGGCGGCTAGGCACCGATGTTTCGTCGCACAAGAACCATCATCTTGGGTAATGGAACTATGCAAACCTCTCGTCATGATCTGCCTTGTTTTCCTTGTGGCCGGTGCAAGTCTCCGGCAGCTTTATCGGCATCGATAAATCAAATCGATATCGATATGTTGCAGCTCGCCGTACAATATCGTACCCGTACCCAAGTATCGTGAGCACACCACGAGGACGAAGGAATGACTGGTGCGGCGGAGTGGTAACACCGACACCCACCAACCTTCCCCTCAGCCCATGGCCAGGCAAAGATCACCCCACAAAGCATCACTCGGTGTTTCCCATTTCGGTGCCCCTCACTTGCGTATGTCCGAAGCATTCACACACTCACACCGTGTGAGCATGAGCAACCGCAGCGCGGCATACGCGCACTCACACCATCTGGAAATATATCGAAAGCGCACCGTCATAATCAGCATCGTCATGCTTAGGCATAGCAAGCCTATCGGCGGCGTCCCCGGGATGTTCTGGGTACCACGAACCGTCACTCGACTCCACTCTTTAGATATGCTGACGGAAGCCGGAGGCGAGCTGAGAGGGGATGCATGCATGATCCGCATGAAAGCCCCCGAAACGTGGGATATGTTTATACTCAAGGGGAAAGCTGATTGTTGTATGCAAATTTGACTCAGACAAAAGTATGTCAGACCTGACAAGGTACCGGTGGAACCGCAACTCTCCTCGTCAATATACTGAATAATGCCAAAGTGAATTCCCATTTCTAATTTCAACTCTGTACTTACTATGTCTACTCATGCGGCCGAAACTCCCCAGTTTTATCATTAAACGCCTATCTATAAACTCAGCTTGAAGAACTGGAAATAGCGCCACCATGTAGAAACGGGAGGCTGTTGTCCTTAACCTTGCCACCGGTTGTTTGATATTGTTGACGCCCCACCAGTTCTCTCTCATCTTGACGGTTCATAGCGGCATCTGGGGACCCGGGGAAGTCTGCAAACCATCTACTGAGATGGAAGGAAGGAGGGTACCGCAAAGTGCTATACATGCAAACCAATAAAGCGGCGGAAGTGTGATACCGTGGAGTAGCGTGCGTAAGCGCGAGAGCTTTGTGGCACAGTCACTACGCCACGACTATCGTACAATCATTATCACCGGGTATCGCATCACCTGTATTTCGAAACGTCAGAGAGAAATCAGAACTAAAGTTGGAAAGGATTACCTGCCATCCTGGGTACAAAGTGCCGTAGTAGTAGGGGCTGTGGCGGACAGGGGCTTCGGCTCCGTAGTCTACGGCACAAGGCCTTTGATCTCGATACTCCAAGAAACTGGCGGGCAGAATGGACTTAACAGAAATACCTACCGGGCAGGTACTCTGGACAGCGAAGGTCCAAGTCAACCCGCCGCCGCAAAGAGGCATGTTACAGCTGCATGCGGACAACCAGGTTGCTAAGGACACCTGCAGAGGCTGTCCACGTAGACAAAGCCCCTAGCTCAAATTTTGTGAGTCGAATTACCACCGTTGTCTGGCCTTTTTCATTTCTGCAAGGGAAAGTTCCTTTTCTGCAACAGAATCGAGGGCGCAAGGACTGGCCGTTTACAGCAATCCTAAGTACCTGCTCAACTCTAGCAGATAGTCTACTGTACGCTCGGACTTCGCCAAACTTTAGATAGCCGCGAACCTTGTCGAATTGGCCTGATGGCGCAGGTACTACTTCAAGTACTCTACCTCCGTTGAAGCCATACTACGGAAGCACGAGGATCGTGAGTTTTAAAGGCCCTTTGCCTTTTAGGTTTTTCCTCCTTGGGTCAGAGGCATCACTTGACCGAATGCCTAGGGTCGTTTGTAGTATGCAGTGCTGAGCCAAAAGAGCGAAGGTCTGCAAGAGTACCCACCGGTACGTACCCCCAAGCATTCTTCTCTGCAGTGGTAGGCCGTGTAGGAAGTACCTACTTCGAGCATTATTATCGTCGCGGCTTTATCGTCGTGCTCTCCACGAAGTGCGGGGAAGAGGAGGAGGAGGAGGCGTTCTGCTCGCCTGCAATTCGTTGCTGCGGAATAGTCAATTCTGGCGTATGGCTGCTGAGCACCAGAGACGAAGAAGGCTAACCTCGACCTACGGGCAGATGCAGCACCGACCAACCGCTCAAAAAGCAACCCTTGTAGCACACTTCGTCACCTCTTCGTTGTCCTGCGCCTTGCTGTTTTTGCCTCCACCCACACCTCACTTACCCATGGACCACCCATCGACGCCAATGACACCAAAAAAGAAAAAAAAAACATATACAACCACCCCGGTCTTCCAAGCGATATCCACGCCCCAGTTTTGTCATTCAAGATTCAACCTTCCGCCGGCCAGGGCTAACGCTCCGCTCCTGGCCAACTGCATGGTTTAGTTCCCAAAAATAATGATGGTCAACACATGGCCTTGTGGCTTGTTGCTCGCTCGCTCTGCTGCTCAACACCCCATGCTCTCTAGCTGCATCGCCTTCCACCCACCCACACCGTCAACCAGACGCAAAAGCAACCCATAAAATAATCGCAATCTTGGCCATGCTCTGCTACGCGGCTGAGCTGCCGTACATAAACACACTTCTCCCCCGAGGCCAGCAAGGCGCCCTATTGTCGTGGCACACTGAACAGCACTTAACAACACCCGTTTGTCATCATCACCGAATTCATCCTTATATCCTCATCCCCCCGGAGGATTCCCCTCGGTCAGGACCTCCCACTCATCCGATCCAAAACCGTAACCCGTAACCCGTAACTTTCTCTACCCGGCCGCTTCCATTCTACACAATAATCATGAGTTCTACATCATCTTCATCGAGCGCCTCTACCTCCAGTCCGGAGGACCGGATAGGACAGTTGCTGGCAGGCCGTCTTGAACTTACTGGAATCCTTGGGATCGGAGCGTATGGGGTTGTGTACAATGCCGTGGACATCTTTACTTGCACTCCCTTTGCCGTGAAAGCCTTGGCCAAGAACGGTATGGATGCCCGACAGAAGCGATTCCAGCAAAGGGAGATTGCTCTTCATTTGAAGGCCAGCGCACATCTCAACGTTGTATCCCTCGTGAAAATCGTGGAGACCTCGGATTGCACCTTTGTCATTATGGAGTATTGTCCAGAAGGAGACCTTTTTACCAACATTACCGAGCGAGGCCACTATGTTGGAAACGACGAACTGGCCAAACGTGTTTTCCTCCAACTTCTGGATGCCGTAGAGTACTGCCATTCCTTGGGAATTTACCACCGGGATCTAAAGCCCGAGAACGTACTGGTGGCCGAACGTGGATTGGAGGTGAAATTGGCCGACTTTGGACTTGCCACTACAGATAGCTATACCAACGATTTTGGATGTGGTTCTACATTCTACATGTCCCCAGGTTTGTTCCCACGCAGTCTGTCCTTGGATTTTACTAACTTCCCTCGCAGAATGCCAACAATCCTCTTCCAGAACTGCGAACTGCTACGCATCTGCCCCAAATGATGTATGGTCGCTTGGTGTCATTTTGGTGAACCTCACATGTGGACGGAATCCATGGAAACGTGCGTCCCAGTCAGATAGCACATACCGGGCATATCTCAAGGACCGCCAGTTTCTGAGGACCATTCTTCCACTCTCTCAAGGTCTCAATGCCATTCTGCAGCGAGTTTTTGAGCCAAACCCAATGAAGAGGATTACCGTCCGTGAATTGAGAGCCCGGATTATGGCCTGCCCTAAGATGACCAATGGGCCTGGAATTATGGATAGCCCGCCCCTCTCTGAAGCCTCTGATTCGGACTTCCAAGTTGATGGTTTCAATCATCCTGGATCTGCTGCCTACCCTGAGTCTCCTGCAGGTACCATAACTCCTCCTGATTCGGCTCCCGCAACACCGCACAACCAATCGATAATTCGCCCTTATGCGTTCAACAAGTCACTTGTGTCGCATCCTTCCGATATTTCTTCTTCTTCGTCATCCTACTACCCAGACGCGGAATCCAATCCCGTGGTGCTACCATCTTCCTTGGATTTTGTTCCTTCAGGACGCAGTAGCTTTTGGCAATTTCCATTGTTCCGGAGGGAAGAAGTTCGGAGTATGAATGCCCAACTGGTGCCTCACCAAGGTGTGCAGGTTTTCTAGAAGAGTATCACCGACAGACAACTATCTCTATGGAACTTTGGTTTCTTACGTCCATGCAATTATCTCTTTTCTAATGTTAATGATTCGGATGGCATTCGACCTATTTCTTACGTCTTTAGGGCGGGGATTTGATATCTTATGTTTTCTGTTTTCTGGTTTGGCTTTCTGTTTTTTTTTTTTTGGGAGCGTTGCGGTTAAAGGAGTTGGGTTGTGATCCTGTTTTTCACCCGGATTTGTTTTTTTGGTGGTGCATGGGATATTGTATCTATGACAAGGGCATCATGTATGTAAAAATGGTTGGTCTTTTCATTTTTATACGGTTTAGGTGGGCATTTGGTTTGTTTTCGTTTCATGTCTATTATATCTGGAGTATCTATGCGCAACTTTGACTGGGTTAGAGAGGAATAGCTGGTTCTTGTTGAACGAAATATTGTATGTATATCAAGGTTCTCCGGCGTGTGAGTACGAGGGATCGATGAGATGGATGACCTCACAGGATCAACGGAATAGACAACAGCTGCCCTTTTTTGGGTGGTGCTACAATTACCTGATTTCTTGCTCTCTAGTGATCGCCTCACAAGTCTCCGTCATTTGAAACGTTCACTCTAGCAATAGATGTTGGTAAGAATTGGTGAGTACTCTTCGCATATTCTGATATGAATTGATGATGATTATATGCTTTAGTTCAGGGCAATATTAATGAGTCCTGCATATTCAGAGTTGCATTGCTCAGAGTGTTTTGGATCCCGTAAGTAGAATAGGGCGGGTGTCCAGTACAATAATGCGCTGGCAAGGCGGCCAATAGAGGTGGGCGCTGAGGCCTGACCACAAACGTACGCAACTCGCTGCAGTGTAACGCCGACTGGCGCTCCGCTTATGGCTTGGGCTGTGCCGGGCTCGACATGGCCCGTGATTCCTCCTTGCAGCAGCAGTTCATCTGGCCGGCATCGTGTCGGGGTTGCACAGATTCGAACCCCTGCGGACGTGACAGCCGATACTCGAGGTTGCTCTCCACCTTCTTAGAGCGTGATTTGCAGATGGCAGGTGTCTAGAAATCCCAGAGATCAGCGAACCTGTCAGAAGCTTCCGTGAGTCAACTAATGAAAAGGTGCTGCAACGAGTTTCCGTATGCGTCAGCTTCCGTAAACAACACCCGTTTCACCTTTAGGACCCACAGAGCTCACTGTACGGATGATACTCGACCACGTCGACAACGACTAGGGGTAGGGTTCAGCTGGCTTCTTCTCCTCGACATACATAGGCAACAGTTGCAGCAGCTAAAACACCATCGGCAGTCCCTTTTGCAAAACAGTTGCTGGAATTCGAAATATAAAAAAAGCATAACGTCCAACTAAAATCTCCTTCCAGGCGAGTTTATTTCCCGCAAACAGATGGTATATCTGACGCATCGGCCAATCACTACTGTCATCGGTACGAAAGATTTGGAGCACCTACCGTGGGTTTATAACATCCTCACCTGGAACCTACTGCATTTGAACGCAAGATCCAGCCAGCCTTTTTTTTCCAGTAGCTGGTCTCCTTTTCGCGGCAGGTAAAACGATCCTATGAATTACACGATGGCCGATAAGTCATCAACGTCGGAAGGGTTAGTTAGATCTAGAGTGCTTTCGGAAGGAACTGCAGGCAACTGGCTACAGTTACATACAGGAACACGAAACCCCCAAATCTCGACTAAGTATCCGGATATTTTTGACATGAATATGTCCAACTCACCACTTTCAACCTGCAAACTCCCTCGAGCTTGGCCGTTCCTGGGAACTTAGCCGCAAGTTTATGGACGGACATGCCAATATCTTTCTTCAATTGTCAGGTCCAGTTCCTTTTTGTGCCTGACTTATGAGGGACGAACATGTACAGGGTACAACAGATCATGCATGTTGACACCATCTGCATCCGAAGCAGTTGGTTGCTGTGTGGTTACTAGAATGGTACGCCAGGCAACGTACTGCATGTGCTTGCTTGCTTTGCTCATGATCCGAAAAATCAAAACACAGGTTGGTCTGGAAACAGAAACAAGACAGGAAATCTGGAATGGTGTTCGTCTGCGTCCTTCATCCCACTCTCGCTGCATATGGTGGGACGCAGAGTAAAACAGCCGAACGGCCCGCCCCCGTTGGACAACGTGCGCATTTGAAGAGTGGGGGTTGGGGGTTGGGTTTCTCTTCATTCGTGATCAGTCAAATGGGCTTATCTTGCCTAACAATATCACCCATATGCAACTTCCAATGCCGTGTGTTCGACTGTGTGTGTGCTAATGCGTTGAGATATCTCCGAGCTACGATATACTCACAGAACAGCAATTTTAAGGCACCACTAACAGCCTTCCTGCGCAGAGGATGTCGTCTGATCAAATATTTATTTCATCCTTTCTCATGGGCAGGAGACTTTCAAACGTGTATACCAATAAACCCGCACACGTCGAATCAAGCCATGTGTTTTGGATGACTACATGAGTTTGCGTTTCTTGCTCACAGCCATCATCATTGTTCACCACCACCACTATTACCACCACCATCACAGATACGATGTTGCACCTGATACTTTCTTGTGTGTGGCATTGGTTGCGTTCTTGGACCTTCCCCACGAGCTAGTGTTTCCGTTGGAGCGGATCGTCTGAAATTTCGATAGGAAAATACCGAGCCGGCTTCATGACAAAAAAAAAGGATCCAATAGACATATGCATCATACATTAGCGGCAGTACTTGCCGCAGTCGAAGCGGGGTATATACAGCCATCACAACTCACCCCTATTTCCGTCCAGTTATGCCGACTCCGATGATATGTATGTACAGCCAACCAACGGATAGGTTCGGCTCGAAAACCGATGGACTACAAAGAAACTACCACTCCGCATGTAGCGCTTCCGGCGGATGATAAGGGGAAGTTCGAAGATGTCTCGATGGGATCGTGTGGTTTTGACTTTTTTGGGTAGATCGCGGTTTTGCCGGATCGACGATCAGAAAAGCTGTCATGTTCAGTTAACTTTTTCCATACCCACTCCATCGGTAACTCAGTATGGTTTCCATGGTTATGTGCGTGTGCGTGTGTGTGTGTGTGTGTTCGTAATCAAAATTTTGCATGGCTGGAGGGTTGCATGTTTCGTGGTGGTGGTGGTGGTGGTGGTGGTGAGTTTTGGTTTGAGGGATTTGATATTGCTGCACAGCGTAGCAGCTTGGCGTTGTACCACACTACCCTCCTTGTCATAGCTATTTTTCGGGAACAGATTGATAGCAAGAATGCGCATGTCACTCTAGAGTACGATGGCTAGGAACGGCTCTGTTTGTAATGGGCCCAATATTTTCCGGCTGGATTGATGGCAATCGGAAGCCGCGGAGAAACACCTGGATATTCCGTGCGGCCAATTGGATATTCCGTGTGCCAATGAATACTGAAAACACCACACCGAGTTTAAATCTGTGACCCCGGCCGTTAGCCTCAAGGGGCTGACTGTGCGAAAGTCAGGTTTCCCTTATCCCTGTCTGCCCTACAGCAACCCACGCTCGCCGCCATACCCCAACCAACAACGAAACAACTCCCCTCACCCACCACCACCCGCACGAAAACTCACAAAGCTAAACTATAATCAATCATGTCTGGACGTCAAGGCAAGTAGCATAATCTGCCTGCCTACCACGCAACCCCCCCCTCCTCAGCCTCATCTGACGCGCTAGAAAAACACAGGTGGAAAAGCTAAACCGCTCAAGGCTCCCAAGAAGCAAAAGGCCGAGCTCGACGAAACGGATCTGGAGTACAAGGAGAAACAGAAGAAGGGTGTGATGATGTGAGCCTGGGTGTGTTTTTGAGCGCAAGGCTGACCGGGTGCAGAGGCCGCTGAGCGGAAAGCGTTGGCAGAGCAAGCGAAGCAGAAGGGTCCCTTGGTAACCTATAACCTCCACCCTCCGTTTGGTCTCGGTAGTTTTTTCGGCGCTGACGACAGTGCTTGCGACAGACCGGTGGCGGTATCAAAAAGTCTGGAAAGGGCGGCAAGAAATAAGGCAGGCGGGCAGCGGCGGCTGGGGGGGTTTAGAGGTTGTGGTGGTGGTAGTGGTGGTGGTGGTGGTAGTGGTGGTGGTGGTGGTGGGTTCTGCGCGTGGACTTTTTGCTGGATGGGAAACGAGGGAAATACCAACGAGCGGTGGGGTTATGGGCCTAGTGTTGCAGTTTCGAAGCCTTTCTACGTTGTTTCATGTCAGCTGCTGGGGCCGAGTGTCCAGTTGTGCGCATTCTTCGGGCTTCACCCAATAAACGGAGGGTTTTGTTTATCACCAACCAGGGTGGAATGTTAGGCCTACTTCTAGGCCGATAGGCTTTATATTACATTGGGAAAACGTATCCCTGCGATAGCAACAGAATGAGATGCCTACATGACGGACACAGCGTTGCAAGTCCTCAATCGTCCCCCGCCTTAAAAGTTCTTATCTGTCAGTGTTGTAATAGCTGGTGACGGTTTTGTCTTCATCTTGGGCCTCTTAACTGTCACTGCCTTCGTAGCTTCATCCAATTCCCAGCCCACCGAGTAGTCTTCCTGTAGCTTCTTCCACGACACTCCACTCACAACCTCTAGGTACGGTAAATCCACCGTAAAATAGGCTGCCCCGATACACTTCAGCATGAGCTTCTTCATCCTATCCTCAGCATAGTCCATCAACCTTCCCGTATACTGATCCACCCTATTCCTTGCGGCCCGGTATGACCAGTAGTTTCCGTGTATAATAGCGTTCACAGCCTGCAGCGCCCGTCGCTCTACAATCTGGAATTCATTCTTGACGGCTAGCGCGGCGCCGTATTCTTCCAGACAGGCGGCGAGGTGTAACATGTGGTATGAGGCGAATTCTTGAATATCAAGATTTGACAGCGGGAGGAATACATGCAACTCATAGAGTAGGTACGTCAACGCAGAGTGGTAGCTATCGATCTGCTGCACCAGGATTGCGGCACGGATATGCTGCTTGAAGACTTCGACCGCGAACTTGTCGATGCGTCGGGCAGCCGTGATTCCTTCGCGGAGCTTACGCATGCCGAGGAGGATGGATGAGAGCTCGGCATTGCGCGTGTCGTTATAGATTGTGTTTTTGCTGCTACTATGAGGAGTGGCCGTGGATCGGGGGTTGTTGAGAGGTGTTATTGCTAATTGTGCGAATTCGGATTCGAGCTGATCGGCACTTGCGCTGGTCCCGCAGAATTCGAGGTACTTTCTGGTGATGTGTTTGTGGTAACTGAGGGGTGTGTGTTAACGTGGCAGACGGGTATGGGTATAGTGGTGATGAAGGTCGTACTGCTCTTGGTTGCGGAAGTCTTTGAGTCTTTGGGATGTAGATCAGCGTTTGTCGAAGCTGTCTATTTGTGGTGGTGGTGACAGACCTTTCATCTCCTAGGGTCAATTAGAGATAGCTCTTCTGGACAAGGGGTCGACATGGAATTACCTTTGCTCACAAACCCAAAATCTTCAATTTCGTCGTGGGTCTGGTTGTCCTGCGGCCTCCGCCAGCTGCCACTACCACTACCACCACCTCTGGAAGCATGTGGGTTGGAAGCAAAACGTTCGAGTCTTTCTAGCTTCTTTGCATTGGAGGTGCTGCTTGCAGAAGGGACGATGGAGCTTTGTTGTCGCCAATTAAAGCTGCCTCGGCGAGGGGCCTTTCCCTTTCCGCGGCCTCTGGTGTCGTCGGTCATGGCTTTATCAATTGTGGGGTGCGGGGATGTTGACGGGGATCTATACCCATGCAACGGAGCAGCACCGCCAAGTGTCGCCTACAGACAGCATAATGCTACTTCCATGCCGCTCTACTGCTCTACTCCACCCCAGAGAACAAGGCAGAAACGTAGCGGCCTTCATTTAGTGACTGAACTGTATTGTGTTTTGGATGAGATGCTCACTCGCTTTCTGCCAAACTTAAGCTGAGCCGCCTACGTCACTTCGAAACCAACTATCGTAGGTTTATGCATAGCACTCAACAGAAATCGTACTCTGCTGCTCAGCTGTGCAGTCTTCGGGTATGGCCCGCTCTACGATACCCGGCGGGGTAATATTCAACCCCCGCACCCAAGAATATGGCTCGCCGCAATGGTGCTTGTCCCCAAGGCTCTCAGCACATCCATCGTCAGCTTCAACCGAATCTTCATCCTGAAATCCACTTGGCTGCGTTCCACATCACATATTATGACGACCCGAAAACGCCGCCCATCAATTGGGGAGAAGACAGCAAATGTGGGCCTTATTTCTGCGAACATGCCAAGCTGTCGATGACTGATAACTGATTCCCGACATCGCGAGCAGGCAATTCGAGATGTCGAACGGAACGTTGGACATGCGTTGACGTGCATGTGGGATGATTTGCGTGCGTTAGAATCTCGGGAATGGTTTATCGAAGGTCGCTAATTGGCTGGTCTGGCAGAGGCATGGCAGCAGTGAGCGTCCAGCAGAAGCATGTGAAGATGGACGTAAGGCTGATAGCTCAAGGGATAACCACTACATTCTCTCCGGATATCGGTGCTACTCTCTTGGCTGCGTGACAAAGGACAGATTGCTGACTGGAGGGCAGACCCGCAACCTCCTCGTTCAAAAAGTCCTTCGCATCCATATACTATTTCCACAATGAATCCGGTGCCTTCTCACTCATCCCCAATCTGCATGGCGAGATGCTAACCCAGCACAGTCAATATCTACACCCACCTCCTGGGTGCCATCTTCTTTATCCTCTTCGGCTTCTACTTTTATCCCCGAATCCACCTGCGCTATCCCACCTCCACCCGCTCAGACGTCATCGCCTTCGCTACCTTCTTCCTTTCTGCTGCGACCTGCCTTGGAATGTCGGCAACCTACCACACTATTTCCAATCACTCTCATCCTGTTGCCAAATTTGGAAACCAACTGGATTATCTCGGCATTATCATCCTGATTGTCGGCAGCTTCCTTCCTACCGTCTATTATGGCTTCCAATGCTACAGTCACTTGATATGGGTCTACTCGGTGATGATGGTATCCTTCGGAGCCATCTGCGCGGTTGTAACTTTCCTTCCCATGTTTCGGACCCCGAAATGGCGCCCGTTTCGAGCCGGGATGTTTGTTGCCCTGGGAGGCTCTGGTGTAATACCAGTTCTTCATGGGATATCACTCTCCGGTTTCGATCCAGTATATCATCGTATGGGTCTGCCATGGGTGATTATCCAAGGTATATTGTATGTTGTTGGTGCTGGAATATATGCCACCAGGATTCCGGAGAGGTTTTACCCAGGACGCTTTGACCTGATTGGGTCGAGTCATCAGATCTTTCATTGCTTTGTTGTGGCGGCTGCTCTGGCACATCTCAAAGGGTTGGTAGAGGCGTTTGATTTTTTACATGATGCAGGGCATAGTGATTTGTGCTGGTAATATTATACCTGGAAGAACAGTGAGTGGACACAAAGATCGGGTTAATGAACATTAAGCGGCTTGAATCAATCATGTACACTTGCTCAATACTTTTAGCACCCCGCTGTAGTATAGCTATGAGAGTGGACAAATTAAACCGGTCATTTGGCCTTTCAATACACCTTTGGCGTCAACGCACAACAATCAGCTTTACTCCGATCTTATCTAAGTAGTATCTTGCCACAGGTTCATCCCGGATGAAGCTACAGATAAACCCGATGGGGGGAATTATTCCTCCCTTGTTTGCACTAGAGACTAAGATGTTCCTCAAGACTTTGACATCCATAGCGGAAGCATGAACGACCAGCAAACCGAGAAATCGTATCCACATCTGGATCTCGACATAATCTAGCGTTGCAGCATGTTGTCGAAACTCAATTGTTCCCTTGGGGTCATCGGGTTGGAGGTACGTAAAGTTGACTTTGTAGTACCGCCAGCGGACTATCAACTCTTCTTTATCCCCCATCTCGTTCCAATTTACTCTGCGGCCGTTGACGACATCTAGAAACTCATCCAGGTCGTTAGTCCCCATGATCTGGTCGAATATTTCCTTGCGGGTGAGGCTTTTGAGTCCTTCTTTGGTTATCAGGGGTGCAATATTCTTTTTGTTATCCCGCCGATGCTCCTCATGGAAGAGATCAATCGTCCGCTCCGCCAGAACGACTACCGCCCCGATCTTCTTCACAGTCTCCAGTGGGAAGCAATGATCGCCCAGTCCGATGTGGACATGGTATCCAGCCGTATCCGTAACGAACGGCCTGAGGCGGTTACAGGCAATAGACCCCAGCATACGCGGTATCTCCCTCCCCCAAGTCCGGACATCCGCAATCCTGAGCACCCGCGACACCACCTCAACCGGGTTGTGGTACACCATTTCACACCCCGGCCTCGCCATCGCAATTCTGTCCTGGCCATTATACCGGGCTAGATGCGGCAGCTCGGGGTACATGTCGTGGATGTCCCCGAGGCTGTATTCGACCGAATTGTCGAACTGGACGCCCCACACGGTGTAGTCGGGCGAATCGTCGTCCTCCTCGAATAGTCCATCCTCTGAGTAGTATATGATGGGCAGCTCACCCTCGTTGCCGCTCTTGTGGACTAGTTGTGCGCGCACCCCCGCCACGCTGCGCAGCTGCGAGAGAATCGTCTCGCGCACGCTGTCGAATTCGGAAATGGGGTCTTCGCCTTCGCTGTATTTCACGCTGCAGACCATCTCCAGCTCGATGCCGAAGGTGAGGTCGGCCCAGTTTATGGCGTGCGTCATGGGGATGGGATATCGGGTTTGCTGTCTGGGGGTGGGATACTGGGTGATGGGAGGATGGGGGATACACGGGAAGAGAGTGATAGAGGGGGTCCGATGATCGAGTTGAAGGGATACGCTTTGGGCTCTCAATTTGAGGGTTGTTACTTCTTCCTTCTTCAAGGTGACCGCGGACTCCACTGGGGAATGTTGGTAATTGCTGGAAGAGCAGTACTGGGATGAGTATGGCTTCTGAACGATGGGAACGAGGAAAAGTAGGCCGGTGGGAATGGTAATAAAGTGGGAGAAGAGAAGGCTTTTTAAGGAGCAGGATTTCCTCCTCTTTCTCTGAGTTATCGCCATAGAAGCTCCCTCAAATCTCTCTTCAATTTACAACGCTTACCATTGATGTAGGTTGAATACAATTTATCCACCCAGCTATCTAAACAAGCATTGGCTGGATTTTTTCGCTTCCTCTATGGGATTTCATCATAGAAGCTCTCCTTAAATCCCTCTTCAAATTGTGATTCCTATTGTGGACATAGTTTGAATGACATTCACTCATCCCGCCCATCGAATTCCTTCCACCCACACGCAAGGCGTCATCACGTCCTGCCCGCCGTCCATACATGTCAAGTCAGCCCCAGGAAAACCCAGTACATTCCCAGTAAAGCTCTGCCATACCGAGAGGACGGCGGTGTAGGGTTGCTAGCGATTAATTTCAGTGTTCAGGAGCCGAAAACCGCAGGCAGGAATGTGGCATTTCTCTAAGGAGGAATAGGCTTCTTTAACGGACCCACAGTAGTATTTAGCATGGGAATGGAAAAGAGAGAAGAAAAAGGCTTTCAACGAGCTGGGCTCTGGAATCTCATCATAGAAGCTCTCTCAAATCTCTCTTCAATTTGTAAAACCTACAATAGATGCATGTAGTTTGAATGAAACTTGCCCACCCACCTCCAAAAGGCATTTGAAATTTGGGACCATTTAAGAATCCACCGAATTCCTTCCATTCATTTACTCACCCACCCATCTCTAACAAGGCTTTTGAAATTTGGGACCATTGTAAAGAACCCATCGAATTCCTTCCATTCACTCACTCACAAGCCCTGCCCACTATTATGTATGTCGCCGAGTCAGTGGATGAGACCTTCATGAAAACTCAATATACTCTGCAATACCGAAGAGAGGACGGCGTGTAAGGTTTCTGGCGATCATTTCAGTGTTCATAGAGCAGTAAACAAAGAAGCGTGGCCTTTCTCTAGAGTAAGGAGGAAAAACTTCTTTAAAGGGCATGAAGGCATGATATCCCGCGGGGCTAGCTACTTATTGTATGGTTTTAGAGAATTAGGACGCTCGAGCGTGATATACTATGATCAAAACCAAGTAGAGAAATGCAGCTGCATTCCTGACTGGGTAGGTCTTTTGTACATGAGCTAGCGCCGGTGAACGGGTGGGTTTCATTCGATTAATCCGCCGCGGGTAGCCGTTGAGAAGCCTGCCCCCCGATATTAGGAGACACGCCCGCGTCTCCCATCAAATGGAGTTATTACGATAACGATTACGCACGGCAGATGTAAGAATTTTAAGCTTTGGAATTTTTTTTAATGATGCATTCTTAAAGTTGGACGGTCAGAAGCGACTGATCCGGAGTCAAGTCATGCCGCAAAAAATATTCTTCAGCCGCAAGCAGACCAATGATCAGTTTGGGGTGGAAGGTGTGGGGGGAAGAGAAAGATTTATGGACAAGACGAGAAGAATGATGAAATGATTAATGACGAAAAGAAAGGGATGGATACAGAGGGAGCCACCACCTGTCCACCGGTAGAGAAAAAGAAAAACTCTCGACACCAGTGTACTTAGACAGGTTTCTTCATACATAGGAAAATAAAGGTAGGATTAAAGAAAACAGAACACAACTTTGAACATTCGCGATGAGGAAAAAAAGCACGGAAAAAAACTTAAAAACTCCAGTAAGGCTCCTTAAAAAGAACATCCCTATAAAAAAAACCCCTTTGTGAAACAGTCTAGAAAGATGCAACCGAAACCCACCCTCAATCCACGTTGGGAACCGGTGGAAAAAAAGGCAAACGCAATTGGTAATACAAGTAACGCCCCGGCCGCCTCCATCCAAGTAATTATCGACAGATCCTATTGACAGACAGTTCACAGTTCACACTTCCTCAGCTTAATCATCCACTTCGCCTTCCTCCAAATCCGGATCTTCGCTCGCCTGACGGGTGGTCTCTTCTTTTGGCCTTTCCACACGGTTTGGAGGTGGTTCTGTCCCGTTCCTGATATTCTCCGTCCTGGGTCTCTTTCTGTCACTCGGCTCACTCTCCTGGACATCGGATGATTCTCGGGGGCGCTTCTCGGATAAAGGAGAGGCATAGGCTCTCTGTCGGGTTTTGGTGGTTTCCGGACCACCCTCGGGCGTGGTGACGTACTTTGGCCGGTCCTCGCCTCGTAGTGGATTGTTCCTAAAATTTTTATGAAATAAGCTACCAACCAATGAGAGACAGTCTGAGGAAAAACTTACTCATAGACCAATGCCATGTAATTGCAGCATTTCTTTATATCCTTAATCTTAACGCCGATGATCTCCCACCAGGGCTTCTCGTCCTGATCCGGAAATTCAACGTTGCAATGCTTTGCTGCACAGTAGAGGGCTGCCGCAGCAATTGTGCGTGGCGGATATAGTACGCATAGCATTGTGAGTGTTGCGTCGTTCAGAAACGTCCACGCCGTACGGATCAGCTGCCGGGTTTGGACACCCAAAAGGTTGGTATAATTCAGGAGGTGGTTGTATGGCACCTCCACCGTGACGTCGAAGCAGATGGATTCTAGCAGGAATTCCTCTTTGTTGAGGATGCAGTCCTTCCAACGCCAGAACTCCTTATCGTCGCGGTGCACCTCCAACTTCAAGTTTTTCTGTGCGGCACGAACGCACGCAGCAACAATCTCACCAAACTTTCGCATGTTCTCCTCTACCTTTGTAGCCAGAAATAACGAGGTGGCCGCGGTCTCCTGTTGAACGAAGGGGAAAAGGCAAAATCAGCCCGGCTGTTTCTAATAAGGAGGATGGATGTGTTGACAACAAAACGAACGCAAACGTACGTAGTAATGGTATTTCTTGAGTGAGTTCTGCATATAGAAGCGATGGAGGTAAGTGGACGCGGTCGCGAGGGTAAGCTGTGGAAGTTTGAGCTGTATCCCAAGCTGGGTGATGAAATTGCATCCCTTCGATCTCTGTTCTCTCTCGGCCTCTGGTGAGATGCCATCAAGCACAGATGGGGTCTGCAGTAGTTCCTCCTCTGTGAATAACCATGGTGACTCCCACTCATTCGTCGTTGTCGTTGTCGTTGTCGTTGTCGACGTCGTCGATATCGATGTCGACGTTGAGGCGTCGCCCATGTTGTCTCCACGCGTGGGAGGTGGTGTCGGAAGCTGGAATTTCCCCTGTCGATACTTCGATGTGGTGCTGGCGGGGGGAAACCGTGGGGAGTTGGTGGCCGGCATACACGCTTTGTGACGTAGGGAGCGAGGGTTGGTGGCAGCTAAGGGTCCTCGTCGATGAGAAGAGGAGTGGTGCAGCGCGTCTGGCAACAACTCCAGATCAACGGGCGAAGGGGCCGATGGACAGATGAGTGAATGGATAGATGCCTTTGCCTTGCGGAGGTTTGACAGAAATAATAATAACGATGTGTGCTGCACAAAGGGTCCTCAGTAGGTGTATGTACAGGGTTTTGCTTTGTTGGACAGGTTTAGGAAACCGATTAGCGACACAACTTGTCGATATGGGCAACGCCCTTTGGTGGGCCGACCAATGTTGGCTACGTTATATGCATTCCTCTTAAGCCAATGCATTGGGATCCTCATGCATTGAGCCAGACGTCGGGAGACGGCTTTAATGCAGGTATGGCTTGAGTGATTAATGGGATTTTGGGGTTTTAAGAAATTTTGGTTTGGAATGCGAAGGGGCCATGTAATTGCGAAGTATCCGAGTGCAAAACAGAAGAGCCCGACGAACGACTTTGCACAGATCAAGATCAGATCTGATAAACACACTGGGCTGCACAACACAACGCTATTGTTCTTCGCGCCCTCCACGCCTCACACCTTCACCTCACCTCCAAACACCTCGCACGCCTCATATCTGTTATCATCGCCATGTCGGAAAACGAGCAATTCTACGTGCGATACTACTCCGGCCACAACGGACGCTTCGGTCATGAGTTCCTGGGTCGGTTTCCACCCCAATATCCCGTCAATCGACGATCGGTCGATCAATCGCAGCTTTACTCACACCTTTCCGTTCCACAGAGTTCGACTTTCGAGTTCTCGACGGTCGCAGCGCAATGGCCCGTTATGCCAACAATTCCAACTACCGCAATGATTCCCTGATCCGTAAAGAGAGTAAGACCCTCTCTGCTTCTCTGTCCCCAGCTTCACAACGCGCACAGCAAGCTGAACAATCCGACGCGCAGTGTGTGTGAGCGGCCTGATGATCAAAGAGATCAAGCGCATCATCAAGGAATCCGAGATCATGAAGTACCCTTCCCCCTTGCACATCCGTGCTGCAGCTCGGTATTAACCGCCAGCGCATTAACACAGGGAAGACGACGGTAAATGGCCACAAAAGAACAAGGATGGGCGGCAGGAGCTCGAGATCCGTATGGGCAACGAACACATCTCGTTCGAGACCGCCAAGATCGGTTCGCTGGTTGATGTCCAAGAGTCTGCCGACCCCGAAGGTCTTCGCGTCTTCTACTACCTTGTCCAAGACCTCAAGGCGCTCGTATTCTCGTTGATTGCACTGCACTTCAAGGTGAAAGAGACCCCCGGAGCCTCGCATGCTTGTTAAGCTTGCCGCGATGGTTTTACTTTGTTCTCTCATACATAGGGTCAGCCGTTAACGCTTTTGGCGATTGGTTACGCCTTGCGGGGGACAGATTAAGCCGATATAAAGAAAATACAATACACGAGTCGGACGGCGAGCGAGTAGTATAGCATACTAATTCCACAACGGGCGGTTTACGACCACATACATACCTTTCGGCCGACGAGTAAGAGGCAAACGAATGACGATATGTAGAGTTGTATGATATCTGGTGGCTATTTGTGTTTGTTTAATGCTTGGAGGAGTAATGAGCGAATGTTCTTAGCAATCATTCTGTTCTCTTACATCAAATTCGCGGCGCTTGCTCAAGTGAGATACTTCTGGATTTTGTCTAACACCTTTCATTCCCAAACAGTGAAGGCTCATCACAGTCACTCTAGGAAGCCGAAACGCCTTTATATCACACCTGTGAACCTTATACCGCCCATGTAGCATTTTGGTACCTTTGTAAAAATCAACGTAACCCGACCAAACCATCCATTTTACAACACTTATTTTTCCCGTTCCAACAAAGCCCACCTAATCCTCCAAAGGATCCAAAGCACTCCCAGACCGAACAATTGTAGCCCAACCAATCAACCGCCAGTGCTTCTCGATTCTTCGGGACAAGGCGATCTTTTCTCCTTCCTTCGTACAAGCCGGGCTAGTCAACTGCAGTTTTGCAACATCGGCCTTTGCAGCGATAACCTTGGCACCAGTAGCAGTTGAACCAATGTTGACCATGAGGACTTCGCTCTTGGACAGCTTGGCAACCTTTGCCTGCTTTCCATCGGGAGTCTTGACACCAAGGAGACGTCGTAGTAGGAAGAAGTTGACCTCCAAATCGGTATAGATACTCGGCAACTGTCCCTTTCGACCAAGAACGTGTCCAACAAGACGATCGGCACGACAAAGTGTAGGGTCAACACGAGTACCAACACCTAAGTTAGAGTTTGTTAGCCTTGGAATGCGGGAAGGGGTGTTCGAGTGTGCTAACCAATGAGACCTCCGGGGACGGCAAATTTCAGATCATTCGTCTCGGCGAACAAAGTAACAATTCTACTAAAGATAGGCTTGCATCTAATCCTACCCTCCTCACTTCTGGTAACGATACCAGGTCGGATTTCAATTTCATCGCCCAACTTCAAGACACCAGTCAAGATAGAACCACCGGCAACACCTCCCTTCAAGTCATCAATTTCCGCACCAGGCTTGTTGACGTCAAACGACCGGATGACAATCATGTGGGGAGTAGCAGTGAAGTCTCGTAGGGGGACGGGGATCTTGTTCACGAGAGCTTCGTTAATGGCGTCGATGTTGTACTTGAGCTGAGCAGAGATAGGAATAATCGGCGATCCGTCGGCGACAGTACCACGAATGAATTTCAGGATCGACTGGTAATGCTCCTCAGCAGTCGCCTCACGCATCAGATCGACCTTGTTCTGGAGAATAATGATGTGGTTCAGCTTCATAATTTCGATGGCGGCAAGATGCTCTGAGGTTTGTGGCTGCGGGCAGCTTTCGTTCCCGGCAATCAACAGGAGGGCAGCATCCATGACGGCGGCGCCAGACAACATGGTGCTCATGAGGATGTCGTGACCGGGGCAGTCGACGAAACTGAACGGGCTTGTCAGATATAGCCAAAGACTAGTGTTTGGAGCACTCACGAAACATGTCGCAACAGCTGATAACGTCCACCACATCCCTCTCTCTCACAAACAGGGTCCACTTCCTTGTCGCTCTTGTAACTTCTGTAGTTGCCAGGTCTGGGACACTCGGGATTGTCACATCTGTAAACCTTCGCGTTTGCGTATCCAAGTTTGATGGTAATATTTCGCTCCAATTCGTTCTTGAATCGAACGGTTTGCACCCCCGAGATAGCTTTAACGACTGTACTCTTTCCGTGCGCTACATGTCCGATAGTACCAATGTTGATGGTTGCCTGTCGTGCGATGATTTCGGGAGTGAGCGGAGTGAGGGTAGTGAGGTCCAGTGTGGTTGGGTCTGGTTGTGCGGGAAGAATTGGTTTGGGCGCCACAATCTCCTCTACGCGGCTGGATTTCTTCAACGATGACTTAAGGTCTTTGGGGACATGGTCAAGATCATCGTCGGACTGAGGATCCAGACCGGGGGAGCCGGGTTCAGACTCAGAGTCAGAAATATCATTCCCTAGTTTGTCTTTGTGCTCTCCCTCCGTAATGTTGTTCCCCAACTTGTCAAATTCGCCGTCCGACGCCATGATGAAAGTTCTTACTTGTTCTGTCGTATATGTTGATGCGCGTTTGTTTTTCTGTTCGTTGTGGTGTAAGGAGTTGAGGAGTTCGTGTGTGACTGTGGTGGGGTAGATCAGCTCTCTTGTTCTGTGGTTCTGTGAGAAAAAATGAATCTCAAGTTGCCGCAGTACGGAACGATATATCGATACTTACATACTAAATTTGAATGAGTCAACCAAGAAGATTAGGGCGAAAGTTTAACGGAGAGACAACAGGAGGATAGAATGATGACTCGGTTGTCAACAAAAAAGCCCACTCCCCGCAACGGAATCTTATCGCTTATGTAACATCTCGTTGGTGGCGCTCCTTAGCGCGCTAGACGCCGTGTTGAGTTATGCACTATGGTTCAAGGCAATCGGATCTACAGGTGCGCTTCGGGACTTGTACTCTCATGGATTTACTCTACGTCTGATGTGCTCTCGAAGTAGTTTGCCCAAAGGCTCGACATAACTATTGCGTATTTTGCAGTCGCTATTTGAAGGTTGGCCTTCCTTCATAAATGGACGAAGTGTCTTAGAAACCTTCTCTCTATCTGTAGAATATTTGAGAATATCTACAAACTATAGTGCTCTCAACAACCTCTCTCGATCCGAACACAACGTTCGTAATCTCGACTTGAAGTCATCCATGTTGATGTAACCTGATTTCAGAAGCTCGGCGTCAGCACAAGTCAGAGTGGGAATAAAATGGGCGACTTACCTCCACACATCCTACGCTTCCCAGTGAACCTAGCCCGCCCATGTAGAACTCTCCAGTTATCAAATATCAATGCGCGCCCAGGCTTCAATTGCTCCCAATACTCGCTCCTATTCCTTTTGAGAATTGCGTTCCATACCCTGGCTGCATCATAGAACATTTCCACGTCATTGAGATCGTCCCAGCGATCCATGGTGGCTCTGTCATCATTGTTCCATCGTATCTGAACAAGTTCACCATTTACTGGATGGTGGTTCATCACGGGAAACGGCGCGTATGGTTGAATACTGGAATCAGGGTTACCAGAAGAATGGGCCGGTATACGAACATTTGAGAGGATTTTGTATGCTTGGGGATCCTCCTCTCGAAGTATCTTCGCTGCCCGAAAGCCGTCGACTAAAATACTCTGTCCGCCAGAACCGCCCGAATGCTCCAGCAGATGAAAAAGCTGAAGACCAGCGGGATCGGTGAAGTAGGTGGTATCAGTATGAACTCCAAGTGCAAGATTGGTGTATGCGGTATCCTTTTTCACTAGGTCTGCAGTGAAGTCCCAAAATCCGCCATAGTGAGTCTCTCGAATAAATGCTATCCGCTCAATAAGAGCTTTAGTAGCCTCCGGGCTTATGGGAACATCATTGACATAACAAAAGCCATATTTATACTTGAGACTTGTCAGTATATTGAAGGAAGTAGTCTATCCAGGTGTCTTACAATCTTAGCCGTCCATAATGCCACGCCTTCGTCTGACTCCATCACACTCTCATATTCCACCTCTGGGGGTTTTGCTTCTATCTCGGAACCCCAAAAGTGAAACCTAACATGAGCGTGAGCCATTAATTTCCGGGTATATGTGGTGCTGTAGCTCACTGGGGCGAGAGGTATTTTTCCAGCCGTGGACTGTAGGAATGTAAGTGTAACCAATCCAACGGAAACGAACTTTCATGGCCATCCTTCCCTGAAGCGCTGGTTAGAAGCCGAATAAACTATGGCACAAGTTCATACACTTGATTTCCAGCGCTGGTCCAGTTGCCTTCACTTCGGCTGGTTTGATATTCTTGGGTAACTACTACAGTTCAGAATCGCCAACCTAAAGCCAAGGAGCAATGGCCTTACATCAAACGTATTAACGAGTCGTTGCTTGGTTTCTGGGTGCCGACACTTAGGGCATTGGCAATGATCGCGCAACCAAAGGTGTTGACTGTGGCTACAGTCAGGACATAATTTTTACTATCCAGCCAGAAAGATGCCAACAAGTATGAAGTCTTCCCCTCTTCCCAAGGCACTAGAACCTTCCTGTCATCAAAGGAAATATCATGGTGCTCCGAGAGTATAGGTTTGGCATCAGCCTTCGTAATTTGGAATGTTTTCAGTATGCGCGTTTCGCGGTCTGGATCTGAAGTGTTTGTCTGTAGTGTTGTGTTATAGACCGGTAGAACCTGAAGGGTAGAAGTAACCTACGCTGCTGCGTCGCAATCCTTGGATACATGTTGTTGAACGTCTTGGAAGCTCAAGAGAGAGTCTGTGCTCAGATATGTCAGCGATTGGACAACGAAGAAGAGCAGGGGACATGCCGGCTCAAATAGGTCGAATTTCTTTGAAGGGCGCGGGCAACAAATCGCGATGCAGTGGCCATTGAGGTGTCAAGAGCAAGTCGGCTTGAGGTTAGGGACGTGGCTATGGTATTCAAAATGACCTCATGCAGGACCCGTGGTTACACACGGCGATAACGCTTATCACAGTCCAACAGTAGCCAGGTCCAACTGAATTACATGTACCTGAGACCATCATGACTTGAGTACTAGCTAAGCCTCTGGCGGAAATTGACATCAAATGTTATTACATCTCTATGCGGTAGAGTTCATGGTGTGGTTTGCCCCCAGCCTTACTTCGCGGCTGGCCTTCGGCTTCACAGGAAGGAACAAGGAAGTCGGCTATACTCACGCCGCAGGAGCAACAGCAGGTGACTGTCGTGTTTAACCGTTTGTCTGGAACGCTCTTGACACTTATTAATATAGAAGTTCACCGCCGACTCTAGAGTACGAAAGCCGGATTTATTTCTCCACGCAGCAATTAGGGCGAGAACTCGGCACTAGGAGTGGGGCGAGCAATAGGTAGCGTCATTAGTCTTTCAAATTCCAGTTTAACGGAAAATTGCTTTTAGTTAAACCTCGACCTCAGAATTTCTACTCTGCCACATGTGAGACTTCAATACATTCAACCTCCCTAATGGCATCGCGACGAACATCTTCTGTCCTTCTACGCTGCGCGGCGCATCCATCGACGATACTGAGACATTCCAGACCGGCGGCGTCCCGGCTATGTCACAGTCGATTCCAACAACTCGTCCTTCGACAGACTGCCTCTCTCCGGTCGTTACATACCTCGCCATGTCGACCGAATATGGCGCTGCTCCAGGGCGAGAGGGAGTCCGACGACGTCGACGTCATAATTGTCGGCGGAGGGCCATCGGGATTATCTGCAGCGATCCAGCTGAAGCAGATGGCTAACGAGGCTGGCAATGAAGACTTTCGGGTGGTTCTTCTCGAGAAGGCCGGGGACATGGGTGCACATATACTCTCGGGAGCGGTGATAGAACCATCAGCGCTAAACGAGCTTATACCGGATTGGAATTCGCCGGAAAATCCGTCGCGATTTGAGGGCGTCACAGCAGTGACCTCTGATCGGATGCGGTTCCTCACGAAGAAGTCAGCTTTCATCATACCCGGGCCACCGCAAATGCAGAATCACGGTAACTACATTATCTCCCTCAACGAGATGGTAAAGTGGTTGGCGGAAAGAGCAGAAGAGCTGGGTGTTGAAATTTACCCTGGTTTTGCAGCATCGGAGATTCTTTATGAACCTGGTATTGGAGCAGTCAAGGGAGTCGCCACCAACGACCTAGGAATTGGGAGGAGCGGAAAGCCAAAACCTTCATTCGAGAGAGGAATGGAGTTCCATGCCCGGGTCACTCTTTTCGCTGAGGGATGTCATGGAAGTCTCACGAAGCAGTTAATCAAGAAGTTTGATTTGCGACAGCACTCGCAGCCACAGACCTATGGGCTTGGATTGAAGGAGGTCTGGGAGATCAAACCGGAGAATTTTGTCAAGGGGCAGGTGAGCCACACGTTGGGGTGGCCATTACCTGCGGATACCTACGGTGGAAGCTGGATGTATCATTTCGGCGAGAACAAGGTGTCACTGGGATTAGTGGTTGGTCTGGTAAGTTGCTTCAATATCGTTGGGCGGGTCGTGATAAGTAGCCATTAACCGTACACAGGATTATCCTAACCCATACCTATCTCCGTATGGCGAATTCCAAAGGATGAAACACCATCCATTCTTTGCAAAAGTTTTGGAAGGAGGGAAATGTATCTCGTATGGTGCCAGAGCTCTGAATGAAGGAGGTTTCCAGTCGATTCCCAAGGTTGCATTTCCAGGTGGAGCTCTGATTGGTGACACGGCTGGTTTTCTCAACATTCCGAAGATTAAAGGAATTCATACTAGCATGAAATCTGGCATGTTGGCTGCGGAGTCTACTTTCAAGGCTTTATCTGACAAAGACCGAGGAACCGTGATGCTCTACAACTATGAGGAATCGCTGAAGGAAAGCAGCATCTGGAAAGAGCTTAAAGAGGTCCGGAACATGCGGCCAAGTTTCCACTCTCCCTTGAAGCTTTTCGGCGGTATCCTGTACTCGGGTTTGGAAGCATATGTTCTCAAGGGCCGCGTTCCCTGGACTTTGAATCACCCACAAAGTGACCACGAGGCCACCAAAACCGTAGACAAGGTCAAGAAAATCGAGTACCCCAAGCCAGATGGTGTCTTGAGTTTCGATATCCTCACAAGCGTCAGTCGAACTGGCACTAACCACGAAGAGGACCAACCGGTGCATTTGAGGGTCCCGGATTGGGACAAGCACGCCGAGAAAGAGTGGCCGCGGTTCAAGGGTTTGGAGAACCGATTCTGTCCCGCCGGAGTATACGAATATGTTGAGGACACAACAAAACCATTGGGAGTGAGGTTTCAGATAAATGCCCAGAACTGTATCCACTGCAAGACGTGTGACATCAAGGTGCGCTACTACCCCCACGCATACCCCCGAGTAATATTAACAGTTTGTCAGGCACCCTCACAAGATATCAACTGGGCCACTCCACAAGGTGGTGAGGGACCAAAATATTCCATGACTTGAGGTGGTTGTGTAGGCGGGAAGTGAGCTGGGTTAGGGTCATTTGACAATTCGCGAGTTTATTCGGCGTAATGGGGGTTATGGACATGCTATTACTACCATCTACTTTTCGAATAGACATGATCTCGGTGTATGTATACGTACCAGTATCTAGAGTCTCTATGAATGCATCATGTTTATTTCTGAACTTGTTCACGAGCCAGCCGGGTAAACTACAGCACTCGTAATGTCGCACCGAGTGTGTTGATCATGACCTGAACTGAATCTCTCTCTTCTTCGCAGCACAGTATTCTTCTCCAGATTCCTCGACGCTACGTCTAGCGGTCCCAAACAAATATGGACTTCGCCCCATACCAGTCCGAGTCTCCGGATACCTCGCGCCGCAGCTTAAACCTCAACCGCCCGCTCTCACCCCCGGCCCAAGGCCGTTCCTACTCCCCCCTACCGCCATCGAGCCCTCCACCCGTACTACCAACCCACCAGCCCGGCGGCGGCTGGGCGGGAAATAGGGAAACAGTGAACCAGTTCGAGACAAGCTTGCCGATACGGTATACTCCCTTCTCAACGAGTCCCAGCATGCAGCTGACGGGGGTTCTAGATTGGACTGGGAGGCGGTTATGGCATACGTTTTGCTGCCGCCAGCAGGGGGAGTTCTATTGCTTATCACCGAGCACAAGAGTGACTTTGTCCGGTTTGTTTTCCCGTAGCGTAGCTTGCGCGTATGGGGCTAACGGGGTGCGGGGGGGCAGGTTCCATGCGTGGCAGTCGTCGCTGCTGTTTGCGTTTCTTGTGGTGAGTTTCTTTACCTACCGGAGATGACGGGGATGACGGGGGCTGATGGGGGTAGGTCGTCCATATCGTTTTTTCGTTCTCGGCGTTTCTTAGTTACACGCTGTTGGTGGTTGATCTGGGGTTGATCGGGTATTTGAGTATGAGGGCGTATCAGGATGCGGATACGTTGGATAGGTATTATATGCAGCTCTTGTAGGAGTTTGGTTGAAGCTGACGAAGGGTGGATAGATGCGAGGTGCCTTTCTTTGGGCCTTTGGCTAGCTCGATTCTGGACGATGAGTAGAGCGTACGACGGAGGGCGCGGGTTTGGGATGTATATTGGGATTTAATAGGATGTTTGTATGATATCTGACACGATGGATGGGTGGGGCATGTGTGTGTTTTTTGTTTTTGTTTTTAGTTTGTATTTGCGCTGCTATTTGGTCGGATGTATCTTGTTTCTGGCGTCATATCGGCAGCGAGTACTTTAGATTCGAAACCATTTCAGAGCGTTCTTTTATCACCTGAAGATATTTACTTCCCACCGAACTGCTGTGAACTTCCACATATCGGGATTTTTGCTATAACCCCTCGGCAGTGCACGTGTCGGTAGCTGCGATAGCTACCCACAAGCTGCTGTCCTGTAGTACATCCCTGTTACCGACGTCAACACATGAAACACTGCTCACCAAGTCCTCCTTTTACTCCATCATGGTATGTTCGTCTCTCTCCCCCTCTCCACCACTAACCCTACCGTAGGAAACCCTCATCCTCCGTCCCTTCCATCTCGCAACCTCTAAACCCGCACGGCGCGCCTACCTGCAAACCCTCCTCCTCACAATCACCTCCCTCCTCCTCCTCCTCATCGCAATAGTCGCCTACATAATCTTCTACAACACCTACATCCCCCGCATCGGGATCTCGAAGCCGTTACACTTCCACTACTCACCTCCCACAAACCCGGTCGCAGCCATATCCTTTCTTCCAGGCGAATTGATCACAGACCAACCCTACACCGTAACCCTGCACCTCGTCCTCCCGGCTTCCCCCAAAAATATCGACCATGGAAACTTCAACTGCGATCTTTCCGTCCGCTCCCCCTCGGGGAGCCAGCTACTGTTCTCTCGCCGGCCCGGGATCATGACATACTCGTCCCCTCTCCTCTCCACCCTCTCCACCCTGTTCATCTCCCCACTCCTTGTAACGGGATTGAAACGGCAGGAAGAGACGCTAAAAGTCGTCATGTCCGAGGGCGCCGTGTTTGTGGGCGAGCCAAGAAGTGCGGCGGTGCAGATTGACGCGGGGGTGGATGTGTATGAGGCGCATGTAGAGTTTTTAGCGAGGTTGGGCGGCGTAAGGTGGATGATGTATCGGTGGAGGATCGTAAGTTTCCTGGTGTTTACCGGGTTGTTTTGGGGGACGGAGATGGTGTGGGCATTAGGGATGTGGTGGTGGGTTTCTGCTTGGTTGGGGAGTGGGGGGAAGGAGGAGAAGTTGGAGGAGGAGGAGGAGGAGGAGGAGGAGGGAGATGGAGAGGATAGAGGTGAGGGTAGGCGAGAAGAGGAGGGGGAGGTGTTGCATTTTGATGATGTCCAGCGGACGTTTCCTACTCCTTTAGGACGACCGCCATTGCGGCCGTCGTATCTTACTCCCGAGACCACGCCTGCACCGGAAGGGGAGGGGGATTGGACACCCGACAGTGGAGAGAGTCGGGTAGGAGATGATGAAGAGGAGGATTACAACGAGGAGTATGAAAGGCTGGTGGAGGCGGGTACTAGTAGGATTACAGATTCAGGGTTGGGCACCACAATGTCTGAGAGCGCTGGGAGGGGTACTGGGAGGGAGAGATCTCAAAGCGGTAGTCATCGGAGGCGGAGGTAATAGTGGGTTATTCATATGCTTTTATAAAACTCTGCAATATCTCTTTTGTTTCGGCGTTTTTTCTACCAACTGGCAATTCCAATTTTCCTTTCCGCTTAATCAATCCTTTTCTTTCCCGCTTAAACCCCTCAAGGACTACAGACACAAGCAAAACAATCTGGACCGTCTCCCACCTCAATTTTGCAAACACCAATTGTCCACCAAATAAAAATAAGAATAAAAGGAGCAATCTCTCTGCGAATAAACAAGGGAAAAAACAATCCATACCATACAGAAAAATATGGGTAAATGCTCATTGTATCAAATGCAACTTGACTATACTACAATCCAATCCCCCACAACTGATCCAACCCAACCCATGGTATATGATCTATGAAGACGTAACCTCGGTACCGTCGGTCTTCGCGGCACTTCCACTTGCAGCACTGCTCGAATTTGCCCCCCCTGCCAAAGCTGGGGGCGTTGAGTTCGCCCGTGACGCGGCCATCTGCCATGCAGGGATACTCGGCTTCCCACCAGCCCCGGCCCCAAAACCCCGTGTGTATGGCGTGGGGATAGGGGCTTCCTTTCCTGCCAACCCTCCAAGCGTATTCCCACCACTTCCCAAAGTCTGAGGTGTAGACACCGTAGAATTTCCAGTCGCAGCATTTGCGGCATTTGCAGCACCGGGGTCCAGCGGTGGGGTGCCGATAGTTCCCGATGGTATATATGCCGGTCTAGAAGGGGCGGTACGGTTCATCACTAGCTGCTTCAAGCTCTTCAACTCGGTCTGCAGGTCTTCCAACGCCTTCTTCTGCGACTCCTTCTGCCCTTCAAGCGCCTTGGGGATCAGATCTCGGAGACCTCGCACCTCGTCACCAACCCGCTTACTCTCATCTTCTCTGCGTTTTCCGGCATTTTTTAGGTCTTGAACAACAGCTTCCACTTCTTCCAGGGCGGCATCGACACGGGCCTTCCGTTCCTCTTCTGCAGACTTGAGGGCGGCTGTGTCGGTCTTGAGCGTATCAAGGATGTCGAAGGCCTGGGTGAACTTTTCATCGATAGACGTTTTGTCGGCCTCGAGCTGGGGTGGTGTTGGCGGTGCAATTAGGGGGTACACGTAGCGCTTGGTAAGGTAGTAGAGGCCGTAACCGACGCCTCCAGACACCGTAGCCATGATGAACCAATCCCGCCAATCGCGTGCGGGGAGTCTGCGTATTGGTCAGCTTTCAAGGCTGTGACGCAGGGGATGGTGAGTGGTTACTCTGGATGCTGCTTTTGCGGTGCATAGTAGGCATTAGAGTATGTTGTAGATGGCAGTGAATATGATACAGGTGTAGAAGAAGTAGTTGTAGAGACGGCAGTGGAAGCTGGAGACTCGCTAACCCGCCGTAGCGAGGCGTCGATTTCCTCTTGTGTTAGGTTTTTGGAGCGAAGAAACGCAACGCGCTTTTCTAATGGGGAAGCAGCGACCGAAGGGTCCTGGAGAACTGGAATAATGCTGTGTTAGATAGGGGGGTTGGGTGGGGGATATGCTCGCGGCAAGCTTACAGGAAATCTGATGCACCGTTGCGTTAGCTACCCATTTGCTTGCCTCAGGAGATGGATCGGGAAGACACAAATGCAAAACAACGGGGAGGCGGAATACTCACAGCAGAGGTTATAAGATCTTCCCGCATTGTCGACTGTGTATTCAATATCTGGGGGACTGCAGGATCAACAGAGTGGGCGGTTTATTTCTCTCCTTACGACTTCTCTGACTGTCAAAGCAGGGGAGAAAGTTGTCAGTTGGCTTTTGGCTGGTAGCGGTAGTGAGTTAAGCGTTCGCTGGTTGGCTCGTGACCGGCCGAGCCCGACAAACACTTGCTGAGCCGAGGGAGCGGCAGCGGTGGGGCGACAGGCAGCCGGGGGGGCAGGTTAGGGTGCGAACCAGAGGCGGAGCATGCATGGTGCAGAATGTATGGAACGGCCGGAGGGGCAGGGACGACGCAATGTCTTCGGCACTGCACAGAGGCCTCCCTCTCCCGCTCCAAACAATGCAGTGTTGGTCTTCGCGAATGCTGCGTGGTGATGTTGATTGTTGGTGTTGTGATGTTTCCGCATCTGGTCGAGCCTCTCGGTTGCCAGGGCGCTGCTGAGGCTCCAGGGTTTGTTTGTTTTTGCAGAGCTCTGCCCAAACCCCCCACTTCCATCATAATCCAGCACACCACCCAGACCAACTTCACACACCCAGACTTCCCCTGGTACCACCATTAAGAAATCAACCTATATCACCCTGCGCGCACCCCTCGCCTGCCATGTCGCAGGATAAAGACCATCTATTCAGCGCGTTCAAACGTCCGCGAGAGGTGTGTTCTCCCCCTTGCCAATACCACCCCGCCATATTCGTATTTACTTATTCCCCCACTACAGACTATCGGAGCAATCGATAGAAACAGCATGTACGGCAGCGGCATCCCTCAGCTTGCTTCGGCCGCAAAGCGCCCCAGCTCTGGCGCTGCGCTGGGCAGCAACCCTCGCGCGTCGATCGCCACCGGCACCAGGGTATCAATGGCACCACCCCGCTCGGGGGGCCTCCAACGCTCTTCCAGCGGCGGGAATCTCACAGAATTGGGCATGTCCACAGTCAAGCGAAACTCAGTGCGCAAATCGATGGCCCCAGGCTCGCAGGGTCCACCGTCTGGGCGCCGAAGCAGCCAATATGGGCGACCATCGATGGGGGCGAGCAATGCCTCATCATTCTTCACGACGGTCAAGACTAGTGTTCAGAAGGATCCGCGCCCTCTCAAGAACGCGCAGTTCAAGCAAAAGATAGCAGCCGAGATCATGGACTATCTACTCGAAAACAATTTCGAGATGGACATGAAATACCAACTCCCCCCCAATGCATTGCAGTCTCCCACTCAGAAGGATTTCTACCACATCTTCCAGTGGCTGTATAAACGTCTTGATCCGAATTATGAGTTTACGTCACCGAAACCGGAGACTGAAGTTATGCCGCAGTTGGCAAACCTCCGATATCCGTATTCCTCCACCATCACCAAGACACAGCTCACTGCGGTTGGGTCTGGGAATACTTGGCCAACGCTTCTGGGGATGCTTCATTGGATGATGGAACTTTCGCAAGTCACCGATCACTATCGAAATGGGGACTTCGACGCAGCAGCAGAGGAAGAAGGCCTTGGTATCGCGTCGGAAAAGATCGTCTTTAGGTACATGTCCAAGTGCTACAACGCCTGGCTAGCAGAAAACGACGACCACGAGGAGTTTGAGCGAGAAATGCAGGATGCCTTCGAAGAGCGCGATGCAGTCTTCTTGGACGACCTCCACGAACTAGAAGTCGAAAATGCCGCGCGCAAGAAGGAACTCGAAGAACTGAACGAATCCCACCAACCCCTCCAAAAGCTGGAAGAAGAGAAAGCGGTACTCGAAGGTGACGCAAAGAAATTCGAAAGATACATCAGCGTCATGGACGACAAGATCCAACGCTACACCGAGAACATCGAAAAGATCAAAAAAGAGATCGCAATAGCCCAGGCCGACCTCGAAAAGACGGAAAAGCACAAAGCTACACTTCAAGCGCAGGTCGACGCGCAGGGCCTTACGCCGCAGGATATCGACCGCATGAACACCGAGCGTGAAAAGCTCAACCAAGGCCTCGCCCAAGTATCCACCAAGCTTTTGGAAGCCCAAGACAAGCTCAGCGCGCAGGAGGCCCGGGCACAAAGTAAGCTCGAAGAGCTGGACCGCGCTGTATCCCGGTATAACACACTGGCGTACCAGATTGGTATCACCCCTTCGACCGCACCAAAAGCCAAGGGCAAAGAATACGAACTCCAAATTCTCCCATTGCAAGACTTTGAAGGCTCGCAAGGCGAGAACGGGAAGTTAGTCACCGACAACCGCACGGGATACCAGCCCAGTCAGATCCTCAATGTTGACCTACGTCACGAAGTCCGGCCCTTCCTAGAGACGTTGAGACAAGAGATCGGCGTCAGTATCAACAACGCGGTGGACGAATCTATGAAACACGCCGAGCTTATCGACCGCGTCTCGGAGGCGCTGGCGGATAAGAAAGATGAGCTTGAGACGTTGGAAGTGAAAGTGCGGGCTGTAAACAACGAGTATCAAGAACTAAAAGATGTCTGCCCCTCCCTCCCCTCTGCCCCCATCACCGCACTAACAAATTATAGACAATGCAAGAAGAAATCAACATGTCAAATGCAGAAATGGAGAAACAGGCGGCGAACCTCAAGCAGATGCGTGTGAACATGAGTAAAGGCGCCCTAGAGGCGGAGCAGAAGTTACAGAGCATCAGCATAGAGTACCAATCCCCTCTTCCCGCCATATAACCCCCGCGCTAAACATTGGTAGATACGATGAATTCTACCAAGCACAAGCAGCCCTCCGCGAAAAGCTGCACAGCGAAACCCAAAAGATCGTTGGCGAAGTCGTAGACTTCAAGATCCACGTGCAGAAAAACCTCGAGGAGTTCGAGGACAGAGTCGATAAAGCGGCGCAGGAGAATAGTGCACCGCCGCCGCTCTAATCATCTCTAAATCTTGTGGATTATATTAAACGATATTTTCATTCTGATGGTTTGTTTTGTGTTTATTCCCCCTGTGAAGTGTGTAATGTGGTTTCCTTGCGTTTGTAGCAGGACTGTGATTCTGGTCGTTTACTGGTTGGTGTCAGGGCCTTTGTACTGTATATTCCCTATCTGTTTCCTAGGGCAGCGTTTTTTTTTTGTATCGTTAGGTTGCTGGTGTTTTGAATACGAGAGGGATATACGAATAGTGCTGTGATAAACCTTTAATTTCATCAACAATCATCCTCCCCCACCAACCTGCCTGCTATGATATAAACTCAATATCTGGAAGCCAGCCAGCCAACAATAAAAAGAGAATGCCCAAAGTCCTAGTCCAGAAGAGAATCAATTTTTATGGTACATTTTTGATAGACTCTATTAATCCATTAATGCTTCTTTTTCGGCGGTCCGCGGCTGGTGGTGGTGGAGGTAGATCATCACAACTCCAGCTCAAAGGAAGAAAAAAAAGCATCAAGCAGGAAAATATGTAATATTTATCTTCCCCGCGCAAGCAAGAGAAAAGCTCATAGATGCCCGCCAAAAAAAGGAGAGCAGAAAAAGCCAGTCCAGTCATGAGAGCTCATGCAAAAGAAACCAAACCCCGCATACCCGTTAACCGTAACAGAAGGACATGGACCCCGTTGATCATCATACAGTAAAAAGAGAGTGAATAACACAAACTCCTAAGGAAAAAAGCAAAGCGATGCAACACGACTACATACGTCAAAAAATAGAGAAAAGAAGTGACAAAACCCAAACATTCATGACAGAAGCCAATCCCTAAATTCAACAAGAGCATAACAAGGCAATTCTAATTACTTGATGAAATCGTGAACGCAACGCCGATGGGAAAAGCCGCCATTAACGAATAGGAAGTGGGAGGAGTGTTTCTTTACTGCAACACAGCGCTAAAAAGTCGAGAGATCTGGTATTTTCGGATCAGCGATTTGGCATCAGAATAAACGGGGTGGGGGCTTTCTCCCTTAAATATAAAAAAAGGACTCACCTCAGGAGCTTGACGAACAGCAGGCAAGTTCCAAAACTCTTGCTCACGACTTCTAAAAAGCTCAAGCAACGTAATGATCAGACCCCAGGGGTGAGGACGGTGCACCACTAGCCGCTCAACCAAAACTCGCGCAATCTGTTCGCGGGCCCTCTCTTCCTCCGGATGGCCGCCAGCACAGTCAAAAATGTGCAGAATAAGACAGTGAAAGTAGTAAGTGTGGCTACTAGGATAACGAAGATGATTTGCAACAGCACTCAGGAAGAAATACCGGCCTAGACACAATTAGTACTTCAAATTTTTTTCCTGCATATGAGGGAGCGTGCATACCGTAAGGCTTCAAACTAATAGCAGTACGAGAAAGTAGAGCTGCGTGCACACCATCAGATTGGAAATCGGACAACCCGTTCGCTTCTGCCGTTTCGATGGCATTCATTCCCACATACAACACTAAGCTGTTCATCAAACTGACATCAATACTGATACCACCAGTTACCGGGACCGCCTCAAGTTGCTCAATGATAGCATTTATCTTATTGTCGGTTGGCTCGTCATTGTTAATCAGACTATCCACAAGTTCCTTGAGATTTGTCTTATGCAAGGCACCAACAACGTCGCCACAAACGACTGGAGAATCTTTGATCCCAGGCAGAAGCTTGACCTGTAACCCATTTGCAAATGGATCGGGGAATTCCGCGAGGGAAGGTGGCAGTGTGCTGAGCACAAGATTGCGAAGTTGTGTGCACTCTGTAGGGATGGCGTCTACGATAGGGAAGTAATACTCCGCAAGGTAGGTTGGGAAGTCGTGGTGAAGAACAAGGAGAAATCTCAAGGCGCCTTGGTGCAATATCTTGACCACACCTTGGACCGGCTGTTCCTTTAGTAGTATACCGAGATAGTTGAGGAATGTCGACAAGAGTTTGGTAAAGATAATTTGCCCCTACCCTGGTTTTTAGTGCCTGTGTTATATATTTATAATCATTAAGAATAGTAGTACCTTTGGTGTACTCAACAATTTTGGCATGAAATACCGATGGCAAATCAGTGTTGCCCAATGGAACGCAAACATAGGGAAAAAGGCAGGCTGGAGTGTCATGAAACATCCAGCAAACGTCTCCAGAATACGTTCGCGGTATTCGCTCAACTGAGCTTCTAATGTGCGAAACTCGAACAGTAAACTCGAAAAGAACCTGAAAAACACCTTTTGGCAGAAGTTGTCACTGCGTGTCTCATTGTGATGGTTGAAGACGAAGACAACCAGAGCCAGAAGGCTGTCCAGATATTGAGCCTTGTCCAATTGTTCGTTCGAGTTGGTATCATCTACTTGATATCTGACGAGTAATATCACCATCTTGGCAAGCGCATCGGTCGGGATGTAGCAGTTTGTTGCAATACTAGCACCACTCTGGGTCATGCTTTCGTATTCTGCGATACAATACTCGATACATATGCGGAAGAAGTCGGCAGATGACTCCAGATCCGCAAGAACTCTCCCTTGGTGAAGTTGGATGATGAATGCCGAATAGCTCTTATCTGTAGTCGAAATGTGCTGGAATAGTTGAACCCACTCAGCGAAGATATACTCCATTTGATCCCTTTGATCACGGCCCGAAATTTCGCCTTCGGAATCTTGAAGGTCGCTAAGCAATGCCGCAGCTACCGGATTGCTTGGGTCTTGCTTAATCCAATCCCCAACAGCGTCAAGAGAAGCGGCAAAATCAGTCCTGTAAACCGCAAGTGCATCGTCAAAGTGCGACTCTTTAAGGAGCCGTGCCAAAAACTCCAACGCTATCGCTTTCCTGGCGTGTATCATTTTGGACAATGTTTCGTCCAACCGTGCGGGGGTCAAAATTTGGGACCGAAGAAGTATAATTGTCGCCCTGACATTCAAGATGCGCTGTATTAAAATTAGCATTTGAAACCATCGTGCCTTTACCGTTTAGCGATATACCTCGTTTACATCATCATCCTTATCTCGGGAAAGCCACATGACGACTTCTTTTGCAGTGTTCGGTGACAACTCGCAAAGCTTGCGGAGTAGAAATACTAATGACTCAACTACCAGATCACTCTGTTCATCCGCGTACATTAAGTTGCATACGCTTGCGGCTACACCAGTACAAACAGTTTCCTTGACCTTGCTCGCGTTGGGAATCATCCCAATATGGTGCAAAATACTCTCAATGTACTGGAAGACGGGATGATCAGTGTGAAGATCGTGTAAATGACGTTCTTCACATCCCTGGCCAATTTGTCGCATCTCATTGACAGCAGCAACAATTTTTTCTTGGTATTGACTCTGATCGATGATGGGTTGTGGTGGTGATGTAGGTGCAGGAGGCTCAATTGATCGCTGTTGGTGGTCAAGTGGAGGACCATCAACGATTCCAGGCGTTCCTCGTTGAAAATTTGTTGGGAGATATTCATATCCATCAAGGTTTTGAACCTTGGAAGGTTCCGTGGTGGCAACTGGACCGGCTCGAGCAAACTCGTCATATACACCAAGCTGTTGTGGCGTCAAACCACCGGGTTTTAGTCGGAAAACTTCTGGAAGAATCTGGTAAGCATATCTTGATATATCAGGTGAGACGAATGGTTGGCTAGTCCGTTGTTCTCGGTACTGTTTCCTTATCTGGTAAGAAGGGCGTAGAGTTTCATCGACCTGAGGAACGGCCTCTCGCTCGGCTGCAGTTTCGACAGTTTGGCAGACATACTCAAGGTTGTCGTTTACGACCATTGTAATAGCTTGCTCAGACACAGCAGATTCGCTATATCCATTTTGCAAAAGCCCAGTGCGGATATTATTCACCATACTTAGGCGCATCGGTTCCTTACATGTTACCAGCGCGAGATGTCCCGCAAGACGTTGCGCCATGCCAATTGCGGCAGTCCGCATCTTGTTTTCGTCAGGCTCGGTCGCAAAGTCCTTTTGAATGAGCTGAGCCGTCGCAATGGAAGCTATAGCCACGGATCGTTCGACAACCGGACCAAGGATTTCATGGGCCGTCCGTTCAATAGCAGCGATGATGATTCGCTTCACAGACGGATCCCTAATCATGGAGTTGATCGCAATATTCTCGCTGAACGCAGCCGGAATTTGGTTCGAGATCGGAGGATAATCTTGCTGATGCTGCAATGAAAGATTGTCCAATTGTAGCAATGCTGCCTCTTCCTCTTCCTCCACTTCTCTGACCGCTTGACGTTCTTTCACCTCTGCGATATCGGTGGCGGCCTCGATAGTCTTGACATCCAGACCAAGCTTGTTACACAAAACCTCAATTTCGAACTTCAGATTTAACTTCAGAGCAACATTGTCGTACAACTCCTTGAGCAACCGTAGGATTGCCATCAACCACGGGTTTGGAGGTTTAAAAGCTGTTGATTTTGTAACTTGCTCCAACACCTTACACGTAAAAGGCAAGACAATCATCAACCGATCCGTTTCCCAGCCTTCAATTATCAAATCTTTGAATGAGATACTCTTGAATTTGATTGGCTTGTCTTTTGCAAGTGTCAGCCCACCTAGCCATGCTCCTAGATTTTTCAGATGTGTCCTTTCAGTTGAGTTACTCAACGTGGTTTCCGCATTGAGAAGTTTGATGACATTGATATACGTCTCTCGGAGAACTTCAGATGCCAATCCCTTATGACCAAACTTCTCCAAAAGGTCCAAATAAAGATCATGATAATTAGGTTCCATCTTGGCTCGCTTCACAACCAGATAGTCAGCAAACCATTGGTGGTTCGCCTCGTCGAGCCATTCCCGAAGTTCTTTGAGCTTGCTGTCCAGATTAGATTGGGAAACATTATTGACGATAAATAGCACTTTGTCTTGAACATCTTCGTTCGGATCTTCGAACACGACACCTTCCTGAGGCGGCTCCGCATGTAAGGATCTAAAGGGCGGCTTTGACTGAGGAGAAGAAGGTGGTAAAATATTTCCATTTGGCATGTCCGGGCTCCCATCCTTATCCCTCTCGTTGTCCCGCTCTCGGTCCGCACTTCCATTTGTTGTTACGGGAACAGGAGCTTCGATTTGTCGATCCACACCACTGCCTCCAGCAATCACCTCTTGTACAACATTCCACACATCCGTACCCTGAAGACCCGGTACTTGTGCCAAGAGCATACAGTATGATCGCCATTCCCGTAATCGCTCCTGGAATTGTACTAGCGCCTGAAGACCGAATTTGTACATAGTGCTGGAGGTAGTATGATCCCGGACGGCTTGATAAACCATCGCAAGTGCCACTCGAAGGGGAATTCCGTCGATTACTTTATACCGAATAATGCTTCCAAACAACACAGATGTCGTAGCAAGCGCATGAATAGGATAATTGGGATAACAGTCGTATTCATCGAACAGCCCATGGATCATGCAAGAAAATAGGTCCTGGTCCCGCGGAATGGTCGATACCTTTAGGCTTTGCATGTAATTGACCAGTTCACGGATTTCTGTTTCCTGAGCATACAAAGCCCGATAGTTCTGCTGCATATCTTTGTCGATCTGTGATGAAAAGCTATTACCCTCAGCATTGTTACTCAGTATAATTGCATCAAATCCAGTCCCCATGTTTATCAGGCGAGGATATGCCTGAATACATATTCGTTGTGTCTGTGTAACTTGCTCCTGAAGCTCCTGGCCCATGGGAGGATGGCTAAACGAGTCAGCGAAATAATGCAATTAGAGTAGGCTTAGCCTACCTGCTATCCAGAACTGTGAGAAAAGTATGGACAGGGCCAACTCTCAAGTTAACCATGGTCGGTTTTTGATTTTCCCTAGATGCCACATATTCTGCATCTGCCTTCACCCTTAAAAACCGATAACATTCTCCCCAGAACTCGCCACCATACTTAGTGATCATTTCTTGGAGCCATTTCTCTAGATTGAGATATTCCCTTCGTGCAGCCAAAGAAGCGACATCAAGGACGAATGTTGCATTCCGAATCTCCAAAAGGTCGCTCAAACAGCGTAGCTCCTGTGAAATATCCAGAATTCGTGTTATCGTGAGCGGATTACGAATATAGGCATCAACAAAGCGCTGTGCAACCAACGTCTTGTCCATTTGCCATAACCGCCAGAAGATCATTTGATGACTAGAGTGGCCATCAAAGAATATGTCGAACAAGCTTTCTATAATGCTTTCCAGGTTTGAAGACCAAGGTTGAGGTGTCATTAGTGCACCACAAAGAACTAACTCTGGGGTGAACTTTGCGGCCCTATCCAATTCCTGTTGTGCTGCTCCTCGTACATCCGGGGGGATATCGTCATCCAGCGCCAAGTGAAGCAACGCATCTACCGCATCATATGATATCAACTTTTGTGTCTCAAAGGTCGCCACCAGCAATTTCAGCGCACTATTAGCATTTGCAAAATCCTCCGACGAGAAGACCTTGCGAAGTCCGAGTTCTTTGGTGATGTCCAGCTCGTCAGCTTTGATATAAGCGCGCAAGACAGACCATTGAGACCGAGGGCATTTCCATCGGCCACCCCAAAGTTGATGTAGAGGGAAATCCAGAGATTGAGTGCCTTGATGAACAGCATTGGTAATCACATAAAAACCCGGAGGTCCATCAACGACAAAATCTTCCCGGTCCAGATGTTCAATAACCACTGCCCAGTCAAAATTTTGTGCCAAATTGCCTTCCATGTCTAAAGCTTGTACTAGGTTCTTAGAGTACCAGTCTGACGGATTTGGTGACATCGCCATCAAAGTTAACACGTCTGCCACTTCCTCTTCCGTGATCTGAACGTTCCATTTGCGCCTTAATACCTCCTGGAAATGCTCAGGTAGTCTTACTCGGTCAGGCCCAAATTGTTGCAATATGGTGGCTAGAGACTCTTGCTGACGCATATGTTCGAGCGGTTCCGTTACATTGATGATTTGTGGTGGTAGAGACGTGTGCTTGTAACGAGATCGGGCGGCGTAGGATAGCTTGAGTACCTCAGATTCGTCCGAAAACCCCGGAGTGGGTGGTGTCAACAGCTCTCGTAGCATGTGAGCGATTCCATCTGGTGACATCTCCGGATGTTTACTAGGGTTGGCCAGGATTTCAAGCATTAAGGGGTAAGCCTGGCGAAGGACCTCAAGACCTATACCCATGAGCAATATATCCCAACGATAGAGGACCGGAGGATTCAAACCTTTAGTGCACAAATCCTCTCTGGGATGCTCCTTGAACCCAAGAGCTAGCACTACCCGCTGGAGCGGGTCAAGTCCCAAAGAACTCAGGAACGCCGCCAGATCAAAATCCTTAAAAACTTTGGAAGGCTCTGGCGTATCTGGAGTAATGGCATCGGCAAATTTCTCTTTGGCGGTCTGTGGAGAGCTCGCAATGTTCTTGACCATGTCAATGAGAACCCGGAAGTCATTCCCTCTGCTGCTGCTGCTAGATGGAGAGATTATATAGAGGTAGTTGTCGTTGATCAACTTGCGAAGGAGCCTGCCATTAACGTCCATGTTGGAGTCGGTTATCTGCGCTCATCAAAAGTTAGAAACCAATCCTTGTCACAACATCGAAACCACCGCACTTATACTCCTTTGGGTGCGGCGATCGGCGATAGGACACTCACCCTCAGGATCTCCTTCAGCTTTGTTTCGTAATTTCTGTCGTTAATCGTAGCGATGAGCAGATGTATTTGTCCCAATGACAGATTTGGTACGCCCGACCCCGCACTACCGCTACCTCCGCCACCTCCAGCGGTCTTCACCGCTGATCCCGCGTAAGAACTTGAAGATGGCGTCGTGGAGGTTGACAACAGCCGGGAGCTAGTGTGTTGCTGTTGCTGTTGGTGATAGTTGGATGCGGTTAAACTGGCGGAGTGTCGTGAACTTTGTTCAGCCACACTGGGATTCGATGAAGCCGAGAAAGCGTTGTGGGCCAGAGAAGACTGTGCTGCAACGTCGGACACTCCAGAATGCAGGGTGCGGTAAGCGGGTAACGAGAAAGAATTGAATCGGACGTTGTTGGCGGTATTGGAGGTAAAGGATGGATCAGAAGGGGTTTGAGTTTGAGATGGTGGATAGGTGGTGAAGGTATTAGAAGATTGCGATATATTACTAGAAGGATCGAAAGAAGTATTGGGGAGACTAGAGTTCTGCTGCGCCGTTGGAGTGGATGACATTCTATTGGCGACAGGGTCAGGTCTTCATCGTCAGGGTAGTTTTTCGTGTGGGGGATGGGGGGTTGGTAGTGGTTGGTGGGAGAGTGAGGTGGAGAAACGGGATCTCCAAAGCAAGCCGGGAAGCAAGGCGTTGAGGGAAAGCGTGACAGACAGGCCAGGCGGCCAGAAGAGGCCAGAAGTGAACCAAGCTGTTTTAAGTGCAGTTGTGAATATCTTCAGAGGATAGCAACGAAATGCGAGAGTGCAAGTGAGAGAGAAGAGACAGGTGAAGAGACAGAGCAGCGAAGAAACAGACAATTGCTCGAAGAGTGCTTACTTTTTTACTTTATTCTGAAGGCGGGAGAGTTCAATTGTGGAGGACAGGCGACACGAGATACGATTGATAGTCCATCGTTGAGGCTCTTGAGCTTTTCCCGAGGTTGCTGTGACAACGATGAGCATCTGGTAGCTTGGCAGTGTTTACCCCAGCTTAGGGCATTACAAGTACTATGGGGAAGGATGGATGCAGCCTCCGCCAGCACATCCAGAGACAAAACGGCAAGCAAGCAACTTTCGTTCCCCCGCTTGCGTCCACCTACTTCTTCATTCTTTCTTACTTCCCGACGACTTAATATCAACTGTTACTTTACCACGATTTACGACATTCACGAAATCTACGACATTCACTCCTTACCATTATTGTTTGTTGCTTCTAGTTAGCAGAGCTCCTTGCTCAATTGCCCCCACCATGACGAGAATTACCTCTGAGCTATCGGTCGCCCTATCATGTAAGAGCTCGAAACCCATTACTTCTTGCTTCGCGCCACTGATTCTTGGTAGTTGCCAACAATTTTTGGGGTAAAGAGGATGCCGGTGTTGGGCCTATGCTGCAGCGCATGCACGATGCGAAAACAACGTGCGAGGAACTCAAAGCATTCTACACAGGTACTTGGCGCAAAATCAATATCAGCGACCCAGCTCTTGCTAACTCAGTGAGTAGCCCGGGCTGCCCTTGAGGATGAATTTTCACGCAAGCTACTTGCTCTCTCCAAAAAACCGTTAGGATCGGTCGAGTTTGGATCCCTTAAATCCTCAATGGATGTCATGAGATTAGAAGTCGAGTCAATGGCCAAAGCACACCAAAATATCGCTAATCAGATGAAAACGGAACTTGACGAGCCGCTGACTGCTTTCTCGGGGGCAATGCGCGAGAGGCGGAAGATTATTCAAGGCGGGTGTGAGAAGCTGCTCAAGCTGAAGATGCAACAGACTCAGCAAGTCAATAAGGTCATACATATAGCGCCACATCGCTAGTACAGAACTAACTAGCTTGCAGACAAAAGACCGATATGAACAGGACTGCCTCAAGATCAAAGGATATCTTGCACAAGGACATATGGTTATGGGCCAGGAGGAGAAGAAAAACAAAGCACGACTAGAGAAAGCTCAAGTGGCTCTGACATCCTCCAACGCCGAGTATGATGCTGCAATAAAAGCTTTAGAAAAGACGACTGAGAGGTGGAACCGTGATTGGAAAGCCGCTTGTGATGTCCGTACATGGGGAGGTTCCCCTATGTTGCAGTAACATGTTGACCAGTGCTGGCAGAAATTCCAAGACCTGGAAGAAGAGAGAATCGATTTCTTGAAGTCGAGTTGCTGGACTTTCGCAAACATCTCCTCAACTGTTTGTGTTAGTGACGATGCTTCTTGTGAGAAAATCAGGCTATCTCTTGAGGATTGCGAGGTCGAGAAGGATATCACAACTTTCATCCTAGAGAAAGGCACCGGACAGGAAATACCAGGTTTGTCTGTTTGCCGGTACAGGGTTACTGCCTTCTAACCCGATTCAGATGCTCCTAAATACATAAACTTTTGCCGGGGAGATTATTCAGACGATGGTTCATCGGATGTAACAGAGGAGAATTACAGGTTAGCTCAATTCCCGCGAGCTGGTAATCCAACATTCCGCTCATCTTCTCCCAATCCGTCCACCTGTTCATCTCAGGTTTCTGAGCTACATCCCCGGCCATCACCGGAACCAGAGCCCAGGCAAGAGGTTCAAAGAAGGGACCATAGACGACGTGAAAAAGAGCGTAATCGGCACGATGTCAACGACCGTCGGCGTGAGCCCATGGATGCTAGCACTCCTCCAAACAGTAGGGATGTCGCGGGGGCCGGTAGTTCGTCCTCGAGATCGCGGCGTCACCAACAATCTCAACCGTCTACTCCTTCTAGGTCACAGCGCCATGACCGTAATGCTGTCCAGAATACACCTCATAATGAGTACCCATTAGATGGTATGACCATGTATTGTCGACCTGGGAACATGCTCTCGGAAAGTAGCTTAAGCAATAGCCCAGTTCAAACCCCCTCAAGCAGTCATGGCGGTAGTGATTACTCAAATCTCAACAGCGAATCGAGCGGCAGCGATTTATCCCACACGGTTGTGCCTACTTCTACGGATGATGATAAGCAGATGAAGCGCAAGAGCGGCTTCTTCAGTGGTGCACCATTCCGCCGAAAGAGCAAGAGCGACAAGGACCACCGACAACAGCAGCTACTCCTTGCACAGCAGCAGCAACAACAGCAGCAGCAGCAGCAGCAACAGTTGATGATTCAGGAACAACGTCGGTTGGAAGCTCAGCGTCAGAGAGAACAGGCCGCCATCACAGCTCCCCAACCCAGGAATAGCCGGAACACATGGTCTCCAGCAACTGCACAACAAAACATGGTTGTTGCGAAATCACCCATGAATAGCTATGGATCATCAGGTGGTCGACAAAGACAATCACAGCTGATGCTAGGCGACGATCGCTGTGCAAGTCCAGAACCCATTGACCCTAGGGCGAGTTTGGCCTTGAATATCGGCGGCAATGTATTCGATGTATCTACCCCTCAAGACTCTCAGGGAAAACCCGACCAGAAATCTCAAGAGGAAGAAATGACGATGGATCCTATCGCGCAGGCATTAGCTGAGCTGAAAGGGGTTACTAAAAATTCAGTAGGCCGAAACTCGGCCGATCGATTTTTCGGTCTTGCCACTCCCGCCCCTTCTGCTACTCCAGCCCCGAGTTCTGCCATTGCTGCGGCCCAGCGTGGGACTCCCCCTCCGACTTATATACCCAAAGTCGGTGGCTTGGGTGTTCCACCGCCTGCTTTTGATTCCGCACAGATGCAACAGACTACACAGAGATATGTAAACCAACGGAACAATCTCCTCGAAGGTCCTCCACAAATGCCCGCTGTTGTAAATGAGGGGTCTGGAAGGCAACGTGCGAAAACGCTCGATTACCAACGACAAAATTCTCGGGATATGGTTATGGCCCGAGATGGATCTGCAAGTCCCGCGCCTGCGAGAAGCGTCAGCCCTCGGCCTCAAATCTATGGCGATGATGCCTACCGCAATAATTCCCCCAAACCCCAAAACACATACAGTCGCACTGCTTCGCCAAATCCTTATACTCAGTCACGACCGGGCACAGCAAACAGCAACAAACCTAGCCCCTATGCACCATACAATCACGGCTCGCCTGGGCCTTCACAAGAGGTTGCGTTAAGCAAATACCGAACAGCATCACCTGCTCTCAGTCATCATAGTCAAAATGATAGTTATGGTTCCAGGAGTAGAAGTCGAGCCGGTAGCACTCGTGACGGCTACGGCAGCGCTAATAACCGTCAAAGCTATTACGGTAATGATCAAGGAGCCATGCAAATGTATCAGGGAGGCGAGGGGCAAATTTCACGACCAAGGAGCAAAAGCACGGCGGATGCTAATCGGTCCAAGGATGGAAGACCTATCATCAACTACGCTCGAGCGATGTACCAGTACACCGCCGCCATTCCTGAAGAAATGAGTTTTGCAAAGGGCGATATTCTTGCGGTTCTGGCACACCAAGAGGATGGTTGGTGGGAAGCAGAGCTTGTTGGAGTACAAGGAAGGCCGGGACTGGTCCCGAGTAACTATTTACAGTTGTGTTAGCGACATGAACCTCAGATAGCTAGAAGTATTCTGAGGCCCGTAGATTCTTTGGGGTTGCATATGAAGATTTCTTTCTTGATACCCAGTGGGGCGCATAAAATAGGAGGGTATACCATAGCGTGGTCTTATTTGTTGTTATTTTTGCTCTTTTGTATGGCCATCTTTTCTTGGTTATTTTTTGTTACTATACCGCCTGTCAACGGCATCTCTTTTCAATGTTTGTTATCAGCCCACTTCACGATTGTTTGCACAGCCTCTTTTCTTGAAATACATTTATTTATCAGTGTGTTGGAGTCCACTCTCTCCGTGAGCTTTTTCATGTGGGAAGGCGCCGTCAAGCGACAAAAATATGAACTTTCGCATTCTAGGGCGCGTTCGGATGACAACCTGTAACTTGAAGTTGCCATACAAAATCCGAGTTTAGGTCAATTTCATGGTTTTGGAGTTACTGCGTGTTCGGCAACCATCAAATTGTGGTCGAAAAGTTGTCCAAAATCGTAGTTTTCAACTTTTACCTCTGGAGATAAAATTCAGATCAACTCACTGAAAGAGCTCCCTAAGTGTCAACTTTGGTGGTAACTTTTTGAACAGCCAAACAGTCCTTACAAAGAAACTTCTGCAATTTGGAATTCACAACAAGTAAAATAGTTTCTTAATCCATGGTTTAACAGCCGAACGCACCCCTAGTCAATTTCTATTAAGGGCTGGTGGCGCAGGGACTCGATAGATCACAAGGAAGTGCTCGATATAACAGAATCATCAGTCCCCTTTCATTTCTTCTTTCTACCTGCTCTCGACTTTTTAGCTTGCGTACAGAAACGAACCTGGTTTTCACGTTCAAAGTCATCCTTAAACTGTTTATACAACAACATACACGCTCTTGCATCCTCAATCTAACCAACCCACAATGAATTAGCATTTATCTGTCACCACGTCATGATAGGGCACAAACGCTTGAATGCGATCCGTTTTGAATTTCGATCCCAAGAATCTCCTTCGCCAGTGTCTTGAGCGCAGGTGTGCGCCCCTTGCTAAATTTTCGAAACTCGGGATGTCGACTTGTATCTCGTATATCCCGCCTCGGATGTCCGATGAGTAAACACTCTAAATCGTTCTTTATCGCATGGCCGACAAGTATCCGTCCGTTCATGAGTTCCGCAACCTTCCTTTGTGCCTCTTCGAACGTGAGCGCTGCCTTCCTTGTTAATCACGGTAGTATAGAATTACAGTGGGGTGTTGGTGTAATACCATGCACCATATCCTTCGGCGAAATCCCACTAACCCAGGTTCTCCAATCTGTCACGTCCTCCTTCGGCTTCACATAGTAATCAAGCACACAATGCCCATGAAAATTAACAATCGAGACTCTCGCAAGCGCGGAACTCTCTTTATCTCCCTTACCCACTCCAACCATCTCGCAGTCCATCGCTATGTATTTGCCAACTTCACCCTTACAGCCTTCGGACTTAGTCAGCGATATTCATTGACATGGACGAAGGAGAGGTAGGCTTGCTTGACAGTTTGCCTGCGGGCACCTTCGTCGCCGTTGGGGTAATTTTATAAGAGCGAGCGATGTCGACGGTCCGGATATCATTATATTCAGCCCATTCCGCCGGAGAAGCTGACACAGCGGCAGCCTTCGTGTTTTTTGTGAGCAGGTCCTGGTCGAGTGTGGGATTAGAGTGCAACTGTCTGCTGGCTGGGGAATTCCTAGTTGTCGCTCGCTTCCTTGGCTTGATGTCGTCTACATAATCAGGTCTTCACCGGTTGTCAATCAGCATTTGAATGTACGGAGTTGTGGGACAAAGCTTAGATATGACCACCTCCGGCGCTTGAGTTTCTGACTGCGATGTGGCGTTGATCGTTCGTCTTTAGTAAAAGTGGGATTAGAGGCGGCAAGTTGCTTTCGCAAAACTTCCCAGTTATTTGAAAGCGGTCCTGAGGGCATATTCATCTTCAGTCTGTGAAAATCTAGGATTTACAATGGTTACAACCACATAGATCCATACTTATGCTCTGCTATGAAGTTTACTTCAGGGTATTAGCGATGTAAATTCCTCAATTTCGTGTTACCCGGCTTTTGTTACCCGGCTCTGCTCTCGTACTCTAGTACATAGAATTCAGCTCTCGGCCATCAGGTCATCGCAAACGTATTATCATAGGACTCCCTTCTCCTCCAACAAACTAACTCCCACTCATGACACTTGCTTCTCCTACTCCCCTCCTTGCCCTCCCCTTGCCTTGGTCACTGTCCGATTAGTATGTGCTACTTCATGCCACTTGTTTATATCCAATGCTTCGAATCACGTGAATGCCAAGGCCTCTCATCAACTTCAATAGTGAGCTTGCGGAGCAAAGCTACGCTACTCGTGAAGTTTAATGCAAGGTATTGGTGACGTAAATTCCTCAGATTTGCATTGCCCGACTTTTGTTACTGAGGCTTTCGCTTGGCTCGGCAATAGAGGGTTTGGGATTTTGAACTGGCCGCATAACAGTGCAAGGCGATCCATTAATTGGCCAAAACAAGGCTATAAAGCCAGTTTTATAGCCTGTCACAAAACCGCAAACTTCTGATATACTCTAGAGTTTAAATTCAAACTTTCCAAGTGGTTCTTCAATCAGATGAATCTAGGTAGTGCCTGTAGCACTGGTTATACAAAATTGCGAGTGAATGGCCAAGTACGTGGAGGAGCAGAAATAGTGACATCAACAAAAACTCTTCCAACATATCTGGCGCTTCTGAATGCCGTTTGTTTCCTAGCCACTCTCCTAACCCGCGAGAAACAGTCTCATAGTGAGACCCGTGAATTGCTCCCAACCCAATACTGTTGCCCAAATTCAAGTCTATTTGATGGACTAACGTGCTGCCCAACCATTATCTCCACTAATGAGACCTTGCAGTGTCCCCCTTTCACCGCTCCGCTGACTTACGATGAGAACGAAAAACTGATCATAAGTAATCACTCTTATGAACCATACTGACGTCTAACTCCTTATTTCACTCTCCGCCCTAGTGCATTGAAGACAAACCTCTCTTTTTCTTATCTCCCTTGTCATTACTTACCATCACTCACGTCGCTCACCGTAGCTATCTATCATGCCTTTCTGCAACAACCTCAACCCCCGGTAATCACTCCAAGTGAGCGATACACTGGCTATCGGACACGACACCCAATATGGAAAACCGTCTCACTTCCTACTTCGTTGTCTCCGGTGATAACAAGATGGTTTCGCTGCATACTCGACCGCTGGAATTCATAACAGAGGTGCTGGGTATGTTTATCGATAGCGTCTTTTGGGTCGGACTGTATTCTGCTACTGTGGGAGAGGGAGATAGGTTCTTCCGCGAGGTAAAGATGGAGGGGTAGGCTGGGTGGGTGGATCGTCGTGAATATGAGGCCGTAAGCTGAAGCTTGGTGATATTTAAGACTTCTGCCCCGATGGAATAAGATGTTTGTGAGGGTGTATGTAGCCGATGAGAGTGATGTGAATCTACCCTCCGAATCTACGGGAAATCTGGGGACCATGGAGGTTGTAGTTCCGCCGTTGGCGTCCCTGGAGGTTTCCAGAACACCATCTGGCGACTACTTGGGGCTCAAGGAGCTACTGGAAGCATCCCAACGACACTCTTCGGGAGTTTCGGGGGAACTTTGGGAACGGGGCTGGAGTGGACTGTTAATATCAGATACCCTTATGTTGGGCGAGAAGACGACACTCAAAGCATAATTCTGGGGGTAGAAGACCAGAAGGAGGCGGAGTACCCAAGTGGAAGATGGAGAAGCTGGGACGAGATGTCTGTGGACGGACAGGATGGTGAGAGATCGAGATGATCCAGCTACCGGTGGTATGTGCAAGTAGGCCCTCAATTCCGATTCGTGATGTATGAGAAGTGACCACTGATAGGCTTATTGGGACGAGAACCATCCACAATTAAAGCGGATCAAGCGGGATGAAGGGGCCAGACAGAGCTAAAGAATTCGACCGACGGAGCATCCACAAACTTAGTGTGAGAGTACATTATTCAAGCTCATGGGTTTATCCGAATCCCGGCTTATGTATACGACTAGGTACTAGGTTATAAGATATGCATAATTTTTTTCAGCCCATTCTGTAGGTTATGTTTCTTTTTCCTCAGAATTCGGGGAGCGAGTGCGTTATCATGACTTACAAACGCCTGGCCCGAATTACCCAGCCTATGCAGAAACCTGATGCCGCACCGCATAAACAAAATACGCCTTGCTACTTATTGCGGCATGGAGAAGCGAAGCCTTCAATCTAGACTAATAATGAAGAAGCAAAATACCACATTCCAGAAACCAGGTTCGCGTAACTGTCAACCCCAGTTGTTTTTTCTTTGCCGTTATCACCGAGGCTTCTTTGACATGCATAAGGACGCCCGGAAGGTATCAGTTTCGTACTTGCTTTAGGTCATCGTCGGTGGGGCGGTGAGCTCATGAGGGGATGATGATTTGATGGAAAGGTTCCCGTTTTCAACTCTCATATCCACTCCCCCCAATTGGCCAAATTCTTTGCTTTTTTGCATTTTTAAAGGGAAAACCAGTAGAAAAACATCGCCATATGTGTGAAGTGCGGATGTAGTTACTAGATACTCTCTACTAGATACTCTAAGCAAAGCAAAAAGAAACGAGATGCAACTATTCTGTCGTGATACATACTCAGTGGTATTTCATGCCGCAAAAATGACGTGTGGAGTGCATTAACGAAAAAGCCAGACAGGAGCAATGAAGTACGAGAGACCAAGGAACCAGGCATCACCGGCCGGCTCCTCCCAAGGTGAAGCGGGCGGCACTGCAGCCTAGCTGTGTGAACGACCACCATGATAGTAATGATAATAATAAATCGACATATGCAAGCAGCTGCAAAGATCATAACGACAGAAAACTCCCTCCAGAGATGTCCAACAACGACGAAGCAAATCAAAGGAAGAATAAGAGAATATGCAAAAAGAAAACGTCTAACGAAAGTAATCATAACTCGCCTTAATGCACACCGGTATTAAATCCCAATCCTTCCCAAAATGATATAACTGGTGTTCAAGAGTGCAGATGAAAAGAACTAAAAAGAGACGCGCACCCATTACACCGCGGGGGGGGGGG
>Ga0307515_10000107_pt1 | contig 197046 bp, 140 predicted proteins | sample 17_EM_MG_FD_194513 | JGI IMG/M metagenome (GOLD analysis project Ga0307515, IMG submission 194513) | Populus trichocarpa ectomycorrhiza microbial communities from riparian zone in the Pacific Northwest, United States - 17_EM | ecosystem: Host-associated > Plants > Roots > Unclassified... | reverse complement strand
TAAATGTATAAGTTGTCGTTACGGTGTTGCTCAACACAGGCGCCCAGGTTCCGGTGATACCATTGTTGGATGTGGTGGGTAATGGTGCTAATACAGCACCGGAACAAATAGCCGCAACAGGAGTAAACGTTGGTGTTACATTCGGATTAACCGTAATCGTCAACGTGGTCGTCGTAGCACACAGACCAGCTGTTGGTGTAAACGTATAAGTAGTCGTTACGGTATTACTCAACACCGGTGCCCAGGTTCCGGTAATGCCATTGTTGGATGTGGTGGGGAGTGGAGCTAATACTGCACCCGAACAAATAGCTGCAACAGGTGTAAACGTTGGTGTTACGTTCGGATTAACTGTAATGGTCAACGTGGTCGTTGTTGCACAAAGACCGGCTGTTGGCGTAAATGTATAAGTAGTCGTTACGGTATTACTCAACACAGGTGCCCATGTGCCGGTGATACCATTGTTGGATGTTGTGGGTAATGGTGCTAATACAGCGCCGGAACATATAGCAGCAACAGGCGTAAATGTCGGTGTGATGTTCGGATTAACTGTAATGGTCAACGTGGTCGTCGTGGCACACAAACCAGCTGTTGGTGTAAACGTATAAGTAGTCGTTGCAGTATTGCTTATAGCCGGTGCCCATGTGCCGGTGATACCATTGTTGGATGTTGTGGGTAATGGTGCTAATACAGCACCAGAACAAATAGCTGCAACAGGTGTAAACGTCGGCGTGATGTTCGGATTAACTGTAATGGTTAATGTAGTTGTTGTCGCACACAGACCAGCTGTTGGTGTAAATGTATAAGTTGTGGTGGTCGTATTATCAGGCACCGGCGCCCAGGTTCCGGTGATGCCATTATTGGATGTGGTGGGTAGTGGTGCTAATACCGCACCGGAACATATAGCCGCAACAGGTGTAAACGTCGGTGTGATGTTCGGATTAACCGTAATGGTCAAACTGGTCGTCGTTGCACACAGACCAGCTGTTGGTGTAAATGTATAAGTAGTCGTTATGGTATTACTCAACACCGGTGCCCAGGTTCCGGTAATGCCATTGTTGGATGTGGTGGGTAGTGGTGCTAATACCGCACCGGAACAGATTGCCGCAACAGGTGTAAAGGTCGGTGTGATGTTCGGATTAACCGTGATCGTCAACGTGGTCGTTGTGGCACACAAGCCAGCTGTTGGTGTAAACGTATAAGTAGTCGTTGCCGTATTACTCAACACCGGTGCCCAGGTTCCGGTAATGCCATTGTTGGATGTGGTGGGTAATGGAGCTAATACAGCACCGGAACAAATTGCCGCAACAGGTGTAAACGTCGGTGTGATGTTCGGATTAACCGTAATGGTCAACGTGGTCGTTGTGGCACACAAACCAGCTGTTGGTGTAAATGTATAAGTAGTCGTTATGGTATTACTCAACACCGGTGCCCAGGTTCCGGTAATGCCATTGTTGGATGTGGTGGGGAGTGGAGCCAATACAGCACCCGAACAAATAGCTGCAACAGGAGTAAACGTTGGTGTGATGTTCGGATTAACTGTAATTATTAATGTAGTTGTCGTTGCACACTGGCCGACTGTTGGCGTAAACGTATAGGTTGTCGTTACGGTGTTGCTCAACACAGGCGCCCAGGTTCCGGTAATGCCATTGTTGGAAGTGGTTGGTAGTGGTGCTAATACAGCACCCGAGCAAATAGCCGCAACAGGAGTAAAGGTTGGTGTAGTGCCGGTAGTAACCGTAACTGTAGCTGTGCCTGAAATAGGATTAGAACAAGTGGAACCTGTTTGATAAATTACACTCACCAGGTTATAATTGAAGACACCTGATACACCGGTTGGTGCCGCTACAGTAGCCGATGAATTTGCTGCAACATTTATTGTAAGATTTGATCCCCCATTAATATTGTATGTGATTGTTACAGGTAAATTTTGCGGATTGGTGAATGTAATATTTGGAGCGGCTCCATTTTGACAAACAGTTACAGTACCACTAATAGACGCTGTTGGCGTTGGACGCACAGTTACCGTAGCAGTTTGACTGGAAACTATATTGGTACATCCCACAGCATCAGAAACGCTTACTAATGTATACACAAATACACCTGCAGTACCAGTTGGCACGGGTACTGTTACTGAACTCGAAAACGCAGAGGTTATAACCGTTTGATCTGCACCTCCATTGATATTATAGGTGTACGTGAGCGGACTTACACCATCAGTTGATGTAAATGTGATATTAGGTGAAGCAGCTCCCGCGCAAACAGTAGTTGTTCCACTAATAGCAGCAGTTATAGTAAACTGCACATGATCATGATTTGTCTCAAAACCAATATTGGAACACGCTCCGCAGGTAACAATCCTTTTAAACCAGTTATTCTTTTCTCCCGACGTAGGCGTGTAATTTTGTCCTGTTGCACCAGGAATCAGCGTATACGTATTGGAAGCGTTGTCTACCGACTGGTACCATTGATAAATAGGATTGGTACAAGTAGCGGTTGTTGGGTCAGATCCGAAGTAAGTTACACCGCAACCATTTTGTTTTGTTGGCGTAATGGTGTTCACACCAACAGTGGGTGCTCCTACTACATTAATGATCACATCATCAGTTGCCGGCGTACAGGCATCGCCTACGGCACCAGGATCGTTTGTTGTTAGCCGTAAGGTAACCGTTCCAGTAAATCCTGCAGCGGGCGTATATATTATGTTGGCCGGGTTGGCGGTTTGCAAAGTACTACTCAATGTACCCCCTCCACTAATTATAGACCACGCACCGGTTGAAGCGCCACCACCAATAGATGTTCCGGTTAACGTAATGGTTGGCTGAGGCGAAGCAGAGCAAACAGTAATATCGGAACCGGCATTTGCAGTAGCAGGCGTGAGAATGGTTGCTGTTACAGCTGTTCTTGTTGAAACGCAACTGCCACTCACACTTTCGGCATAATAAATTGTTGTGCTGGATATCGATGGTGTACTAAACGTAGTGCCGGTTCCTAAAAAAGTTCCACCTGCAGGCGAATCATACCAATTCACTGTATAGCCGGCGGGAGGTGTTGCGCCAATCAATACAGAGCCGGCTCCGCATCTTGAGGTGCTTATTGCGGCCGGCGCGGCAGGAACCGTATTGCTTTGCGAAAGATTTCCATGAATGGTTCCATTGACATCCCCAGTTATTACACCCGTACCACCCGTGCGGGTAATATTACCTGCAGCCCCGCTTGCTGTTGCCCTTACCTGTATTCCGCCTATTGTTATTGCATCTGCTCTGTTAGTTCCGGTAACCGTATAGGTAACAGTTATAGTGGTAGCGGTAACTACCATTGTAGCGACGGTTATATTTGCCCCCGGGGTAAATGTTGGGTTGCCGGTACCTGGTAAAAATTCATAGTTGGCAGGAGCCGTTAAAATCAATGTTACATTCGTTCCGGCAACAAAGTCCCCATTTGCTCCTTCTGTAATGACAATATTTCCTAAGGGACTGTACGGTGTTGGAAATATACCTGAGCAGGTGCCAATAGGAAGAGAAGGCACGGTAATACCTGCTGTTGCAAACAGGTTAAGCGGTATCAATGTCAAAAAAAACAAAAAGATGCTTACAAAGGTGGCGGCACTTTTGTGTTTGATAAGCAGAGCAATGTGTTTGAGCCAGGTAGCCATTTTTAAGAGATAGGGACAGACAAGGAAATAACCCGAAAAAAGGCTATCTCCGGTGAGATAGCCTTCATATCATCAACCACTAGAATTTTGATACCCTGATAGTACTGTTATTATTTCCCTGACTTACAGTTAGAATGTACTGCCCCGATGCTAACCTATGGCCTACTCTGGTAGACTCTCCGATGCCAGCCCTGGCTGTTTCCACCTGCCTGCCGGCGATATCATATATTCTAATTTGTACAGCATCTGCAGTATTGCTTTGAACATTTACCGTGAAATATGTCTCGCTAACGGTGGGATAAACTTTCACTATAAATTTATCACTCAGCGAAGCAGCCGGTGTTGGTTCTGCATCAACCGTCGTCATTCTGGCTGTGGTAGTTCCTACATTGCTGCTGCTATGAACAATCAAATTTCCTCCACCGAGTGTTTGCTGAACGGTTTTTGTGCCGTCCCAGTTGCTGGTGAACCACATACCGCCTGCATTATTAAACACAATAATACCTATCTTATCAAAAGTTCCGGGTTCACCGGCATCGGTCATGCTTACCTGCAATGTTGAATTGCCTCCAACGGAAACCGGGCTCAATGGATTCGTGATATCCGTAACATTCGCTTTTCCATTGAAAACTGCTGTTGGAGGATTCGCTGTTGAATTTACCGTCAGTGATGTCATGGAATTACCTTTAACCTGGTAGATATGCAATACTCCGCCCTCCATCCGTCTAACGATGGTATTGATAGTGCCCTGCAAATTGGTTCCACCCTTATTATATTTTATATTAAAACCAAAATTGTTCTTTGTTCCTGCATCACCTGCTTTCAGTCCGTTTGAATTGGTCAGATTCAGGTAGCCACCACCGGTAATAAAGTCACCGGTTGCCTGGTATACTTCTACCACAAACTGATTATCACCGGAAGCAGTACTTACATAATAACCGTTTAATTTTAGAACAATCGTGTGATCACCCAATGCCGCTCCTGCGAAATTGTAAACAGCAGTTCCGGTTTTTGCGTCAGCGCCATTAACAAGACCTATTGGCACTGTAGCTTTATCAATGCCATCAATATTAAATGTTACGGTAGCATTCCTGATATCTCCCGGATAAATATCATAAGCAGGATCGCTCAGTGCGGCAGTAATATCCTGAATAGTAGCGCTCAATGTTAATGTTGCTGTTGTAGCGGTACCCGTTGTTGCTACCAATGTTATACCGGTATAAGTAATCTTTGCATCTTCTTTTCTTATAGCTAATACACCCGAATTAAATACAATTGCGTAATTGGATGAAGTAAACCCACCCGGCGTTATTGTGTAGTTACCTGGTGCACCTGTTGCAATAACTGGATTTGAACCGGTAGTTGCAGAAGGCGTAGTAGTGAATATTAAACTACCGCCAAGATTAGCTATGCCTTCACCGGAAACAAATCCTGCATACTGCACAGTAAATACAACGGGATCACTGTATTGCGGTGAAAGATTATCGGCCGTAATGGTCAGGTTTGCTGTAGTAATATTGGCAGTTGTGGTAGCTGAAGTGTTCACAGTATAATTATCCTTATCTGCACCTATAAGAGATAATCCTATTGCAGTAACCGGTTTATTATTGCCTGTATTTTTGCCGGTACCCACAGGAATGTCGTTAAATGTTGCATTGCCGCCGGAATAACTTACATCATCACCCACTATTGCACCCGTAAGTGTTCGCGTTATAATTGTTGCACTCGTATTGCCATCATATATTTTGTTGGCAACAGTAATATTTCCAGTAATGCCTTTTGTAGTAATTATGCCTGTGGCGTTTGTTACATAATAGATCTGGTAATTAAGTCCGCTGTTACCATCAGTGATCACAAGACCGCTCGGCGTTAATATTTTGTTTGTACCCACATTCTTTGTATCATATTTTTGAATAGGAGCAGTACCCACCACATCCCCTGTTTGAAGCGGATCTACTACAGGTGCTATGCTGGAACTGGTTGTTCCATTGTAAACACGACTATTCGTTTGGGCAGTTACATTGATTCCCCTGATGGTGATAACACCCGTACTGTTCGAAACATAACTGACAGTGTAATTAAGCCCGCTGTTACCATCATTGATCACAAGGCCGGAAGCGGCTAATGTTTTGCCTGTCCCTACATTCCTGTTATTATACACCTGCGTTGGAACAGTACCAATTGCGTCCCCCGTTTGAAGTGGATCTACTACCGGTGCTACTGCTGAACTGGTTGTTCCATTGTAGACACGACTATCCGTTTGCGCAGTTACATTGATACCCCTGGTGGTGATAACTCCCGTGCCGTTCGAAACATAACTGATATTGTAGTTAAGTCCGCTATTACCATCATTGATCACAAGGCCGGAAGCCGCTAATGTTTTTCCTGTACCTACATTCCTGTTATTATACACCTGCGTTGGAGCAGTACCAATTACATCCCCGGTTTGGAGTGGATCAACTACTGGTACTACGGCTGAACTGGTTGTTCCATTGTAAATACGAGTATTCGTTTGGGCAGTTACATTGATACCCCTGATGCTGATAACACCCGTACCGTTCGAAATATAACTTATATTGTAATTAAGTCCGGTGTTACCGTCATTGATCACAAGCCCGGAAGCCGCCAATGTTTTGCCTGTACCCACATTCCTGTTATTATACACCTGCGTTGGAGCAGTACCGATTACATCCCCGGTTTGAAGCGGTTCTACTACAGGTACTACGACTGAACTGGTTGTACCATTATAAACCCGGCTATCCGTCTGCGCAGTTACACTGATACCCTTGATGGTGATAATACCCGTGCCGTTCGTAACATAACTGATATTGTAATTAAGTCCGCTGTTACCATCATTGATCACAAGACCGGAAGCCGTTAATGTTTTTCCTGAACCCACATTCCTGTTATTATACGCCTGTACTGCCGGAGTGCCAATTATATCTCCGGTTTGAAGTGGATCAACTACAGGTACTACACCCGAACTGGTTGTGCCATTATAAACACGACTATCAGTTTGCGCAGTCACGTTGATGCCCTTGATGGTGATAATACCCGTGCCGTTCGAAACATAACTGACGCTATAATTAAGTCCGCTATTACCATCATTGATCACAAGCCCGGAAGCCGCTATTGTTTTTCCTGTACCCACATTCCTGTTATTATACACCTGCGTTGGAGCGGTACCAATTACATCCCCGGTTTGAAGGGGATCAACTACCGGCGCTACGGCTGAACTGGTTGTACCATTGTAAACACGACTGTCCGTTTGGGCAGTTACATTGATACCCCTGATACTGATAACACCCGTGCCGTTCGAAACATAACTGACACTGTAATTAAGTCCGCTGTTACCATCATTGATCACAAGGCCGGAAGCTGCCAATGTTTTGCCTGCCCCCACATTCCTGTTATTATATACCTGCGTTGGAGCAGTTCCAATTACATCCCCGGTTTGAAGTGGATCTACTACCGGTGCTACGGCAGAACTGGTTGTACCATTGTAAACACGGCTATCCGTTTGCGCAGTTACATTGATACCCTTGATGCTGATAATACCCGTACCGTTCGAAACATAACTAATATCGTAATTATTGCCTCCATTACCATCAGTAATCACGAGGCCGGAAGCTGTCAATGTTTTTCCTGCTCCCACGTTCCTGTTATTATACACCTGCGTTGGAGCAATACCGATTACATCCCCGCTTTGAAGTGGTTCTACTACCGGTGCTGAGCCTGAACTGGTTGTGCCATTGTAAACACGGCTATCCGTCTGCGCAGTTACATTGATACCCTTGATGCTGATAACACCCGTACTGTTCGAAACATAATTGATATTGTAATTATTACCTCCATTGCCATCACTAATCACAAGGCCGGAAGCTGCCAATGTTTTTCCTGCTCCCACATTCCTGTTATCATACGCCTGTGCTGCTGCAGTACCAATTGCATCCCCCGTTTGAAGCGGTTCTACTAGCGGTGCTACACCCGAACTTGTTGTTCCATTATAGACACGACTGTCCGTTTGCGCAGTTACATTGATACCCCTGATGCTGATAACACCCGTACTGCTAGAAATATAACTAATATCGTAATTAAGTCCGCTGTTACCATCATCGATCACAAGGCCCGAAGCTGCCAATGTTTTTCCTGCACCCACATTCCTGTTATCATACGCCTGTGCTGCTGCAGTACCAATGGCATCCCCGGTTTGAAGTGGATCTACTACCGGTGCCACGGCTGAACTGGTTGTGCCATTATAAACCCGGCTATCCGTTTGCGCAGTTACATTGATATCCCTGATGGTGATAATACCCGTGCCGTTCGAAACATAACTGATATCGTAATTATTGCCCCCATTACCATCACTGATCACAAGACCGGAAGCCGTTAGTGTTTTACCTGTACCAACATTCCTGGTATCATACGACTGTGTTGGTGCAGTACCAATTGCGTCCCCCGTTTGAAGTGGATCTACTACCGGTGCTGAACCTGAACTTGTTGTTCCGTTATAAACACGGCTATTCGTTTGTGCAGTTACATTGATACCCCTGATGCTGATAATACCTGTACTGTTCGAAACATAACTGATATTGTAATTAAGTCCGCTGTTACCATCATTGATTACAAGGCCGGAAGCAGTTAATGTTTTTCCTGCACCCACATTCCTGTTATCATACGCCTGTGCTGCTGCAGTACCAATTACATCCCCGGTTTGAAGCGGTTCTACTACCGGTGCCACGCCTGAACTGGTTGTTCCATTATAGACACGACTGTCTGTTTGAGCAGTTACATTAATACCCTTGATGCTGATAACTCCAGTACCGTTGGAAACATAACTGACACTGTAATTAAGTCCGCTGTTACCATCACTGATCACAAGTCCTGAAGCTGTTAATGTTTTGGCTACACCCACGTTCCTGTTATTATACACCTGTGTTGGAGCGGTACCAATTACATCCCCCGTTTGGAGTGGATCAACTACCGGTGCTATCACTGAACTTGTTGTACCATTGTAAACACGACTATCGGTTAGGGCAGTTACACTGATGCCTTTGATGGTGATAATACCCGTATTGTTCGACACATAATTGATAGTGTAATTATTGCCGCCATTACCATCATTGATCAGAAGGCCGGAGGCTGTTAATGTTTTTGCTACACCTACATTCCTGTTATTATACACTTGTGTTGGTGCAGTACTAATCACATCCCCGGTTTGAAGGGGCGCTACTGTGGGAGCTACACTGGAACTTGTTGTACCATTATAAATGCGACTGTCGGTTCTGGCAGTTACATTTAAACCCCGCGGTGTAATATTTGCCGTAGATGTGGCAGCATTGGGATCTATAACATAATTGTCTTTTAAAGAACCCGTAAGAACAAAACCACTTGCAGTCACGGTTTTAGCGGTTCCCACATGTTTAGTATCGAACGTTGCCGCCCCCTGGCCGGCGCTTATTTTTCCTGCGTCAGCAGCTATAGCCCCAACAATCGTCCTGGTTAAAATAGCAGCGCTGGTTGAACCATCATATATTTTGTTGCTGGCAGTAAAGGTAACTGTGATTGAAAGCGGAGTAATATTGGCGGTAGCAACAAATGTTGTCACAATGTCCACCTGATAGTTGCCGTTGCCACCAGGCGCTGGTCCATCTGCGCCTGTTAAAATAAAGCCACTGGCAGTTACTGGTTGGGGTTGTGTACTGGCAACATCTTTGCTGTCAAAGGTTGCTACCGCGCTGCCGAAGTTAACAACCACAACATCACCCGTAATTAATCCGTGAAGTGGGTCATCTGAGGCTGAAGGAATAATAGCAGAAGCAATGGTGGCGGCTGTTGTGCCATCATATGATTTATTACTTACCGTATAATTGATGGTTGCAGTTCTAAAGGTAATACTTGCAGTACTTGCTCCAATTGTGCCGATAGAATAATTGCCTGCATCTACACCAGCAAGACTCATAGGTGCTACAACGGTAACGGTTTTACCGGCGCCCACATTTTTATCGGAGAAAGTAGCGGTACCACCGGATAAGGTTACTTTATCATTTCCTATTATACCCACCAGCTGGCGGTCAGTTATAATGGCGCTAGTATTGCCATCATATACTTTATCGGCAATTGAAAAGACAGTGGTAAGCGGTTTGCCCGTAATACTTGCTGTTGTGGTGGCTGTACTGCTGTTCAGGATATAGTTACCAGCTTTGGATCCGCTTAAAGTGAGACCGGTTGCAGTAACCGTTCTATTAGTACCGGCGTTTTTATCTGGAAACGTTGCTGTGCCACCGGAAAGTAATACGTTATCACTAAATAAAACACCCGTAAGTGAATAAAGGCTGATGGTGGCGGTGGCATTTCCATCATACACTTTATTAGAAGCGGTGATGCTACCTGTAACTGGCTGGCGATTTATTGTTAGTGTGCCGGTGTTTGATTTGGAAGTTGCACCTGCAGTTCCAGTCACCGTAAAAGTGGGAGATACCGGCACATCGGTATTATTTTGAACAATTAAAGTGAGCGTAACAGTGACCGTAGCAGCTCCGCTAATATTTATACTACTACTGCTCCATGAAGGAGTTACACCGGCAGGCAGGCCAGTAGCATTTAAGTTTACAGTGATGGTGCCGGCCCCTCCGGTCGTTTTTACAGTAACTGTATAATTAACAAATGCGGCGGTGCCGTAATTTACTGTTTGGGAGGCGGCGCTTACGTCTACTGAATTCAAATTGCCATCTGTAAAATATGCATACGCTATTAAACCCGATGTTTGTCCCACAGCCTTCAATCGCAAAGAATCTCCCGTACAATTACAAACCGTCCAATTGGTTACAAATGCACCGTTTTCATCAGCAACCACTGACCATGGCGAATACGATGAATCGGCCGTTACTGTATTGCATGGTTGATTTAGATTTTTCACTTTCAAAATAACGGTTTCGAAAGCTGCAAATCCACTACCAGTAAAAACTGCATTTGAAAGAGGCGCATAGTCATCCTTATCGGACGTTACGGTTGCTTGTCCAAAAGCAACGGAACTGGCCAGCAATAAAAGGATGGTAGCAAGTGTGGTTGTAAACGAGCGTAAATACTGTTGCATACGGTTAGGGGTTTAATGAAGCAATCGGGGTTGTATGATGTAAAGCAAAAAGTATGTTCAAAGAGCATAATAATGCTATAGGCTATCGCCATTATGCATATCATTAACCGCATAATGGTGGCCCTATTTTCTTAAATAATAAGAATACACAACAAAAACGTCAAAGGAGTATTAGATGGAGTCAATACATTTCCGACGAGAAGACTCAAAAAGATTTCTTCTCCGCCAGCCGGGGGTATATGATCAACTTAAATTGATGATAGTAAACGCTGAATACAATTTTCCGTCATGCCAATCCATACTTCGCCCACCGCAAAAGCTTGTCTTTGCTCTTTTTTTTATGAAGTAATGCAGCTTTTGGCCTTGTTACTTCGGATTGAAAAAAAATACACTAAAAACTAAAAAAATACATTTGTGATCAACGAGGTGTTGGGCACATGACGCCATTGTATATTTCGTTCGTTTTAAATTACGAAATACAATGCCCGGGAAACAGTACACTTATACGAGATACTCAGGACACTGGAGTAACCTTTCAACTTTGAAGATTGAAGAAATTTAAAAACAGGAAACAAGAGGATAGCAGCAGCTTTACGTAGACTATTGGTTTGGTTTGGGGGTAATTAGCAGATAAGATTTCTACTCTACACTAAAACTAACAAACTTTAGCAACTTTTCAAATAAAATATTAATTATTTTTTAATCATTGATTTCCAGAACTATACTACAGTTTACATATAAAACACCACCATCGCCTTTGCGTACTTTACATCTTTTTCATATTCAGTTGCTGTATTGTTTCACGTCACCTGGCGGCTTGCTATCGGTTCTGATGTTGTAAACGAAGCTGCGAATTCCTTAAGGAAATTCAAGACAATCATTCGTATTATTTAATAAATGGTAGAAAGATTGTAACTTAATGTTACCTATCTCCCCTATTACTCAACCTAAATCGTGCTGTTATGAGAAAGATTTTACTTTACAGCCTGGTGCTTTTTATATTCCCACCGTTTTTTATTTCGGCTCAAAGTCAACCCGACCGTTTTGCCTATGCTGTTACAACCGTTAATAAAAACGACAGCGGGTGGGTTGCCTTACGTAAACTAAATACCAGCACGGGTGTATTTAGCAGTATACTACTAAATATGAGAGGCAAGAGCCTGCCCCGGTATAGCCATTCTATACAAAAGTTGTTCGCAAATACCGCGACTCCCATTTTAATGAATATGACACCTGGCAATAATAATTCGGGCCAGGCGCTCAACAATAGTGTGGCAGCCATTGCCTACGACAGTAAGGGCAATCGGATCTTCTATGTTCCAATGAATACAGACGAGCTCCACTATGTAGACCTTTCCACTATGTTAACTTATGAAGTCAAAGATCAATCCTTCAGCAAAGCCGGTAATTACAACTTTCAGACTACCAGCCCAATCACCAGGCTGGTAATCGCTCCCGATAATTACGGATACACCATCACCAACAACGAAAATCAACTGATCCGCTTTACCACCAGTGGCACGCCAGTTCTCACAAACCTGGGAGAACTGGTGGATGACCCGCTCAACAATGAAATGGGCATACACAATCCCTGCGCCAACTCCGGAGGAGACCTGGTTGCAGACGATGCGGGCTATCTATATCTTATCAGCGCAAGCAACCGGGTATTTAAGATAGATACCAAAAACAGGGTTACCTCTTTTCTGGCAATTATTTCAGGGTTGCCGCCGCAGTTTACTACCAACGGCGCGGCTGTAGACGAGAATGGTAACTTATTAGTAAGCAGCTCAACATATAAAGATGCTTACTTCATCGTTAATCCTAAAACGTGGAAAGTATTGCCGTCGCCCGAAAATCATCAAATATATGGCTGCGCCGATCTTGCCAACAGCAATGTATTGATTACAAAAACTACGGCCCCTTCTATTTTCCTTTTAAACAAATCACTGGGTAAAACCGGCAAGATCAGGGTATTCCCCAATCCCGTACCCAATGACAAAGTGAGCATACAATTCGATGATCTGTCGCCCGGCAACTACACTATTCAGCTGGTCAATGTATTGGGAACAACGCTGATACAGCAAAAGGCAATAATCACCGGGCGTTCCCATACCGAGCTCATATATATTCCTGGTTATACGGCCCAGGGGTTTTACTGTATATATATATTAAATGAAAAAAACATTGTAGTGAGCACACAAAAGCTGGCAATTGAAAGATGGTAATTTACCTGGCAATACATGTCATGGATCTGAAGAAGTCATTGCCGTTTTTAACGAGCCTACTGCCTTTCACCCAATGGTTATAGTAAGAATGATTTTTTTAAAGCAATCATTCGGGCAATTGTCCTTCGGTGCCAGTTCAGCCGTAAGGCATGAAAAAGACTTTTAAAAAAAGGAAAATGAGCGAAACACCCATTCCAACAAATATTTTTCTACGTTGTGGAAATTATAGACGGTATTACGAAATACACTAAATGCAGTTGCCTGCGATACGCAATTATCAAATAAACTTACCGGGACGACTTCAAAATTTTTCGCCTGCCTTACACATCTTTTATGCTACAATTATTTTTCAGTCCGCTGTATATTTTTCCGCTGAAGGGTACCGGCTGCGCCGGCGTTCACTTTTGAACAAATGATGTTCGTTTTTGATACATCCAACCGAGATTCTTTTATTATAGATATCTGATAATAAGCGTTATAAATAACCGGCATTGTATTTAGGATCTATTTAGCATAACCGTTAATAGCTGCTACTATGCTTATAAATTATTTCAAAATCGCGTGGCGTTATATGCTGAACAACAAGGGTTATAGCACGCTTAACATTGCCGGTCTTTCTGCGGGAATGGCCATAGCATTGCTAATTGGCCTGTGGATATACGGTCAATTATCTTATGATCGGTTTTTGCCCAATTATAACCAATTATACCAGGTAAAGCTGAACTTTAATTATAACGGTGCTATACAAACGCAAACAGGGGCGTCTTTACCCATGATTGATGAACTGCGTAAAAACTACGCCGAGGTAAAATATGCATCCGAAACCGATTGGGGATCAAAACACAGCCTTGTTGTTGCCGGCAAAAAATTGAATCCCTGGGGTTTGCAGGTAGGCACTGATTTTTTAAAAATGTTCCCTTTCCCATTACTACGTGGGAACGTTAACACTGTATTTAGCGAACCTAACTCCATCATTTTAACAGAATCGGTAGCTAAGGCTTTGTTTGGTGACCAGGAGCCAGTTAATAAGGTGATTAGGCTCGATAATAAAAAGGACATTATTGTTACCGGTATAATGAAAGATGTGCCTTCAAATTCAACATTGCAATTCAGTTATCTTTTACCATTTGCCCTTGATGAGAAAAAAGAAAAGCGGACGCAATGGGAAAATTACTCTTATCCTGAGTATGTGGAATTAGTGCCGGGTGTCAATGTAGAAGCTTTTGAAAACAACATAAAAAATATCCTTGCAAAGCATGATGCTAATCACAAGATAGAGGTGATTTTGCAGCCCGCTAAAAACTGGAGGCTGCTAACGGAGTTTAACAATGGTAAGGCTACGGGTGGTTTTATTGAGTATGTACGCATGTTCGGCATTATTGGCATCCTGGTTTTGCTGATTGCATGCATTAATTTTACAAATTTGTGTACTGCCCGCTCCGAAAAACGTGCACGTGAAGTGGGTGTTCGTAAAGCAATCGGTTCTTTACGGAAAGACCTGGTAATTCAGTTTTTGAGTGAGTCATTTCTGATTACATTTATAGCATTCCTTGTTTCACTGGTTATCGTTCATGGTGTATTACCGTATTTTAATGCCTTAACGTCCAGTGATATAACGGTACCTTATTCCAGTCCTGGCTTCTGGTGTATTATGATCGGGTATATATTAATTACCGGGTTATTAGCTGGAAGCAGACCCGCATTTTATCTCTCTTCATTTAAGCCGGTAAAAGTTTTAAAAGGCAGCATTCAATTGGGTAAACAGGCATCGCTTCCGCATAAAATATTGGTTGTGCTGCAGTTTAGCTGTTCAATTGCATTGATCGTGGGTACCGTGATCATTTACCAACAAATAAACTATGCAAAAGGGAGGTCCAAAGGTTATAACGCTGATCAACTGGTAATGAACAGTACTTCTGACGACCTCAATAGAAATTACGTGGCACTAAAGAATGATCTTTTACAAAGCGGCCAGGTTGCTAGCGTTACCAGTTCAGCTAGCGGAATGTTACATTTCCCGGCTTCATTTACGCTTTCTGGCTGGCCTGGAAAAAAAGCAGACGAATCCCTTGAAATGGTTACAACAGCAGTATCGCAGGATTATTTTAAAACAGTCGGAATGAGATTGAGATCCGGGCGCGATTTTGCCGGGAATGCCGGACCGGACACGGCGAACCTAATATTAAACGAGGCCGCAGTTGAACGGTTGGGTTTAAAAGATCCATTAAATCAACTCATTACTTTTGGATATTCTAAAAATCCCATGCGGGTTATCGGAGTGGTAAATAACGCTGTTATCCAATCGCCCTTTGCTGCTGTTAGTCCGGCTATTTTTGTTTATAACCCCGGTTGGGCAGGCAGCATTATGTACCGGCTGAAACCAACCGTTAACACGCAAGAGGCTATCTCAAAAATCGCTGCGATATTCAACAAGTATAATCCATCATTTCCGTACGACTACCGGTTTGCCGACGAGGCTTTTAACACTAAATTTAAACTTGAAGTTCTGATAGGCAAACTTGCAGGTTTATTTGCTGGCCTGGCTATTTTTATTTCCTGTCTTGGTTTGTTTGGTCTTGTGGCTTATGTGGCTGAACAGCGAAAAAAGGAAATAGGCATCAGGAAAGTATTGGGTGCGTCGGCCGCGCAAATTTGGTTTTTATTATCGGGCAATTTTTTGTTGCTTGTTATTATTAGTTGTGTAATTGCATCGCCCATTGCTTATTATTTTTTACAGGGATGGTTGCAAAAATTTGATTACCGGATTACCATAGGCCCCGAGTCCTTTCTTCTTTCGGCGGGAATGACCATCATAATAACCATATTTACGGTAAGCTACCAGGCTATCAGCAGTGCGTTGGCCAACCCGGTTAACAGTTTACGCTCAGAATAGGGTGCGGTCCTTTTTTTAGTGAGCAGGGATTAGCGGGGCTTTACTATGGTTGTGTGAATCGCTTGTATCTTTTTTATTTTGGTTTTGGTGTATAAGCAGATGCACCGGGGCAGATTGAGAAAATAAAGATGATTTGAAATTCCTGCTGTCCGCCTCAACAGGACATTGCAGACCAAAAACAATTTTTGATCAAACACTTTTTCTTTAACCGTTACTATACAGCTTTCAATACACGTGAAGACAGCATCCATAACGACTGAAATTTATCTCTAATGCACGCCCCGCACTACTAAAGCGAAAATACCCGCAGGTTAAAATCATAGTGTCTTTAGTATTTCAACCATTCCTCGCCATAATTGTTGCTACGTTTTCCTGTTCTGCTCCGGGTTCACCCGTACCTGGACTTATTGATCATGCTTGATAGACTGCTTGTCTGCATAAATTTGTGGGCACATTTTACCAGCACTCCAATTCGTATCCAACAGTACTACCCTGTCCGTTCACCATTTTTATCAGTTTGCTGTCATTTCCTTCTTTGCTCCTGCAAAAAAGCAGGATAAGACATCATCAGTGCACCATCAACTTTTAATACGCCGGCTATGCCCGAAGCTTGTAAGTCAGCAATGCCTTCGGCAAGCTGTACGTTGTAAGGTAATTCAAGGGCGATGCTGTACCAGGCAGACAGGCCCTGCAGGTTGACTACCGTATACTCTGCCCGCCATTCGCTTGCGGGAACGCCCACGCTCCATCTTTTTTTTGAGACCGTTACTGTTTTGTATGCCCCTTTTTCAAGCATGTTTTTGATTGATGTGGTATCTTTTTCAGGCACTATCCATTTATACCAACTTTCAAACCTTGCATTGAGGTTGGGCTCCAGCATTATCATATCATCGAAAGGAAGTTTGCGTTTTATTTCAATGATGCTCTTTTGCCCGCGGTCTTTGATGCTCATTTCACCCATCCCCTTTTTAATGTAATAAATATCCGGCCGCTCTTCCGGCGCAACCGTATTGCCGCACAAAGCCAGTACCCAATCTTTATATGCTTCCGGTTCGGTTTGCATGAACCAGCGGATTTCACGGGTTTTAAAAGCAGGTTTGCCTTCAGGACAAATGGCTGCTTTGTACCATGGCCACGCGCAAATTTTTATTACCTCAAAAACTTTCCGGCTATACGATTTAAAGGAAGCCAGGTCTTTTTTATTTTTCCGTATCTCGTACGGCAATTTGTTGCCCCTGCCAGCCAGAAAAGGAACAGATCTACTGCGCAATTCAAATAATTTTTCTCTGTCGGGGTTAACCGGAAAAGGCTCTTTTTCTGATAATGCAGTAATCATATAGATATACGCCGCATCAATTGATTTTTGCCGCTGGGTCAGGTACCTGAACAGCGACAGGAAGGACAGGCCAAGCATAAGTAATGACAAAGCCCACATTGAAAAGCAGGCAAGCAGTATGCAGGAAAGAAAACATACCACCACCAGGCTCCTGAAAAATTTAGATTCTGCCATCACTCTTTCAACTTCTGCGTAGAGGGCGGGCGCATTTTTTAAGAGCCACGCGCAGCTCCATTTGAACCCGTTGATAACGGTGCGATCATCAATACCTGTCATGGCCTCTTTTCGTTCCAGGATATAGGCGGCGAGCCGGTGATCATTCCAGAATACTTTGCGGACATTCTCATATATCCAGTCATCAAGGTTGGATGCAAGCAAGTAAATAAAATGCCCGGCTACATAGGAAGCAGCAATAAACAGCACTACCCCGGGCCAGGCATTTTGATCGCCTTCCATTATTTGAAAACCGGTCGGAATCAGGCTGGCGATCGGGCCAGCCTTGAATAGTATAAATATCAGCAAGCCTCCCGGTAACAAGAGGGTCAGCATATCCAGTAATCCAACTTTTAATTTATCTGTCATGAGATGCTATTAAAAAGGTGGGTCAATTAAAGTCTAATTATGCATTCACTCCTTACCACAAAATCACACACTGCTGCCCGTCCAGCGCCAATTGCCTAAATGCATTCTCCGCAACCCGTTTGCAAGATAACGGTGCAGGGGAAGCTAGCATTATCTGTCGGAATGCGCAATACCCTGTTCGTGGTAAGCGCATGAAAATTTTAAAGATTTGGTAAATAAAATAAGAAATTATTTCATTGTCTTTCATACACTCTTTCGCCAGCTTCGTGTGTACATGTGCGTTTCCTCAATACTGTCTGGCAAAATAATAATATAATACAAATAGAGCGTAACACTTTTAGTGTTTGGACAGGTATTGTATATTTGGCAGTTTCGTAGTAATATCGGGATTTTATGAGAGCTTCATTGTACTGTTTTTTGCTGACAATGCTATTTTGCTCCGGTACAAAAGCCGCGGGCCTTCTGCTTACGGTGCAATCTACCAATACCACCTGCGGTGCGCGCAACGGCAGTATGATTGTTAGCGCCAGTGGCGGTACATCACCTTACCAATATTCCTGGAATGGCAATTTGCCGCAGGCTAATGGTAACTTCTTATTTTTTTCTGCCGGAACCTATTATATTCATGTAACAGATATAAATGGTCTGTTTGCCGATACGACCATCATTTTAACGAACCAGTTTATTTCACCGGTGGCAGGTCTCGCCAATATAGTCTCTCCCAGCGCCTGCAATTCAACAGATGCAGGTTTTACAGTAACCGGCAGCGGTGGAGTACCACCTTATACCTTCAGCATCGACGAGACCAATTTCCAGGCAAGTCCTGATTTCAGGAACCTCTCTGCCGGATTTTATCATTATTCAGTGATGGATGCAAATGGTTGCGCCTCGGAAAAAGATGCATTTCATTCTGTCACACTGGACAGCAAATGTGCTATCCACCACAATGGTATTATTCTGAGCTATACCTGCAGTCCTTTCCGAAGCGAGGTTCAATTAATAAATGTATCCGGCGGTACGCCTCCCTACAGTTATTCACTTGATGGAATCAATTACCAGCCAGGCAATAGCTTTTACCCCAGGCCGGCAGGAATGTATACTGTTCATGTAAAAGATGCTGCGGGTCAGGTCATGGTGTTTACAATAGCAGTTGTTGATTACTGTTATTCCTATTTTACAGCTCGCAAGCAGTACCACGCAAGCGCATTGCGGTAATGCAGATGGAACCATCCGGATTACTGCTGCTGGTGGATATGCACCCTACACCTATTCCATCGACGCGACAAATTTCCAAAGCAGCAACAGTTTTACCAACCTTTCGCCGGGTAATTATACAGTCACGGTTCGTGATGCATATGATCTTCCCAGTTCTTTATTAATCGTCGTTGGCAAAAGCTGTATGACGGTAGATGCAACCTCAACCGACGCCAACTGCGGCAATAAAAATGGCAGTATCCACGGAAATGCAACAGGAGGTACCCCACCCTATTTATATTCCGTGGACAAAACAACTTTTACTGTTTCCAATATTTTTGTAGGATTTTCTGCTGGTAATTACTGGCTGTACGCTAAAGATGCAGGCGGGGGACTTGATTCCGCACTTGTTACAGTAGCTGACCCCAATGGTCCGTTGACGGCGGGCTATGTATCAACGCCTACGGGTTGCACGGATATGACCGGCTCGCTGAGCGTTGCACCCTATACTGGAACCGGACCTTATACTTACAGCCTTGACAATGGTAGTTTCCAGGTTGATTCTATTTTTACCGGGCTTGCAGGAGGTATTCATACACTTATTGTAAAGGACACTAAAGGATGTACAGTAACAAAAGACGCTATTGTCAACAGCACCAACAAACTGACAGTATATGCGGGTAAGGATACGAGTGTGTGTCTGGGAAAAACCATCACCCTGCAGGCCAGTTCAAACGCAAGCCAGTTCACCTGGACAGGATCGGGTATCACCGCCAATCCTTTCACAGCAAGCCCCACTGTAACTCCTGCAGTCACTACAAAGTATTATGTAAAAGCTACTGCAGGAAATTGTAGTGGCGTCGACTCCGTACAGGTTACCGTTAAGCCTTTGCCATTTGCTATTGCAGAACAAGGTGATACCATTTGTTTTGGTAAAAATGCAAAGCTCGCCGGCAGTGGCGGCGTAAGCGCTTCATGGTCGCCTGCTGTTTTTCTTTCCAGCGCTACAAGTTATGCAAGCGACGTAATTAATCCGACCAATACCATTGTGTACCAGCTCGTGGTCACCGGTGCCAATGGCTGTATTTCGGCTAACAATGCAACCACTACTATTTCTGTAATTCCCCCACCCGCTGTTTTTGCCGGCAATGATACGGCCATTGTTGCAGGCCAGCCGCTTAACATGCTGGCCCTGGATGTCAATAATAGTGGTTTTAATAACTATAGCTGGCAACCGGCCACAGGTCTTTCCAACCCGGGGATTCCTGCCCCTGTTCTGACGCTGAACAACGCCAATAACTATGTGTATACAGTTACCGCTTCAACTTCTGGCGGGTGCAAATCCAGTGATACCCTGCACATTAATGTATTTACAAAAGCGGATATTTTCGTTGCCAACGTTTTTACACCCAATGGTGATCATAACAATGATATCCTGCACGTAAAACCCATTGGCATAAAAAACTTCAGCAATTTTACAGTCTTTGATCGCTGGGGCGAACGTGTCTTTTACACTAAAGACGCCGCCATTGGATGGGATGGTACCATTAAGGGCAGAACAGTTCCGGCAGGCTCCCTGTTTGTTTGGATAGCGGCCGGCACTGATTATGCCGGAAATCTTATTCAACGAAAAGGAACTGTATTAATAATTAAATAAACACCAAAAATAACTTATACATTAACATCGAAACAGGCGTTATTTTACTGATTTATAAGCAAAAGATATTCTATCATTATTCATTATACTTCATTGAAAAATTAGAGCCTTATCGTAAAACTTGGTACTGTCTGATCTAGTCTATGTAACGGGTAGTAGAAGACTGGCTATTTCTTTCAAAAAAAAATTCTTGCTTATTACTATTGATACAAAAAGTTTTAAAATCACCAGTGCAAGCTAGAAATGCTAATTTAAAAAAGATAGATCAATGCTGGTCAAGTATGCAGATGCGCCTTCTGCTATGACTCCATTCTTTTTATCAGCAATTTTTTCTATTAAAGAAAAGGTCATCAAATATATTTTCTTCGTAATTACCATATTCCTGATTTCCTGCCTATAGCGGCCTCTGCTTTATCACCAATATTAATTTATTGCACAGGTGCAAGTGGACGTTTGAATCTGGTTCCTGATTATTAATATTTGCAGTTTTCAGGGGAGATGGAATTCTCAGCGTTAAACGACAGCGCTTAATTTGTTGATACAAATCAGGGCTTAGCAGGCCCCACATCAATTTTCCTTTACTTTTAAATTCTTCAACAAGATTTAAGACGTCATATACTTTATTCGGATCCACCTCTAATATTCTTAATTGCTTTTCCCATTCACCCACTTCCTTATACGTCTTCTCTTCCCCAGAAGCCGCTTTAATTATGAAATGATCATATCGATTTGCAGTACCATAGCCGTATATTATCCCGTTTTCGACGTTTATCGTACTGACATTTACATGCGTTGGAGATACACTATCCCATAGTGTTCTAAAATCCAGATTCCAATTATCGCCGTATAGTATGTCACTCCGTGTCCCGGCGATGTTTGTAAGTTCATACGGCCGAATTAACGGCAATCTCCATAAATCTTTTTTTGATAACGATTGTTAAACCCTCCTTCACAGGAACCTCCACTAAAAGGAATGATTAAGATAAACAAAATGCATGGCCTCATAATAGTAGATTTAAAACTATTTGTCAAGCTCAAGGTTCTCATTTCATTTTCAACAAATAAATTGACAACTGCCAACTAACGGGCTTTTACCAAAACCACCCCTTTTGAAAAAGAACCAAAAATACCTTTTTCATAAAAAGATATTTGTCCGTTTTTTAAAATACTAACGCGCGCTCCCTTGAAAATTCGATAATTATTTAAGCTAAATGCATCATTAATTATAATGGCAAAAAAAGTAGTTTTACTTGACTTCACATGATATAACCTGGACGTTAACTGGTCGCCTATTTTAATATAAAAAGTCTTTAACGAACCTATTTTGTAATTACATGATCTGGCTGCAACTAAACAGCCTATTGTATCTTTATCAGCGAAAATGTAAGCACCTATTTCTTCTTCGCCATCCCTGTATTTAATGTTATCCAAAGTAATTTCAACGGCAGAACTGTCTTGTTTTTCAACTACGTCAATCCCAAATCCCTTTAAATAACTGTCTTCCAGGGCAAGTCCATTTTTCTTTATTTTCCAATTTCCAGCAGAGCGATATTCCCCTGACCCAAATGTATGCCATTGATATGACCCATCTTTATTAAGAAACAAAACGGATTTTTCTGAAGTTCCTTTGAAACGCAGTTCATACCTCCCTACGAAGCTTTGTGATTGACAATTTGACGACACAAACAACGATGCAGATAATATATATGTTATTATAAAATTTGGCCAAATCATATCAACTACCATTTTCGTTTATTATAGAATAGTTCCGTATTGTATGGCGGGTGTCCACTACCGTTAGCGAACTGATGATTAACACCATTCATTACATCTAATGCGTTCAAATTCGCGTTGCTTGAATTTCTATTAATAAAATCTGTTTCGGGACCAGGTTTAAGATAGGTTATCATTAAAGCTGCTGGAGTATTGATAGTGAGCGATATTTCTTTACCAACTATTGACGCATATTAAGCCAGCCAGGCTCGATTACGATTTAATAAGCTGTTAAACCATGCCACGTTAATTTCACCGTTAGCAACTTTATTTGCACTGGCAGACCCATTAAACAGATAACCAGTTTGATAACCAACTACTTCATCTGTAATATCCTCCAGAAAGCCAGGGTTTGTCTTAGACATGGCCTTCTCACCGCTAATAAAGCCATATCCATGCCTCATTTCATGGGCCATATTATCCAAATCATTGGTTTGTACGCCCAAATTTATATCTACACTTTTTGTCTGGTAGTTATAGCCAGTGAGACTGAAAATAATACTGTTTTAATTTACAAAGTGCAAATCATATTAAAATAACATAAAAAATAAACTTGTATCAAAAAATAAGGATATTCACTTATAGGGTATACAACAGCGTTATATTTATTACGTTCTTTATTTGATAGCCGATAGTTTATAACCAAATATAATTTAATGAATATATATCTGAACATGGCATCAGTATATATTATTTAATAACCCGAATAACAAAATGACGCGTTTTAAAACCAGTTCGCAACACATTTTATCTGGAGGGAAATTATATTATCTATTCTCTCACTGAACCCTCAATTTATAGCAGAGTAATATTTTTTATAAACTGTCATTCGCCTTCGTCCTCTCTTTCAGCTCCCCAATAGCCCTGGCAATAAACGGGGGAAAATCATTCATCGCTTTTTTCAAAAGGTTTATTTTTTCATTGGCCATTTTCATGTCGGGCAAATAAGACAAATAGTTTCTGTACAGCATAAATATGAGCCCGCGATTGAAATCATCCAGCCTGTCATCCTTCATTATCTGCAATGCCGTTATTTCAAACAACGCACTATGGCTGCTTTCACTTAATGCCCTTCCCAACCGCCAGATAGTGCCGTTGTAGTGATTACTGGCGGTATTGTCTGCCCTCAGCGACAAGCCCAGCATTAAATCAACAATATCCAGGTTCAGCAATTCCAGTTCTTTCAGATAGGTTTGCCTGCGGCCATAAGCATAGCTGCCATCAGATTCCCTTTCAAACCGGTCATTCATGATATCCAGGTGTGCACGCAGAAAAATATCCCAGCTGTTTGTTTCCGCCGCCAGTATCGCAATCTCCCGGGCATGAATACGCGGACTTTGATCCTGGCTGCACCTGCCTACAACAATTTGATGTCTTTTTAATTCAAGCGCTTTCTTGCCGGATAAACTGTTTTTTACCATTTCCTCAATCATGCCACCGCCGCTGTTGTTTTCAATACATGCATCCGCTGCAGATTCAAGCAGGCTGATAAACTCCGGGTCAGTCTTTAAATGATCGTTTGCGTATTTGGACTTAACGCCGGTAATATACTTGTATAAATAATTACTATCTTTTTTTGCCGGCCTGATATTCATTTTGCGGTTCAGGTAAGCATTCAGCGCGTCCAGCTCGGGCAATGTATTACCGGCATCATAAAAAGAGCCCCTTTTCTTATCAGCCAGGCAAACAACCGTGCTGGTATCTATCATACAATCCACATAAGCAATATATGAGGCATATTCTTCCGGTATTTTTTTCTGCACAAACGCTGCCGGCAAATAACGGCACTCCATCGTGTTGAAAGAATCATACTCGTCTTTGGGTGAATAAACATACCGCCACTTCCCTGCTTCACGACTCTTCGTATTAGACATCGTATAGTCACTGCTATATCCATCGTGGGCCGAACCCACTAAATAAGATATTTTTTTGTCCTCATCTTCTTCATCTGCATTGGTAAATTGCACGGCTGTTAGCATTGTATCGATGGTCCTGATAAATTGTGCATATTTCCGCGTTATTTCTACAAAATTCATATGGGCATCCATATCCCTGCGCATATTCCTGAAATCAGTTTTTGTGCTGGCAAAATTGACACTCCATACCGCTGCCTGCGGGCTTGAAAAATAAGTTGGATGGGCCGGGCAGCTTTTAAAACGGAGATTCAACGAATCCACCATATGCCGCAGCGACTTGATGGTGTTTTCTGAATACATCAACCCATTGCTGTTGCTGCCAAATTCACTATTTGAAAAACCTGTACCGGGCTGGGCGTGGCAGCCGGCAATTATAAATAGCAGAAAAAACAAGGTTGGGGAGCTCTTTGTCATCGTAAGTGGTTTTGATGATACCAACTTAGGATGCAACCTGTTAATAAATTGCATAAACCAGCGCAAAAAAAAGTTAATTCAACAGGCAGGTGATCCGGTCATCCAGGCATTTATATTTTGTCCCTGTTTTAATAATTTTCGCTGCATCGTTCCCACGGTTCAAATCACCCTTCATTTTTTTAGCAGCACCATCATTTTTATGGCATACCTCTTCCCCAGCTCATCAGCAGAACGCGCATCAAAATGTACATGGTCGCCCTTGTCGGTAAGCCCGCCCGCCTGTGCTACCGCCGTATTTGGAACCAGTTTCGGTAATAGTTCCAGTTGCTGGTTGATGGCCTCATGGTGATCGAAAAAATAGCCCAGTTCGCCGGCCACAAACGGCAATTGCGGATTGCCCACAAGGTTCCGGACCCGGCTGATCAATTCCTGCAATTGCAATAAATATTGCTGGGCTTTACCCGGCGTGCTGTTGGCTTCGCCCTGGTGCCAGATAATACCTTTTATAACGCCCGACTGCATTGCGGCTACAATTCTTTCGGCTGCATCGTCCCACGGATGCGTGTTGGTAGCACTGTCATATGCACCCGGAAGCCAGTGCTCAATGGGTGTGCCACCCACCGCACACGGAACCAGCCCCACCCTGCTGCCGTTCGACTGCTTCAGCATTTCCAGTCCAAAAGAAAGCCCGGGGCCAACGGCAACAATGGCGGGTTTATCAAAATGAAGCGGATGATGTGCGGGTACCCATGCACGTTGTTTGTTAAAAACCAACAGGCTGTCGTTGCCCGCCAGCTTCAATGAATCTGTTAACGGCCCGCGCCCGGCCATATTAGACTGGCCCATCAAAATATATAATTCAAAACGAGGATCGGGGCCCGGCTGTGCAAAGGGGTGCAACCATAAACCGGCAAGCAGGCAGCTGAGCAATACTTTTACCATCATCTTCCTATTTTATGTATAAATGTAACAGGTAAAATTTATATGAACACAACCTGTTACCAAACAGCGCCCCAAACATTGAAGTACATTAAAGTACATTAAAATGAACGGATGGCATTAAAACGAATCCACCTGGCGGCGTAAAAGACATCAACTAAATGAAAATATGTAGGTTTTAATTGTCTGGCTGCTACAACAGATTGATAGAACTGTCTATTTTTTTGACCGTTCATAAGGTGGAAATTGCAATTACAAAATCCAATAACCCAAACTCCAATAACTATGATACCCGTATTAATTGTTTCAGGCCACCAATCTTCGCGCGACAGGCTTACCCGTTTACTGCCCGGCAAATCCGTTTTTCGTCTGTTGGATGTTTGCGCAGACACCCACGCCGCAATATCCATTGCAGCATGTGCGCAACCCGGTATTATAATAATAGACGGCAGTGCAGATCCGCTGGCTGCTATAGCGGCCACAAAAAAGATCCTATCCTGCTCCACCGCCAGTGTAATTGCAGTTTCCAGTTCCCTGGATACTGATTTTGCCCATCATATGCTGGCTGCCGGCGCATTGGGATACCTCACGGCACAATGCACTGAAGCCGAATTTATGACCGCCCTGCTGGAAGTAAACAAAGACAATGTATACCTGTGCAGTGCATTAAGATCTGAATACCATCGTCCGCTCTTAAACACACCCGGGCAACCCGCATCTGCCGAAAAAAGATCCCCCGAAAAATCAACTTCTTTGCGACAATCAGTAGCCGGCAAAATAGCGGCTTACCACTGGCATGCCATCCTGCAATTTACCAACTGATAATTTTTTCTGAGAAGGCAGGGTTTGTTGCAGCAACAGATGCTGCCTAATTAAAGGATTGCCTGAATTCCAGCGGGGATAGATTGGTTTTTCGTTTAAATAATTTATTAAACGATTGCGGATGTTCAAAACCCAGCTGATAAGCTATTTCGGCCACCGATAAATTGCCGTTAACCAATATCTCCTTGGCTTTTTCAATAAGTTTGTGGTGAATATACTGTTGTACGTTTTGGCCGGTTAAAGACCGGAGCATATCGCCCAGGTAACGTGGCGATACAGCCAGTTGCTCTGCAAAATACTGCACAGTGGGCAACCCCTTCATTAAAGCCGTTTCGGAATTAAGATAATCATCCACCAGGTTTTCCAGCCGCGACAGCATATCACTGTTCACTGCTTTTCGGGTAATAAACTGCCGCTTGTAAAAACGGTTGCTGTAATGCAGCAGTAGTTCAATGTGTGCTATCATCACATCCTGGCTAAAATCATCTATGGCAGACTGCAACTCCTCCTCCATATTGCGGAAGATATTCAGGATGATGTTTTTTTCTTTATCAGATAAATGAAGTGCTTCATGAACATCATAAGAAAAGAAGCCAAAATTTTTTATATTTTTTCCTAACGGATAGTTCCTGATAAAATCCGGGTGCACCAGCAGGGTATAACCGGTGTATTCCGTATCGTCTGCAGTGGCCAGTAACTGGTTGGGCGCTGTATAGACCATGCCGCCTTCATCAAAATCGTAATAGTGCTGGCCATATTTTATCTTGCCATGCAATCCTTTTTTATAGGAGATCTTGTAAAAATTAAATAAAAAAGAAGCCGGCAACTGTTCCTTAGCTATGGATATCTCCGTATTATCTACCAGGCTCACCAGCGGGTGCAGGGGTTTGGGCAATCCCAGCGCCTGGTGCAATTCGGAAATAGAATGAAAGGTCTGCGGTATTTTGACTTCTTTTTTCACGATATAAATTTACACGATAATTTAAACGTTTTAATCTGTCGCGATTATTTGTTCCATCTCTTTCCTGAATGCTTCGTCGCCTACCTGCAGGCGTTGCGCATACATGGCCTTTGCATCTTCCCCTGCAACATAGCGCAGTGTATCTTTGCCGTCCGTAGCTGCTTCATATACTACGCTGGCAATTCCGGCGGCAGATGTAAAATGATCCTGCGATAACCCGGAAAACATTTTTTCTATCCATTTATCATAGGACGGATGCGAAGAGATGGAAGCGGAGCGGCTGAGGAAATCTGTTTTTATACCACCGGGAGAAACCGTTTTGATGCCTACGCCAATCTTTTTTAATTCAAATGCCATGCTTTCGCTCCAGCCTTCCAGCGCCCACTTGGTGGCATGGTATACCGAGCTGAAAGGAAAAGTAATAAACCCGCCTATTGACGTAGTAGTAATAAAAAGTCCTTGTTTTCTTTCCCTGAAATAGGGTATGAATGCCTGTGTTACCCTAATAACCCCCAGAATATTGGTATCCAGCTGGCGAACCAGTTCTTTGTCGGTAGTAGATTCCAGTGGTCCCAATAATCCATAACCCGCATTATTAAATACCACGTCAATATCACCCGTTGTAAGGGCCTTCTGCACGGTATCTTTTATCTGTTCAGGGCTGGTAACATCCAATGGCAGCAAACGGATGTTTTCAATTGTATTCAATTCCTGTTCTTTCTCTGGTGCACGCATGGTAGCAATTACGTTCCATCCTTTGGCTGCAAATAATATAGCCGTTGCTTTTCCCAGGCCTGTAGAGGCGCCGGTAATAAAAATTGTTTTCATTGTTTTAATTTGTTTGAAACACAAAATTGCATTACCCCGTATTCCAGATTGTGTCCAAAACGGTATTTGTAGTAGCCAAAATGGAGAATTTTTTGCGTGGACCTGTAAGTAGAATATTCGCCTCAACAATATACCTGGCTGCTATAAAAAAGCCGGCTAAACCATTCCACTGTATCTTTTTTGTTGCACAACTGTGTTGTATAGCAGACCATATTTATAGTACGCTGCCGGATACCCGAAATGTTCTGGGCTGGTTACGATTTATATATCAATGGATTTTGCTGGTCGTCATTGAGCAAATCGCCGGGTTTTAACCTGGCCACCTGTTCATCGCTCAGTATATTTTTTATTCCATTGAAGATAGCACCATCCGGCATATAGGCACAGGTCATTGCCCTCCGGTATCCATTGGTCATATTGGCGCCAGCGCCGTGTATGGTTAGCCCGTTGTGAAAGGAGCAACTGCCCGCTTTCATGGGCACCGCCACCGAAGCGGTTTGCTTGAATTGCGGGTAAAAATCAAAAACCGCATCCATGTTTTTTCCAATGCCGGGATTTTCAAAGCTGGTAGTATGACAGGAGCCCGGTATAAAATACAGACAGCCGTTTTCATAGGTAGCATCGTCCAGCGCCACCCATATAGACATTGCGCGCCGATCACTAAACGACCAGAAAGGTGTATCCAGGTGCCAGGAAGTGGGGTTGGCCCAGGGTCTTTTTATCAATGCCTGGTCGTGCCAAATGCGTGTGCCGTTCCACCCAGCCAGCGTGGCTATCATGCGGCCAATTTTTTCATCGAACATGATCTGTTTTACTTCCTCATTGGTTTGCCAGAGGTTGAGCAACTGATCAAACACCTTTGCATAATAATCACTGTCTTTGTTGATGCCGTCATCTTCGCCTACTTTGGTATCGCTGTTGGGCATTTTTCTGCCGTCTCTTTGCACAATTGCCCCGGTAACTGCCTGGCGCCAGCCTGATAATTCTTCTGCATTTAAAAAATTTTCAACCAGCAGGAAACCATCCCGTTGGTAAGCCTGTACCTGTTTTTCAGTCAATATCGTATTCATATGGCGTTTAAAAAGTTTGAGTGAAAAATGCAAATCGTTTATCCGGGATACAGCCGACACTGCTTAGTCAACCGGAATTATTTTCATTGGGTTGCAAAGTTTAAAGTTATTGTATTTAATTGTGGCTTTATCCTAAGTACAGCGCCATTGCCAGGTTTGGAAAAATGGCCTTTCTCAGCCCGTATAGTATAAGACATGTGTTCGAAACTGCAGGCGATGTTTTTATCATTTATTTTTTCAAAAGGTAAAAGCGAGCCGCTGGCAACATTCAGATCCAGGAACCAGTCGGCCGCGGTTGCTCCCTGCCAGGTTAACTTCAACCGGCCTTCCGTAAAATCTGCGTGTATAACGCCCCCAATAGTTTGTAATGGCCATTCAACATGTACGGCGGTGTCAGATTTTGTAAACACGGGATCGCTTCCTTCCAGTTCGGTTTCCTGTCCGTTTACCATGGCTTTCAATCTAAGCCCGGCAATCTGACCCGGCTTACTCCAAACATAACCGTCTACAAAAGGCAACGTAAAAAATTTACATTCATTGGAACTGGCCACCTGCGTTTCATATACAGACGGAAATTTTTCATTGAATACATGAATATCACGGATGCGCATCTTGTTCTTTTCCCATAATATATTTACGCGAAAAAACCGGCTGTTAAACCACACCGTTTTCATATCGCTGCCATCCAGGTCTTTGCTCACCGCAAAAGATGTTGGCGGCGTTACTGCATATTTCTTCCGGAACCACCGGCCCGACGTTTCCAGGGTTTCCACCCGTATTTTATTTTCATTGCGCAAACGCGCAATCAGCGGCATTTGAATGCCAAAACCTTTGGCCATAGCATCCCAGGTAAACGAATTTTCCTGGCCCGCCTGTGTGTAGTTAAATCCAAGCGAAGCATCGTTCGTGAATGCGTTGAAAAACCAGTTTACCCAGGCAGAATCACCACCGCCAAACGGGTATACGGGCTCCAGTGTAACCACTCCCTGCCGGGTAGTGCCCAGGTTATGATCATATTGCCGGATAGGATCACTGCCCAGCATCCTGAACACCGGTACAGGAACCTGTTTTTGCGCATGCTGGGCCGGCATGTACGCATTTATTTTACTTGGATAATACGCCTGGTTCCAGTATCCACCCCAAAGTGTATACCCATCGGTTCCATATTGATCCTTGCAATTGGCGGATGCAACAATGCCATACTTTTCATACATATAATTCAGGCTGTACGCATCAATAAACCATGAACAAACTGATTTGGGATAATAGCCAAAAATATTTTTGAAGTCAGCCATGTACACATCCACCAGCTTTTTTCGTTCGGCCGGCGTATAGCCTGTTGTAAACCCCACATCGGCATGCCAATCCCATGGATAACGGCCGCGCCATTTAAGTCCTGCTTTTTCCACCAATGGTTGCGGAATCTCCCACCACGCGCCTATTTCAAAAGAATCTGCAGAAAGAGGTTTTAATAAATGCTGGTAGCGCGCATCCATCAATGCATCGTACTGTAATAAAAAAGTACCGGATACCTGGTACTGTTTCATAATGGCCACTTGTTTAACAACGGTCTGGTACAATACATCCTGAGTAATAGCGGAGTCCCTTGGTTCCAGCAGGCGGATAAAGTTGACGATATTTACAATTTTTGGGGATGCGACTGCCGGCACCGTCTGGCTTTTTACAGCATTGCAAAAAAAACACACCACCATAAACGAAAGGCCATACTCCAAAAGCCGACGCAATTTATTAACCGTTACATTTTTCATTTGCAAAGCATTGAATTTGGTTGGATGTATTGAATCTGCAACACCCGTTTATGTAAAAATAAATGATCTGTGTGCGTATTGTTGCAATGCGTTTGCCTGTTGTACCGCTACACCATTGTGATGGGCATTGACTGTACCGCCCGTTAACCCAGCATTTCCCCATTTACACCGGTACTCAGAATGGTGCTCATATAATCAAAGAACGGCCGCATATTTTTATAGGTAAGACCGGCTTGTTTTAAAAAATCGCCGGACAACACTTCTTCGTCTGTAAATTTCCGGATGAGTAAAAATTGTTTGTAACGCAGCAGGTCAATGGCTTCATCAGCAGCGTCAAATCCCCTGGGGCTTGATTTTAATTGTTCGCCTTTCAGGCTGCCGAAAGTGCGGATGAAAGTTTTACTGTTTATGATTGTACGCAGAGGCGATGCATCAAATGCAATATCATCGCGTATTCGCTTTAAATCCTGCGGCACTGGTGCCCAGAAACCGCCGGCAATAAAACTATGGCCCGGTTCAATTCGAAAATAATAGCCGCCGCGGCGCAGTTGGGTGGCTCTTTTAAAATAACCGCTCCAGTTGACCTTATACGGTGTTTTATTATTTGAAAAACGGGTATCCCTGTAAATCCGGTGCAGGCTTTTCTTACCCGAGGGCGTTTCAATGATATCATGAATGTTGAGTGCCGCCAGCATGGCATCTGCAAAAACTTCCATGAAATGCTGCTCAGTAAGAAACCTGTCTTTGTTATGGTTGAACCATTCCCGGTTATTGTTCTTTTTTAATAGTTTCAAAAAACCAATACAGGAAACCGGGATAGCAACGGGGCGTTTTGTAAGATTGCTTGCCATACAATGTTCGTAAACCTTTTCATTAAATCCAACAGCGCTGTTTATACCAGGCCGGGTACTTCCACCATTTCATTTACGTCTTCTGTATAATTAACATGGGGCACCTTAAAACCAAACAGGTTATAAAAATCCGTGCGGTAGCCTTCCATGTCGGAAATAAGTGGCAAATTTTCAGTAGTGGCTTCTTTCCACAAGGCGTCTACTTTTTCCTGTATATCCGGCCTCAGTTCCCAATCGTCTATGCGTATGCGGCCCTTTTCATCAACAGGTACGCTTCCATTTGCATACAGCCGTTCTTTAAACAGGCGTTGAATTTGTTCAATACAGCCTTCATGAAGCCCTTCCTTTTTCATTATTTTATACAGGAGCGAAATATACAGGGGTATAACGGGAATGGCGGAGCTGGCCTGGGTAACCAAAGCCTTGTTTACAGATACAAATGCGCGGCCGCCAATGGCTGCCAGGTTATCCGTTATAGAAAAAGCGGTGGCTTCCAGGTGGTCTTTAGCCATGCCAATGGTACCCTTGCGATAGACTGCTTCTGTAAGCTGCGGACCAATATATGAATAGGCAACGGTGATGGCTTTTGGCGCCAGCAGGTTTTCTTTTTTCAATGCATCCATCCACATGGCCCAGTCTTCGCCACCCATAACGGCTATCGTATTGGCGATGTCTTCTTCATTGCTGGCTTCAATGGAAATAGCTGAAATTTTTCCGGTATGAAAATCTACTGTCTTATTGGTAAAGCGTTCGCCTATGGGCTTTAGTACAGAGCGGTGTGTAACGCCCGTAACCGGGTGCGTTCTTACCGGCGATGCAAGGCTGTATATAACCAGGTCGAGCTGGCCAAGATCTTTTTTTATTAACGCGATCGCCTTTTCTTTTATTTCATTCGAAAAAGCATCGCCATTGATACTTTTTGCATACAATCCGGCTCCCTGTGCCATTTTTTCAAATGCCGCCGTATTGTACCAGCCGGGAGAAGCTGTTTTACCATCAGCTGGTGGTTTTTCAAAATATACGCCAATGGTGGATGCGTTTGCACCAAATGCGCTGGTAATCCTGGAAGCAAGTCCGAAGCCGGTAGAAGCACCAATGACCAATACCTTTTTGGGCCCGGTGATGGTTCCTTTTGATTTTATATAATCCACCTGGTTGCGTACATTTTGTTCGCAACCTTTGGGGTGGGCGGTGAGACATATAAATCCGCGCATTCTGGGTTCAATAATCATGAGTATTTCTTTTCTGTGGCTGCCCGTTGTTTTTATTCCGGGATGAAGGTAAAATAAACAGGCGATAAACCGTTGCAGCAAGCGCGCAGAGCGCCTGGTTTACGGTACCCCCGGCTTTTGTAACGGGTGCAAAAATAACAAAGCTGGCTGAATAAATATGCCTGTGACGGGCCTGAAAATCATTGAAGCATATTATTGTTGTTCAAACCCAGATAATACTATTTTTGTTGGCAGGGTAAACTGCTTCATGCGATACCCATTGCAGCGCTAAAAGTATGTTGAAAGAAACTGTTACGCCTATACGAACCGTTCATGTAACCAGGTATGTTACGCCCCTGCGTGAAGGCGGCTCGCTGCCTGCCATCGCCGAAGCTGACGACGGCTTTCTGTACGTAATCAAGTTTCGTGGTGCGGGACAGGCGCCAAAATCGCTGGTTGCCGAACTGATTGGCGGAGAAATTGCCCGTGTACTTGGGTTTAAGGTTCCAGAAATTGTTTTTGCGGAACTGGACAATTCTTTTGGCCGTGCCGAACCCGATAAAGAAATACAGGATTTGCTGAAAGCGAGTACGGGCCTTAACATTGGATTGCATTACCTGTCTGGTTCCATAACATTCGACCCCACGGTAAGTATCCTTGATCCATTGCTGGCCTCGCAGGTGGTTTGGCTCGATTGCCTTATCACCAATGTAGACCGCACTTTCCGCAATACCAATATGCTTTTGTGGCACAAAGAATTGTGGCTGATAGACCATGGGGCATCCATTTATTTTCACCATGCATGGCAAAACTGGGAAGAACAGGCCCTGCGGCCATTTACCCATGTCAAAGATCATGTGCTGTTGCCGGGGGCCTCTGAACTGACAGCAACGGATATGAAATTCAAATCTATACTAACGGAGGCGCGCATCCGTTCCATTGTTAACATGGTACCCGATGAATGGCTATTGGTTGATTCGCCGTTTACCTCGGTTGATGATCACCGTAAGGCGTATATTCGTTTTTTAACACTGCGTACAGCCAATTCAGCCATATTTGTAAAAGAAGCACAGCATGCAAGAGAAATACTTATTTGAATACGCTGTTCTGCGCGTCGTTCCCAAAGTGGAACGGGAAGAATTTCTCAACGTGGGAGTAGTACTGTATTGCCCGCCGAAAAAATTTCTGCAGGTGATGTACCACCTCAATGGCGAACGTATAAAATCCTTTGCCTGCGAACTGGACATCCCCGAAATTGGCCAGTACCTCCAGGCATTTGAAAAGATCTGTTCTGCCACCAAAGACAGTGGTCCCATAGGAAAATTGCCGGTCGCAGATCGCTTCCGCTGGCTGGCAGCCACCCGCAGCACTGTTGTGCAGACTTCAAAAACACATACCGGCCTGTGTACCGATCCCAGGGAAACACTGCAACACCTTTATCAACAACTGGTATTATAGCCTTTGCGCATTATTTTATAATAGTTTCGCCGCTTTACCCCGCCAGATTGCTGAACATTTTGCCGGCCATATCTGCGCGGTATAAAAAAAGAGTCGCATCAACAGATGCAACCCCTTCTCATTCGTACAGGCAAAAGGTAAATTATCTGAGCAATACCCGCTGTGAAGCCTGGTTCTCCTTATCACGAACCTGTATTACGTAAACACCGGGCGCTATATGGGTATTAATATTAAATGTAAGGTTATATGCATTGTTTGCATACCGTTCGCCTTTCCATACTTCCTTGCCGATCATATCCAGCATCCTTACCGAAATATCGCCGGTTACGGGATCCTGGAATGAAGTAGTAAACCAGTTATCAATGGGATTGGGTACAATCTTCACACGAACACCTGTTACCTGTTGCGCATCTTTCAGCAGCAAGACTTTTGAATATTTAATCTGTCCCGATTTTTCAATTACTTTAATCCGATAATAATAAAAAGACTGCAGCAGGTTGTTGTCATAAAACGTATAATCGTGTTTGGTGCTCACGTTTAGCGCGGCAACTGTTCCTTTTTTACTGTAGCTGGCCCCGTCGTCGGACCTTTCCACTTCGTAGCTATCTATATTTGACTCTTTTTCGGTTGTCCATTGCAGTGACACTTCACCATTTTTCCAGCCACCCGTAAACGATAAAATGGTAACGGGTAATGCCAGCTGGTTAAAGATGGCCAATGCCGGGTAGGGCTGAAACAATACGCTGCTCAGATCTGCATCGGTGAGCTCAAACCAGTCCCTGAGTACAGTATAGTACACAGAGCGGAAATCGAACTGCATGGGTATCTGGTCGTTTACATTTGCATTGGCGGGCAACACCGGGCTGGTACCGGTAAGGGTTGGATTCAATTTACTTCCAAAAAAGAACATCGGGATGGAAGTTCCATGGTCTGTACCAGGGCTATCATTGGATTTTATTCGCCGCCCGAATTCCGTAAACGTCATGCCGGTCACCCTGTCTTTTATACCCAGGCTGTCCAGATCTTTTTGAAAGGCTCCAATGGCTTTGGAAAGTATACCCAGCGAATTGGCATGATTACCGCTAGTATGATCGGCTACATTTACCTGCGCCGAATGCGTATCAAAACTATTGGGATGGTTTACAATATACAAGGGCGTTTTTAATCCGCCCTTTATAAGCCGCGCCACAATTTTTAGCTGATTGCCCAGAGAATTGTTGGCAGGGTAAGTGGCAATATTTGTACCGAGGCCATATGCTTTTTGTATAACGCCGGAATATTCTTCGGTTGACTGCTGCAGCTTCCTTAGAAAGGTAACTTCTCTTCCGTATGGCGTATCGGGCATAGCCGGCACCACACCATTTATAAAATCTGCAAACGAATTGGGATCTGTTACCGTAAATGCGGCATTGGTTTCACTGGTTTGCATCATAGACGATGCCTGTGAGCCAATCTGTACAGCCAGCGGATCTTTATTCGGCAATACGGCGGGGTTGGGATAACCGGGATATTGCTGGTCGATGGTCCGGCCCAGCCAGCCCGTGGTAAGGTATTGATTGGACGAAGCGCCTGTTAACCATATATCCGTAGCCCGGAAATGCGAAAAATTTGGATTGGGATAGCTCACGCCCTGTACAATATTCATGAGACCGTTATTATACAGGTCCTGCATTTCGGTCATCACCGTATGCAGACCGGTTGCATTGGTATTGTTTAATTTAAGTACTTTATCGGCCGGTAACAATATATTGGCGCGTGCATTGGTAAGTTCGGAATATCTGTCCAGCGCAATTACTGTATTCAGTCCGTCATTGCCACCATTCAACTGAACCAGTACCAGCACCCTTCCGTTTACAAGGGATTGCTCACCCAGTAACTGCAGCAGCGGGTTGGTGGTCATTGCCTCTACCTGGAAGCCTTTTATCAGCAGTGGCAGGGAAAGTACCGGAGCTGTTTTTAAAAAGTGTCTGCGTTTCATGTGTTACGTTTTAAACTGAATAATGTTAGTACAGGTAAAATTCAGCCAGGCCCGTGAGGTAGGTAAGCAGGTCGTACAACCTGGTTTGCACCAGTCCGATGGCCGTTGTGTTGGTAGGGCTGGCCATATAATCATTCCATGCACTGGTCCAGTAACTTTCATTGGCCTGGTTATTCAGTAAAATACTTTTCATGGTAGCTTTTTGTTCTGTTGTAAGATCAAAAGGCAGCAGGTAGAATATAAAATCCGCAATCACCGAATTTGGATTGCCGGGGTTAGAAAATTGTTTGTTGAATGCAATGGGGTCTATCTGTAATTTAACTCCGCTTACCGTTATGCCCGTCTTGCTGGAGAATGCTTTCAGGTTTTTTGCTTTTACCTGTATGGAAGCACCCGACATCCAACTTTCATAAAACTTGGAAGGCTCATTGTAATAGGCCGGCCACCCTGCCACATTGGGTGGATCGCCTATATTCTGTGCTTCGGAGGTATTGGCGCAGCGGTCGCTGAAATTTTTCCAGTGCGCGTATTGTATGTCCACCGGCGCAGCAGCCAGCGTAATTTTAAATTCGCGCGCCATACCCACATACAGGTCTACAGGGCTTTTAATGATGCCGCCCATATTTACTGGATCAAAAAAATGTTCGCTTTTAAAAAGCGCCTTTAGCACCACAAGTATATTGTAATTGCTGCTGCGGAAAATAGTTGCCAGCGGAGTAATTACATTTGTTTCAATATCGGATGTGATTTTTGAATACACAAACCAAATGTACAATCGCCGCACAATATATTTGGCGCATTCATCATTCAGCAACAGCATATTCACCAAATCTTCATACTCCTTGTCGGCATTCGGCGCAATGGACTGTTTCTTATAAAAATCGGAGAAAACTTTTGTGGTGGTATCATGCCGTGAGGCTGTAAAATAACTGGACCAGGTACCGTCTGTAGCGCTTTGCCGCACCTGCCAGCCTGTTAACACTTTTGCGGCCAGCTGTACATCTGTTTCATTATAATGAGAATCCGGACCTTTGCCAATGGAAAATAATTCCTGCATTTCACGGCCGTAATTTTCATTGGGTGCAGTTTTAGTATTGCTTACGCCATTTAGAAAATACAGCATATGCGGATCGATGGTTACCTGTTTGAGCAAATCGCGGAAATTGCCCAGGCCGTAGGTACGAAGCAATTTATAGTGCTGAAAAATGGCTTTCGGACGGTTATTGTTATTGGTGTCTGTACCAAAATGATTGGCCCAGAACAATGTGATCTTCTCCAGGATATGCGTCCGCTGGTTTATCATTTGTCCCATCCACCAGGGCTTAAATGAATTGTAGGTGCGGTTGCTGTTCAAAGGGCCGCGCACCGAAGGCGCCGGCGCGGGTGGATCAATTGGGTCTGGCAGGGCCGCATCTATCCACGAACTGCCAAAAGGCACACCGCCCGAATCTGTACCAACCGTATAGTTGTTTACAGGTGTAGTGGTGGGCATTACCGGGCTATCTATCAGGAAGTCTACCGCGGCGCTTACGGTCATTCCTTTAATTTGATCTACACTTGATTTGGGTGCGCCAAATGTAAGTCGCCGCAACAGGTGCAGCATCTCTTTTTCTGTCCATACACCGTTGTACGGACTAATGCCCGACTGAACGCCGGATACTTTTAATGGACTAAACTGGATTGGTTGGGACGATGAACTAAAATCTTCTTCTGCGGTTTGGGGAAAGGGTTTACTGCTTTTTGCGGAGAGGCTTTGTAAAAACTGCCGCCGCTGCATTGTATTTCCCATAAAAGAGTGTTTAGGTATCGTAATTTAAAGATTAAAATCTGATTAAATGTTAATACAAGGTCCGGTGTGGAAAAAATACCGGTAAAAATATTGCATCCCTGAAATATTGATTCTCTGGAAGACCCGACAGTACAGCATTTCAGGCCATCCCCTTTTGACCGGATTTTTTTTGCATCTCACGGTAACGTACATATACGAACCGGGCAGACATAAAAAAAAGCGATCGGCCAGTCGTATTCATTCGGTTTCATCAGCTATTGTCTTACAACTATTTATGCTGATACCATGCTTTACCCTCACCAGGATATGGCCCTCCGGAGTCTTTCATGCCATAACCGGGTCTTTACAGGGACTGCCCGCAAAGCCGGGACCTGGTTGGGGAGCGATATTGAAATTACAATGCTGTATCTGGCCATTAAAAAGCCCGGAACCACAGGTATTTACCAACTTCCCGCTAGCTTTTTTGTTACTTTGATCTATGACTTCTCCATTAGCAGAACGTTTAAGACCCACCACGCTCGATGAACTGGTTGGCCAGGAGCATCTCACCGGCAAAGGCAGTATACTGCGTACCGCCATAGAAAATGGTAAGCTGCCTTCCATGATTTTGTGGGGACCGCCCGGTGTGGGCAAAACCACCATTGCCAATATTATTGCGCATACCCTGGGCGCACCATTTTTTACACTGAGCGCAATCAGCAGCGGTGTAAAAGAAGTTAGGGAGGTCATTGAAACCGCAAAGACAAAAGACAATTGTATACTTTTTATAGATGAAATTCACCGTTTCAATAAAGGGCAGCAGGATGCCTTACTGGGTGCTGTTGAAAAAGGTATTATTACACTGATTGGTGCCACCACCGAAAACCCTTCTTTTGAAGTAAATGCGGCATTGCTCAGCCGTTGCCAGGTATATGTTTTAAAACCATTGGGAGAAGAACAACTGGTTGGCCTGCTAACCCATGCGCTTGAAAAAGATACTTTGCTCGCCGGCAAAAAAATTACACTGCAGGAAACAGCAGCTTTGATAAATATTTCCGGGGGCGATGCCCGTAAACTACTGAACCTGCTGGAACTGGTAACCGATGCATTGGGCAGCAAAGGCACTATTACAGATAATAAGGTAATGGAGATAGCGCAAAAACGCATTGCCCTGTATGATAAAAAAGGCGAACAACATTACGATATCATATCGGCTTTTATAAAATCAATTCGCGGCAGTGACCCCAATGCAGCTGTATACTGGCTGGCAAGAATGATAGAAGGCGGTGAAGATGTAAAATTTATTGCGCGCAGGCTGGTTATCCTTGCCAGCGAAGATATTGGTAACGCCAATCCCACAGCGCTGGTAATGGCCAATGCCAGTTTTGATGCCGTTAACAAAATCGGTTACCCGGAATCGCAGATAATACTCTCACAATGCGTTACCTATTTAGCGGCATCGCCCAAAAGCAATGCCGCCGTAGCTGCCATTGGAGCAGCCATGGCTGCCGTACAGCAACACGGCGACCTGCCCGTACCGATGCATATCCGCAATGCGCCAACACGATTGATGAAGAATTTAGATTATGGCAAAGGGTACCAGTATTCGCACAGTTATGAAGATAATTTTTCCGCACAGGAATACCTGCCCGATAAGATCTCCGGTACGGTCTTTTATGAACCCGGTAAAAATGCGCGGGAAGAAGAACTGCGCAAATTTTTACGGCAGCGCTGGAAAGAAAAATATGGATATTGAAAGTTTGAAAGTACATAGTACAGAGTATATAGTATACACGTGTGGCGTCCAAACTGCAGCAATCAGCACCATCACCTTTTAAAATATCAACCGTTCATGAGAAAATTTTTATTGTTCGCCTTTACCATCTTGTATTGTACCATCGCCAATTCACAAAACATCATTGAAAAAGATCCTGCCATAGAAAAAATGGTAAAAGAAGTATCTCCGGATTCTTTGCAATCATATATTGCCTCACTGGTTTCATTTGGAACACGCAGTACGCTGAGTACACAGACTGATGCAAAGAAAGGCATCGGTGCCGCGCGGCTATGGGTACTCAATAAATTTAATGAATTTGCGAAGCAATCCGGCGGACGAATGTCGGCCCTTATTGATACCACTACCCTTGCGCCCGATGGCAAGCGCATTGATGCAACCCTGGTAGTCGGCAATGTGGTGGCCACTTTAAAAGGCAGCGACCCAACAGACAACCGCCTGTTTCTGATCAGCGGGCATCTTGATAGCAGGCGGACCAATGTTATGGACCGTACCGGCGATGCGCCCGGCGCCAATGACGATGGCAGTGGTACTGCCGCCGTTATAGAATGCGCCCGCATTATGAGTAAATATTCTTTCCCCGCCACCATCATTTTTGTTGCTGTCAGTGGCGAAGAACAGGGCCTGCTGGGTGCCAATTATATGGCCGGTAAACTAAAAAAAGAAAACCGCAACCTGGAAGCCGTGCTGAACAATGATATCATGGGCAGCAACAACAGCAGCGAAACAAATATCATCGACAATACCCGCATACGCGTCTTCAGCGAAGGATTGCCCGCTTATGAACTCGATAAAAATGCTGCTAATATCCGCCAGCTGGGACTGGAAAATGACGGCAAATCACGACAGCTGGCCAGGTATGTAAAAGAAACCGGCGAAAGGTATGTAGACAATTTAGAAGTAGTGATGGTTTACCGCAATGACCGGTTCCTGCGCGGCGGCGATCATACACCGTATATTATAAATGGATTTACTGCAGTACGAATAACAGAAATGAATGAAAATTACAATCACCAGCACCAGGATATCAGGCAGGAAAATGGCGTTCAGTATGGCGACCTGGCCATATTCATGGATTTTGAATACCTGCGGAAAAATACCGGTATGAACCTTGCCTGCCTTGCCAATCTCGCCAAATCTCCTTCCATGCCACAACAGGTAACGGTAGACGTAAAAAAGCTGGATAATTACACGGCGCTTTCGTGGCAAAATCCTGCCAGCGGAAAATTCAGGGGTTTTTATGTATTGATGCGCGAGACTACCAGCGCAGTATGGCAAAAGAAATTTTTTACAAAACAAACAAGTATCCGCATGCCATATTCAAAAGACAATTATTTTTTTGCGGTGCAGGCTGTCAGCGAAGAAGGCAATGAAAGCCTGCCGGTAGTGCCGGTGGTAGGACGATAATTGCACCTGTTTCCAAAACTAAAACAAAACATTCCTTTTACATTTTTTTAAGATATCCGCTTTAAACCATTTGCGCAATCACGGTCTTATCAGTACACCTAAAGTAAAAATGATGAAAAAGTATATTTTACACTTTACTGTATTGATAGCCATATTTTCATTCGCCTCCTGCACAGCATCTTACTCAGTACGCGAACGGCCACGCGATGTTGTTTACTTCAGGCCACCGCCACCGGCCCGTGAATATGTTTGGGTTTCCGGTGACTGGGTTTGGATGGGTGGCAGGTACCAATGGCATGAAGGACATTGGCAAAAACCAAACCGCCGTAGTTCCTGGGTAGACGGACACTGGCAAAATACCCGGCACGGTTACAAATGGATACCAGGTCATTGGAACAGATACTAAGCTGGAAAAAGCCGGCTGCCTGCAGCAATGCAAGCGGCCGGTTTTGTATTTAACTTAGTCTTCATTGCTTACCTGCTGGGCATCCCTGATATTTTTCTGAACAGCAATTGCCCCAAACAAACCCAGCAAAAAGGCAAATGCGTAAAATCCTTTCTCGCTCGGCAATATAGTAGCATTCCACAACCCAACTATCAGCAGCACAATTGATAAAATGGTGGCAAACCAGCAAATGGCATAATACAGATCTGTTACCGGCAATTTTTCCAGCCTGTCTCTTACACTTTTCTGCAACGATACCACCGCAAACAATCCAAACATCAGTACGGTGAAATAATATCCTTTTTCATTTAATGCCATATCGGCCCGCCACAGTCCAATGATAAAGCCAATGGCGCCTGCACCCATTGCAATCCATGATGCCGCAACAAATGCGGCCGAAGGTTTCTGATTCATAATTTGATTTTTTTGTTTAAGGTTTAAAAGCTGCTGGCTGATAACCAACCAGGGATTTGTGATATTTTAAACAACCTGGTTTTAAAAACTCCGGTTGTTTGTTGCCTATTTGTATAGATGGAAGATGCCGGTATCGAAAGGTGTCCACAGGCAGGCTTTTTGGCCGCATGATTTCAATGCGTTATTGGTCCAGGTATTGCAGGTATGAAAAAGACTGTATTTACCATCCGCTTCGTAAAATGCATCGGCATTGCTATAATTGGCGTTTGTAACAATGGGTACCACATGTCCATTGCTATCTGTTTGAAAACTTTTTTTGATAAAATTTACCAGCCGCTGGTATTGACCGGAACTGATCATTATTTTTTTACAGTTATCATTTTCCTGCATTGCTTCATAGAATGTTGCATGTATGGCTGTAGTGTTAAAACCAATCGCAGCTTTTAAAGCCGTACAAACAGTAAGATCTGCCCAGGTGGGTGTTTTCAAATAAAATCCTTTATCGCCCCAGCCCATTGCCAGGTATTTTATAACCGACGTATCGTGCAGGTGCGCGTTGGAGAATTTGACTTCCCTGCTCCAGTCCAACAATCCATTGTTAAGCGGAACAACAATATCTGCATGAACGCCATTTGTTTTTATATAAATGGCCATATCGCCTTCGCCCGCTTCTTTGCCTACTGCTATGCGCGAAAGGCACCATGCGCACAACAGGTAAACAACTACAAAAGCAATCAACCACAGCAATGCATAACCGGTATATTTTATTATTTTTTTAAGTATCTGCATAAAAAGGAATAAGGTAAAAAATAAGTAGCGGGGTATCTGCGATGCCGCACATACTACCACTGCAGTCTTCAGCCTGCAATGATTGAATGCATGTATTGTTATTGAACCACCCTTATGACTCCTGCGCCATTGTATGAATGATAGGCTCCATTGTACATAGCGTCTGCACTGGCCGGTCCCATTTTGTAAACCCCAGGGCTCACTGCACGAACAGCATAGTAATACAGCTGCCGTCCATTGTATAAATCAACAAAAAGGTTAATCCTGTCATCGCGTACATCCATGGCAGTTGGATTGCTGGCATCTTTTATCCATTCCATGCCCGGCAATTCTTTGGTGCGCGGATTTTCAATTTCAAAACCAGCGGGTAATAAATCGGTGAGCACAATATTCTCTACAGAACCACTAAAGGCTTTTTCAAGGCTCAGTTGTACAATCACCAGTTCATTCTGTTTAAAAGTGGTGCCACTGATGGCACGTCCATACCTGTCGAAAAACCTGCGCCGCACTTTTAAATAATTATCTTCTTCTTTGTAAGCACCGCTGGCGCTGATGCCCTGGCTCTGCCACCAGTAATATAGGTTTCCTTCTCCTTTAGTTGTAATATCAACCGTACTGGCGCCCAATTGTTTTGCATTTAGCTGCAGGCTTCCCGTGCTGAGCGTTCCCGCAGTTTTACCATTGGCGGTAATAGTGGCTGTAACCGTAGATTTATTGGCGGCACGCGCCAGTTTTCCCATAGCCAGGAAACTAAAAGCGCTTTCCTGTGTACTGTACCAGCTGCGCTGCCGCAGTTTTTCCACCACATGTTCAGCCATTATGGGTATTTGCGCATTGCCCGGATCAACATCTATCAGCGTATTCAACGCAATGGATTCATCGCGGATATCGCTGTAAAAACTACCACCGGTTTGGGCTACTGATACTTCGCCGCTGAAAGACGCTGGTAATAATTCGCGGAACCGTGTTTTATCGCCCGCAATACTGTATGCGGCAGATAAAAGATAACGGCTGTCCAGCGCCAGTAAAGCGGAGTTGGCTTTATAGTAATTCATTACACTGATATTGGCCTTGCCTGCCACCGACAGAACATATAAACTATAGGCAACTTCCTTGGGTGCTATTTTCTTTTGTTCTTTCTGGTTGTAATAATACAGGATGGTTTCGCGGTTGCGTAATTTATTGTTTAGGTAACTGAGCAGGGTTTGAAGCAACCCGTTATCTACATCGTAACCTGCTTTCTGTGCCTCTATTAAAAAATGTGCCGCATACACGGAAGCCCACCAATGTTCTGTGCCTTCTCCATCCCATAATGTAATACCGCCGTTGTACAACTGCCGCAGCTTTATTTTACGAATGGCCTCCTGTATATTGCTGTTGGCGGAAACCTTGCTGGCCTTACCAGTATTGAATAAATCAGCCAGGTCTCCATAATACAATTGCGGAAAGGCTGCCGATACGGTTTGTTCCGTGCAACCGAACGGATACTCTACCAGGTATGCAAACTGGTTAGCCAGCCGCAGCGCCGGCGAACGGCTTACTACCAGTTTATAATCGCCGCTGCCTGCTATAAAATCATTTAGTCCAATGGTAATTTTTTGCGAATTATTGCCGGCTATGGAACCGCTGCCGGTTATTTTTTGCAAAGTAGACGGCGGCCGCACAGTGATATCAGTTTCATCCGTAAATTTCTCGCCCATACCTTTTACTTCTACTTTTATTTTACCAGTGTTGATGGCCGGTGACGCAATGATTTTAAATACCGCGCGTCCTTCGCTGTTGGCTTTCAATTCTACCGGTTGTTGCGTGGGTCCTGCAGTTTGCAATGGCGCTGTTACGCTCAGCGTGGCATCGGCGCTGGTGTTTTTATTGGTAGTATTGGTAATGGTAACGGCAACGTTCACGGTATCGCCCGGACTTAAAAACCTTGGCAGCGCCGTACTCAGCACCAGCGGATCGGCTACCTTCATGGCAGATTCTGCACTGCCGAAACTTTCATTTTTATACGCAACTGCCATCAGCCTTATTTCCCCGCTAAACTGTGGAATATCAAATTCAAAATCTGCTTCTCCATTTGTGTTTGCTTTGGCAATACCGCTCCAATAGCTAACAATCTTTATTCGTTTATTGGGCATGGGATTGCTGCGTTTGCTGGTCTCCAAATCACCGTCGCCACCGGTACTGCTTAACCGCGCCCTTATTTCCGGAAAAAGCAACGGGTACATATCGTATCCATTTACATCGAGCGCCCTTTTACCATAGAAATAACCATAAGGATTGGGCGTTTCAAAATTGCTTACCTGCAATACGCCGTTGTCTACCGCGGCCAGTGTAATATAACTTCCCGCGGCTGCTTTTACTGTAACCTTCTGGTGCGTGCGCGAGCGAACAGCAGCGGCAGCCACCAGCTGCACATTCATTTTGCGGTTTTTTTCTTCCACCATAATATTTTTATATCCATGCGCCACCGTAAGCGGAATATCACTTACATCGTGCGGTTTTATCAAAGTAGCAGTCACATACACATTGGGAAGATGATCAGCAGTGAGTTTTACGTCCAGCGATGCCTTCCGGCCTTCCACATTGATATACTGGTAAGAAACCACCTTGTCTGTTTCCATGGTAACCAGCATCTTGCCGTTGAATGGCGTTTTAAATGAAATTTTTGCGTTGTCACCACTGTTATAATTCGTCCTGTCTACATCAATATCAATATTACCTTCTGCGCTGACTTCAAATGAACTGTTATCATTACCCCAACCGCCATAACTGTAAAACTCTTTTTTTACATAACTGGTGGCACCGGGCAGGTATACGCGCAGTTCATAATTACCCGCGGTGCGCGGCGTAAACGCAAAACTGGTATTTTCTCCCGCAACGGTGATATTATTACTGGCTACAATTTTATCTTCCTTCTGCGATTCATAACGAAAGTATTCGCCATTTTTTGTAAGTACCGTTCTGTATTCATGTTTAATAACTTCTGCCCTTGCCTGGCCGGTAGTAAGCTGTTCGGTTTTACTGACAGCCAGCAATGGAAACTTCACCGCCTGATTGAGCGGGTAATACCACCAGCCATCTTCTCCTATTCCAAAAAATACTGGCTGTGTGTAGATGGTGGCCGTTGTACTGCGACTAACCGGCCTTCCCGTTTCGTCGAATACTGTTGTATAAAAACCGGCCTGCAGCACCCCGGCATTTTTATATTCTTCTTTGGCGGTGAAATTTTCGCTGGCGCTGCCATTCTCATCTGTCTTGCCTTCCTTTACTGTTTTGTCGAACGATATACCAGGATTGGCAATCGAGAAATTATAATTCGGATATTTTTTAGGATTGAAACCATATTGTTTCACTTGTATTTCACATTCATAGTTGCGGTTCGCTGCAGGGGGACCAAAAAAATTAACGGCACTGATATCCAGTTTGGCTGATTCGCCGGTAACCAGGCTTTCTTTGTCTAGCTTAGCGGTAACCTTAATACGGTCCGGCACAAATTCTTCTACCATAAAATTCTGGCTGCCCAGCAGTACATCATTGCCATTGTACACTTCCAGCGAGTAACTTCCGGTAATGGCGGATGCGGAAATATCTGCATTGCCTTCCATTGAACCCTGTTCATTTAAATTCTTACGGAAAGTTTTTAATTCTTTTCCATTGGGTAAAAGGAATTTTAATTTTACCGGCAGCTCACCCGGCGATTTCCATAACCTGTCGCGGACAACTACAGAAAAATTTATTTTTTCGCCCGGGCGGTAGATATCCCGTTCCGCATAAATAAATGCATCGAGCCCGGTTGAGTTGATGTGTTTGCCACCCACTTCAAAACGACTCATGTTAACTTTGGTACTGCTGAATGGCAGGTAACTGAAATCAGTTTCCGTTTTTGCTATTATCATGGCGGGCCTGAAACCGGCAAATTCCTTTTTTGCATAAACGATTTCCGCAACGCCATCGGCATTGGTTGCGGCAGTACCCAACAGTTGATTATTGCCGCCATACGCCAGCACATTTACCCCGTTTACCGGCAAAGCGGTTTTAAGCGAATTGACAAATACGTAAATTTTATCGGCTCCTTCTTTGGCTATCAGTCCAAAGTCGGAAAGCGAAATAAACCGGCTGTCGCTCACCCAATAGTCTTCCGTTGATTTTATTTTGATATGATATATGCCTTTGAAATCCGGCAGTTTGTCCTCAATATTAAAATTGAACAACCTGGCGGAACCGCTCCTGGGTAATGTGCGCGTATCAATTTCCTTTTCATAGATAACATCGCCCACTACTGCATCGCTTTCACTCTCATAATAATCTTCACTATTACCATTGCTTTCTTTCGGATAATAACCACTTCGCTGGGCAGCCAGTAAGTTGCTTTCATAAATTTTTGAAACAATTACTTTCACTTTGGCAACGCTTACCAGTTTTACTTCAATGTTTTTGTTGCCTTGTCCGGCCAGGTATACAGCCTGCCTGTTTACAAAGCTGATGGCCGGCTCCATTTTTCCAAAGGCGAAATTATTTTTGTAATCTTCTTTTAATACGCCCCCAATATTTCCACGTAACCCTTTGGTTAAAGTAAGGGAATAACTTTTGGATGCATCAAAACCTTCGCTACTGATGACAAACCCGTCGTCTGTTGCATCTGCTGTAAATTTGACCGCCGGCTCAAATTTTATAAATGAAGCAAGGCTTTGCGCGGTCACCTGCTGGCTGGTTCTCACGGTAATGGTACCGGTGGTACCGTCGTGCTCAGAATTAATGTCATTAATGGTGAGGGTAAATGGCGAAGGAATGGTTGCCCTGGTTGCCGATTTTTCTTTGGTGGCATTGCTGCCGCCTTCGGGGACCAATCCTTTATCAACGCCAATACTAATATCGTAGTCGCGGTCTTCCACGGCAATCCCTGCAATCCGTAAAGATATTTTATTGCTGCCCGAAACAGATTGTATGGTATAATTGACTGCTTTACCATCGGCCGTTACAGTTAGTTTATCTTTCAGAGAAACCGGGTCTACCGGATAATTAAAATACAGATCGGCCTGCGGTACGGCTGTTTTGCTGTTTTCATCGGGCAATACCCAGGTAATATGGGTGTTTTCCATTTTCAGTTCGGGTGTGCTGAAACTGATATTATCCGCTTTTTCTACTTTATCAAATTTGGAATACCGCAGCAGTTCAGTACTCAGTGTTGCTTTATAGGTGGTAGCTGCTGCCAGGGGCCGGGCCGGAGAAAAAACCAGTTCATCTGCATGCTCCCAGCGGAAACGTCCGGCAATTTTTGGTTCAAACGAAATATAGTTTGCAGAATCCCATTGATTAAGCAGTGAATCTGCCACCAATGGTTTATTAAAACGAAATACCAGGTTACCCAATTGAGGCACTTCATCTTTTGCATTGGTATAATCCAGTGCAACAACCTGCCTGTTACAGCCATATAAAAAAATAATCCCGATGGTTACCGGAATTACAAAGACTTTTGCAATACGCATAGAGGTTTGGTTAAGGTGTTTTTAAAAACCAGTGTTAAAGTACAAAAATGATAAGAAAAAGCAGGTTTTGTTTTCTTTATTGGAAAAAGAATACCTGAAATTAGCAGGAATAACTTACGGAGGATGACCTTGCGGTACCATGAAGAATAAATTACACAGGAAAGGTAAATATATGCCGGAGCTATTTACAAATTTGATGTTATAAGTATTTGTTAATACCTACCCTTTTCCAAAAATGACAATAAAACGGGCTTTCTTATATTCTTTTTTTAAAAAATTGCTGCTCACTGTCGCAATACTGTTTGTATTATTTTTTATAGTAAGCTGGTTATTTCCAGTTCCGGACAAAATTACTTACTCCACTATTATTACCGATAACAAAGGAGAAGTCATTCATGCTTACCTCACCAAAGACCAGCAATGGCGCATGAAGACAGAGCTCAATGAAATATCGCCTTTACTACGCACGACCATCATTGAAAAAGAAGATAAATATTTTTACAGGCACCCGGGCGTTAATGTGCCGGCCATGGCAAGGGCTTTTATCAACAACCTTTTGCACATGAAACGCACTTCCGGCGCTTCCACCATTACCATGCAGGTAGCCAGAGCGCTGGAACCCCGGACAAGAACCTATCTGAACAAATGCATTGAAATGTTTCGTGCATTGCAGCTGGAATGGAAATACAGTAAGGAAGAGATATTGCAGTTGTACCTGAACCTGGTACCTTATGGCGGCAATATTCAGGGGGTGAAATCGGCTTCCATCCTGTATTTTAAAAAGAACCCCGACCATCTTTCGCTTGCAGAAATAACAGCATTGTCTATTATTCCCAACCGGCCATCTACCCTTGTCATAGGCAGAAACAATGATACCATTGTAAAAGAACGCAACCGGTGGCTGCACAAATTTGCCGCTGAAAAAATATTTACGCAAAAGGAAATAAAAGATGCCCTGGATGAACCGCTGACCGCTGCCAGGGGTACCGTACCGGACTACCTTCCTCATTTATCGTATAAATTAAAAAGACAGGGTGGCGATATCATCAGAACGCATATTGAGATGAATACTCAATGGAAAATAGAGAAACTGGTGGCAGACTATTCCAGGTCGCTTTCGTTAAAAAATATACGCAATGCCGCAGTAGTAGTAATAGACAACCAACTGCACCAAGTGATTGCTTATATTGGTTCGGCTAATTTTAATGATACCACAGACGCCGGCCAGGTAAACGGCGCAGCCGCCATCCGCCAGCCGGGCAGTACGTTAAAGCCACTGTTGTACGGACTTTGTATAGATGAAGGATTGCTTACACCGAAAATGATCATCAGCGATGTTGCTGTTAACTACCAGGGATATGCACCCGAAAACTATGATAAAAAATTCAATGGCTATGTAACCATGGAATATGCGCTGGAACATTCGCTGAATATTCCCGCAGTAAAAAGTCTTCGGCAATTGGGAAAAGATAAACTGGTTCAGAAACTGGCGGCCTGTCATTTTGAGCAGGTAAAAAAAGACCAGCAAAAACTCGGTCTCTCATTGATACTCGGTGGTTGCGGCGCCACACTGGAAGAATTAACCGGCCTCTATAGTGTCTTTGCCAATGACGGGATATACGTTCAGCCTTCTTTTACACAGGCAGACAGCCTGTATAAAAAAACGCGGGTATTATCTGCCGCCTCCAATTTTATGATTAATGAAACGCTTTCAAAGGTTAACCGCCCCGATTTTCCGTTGAACTGGCAGAGTACCGAACACATGCCAAAAATTGCCTGGAAAACCGGCACATCATATGGCAGAAGAGATGCCTGGAGCATTGGTTATAACAAACATTACACCATTGGTATCTGGACCGGTAATTTTTCTGCGCAGGGTATACCCGAACTGAGTGGCGCTAATATTGCCACACCATTATTGTTCAAGATTTTTAATACCATTGATTACGACAGCGACCAGGAATGGTTCAACCAGCCAACGACCTGTGATTCCAGGCAGGTATGTTCCGAAACCGGCCTGCCTCCCAATACGTATTGCAATAATATTATTACAGACTATTTTATACCCCTGCTTTCAACGGCTAAAAAATGTGATAATATGCAGGAGATACTTTTGAGTGCAGATGAAAAGTTGTCTTACTGCCAGGGTTGTGTGCCTGCCACCGGGTACAAAAAGAAACTTTATAAAATCATTACACCCGATATGCAGGCCTGGATGCAGGATAACAGGGTTGCCTATACGCAGATACCGCCACACAACCCGCTTTGCGAAAAAATATTTAAGGAAGGCGCGCCATTGATCACATCCCCCTCCAACGGAACCGAATACCTGATCAGCAAAAAACACCCTGAACCATTACAACTGGTTTGCCGGGCAGCTGCCGATGCCAGCAGGTTGTATTGGTACATCAATAATAAATTTTACAAATCTTGTGGTAAAGGAGAGAAACAATTTTTTATTCCTGATGAGGGACCGGTTAAAATTTCCTGCACGGACGATAAAGGACGTAACCGGAATGTGTGGATTACGGTGAGATATGTGAACTTGTGAAAGAACATCCCGATGTTCATCCGTATTGGATGGCATTCGCATTTTGCAATTCATAGCGAGGGGCTGCACCCCTCGCTATTAGATTACGCCCCTTCAGGGCTAGACAATCCGTCATCATTTTCCGTCGCCGTTGTTGGTGTAGGTGTTATTAAAAATCTGTGATCTATAAAACCGCGTTGAGGCATTGCTGCATTTGCAATTCGTAGCGAGGGGCTGCACCCCTCGCTATTAGATTACGCCCCTTCAGGGCTAGACAATCCGTCATCATTTTCCGTCGCCGTCGCCATTGTTGTTGTTGTTGTTGGTGTTATTGCGAACAATTTACCGCTCAATTAATTCCTGAAATTATATTGCCCGGTTTATTCTTTCAGTAACCTGGTTATGCGGGTTGAATTTTTGGTTGTTACACGCAGTATATAAACGGTATGAGAAAACAGGTTCGCAGCATTTAATTGCAATTGGTTATCTCCTCTAATGAGCAAGGCCTTTCTGGTCAGCATTTTTTTACCACTTATATCTGACAGGGTTAATTCAGCTTCTTCTTGTTGGGGTGATACCAGCTCAACGAAAATATTTTGCCGGAACGGATTTGGTGCAACTCGTACAACCAGTTCACCGGGTATACTTGCTGAAATTTTCACAATATTGCTGTATGAATACCGGTTGTCTTTATCGATCATTTTTAACCGGTACCACACAAATGGGGCGGAAATTGCCTGTGGTGCTTTATCCGTATATTGATATTGCTGTTCGGTACTGCTGCTACCAGCTGCCTGTAAGTTTCCAATTGCTGAAAAGCCGACCGCATTTTCGCTGCGTTGAATTTCGAAAGCTGCAGTATTCAATTCAGAAGCAGTGGTCCATTGCAGTAAGTTGTATCCATTGCTGCGTGTTGCAGCAAAACGAATTAACGTGAGTGGCAGCGCGGCACTTGAACTATGGACAAAAAATCCGCTGAAACCGGTAACATTAAAACTTACTTCCCAACGGCTGGTTGTTGCATTCCATATAATATCAGCATCTGCCGGATCGATAAATTGCGTTGTTCCTGTATAGGTGCCCGGCTGCGACGAAGCGCTTGTACCATGAAACTGTGAAATATGGAGGTGAGAAATACCTGCAACATCCGCCGGGCCGGTGGGCAATTTCACAGTTACTCCCGCAAAGGCGTTGTAAATATTAAAATCGACCTGGGTAAAGAATAAAGTAATTTTTGCTGTTGCAGTTGACGGGTTAGTAACTGGTGTTATATCATAGTGCCTTGTAACGTATGGCTTACCGTTATAGGTTTGAACAGCGGCGTCTAAAGTGAGTTTAAGATTGATATTCCCATTAACCGGGCTAGCTCCCTTGGGTTCAATGCGGCAGAAAATGCGACAGTTGGGAGCCATTGCCCCATTTATGCCGGTATAGATCGTGTGCGCTCCTGTTGCTCCAGGCAGGGCAAGGCCGGTACCATCAGGCAATTGCTGCAATTCATAACCACCCATATCAAGACTGCCATTAAATATCCTGGCCTGGTTTGCCAAGTCGGTTGGAAAACCACTGGATACACTACCGCCAAGATTAAGAACAGGGCTGCAACCTGTTAATTGCAAACCATCATCTGCAGTACCCCATATATTATCGCTGCCTGCAGGATTGGCTGCATTCGCAAACAAAGGGTTGATATTCATATTTCCGGAACCACTGTATCCGCCAATAATATCACTGTAGGAGACCACAGTAGTTGCATTGGGATTATTATCAATCGGTGGACTGGTTGTAATGCTGCTCCAGATAATACTGGCCTTAATGGTAGTGCTAATTAAACCGGTGGGGTCTGGAAGCTCATTACCGATAGCACTGCCTGTGCCGGCAACATTATTATTGAATGTACAATTTAGAATCTGGGAAAGACAAGAACCCGTTCCATCGGTCGTTGATTTATTTTGTATAGCACCACCTCCAAATCCGGCGTTATTGTCAGTAAACAGGCAATTTGCATACGTAGGGCTAAAGAAAGCTGACCTATGCATTAAGGTAATAATCGCCCCTCCGAAGTAGGTGGCAGTATTCTGAGCAAAAACACACTTAGAGAAGTAAGGACTAACGATCGCTGAATAATCACCGTAATTATCAATGGCGCCCCCGAAGTCTGCCTTGTTATTAATAAAACTGCAATTGTCAATAAAAGGATTACAGTTTCCGCCATTCAGCCCTGCGTTGGACATGGCTCCACCCCAAACTGCTGCATAATTGTTAATGAATTTACAATTGCGGATAACGGGCGCACAGTTATTACCGGGTCCTCCGCCATCATTCAGCATACCCCCGCCACGCACACTATAATTGTCATCAACATCAGCCTGGCCAAGGGTAATTGTAAAACCATCTATAATAGCCGAAGCGTCTGTACCGGGTGCACTATACACAACATGAATACTATTGTCGGTTACTACTCCCGTGCTGCCAATATCACCACTCAAAATTGTTTGATTGCCAGTATAATTGCGCTGGCTCAATAAAGTCTCAGTACCGGCAAAACCGCCATATAATGACACTCCATTTTTTAAAGCAAACGAAATAGTACGATCAACGGATGCAGTAGGATAATATGTACCTGCCGCCACCCAAATGTTTTTCCCGGCAACAGCAACATTCAATGCTTTGGCAACTGTTTTAAAAGCGGTGGCCCAGCTCGCACCAGTATTGGCATCATTACCGGATGGCTTTACATATAGTGTTTGAGCAGCTGCAGAAACGAAAGAACCCGCTAATAAAAAAAACAGTATTGTTTTCTTTATAATTGATTTATATGAAACGTAAAAAAAGATCATGCTGAACCATTTTATTGTTTAAAAGAATCAATGGGGCCTGTATGGAAAAACCGATGATTGGTTATGAACGAAAGATCACTTTATACAGACCGATTAAATAAATTAATCAAATGTATTTGTGCGGCCAGTTAGATTTCATGGCTAAATCTCTAATTGTGCGTAGTCTTTTTTCGATAATTGCATCCGTCAATGTTCAATGTCTTGATGAACCCGACGGTTTTTATTGTTTTACAAACTGGCCATACCACTTCCTGATCATTTATAAACGGGAGAAAATATATTCCTGGCCACAATGTTGTGGTAGATCTTTTGTCTTACGGGAATATTCGGCTTTAGAAGCCATGTGAAAAGAAAATAGCCGAACAATATTGTCCGGCTATCAAATTTTATTGATACTGCTTTTGTTAGGGTGCACCTGGAGATTACTGCAATTTGTGCAACTTACCACAATGGCAGTACCCGCACATGTCTACATTTTCTTAATTCATCTTTGATACAGCTCCGCTGCCATGAACGGCTGTACTGATTTTTGGCTGGCCACGGTAATGTACATCGCCACTGCCGAAAATTTCGATGTCGAGCGATTCGCTCGCAAAGACTTCATTATCGCCGCTGCCATGAATGGATACAGTTACCGATTCTGCTTTGAGGTCGGCTGCTTTTATGTCTCCGCTGCCGCTGGTCTTGCACGACAGGGTTTTGGTATTGCCCTGCAGGGTTATATTGCCGCTGCCATGTGTTTCTGTTCGTATATCGGGGCAATCTGCTTCCAGTTGTATATCACCACTACCGGAAATGTAGATATTCATTTTATTTTTATTGGTAAGTTTTCCCTGGCTGCTGATATTACCGCTGCCATGCGTTTCCAGCGCATTTAATTCCGGTGCGGAAACCACCACTTTGGCATTGCCGGCATTATACAATGAAATACCCTCCTTAAAACGAACTATCAGCCTGCCATCCTGCATATTGGTTTCTATATACTGCAACAGGTTTTGATCGGCTTCCACTTTTACGCTGTAATCTCCCTGCGATGCAACGATGTCTATGGCGCCATGTGTTTCCACACCGGTAAAACCTGTTACATTGCGTTGTTCGTTTGATATATGACCATTTCCGGAAACGCGTTTGCCATGTGTATACCGGCAGGAAAAGTTTACTGCAGCTATGGCTACCAGTAAAAAGAAAAGTTTATTCATCATATTACAGTATTATTTTAAATTGCTGATTTTGCGATTTCGTGATTTTGCGATTTCCTTTGCTCGATTGAGTAAACAATTCTCAAAATCTCAAAATTTCAAAACCGCTGCTCCGACTGCACGCCGCGTGAAACAAATACCGGCAAACCCACCTCTCAAAATCCCGCAATCCCAAAATCAGCAATCACCCTCAATCCGCTTTCTTTATACTACCGGCGCCGCTTACCTGCTGCGAACCGCTGTTGGCGCCTCCTTTATAGTTTACATTTCCGGCACCGCTTACCTGGGCATCCAGTTTTACACTGGCATATACATCAGCATCACCGGCGCCAGAAATTTCCACCTTGGTATTTTCAGACAACAGCTCATAACAATGCGCTTTTGCTGCACCTGTTAATGTAAGATCAAATGTTTTTGTTTGTCCTTTTAAATTTACCGCACCCGCCCCGGATACTTCCGCATTGATAGCTGGAGCATCTACATCCATTACAATGTCTCCTGCACCACTAACGCCCATTTTCAGGTTTTCCTTATTTACAATTTTTGTTTGTCCGGTTATATTACTGGCGCCAGACACTTCAATTTCACTATAATTAGGTGAAGTAACATACACTTTTATTTTGTTTGTAGGCCGCAGGTTGATACCATCCCTGCTTTTTATGGTTATCCGTTCGCCTTCCTGCAAGACTTCTATGTATTGCAGCAGGTTTTCATCGGTTTCAATTTTTACCGGTTTTGTATCGCCTTGTGATACAAATAAATCAATAGCGCCTGAAACGTCTACATTCCTGAAAGATCCTACTGTATGTTCCGTGGTTTTTATATTACCATTTCCTTTGACCCGTTTACCCCACATATACCGGCAGGATGGGGCTGTTACGGCTACCACCATTAATATCAGCAATAATTTTTTCATGTTATTTCGTTTTAGGGAAGTAAAGGTTATGTTTTTAGGTGAATTCGTAAAATGCTTTGTGAAAGTTTAGACGATGAAAGCAGCAGGCAGGTTACAGACCAGTAAATCCGGGAAAACACCGCCTGTTTCAAAAAACGTTTACAGTTGCCCGGAAGCCGGCGTGCAAATGGTGTACATCCTGTAGAAAAGGTTTGTTTTGTACTGGTTATCATAGAATTACCGAAGCTGTTGACGCATCAAGACAGTGTCTCTTTTTCTCTTTGTTCCCCTGGCTTCCTGTAAACTCCCGCCCGTTTCTTACCTTCGCGCCATCATGACGGAAAAAATCCTGATTCTCGACTTTGGCAGCCAGTATACCCAGTTAATTGCCCGTGCTGTCCGGGAGGCGAATGTTTACTGCGAAATCACCCCTTTTCACAAACCGGTCCAGTTCGACCCCTCGCTCAAAGGCATCATACTTTCAGGTTCACCCTTTAGCGTAAATGATGAAAATGCACCGGAAGTGGCCATCCGGGCATTGAATGAAAAATTACCCGTTCTGGGTGTATGCTATGGCGCCCAGTTAACAGCCAAACAATTTGGCGGCGCAGTAGCCAAAAGCAATAAACGCGAGTACGGACGTGCCACCATGCAGGTAACTGCTGCAGATACACTGCTTGCAGACGTAACATCACCATCGCAGGTATGGATGAGCCACGCAGATTCCGTGCTGCAGCTGCCCGCCGGGTTTGAGGTACTGGCCACCACTGAAACCATCCCGTTTGCAGCATTTAAGAAAATCGATTCGCCCTTACCGTTATATTGCGTTCAGTTTCACCCCGAAGTATACCATACCACCGAAGGCAAAAAAATACTCAAAAATTTCCTGGTAAATGTTTGCGGTTGCAAACAGGACTGGACCGCAGCCCATTTTATAACTGACACGGTAGCTGCATTAAAACAACAAATTGGCGATCGCCAGGTAGTGATGGCGCTGAGCGGCGGGGTTGATTCTACCGTGGCAGCCACCCTTATACACAAGGCGATTGGCGACCGGCTGCATGGCATCTTTGTAGACAATGGCGTGCTGCGCAAAAATGAATTTGAATCTGTTTTAAAAACCTATGCGCAACTGGGCCTCAACGTAAAAGGCATCGATGCAAAACAACGTTTCTACGACGGCCTTTCCGGTAAAACAGACCCCGAAGCCAAAAGAAAAGTAATTGGCAGCCTCTTCATAGATATCTTCCAGGAAGAAGCCAAAAAAATTGAAGGGGTGGGTTTACTGGGCCAGGGTACTATTTACCCCGATGTGATAGAAAGCGTCTCGGTACACGGGCCATCGGTAACAATTAAATCTCACCACAACGTGGGCGGATTACCCGAACACCTGCACCTGGAGTTGGTGGAACCGCTTCGTTCTTTATTTAAAGATGAAGTAAGGAGGGTGGGCAGGGAACTCGGCGTGCCTGCAGAAATGATTAACCGTCATCCTTTTCCCGGCCCGGGTTTAGCCATCCGCATCCTGGGCGAAATAACACCCGAAAAAGTAGCCATGCTGCAGGAAGCAGACCATCGCTATATCCAGGGATTAAAAGATAACAATTTGTATGCAACTGTTTGGCAGGCTGGCACCATCTTATTACCTGTGAAAAGTGTGGGCGTAATGGGCGATGAAAGAACCTACGAATTTACAGTGGCGTTAAGAGCCGTAACATCCGTAGACGGTATGACGGCAGACTGGGCGCACCTGCCATATGATTTCCTGGCTTTTGTATCCAATGATATCATCAACAATGTGCGGGGTATTAACAGGGTGGTATACGATATCAGCAGCAAACCGCCCGCTACCATTGAATGGGAATAGTAATTGCAGTAAGATTAAGCATCAACAATTTAACAGGATGAAAAAAAAGTTATTGCCGGTTTTTATTTTAGTCGCTCTCTTTTGTAAAAGCAATGACTCTTTTACGCAAACTGATTCCATTCAAAAACGTTATAAAGTAGCCGTTTTTGCACCGCTTTATCTCGATTCCGCTTTCGACGCCTCCGGTGAATACCGTTATGATAAAAACTTTCCCAAATTCATCAGTCCCGGTCTTGAATTTTATGAAGGCGTGAAACTGGCTGCCGATTCATTAAAAATAGAGAAAGCACAACTTGATATTGAAATTTTTGACACGCGGTCGGCAACACAGACGGTGCAGCAGCAACTCAGTTCTGCTGCTATGCAGAATGCCGGGCTTATAATTGGCCATGTTACGCCCAATGAAGCAAAGTTGCTGGCTGCAGAATCACTCAAAAAAAATATACCTTTTATCAATGCCAACCTGCCCAATGATGCAGGTATTAACAATAATCCCTCACTGGTTATTCTGAATGCTACTTTGCAGACCCATTGTGAAGGCATCTATCGCTTTTTGCAAAAATATTATGGTACTTCGCCCGTCATCATTTTCAGGAAGAAAGGAAATATGGAAGACCGGTTGCAGACTTATTTTTCTGACGCGGAAAAAAATACGGCTGGTGTGAAGCTGAAAGTAAGGTATGTATTACTGGACGAAACAAAACCCGCACCCGTACAACAATATTTAGACAGCACCAGGCTGATCATTTGTATTGCAGGCAGTATGGATGAAAATTTTGGTAAAAGCCTTGCGCTGCAGCTGGCCTCAACCATCAATACCTACCCCAGCCTGCTGGTGGGGATGCCTACCTGGGATGCCATTACCGATTTCAACAAGAAAGAATACCAGGGGCTCAGCATAATTTATACCACGCCGTTTTACAATCCAAAAACAGATAAGATCAGCCTGGCTATCAACAATTATTTTAAAAACATTTTGTATTCACGTCCTTCCGATATGGTATTCCGTGGCTATGAGTGTATGTATCGCTTTGGCAAGCTATTACTGGAAAAAGGCAATAACCTCAATACCAGTATTGGCGAAAAAAAATACAAAGTCTTTACCGACTGGGACATACAACCCGTTTTGGATAAACAAACCCTCTCTCTTGATCACTTCGAAAACAAAAAACTCTATTTTGTAAAGAAAGCGGATGGCATAATAAAACAAGTCTATTAGAGTATTAAGTACTAAGTATTGAGTATTAAGACTTCGCGGCTTTTTCACCATAGCAGCGCATCCGCGCTTATTAAAATATCGAAGCGAAAGCCCACTTGCCACTTACCACTTCCCACTTCTTTCTGCAATATCGAAGCGAAAGCCCACTTGCCACTTACAACTTGCTACTTACCACTTCCCACTTCTTTCTGCCATATCGAAGCGAAAGCCCACTTGCCACTTACAACTTACCACTTGCCACTTCCCACTTCTTTCTGCCATATCGAAGCGAAAGCCCACTCGCCACTTACCACTTACCACTTACCACTTCCCACTTCTTTCTGCAATATCGAAGCGAAAGCCCACTCGCCACTTACAACTTACCACTTACAACCCGTTCTGGCACTACTCTTGTCCCACTACCTTGTACGCTAAATCTTTATATGCTTCATGCCGCTGATTGATTTCACAGACAAAGGACTTTTCTGTTCGCAGGGACAATTTTACATCGATCCCTGGAAGGCGGTAAACAAGGCCATCATTACCCACGCCCACAGCGATCACGCCCGGGGCGGCTCCAATTATTATCTCTGTCACCATTACACAAAACCAATATTGCAATTGCGGCTGGGCAATAACAATTATGAAAGTACCGGTTGGAATGAGCCTGTTTATATGAACGGGGTAAAAATAAGTTTGCACCCGGCAGGTCATATTATTGGCTCATCGCAGGTAAGGGTAGAATACAATGGCGAAGTATGGGTGGTAAGCGGCGATTATAAAACCGAAAATGATGGCATCAGCGGACAGTTTGAACCTGTACGCTGCCATACTTTTATTACAGAATCCACATTTGGTTTGCCCATTTATAACTGGCAACCGCAGGAAATACAGTTCAACGACATGCGCAAATGGATACAACAAAATAAGGAACAAAAAAGAACCAGCCTGCTGCTGGCCTATAGTCTGGGCAAAGCCCAGCGCGTTATAAAAAACCTGGCAGACAGTGTTGACCATGTTTTTGTACATGGTGCGGTGTATAATACACAACAGGTTTTCAACAACAATGGATGGAATTTTCCGGAAACAATAAAAGTTACAGGTGATATTGCCAAAGACCTTTTTCATAAAAACCTGGTAGTGGCGCCAGGAAGTGCAGCGGACAGTCCATGGATAAAAAAAATGCAACCCGTTTCAGTGGGCGTATGCAGTGGGTGGATGCAGGTACGCGGCAATGTGCGCAGGAAAAATATTGACGCCGGTTTTGCACTCAGCGATCATGCCGACTGGAACGGCTTACTGGCATCTGTAAAAGCCACTGGTGCCTCCAAAGTATTCGTTACGCACGGATTTCAATCGGCTTTCAGCCGGTTTCTCAACGAAAATGGTATTGAAGCCGCAGAAGTAAAAACAGCTTTCGGAAATGAAGAAGAAGACGAAACACTGCCCGATGACATAGCCACAGTTACAGCCAGTACAAATGAATAAAATAATCGATGGAAACGGAATCAGTCAGCCATACTAATTATAATAATACCGTAGCGCACAAACCGGGCATGCGCCTGTTTACCGAACTGGTAAATGTACTGGGCAGTTCCACCAAAACAAACGATAAGCTGGATGCGCTCTCTCATTATTTTTCTCTGGCAGACGGCAAAGACAAAGTATGGGTTATTGCCATCTTCAGCGGCAGGCGCCCTAAAAGAGCGGTCAATGCTTCCCTGTTGCAGCAATGGTGCATTGAAATGATTCAATTGCCCTCCTGGTTATTTGAAGAAAGTTATCATACCGTGGGCGACCTTGCTGAAACCATTGCATTGTTGCTGCCCGAAAGCAATGGTGAACAGCTACCACAAACATTATCATGGTACATTGAAAAATTTATTGAACTGCAAAAACAGGACGAAGCGCTGCGCAAACAATTTATTACAGACAGCTGGATTCAGATGGACAAAGAAGAACGCTTTGTATTTAATAAATTAATTACCGGTGGCTTCCGTATTGGCGTATCGCAAAAAACCATGGTGAACGCCCTGTCAAAATCAGTGCGGCTGGATGCCAGCGTTATTGCCCACCGCATCAGCGGCAACTGGGATCCTGTGACAACTGGTTTTGAACAATTGCTGAGCGAAGAATCGGTATCCATGGATTTTTCCAAACCCTACCCGTTTTACCTGGCTTATGCCTTGGAGGAAACGGTGGAGACACTGGGTGAACCCGGCACGTGGCAGGCAGAATGGAAATGGGATGGCATTCGCGGCCAGCTGATAAAAAGAAACAATGAATTGTTTGTATGGAGCCGTGGCGAAGAACTGATGACTGATAAATTTCCGGAATACCGTGGCCTCACTGAAAGTTTGCCCGATGGTGTCGTGCTGGATGGAGAAATCATACCCAGCATCGAAAAAAAACCTTTGCCATTTGCATTATTGCAAACCCGGATTGGAAGAAAAAATGTGACCAAAAAACAATTGCAGGAAACACCCATTACGTTTTTCGCGTACGACCTCCTTGAATATGAAGGAAAAGATTATCGCGATATACCCCTGCACCAACGAAGATCCATGCTCGAAAATCTGGTGGAGCAAACCAATTATGCCGGTTTGATAATTTCGCCGGTCATTGACTTTACGGAATGGCAGCAACTGGCCGGTATACGATCTGCTTCGCGCGATATGGGTGCGGAAGGACTGATGCTGAAAAGAAAAGATTCTGTATACCAGGCCGGCAGAAAACGCGGCGACTGGTGGAAATGGAAAATAGATCCGCTGGTAATAGACTGCGTGATGATTTATGCGCAAAAAGGGCATGGCAGAAGAAGTAATTTGTATACTGATTATACTTTTGCCGTTAAAGACGGCGATAAACTGGTGAGTTTTACAAAGGCCTATTCAGGTCTTACCGATAAAGAATTTGCGCAGGTAGATAATTTTGTAAAAAGAAATTCGCTTGAAAAATTCGGACCGGTACGCACCGTAAAACCGGAACTGGTTTTTGAAATTGCCTTTGAAGGTATTGCTGCGTCTGCGCGTCATAAATCGGGCGTGGCATTGCGTTTCCCGCGCATCAACCGGTGGCGGAAAGATAAAAAACCCGACGAGATCAATACCCTGGACGATCTCAAAAAAATGCTGGAGCAATACGGAAAATGAGGAAACCTGCCTGCCGGCAGGCAGGTGTGAAAATGCCGGGACATGCTCTGGTGCGGCCCGTCTGACGCCCCCGTCTGACGTCACCGTCTGACGGCTTTGGTGTAACGTCCATGTTTTACGACCAGCATAATATGAAAACCCCTGTTTTATTCGATCAATATCTGCCCTTTATTGGGATAAAAGGCAAAACAATCACCTGTTTTATTCGTTTTATAAGCACATCCTTTTATAATTTTAAGGCGCTTAAGGTTGACACCTATGAAGAAAATAAAGGTTTTGTTATTGATTGTAGTCTTATTCTCGCTATTCGCCGCAGCAAATAGCTGGCGGCCGGATAAGCCGGAAAAATCGGTTTATATTCCTGAAAGCGAACAACGTACAGGCAATGCCGATGCAGGGTACCGGTATTTAACCACCGGTGAATATGTAAAAGGCGGCCTGCCCTACGATTATTTTTTGCTTGCACTGGGCAAAAGTAAAACCAACTACCTGAAACGCGATGGCCTCAATGCCAATCTCACCCATGAATATACGGTTGTAAAAGCAGCCAATGGCGAACATCTGGTAGCCCCCAACTGCATGCAATGCCATGCACAGGTATTTGATGGAAAACTGGTAATGGGTATGGGCAATACGTTTGCAGATTTTACCATGGGACAAAAATTGAATCCGCAAGCCTATACCCTGCTCGAAAATTTCTTAAAAAAGGGATCGCCGCAAAAATATGAGGCCAGCAAATCATTCATACAGGTTGCTAAAACCATCGGTCCGCAAGTGAACACCGCCGTAAGAGGCGTGAATGCCGCCGACCGGCTGGCAGCTGTACTGGCTGCCCACCGCGACCCGGTTAGTTTTAAATGGAGCGATTCCACACTGATGGATATACCTGCCGAAGTAATACCCAGCGACGTACCGGCATGGTGGCTATTAAAAAAGAAACACGCCATGTTTTACAATGGTTTTGGCAGGGGCGATTTTGGAAAATTCCTGATGGCATCCAACTTACTAACGGTGAACGATACTGCAGAATCGAGGGAAGTGGATTCCCATTTTAATGATGTATTGTCTTATATCTATTCATTGCAAGCACCCAAATATCCCAAACCAATTGATAAAACACTGGCCAGGCAGGGTGAACTTCTATACATTACCCAATGCTCCAAATGCCATGGTAAATACGGTGCCAGTGAATCTTATCCCAACCTGCTTATACCAGAATCAGTGATTGGCACCGATTCAATGCTTTTTAAAAGCAACTACCAGAACCCCCAGTTTATAAACTGGTTCAATGGCAGCTGGTTTGCACAAAGCGAACATCCTGCAAGGCTGGAGCCTTTCCTTGGTTATATTGCACCACCACTTGATGGTATATGGTCTACCTCGCCCTATCTGCACAATGGTTCCGTGCCCACATTAGAAGGTGTTTTAGACAGTGCCCGGCGCCCGGTATACTGGCAACGCAATTTTGATGACCCTACATATGATTACGATAAAATGAGCTGGCCGTTTACAATAGAAAACGCACCGCAGGGAAACGCCGTTTACAATACTACCCTGCCGGGCTATGGTAATTACGGTCATAATTTTGGAGACAAACTGACCAGTAAGCAAAGAAAGGCAGTTATTGAATATTTGAAGACATTGTAATATTGGCTATTTTTGACCATGTTTGTTACACGCGATTATATTATTTCTACATTACGTAAAAACAAACCCGCTCTTGAAAAAGAGCTGGGGGTAAATGCGCTTGCATTGTTTGGATCATATGCAAAAAACAAGCAAACTGAAGACAGCGATATTGATTTATTGCTGGAGCAAAAAGAAGTTGACTATATAAAACTTATCGCAACGCTTCAGTTTATACAACAACAATTTCCCGATAAAAAGATTCAGCTTACAAGAAAAGGTCCGCATCTATCTCAAAAATTTCTTGCCAATATTCAAAGTGATTTGATCTATGTTTAACAGCCGAGACCGGGTTGAACTGATATTTGATTCTATCAATATTATAGAAGAAAGAATGCTTAGCATCCTTGCCGATGAGGATTTTGTCAACTCAAAAGAAGGGATGACCATTCTTGATGCAGTTACGATGCGATTGCAAACTATTGGAGAAAATTTTATTAAAATAAATAAAGAAGACCCGTCTTTGATAGTAGACACACTTAAAGTAGATATTACTCCCATTATCGGTTTCAGAAATTTCATTTCACATCACTATGAGTTAATGGACTATCAAATTATTTTTAAAATTTGCACGGAACAACTGAGCGCATTAAAAAAAGTGCTGGCTGATTATTTAAGTGACCAATAAAATTCATACCACCAAGGGATATCATATTATCAGGGACTGGCTGGCTGTACAGGACAGGCAGCCATTTGCATTCCAGGAAGAAGCCTGGCAACATATCATAAACGGTGAAAGCGGACTTGTAAATGCACCTACCGGATGTGGTAAAACTTTTTCTGTTTTCCTCGGTGCCGTTATTCAATATATAAACCAGCATCCCACAGACTATCATAGTAAAATTAAGAACGGTTTACAGCTATTATGGATTACACCATTGCGCGCTCTCGCAAAAGATATTGGCCGCGCCATGGAAGAAGCAATTGCCGGCCTGGGTATACAATGGAAAATTGGCATTCGCAATGGCGATACAGAAACCGCTGAACGCGAAAAACAAAAACGGCAGATGCCCGAAGTGCTAATCATTACACCAGAAAGCCTGCACCTGTTGCTCGCGCAGAAAGGATACCCCAATGTATTTTCAACACTTAATATAATTGCAGTAGACGAATGGCATGAATTGCTAGGCAGTAAACGCGGAGTACAGGTAGAACTGGCCATTTCGCGCATTGTCGGGCTTTCGGTTATGCACTACCGGCCTGAAGCTATGAGCAGTGAGCCGGAGGTCACGGGCGATGAAGCACTGTTAATGGCTCACTCCTTACATCTCACGTCTGATTACGAAAACGTTCCACCCGCCACTGGCTATTCACCACTCACCGTCTGGGGTATCTCGGCCACCATCGGCAACCTGGACCAGGCAAAGGAAGTTTTGCTTTCCAGCCTTTCTGTAACAGGCAAAAACACCGGTGGTGAAAACGGTATCATTGTAAAAGCCAATGTAAAAAAGAATATAGATATTGAATCGGTGATACCCGATGAAATTGAAAAATATCCATGGGCGGGTCACCTGGGAATTAAACTGGCAGATAAAACAATTCCCATCATCAATGACAGCCGCACCACGCTTGTTTTTATCAATACCAGGGGCATGAGCGAATTGTGGTACCAGAAATTACTGACCGTGGCACCGGACCTCGCCGGCGCACTGGCCCTTCATCACGGAAGCATTGAGCGCGAACTGCGCACCTGGGTGGAAGAAGCCCTGCATGCCGGCACTTTAAAAGCCGTGGTGTGTACCGCCAGTCTCGACCTGGGCGTAGATTTTCGTCCAGTGGAGACCGTTATACAGGTGGGATCGCCCAAAGGTGTTGCCAGGTTTTTGCAAAGAGCGGGCAGAAGCGGGCACCAGCCCGATGCCGTCAGCAAAATTTATTTTCTGCCTACTCATTCACTGGAGCTGGTAGAAGCTGCTGCTTTAAAAGAAGGCATCAAAGAAAACCTTATTGAAAGCCGCGAACCAATGATGCTCTGTTTTGATGTATTAACACAATACCTGTGTACACTGGCGGTGGGCGATGGTTTTATTCCGCCGGTTATCTACAAAGAAATAAAAGCCACCTATTGCTTTTCGGATATTACAGAAAGGGAATGGAATGACATTTTGTACTTTATCACCGCCGGTGGCAATGCCCTGCAGCAATACGACGAGTTTAAAAAAGTAACCGTTATAGACGGCATTTACCGCATCATCAGCAGGCGGATGGCCATGCGCCACCGCATGCATATTGGCACCATAGTAAGCGATGCCATGCTTAAGGTAAAATTTATGAGTGGGGGTTTTATTGGTGTAATAGAAGAATATTTTATTTCGAGACTCGATCCCGGTGATGTGTTTACACTGGCCGGCAGAAACCTGGAACTGGTGATGATAAAAGACATGACGGTGATTGTAAAAAAATCAAACGCCACCAAATCCATAGTGCCCAGCTGGAATGGCGGCAGAATGCCGCTGAGCGCCAACCTGGGCAGGAAGCTACGGGAAAAATTCAATGAAGCATTTGAAAAAAATCAATCCCTGAAACAAAAAGGCAAAACCAGGGATATAGAACTGATTGCACTGCAACCACTTTTTGATCTGCAGGAACATTTGTCTCATGTGCCGCGCGCCAACGAACTGCTGGTGGAACACATCGAAACAAAAGATGGCTATCACCTTTTCGTTTACCCGTTTGAAGGCAGGCTGGTGCATGAAGCCATGGCGGCTATACTGGCTTACCGCATCAGTAAAATAACCCCCATTACTTTTTCATTTGCCATGAACGACTATGGCTTTGAATTGCTGAGCGATCAGCCCATACCGGTGGACGATACCAATGTGTATGAACTCTTCAGCCCGGATGATCTGCTGGCAGATATTCAGCGGAGTGTTAATGCAACGGAGATGGCTAAATGCAAATTCAGAGATATTGCGGTTATCGGAGGACTAATTTTCCAGGGTATGCCGGGCGAAAAAGTAAAGGCCAGGCACCTGCAGTCATCGGCCTCCCTTTTATTTAAAGTTTTTCTTGAGTATGACCCCGATAATATACTGCTGAAACAGGCTTACCGTGAAGTGCTGGACCAGCAAATGGAAGAGGTGCGGTTGCGCAATATGCTGGAGCGTATTCAGCAATCCAATATCATCATTACCTTTCCATCGAGACTTACACCTTTTTGTTTCCCTATAAAAGTAGACAGCATGCGCGAAGACCTGTCATCAGAAAAACTGGAAGACCGGGTGAAACGCATGCAGAAGCAACTGGAGAAATAAAAAAGCAGGCCCGGGGCCTGCTTTTTAAAAAATGTTTATTTATTGACCAGGTATTTTCGTTGCATGGTATAGAGTATCACAAACAACAAAATGAAACATATGGTAATGATACCGCTGAACCCTGTTAAAAAAGCGGCACCCAGGAAAATAGCCGAACCGACCAATGGCAACACTTCACCAATCACATATAACATATACCCCTGGGCTTTCAGTTTACGCATCTGCATTGCGCCTACCAGGCACAATACAATTCCGATAAGCGCTATCAGCGTTAGCGGAATACGATTTTCATAACTTTTCCGGGTCATTTCCAAAACTTCCGGAGACATCATCTTCTTTGCAAATTCGGGCATCTTTTCAAAATCCGGGCTGTTTATAGCAGCTTCCATTTTTTCAAGACCGCTTTTGGCATTGAAAAAATTGTAAACTGTGAATAAAAAACCAACACCGCACCCAATAAATGTAAGAATGGTAAGCGTATTCAGTCCGCTGGGTAGCTTGGGTGTTTCGCCTGTCATTGACACATTACCAGGTTGATTTAAATCTGCCATAATAATTAGTTTTTTGGTTGATGTTAAAATTATCACTAAAATTAGTCAAGCCAGTGGAATAAAAAAATAAGCTTAGCCATTGCCTTGTCATAGTTTTGCACACCTTATTGATTATGGGTGCACCTTTTCATCATATATTATTAAATCAACATTGCTGGCTTTCGGCAGAACGTATGCTGTTCTGGGAAGAACAAAGGGCATTGGTGGTGTCTGACCTGCACTTTGGTAAAACCGGCCATTTCCGTAAAGAAGGCATTGCCGTACCGCAATCTGTTTATAGGGAAGACCTGCAGCGACTGGTGAGCCAGCTGCAATTTTTTCAACCCCGGCAGTTAATTGTTGTAGGCGATATGTTTCACTCCAGGGCCAACAAAGAGCTCGATTGGTTTAAAAAGTGGCGCGATGATTTTCCCGACCTGCAAATACACCTGGTCATGGGTAACCACGATATTTTGCAGCGCAAATGGTATGAAGAAACGGGCGTAGACATCCATTACCAGTCGCTGTCGGTGGATAATTTTTCCTTTCTGCACGATATTGGCGCGGTAAACAAACTGGCTATCAGCAATTTTGTCTTTTCCGGGCATATACACCCGGGCGTTCGCGTGAGTGGTGGCGGGAGGCAATCGCTCCAGTTTCCATGCTTTTATTTTACACCTGCTTTTTGTGTACTGCCCGCTTTCAGCCGCTTCACCGGCCTGGCCATGATAAAACCCAAAGAAACAGACCAGGTTTTTGCTATTGTAAACCAGTCAATCATACCCTTGTAATGCTCAGGATTGCATGGCACCCGGTATATGCCCATCCGTTGCCCGCGGGTCATCGTTTCCCGATGTTGAAATATGAACTCATCCCGGAACAACTGTTGTATGAGGGCAGCATTACCACCGGCAATATATTTTCTCCGAAAGCCTGTGCAGAGGATGTTCTGCTTTTAACGCATACAGCCGCCTACGTTGAAAAACTAAAACAGCAAACGTTATCTGCAAAAGAACAAAGACATATCGGTTTCACGCAATCTCCCCTGCTCACAGAAAGAGAATTCATTATTACACAAGGCACCATTGATTGCTGCAGTCATGCATTTGAAAATGGTGTATCAATAAATGTGGCCGGTGGTACACACCATGCATTTGCCGACAGGGGCGAAGGATTTTGCCTGCTCAATGATTTTGCCGTAGCGGCGAATTACCTGCTGCACCATAAACTGGCCCGGCAGATACTGATCATAGATTTGGACGTACACCAGGGCAACGGCACTGCAAAAATTTTTGAAAATGAACCCCGGGTATTCACGTTCAGCATGCACGGTGCGCACAACTACCCGTTTCACAAAGAAAAATCCGACCTGGATATCGCACTTGCAGACGGCACTACCGATAAGCAATACCTGCAGTTGTTACAAACCCAGCTTACTGCGATACTCAATAATACGAAACCTGATTTTGCATTTTTTTTAGCAGGTACCGATATTCTGGCCACCGATAAATTTGGCAAGTTAAAAATTTCCCTGCAAGGCTGCCGGCAACGTGATGCCCTGGTGTTTTCCCTACTGCGCCAAAAACAAATACCTTGTACCGTGGCGATGGGTGGCGGTTATTCGGCAGATGTAAATATAATAGTGGAAGCGCATTGCAATACATTCCGTGCTGCTATAGAATTGTATAATCTATAGAGATTTTTTAACCTTCGATTGCAGGTCCTGGTAATTGAGGAAATAAATAAACCGCAGCGTTATTTCATTGCCATGCGGTTGAGAAAAAAGGTTCACCAGGTTTTTTGTATACAGCCTGTTTTCCGTACCAGACAGTGCATTCAGGTAATCACTGCCCAGCCAGTTTTTATAACCCAGTATTATTTTGCTGCCCAGGCTGAAATCCCAGGTATAAAAAACATCCAGGTTAAAAATATTATAGTTGGCATTGTAATCGCCTGGTTTAAGATCCATTCTTTCTGTCCAGTACCCGTCTTTGCCTACATAATACAGATTGGTGTTTTCCAGTTTGTTCCAGTAATGCCTTGCCCGGAATGTAAGGTTCATACGGGAAGTAAAATTATAGGTACCACTTAGAATGGAAGTTACATCCGTAAACTTTCTTCTTGCAAGAACGGGCTCATCCATATTGTCAAAAATGAAAGTTTTGCCGTTGTTGGCAAGGCCCCACTGGCCATTATCATGCCGCCTGCGTACCGAGGCTTCAATGGTAAATTTATCGCCAAAGCGGTAGCGGGCGCCCAGCGTTAATGCATTATAAGGATCGTTGGGCAGCGGACCTTCAGCAAATCCGATATTCCAGTTTAGAAAAAGTTTTTTGCGGCTATCGCTGCTGCCGCTGATAAAAGCCGAGTAATAAGGCGACCGCTTCAGCATTCTGCCCGTTGTCTGCAATTCAAAATAATCGTTGTACCAGAATGGCTGAATGGGTATGCTAATGGTCAAATCCCAAAAATTATTAAATACCCAAAAAGCGGATGGTTTAAATTCGGTAGCCTGGTAGCCGAAAGGTTTATACAGGTAAGACTGGAAAGCCGTGAATGCATACCGCTGGTTTAAAAACCGGTCGGTAGCCTGGAAGATATTATAGCTTAGTTCGCCGGTGGTAATAACCTGGTTGGCAACCGGCAGGTAACCAAGATCATTGGGATCATATAAATCCGACTGGGTATTATTATTAATAAACCATTGCCACTTGCCGCTTACTTTTCCAAATTGTGTTTCATTGCTGAACCCATGGTAACCGCCGGTTCCGAATATTTTGCTGTACCGCGGTTTTACACTCAGGCCGTATTTATTTTCCCTGTCGAACAATACTACATCCAATGCAGTTACATTGGCATCATTGGCGCGGCCGTTTCTCATTACATTGGTATTGGTTAGTGTAATGGAAGAACGGTTTTTCAGTGCCTGGTCCAGCACTATAATATTGTAATTGGCCAGCTCTTCGGTGGTAATGGTAGAATCGCGGCCGGTGGCGCTGTTATACAATCGCGCGTGAACAGGTTCTGTTACCGAATTAAAAATACCAATGCCCAGATTGTGTTTATTGCGACCGGAAAATTTGATGGCATTATACAATCGTGTTACCCCCGGGTTTTTGAGTACGGTATAACCGGGACTCGCGTCTGCAAAATTTTTGACATTGTAATAACCGCCGGGTGTTCTTCCAATGCGGCGACTATAAAATATTCCGGCTTTATTAAACAGTTCTGTGCCTTCTGTAAAAAATTGCCGGTTCTCTTTAAACAGCAATTCAAATGGGCTGATGTTATTGACAACGTTGTCTGATATTACCTGGCCGAAATCCGGAATCAGTGTAGCATCCAGTGTAAAGCTTTCATTGAGGCCGTATTTTACATCGAGTCCACCGCTTTTCAACAGCTCATTCTCATATCCTGTCTTTTGCTGAGGATTACTGCGGTAGCCACCACTGACATACGGCGAAAAACTTAAACGCAAAGGCGGCGCCAATTTCTCGAGTCCTTTTAAATATCCAAACTGGTTTACAAAACCATTGTTATTGGGGTTTACTTCGTTCCAGAAAGCAGCTTCGTTGTTGCGCCTGCTAAAACGCAGGAAGTTGATGCCCCAGTCCTGTATATTTTTTTTGGCAAAACGAAGTGAGAAGTAAGGAATTTTTATTTCAACCGTCCACCCGTCTTTTTGCATTTCCACTTTACTATCCCATACTGCATCCCAGCTTAAGTCTCCATAGATTCCGAAATCTGGTTTCACTGCGGCGGATAGCCTTGCATCGGTCTGCACATTGCGGGTGGTGATTAAAAACTGGTAGGCATTCTGATGATCGTTATAAGTGTCTATGAAAACAGAAAAATAATCCACGTTGGCCCTGCTCTGGTTATCGCGGGTAGTAAACTGTTTTTTTATCATGGAAGGATCTTCATACAGGTAGGCGCCAATGTAAATAGCGGCATCGTCATACAAGACCTTTACTGTTGTTTTTACTTTGGAAGGTTTGCCAAAAACAGGGGCGTTGGTAATAAAGTCAACCGCTTCGGGTGCATTTTTCCAGGCGCTGTCTGTCAGCGAACCATCTACCCTGGGAGGCAATGAGGTCTTGATTGCCTGCAAGCTTTTATGCTGTGCAGCTGCAGTCAGATTGATCCCACAAATCAGCAGTCCCAGGCAGATAAGTATTCGCATGATGGTTATCTGTCAAAAATAACTGAAAAAAGGCAGCCGCCTGAAAATTAAGAGTAGAAAAGCAGATCATAATGGTTTATACTTAGTTAAAAAACAAATGAGCTGTTAAGCAGCTCATTTCAATTGGGGAAATACTTTAAAGAAATTAAAAATCAATTAGTTACAAGGAGATTCTAAAAATTATTCCGTTAGTATAACTTTATAAATTAGTGAATAAACCATACAATGCTTTTGTCTGCAATGATCATTTGCGTTGTTTATAAAAAATCGGGCAATACACGATGGGTAATGGCTTATCTCAAAACCTGCGTCTTACAATTCATTTTTAATTCATCCGTTTTTTTAGGGTAGTCACCTGGTCCTGCAAATTGGTAACAAGATTGGCCAGTTGATTTACATCCCACCTGTTTTGCTGACTTGCCTTGGTAATGACCATCTGCGCCTGCCATAATTCCAGTACATCATCTGCCTCTACATGATAAGGCTGATAAGATGGATTATCGCTTACCAGTGTTAGTTTGCTTTTTGAACGGCCATTTTTTACGATGCGTTTGTAAACGATGCCTTCCTGGCGCGAAATAACGATATAGGTATTACTGCTTTTTACATGATCCAGGCTTTCTACTTTCTCTCCTACAATCACAGAACCACTGGGTGTTGGCAACATGGAATCACCAATGATTTCAAACGCACGATAGGTACCGGGCGCCAGCATGGGAAGCGTAAAGGTATTTAGTTCATCTACAAATTCGGGATCAGCATATCCTGCCAGGTAGCCGGCCGCCGCTTTAACCGGTACAAACTGTATATCGGTAGTGCCTGAAGCCAGTTTGGAAGCCCGGCGTTTGGCAAGAAAATTATTCTTGGTATCACCCAGATCTTTCAGCAACAATTCATCGAGCGACAACTTAAAAATACTGCCAATATTTTCCAGTACTTCAATACGGGGCTCTGCCCTTTCTTCTTCATAGGCACCCAGCAATGAACGCTTTATTTTTAATTTACTGGCAAATTCCTCCTGGGTCCAGCCACGCAGGCGACGGAGATAGCGTAAATTTTTTCCGGCGAATGTCATAACTAATTAATTTAGTGCTAAAATACTAATATTTTTGACATTTAAAAAAATATTATACGCATCTTATTAAATTTAATTCCAAACGGCAATTACAACCTGGTCTGGATGCTGCGCAAAAGGAGCCGGGTTCATCGCCAATTCTTTTATACACTGTAATTTCTTCATAGCTTTGATGCATGGCCAAAGCAAGCAAAAAGAAAAAAGAACTGCCTATTATATTGATCACCAACGACGACGGGGTAACAGCACCGGGTATCCGCAACCTGGTAGAAGCAGTAAAAGACCTGGGCACCATTGTAGTGGTAGCGCCCGACAAACCACAAAGTGGCATGGGCCATGCTATTACCATTGGCCAGCCGTTGCGCCTGCATAACGTTCAATTTATGGACGGTGTTGAAGCATATGGTTGCAGCGGTACTCCGGTTGATTGCGTAAAACTGGCGGTAGACAAAATATTGCACCGTAAGCCGGATATATGCCTTAGCGGTATTAACCATGGCGCCAATCATTCCATCAATGTAATCTACAGTGGTACCATGAGTGCTGCCGTGGAAGCCGCCATTGAAAGCATTCCATCTATCGGATTTTCATTGCTGGATTACAGCCTGGAAGCAGATTTTACAGCCGCCCGCAAATACGTGCGCATGATCACCCGGAAAATGCTGGAACTGCCGGTCGACAAACACATGATCCTGAACGTAAATATTCCGTCTGTTGCAGAAGAACTGATAAAAGGTGTAAAATTGTGCCGCCAGGCGTATGCAAAATATGATGAGGACTTTATTGAGCGGAACGACCCGCATAACCGCAAGTATTACTGGCTAACCGGCGAATTTAAAAATATGGACAAGGGGCGCGATACCGATGTGTGGGCGCTTGAAAATAATTATATAAGTGTGGTGCCCGTACAATTTGATTTAACCAATTACGTTTTAAAGGCTAAACTGGAAAAAACGTGGAAGCTACAATAATGCTCAAAAGGGACAATATACGGTTCGGACTGGTATTGGGGTTTATAGGCCCGCTGATTGGACTGGTAGTGTATTACTTCGCCGCATTCTATACACACAACGTGAGTTTCACCGAATTTCTGGGTTATTTGCGGCAATACAAAACCTTGCTGACAGCTGTAAGCAGTATTTCACTGGTTGCAAATGCTGTTCTTTTTACCTTCTATGTAAACGCCCGTAAAGATCAGACCATCAAAGGTATTTTCCTGGCCACCCTTATTTACGGTATCGGCGTATTGCTGGTTAAAGTAATCGGGTAAAAACGGTTACCATTACCCGCAAATATTATAACAGTAATCATCCATAAATGATGTATTAAAAAAAGTGCTGTAACGCAATGCGCACAGCACTTTTTTATTAATGACTATCTCCTGTAAGTTTACTTATTGTTTGGTAGTAGTAGTAGTTGTTGTAGTAGTTGCAGCTGCTCTTTTCTTTTTCTTTTTAACACTTTTATCTACTATCAGTCCGGTTCCGGCACCAATACCCGCACCCAGTACAGTACCTATAGCAGCACCTTTTACACGATCATTGTGATTTATAATGGCACCTGTAATAGCACCTGCGCCCGCACCTACGATGGCGCCTTTAGCAGTGTGGCTGAGGCCTTTTTTCTTTGCCGGTTGAGCAGAAACCGTTTCCAGGTTACCGCTGGTTTGCGTACTGGTTTGGGTAACCTGTGTATTTTTCTTCACAGTTCCTTTTGCTTCTACCAGTTTCATTGAATCTATAACCCTTTGTTTAACAAGTACCGCGTTGAGCGAATCAATGGTTTTCTGCTTTTCTTTCTGCGCTTCAGCCGCTTTGTCTGCACCGCTGTTGCATGCAGTTAACGCGCTGACTATCATTGCTAAAAAAAATAAATGTTTCATAACAGTGGATTTACGTGTTAGTAATAGTGTACCCATGGTTGTTCAAAACCGTGCCACATTAAAGAATTTGTGTACGTTTTATTTTAAATTTTAACTTGTGTAAGCATGCCCGCTCCGTGCAACTACTATTGGTAAATGAAACGACTGTATAAAATTGTATGACCATTTTTGAAACAAACCGCCTGCTCATCAGCAAACTTTCCATTACCGATGCCCCTTTTATACTTGAACTCACCAATACCCCGGATTGGCTGCGGTATATTGGAGACAGGGGCATAAAAAACCTGGCCGACGCGGAAAATTATATCGTAAAAGGACCAATGGCCAGTTATACAAAATGGAATCACGGCCTTTACCGCGTTTCATTAAAAGAAACCGGTGTTGCAATAGGTATGTGCGGTATTATACAAAGAGATACACTGGCCGATAAAGACATCGGGTTTGCGCTGCTGCCTGAATATGCCGGTCATGGATATGCGAAGGAGGCTGCTGAAGCCACCATGAACTATGCCTGGCAGGTACTGGGCATCCGTAAAATAGTTGCCATTACCCTGCCCTCCAACCAACGCAGTATTGATCTGCTTACCAAACTGGGAATGAAATATGAGCAGTTAATCAGCTTTCCGGGCAGTAATGAGGAACTGATGTTGTTTACTACGGTATAAAAGCGCGATAGAAAAGGAAGTTTCAACTGGTTGTTTTGCGGCAGGGTTACCTGGCCAGTTTTATTTTTCTTCCGAATGCTCCACCCGGGGTAAGCACAACAGCAGCATGAAGCGTGACCGTATGCGGAGTAAGGTTTTCAATAACAGATATTGCCTGTAATCCGTTTAAGACAAGGCCCACGCCGCCTATTTGTACAGTGGTATCAGAGGTAAGCCGGTAATCTGTAGTGTCGGCGCGGGTGGATTCTTTCATATACAATTTCCCGTTTTCATTAAAATCAAAATAATCGCCGGGCTGCCCGGTATAATTTACCGGCTGGTTGTTTTGTGCAATACCGGTAAACCCTTCATCGCTCACCACATTCCATCTACCCAGAATTGCCCGGGCAGCAGTGCCATCCGTTTCAGTGTGTTTTTTGCAGGATACTGATAATACCAGTAGTCCCGCTGACACCAGCCATTTTACTGGCATATTCATATTCCTTTGTTTATTTCAACAGCATGACCACCCGGTACACCTCAATCGTTGCTTGCTGTATAAAATTTATATGTGGCGCCGGGTGTACACCGAAAAATGTGCATTACAGAACTTCCATTAACTTAGAGCCATTTCAAATCATCCATTTTTATGAGAAAAATTACCAGCACCTGGTTTTTGATGATAGTGTTTTTTTCTTTTGCAATTGCACAAAACAAACCGGAATTGTTGTACCGGAAAAAGACATTTATGGTGCCCATGCGCGATGGTACAAAACTTTTTACGGTGGTTATAGAACCGGTCAATGCCACCCAACCCCTTCCCATACTGATTCAGCGCACACCTTACAGCGCAAATATTGAATTATCCAAAGATTCCGTTTTTTCTGTGAGCCACTGGTCGCAGATGGCATTGCTTGCCGCCGACGGATATATTTTTGTGCTGCAGGACATACGCGGTAAATACCGCAGTGAAGGGTATATGGAGATACACCAGCCACTGCAGCATGCAACAAATAAGGCAGCTATAGATGAAAGCACCGATACCTGGGATACCGTGGACTGGCTCGTAAAAAATATTGGTAATAACAATGGCAAGGCAGGCATATTTGGCGTTTCGTACCCCGGCTGGCTGGCATTGGTGGGCGCTGCAGATCCGCACCCGGCATTAAAAGCATCTTCCGAACAAGCCTGTATGGCTGACCTGTTTTTAGGGGACGACTTCCATCACAACGGGGCATTCCGTTTGAGTTATGGCATGGAATATAGTTACGAACTGGAATTCGACAAAACAACCGATTCCGATTTTCCGTTTCCGCAATATGATTTGTTTGACTGGTACCTGCAGCTGGGCCCGCTTAAAAATGTAAATACCCGTTATTTTCATAACAAGATACCCACCTGGAATAATTTTGTAAAACATCCCAATTACGATAGTTTCTGGGTGGCCAATTCGCCGCTCAGTTATATAAAGTCTGCGCAAATACCCCAGCTGCATGTTGGCGGTTATTACGACCAGGAAGACATCAATGGCCCGCAGCTCATGTACAATCATATGGAAAAAACGGACAGTTTGAACCACAATCATATAGTGTTGGGACCCTGGAACCATGGCCAGTGGACAAGGGAAAGAGCAGACAGCCTGGGCAAGATCTCTTTTGGAAGCAATACCGCCGCATGGTTCAAAATATTGCAAAAGAAATGGTTTGATTATTACCTGAAAGGCATTGGCGATGGAAAATTTGAGGAAGCATATTGTTATCAAACAGGCAGCAACCAATGGAAAACATACACTGTCTGGCCACCCAAAGAAATCAACATAAAAAACCTGTATGCTGCAGCCGGTAATAAAGCTTCTTTTACGGCGCCAGTAGCCGGCACGGGTTCAGTTGCTTTTACCAGCGACCCTGCAAAGCCCGTCCCTTACCGCATTCAACCCATTGAGGCCACTTATGGCAGGGGCAGCCGCTGGCGTCCATGGCAGGTAGAGGACCAGCGATTTGTTTATACCCGGCCCGATGTAATCAGTTTTACTATGGACTCGCTTACAGAAGACATTACGGTTACCGGTAAGATTACTGCGCATCTTTTTGCCAGTACCACCGGCAGTGATGCCGACTGGATTGTAAAATTAATTGACGTTTATCCGGATGTTGACCAACAAAATTTTTTAATGAGCGCTTACCAGTTACCGGTAGCCATGGAAGTTTTCCGGGGCCGTTTCAGGAAGAGTTTCAGTAAGCCGCAACCGCTCGTGGTCAATCAGCCTGCCGAATTTATTATTGACCTTCATGAGATCAACCACAGCTTTTTGAAAGGGCATAAAATAATGATACAGGTACAAAGCAGCTGGTTTCCGCTTATCGACCGCAACCCACAAAAGTTTGTACCCAATATTTTTGAGGCCGGTGAAAAAGATTTTATAAAGGCGCAACATACCATCTTTTATTCATCGAAATATCCAACGCATATTGAACTGCCCGTTATGGAGAAAGCTGTTAGCCGTTAGCTGTTAGCTGCGACGCAAGCGTGTGTTGGTTTCTTGTTAAAATAGAAAGCATGTTAGTCCCATTTCTAAACCTGTTGTTTCCATTACTTGCCATCATCGGATTCATATTAACGATAACAGGTATTATCGTCTTTATTGTGTCTGTAAAAAACGAGTCCGTTGTCACCAGAAGAAAGCAATTATATTATTGAAAACATGGCGCCTGCATTATTATTTTGTTAACCGCGATCATTTTTGCGAAGATGAACCACCTGTAATTTACTTAACACGGACTAATTAATAGCCAGTGGTAAGTGGCTAGTGGGTGTTTGCTAAGCCAATCGAAGTAACAAGTGGCTGGTGGGCGTTTGCTAAGCCAATGCAGTAATGTTTGGTTAGTGAACCCGAGCCTGATAAACATACAATAAGATCCGGTCATACTAACAGCTAATAGCTAACAGCTAACAGCTTTAATTGGTCTTTAACTCGATTTTTGAACCTCCCCTATTAAATTTTGTTTCAGCAGCGTAGTTTGGTTAACTTAGCCGCAACCCTGAAATCATTTCGTCATCCATATACAATTCGCTTCTAATGGGCATAATTAAAGAAAGGTTCAAAGCAAAAGCAGATGCAGCCAATGCAGAGATCAAGGATCTGCTAAAGGAAAATGGCACTAAAGTAATTGGAGAAGTAACGCTGGCTCAGGTATACCAGGGAATGCGTGGTATTACAGGGCTGGTTTCAGAAACATCATTGCTCGATTCGCAGGAAGGTATCCGTTTCCGCGGTTATTCAATTCCTGAATTACAGGAAAAACTTCCTAAAGCAAAAGATGGTACAGAGCCCCTGCCCGAGGGCTTATTTTACTTAATGCTGGTAGGTGAATTGCCCACTGAAGACGATGTAACCCATGTTACTTCTGTGTGGCAGCGCCGCAGTCATGTACCCAATCATGTATTTGCCACCATTGATGCGCTTCCGCTCAGCACCCACCCCATGACCATGTTTACCGTGGGTATTATGGCGCTTCAAACGGAAAGTAATTTTGCAAAAGAATATGCCCGGGGAATCAATAAAAAAGACTACTGGAGCGCGATATACGACGATGCCATGGATTTGATTGCCAGGCTTCCGCGCATAGCGGCATATATCTACCGCAGAAAATATAAAAAGAACGAACATATTAATCCCAATGGCCTGCTGGACTGGGCAGGCAATTTTGCACACATGATGGGTTTTCCCGATGAGACCTTTAAAGAGCTGATGCGTTTATACATGACCATACATGCAGACCATGAAGGCGGTAATGTGTCTGCACATACAACCCACCTGGTAGGTTCTGCACTGGCAGACCCTTTTGTGAGCCTGGCTGCCGGCATGAACGGACTGGCTGGCCCGCTGCATGGTCTTGCTAACCAGGAAGTAATTAAATGGATATTCGAACTGAGGGAAAACCTTAAAACAGAATTACCTACGAGCGAACAGATTGCCGAATATGTAAAAAAGACATTGCAGGAAGGTAAAGTAGTACCTGGCTATGGACATGCTGTGTTACGTAAAACCGACCCGCGTTTTACGGCACAAATGGCGTTTGGAAAAAAACACATGCCCGATGATCCGCTGGTGCAAACGGTTTGGAATGTATATGAGACTGTGCCGCCGATTCTGCAATCGCTCGGAAAAATAAAAAACCCCTGGCCAAATGTAGATGCCCACAGCGGAGCCCTGCTCGTGCATTATGGCCTGGTGGAATATGAATTCTACACCGTATTATTTGGTGTAAGCCGCGCCCTGGGTGTGTTGGCCAGCCTTTGCTGGGACAGGGCACTGGGACTACCACTCGAAAGGCCAAAATCGGTGACCACCGAACTGGTAAAAAAATGGCTGAAAGGAGAAGACAATATTTGGGGAGACTAAAAACCCCGGTTATATAATACATTGACCCTGACATGATTGCCAGGGTCTTTTTTTTAAAACTTGCACATTAACAAAATAACAACCCGGAGATTTGGAATATTCAATGTTTAAACATTATTTTTGTATTCTAAATTTACAACTATGTCAAAATGGGTTATAGATACTACACACTCTGAAGTGGGTTTTAAAGTAAAACACCTGGTTATTTCAAACGCATCCGGAAAATTTACTGTTTTTGAAGGAACGGTGGATTCCACAAAAGAAGATTTCAGCGATGCAAAAATTAGCTTTTCGGCCGATGTAAACAGCATTCATACCGGCCAGGAGCAAAGGGACGGACACCTGAAATCAGCTGATTTCTTCGATGCCGAAAAATATCCCAAACTATCATTTGAATCTGCTTCATTGATACCAGTGGGCGGAAGCGATTACAAACTGAAGGGCAACTTTAACATGCACGGCGTTACAAAACCAGTAGAACTGGATGTGGAATTTGGCGGCGTACAAAATGATTTATACGGACAAACCGTAGCAGGTTTTGAAATTAACGGCAAATTGAAAAGATCAGATTTTGGTCTTACCTGGAGCGCATTAACAGAAGCTGGCGGAATGGTAGTGGGTGAAGATGTAAAAATTCATATCAATGCAGAACTCATAAAGAAAGGCTAATAGAAAGGAAACAGGTTATAAGCAATAGAAACCCCTGGCCGGCAACGGCCGGGGGTTTGTGTTTTATTTTTTTGGTTTTGCAGTTGAGGGTTTCTTAATAGCATTTGATGAACTGTATTCCATTGCGCCCGCATACAATGGTCCGTTTGCCGGCAATAGGTTGCCTGCATAATCTTTATCCATAAAAGGGTATGTTTCTCCGGGGCTTTCCAATTTCAACATTGGCCCGGGAACAAAACGAATAGTATCTGCAAACACTGCCTTACTGTACTGCCGGATTATTTTATTATTGGCGATAGCCGTTCTTCGTGCTGCTTTGGAAACCATGGCCACCGCATACCCCCTGTTGAGATCATACGGGTAATCATATTCCAGTTTTACTCCTGCATTGTATTTACATTCTATACTGTCCTGGTTCACCACATCGCATACAAATCCATAATAAAAACCGGGATTATTATGCGTTACCCTTACAGTAGAATAAACGGTATTGTACACGCAAATGGCATTGCACGGATAAAATCCATGCAGGGAATCACGGTTGCCGGCATTGTTCTGACCAAATTCTACGGCCGAATAATTCAGCTGCCGCACAATGATATTCCGGTAAAACCGGCAGGCCGCACCATCGCGGTAACCGGGCAGCCCTGTCCAGCCACGCGGAATACACCTCAGCAATGCGGCATAACTGTCTTCCTGCCTCGACCGCAGCACATCAATGGTACCATACCAGAGTATAGACTGACTGTGCGCTGCATGACCGGTTCCGGGACCAGAAGTATATTTAAAAAAACAGGCTTCTACCCTGCAATTAAATCCTGTACCCGTAATGGCAGATACGGTAGTGCCGGGTGTATTGGCAATATTCATAAAAGTATCGCGCAGAAAAACAAAATCAAGACAAATGGACCGGTTGACTTCTTTGTTGGTATTGTTCCAGTTAGAACTCAACTGTATCACATTAACGTTTAAAAATCCATCGAAGCGGCAATCAATATAGCGGTTGCTATAAAATGTTTGTGCCTTTCTACCGGTGAAGATCATGGGTACTTCGGCAAACTGGTCGTCCCATTGAATACCCGGTTGTGCTTTATAACTACCTTTGGGGTTGTTCCATACACAACCAACAAAATCTATATGGTGCATATTGTAACTCTCCTTCCTGGTACCAAACCAGTTGTAATGGTGCATTCCTTCAATGACTACCCCGGTTACATTAAAATCATACGATTGCTGAAATACCACAGGAGAACTTACTACGCTGCCGGGTAACCAGATGATATGAATTCTGTTGGCGCTATCGGCCCGGAGGTTTTGGTATTGCACATTGGCATAAGACCCTGTTGCGGGAATATACAGTGTATCGCCGCTTACCATTGCCGGAGTGGTGCTTCTGTTGCTGATAATAATATTACCGGAAGTAACCCGCAAAGTATAGCTGGTGGCGTTTAGCCATGCGGGTAAGAACAAAAATATGCTGCAGATAAAATTTTTCATCTTTATAACAATCATCCCCTGCCGTTGCCAGCCATGGTTGTACAGACACAAATTAATGATTTAGGCGTTTAAGTCAAAGCTCTGTATGCATTTGCGCCGTTAAAATTGCCTGTAATATTTGAATCAGCTAGTACCCTTTCAACGCAGGTCTGAAATCGAACCAAACGCTGCCGCTCACCGGCGTATAATTCAGCTGCATGTTTTGCTGGCTTTGCGGGCCCAGCCGGTCTGCCGGCTGAAACTTAGTGCCTATTGGCGGAATAGCAGTCATTAATCCAATATTGCCTTCCGGAAATGCGGGACTTGTATTATTGTTTGATGCGCCGGCAGGTTTTAAAGGTTTCAGCATTTGTAAAAACATGCCGTCATTTTCATTGAAAATTTTGAACGATGATCCATTGGTTTCTATAACCGCCCAATATACTTCTGCATGGTAGCCTTTGAACTCGGGGTACTGCCAGTTTTCACCTGTAATGGAATTGTTGTATTTCTTTTGCCAGATTCCAAATTGCTGGCCTTTCAACCGGTTTTTCCAAACACGGTAAGGACCGCGGCCCATCCATTTCATACCGGTAATTTTTTCTTCGGGATAATTAAAACTGATGCCCATAAAATCTGCCGCCCCCCTTTGCGCATAACTATACTCCAGTTTTACAGGCTGACCGGGCGCAAATATCCATTTAACCAAAAACAACGACTCTCCTTCATACACAGGTTCCACAATGAACTGCCCGTTTTTTTCATAGTGCTTTAATTCTTTAAGGGTGTGTTTAACACCTGCTACCAACGGGCCGTCAGACAATGCAAAAGCGGATAGACTGTTGACTACTTTTGAAAGGCAACCGGTTGTTTTGTTAAAAGAATAACGCACTTCATCCACTGTAACAACCAGGCTGCTGTCTTCTTCCGTAGCGGTTATTTTTGCAACCGTATTTGTTGTTTGTCCCGGCATTATGTTTTGTTTTGCCACATCCGAAGGCAGTTTCAATGGCCAACTCCAGGTAAATATTTCTTTTTTGTAAGGATCTGCTGCCGTGAGGTACAATACATCGTTATTGCTCCAAGATGCGGGAAGGTTTAACAACAACCATCCTTTCCCGCCGGGCGCCAGCGTAATAGTTGCTTTACCTTTGTCTGTTACTACCGGTGCCGTACCGGCGGAACCGGCACCCGGCAATGTTGCGAGCCTCCATTCAAAAGAACATTGACTAAGATTGGTATACAAATACCTGTTTTCAATGGCCAGCATTCCATTAAACGTTGTCATGATGGAAGCCTGTTTTATGTACACCGGCGACCATATTTCTTTGATGGTATAAAAGCTGGCCTCCTTTTCTCTGTACGGCCCCACAATACCATCCGGTGCATGATTGCCGTCGGTATCTATGCTGTCTTTTTTATCTTTTCTTATGATGCCTTCATCATGGAACGACCATAAAAAACCACCGGCGCCATAAGGATGCTGCAAAATCAGGTTCCAGAAATCATCCAGGCCGGCACCATGGCCACCATCGTACAAACCGTGCATAAACTCGGTCGGAAAAAAAACTTCTTTTCCGTAAAGGCTGGAGTTAACCACATAATTATAGTCGGGATAATGTTTTGTATCGGTTCCGTTAAATTTTTCCCATGGATGAATAACCAGTCTTTGTTGTGGATCATACAGTGCGTAATCATTGTCCAGCGCCCTGTTCCAACCGCCTTCATTGCCATTGTCCCATATTACCACGCAGGGATGATTAACATCCCTTGTTACCAGCTCTTTTACCAGCGGCCTGCCGGCTACTGTATCATAAGCAGCCTGCCAGCCGGTGAGTTCATCCAGCACAAAAAGTCCAAGCGAATCGCACATATCCAGGAAATGCTGATCAGGCGGGTAATGAGACATCCGCACGGCATTCATGTTCATCTCTTTCATTAATCCAATATCCAGCAGGCTGATGTCTTTGCTCAGCGCACGCCCGGTCCCGGGCCATTCGCTGTGCCGGCAAACACCTTTAAAAATTACTTTTGCTCCATTTACATAAAAACCGTCTTTCAAACGCAGTTCAGCGGTTCTGAATCCAAACTTTTGTGTGACCTGGTGCAATACCTGGCTTCCATATTTTATAGATATTACCACCTGGTATAAATTCGGGAATTCCGGGTTCCATAGTGCGGGATTGCTGAATTTGTTTTTCAAAATATATTTTTCCTGTTGCTGTGCAACCGGCAGGTAAAAAGCGTTGCCCACATTTTCACCGTTCATTTGCTGTACCTGCGCCTCTATTTTATAATTATTATTTACGTTTGATGCAAAAACTTCCATGGTAAATAAACCATCGGCTTTTGCGTCAATAGCTATACGTTCTATGAAAGTGGCAGGAACTATTTCAAGGTAAACCGGGCGGTAGATGCCACCCAGCGTCCAGAAATCACCATTGCGTTCAGCTTTATTTACAGACGCCTGGGCCGACATTTTACTTACCGTTACTTGCAGTAAATTTTGCGCGCCAAAATGTAACAACGGCGTGATATCATATTTAAACCGGTAAAATCCGCCCTGGTGTACCGGCCCCGCCAGTTTACCATTTATTTTTACTTGGGTATCGGTCATGGAGCCTTCAAATACGATGAATACTTTTTTACCGGCCGATTCTTTGGCAACATTGAATTTGTATTTATACAAACCCTGCTCATCCGTTTTTATTTTATCATGTCCGTAGCTGTAACCGCCAAAACTTTGCAGCTCCCAATTGGAAGGCACGGCTATCTTTGTCCACTTACCGCTGTTCATACCTTTGGTACAAAAAAAATCCCATTGCACGGTATGATCTTTACCGGTGCCCGACAAATATTGTACAATGGTAGACTGTGACCAGGCAACTGTTGTATAAACTATCTGCAGGAAGAGGAGCAGGTATATCTTTTTGATGGCGGTTTTTTGCGTAGTAACAATCATTTCCACAAAATACGCCATCTATGGTTTGTAAGCTGAAAATTTGATGCCTGTCCTGCATAAAAAAATGCGGCATACACCGCATTTTTTAAAAGTTTACACTCATTGTATTTATGCTTCATGTGCATGCAGCAGGTCCACGGATATTTCCTGGATAGCTTCGTGCAGCAGCCTGTTCAGTTCATCTGGGTTTTCCAGCATGGGATAATGGCTGGTGCCCTTCATATGCAATACTTCGAAACCGTTGCGTGTACGTTCCTGCAATGCGGCTTCATTGGCAGGCATATAATCTACACTGATGAGGTATAATTTACACTTCAACTGCGGCAATAGTTTTGCTTCGGTTTTGTACAGGTCAAAAATTTCTGGTGTGGTGGCGATGCCCATGGGCTGGTAAGCATTGCGGTAGGCTTCAACTATTCTTTTCGCAATGGCGGGAGCGGTCTGCGGGGTCATCAATACCATTCTTGCATACTGCTCATTTGTATTTCTAAAATCTGTGGTAAGCTTCCTGGTAATATCCGCTGCCTGTTGCTGGTATTCGGGTGGTAACGGGTTACCGGCATTCTTGAAAAATTCGATGGCAATAAAGCCCAGCACCGGGGCAGTATGCATGGTAGCAGCTATCAGGTTGATGCCGGCACCCAGCGAATGACCAATAAGGATCACATTCTGCAGGTTAAGCTCTTTTATTACTGCCACCACATCTTCCGCAAAACCCGCGACCGACCAGTTTTTACGTTCAGTACCGGATTGTCCGTGCCCTGGCAAATCAAGGGTCACCACAGTATAATCCGCGCTAAAAAATGCTGTCTGTTTTTTCCAATAGGTTTGATCAATATAAGAGCCATGCACAAACAATAAAGTAATTTCTCCGTTACCGGTTACATGGTAACTGATGGATGCATTGTCGCGTTTGATTGCTTTCATATAATCAGTATTAGTGTTTGGAATACAATACAAAAAGCAAGAAGCGTGCAAGAAAAAGTGCGGAATTTTTACCGTACCATATTATCCACGCCGGGTACAAGACTGGTTCGATAGTAGAAAAAATTGAAAGCCTGCCACACAATTTATACTAAAAGGCATTCAGTAAGAACGTTTTGTGTTGTAAAGATGGCACTATCCCGCCATTTTACAGAAAATAAAAAAACTGGTCACGCCGCCGTGACAATCGCCCGGTTTGGCTATTTGACTGTTTTGATACTGTATTTTACATCGTATTGCAGGGCTTCAAGTGCATTGGCGAGGTAAACCAGCGGTGCGTTCCAGTTGATAGCTATTTCATTGGAAGCAAAAGAGCAGGCGGCATCCGTATAAGCAGTCTCCGGCTCGGTAAAATCATAATGGCATTTATCCTGCATGGCAGGGTTAGGCCCTCCTGCCATCAGGCCGGGCACCGGTTCTTCAATGCCATCTGCAACAGATGGGCGGTGGTGCGGATGCATTGTAGAACGGCTACCCGTTCCCGTTACAAAACAATACCCGGTAGCATTTCTGCCGAGTATATAATCCAGGTTAGATAAACTGCCATCAATATATTTTGCATTTTTTGAAATGAAGAAAGCATTTACCAGGGCAATACCCTGGTTGGCGGCATTGGAGTTGCTGCCCCAGTTAAAATCTCTTTTTGTGCGGCCCATGACTGTCTGAAAAGCATTCTCACGCTGGTGTGCCAGGTAAGCATCTGCAAACTGCAGCAGGCGTTCTTTTGTTTGCAGTATACCTGCCGTCATTTCTTTTGGCAGGGACTGGCCATTGCGCAGCAGGGTATAAAACCCCAGCATACCCACATGGCCCCATGATGGCAATACCATGCTGTCGTTGATATGCTCGGTTACCACGGCGCGATATTGTTTGTCTTTTGTGGTAACATACAATTCCACCGCTGCCCAGAACCACTCATCAGAAAATTCATGATCGCCATAAGCGCCGGTAGTAATTTTTGTTTCAAAACGCAGGTTCAGTGCTGCCTGGTCATATGCAAGCGAAGGATTTTCCATTGCCCATCGCCATGCTTTTTTTGCAGCGCGCAAACAACTGTCTGCCAGGCCAGGCAATTGCTTTTCCATTTTTTGTGCAATCCGCCCGGCCTGTGCCATCACCGCAGCAAAATCGAGCGTGGCGGCTGTGCCTTTTTGTACTACATACCTGGGCAATTTGGTTACAGCAGGCATTACCATTCCATCAAAAACAGCATTCGTGCATTTGTTGTACACACCCCCGTCATAAGGGTCCTGCATGCTCAGCATCCAGCGCAGGTTATACAAAGCTTCATTTAAAATATCCGGTACTGCATCACTGCTTTCCGGGATATTGGTATTTAAAGTATCAAAATAAACAGGGAAATCTTCATAAGCAGACAAGAGGGTGCCCATGGTAATTCCGGAGTTAACAATATACTTATTGTAGTCGCCCGCATCGTACCAGCCACCGGGCGTTGCAATTTCCTTACCCGCAGGCCTTTTATCGGAAGCGGCAGCAGCGTGTATAAAAACATATTTGTCCGGGTGACCGGCAGCCCTTGCCCATTTGCCGGCATAGGCAGCTTCCAACGGCATGGATGCGCGCTGGTAATAAAAACCCTTTAATGATTTAACCGCTACCCCGTGGTTGGCATTGTTACTGATGCCAAAAGAATAGGAAGCAGGTAAACCCGGAACCAGTACCCGGAACATTCCTTCCTGTTGAAACGCACTGAAATCTGCCACACGGGTTGTAAGTGATGAATTAGACGACTGCATGGCCCCGCTTAATGCACCTTTGAAAAGCGTTTCACCACCTGGCGCCGAAACAATATAAAAATCATTTGCCGCAGTATTGACGGTTACAATTGCCACCTTGGGTGCATGTATATAATAGCCGACCTGGTTGAGCCGTATCATGGTATCCGCAATTTGCGGGTGCGCGGTCATAACAAGCAGTAACAGGCAGGCGGCAATCGTTATATATTTCATGACAGGCAATTTATTATTTATAAGCAGTCTACATTATTCTCTTTTGTTGCCTGCAACCTGCACAGCGTATTACCTGGCAGTAACCTGCAAGGTTACAGGCGTTAAACCAGTTGCGCTTGCAGTTACAGATACAATGCCCGGCCGGCCATTGGATTGTATAACGGCAAGGCACATACCGTTAAATGCCTTGCGGCTGTCTGCTTTAAAAGATTCCATGCTTACCGGGCTGCCGTTGTCTACACCTGCAATAAAAGCATTTCCTTTCACATCAAATTTTACAAGATTTGCGGCATCAGGCACCAGGTTACCCGCTTTGTCAACTACTTTTACTGAAACAAAAGAAAGGTCTGTGCCATCTGCATGTATACTGCTTCTGTCGGCCGTTGCAATGATACGGGCAGGTTCACCTGCGGTATTGATTATTTTTTCCAGCACTGTTTTATTATTTTTCCTGGTTACCACTTTTACTGAACCAGGTGTATAGGTTACTCTCCAGGATACATGCAATGAATCGCCTGTTTTCTTTTTAATACCCATCGATTTCCCATTCAGGAAAAGTTCGGCCTCGTCTGCATTGTTGTAATAAGCCCACAGATCGATGGTTTGTCCCTGTTTCCAGTTCCAATGCGGAAAAACATGCAATACGGGTTTACTGGTAAATAAAGACTGGTACAAATAATATACATCTTTTGGAAAACCTGCCAGATCTATTATCCCAAAGTAGGAGCTGCGGGCGGGCCAGGGGTAAGGTGTTGGTTCGCCAATATAATCAAAACCGGTCCACACGTACATACCACTGGCAAAATCATATTTCAGCAATTCTTTCAATGTCTCTTCGTGGGTAGAACCCCAAGGGGCGGAACAATTATCATAAGCAGAACAACTGAGATCGGCATTCGCATTTTCCACCGGCTTATCCCAGCGCGAGGGCCAGCGCCGGATGCTGTCTGATGGCATATCATAATGCCCGCGGGTTTGTAAGGCAGAAACTGTTTCTGCGCCAATAAATTTTTTACCAGGAAATTTTTGCGGAAAGGTTTTAAAATCCTGGTGATGATAATTAAATCCTACCAGGTCCAGCACGCCCGATTTATAAATGGAATTGCCCGGGTATGGGCTGTTCAATGCCGAAGTAATGGGCCTCGTGGTATCCAGATTTTTAATAATGGCGGCCAGTTCCATAGCAATGATGGTACCCGAAGTATCTTTACCGTCCTTGCCGGCCCATTGTTCCGGAATTTCATTGCCAATACTCCAGATAAAAACGGACGGGTGATTGCGATCACGGCGTACCTGGTCTTCCAGATCTTTTTTATGCCATTCATCCCAGTTAAGGTGATAATCAAATTTATTTTTGGCTTTCTTCCACATGTCAAACGCTTCGTCCATTACAATAAAACCCATTTTATCACATAAATCCAGCAGTTCCGGCGCTGGTGGGTTGTGCGAAGTACGAATGCCATTACAACCCATTGCTTTTAGAATTTCCAGTTGTCTTTCCAGCGCCCTTGTATTGATGGCCGATCCAAGGCAACCCAAATCGTGATGGTCGCAAACACCGATTATTTTAAACGATTTTCCGTTCAATGAAAAACCTTTCTCCGAATCAAAATTAAACCAGCGGATGCCAAACAGGGTAGTATACCTGTCTGTAACTTTTTTGTCTACTATAAGTTCCGTTACTGCTTTATATAAATATGGATGTTCTACAGACCAGAGCTGTGGCCCGGTAACCTGTATTTGCTGCTGCAACTCCCTGCGTGCATTGCTGCTGCAACTGGCTGCCTCACTGGCAACGGCTACGGGCTGCTGCAGTGCATTGTAAACGGTTGTCCTTACCAGTACGTTCGCAGTTTTTGCCTGGCTGTTATTGATGGTAGTAGATATGTTTACCTGTGCAGACTGATTGCTTACCTGCGAAGTAGTGATGCCTGTGCCCCAATGGTCTACAAAAACACTGTCAACGGTTACCAGCCATACATTGCGGTAGATGCCCGAACCGCTGTACCAGCGCGAATTGGGTTGCTGGCTGTTATCTGCTTTTACGGCGATGGTATTTTGCTGGTTATTAAATTTCAACCAGGGCGTAAGATCATAACGGAAAGAAATAAATCCATTGGGTCTCACGCCCAATGAATGCCCGTTGATGAATACTTCGCTGTTGCAGTAGACACCGTCGAAGTCAATAAAGATATGTTTGCCGGATGCGGTTGGCGGCAATGTAAACGTTTTTCTGTACCAGCCTATTCCACCACGCAAAGCGCCTCCACCGGTTCCGGTAGGACTGGTGGAATCAAAAGGTAATTCAATGCTCCAGTCGTGCGGCAATTGCAGGCTGCGCCACGCAGCATCATCAAATTTTTCACTGGCGGCGTCCGGGGCATCGCCCAGAAAAAATTTCCAATGCTGGTTAAAGCTGGTCGCCGATGGCTGCACCGTTTGTGCGGCAAGCGGGATATTTACCAGTATAACCAGCAGGCACAACAGGGCATTCCTTAAACAGGAACATTTCATGTGTATTGATTTTGGGCACGCGCAATAGTGTGGGTGCGGGTATGCTTTGTAACGTATAAAATTAGTTCCTCTTCTTATTACCTGCCATTTTATTTCCGGCAAATAAATAAAGGGGTTTATCATTCATGGCTACTACAATAAAATTACCTCCGTTGGCTGAAGCCACCAGTCTGATATCTCTTGCTTCGCCCCTTACCTGTAAACCACTGGCAGAAGGCGGCATATAGGTATATTGCCCTTTGGCATCAGCTATGAGCGTTATGCCATAGCTGGCATCGAGCCTGCCGGTTTGTGGTTTTAATCCATAAAAATTGCCTGCCAGGAACAGATCCGTTAAACCGTCTCCGTTAAGATCGGTAGCTACGGCGCCAAACACAGGTGCCAGCTGGGCCATAATGGGCAGGGCCTGCATCTTAAAATTTCCTTTGCCATCATTGATAAAAACAGCCGACTGGCATTGTGTGACCGTTAACACAGTGGCGTGCTGCAATTGTTCCGGCGTAAAAACCTGGTCGATTGTTTTGCCCGCATACTCATTAAAATGCAAAAACTTTTTTTTCATCATGGGCAACTGGCTTTCCAGTTCACCTTTTAAAAAGTAAGGATAACTTTTTCCATCTGTTTTATAATAAGCGGGGATGCATTCAGTCTGGCCATTTTTATCAAAATCATCTACATACAACCTGGCCGGGTGTGCTATATCTGCTTTTATGCGCGAGTTTAACCCGTAGTTGCCTGCCACCAGATCGGGTTTGCCGTCTCCGTTTATATCGGCAACGGTAAGGCAGTTCCACCATCCGGATGATTGCGGGAGTTCCTTTATTCTTTTTAATTTGCCTTCGCTATATTTTAAAATTGTTACCGGCATCCAGTCACCCAGCACAATCAATTCATTTTTTCCGTCGCCATCTATATCGCACCATTGCGCATCGGTAACCATACCAAGATTTAACAGATCTGTTGCCATTGATTGCGTGGCATTAACAAAGATGCCGCGCCCATAATTGAGCAGCAAAACCGAAGAGGGCTTAATACCATAACTTCCCGGCAAATTGCGGGCGCCTATAAAAATATCTGGTTGACCGTCTCCGTTACAATCGCCCACCCTTACACAAGATGCATTTATATTTACCGGGGGCCAACCCTGGATAGCAGATGCAAAATTTGCCTTACCGTCATTCAGGTACAACCGGGCCTGCAAATCAGGCGCTCCTTGTTTTAGTTGATCACCCCCGGAGGCTACGATCAAATCCTGGTCTCCATCGCCGTCGGCGTCAAAAAAAATAGCCCCGGTATTTTCAAATTGCCTGTCGCTTATAAATGCGGCTTGCGCTTTTTGTACAAATTTGCCATCTTTCTGTTGTAAAAAAATTTTAGCCGTATCATCTAAAGCGCTGCCCATGTAAAAATCTTCCAACCCGTCATTGTTTATATCTGCTACCGCAAGTTTTGGCCCCTCTGTCGAAAGCATTTTTGGCATCAGCCTTTCCACATCAAAATCAACATATTCATTTTCATGATGCCACAAACTTCCTTTTACGGTACTGGAAGTTACGTCAGTATAAAAAGCAGGCGCTGCAGTTTCAGTTACTATTGTCTCATGAGCATCGTGTTGGTACAAATGAAGCGTGGTATCCAATTTTATATTACGTAATACCTGCAATTTATCGTTTGGCCAAACCACCTGAATGCTGTCCGCGATTGCATTAGCGCCCGTGCCTATATTTAATATGGGGTCCACGCTGCTCTCAAATCCACGGGCAGGCATTTGTTCCAATACCTGTTTATTGCCTTTGTTATAGATAACCAGCTTGGCTCCGTAGCCAAAGCTATTCGGTGCATTTCCATGCAAGGCTGCTTTTAAATAATGATTGTGCAGTGTTTCGGAAGCATTGTTACGGTACACCAATGCTTCAAGGTTAACATTGTTTACAACCAGGTCCAAATCGCCGTCACCGTCCAAATCTGCGTAGGCCGCGCCACTGCTGAAAGTTGGTTTATCGAAGCCAAGTGAGGCAGATTCATTTTTGAAAAAGAGATTGCGCTGGTTTACAAATCCATAATTTACCTGCGCCATAGCAGGCATTTTTTTCAGCATATCAAGGAAGTCCACTTTACCGCTGGCGGCTTTGTTTCTCAATTCTTTACTGCCGATAAATTCCAGAAAATCCTGGTCTGAAAGATCTCGGTTGAGGCCATTGCATACATAAAGATCTTTCCAGCCGTCGTTGTCAAAATCAAAAAACAATACACCCCAGCTCCAACCGGTGGCATCTACGCCAGCCATCTGTGCTATTTCACTAAAGGTACCGCCCCCATTATTTAATTGCAGGCTATTACCTGTAAACTGATGATGAAAATCAAGCTTGTTCTTTGCATTTTGCACGTCGTATTCATCAAATTTAAGCGAGGTTTTAAGCCGGTAATCCGATTCAGGCAACATTTCCGCCGTAAAAATATCAGGCAACCCGTCATTATTAATATCCGCAATATCGCAGCCCATAGATCCGTTGCTAATATGGCCAATAGCATCTGTAATCTCTTCTTTAAATGTGCCGTCATGATTATTAATATATAAATAATCGCGTTCAAAGAAGTCGTTGCAAACATACATATCAGGCCAGCCATCATTGTTTATATCACTAACGGCAACGCCCAATCCAAAGCCTATTTCGCTTCCATAAATATTAGCCGGCCGGCTTACATCGGTAAATTTCCCATTGTCGTTCCTGTAAAGACGATCGCCATTATCCGGATCACGAACGTAACGCTGCTTGCTATCGTACCCAAAACTTTCAATAGAACGGTGACTGTTATTTAGTATAAAACAATCCAGATCTCCATCTTTATCATAATCAAAAAATATAGCCTGCGTCGATTCTCCTTTGTCATCCAGCCCGTATGCATGCGCTTCTTCTTTGAATGTGCCGTCCTTTTGATTAACGTACAATTCATTTGCCCGGTTATCATTGGCCGCAATGCCACTATTGCATACATAAATGTCTAACCAACCATCACCATTAATATCTACCATTGATACCCCGGTATGCCAACTATGAGTGCTTACAAGACCGGCTCTCTCCGTAACATCCTCAAATTTCCAATTGCCCTTATTTAAGTATAACTTATTGGCGGTTTGATTGGCGGTAAAAAATATATCGGGCCTTCCGTCATTATTGATATCGCCTATTGCTACACCCCCGCCATTATAAAAATTATGGTAATTCAATATATTCATCTGCGGGCTGTCTTCCACGCGATTGTTAAAATTAATACCAGTTTGTCCGGATGGCAATAAACTGAATAGCGTTTTGCTGTCAGACAATAAATGTTCATTATTGTTGCAGGCAAAAAAGCAAGATGAAGCTACTATAAAAAAAACATAACAGGCAAAACGTTGAAACATAATTGATATAATTCTTACCATCCAATAGAAGCGGCATAAAAGTTATAACATGTGAGCCCTTTGCTGAAACTCAAATAAAAATATCAGGAAACTCTGCTAAAAATAAGCATGTTCCCCAATATATTGGTATTTTGCAAGACTATTAATAAGCGACGTAATTATGAAAAAATGGGTTATAGGATTGCTTGTGCTCGTGCTGCTTTTTTTGTCTGCGACATGGTTTTTTATTCCTTCCACGTTAGAGATTTCTGTCTCTGCCAAAATAGCCTGCAATGGCCAGGGTGCCCTTCGAAAACTTACAAACGATTCGATTTTCCGTCGCCGGCTGCTGGAAACCGATAGCAACAATGTGAGTTCAGATATTTCAAAATTCATTACGCACGGTTTTGAAATTGTCATGCAATACAAAAATAAATCTTACCCGGGGCATCTGCTCCTTATTCCGGCAAGTACAGATTCAACCGTCATTACCTGTGAGTTGACAGTTCGTGCAGGCAATAATCCGTTTCAAAAAATCGCCGGATACCAGGATGCGCTGGCCCTTAAAAAACAAGCAGAAAAGATGGTTTCCGGTCTTCAAAATAATCTCTCTGCATTTGAAAACGTTTACGGCTTTTCATTAAATGAAGCTTCTACTCCCGATAGTTTTTTTATAACTACCAGAACGCGCTCATCTTTTTATCCCACTACCCCTTTTGTGTATGCGCAAATACACAAACTGGAGAAATTTTGCGAACAGCAGGGCGGAATAATTACCAACCCTCCTATGCTGAATATTTCAGGTACCGACAGTTTAGGTTACATTGTAAAAACGGCCCTTCCAGTTAATAAAACAATGCCGCCAAATGGCGATATTACGCCCGGCAAAATGGTTCGTGGCAGGTATATTATTACTGATGTTACGGGCGGACCGCAAAAAATTCAAACAACCATGCGAAATATTTTATATTATTTTCAAGACTACGCAAGAGTTGCCATGGCAATTCCTTTTGAATACCTGGTGACAGATCGTGAAAAACAGCCAGACACCAGCAAGTGGGTTACCCGCATTTATTCCCCAGTTTTTTAAAAAACGGATTATTTAACAAACTGTATAACCATTGCGCTGTCGTTGTTTCTTGCCAAAATAAATGCATCTTTATTACCCAACCTGATTTTTCCCACATGCCTGATCTGTCCTTTTATTTGTAAACTATTGATAGGTACAGCATCCATCTTTCCATTGCCACGATTCACCAATATAGTTCCGTAATCTGCATCATATCTACCCATTTCTATATTATTTTCATAATAGTTCCCCACCAATAAAACATCTGGTAAATTGTCGCCGTTGGCATCTATTACTTGTGCATCTCCATAGGGTGATAGCTGCGCCTGCCATGGCAGCGCCTGTACAGTAAAATTATTTTTACCATCATTCATCAAAATGGCATTGGAGAAATAATCGGCTTTCCAGACGAGTGCATTATCCAGTTTTTCGCTGGTAAAAATATCCTGTAGCGATGCCCGGGCAAAATTGCTGGCATACAGAAACTTTCGTTTAAGCAGCGGTATTTGCTTTTGAATTTCTGAAATACTGGCAAAAGGCAGCTCTCTGTCGTTCAGGAAGTAGGTAAGCAATTGTTCTTTTTTGCCATTGTCGTCAAAGTCATTGTAATATAATTTCACCGGGTGAGTTTCGGAAGCGGTTAACCGGCTGTTGAGGCCAAGGTTGCCGCAAACAAAATCCATATGTCCATCACCGTTAAGGTCAACAGGCAGTACGAATTTCCACCAGCCGGATTTTTCAGTCAGTTTTTTTTGCTCAAATCCTGAACCCTTATTCATAAAAGCTACTATACCTCCCCATTCCAGCGAAATTACCAGATCGGTTCTTTTATCTCCGTCCAAATCACACCAAACAGCGCTGGTCACAAATCCGATATGTGCAAGTGGTGATGCAAATTGCGCCGTTACATCAATGAAATGCCCGCGGCCATCATTTTTTAGTAAGTACGACGTTGGTGTTTGACCATATTCCCATGGTACAGCCCTGCCACCAATAAACAAATCAACATACCCATCGCCGTTAAAATCAAAAGGTACTACGCAGGATGCAGTTATAAACAGTGAATCAAAAGCATCTGTTTTCTTTACAAAATTTCCCCGGCCATCATTAAGATAAGCATGGGGCGAGTTATGTTCATCCTGGCCATAAAATTCGTTGCCTGCACTGGCTACCAGCAGGTCCGGGCTACCATCGTGATTAATATCTGCAAAACAGGCGGAAACAGTTTCATAGTTACTGTCAAGATCAAGCGCAGGCTGAAAACTTTTTATAAGCCTGCCATTTTTTTGTTGCAAAAAAATGGCAGGCTTTCCCAGGCGTGCAGCACCAATAAAAACGTCTTCCAGTCCATCATGATTAATATCTGCAATGGCCATGCCCGGCCCTTCGGTAGAAAGCATATGCGGCAGCAGTGGCTCCCGGTCAAACTCATGGAAAAAATTTTCCTTATGCAGAAACTCCAAACCGGTTTGATGCGTGATATCATGCATGGGCAGGGCCGGATTCTTCAGGTGTTCGGTAATTACCCGGTAATCGAATTCAGGCAGGTGCGGCTTGTACGAGATTTCCTGCAGCGTATCGCGCAACGCTGATATTTTTTCAAAACTGTTATCGGGCCATACTACCAATATTGAATCAGTTTTTGTTTTGTCGAGCCCGATATGCATGGGAATCTCCATACTGGACAAAAATCCGTGAACGGGACTTTTTTCATATACCCTGGTTTCTCCATTGGCAAATACCAGCACTTTTGCGCCTATGGCATTACGATTTTTTTCTGGACCTTTTAATTTCAGTTCAAGCCAGGGTTTGTTTTTTTTATCGTTTGCATGGTTTTCGTACAGCATCACGGCATCATCGATATTGTTTACAACCACGTCCAGATCGCCATCATTGTCCAGATCTGCATATACGGCGCCGTTAGAATAGGTGGGTTTATCATTTTTAATTTGTGCCCCGCAATCAAAAAAACGGGTATTGCCGGTATTCTTATAAAACTTGTTAAGCAGCTTTATTTGGGGGAACTTTTCCTGCAGGGCTAATTGTTGATCATTCACGTTTTTTGCGCTGATCTTTTTCTGAATTTCATCATTGGTTATGAAATTGACATAGTCAATATCGTTGAGGCGCCTGGGAATACCGTTTGAAATAAAAAGATCTTTCACCCCATCGTTATCGAAGTCCATCCAAAGCGGCGCCCAGCTCCAGTCTGTGGCAGCAATACCTGCATACAAACCGGCTTCACTAAACTGTCCATTGCGCAAATTAAGTTGAAGGTTGTTACGGGTGTACTGGTAATGGTATCCATAACCTATCTTTTCATAAAATAAATCGAAGTTATCCTCGCCAAGCGATCGTTTTAAAATATATGGATCCTGTGGCAGCATATCCATGGAAACAATTTCGGGAAATCCGTCGTTGTTGATATCCGCCACATCCACGCCCATAGAAAACTGGCTGGTATGCATCATTTGCTGTGCACCCTCATCTTTAAACGTGCCGTTTTTCTGGTTTATATACAGGTAATCGTTCTCATGAAAGTCATTTCCGATATAGAGATCCGGCCAGCCGTCTAAATTAATATCGGCAATGCAGACACCCAGCCCGTAGCTAATGGCGGAACTGTTGATACCGGTACTTTTTGTTATATCTGTAAAGTGATTGCCGTTGTTGCGGAAAATGCGGTCACCGCTCAGTTCATTATAAGTTCCGAGAAAGTTTTTTCGCGGGGCAAAATTTCCGTTCTGGTGTACAGAATGGTTTACCAGGAACAAATCCAAATCTCCATCTCTGTCAAAATCAAGAAATGCTGCCTGCGAACTAAACCCGGAGAAATCTATTCCGTATTGTGGGGCTTCGTCTTCATAAAATGGAATGTTATCTTTATCAGTACCCTTGCAGATCAATAACTGGTTTCTTGCATGAAGGTTTTCAAAATTTCCGACTTTGCTGATGTAGATGTCCAGCAGGCCATCATTGTTTATATCTACCACGCTTACCCCGGTACTCCATCCACCGTTGGTGGGTATCTTTGCTGCTGCAGAAACATCTTTGAAATGAAGACCGCCCTGGTTGAGGTATAATTTGTTATCGCCCTGGTTGCTGGCGAAGAATAAATCAATTTTACCATCATTGTTAAAATCGCCAGCAGCTGCGCCTGATCCATTGTAAAAATACATGTACTTAAATACATTGAAGCTATCAGTGGGGGTTAACAGGTTTTTAAAATCAAGACCCGTTTGCCTGCTTTCCAGCAGTTCAAACATTGGTTTACCCGAAAGGCTATTTGTTTCTTTTGTATTGCAGGCGCTTATTATGAGCAGTCCGCTCAGCAGTAATCCGCACCAGTATTTTTTTAAAAAACTCATTTCCTGTTTTTACCTCGCGTGCCATCAACCGGTCTCCGCTCATATTTATTGAAACTTTTTTACGTAACCTGTGAAAATCATGCTGCAAAATACATAACTGCTTCTCAATTGTGCTGGTTTTGCTACCTGATCTGAAGCAGCATTGGCTTTTCATCGTTCTGTAATACCAATACTTTCTTCCCTTTTTTTGTTTTTATCAGTTGCAGGTCACGTACCGCACCCCTGAAATCCAGTCCGCATTTTCGCTGGTCCATATACGTGAAAACGCCTTTGCCGTTATTTACCAGCACCTGCCCGTAGTTTGCATCCAGGCATCCAAATTGGGGCTGAAAGCCAAACTCATTACCTCCGGTTAATAGCTGGGTTTTTCCATCGCCGTATAAATCAATTGGCAAAATGCTGTTCAGTGACGACAGTTGCGTTTCCATCGGCAATTTTTTGACAACGAATTGTCCGTTGCCTGCATTAATGGCTACAATGGAACTGCTAAAATTAAATAGTTTCATATCTGCTTTAGCAATTTCAGTGGGGCCAAAAAGATCCTGAACGGTCTTAACAGCAAAATCAGCGTGTTTCAGGTTTTGCTTTTTTAGTGCAGGGAATTGGTCGGTCATCTCACGCTTCAGGAATACCGGCACGTCTTTGCCTTCGTAGGTTCGGGTTAATATCTTTTCATTCTGGCCACTGTTGTTGTTATCAAAATTGCCAATGAATAATTTTACAGGATGCAGGGAATCGGGCTTCAGGTAAAAATTTTCACCAATATTTCCCAAAACCAAATCCGGCTTTCCATCGCCATTTACGTCGGTAGCTATTATGCAGCGCCACCAGCCATTCAGTTTATTCAGGTTGGTTGTAATCTCTCTGAAGCGGTCGGCCTGGTATGAAAAAATCCTTGGCGCCATCCAGTCGCCTGCAACCACCAGTTGTTGATGGCCATTGCCCAGCACATCGGCCCATACTGCGCCTGTTACCATCCCCATTTGCGCTATATCTTTATTCTTTCCTGCACATAGATTGCTAAAATGTCCATGCCCGTCGTTCAGCAACAGCATGCTGGCGGAAGAAACACCATAATCCCTCGGTGTATTGCCAGCGCCTACAAACAAATCCAAAAAACCATCTTTATTAAAGTCGTTCGTAATAATAGTAGATATATCCGCATCATTGACCGGAAAAGCAGCTGCATCTAACGCGAAATTTCCGTGGCCGTCATTTTTGTACAAACGCAACTGTATTTCCCGGCTGTTTGGTGGCTGATTATTTCCTCCGGGCCCAATTGCAAGATCAAGATCTCCATCGGCATCGGCATCAAAAAACAATACCGCGATGTCTTCAAAACCCGCAAATTCATCAAATATCTTTTCCGGTTTTTTTACGAAATTGCCATCCGTCGTTTGCAGGTATAACTGACCGGCCTGGCCGGTGGCGCCACCGATGTATACATCTTCCAGCCCGTCTCCGTTTACATCGCCCACTGTGGCTCTTGGGCCCTGGCGTGAAAGCATTTCCGGAATATTGCGCTCGTAATAAAAATCAATATTTCCATCTTCCTGGTGTTTGTCAAAAATATTGACCAGTGGCAGTAAAACTGGTTGTATTGCCTCCGCAGCCTTCCATTCTGTTGCAGGTGCATCAAGCTGAGAAATCGCTTGTATATGGTTGATAGCCGGGTTGCGGAAAACAGCATAACTGCGATTGGGCCAGCGGATGACCATTGAATCTATTTTCGCAATCGTACCCAGGCCTATGATCAGTTTATTGTCCATACAGGATTGAAACCCGCGGCTGGGTACCTGTTCGCGGCAGAATACCTGTTGGTCTGCATAAATTTGCACCATGCTTCCAATGGCAAAAGTATTTTTTGCATCGCCTCTTAGCTCAATGGCTATATAGTTATTGTGGTTTTGTTCTCTTGCATTGTTTTTATACACAAATGCCTGCATGTTTTCATTATTCACCACAAGATCAAGATCTCCGTCATTATCCAGGTCGCCATAAGCAGCTCCATTGGAAAACGAGCCCATGCCGAATCCCCAGGATGCTGTAACATCGGTAAACTGCAAATTGCCCAGATTTTTATATGCTTTATTGGGCATGGGGTTTACGGGAATATGTTCCAGCAACTGTTGCATGCTGTCTTTCTTATGTTCTACTACCATTCTTTGCATGATGGTATCAGCAAAAAAATCCATGAAGTCAAGATTGGTCACATCTTTGTTCACGCCGTTACACACATAGATATCGTTCAATCCGTCATTGTCGGCATCAAACATCAAAGCGCCCCAACTCCAATCGGTTGCCTGCACGCCGCTGAAATTGGCCACTTCCATAAATTGCCCTTTGTGATTATTTACGTGCAGGCAGTTTTGCATAAACTGCCGGTAAAAACCCGATCTCAATTTACTATTGTATAAATCGATATTATCAAAAGCACCCAATGTTTTCAGTCTGTAATCATCGCCGGGCAACATATCAGTAGAAAAAATATCCGGGTAACCATCGTTGTTGATATCTGCCATGTCTGTCCCCATGGATGAAAAACTGGTATGGCCCATACGTTGCTCCAGTTCGTCCTTAAAAGTTCCGTTTTTTTGATTGATGTATAAATAGTCGCGTTCGTAAGAATCATTTGAAACATAGATATCGGGGTAGCCATCACCGTTAATATCGCCTACAGAGGCTCCCAACCCAAAACTGATAAGCGAACCATGAATACCGGCACTTTGAGTCACCTCGTTAAAATGGCCATCATCATTGCGGAACATATGATCACCACCGCCCTTCAGGAATGACTGTACTGGCCATGCAGAATCGGGCAAATCGCGCCGATTAGCGTTTTTGAGGGTGTTGATCATGATGGGACTGTTGTTGATCATGAAGCAATCCAAATCTCCATCACCATCATAATCAAAAAAAGAAACCTGGGTGGTATAGGCTGATATGTCGAGCCCGAATGTATGAGCGGATTCAGTAAAACTAAGATTGTGGTTATTGATGTACAGTTTATTTCTTCTGTTCCCATCGCTCATATGACCAGAGTTGCAGACATATATATCCAGCCAGCCGTCATTATTAATATCTACAAACACCACACCAGTACTCCACATTGAATCTTGCCGTATACCGGTTTTAATAGTAATGTCTTCAAATTTAAAATTGCCTTTGTTGATGTAAAGTTTGTTTTCCCGCATGTTGGAAGTGAGAAACACATCTGGCAGCCCGTCATTATTGACGTCACCGATGGCTACACCGCCGCCATTGTAGAAATTTCTGAAAAGAAAAGTGTTGTCCATTTGCTGGTCAACCACCTTGTTGTTAAAATCAATGCCCGTGCTATCCATTAACTGAAACAATGCAGTTGGGGCCTTTTTTTTTTCATGGCAGGAATGGAGCAATAAAAGTAAACCGAAGAGAGATAATTTTACAGGCTTCAACATATTTATGCGTATCATCGTGACTCGTCAAAAATAACGAAAGGCCATTTTAAAAATGACCTTTCGTTTGTTTAACAATTGCAAAATATTGTTAGTACCCCGGATTCTGCTTCAGGTTTGGATTGCTGGCCAGCGCTCCGGTGGGAATGGGATATATGTTATAATGAGCGTCATCACTCGGTTTATACTGCCAAAGTACATTAAATACACCAAAGCGGAGTAAATCTGTCCGGCGCACACTTTCCCAGTAAAGTTCGCGGCCGCGTTCTGCCAGCAGCGTATTGGGATCATCTACATTGGTTTTGTTTACCAACGGTAATGTGGCAAATGGTGCCGCACCGCGTACGGCACGTAATGCATTTATAAGTACAAGTGCACCTGCATTATCTGGTGCTGCCGCCCTCATTTTGGCTTCGGCAACCATCAGCGTTACATCTGCGTAACGGAAAATCTGCACCCAGTTACCAGCTGTGAAATCAGACCAATAATCGCCGTTAGCGATATCAGGAACATATTTCACAACACGAATACCGGTTACTTCCAGATTAGCACCAAGTTCTATCATTGTTGGAGCAATGGTGGGGTCAAATGCAAGATCATTTCCTTTTCTATCTTTCTCTTTTGAACCGTCTGCATTGTATTGCTGACCAATGAGGAGACCGGGTTTCATTCCAATTACATCTGTAAGCCCTTTGAAATATCTTCCACCGATACGTTTGTCAACCGCTGTATCTTTATAAAGTCCTGATTTATCTGTCGCGAAATTGGCTACACCTACCATGGCGGTTGGCGCACCAAAGCTGTTATAAAAATTACCAATGGTTGAAAAACCATTCCAGCCTGCATTGGGAGCTTTAGTAGAATTTGAGTTGTAATGTGTGGTCATATTCCAGCGTGCATTGATACGACTGTTATTTGTTGTAACGCCAGATGTATTGGGATAAGCAAAAATTGACTCAGGACCGCCATTGTTGCCTGCGATAAAATTATTAAAGTACTCGCTTGAGTAGCTGAATTTACCACCGGTGATAATCTGATTACCCAAAGTAATTACCTGTTGCATATCTGCATCGGCAAACGTGGGGGCTGTGCGGTTGGCGAACATGCCGCGGTTAAGATACGTTTTCATCAAAAGCACTTTTGCAGCGTCCTGTGTAGCCTTGCTCGGTCCACCCGTTGTTGGCAAATCGGTCATTACCGTTGTAAGCTCGTCTATGATAAACTGAGCTCCGTCTGTTCCGGTTTTAACTAAAGGCGCATTTAATAAATTGTCGCCCGGGTTGCGGTAAGGGTATTGATTATAGAGATCCAGCAGGTAGTAAAGTGCAAGGGCACGCAAAAACCTGGCTTCTGCCGCCTGACCTTTGGATGGGCTAAATGCCAATACATTGGTGGCATCGAAACTCAATTTGTTCAATGCATTAAACACGCTCAATACTTGACTGTGATCTGCATTCCAGTTGTGGCTGTGTACAACACGCCAAACACCATTATCATCCCAGTCACCGCCACGGGTTGGTACCAGGGATTCATCGGTAGAATTCTCTTCCAGCGAAAACAATTGATCCTGCACAGTAAACGGAGACCCTACGTCAGTGTAGGCAGCCTGTAGTAACAAAGCAACTCCCTGCGTACCTAAGGCATTAGCAGTTTGAGTGTTAGTAAGTGAACTATTAAGCGTTTCATTCAACTTGGTACAACTACCAAGGATAGTAACTAAACCTATTATAGCAATTTTTAATCTATTTGGTTTCATCTGCAATCGATTTTAATAAATTAATATAATGACAGGTTAATTCCAACGGTTATTGTACGGGCCGTAGGATAAGGTACATATTCAATTGATTTTGAAGGGTACCCGCCGTTAGACTTATCGATGTTTACCTCAGGATCAAATCCTGAGAATTTAGTTATTACAAACAAGTTGCTGCCGCTAATGAATATGCTGGAATTTTTTACAAACTTGCCAAAGTTTCCTGCATTATAAGTGATTGTAGCATTGCGCAACTTGAAGAAGTTTCCGCTTTCAAGAAAACGTGAGTTTGCCGCTACACCGCTCGTTGGCTTTTCGGGAGAATCGTAAGCTTTCTTGTCTATATTTCTGCCCTGCAGGATGCCTGAAATATTGGTAACACTTGTAGCTGTATTATTGAAAACTAGGTAACCAGCAGCTCCACCACCATTCAAGACCATTTCAAATTTCTTATAGCGAAACGTAGTGCTGATACCATATACATTGTGTGGATTGGGATCACCTACAAAAGTAGGGTTCTCGCCATATGTCTGATTACCGTTTTGGTCAAAACCTGTAAAAGGTTTCAGGTAATAAACCAACAATGGCTTATTATTGGTGATAGCTTCAGAAAAGGCACCGCTCACACCCTGACCACTCACAGAGCCAGACAGGATAAGCGCCTGTGTGAATTCAGTCAGCTTATTATTGTTATGAGACCAGTTAACAGAAAGGTCCCATCCGAAATCCTTTTGTTGAACGATGGTTCCACCAATGGCAACTTCATATCCTTTATTGATAAGGTGGGCCGGAAGGTTTAACCATACTGATGTGGCAGGTGCCGGTTGAATGGCTGTACCCTGATAAAGCAGGTTGGTGGTGTTTTTATTATAATAATCAACCGAACCAAAGATGCGACCCTTCAGAAAAGCGAAATCAATACCGAAATTAGAAGCTTTTGTTTGCTCCCATTTCAGATTTGGATTCAGAACGTTTACCTGCCCGGCCGTGTTATAAGAACCAAAGGCAAATTGCTCAAGTGAAGAACCAGCAGGGAATTCCTGGTTGCCGGTGATACCCCATGAAGCCCTCAGTGCCAGATTGTTGAATATCAGGTTGTCTTTCATAAATCCTTCGTTACTGATACGCCACATGGCTGCAAAAGAAGGGAAGGTACCATACCTGTTGTTGGATCCGAATTTGCTGGAGCCATCACGTCTTACGGTTGCAGTCAGCAAATATTTATCATCCCAGTTAAGAATGCCCCTCGCAAAATAAGATTGAAGTTCCGTTGCAGGATCAACATAGCTCTGATGTGGGTTCTGGATTTTTGCATCCTGGAATATTGAAGTATAAAGAACTGGTATGCGTGTGGTTTGAGTCAAATTGGTATTGAAAGTATTTGCAGCCTGACCGTCTATTGAGAACTCGCTTTTCCAATATTCATATCCCAGCAAAGCAGTCAGGTGAAGTTTAGATGTCAGGTCTACAGTATAATTCAATGTGTGGGTAAAAGTCTGAGAATTCAGTCTTGCATTGAGGATAGCAGCCAATCCCTTTCCCTGTATAGACTGGTTACCCTGCAACCATCCTTCGTAATTTACATTTCTGTTGCCTTCACTATGATTTATTGCATAGAGGAATTTGTATTCCAGGTTGGGCAGAATTTTGTAAGCCGCTGAAATATTACCCAAAATGCTGGTAGTAACAGCTTTATCGTGGGTACCTTCAATAAATGCCATTGGGTTGGGAGTACCATTGCTTGGAACTATAAAGCCATTCGCATCGCGGTAGTTCTGTGTAGGGTTCCACTGCAGTGCTGCACTTACAAGGTTACCGGCAGAACCAGTGGTGTTAAATACATACCCAAAAGTATGCGGCACATTACCGGCAATCATGCTGAACTCCAAAGTCAGCTTTTTGTCCAGTAGTTTTTCAGTGCCAGTAAAAGATCCGATGTATTTCCTAAGACCGGTTCCTTTAATAAACCCTTCCTGGTCGGTGGCATAAAATGAAGCGCGGTATTTTCCGGTTTCGTTGCCGCCACTCAAAGCCAGATTGTAAGACTGAGAAATACTATTATTTGTGATATCTTTTAGCGCATCCACATTGCCTCCGTAATTAAGTGAACTGGCTGCACCATATTTAGTAAGTGCGTTAAGAAACTGAGATCTGTCCAGAACGCCATAACGTTTCATATAACCGGCAAATTTGCCGTATGAAACACCAACATCTATTTTAGTAGCTCCGGACTGTCCTTTTTTCATAGTGATAGCCACTACGCCATTTGCACCACGGCTACCATAAATAGCTGCAGAAGACGCGTCTTTCAATATATCAATTGACTGAACATCGTTCGGATTAATAAACAAAAGCGGATTTGAAGAGGGCGTAGCGCCATCACCGTTTGAGTTGCCGGGTTCCGCATTTCTACCATCCAGTGGAACACCGTCAATTACATATAACGGGTTATTGTTAGCACGGAGTGAGCTGTTACCACGAATCTGTACGGTTGAACCCGCACCAGGTTCACCACTGTTTACAGTTACTAAAACTCCGGCTACTTTATTTTGTAATAATTGGTCGGGGCTTGTAATAACACCCTTGTTAAAACTTTTTGCCTGAATAGAAGATACCGCACCAGTCAGGTCTTTCTTCTTGGCCGTACCATAACCGATAACCACCACTTCATTCAAATTTGAATTACTGGCAACCAGCGTAATAGAACCTGCATCGGCTACGCCTACTTCCTTTCTGTCGAAGCCCACTGAGCTTATAACAAGGGTTGTAACAGTAGCCGGTACCGTAATTGAAAATCCGCCGTCTGCACCAGTTGAAGTTCCGTTCTTGGAGCCTTTGGGCTGAACAGTTGCACCTACAATGGGCGAACCGTCTTTTGAATCGGTGATTTTACCTGCAACTGTCTTTGTTTGTGAAAAAACCTGCGAGAATGCAAGGAGAAACAGAAAGCCTACTGATAGCGCTTTCGTAATGAAGATTTTGGTATTCTTCATACGGCAATAGTTTTTAGTTAAGCAATAGTATATGTCTGTGAACTTTATATAAAATAATAACTATACATATTTGAACAGTCATTACATTTTATAACCTGTCTGATAATGAATAAGCAGCCTGAACGTCAATTTTCAATAACTTTCTTACTTATGTGTACTTTTTACACGGTAAAAATAAGCACTATATCGAACCTTCCAAAAAAAATTTAACGATACTTTAAAATAGAAGGTTGGTTGTCAAAAGAAATTGTCCCCCATACTTGACAATCAGACTTAATAAGTTGATGCTTGCCAGTAAAAAAAAACCAGAATTGAGGTTTTTTAGCCTTTATCCGCTTGCCGGTTGACTAAAGGCTGCGCAAATTTGATAATTAACAACCAGAAAAAAATCATCTGCATTAACGGGTTCTTCACCTATATTAATAGTTATTGATTAGTTTTGCGGTTAATTATTATTAATAAGCATTAAGCTTACCATGAGAGCCCTACGGCACAGGACAGTTGTTTCAGCAAAAACTACGATTATCCGGCACGTAGCGGTAAGCTCACTTACAATTAAACCAATACTACTGCATAATGAAAATTGAATTTGAACTGATACAGGAAGATGAAGGCAGTTCATTCAGGCTGCTGCACGAGAAAATACCTGCAGAAGAATATTCCTGGCAATACCATTACCATCCCGAATATGAACTGGTTTGTGTGCTGGCCGGAGATGGTACACGGCAGGTGGGAAACCATGCCAGCAATTATTCTAACGGTGACCTGGTTCTGATGGGCCCCGATTTACCCCATTCTGGCTTTGGCCTCAATACCAGGGGAATGATTGAACAGGTAGTGGTACAATTTAAAAAAGAAGTTTTTGGCCCTTCCCTGCTGCTGCGCCCCGAAATGAAACAGATTAGCCAGTTGCTCGACCGATCAATGTATGGCATCAGTTTCGGTGAAGCCACTAAAGAAAAAGTGTTGAAAAAGATGGTGAAGCTGCTGAAGTTGCCGCCATTTGACCGTTTTATAGAATTTACCGGCATACTGCAGTTGCTGGCAACTTGCAGTGAATATACTTTGCTGAACTCGCAGGTTACCCTGCCCACCACCATCCGGAAAGTACATGTGCGCCTGCAGAATATATTTAATTATGTTGAGCAAAATTTCCAGGAAGAAATCAATATTAAAAAAGTTGCTGCCATTGCGCACCTCACCGTACCCGCTTTTTGCAACTATTTTAAAAAAATCATGAACATTACATTTACTGATTTTATTAACCAGTACCGCATAGAACAGGCATGTATATTGCTGCAACAGGAAAAATCAATTGGGGAGGTATGTTTTGAATGTGGGTTTAACAATGTGCCTTACTTCAATAAAGTTTTCAAGAATATTGTTAAAAAAACGCCTTCCGAATTTAAGAAAACAGCCAATACATACCAGCCAAGGGCTATCAGCGCGTAGCTTTTAAAAAATGAACGAACTTTGTTGAAATGATACACAGTACCACCGATATCGCCATAACCACATTGCCTGTAATGGAAAGTTTTTACACATTGCAGGGAGAAGGTTATCACCAGGGCAGAGCAGCTTATTTTATCCGCCTGGGCGGTTGCGATGTGGGATGCAGCTGGTGCGATGTTAAAGAAAGCTGGAACGCAGAAGCGCATCCGCAGCAACGCATCCATTCTATTATTGAAGAAGCAAAAAAACATCCCGGCAGGCTGGCTGTTGTAACCGGCGGCGAGCCCCTGCTTCATAACCTGGATGCACTCACCCACGCATTGCACAGCGCCGGTTTTGAAACCAATATGGAAACATCCGGTTCTTCGCCACTGAGCGGAACATGGGACTGGATATGCCTTTCTCCTAAAAAATTTAAAGCACCATTACCTGAAGTAGTTTCGCATGCGAACGAATTAAAAGTGGTTGTATTTAATAAAACGGATTTTGCATGGGCAGAAAAATATGCGGCGCAGGTGAATGCTTCCTGTAAACTTTACCTGCAACCCGAATGGAGCAAAGCAGCTATCGTTACCCCGCTGATTGTAGATTACATAAAAGAACACCCGCAATGGGAACTAAGCCTTCAGCTGCATAAATACATTAACGTTCCTTAAAAACAGGCTTTCTTACCTTTGATCTTCATATTATCATGAAAGAATAAATACCGATAGTGTGATAGTGTGATTTTGTGATTGCGATATTTTTGAGATTTGAGAATGCTGCATATTGAGATTTGACATTACGTGAATTGAGATCGATCGGCCGCAATGCCGGACAAATATTAAATCCCAATATCGCGCAATACCGAAATCAGCAATCACCCCTTACCTCATTTTTAATTTTGAGTCATGAAGTTTTTTTGTTCGCTTATTTTGTTGTTTGTACTTTTTACTGCCGCTGCACAGCAATATGATCCGGAAAAAGTAGATCCAAAAGCAGCCAGGTTGTATTCGCAGGGTTTGCAGACAGCAACAGATGGTAATTTAACTGAAGGCATACAGCTGCTCCATAAAGCCATCCAGATTGACGCCCGGTTTGCAGATGCATATCTCTCCCTGGCGGGTATGTATGCCGATTTAAAAAATTACGACAGTTCCATTATCAATTATGAAATAGCACGAAACATAGACAGCATCTATTTCAGGGATTATAACCTCCCGTATTCAATTGACCTTGCCGGCGAAGGACTATTTGAAAAAGCGCTTGCAGCCGTGGAAGAATTTAAAACGATACCCAATCTCAGCGAAACCAGTATCAAGGCCGCTGCCTACCGGGCACGATGCTACCAGTTTGCTATCGATTATAAAAAAACCAACCCGGATACCAGTTATCATTTTGCACCGGTAAACCTGGGAGACAGCATTAATACCGTTGTATCTGAATATTTTCCCGCACTGACCATCGACAGCAAACAGTTGATCTTTACACGCCGCGTAAGGCGCGTAAATGAAGACTTTTATGAAACATACAACCATAACGGCGTTTGGTCAAATGCAACATCATTGCCCGGAAATATCAATACCAATTTAAATGAAGGCGCACAGAGCATATCGCAGGATGGACAATGGCTGATATTTACCGGATGTAATTTCCCCGATGGATATGGCAGTTGCGATTTATATATTTCTTATTTAACACCCGATGGATGGAGCGCAGCAGAAAACATGGGCAACCGCATCAATACAGATCAGTGGGAAACCGCGCCCAGCCTGTCTCCCGATAAACGTGACCTGTATTTTACCAGCAGGCGTTTTGGCGGATACGGTGGCAGTGATATTTATGTAAGTCACCTGTTGCCGGGCGGCCGCTGGAGTGAACCCGAAAACCTGGGACCCGAAATAAATACCATTGGCGATGAAAGCTGCCCTTTTATTCACGCGGACAACCAGACACTTTATTTTACCAGCACCGGCCACCCTGGTTATGGCGGCGACGATATATTTGTAACGCGCAAAGGCGCTAAAGGTAAATGGAGCACGCCTAAAAATCTTGGCTACCCCGTTAACACCATACAAAATGAAGGAAGCCTGGTTATAACAGCAGATGGTTCCACGGCTTATTATGCCAGCGACCGCAAAGATTCGCGCGGCGGCCTGGACCTGTACACCTTTAGCATGCGCAATGATATCCGCCCAATAAAAACATTGTGGGTAAAAGGAAAAGTCTTTGATAAAAAAACAACCAGGGGACTTCCGTCTGCCGTTGAACTCACCGATTTAAAAACTAAAGAAATCATCAGTAAAGTACAGACCGATGAAACGGGCAACTACCTGGTTACGCTGCCTGTTGGAAAAGACTATGCATTTAATGTAAACCGGAAAGGCTATTTATTTTTCTCGGAAAATTTTCCGCTCAGCCAGAAATTACCCGATTCTACTTATAATATTGATATCCCCCTTCAACCACTGGAAGCAAATGCTTCTGTCATATTAAAAAATATTTTCTTTGATGTAAATAAATTTGAATTAAAACCGGAATCGCAGGTAGAGCTGGACAATGTGGTTGCGCTGATGAAAGACAATCCCACGCTTCGTATACAAATCAACGGGCATACCGATAACGCCGGCAAACCGGCCGACAATATAACGCTCTCCAATAACCGCGCAAAATCGGTGGTGGATTATATTACCGCCAAAGGCATTGATGCCCGGCGGCTTTCTTACCAGGGCTTTGGCGACAAAGTACCGTTGGATGATAATAAGACCGAAGACGGCAGGGCTAAAAACAGGCGCACCGAATTAAAAGTGGTTGCACAATAAAATATTTTATCGGCGCCACAATCAGAAAAGTTATTTACATTCATTCTTTATAAACCTTTTCCTTGTAAAGAATGAATAATAACCTATTGCACCGGGTTGCCTTAACCCTTGTGCCCCATATCGGTGCCGTACAGGCAAGAATACTGATTGATCATTTTGGTGACCCTTCCGTCATTTTCAAAGCAAAAAAAACAACCCTGGAATTACTGGATGGCATCGGCAGCGTAAGAGCCCGCAGCATCAAAGAATTTTCAGCATTTAAAAGAGCAGAGGAAGAACTGGCTTTTATCGACAAATACAAAATCACTCCATTGTTTCTTACAGATGACCGTTACCCGCGGCGTTTATTAAATTGTTACGACCCGCCCGTGATGCTTTACTACAGGGGCAAAGCAGACCTCAACACATCTAAAATAATAGCCGTTGTAGGCACACGCAGTAAAACTGACTATGGCAGGCATATTACCGAAAAACTGGTGGCAGACCTGGAAGAACAACAGGTACTGGTTATTAGCGGTCTTGCATTGGGGATAGATGCAACCGCACACAAAGCCGCACTGAAACATTCGTTGCCCACTGTTGCAGTATTGGCGCACGGGCTCGACAAAATTTACCCGCCGGAACATACCCTGCTGGCAAAAGACATTCTTACTAAAAATGGAGGGCTGCTTACCGAATTCATGAGTAAAACAAAACCCGACAAACATAATTTCCCCTCCCGGAACCGGGTAGTTGCCGGTATGAGCGATGCTACCATAGTGGTTGAAACAGATATCAAAGGTGGCAGTATGATTACGGCAGAACTGGCTGCCGGTTACAATCGGGATGTGTTTGCTTTCCCGGGCAGAATAACGGATAATAAAAGTGCAGGCTGCAATCACCTTATAAAAAATAATAAAGCCATACTGCTTACCAGCGCCGCCGATATCATTGATATACTGGGATGGGCAGATAAAAAAACAAGCCCCCTTAAAAAACAAAAAGAATTATTTATACAGCTGAGCATGGACGAAAAAAAAATTGTTGACGTGCTGAAAGAAAAAGAACCAGCCTCCATAGACGAGCTGCGCCAAAAAACCTGCCTGAGCAGCAGTGTACTGGCAGCTGCCATCCTGAACCTGGAGCTTCAAAATGTACTGGCTGCATTGCCCGGCAAGCTGTATAAATTGCTGTAGCACAAAAAATAAACCGTGCCCGCCAATGTTTTTAGCCTCAACGAAAGTTTCATGTGCGGCCTGTAATGCAGGCCGGACAAAGGTTTGCTGCGATCTTAAAAAAAAGTTTTGGAACGAATTTATCTGCTGCATTATCTTTGCCCATGGCAACAATAAATAAACCAGCCCGGAAACCAGATTTCAGTAAAAAATTTTTTGGAGAAGGCCTTACGTTCGATGATGTGCTGTTGCTTCCTGCCTATTCACAGGTGTTACCAAGGGAAGTGTCCATAAAAACAAAACTCACCAAAGAAATTTCACTCAACATACCCATGTTGTCTTCTGCTATGGATACGGTTACAGAAGCCAGCCTGGCCATTGCACTTGCCCGTGAGGGAGGTATTGGCATATTGCATAAAAATATGACCATAGAACAGCAGGCCGAACAGGTACGCAAGGTAAAGCGAAGCGAAAGTGCCATGATCATAGACCCCATCACACTCAGTATAAATGCCACCATCGGCGATGCACTGCAATTAATGAAAGAAAACCGGATAGGCGGTATACCCATTGTTGACGGTTCTCATAAACTGGTGGGTATTCTTACCAACCGCGACCTGCGTTTTGAAACAGATAAAAAACGTAAAGTGCAGGAGGTAATGACAAAAGAAAACCTGATTGTTGCGCCCGAGGGAACAGATTTAAAAAAGGCGGAAAAAATTTTACGCTCCTATAAAATTGAAAAGCTGCCGGTGGTAAAAAAAGACAATACCCTGGTTGGACTTATTACTTACCGTGATATGATGCAGCTGAGCAGCTTCCCCAACGCGGTAAAAGATGGATTTGGCCGTTTGCTGGTTGGCGCCGCACTGGGTATTACCGGCGATATGCTGAACAGAGCTGCAGCATTACAGCAAATTGGTGTAGACGTGGTTTGTCTTGACAGTGCACATGGTCATAGCAAAGGTGTTATTGATGCGTTAAAGAATGTAAAAAAGAATTTTAAAAAACTGCAGGTCATTGCCGGTAATGTAGGCACTGCGGCCGGTGCAAAAGCGCTGGCCGATGCAGGCGCTGATGCCGTAAAGATTGGTATCGGGCCGGGTTCTATCTGTACCACACGTATTGTGGCCGGCGCGGGTGTACCACAGATAACTGCAATCATGGAAGCATATACCGCACTTAAACAAACAGGCGTACCGCTGATTGCGGATGGAGGTATCCGTTATACCGGCGATATGGTAAAAGCGCTGGCGGCAGGAGCAGATACTGTTATGATGGGAAGCGTTTTTGCAGGCGTGGAAGAAAGTCCGGGTGAAACCATTATTTACGAAGGAAGAAAGTTCAAAGAATACCGCGGCATGGGTTCTATTGGCGCAATGGCACAGGGCAGCAGCGACCGGTACTTCCAGGATGTGGAAGATGATATCAAAAAACTGGTTCCCGAAGGCATTGAAGGCCGCGTGGCCTATAAAGGAAATTTAAGCGAGGTAGTACAACAATATACCGGTGGCCTCCGTGCAGGTATGGGCTATTGCGGAGCCGGCAACCTGGCCGCATTAAAAGACAATGCCCAGTTTATACAAATAACCAATGCAGGTATGAAAGAAAGCCATGCACATGATATTGAAATTACCAAAGAAGCACCAAATTATTCGAGGAAGTAAGGGTTGGTTGGTTGATTAGTTGATTAGTTGATCAGTTGATTGGTTAGTGATTGATCTGTTGAGGCAGGGAGACTGGTGTCTTACGCCTTACCTTACGCCTTACGCCATAAACCCCACACCTCTCTCTCACGCCTTACACCCTAAACCCTACACCTTCAACCCTCCCCCGCGCTTCACGTTGTTATTTTAACGAACTTGGCGCAAAATTTCACCGTTGAAAAAATTACTGTCGCTGTTCTTCTTTTTCCATTTTTCCTGTGTTCTGTTTTCGCAATCTGATAGTGTCTGCCGCCTGCGTATCAGCCTGCTCACCTGCGGGCCCGGCCAGGACCTGTATTCAATATGGGGTCATACCGGAATCAGGGTTATAGATTCATCGTTTCAAACTGATATTGTCTTTAATTACGGCACCTTCGATGACAGCGACCCCCTGTTCTATATAAAATTTACCCGCGGTATTATGATGTATTCCGTAACGCCGTTTTCTTACCCGCAATTTATGGAAGAATACCAGTACTTTAAACGAAGCGTTACAGAACAGGTATTGCAATTGGACTGCAGGGAAAAAATAACGCTTGTAAAAGCACTTATCACCAATGCCAAAGAGGAAAATAGATATTATCCCTATCATTTTTACGCAGACAACTGCACTACCCGGGCAAGGGATATCCTTCTCAATAATATAGACTCCATACAATTTAAAGATATAAGACCACAGCACAACAGTACCTACCGCCAGCTTATTCACAGCTATATGAACAACAGCAGCCAGGCCTGGAACCGTTTTGCCATTGACGTTTTGCTGGGCAATCACCTTGACGAAATAATGAATAACAGACAGGCGATGTTTCTGCCCGATTACCTGATGAAAGGATTCGACAGTGCTTCACACCACCGGGCACCACTGGTAACAGACACCCATCTATTGCTGAGCGACGCGCAGCCAGACAATTCAACTTTTTTTACCCCGGTGTTTTTATTTTCGTTTATACTGGCCGTTATGATAGCGCTAACATTGCTGGATAATAAAACGGCCGTTAAAATGCTTGCAGTGCTGGATAGTTTATTTTTTTTATTCATAGGTTTACTGGGCTTGCTTATGCTGGCACTGTGGCTGGGCCGGGTAGACCTGGTTTGCAGAAACAATTTTAACCTGGCCTGGGCATTGCCCACCCATACCATTATTGCATTTGTAATTGCCCGGCAAAAAAAATGGATTAAATATTATTTTTTACTTACCGCCCTGCTCAGCATTCTTTTATTGCTGACCTGGAAATGGATACCGCAGGAACTAAACTACAGTATATTGCTGATTGTTACTATCCTGCTGTTCAGAAGCATTGTGCGTTACAGAAAAATTAAAATAGTATGACACGCAAAAGCATCCAACTAAAAAATAGCCAGATCTTTTATACAGTTGCAGGTAAAGGATCACCCGTGGTACTCATTCATGGTTTTGCGGAAGACAGTGATGTTTGGAAATACCAGCTGGATATTCTCTCTGAACAATTCCAACTGATCATTCCTGATTTACCCGGTAGTGGTGCGTCGGCTCTTATTGAAGACATGAGCATTGAAGGAATGGCCGCCTGCGTTCAGGAAATCATCTGGCAGGAACTGGGCCGGGATAGCAAATCTCCGATGCCGATAGTAATAGGACATAGCATGGGCGGCTATATTACATTGGCCCTGGCACACAAAAATGCAGGCATGCTGGCTGGTTTTGGACTTTTTCACTCCACGGCATTTGCAGACAATGAAGAAAAGAAAACAAACCGCCGCCGCAGCATTGAATTTATGCAAACACATGGTAGTTATGAATTTATAAAACAATCTGCACCCAACCTTTTTGCAGAAGAAAACCGTATTGAAAAAACCGGTATGGTGGAAGATTTGATAAGCCGTTATGGTAATTTTGACACTGCGGCACTGATTGCATATTACGAAGCAATGATAGAACGCCCCGATCGTACTGCTGTTTTACAATCATTTGACCAACCCGTTCTCTTTATTATTGGCAAACAGGACAAAGCCATACCGTTTGAAGATAGTATGAAACAATGCCATTTACCTCAATTGGCAACTGTTCAAATTCTGGAAAACGCAGCCCATATGGGCATGTGGGAGGAAAAAGAAAAAAGCAGCCAGGCCCTGTTGTCTTTTTTACAATATACGCAACAGTTTAACCTGCGCCGAACAAGTGAATGAAAAAGTTACTGGCAGCATGCATTATTATTTTAAGTTTTATACCCGTATATGCAAGACATATACGCGGCGGCGAACTCTCCTATAAATATATTAGTCCGGGTTCTGCTGCCAACTCATCTATATACCTGGTGAGGTTAAAACTGTATATTGATTGCAATGCCAACGACCCCGGTCAAAATGAAACAACGTCGGCCTTCACCATTTTCAGCCGCGCAGACAACAGCCAGTATGGTACCCTTACCGCCAACAAAACAAATGAAGAAATCATCAGTTACGATCCTGCTTCCAATCCCTGTATTACCAATCCGCCGCTCGATATTTGTTACAAGCTAAAATATTTTGAAGTCTCCGTTGAGCTGCCAGACAATGCAGCGGGGTATACCATTTCTTACCAGCGCTGCTGCCGTATTGAAAACATAGAAAATATTTCCGGCAACAGTGGCGGCTATGGTGCCACCTATACCTGTGATATTCCCGGTACGGGTGTTTTACCATTGCCACGGCACAATTCCAGCCCGGTTATCAGCGGCAACGATGCTGTTGCTATTTGCGCGGGTTCAGGTTTTTCTTTTGATTTTTCTGCAAAGGATGAAGATGGTGATTCGCTGGTTTACACGCTTTGCAATGCATACCAGGGCGGTGGTACAGGAACACAGTCAAACGGAACCTGCCTCAATTGCGTATCGCCCAACCCGGCTGCAGCCCCTCCATATAATTCTTTGCCGTATGCAACACCTTACAGTGGCGGCAACCCGCTTGGACTGAATGCTTCCATTGATACAAAGACCGGAATTATTTCCGGTATTGCACCTGCCGTTTCTGCGCAGTATGTGATTACAGGTTGCATTTACGAATACCATAACGGTATACTTATTAATATACACCGCAAAGACATTCACCTGAAAGTTTCTGACTGCAATCCCTTAAAAGCATTTTTAAAACCGGATTACGATTACTGCGACGATTTCCTGGTATCATTTAAAAATGAACAGACCAATCCTGCCGGCACTGTATACATCTGGAAATTTGGCGATGGTTCAAAAACCGATACTTCACTCGACGCCGTTGGTCTTATACAACACCAGTTTGCCGATACCGGTACGTATACCATCAAACTGAAAGTAATTCTGGCCGGCCAATGCGTAGACTCTACCACTACCCTCGCCAAAGTATATCCGGGGTTTTATCCGGGTTTCATTGTTACAGGTTCCTGCCTTTTCACCCCATTGCAATTTACAGATACCACAAAAACAAAATACGGAGTAGTAAATGCATGGCGGTGGAATTTTGGAGATGAAACGTCTGCAGCCGACACTTCCCATCTGCAAACCCCCCAATGGAAATACTTCACGCTGGGTACCAAGACCGCCGAACTTATTGTGCAAAGCAATAAGGGCTGTATAGACACCGTCTCGGCCCTGGTTGAAGTAAAAGATAAACCCCTGATAACACTTCCATTTAAAGACACACTGATTTGCAGCAACCTTCCCATACAGGATACGCTGCTGTTGCAGGCAAGTGGCACAGGGTCGTTTTCATGGACGCCGCTTACCCGTATCATAAATGAAAATACGGCTACGCCGCTGGTATTTCCTACCAACACCACGGTATACCAGGTACAGCTAAACGAAAATGGATGTATCAATACTGATACCGTGCGCGTAAGCGTGGTGGATCATGTAACCCTCGATGCCGGACCAGACAGTACCATCTGCCTTACCGATGCCATTACTCTGCACCCTGTTACCAACGCCCTGGCCTATGCGTGGTCGCCACCCGGCACTTTCAGCAATCCTTCGGTAAAAAATCCGCTGGTAACGCCCACAGGCACTACAATATATCACCTGGTAGGACGCATTGGCAAATGCAATGTTGCGGATGATGTAACCATTCGCACGGTTCCTTATCCAGGCGCGAATGCTGGTCCGGACCAGTTCATCTGTTTTGGCGATACCGCGTTTTTACAGGCAAGCATTGCAGGCGCCAGTTTTACCTGGACCCCTGTTTTTAATTTAACCAATTCAAACAGCCTCACACCATTTGCGCACCCCATTTCCACCACCTCTTATATACTGACTGTATATGATGTGCTTGGTTGCCCCAAACCAAAACTAGATACCGTGTTAGTAACGGTGCGGCCTCCCATCATTGCTTTTGCCGGTAAAGACACGGCTGCTACTATCAATCAGCCGCTCAAATTAACGGCCACCGGGGCTCCCCTGTTTTTATGGTCGCCGCCCGAATTCCTGGATCACGACAATATCCAGTCGCCCACGGCAATATTTTCTACCAGTGGAGAATACACGTATGCAGTAAAAGTGTATACCGAAGATGAATGTTTTGCCAACGATACCATACATATCAAAGTTTATAAAACCGCCCCGGATATTTTTGTGCCCAATGCCTTTACACCCGGCGGTACGCAAAACACCCTGTTCAGGCCCATTCCCGTGGGCATTTCCAAATTGGACTATTTCCGGGTTTACAACCGCTGGGGCGTGATGGTTTTCAGCAGTTCTGACGGTTCTGGCTGGAATGGCAGCTATGGTGGCAAACTCCAGGCTTCGGGCAGCTATGTATGGGTTGTGCAGGGGCACGATTTTACCGGAAAAGTAATTACCAAAAAAGGAGTAATGGTATTGATACGGTAAACTCCCCAGACCATGTGAAATCAAATACCCGCATAATTGCCGGTTTGTTCAACAATTAGCCACAATCGCTTCCGCAATTTAGGGGTAACCGGCTGCCTCCAACTACGCCGTTTTAGTGTATTATTTAGTTTATAACCTGTTAAATATCAGTAGCTGCGCATTAAAACCGGTTTTTATTTCCTGTGAGGTATTCACCATTTTCCTGTAAATCAGGGGCTTCGAAACCGGGCAGGCGATTATAGTTGTTTATCGAAATTTAGGGATGCCTGAGCTAAAATACTGGAATGAGCTTTGCAATACCGTTATCGATGATTATATTAGATCAATTATTAATCCGTCCATCCTATTAAAACCTCTGTTATGAAAGACTATTTTATAAAATGTAGTGTCTTTTTTGCCATCATTTTTTCTTCATTGGCCGTTTCGGCGCAGGAGGACGTTATTCGTCTCGAGAACTGCATGAACGAATCTTACAAAACTCAGATTGACAGCCTCAAACAATTATTCGGCAGCCAGGGATATGAAGTAGTTCGTGAAGCTTCTGTTAAAATGGAAAGTGAATATGAATTACCCATTGTATTACCGCTTACACAAGGCGCCTGGTACCAGTTTGTTTTTATTGGAGACCCCAGCTCAAAATTATATGAAGTAAGAATGTACGACTGGAATGAAAAACAGGTAGTATACAAAAAACACCAATGGGGCGATGTTGACGGCAATATCATCAGCTATCCATACGTATCGCAGTTCACTGAATACCATCTTATAAAACCCGTACAGGTAAACAAACAGAAAAAGAAAGGCCTTTGCGGTTATGTGATGTTGCTGAAAAAAGTGAGACAGTAGGGCTTTCCCCGAAACCCTGCTTCCTGCATAGATAATTTTAAGAATTCCTTTAGCATTGTTGCAATCGTAATTGCGTTATTAATTTTAAATTCATGCAATGATTTTGAAGTTAACCGCCGTAGTTCTACTACCCCTTTTGTTTTACTTTTCGCCCCTTAAAGACGATACCAGCATTCCCTGGACAGCTGCCCGCCGGCTTACCTGGAGCGACTTTCAAAGCCGCCCCGATGAAAAGGCCACCAATGCCGCCCTAACCAGTTCCAAGATCACTTTTAAATACAGTTACGATTCGGACAAGGGATTTACTTACAATATTGGCTGCCTTTTTGAAAAAAATGGCTCCTGGGGCAGAGTAAAAACCGACTATATACTTGCACACGAACAGGGTCACTTTGATATTGCGGAGATCTATGCGCGGAAACTCAACAAAATGATAAAGGCATACCGTTTTAATGCATCTACCGCACAAAAGGATGTACCTGCGCTTTACCAGAAAATAATGAACGAACTGGCTGCCATGCAGAACCAGTACGACAGCGAGACAGACTTCAGCCGTGATAAAGAAGAACAAGCCGCCTGGGCCGAAAAAATAGACCGTGAACTATTTAAGCTGGGTGATTTTGCGGCGTATCGGTGAGGCCAGGCAAAACATCTGCTAACTTACTTTATACAACATGCTGGCCTCCATATCATGTTCTGCTATATAAAAATAAAATGGCCGTTTTTTTAGCATAACCAAATTTCCATTTTGGTACATTACAGCAATTGCCTTATGCAACAAAATCCTTGAGTTCAATTTGAATAGCTTTTGCAGTTCAAAATAAACGTCTATGTGTTCTGTGGTCCAGTCAAATTCTTCACAATCCGGCCAGGCTTGTGTAAAATCCAAAACATCCTGTAAATCGTTTATGCCTTTCTCATAGAAGGTAGAAGGCAAATATTGCGGAACTGGCAATGCAGGGTATTCATTTAAACCGTATAAACCAAGGCTATTTTGAGCAGGTAAATCATAAGCATCGTACATGACCAGGGCTGCATGGATTTCTGTATTTAATGCTTTAAGTGAAACCCGCTCAAACGCCATTTTCCAGTCTTGCGTAAATTTTTTTATAATTTGCTGCTCATCTATTGAATTAATACTATTCACTTTGTCTGCAAAAGCCGCATTGTATGTTTTGTTATTTCGAAGTTCCTGTAAGTTATTTAACATATCATCACGGTCATCACTCATTATAAATGTTTCTCCTGACAAAATGCTTTCATATTCCCGATCAAAAAAACTGGAAAGCGGAGCAGATGAAAGATGCCGAAATACAGCATCGCGTTCAAATATCAATTGGCTTAATATTTCCTGGTTTGTCATAACAATAAATTTATAATGCAAACGGTATTTAAAAAATTAAATCATTTAAGTTAACGCCTGAGTTTTTTACAATAAAATAAACTGTCCATCAACGTTATAATGGTAACCATTTATTTTTAAGAACGTATACAAGAATTTAATAATGTCGGCAGTAACAGGACAAAAAAAAGTCGCTGCAACCAGCGACCATCATGCGTTTTATCTAAAATATGGTTTAAACAAATAATACTCATCAGTAATATTTAAGTTGAATTAAATAACCGAGCGGGATATTAAAGCAAAAACAAATTTTAATGATAAAAAAATACTTCAAAAAGATATCCACAATGGGCCGCGGAGTATCACTACTCCTTCACCACAAACTCGACCACCTGTTCTTTATAACTTTTTACACTGCGGCCGCATTGATTGGCGGGCTGCCATACTCCTTCATACTGCGCAATAATTTTCTCCGCTCTTCTGGCAAGACCGTAACCCGGGTTGCCGGCTGCCTTTATATCTCCAATATTCCCATACTGGTCTACAATAAACTTAACCTTTATCTGGTGTACACCCGGTGGTATGATTGCAGCTAAAGAATCCGGAAGCAAGACCGCTTTTTTTAAATATGCAGCCCATGCCCTGGCATCTGTACCTGCATTTACTTCTACTTTTGTAAATGAAATGTCCCGGTCTTCTTCCGTTTTTTTATTTTTCTGAGCAGTACTTATAAGAGAGATTAGTAAGGGGATGGTGAAAATTAAAAAGCATCTCATGGCTATTTTTTTGCTGAGATGCATTTCCAGTAATATTCCATACTTATATCAAAACAGTCCGTATAGTTGGGCGTCTACCTTGCGGATGATCTCGCCCATGTGCTCTTCATTTTCTGCAAACTTGTTTTTATCAATATCGATGATCAGCAGGGCGCCTTCTTTGTAACTTTCAATCCATTTATTGTAAAAATCATTGAGCCGTTTTAAATAATCCAGCCGGATATTCTCTTCGTATTCACGGCCGCGTTTCTGTATCTGTCCAACAAGAGTAGGTACGGAACCCTTCAGGTAGATGAGCATGTCTGGTGGCTGCACCATGCTTTTCAATGTTTGAAAAAAGCCGTAATAATTATCAAAATCACGTTTGCTCATCAGGCCCATTTCATGCAGGTTGGGCGCAAATATATTGGCATCTTCAAAAATGGTCCTATCCTGTATCACCGTTTCCGTACCCCGGTGTATATCCAGTAACTGGGTAAGGCGGTTGTTCAAGAAATAAATCTGCAGATTAAAACTCCAGCGGGGCATATCCTCGTAAAAATCATTCAGGTAGGGATTATGGTCTACATCTTCAAACTGGGGAATCCATTTGTAATGTTTGCTCAGCAATTCCGTTAAAGTAGTTTTCCCTGCGCCGATGTTTCCGGCAACTGCGATATGCTTGGGTTTCTTGTTTTTTGCCATGGCCATTGATACAATTTGCAGATGTTAGTGCCGCTAAAAATATACAATTCCCCCAACTGATCAATAATTAAACAGGAAAATAATCAGTAATATTTTAAACCCATTGTCTCCCTTACCAGTTGTATGGTTGCTATGGCACTTTTTCGTGCTTTGGCAGCCCCTTTTTCCATTATTTCAGCCAGGTATTTTTGATCATTACGAATGTTGTCTGCCTTTTCCCTGATGTTTGATACAAATTTTACCATGTCTTCCGCCAGCTGTTTTTTCATGTCGCCATAACGGATAGTACATGCGTCATAGGCCTGCTCAAACACCACCAGTGTATCGGCGCTGCTTACCAGCCGCATCAGCTCAAAAACATTTTCAATATAATCCGGCTTTACAGAATTTGGCGCCGTTGGACCAGCATCTGTTTTGGCTTTCATAATTTTTTTTCGGATGAGTTCATCGGTATCGCCCAGGTAAATAGTAGCATATTGATTTTCGCTTTTACTCATTTTACCGGTACCATCGAGGCTCATGATCTTTATGAGCTTACTGTTATAGTTAAATGCTTTTGGCAGGGGAAACACTTCTCCGTAGCGGTTATTAAACCGATCTGCAAAATTACGGGCCATCTCCAGGTGCTGTTCCTGGTCTTTGCCCACCGGCACATAGGTGGCGCGATGAATAAGAATATCGGCTGTTTGCAATACCGGGTAGGTAAGCAACCCCGCATTTACGTTATTGGGCGAAAGGCGGACTTTCTCTTTGAAAGTAACCGTTTTTTCTAATTCACCTTTGTATGCCAGCATATTCAGGTACAGGTACAGTTCAGCAATTTCGGGTACATCGCTTTGTGCATAAAACGTACATTTCTCCGGGTCCAGCCCGGCTGCTATGCATTCTGCAAATACCCGGTGTACATTTGCTTTCAATTCGCGGGTATCGGGGTGGGTGGTGAGCGAATGCCAGTCTACCACGGAATAAAAACAATCGTAATCATTCTGCATGTTCACCCAGTTACGCATAGCGCCAAAATAGTTGCCCAGGTGTAAAAAACCAGTGGGGCGAATGCCGCTCATTACTAATTCCTTTTTCATAGTCCGCGAAGATAAGAAGAATCGGGAGAGGCGGAAGTTGTGTTGTGTGTTGTGTGTTGTGTGTTATGTGTTGGGTGATGTGAAAGGTGTGGGGCAAAAGGTGTAGGGTGTAAGTTTTGTGGCCTGAGGGTAAAGAGGTATTCTATCCTTTCGGTTTTTACGTTCCGAAACTTTCATTGGTCCTGCGCCTTATACTTTATACCCTACACCCTACACCTTTCGCCTTATGCCCTAACCCTTACCAGGACTGAAAACCTACCACTTACAACTCAGAACTTTTTTCTCGCCTTTTATCATAAAAATCCTTGTCTTGAAGGCAATTCTTTATTTTTGTCTGATATGGAGGTAACCGACCAATTAATAGATAACCTCGCCAACCTTTCCAGGCTGCGGTTCAGCGAGGAGGAAAAAGCAGGGATCAAAAATGATTTGCAGCGCATGATTGCTTTTGTAGAAAAATTACAGGAAGTAGATACCACCGGTACCGAGCCATTGCTGCATATGACGGATGTTATGGATGTATTCCGCGAAGATGAAGTAAAAGGTTCCATGCAAAAAGCAACCGCACTGGCCAATGCTCCTGCTGCTGACAACAATTATTTTATGGTACCGAAAGTAATAAAAAAATAAACTGGCTATAACACCAACCTTCATCATATGAGCGGCATTATACTACTGGAAGAAATTGAAAAATCTTATTACATGGGCAAAGAGCCCATACCCGTTTTAAAAGGCATTTCACTCAGCATTTTAAAAAATGAGTATGTAGCGCTGATGGGCCCTTCCGGTTCAGGTAAAAGTACGTTGATGAATATTCTGGGATGCCTGGATTCGCCTACAGGCGGCCGTTATATTTTGAATGAACAGGATGTAAGTAAAATGGCCGATGATGACCTGGCCGACGTGCGCAATAAAGAAATCGGGTTCGTATTCCAGCAATTTAACCTGTTGCCCAGGTTAACCGCCGCAGAAAACGTGGCGCTTCCACTGGTGTATGCCGGTATATCCAAAAAAATCAGGACTGAAATGGCCATGGATGTACTGGAGAAAGTAAGCCTTACAGACAGGAGTCACCACAAACCCAATGAACTCAGTGGCGGCCAGTGCCAGCGTGTGGCCATTGCCAGGGCATTGGTAAATAACCCTTCTATTATACTGGCCGATGAACCCACCGGTAACCTGGATTCCAAAACCTCTATAGAAATCATGGACATTTTTGGCGCCATACAGGCAGCAGGCAATACTGTTGTGCTGGTTACACACGAAGAAGACATAGCCCTGCACGCCCATCGCGTGGTGCGGTTAAGAGACGGAATGATTGAAACCGACCGCCGCAATGAAAGAATCACCGCATCGCTGGTCCACTAAAGTTTTAAGTTGTAAGTTGTAAGTTGTAAGTCCTCTTGCCGGTTATAAGAGGTAAGTTTTAAGTTATATGTTTTAAGTCCGCTTGCCGGTAAAAGAGGTTTTAAGTTGTAAGTGATAAGTTTTAAGTCGTTTTTCAGGTAAAAAACTTACCGTTTGTACTTGCCTTAATAAGGTTGACTTTTGGTTAGTTAATTTAATCTGATTTCAATCGCCTGTTTCTTTTGACTTCTAACTTATCGGAGAAGTCAGTCAGACGGGGACGTCAGACCGGTGCCTCGCCATTTTTTGCATTTTGCATTTTGGCTTTTGCATTATACCTGGCAAACGCCCACTAGCCACTTACCACTTACCACTTAAAACCTACAACTTAAAACTTAAAACTTCTTCAATGGCTTCAAAAATATATACAAAAACAGGCGATAAAGGCAATACAGCATTGATCGGCGGAACAAAAGTGCCGAAGTCACACCTGCGTATTGACGCATATGGAACTGTAGACGAACTCAACTCCTATATTGGCTTGTGCAGGGATGTATTGAGCGATGAGCAAAGCCGTGCAATACTATTGGAAATACAGGACAGATTGTTCACGATTGGTTCTTCGCTGGCCTGCGATCCGGCGAAAGAACCCAAAATGCGTATCCCCGATTTAAAAGAAACCGATGTTGCACTGCTTGAAACAGAGATGGACCGTATGAACGAAACGGTGCCAGCCATGAAATCTTTTATTTTACCGGGCGGACATCCCAGCCTGTCTCATTTGCACATTGCGCGTTGTGTATGCCGCCGTGCCGAGCGCTGCTGCGTTCGTCTGCAACTGGATACCACCGAAGTAGAACCCATTGTTTTGCAATACATCAACCGTTTAAGCGATTACCTGTTTGTGCTTGCCCGTTATACCGGCTACCAGCTGAACGTGGCAGAAATTGCCTGGAAACCGAGGGTGTGAAGATTTGTGTTGTGTGGTGTGTGTTGTGTGGTTAGGTAGATTGTGTTGAGTTTTGTGTGTTGTGGACTTGTTTGAGCAACAATCCGCGCCCATAGCATAAGCCTTTCCGCGTAAAAGAAATCAGATATCAGCAAATCAGACATCAGACATCCTGCATCCTGCATCAGACATCTTTTCCTACACAATTTTCCCGTCTTTCATATGCAGTATGCGGTCGCTCATTTGGGCCAGTTCTTCGTTATGGGTAACTATCAGGAAGGTCTGATTGAATTGTTTGCGCAAATCAAAAAACAGATGGTGCAGTTCGCGGGCATTGGCAGAATCCAGGTTACCGGAAGGTTCATCGGCAAAAATTATTCTTGGCTGGTTGATCAGCGCCCTGGCTACCGCCACCCTTTGCTGTTCGCCGCCGGAAAGTTGCTGCGGTTTGTTTTCTACCCGCCCCGAAAGGCCGAGTAAGGCCAGGAGACCGGCCGCTTTCTCCGCCACTTCCCTTTTACCGCGACCAGCAATCCAGCCCGGCACACTCACGTTTTCCAGGGCTGTGAATTCGGGCAGCAGGTGGTGAAACTGGAAAACAAAGCCAATATTGCGGTTACGGAAGGCCGCCAGTGCCCTGGCATTGAGCTGACCAAGATTTCTGTTGTCGATGGTGATACTGCCGCTATCGGCCTTGTCAAGGGTTCCTAAAATATGCAGCAGGGTGCTTTTTCCGCTTCCGGAAGGGCCTACAATGCTTACAATTTCGCCCTGTTTTATGGTCAGGCCCACCCCTTTCAATACTTCCAGTTGCCCATAGGTCTTGTGTATTGCTGCCGCTGTTAACATGCTTTGGTATCTTATTCCGTTAAAATACGAACCTACAATTTTATTCGTTCTTACCACAGGGCAGCCGGTTATTTTGCCGTTTAAAATGGTGAAAAACTACATTTGGTTGTTCAGTATTAACCATTACATTTGCCGAAAATTAAAGACATTCAACAATGTTCTGGACACTTGAACTAGCATCCTATTTAGAAGACGCACCCTGGCCAGCTACCAAGGACGAGTTAATTGATTACGCCATCCGCAGTGGCGCACCGATAGAAGTTGTAGAAAACCTGCAGGAGCTGGAAGATGAAGGTGAGATTTATGAAGCCATTGATGATATCTGGCCGGATTACCCATCTCAGGAAGACTTCTTCTTTAACGAAGACGAATATTGATTTCGTAATAATTACGAAAAAATATTATCATACCAGTAAACTGCCCGTATACCAGGGCGGTTTTTTTATTCCACACCCAGTTTGGTCATTACTTCTGTGCTTACACCTGTAGATGAATACCCGCCGTCGTGAAACAGGTTCTGCATGGTAACCATGCGCGTCAGATCAGAAAATAAAGCGATGCAAAAAGATGCGCATGATTCAGCGCTTGCATTGCCCAGCGGTGCAATGGCATCGGCATAATCATAAAAATCGCCAAACCCTTTTATTCCGCTTCCCGCTGTGGTTTTTGTGGGTGATTGCGAAACCGTATTCACGCGTACTTTTTTTGCCAAACCGTAATGATACCCGAAACTGCGCGCGATAGATTCCAGCATGGCTTTGATGTCTGCCATATCTGTATAAAAAGGATAGGTACGTTGTGCCGCAGCATAAGTAAGCGCCACCACACTCCCCCATTCATTGATGGCATCCAGTTTCTTTGCCACCGCCAGCATTTTATGCAAAGACATGGCAGACACGTCGATACCTTTCATAAAATATTCGTAATTGGATTCTGTATAAGGCACATTCTTGCGGATGTTTACACTCATCCCGATGGAATGCAACACAAAATCAATTTTACCTCCCAACACTTCCTGAGATTTTGTAAACAAGGTTGTCAGTTCTTCCACACTGGTAGCATCTGCCGGAATGATTTCTGATTTTGTTTTTTCAGCCAGTATTTTTATCTGCCCCATGCGCATGGCAATGGGTGCATTGGTTAAAACAAAACTGGCGCCTTCTTCAAAGGCTTTCTCGGCCACCTTCCATGCAATTGAATTTTCATCCAGTGCACCGGTAATGATTCCGCGCTTGCCTTTTAACAGGTTGTATGCCATAACAATAAATTAAATTGTATTGATTGGGGTGCCAAAAATAAGAACTTATTTTAACCCATGCGGAAACAACCATAAAATTAACCGTACTGCGGCATACACACCCAAAAATACCAGCAACATACCACTAAGCAAATACAGTAATAACCTCAGCAATGAAGAGCGTGGTTGAATGAGCAGTTGCAGGTAACGGTTACCCCACCATGCAATAACGGCCAGCAGCAACAAAATAAAAAATACCGGGAGGGGAATATTCTTCATGGCGCCAGGGTTTGTTTATTAAATAACCGCAGTCTTAAAGACCCCGGCTATTTAATAAATTTAGTTCATGAGCATTTCCCTTGCATTCTCCAATGCCGCTGCAGTTGGTTTTTCGCCACTGAGCATCCGGGCAATGGTAGTAATGCGTTCATCCTGCGTAAGCAAACGGATATTTGTTTGAATGGCATCTGCTTTTATTTCCTTGTAAACAAAGAAATGCGCATCGGCCCTGCCCGCAATTTGTGGTTGGTGGGTAATGGCAATTACCTGCCTGCTGGCAGCCAATGTTTTCATAATTATGCCCACCTGTTTGGCTGCTTCGCCAGAAATACCGGTATCAATTTCATCAAAAATCATCGTTGGCAAATCGAGCGATTGCGCCACCAGTGATTTGATACAAAGCATGAGCCTGCTCAGTTCACCACCGGATGCCACTTTGCGTATGGTTTCAAAACGATTGCTCTTGTTGGCATCGAACAGAAAATCGATCTTGTCTGAACCGTATTCATTCAATGTGCCCGCGGTAAGATGTTGTAAATCGGCTTTCAGCCTTGCATTGGGCATACCTACCTGTAACAGCAGCGCGTTTACCTTTTCTTCCAGCGGTTTTACCTGTTTTTTCCGGTTTTTTGAAAGCTGGGCCGCCTTATCCTGCGCAGTAACAAATAATGCCTGGGTTTCTTTTTCTTTTTGGGCGATGGCTTCATCTATATTCAATACCGCCTGTAATTTATCTGAAAGCGCATCTTTTATCTGTAACAGCTCCGCGGTATCTTTTGCGTTGTGTTTCTTTAACAGTTTATAACCTACAGCGATGCGTTCGCTTACCTGGTCAATACGACCTGGATCATGTTGCACAAGGTCATTGACGTGTTCAATTTCACCGGCAATATCGGTCAATTCTATCTGTGCCGATTGTAACCGTTGCAATAGATCGGGCAATGCCGCATGGTAAGAAATATATGGTTGTAATTGCTGTACCAGTCGTTTCAATTGCTGAACAAGCGGCTGCTCGCCTTCACTGAGTTCATAACCCGCAGCAGTCAACGCAGCTTTGATACCTTCTGCATTGCTCAGCAATTTTAATTCGCTGTCAAGATCCTCCAGTTCATTTTCCTTAAAACCCGCATCTTCCAGTTCTTCAAATAAAAATTTATTGTAATCGTATACGGCGGTGAATTGTTTTTTTTGTTCCTGCAGCGCCAGCAATGCTTTGCTGCCCTGTTGCCATTGCTGGTAGGTAAGCTGGTATTGCTGCAACAGCATTGCATTGCCTGCCAGAGCATCCAGCACCTGGCGTTGAAAATCTGTTTCGCCCAGTGCAAGTGTATCAAATTGCTGGTGCAGATCGACCAGCAGGGCAGTCAGCTGGCGCAATTGTTCCAGGTTTACCGGCGTATCATTGACGAAGGCCCTCGATTTTCCGTTTACGCCAATTTCCCTCCTGATAACCAGTTCTTCCTCTGCATCAAGATCATTGCCGGCAAAAAACTGCCGGATGGCTTCTTTCCCGGCCGAATTAAAAAACCCTTCTATAATACATTTCTTATCACGGTGCAGGAGGGCCGAACTGTCTGCCCGTTCGCCGAGTATCAGCGAAAGTGCCCCCATTAAAATTGATTTTCCCGCGCCGGTTTCGCCGGTAATTATATTTAGCCGGCCAGAAAAATCGATGTCGATCTGATCTATGATGGCGTAGTTCTGTATGTGAAGTTTTTGTAACATATGTTAACCGCATTCACTGGTATGCAAAGCAAATTAAAGGAAAATCTTGTCCTGAAAAGGCAATGATATACACAAAGGTTTCACGCAGCGCTATGGGCGGGGCAGCGGACGCAGTAATTTTATTATTAATCTGCTGTCTGGAAAGCATTACAACAATGCCGAAACGGGTTTCACGCGGCGGGCGTAGTGGGGCGGCGGACGCAGTAATTTTATTACTGTATCTGTTAACTGGTAAGCATTACCAATATGTGGCAGCGGGTTTCACGCGGCGCTATGGGCGGGGCAGCGGGCGCAGCAATTTTATTATTACATCTGCTGTCTGGAAAGCATTACAACAATGCCAAAACGGGTTTCACGCAGCGCTATGGGTGGGCAGCGGACGCAGTAATTTTACCGCTGCGCCCGCCGCCCCACTGCGCCCGCCGCGAGAAACCATTTCGGCAAAAAAAACCGGGACTCTTATCAGAATCCCGGTTACTTATAAAAAATATACAATCAGCTTATTTTATTTCCACAGCATCCGCCAGGTCATTGTCTACCAGTATACGGCCACAGTTTTCACAAATAATAATTTTCTTGCGTTGCTTGATTTCACTTTGCTTTTGTGGCGGAATGGCATTAAAGCAACCACCACAGGCATCACGTTCCACTGGTACAACCGCCAGGCCATTGCGGTAATTTTTGCGTATGCGGTCGTAAGAGTTCAACAGGCGTTCGTCAACCTTTTCTCTTGCTTCAGCACTCAGCTTATTAAAATGTTTTTCTTCCTTTTCTGTAGTAGCTACAATTTTTTCCAGCTCATCCTTCTTGTTTTTCAGTACGCCCTCTTTAGTAGCCAGTGCTTTTTTTGCCCTTTCCAGCAGTACTGCCTTCTCGCTGATTTCTTCCTGTGCGTCTTTAATATGTTTTTCAGCCAGCTTTACTTCCAGCTGCTGCATTTCAATTTCTTTGTTGATGGCTTCAAACTCACGGCTGTTCTTTACATTAGTCGTTTGTTTCTCATATTTTTTAACCAGCGCTTCTGATTCTTTTATCAGTTCCTTCTTCTGGTTAATAAATTCGTTGATGCCATTAATTTCTTCTTCCACGCGGGTTTGGCGCGAATGCAAACCCGTAATCTCATCTTCAAGGTCGCTTACTTCCATTGGTAATTCACCTTTCAGAATCTGGATCTCATCCAGCTTGCTTTCAATCTTCTGCAGGGTAACCAGTGAGGTGAGTTTTTCTTCAACCGAAAAATCTTTTACTGTTGCCATATTGTAGTATGTATTTTTTGAGTTTTTGGGACCGACATTCCTCATTACAGGAAATAATTGACCGGGTTGGTTTTTACCGCTGTTTTGAGGGCAGCAAAGGTAGGGAATTTTTCCCGCAAAAAACCGGCTAAAAGCGTTATGGTAAACTGTTCGCTTTCATAATGGCCCACATCGGCAATTACCAGGTGGCCATTGGCATCAAAAAATTCATGGTATTTCATGTCTGCTGTTATATAAAAATCCACCCCCGCATCTATTGCATTGGAAATGAGGAAGCTACCAGCGCCTCCGCAAACGGCCACTTTTTGCACCATCCTGCCGGTTAGCGGGGTATGCCGCACTACCGGTACCTCAAAAACATCGCGGATTTGCAATAAAAAATCTTTTTCCGGCAAGGGAGCCGGCAATTCGCCCACCATTCCGGCGCCTGTGGCAGCATGTTCATTGTGCAGTGGTAACAGGTCAAAAGCCGGCTCTTCATATGGATGTGCCGCTTTTACCGCAGCAACCACTTTGTTTTGCAGCCAGGCCGGGAATATGGTCTCAATTTTAATCTCCTCTTCCTGCTGCCGCTTGCCCACCTGGCCAATAAAGGGATGTGCGCCCTCACCTGCGGTAAAACTGCCCGTGCCCCGTGTATTGAAACTGCATTCGCTGTAATTGCCTATATGCCCTGCACCCGCTTCAAATATGGCATTGCGCACCTGGCCGGCCTGCTGCAATGGAACAAAAACAAATAGTTTTTTCAGCAAACCAGCCTTAGGAGCCAGTATGTGCGTGTTTATCAACCCCAATCTGGCAGCAATCATACCGTTTACACCCTGCTGCACATTATCCAGGTTGGTATGGATGGCATAAACAGCGATATCATTTTTGATGGCTGTTATGATGGTCTGTTCTACATAGTTTTTACCCGTGATTTTTTTCAGGCCCCTGAAAACAATGGGGTGATGCGCTATTACCAGGTTGCATTTTTTCTGAATGGCTTCCTTTATCACCTCTTCAGTGGCATCCAGGCAGATGATAGCGCCTGTACAATCCCATTCAGGCCTGCCTGTAATAAGACCGGCATTGTCGTAGTCTTCCTGCAATGAAGGGTGGGCAATGGATTCGAGATGCGCAATGATAGCTGCAATTTTCATGGCCTAAAGATAAGGAGGGCAATTTTGAGATTGCTGATTTTGAGATTGCTGATTTTGAGATTTTGAGATTGCTGATTTTGAGATTTTGAGATTGCTGATTTTGAGATTTTGAGATTGCTGATTGTGAAATATTGATAGTTACTTAGATTGCGTATCCAAAATAAATTAAGATCGGCGCAGTGTAAAAATAAGCCCTGCCAGTGAGCTCCTGCAAATACAAGTTTTGCTATCAGGGAAAATCGCACTATCACAAAATCTCAAAATCTCAAAATAAAGCCAACTCATGTTTACTGTTCGTCATGCAACTCCATCTGATGTTTCAAAAATCTATACCCTTTATAAAAAAGTAGCGGAAATACCGTTTGGTATTGCGCGTTCGCCCGATGAAGTAACAGAAGAATACATACAACAATTTACACGCAACGCAGCTGTTTCAGGAATACAACTGGTAATTGACAACCCTGCCGGTGAAACCGGAATAGTTGCGGAAATTCATTGCGCTCAATTTGAACCTAAAATCTTTAATCATGTGCTGAGCGATCTTACGATTGCCGTACACCCCGCATTCCAGGGACAGGGGCTGGGTAAAAAAATTTTCAGCCACCTGCTGCAGCACATAAGCACTAACAGGCCGGATATCCTCAGGGTAGAACTGTTTACACAGGAGAGCAACGAACGGGCGATTGCACTGTACAAAAAAATTGGATTTTTACCGGAAGGCCGTTTCGAAAAAAGAGTGCCGGGTCATAATAACCTGCTGGAAGCAGATATTCCCATGGCGTGGTTCAATCCTGCTTATATTGCATAATCTCCATCAAAAAAAACACCAATGAAAAGTATTCCTGTTTTACTGCTTGTCTTATTATTTGCGGCCTGCAACGCAAAAACTGCTGGTGAAAATGCAACGGCAACCACTTTGCCCATACAGGGCACCTGGCAACTCATCTCCGGCACAACCATTGAAAAAGGAGATACTGCAATTACTGATTACACCCAGAAACTATCGTTTATAAAAATCATCAACGACAGCCATTTTGCTTTCCTGAAACACGATCTCAATAAAGGAAAAGACACTGCTTCGGCGTCGTTTGGTGCCGGTGGCGGCAGTTATATTCTCAAAGACAGTTCTTATACCGAACACCTGGAATATTGCAACGACCGCCAATGGGAAAACAATGATTTCACTTTTACGGTTACCATAAAAAATGATACGCTGATACAAAGCGGCATTGAAAAAGTGGAGAGCGAAGGCATCAACCGGATCAATATTGAAAAGTACGTGCGGGTAAAAAAATAAAACGCTACCAGGCGCCGGCTCCTATTTCAAGTAAAAGACCAGTTTCCTTTATAGGTGCAAAACCTGTCATGCGGTAACCGATACGGATGCCCAAAAATTTAGTTCTTTTAAACAGCGGTTTCATTTTCATGTTGAAGCGTATTTTGAAACCGAATTCCGCGGCAAAATCCATTTTATAGTGGGTAATGTCTTCCCTTTCATCATAATCATTGATTTCATAACCCATGCCCACATAAGGATCCAGCCATCGGGAAGCGGAAGACATGTGCATGATCATATGGCCAAAGACAGTCTTGTCTGTAGACGAAATGATTTTGCCCGACTGATCCCTTTCAACAATGTAATCACCCAATCCATTATAAAATTTATTGATAAACCACCCGCCTGTCATGGGAGCGGCAACATTTTTTACAATGAGCAGCGGCATGATATATGTTAAACCGCCATTCTCTTCCTGCCGGTACGCAATGGTAATGGGATGCCTGTTTACATCTTCCGGTATACCCTTTATTTTTTTTGCTATTTTTTTGGATGATTTTACTTCCGGCCATTTTACCGGTTTTTTATCTTTAACGAGAACCTGTAAATGCCTGTCGTCCGTAAGCACTGCCGCTTCTGGGAAAGGTCTTAATTCATACACAGTTTTTGCAGGCAGGTTGCGGACATCGCTTACAAAATCATCATACAGCGGACTGTCGCCCGGCATTGGCGGACACACAATGGTGGCCGGTGTGCGCACCTTGGTCATCCAGCTTTGATAAGCGCCGGAAAAAAGCGTACCGCCCCTTATAATATCACGGATGCCCCAGGCATCATTGGTGCGCACATTTACATCGTAACTGGGCGTATAGATGCCATCTCCGTTTGCATCCGGACAGGAAGCATGCTTTCCTTCTTCTATTAAAACAGTAACCGGGAATTTTGTATAAATATCAACCACATGCAGGTTGTTGTACCAGTACAAACCATGTGCTCGGCCGTTTACATTTTCTACGCGAATGCGGTAAGCGTTGGTGACCGGATGCCGGTCTGCCACCATCTTCATTACCACCGATTCTATATCATGCGGGTGGCTGTTAAGACCTAACTCGGAAGAATAGTAAAAATAATAATCCAGGTAAAATACTTTTACCTGGTCCAGGTTAATAGCGGCGTGGCCTTTGTTTATTGAATCGTTTTTATATGCCAGCTCCTGTGGTACCCCTTTTTCGGTATACAGGTTCAGTATTTTGTAATACACTACCGGTTTGCGTGCCGGCCGTTCAAAAGGAAATGCTTCCGGAATATGTATGCCGTCTTGCAGGAACCCTTTCATATTCGGCTCATCGGGAGAGAACCACAATACCGGTGCCGCATATGCGGCAATTTTCTCCAATGAAATCCAGGGTGTATTGCCCTGCCAGACGGTACTGTTGCGGTAAATATCATTGATAACACTGCTGTCGGGTTTAAGCGATGTTTTGGGAATGTTCTGCGTATAACCGCAAACAGGCAGCAGCAGTAGCAAGGCAATGACGCTTCTTGGCATGAGCAAAGGTTCTCTGCTAAAAATAGCGGATAGCAGGCAGAACGCATGCAACAAACCAGTCATTGGCCGGTTAATAAGGATGAATGGCAGAAAACCGGTGGTTATCCTTATTCAATTACTTTTTCAACCCTTGCAAATTTGTCGTTTGCATTTATTCCTTCCAGCACCAGCCGGAAACGTTTGGTGATATCGTTGTTGTAAAACTGTATTTTAACGCGCTTCTTTGTTTTATCCAGCAGGATGTATGGTGCCCAGTATAAAGTAGTGCGCAAATCGGGTAAATCATTTAATGCAGATGCCGTGGCATAGTCGGGCGAATAAAATTCTTTTACCAGTGTATAACCATTGATCTGCACATAATCCAGTCCTTTGGATTTATCATTGGCCGTACGGTCTCCTCCCTTCTTTGTATAAATTGCAATGGCCCCGCCGCCGGTACTGGAAATTACACCGGTAGACCCGGGGTTAAAAACCTTTACATAGGCTACATCGGTCATGTTCAGGTTTTGTACAAAATTGATATCTGTCTGTACCTCATCTAAATAAAATACCGGTGTGCTTCCCCTCCACGACAAAGAGGGCGTTCCGCCGCTGGTATTTATCTGCAGACCCGCTACTTTTCCCTGCAGGTATTGAAAAATAGTCTGAGCACCTGCTGCAAACGGGTCATTCATTACATCAAAATTCCTGGAATCTCCCCCCGTGAACATACCACTGGCATATTTTTCATCCATTTTCTGTTCATTGGATTTCACCTTGCCTTTTACGATTACTTCCTGCAGCACCTGTTCTTTTTCTTTTTTTGCACGCATCAATGCTACTTTGGTCTCATCTGATGCATTCTTGATATTCTTAGCCACCAGGTTGCTGTCTACCTCCATACCGGTCTTCCTGGTTTCTTCGTTCAGCGCCAGTACATCCGGACTTTTATACAGTCCATTGTCTACATGCAACAGGGATTTGTCGAACACCAGTTTTTTGTCATTGAACTGAAAATAGAGTTTGGCAAAATCATAAAAAATATATCCGTCCGATTGTACTTCTCCCTTACGGCTAACCGGTAGTGATATAAAATTCTTGGAGGAGTCTTTTGTTTGTAAAATTCCGTTGAGCTTGGTATCGGGACCAAACCGCCCTGTCTGCACGCCAATCAGTTTTCCATCGATGCTCAGGTAATTGCTTTCTTTTATTTTTTCGGGCGGCGTTTTACCGGCAAAGACACTATCCCAGCTATAACGGCGCCATCCATTGGTAAGCATTACCAGGTCCAGGTAGATGGAAGCGCTGTCTGCCGTACTGAAAAAATAATAATATGGATTGGCTATTTTACCCCTCAGATCACCCGTTAGCAACATATGCGATATAATATTGTCTTCATTGGGAGTGGGCACATTTAAATCTGCATCGGTAACGGATAGTGAAAGATTGGAACGGAATGTATCGGACACCTGCACTTCTACCGTATTTAAACCGCGTTTGTTTTTGTTGAGTACCGGTATCCATGCATCGGCATCAAATTCATAGTCGTGGTTGTTTATAAAGGTTACCCGTTCGGCCAGTGGGTTAAAATTTTTATCGAAAACAACTACCTGTAAAATACCGGATGGCAACTGTTTAATGGGTATCAGCCCGGAAGTAACGGCATTGGCAGACAGGTTTACTTTTGCATAGTATACCAGTTGCTGGTTCATATAGGCAATGATGCGCAATGCTTTCAGTTCTTCCGGTACGTTTTCAGAGCGCTGGATCATGAACTTTTTATTTTCAGGCGCATCGCCAACCTGCAGTACAACACCCTGGGCTTTTACAGCAGGCAACGGGGTGGTATATTCTTTACCGGCGGCATCTTTCCATATAGCAGTATAGGACTGCCCCTGCCTGGGTTCAATTTTATACCAGCCCATGCCATTGTGCACGGTAGCAAAATCGCCCAGCTTCACACCGTCCGATCCTTTTATGTATCCTTTTGCATTTACCGGCAACCCATTTACATCGGTAACTTTGAAAGCCAGCACAGAAGCTATGTCTGCAACCATGTCTCCTCCTTCGGGAAGAAAGCTGATACTTACCGGCGGTGGCGCTTTTTGCTTTACAGTTTTTGCCGTTGTTAAAATGCGGATGGGTTTAAGGTACAGGAAACTGGTGTCTCCGTTTAACATGGCCGTGGTAGAGGCCCTGATATAGATAAGGCTTTTTGAAAAATTAGGCGCCAGTATGAAACTGCCGGCAGCGCTGGATTCTCCTATGGGCGAAGTAAAACGGCTGAGCACATTACCGCCTTCGTCTGTCATTTCTGCAAAAAAATTCTTTGGCGCCAGTGCATGCTCAAGGCCATCGAAAATATATGCCTTGAACCAGATGGTTTCGCCCGGACTGTAATAGTTTTTATCGAAATGAATATAAATTTTTTCCTGTGGATCAGCCTGTTTAAAAACGCTCAGCAATGAATCTATATTTTGCGCATGAATACCCGTAAAACCGCTTAAAAGAACAGCACAAAAAATAAAGTAAGTGTACATTTGTTTCTGCATGGCAAAAAAATAATTTCAGATTGTGCTAATTTATAGCAATACAAGGCTTATCCTTAGCCCGGCATGCAAGATTAACAATTTATTGAACGCAATGTAAACTATGGACAGTAAAAAACTATACCAGCAATATAAGCAGCACCTTCAGAAGATTGCCGACACAAGGTACGCCATCGCTGTTTTGCAATGGGACCAGGAGACTTATATGCCTGTAAAAGGGGCGCGTTACCGGGCGCAGCAGATAGCCACTTTAAGCGAAATCAACCATGAGATGTTTACCCGGGAATCTTTTAAAGACCTTTTACAGGAATTAACCGCAGCAGGCGGTCTTGATGAGCTGGAGCAAAAGAATGTTGCACTTACCTGGTACGATTATACACAGCAGCAAAAATTATCGGGCGATTTTGTTCGCAGATTGAGTGAAGCAACTTCCCGGAGCTTCCAGGCATGGGTAAGCGCAAAAACAGCAGACAATTTTTCAATGTTTGAAAATGACCTGGCCGGATTGCTGGAATTAAAAAAACAGGAAGCCGGTTTGCTGGGCTATGAAGACCATCCGTACAACGCCCTGCTCAATCAGTATGAAAGAGGGTGTACAGTGGCATTGCTCGACAAAGTTTTTACCGCATTGCAACCACAATTAAAAGATCTGCTGAATAAAATTACTGCATGCACCCAGGTAAACGATGATTTCCTGAACCGCCATTTTGCCAAAGACAAACAATGGCAATTTGGAATGGAACTGATGAAACAACTGGGTTTTGATTTTACAGCAGGAAGGCAGGATATTGCCGAACACCCATTTACCACCAATTTCAGCAGCCAGGATGTACGCTTAACCACCCGCATAGACGAAAATGATTTCAGTAATATGACCTGGAGTTGTATTCATGAATGCGGCCATGGCCTGTACGAACAGGGACTGCCCGAAGACGCCTATGGATTGCCGCTCGGAGAATTTACATCACTGAGCATTCATGAATCGCAATCGCGTTTATGGGAAAACAATGTAGGCAGGAGCCCCGATTGCTGGCGTTTTTTTTATCCGCAGGTACAACAATACTTTCCTGATTCATTAAAAGACATTTCACTGCAGCAATTCTATAAAGGCATCAATAAAGTGCAGCCTTCCTTTATAAGAACGGAGGCCGATGAACTAACCTATCATTTTCATGTGCTGATACGTTATGAACTGGAAAAAAAGTTGCTGGAAGGCAATCTGCCGGTAAAAGACATACCCGCATACTGGAATGAGCAATACGCGAAACTGCTGGGAGTTGCCGTACCAAATGATAAAAAAGGATGCCTGCAGGATGTACACTGGAGTCATGGCAGCTTTGGTTACTTCCCCACTTATAGCCTGGGAAGCTTTTATGCCGCCCAGTTTTTTGCCACGGCGCAAAAAAATATACCAGATTTACCTGCTTCTATAACAAATGGCAACTTCAAACCGTTATTAGACTGGTTGCGTATATCTGTACATGCGCATGGGCGCAGGTTTACCAGTGAAGAATTGTGCGGGCGGATAAGTGGCGAACCCCTTAACATTGACCATTTTATACGCTATGCCACTAACAAATACAAAGACATTTATGGCTTTTAATCAGGGCAGAAAGCACTATCCACTAAAATCATTGCTGGTTGTTATTCTGGCGGTAATGACGTTGGCAACATTCTCCTGCAAAAAAGCAATCGAGGCGCAACAGCGTAATATTATTATTGATGCCATGACCAACGGGCGCTGGTATGTTCAGCAGTATAAAGAAAACACCAACGATGTAACCAGCGATTTTTTGGGTTACGAATTCCAATTTTACGAAAATGGCAATGTAGACGGCATCAGGAATACCATTGTTCAAAGCGGCACCTGGACAACCGATATCAGCAATTATACCATTACTGCAGGTTTTGGCGCTAGTGCCGGCGATACGCTGAAAAGACTAAACTACACCTGGAAAATTACTGACAGTTATTTGGATTATGTAGAAGCAAAGACAACCACGGCTACCGGCGATAATATTCTTCATCTCAGGAAGAAATAGGCCTCTCCCCCGACACCTCTCCAACAGAGAGGGGGTGTCTCCGAAAAAAGGATTGACTTATTAACGGAATTATTTTCTTACTGACCAACCACCGGCCTCTCCCCCGGCCCCTCTCCAACAGAGAGGGGAGTGTCTCCGAAAAAAGGATTGACTAATTAACGGAATTATTTTCTTACTAATCAACTGATCAACCAATCAACCGACCAACCCCCGGCCTCTCCCCCGACCCCTCTCCAACTGAGAGGGGGTGTCTCCGAAAAAAAAATGACTAATTAACGGAATTATTTTCTTACTAATCAACCAATCAACCAATCAACCGACCAACCCCCGGCCTCTCCCCCGACCCCTCTCCAACAGAGAGGGGGGTGTCTCCGAAAAAAAAAATGACTTATTAACGGAATTATTTTCTTACTAATCAACCAATCAACCGACCAACCCCCGGCCTCTCCCCCGGCCCCTCTCCAACAGAGAGGGGGTGTCTCCGAAAAAAAAATTGTCTAAATAACGGAATTCTTTTCTTACTGATCAACTAATCAACTAATCAACCAATCAACTGACCAACCACCGGCCTCTCCCCCGGCCCCTCTCCAACAGAGAGGGGGGTGTCTCCGAAAAAAGGATTGACTAATTAACGGAATTATTTTCTTACTGATCAACCAGTCAACTGATCAACTAATCAACTGATCAACTAATCAACTGACCAACCACCGGCCTCTCCCCCGGCCCCTCTCCAACAGAGAGGGGGGTGTCTCCGAAAAAAGGATTGACTTATTAACGGAATTATTTTCTTGCTGATCAACTGATCAACCGATCAACCGATCAACTAATCAACCATATATGTAAACCATTATACATTAAAAAATCTGCAATTTCACATACCTTAATCTTAAAGCTGCCGTTTAATGTTTTATATATCCTTTGATAAAACGCTGAATCCATTATCTAATGAAATCTGTCTGGTACCCCGTGCTCCGTACCCTGCACGTAATATTGTTTTGCCTGGCTATACAGCAAACAATGCAAGCGCAATTGCGCGCAGATTTTACAGCCACACCGGCTGGCGGTTGTGCACCGGTATTTATCCACTTTACTGATATCAGTACTGGTGGTGCCACCAACTGGAAATGGGATCTTGGCAACGGCACCATTTCATTCTTACAAAATCCTTCCACTACATATTTCAACCCGGGCAAATACACCATTAAACTGGTAATAAAAAAAGGTAACCTGGCAGACTCCATTGTAAAGGTTAACCATATTGTGGTAAATGCATTGCCAAAAGCGGCATTCAAAGCTTCAGATACCACCGGTTGTTACCCATTGAAAGTAAATTTTACAGATCAGAGCAATGCACAGGAAGGCAGTATTGTTAAATGGGAATGGGACCTGGGAGATGGCACTATTTCCAGCCTGCAGCATCCATCCCATATTTACAGCGGCCCCGGCAATTACAACGTAATATTGCGTGTCACCAATTCAGCCGGTTGTGTAATCACCGTCTCCAAAGCACAGTATATAAAAATTAAAGACGGTGTAAAAGCAGATTATTCATTCACCGGCAGCACACAATGTACGCCACCTTCCATAATACATTTTACCAATAAAAGTACCGGTACCGGCACACTTTCGTGGCAATGGCTTTTTGGCGATGGCAATACTTCCACCCTGCAGCATCCATCCAATACCTACAATGCTGCCGGTTTATACACCATTCAACTGATTGTAAAAAACAATGCAGGTTGTATTGATACGCTTACAAAAAAAGATTCCATTGCAGTAGGGGTTGCACATGCTAATTTCACTGCGCCCGACAGCATTTGCCAGAATACAACGGTTCAATTTTTTAATACATCTCAACCCACTACCGGCAAACTGAACTGGAGTTTCGGAGATGGCGGCACTTCAGTAGCTATCAATCCTGTTACAATCTATAATAGTACGGGCACTTTCAATGTAACATTGGTAGCAGATTTCGGAAGTTGTAAAGACTCCATCGTAAAACCAATAAAAATAATTCCAAAGATAGTTGCTGCATTTTCTGCAGATAAAACTGTTTCCTGCAATGCCCCGATTACCATACAGTTCACCAATCTCTCCGCAGGGGCAACCAATTATAAATGGTTGTTCGGAGACAATAGCAGTTCAACGCTCCCCAATCCTTCGCATACTTATTTGCAGAACGGCAAGTATGATGTGGTACTGATAACCACCAATGCCAGTGGATGCACCGATACTATAAAACAGGCGCAGTACATTCAAGTAACTCCTGCAGAAATTCAAATTACCGGCCTGCCCCTGACTGGTTGCGCACCGCTGACTTTCAGTCCTTCATACACTGTAAAATCTCTTCTGCCTATTGTAAAATATTTATGGAATTTTGGTGATGGCGCCACATCAAACGCCAATAATCCAACCCATACATTCGCAAATGCCGGCGTTTATACGGTTTCGCTCACCTACACCACATCCGATGGATGCACAGGCACTATTGTTTACCCCGATGCAGTTAAAGCGGGACAGAAACCAGTGGTATCATTCAGCGTCAGCCCCACCAATACCTGCGCTTCCACACCCATAGTTTTTACGGATCATTCCACCGGCGTTCTCACCAACTGGTTATGGAATTTTGGCGATGGCATTGTTGATACAAGCCGCAACCCCGTTCATTTATACAACGATACCGGTTATTTCAATATTCAACTGGTGGTTGGAAACAACGGGTGTTCTGATACACTGATAAAACCGCATTTTATTTATATTAAACCACCGGTGGCAAAATTTGCTACCAATGTACAATGTGAAAACCCATTCCGCTTTGAATTCAGCAATTACTCAATCGGCGCAGGTAGCTGGGTATGGGATTTTGGCGATGGCACTACTTCAACCGTCAAAGATGTGGTGCATACCTACAGCACAAAAGGAAATTTCGTTGTAAAACTAACGGTAACCAATGGAACTTGTATGCATACCGCAGCGTATGGTGCCAGGGTAATACAGGAAAAAGCCAATTTTACAGCAGACAAAACCATCGTTTGCAAAGGCGATTCAATTTCATTGAAACCGATGGGTTTTAATGCCGCCAATGTTGTAGCATATCGGTGGATAACCGATGCAGGTATAGATACAGCACGCAATATAAAAGTAGCCTATAATAAAAGCGGTCAGTATACTATTACTCTTATTATTTCTAATACCAACGGTTGTACCGATACCCTTACCAAAAAAGATTATATAACAGTAAACGGACCCACTGCAGATTTTGATGCTATCAATAATGCAGCCTGTTTAAAAAAAGGGGGTAATATCAACTTTACCGATGCAGCCACTTCCGATGGAACGCATGCCATCACTACATGGGAATGGAATTTTGGTGATAATACAATCAAAAAATATACTGCTGCGCCTTTTGCCCATACTTATCTTGCAGAAGGTGCTTATACCGTTATATTAAAAGTTACAGATACACAGGGCTGCACAGACAGCATTGGTAAATCAAACCAGGTTTATATCGCCAATCCGAAGGCTTTCTTCAGCAGTATTGATACCATGAGTTGTCAGAATAAACCCGTGAGCTTTACCAACCTGTCGCTGGGTCAGTCGCTGGTCTACGAATGGGGTTTTGGTGATGCCGGCAGCTCTTCGCAGCAGGACCCGGTTCATGCATATGCGGCAATTGGCGTGTACGATGCCTGGTTAAAAATAACCGACAAATACGGTTGTACAGATTCATTGTTTAAACCGGCTTATATTCATATTGATGAGCCCAAAGCTATTTTTAAGGTAAGTGATTCTACCAGTACCTGCCCCCCGTTGGTGGTAAACTTTACCAATCAATCCAAATATTACAAACTGCTAAGCTGGGATTTTGGCGATGGCACGGGTTCGCAGATCGATAACCCGGTGCATTATTATAATTATCCCGGTATTTACTATGCCAAACTGGTAGTAACCAGTCCGGGAGGTTGTACCGATACCATTTTCAAAAAAATTGATATCAAGGGGCCTACCGGCAGTTTTACCTACGATAAAACAGCGTCCTGTAACCCGGGTACAGTTGGTTTTACTGCGCAAACACAGAACACACAATCTATCATCTGGGATTTTAACGATGGTGGCACCATGAATACCGCCACCACATCGGTCAGCCATATGTACACCGCATTGGGTATTTATGTCCCCAAAATGATCCTGGAAGATGCGAAAGGTTGTAAAGTGCCTATTGCCGGAAAAGATACCATTCGAATTTATGGTGTAACCGCCGGTTTTGGTAACGATAAAAATCTGCTGTGCGACAATGGAGTTATCAATTTTACCGATTCATCTTCTTCCAATGATCTTATTACCGATTACCAGTGGTTATTGGGAGATGGTACTACCGCCATCGATAAAGACCTTGCACATACTTATACCAGCAGTGGCAATTACGCAGTAAAACTGGTGGTTACCACATTGAATGGTTGTACGGATACTTCAGCAAAGACAGCACATATAAAGGTGGTGACAAGTCCGAATGTTTCTATGCGGGGCACTTATTCAGCCTGTGTTCCTGCTACGCTGAGTTTCTTTGGAGACATCAATGTAGCTGACACTTCTGCTTTGTCGTGGAAATGGGATTTCAGCAATAACAATAACCCGGCTGTACAAAACCCATTGCCAGTAGCTTATCAGCGGGATGGCAGTTTTGATGCTATTATGCGGGTTGCCAATTCATCGGGGTGCGAAACCATTATAACCAAACCGGTTGTCATACATCCTTTACCGCTGGTTAATGCGGGCAACAATACAGCTATCTGCGAAAAGAAAACCGCTACGCTGGAGGCTACGGGAGCAAATACGTATACCTGGAGCCCGGCCGTGGCACTGTCGTGTACCAACTGCGCAACCCCGGTGGCGTCGCCCGATTCAAATATTATTTACCGGGTAAAAGGGGAAAGTATTTTTGGCTGTAAAGCCAGTGATTCTGTAATAATTACAGTAAAACATCCGTTTAGGATGCAGGCGGAAAAAGGCGATACATTGTGTAAGGGTGAATCATTTCACCTGCAGGCAAAAAATGCCGAATTGTATGAATGGACGCCTGCTGCCGCATTAGACAATAACAGAAGCAGAACGCCAGTAGCAAGACCCCAGCAATCAACTGATTATCAGGTTGTAGGAAAGGATAGTGTGGGTTGCTTTTATGATACTGCGTTTGTAAAACTGGTTGTTTTTGAATATCCAACAGTGGATGCCGGGGTAGACAAAACGATTGCCGTTGGAACATCAACAGAATTGAATGCGAAAATCAGTAAGGACGCAACAGTCATCAGGTGGCAGCCGTCTGCAGGTCTGAGTTGTTATACCTGTCCCAACCCCATCGCTAACCCCAAACAAACCACGTTGTACAGTGTAATGGCTATCAACCAGGGTGGGTGTATGAGCAAGGACGATATTACAATTTTTGTTGTTTGCAATAATGGGAACATCTTTTTACCAAATACATTTTCGCCAAATGGAAATGGCACGAATGATGTATTCTATCCAAGAGGAACAGGTTTGTATAACATTAGAAGTATGCGCATTTTCAACCGTTGGGGTGAACCTGTTTTTGAAGCCAGCAACTTTAAGGCAAATGATGCTTCAAAAGGCTGGAATGGCACCTTTAGGGGGAAGCCCGCACCCAACGATGTGTATGTATATTTCGTAGAGGTTATATGTGAGAATAATTCAGTGTTGATGTACTCCGGTAACATTGCTGTAATCCGTTAATTATTAAAAAGTAACGTATATCTTTGGCAAGTTTTCTTAGCCCTGTTAAGTACAGCAAGAGACTTGAAATATAACCTGTAAAAACGAGGCTAATTGAGATTCACTTTAACCCTGTTACTAAGCTTGCTTGTATCCGTCTGTATGATGGCTCAGGCACCCGTTGCTAATTTTTCTGCCTCAGTAACTTCAGGCTGTAGTCCCGTCAGTGTTGCATTTACCGACCTGTCTACGGGCGCTCCAAAATTCTGGAACTGGGATTTCGGTAACGGTCAGTTATCAAGCAGCCAGAACCCCTCCGTAAGTTTTGCGCCGGGCACCTATAGCATAACGCTGGTAGTAAGAAACAATGACGGCGTAAATTCAATTACCAAAACCAACCTGATAGTTTCCAATCCATCGCCCAATGCCGGTTTCACGTCGGACAAGCAAATCAGTTGTGCGCCGACCGTTGTTCATTTTACCGATATGTCTAACGCCAATGCCGGTACATTGAATGAATGGACCTGGGACTTTGGTGATGGAAGCCCTGTCGTTACCCAGCAAAATCCCACGCATACCTATACCAGCACCGGTTATTTCGGTGTTTACCTTCGTGTTAAGAGTACCACCGGGTGCCAGTCGGAAGCATTTTATGGAAGATATATGAGAATTGTTACGGGCGTTAAGGCCAATTTTGATCCCGCTGGTCCAACTACCTGCCAGTCGCCATTTATTGTTACTTATAAAAATTTAACCAGCGGCCCTGGTAATTTAACGTATGCATGGGACCTCGGCAACAGCACCACTTCCTCCAGTGTGTCGCCGCAGGGAACGTACGCTACTGGCGGCAGCTACACGATTAAATTAAAGGCGCAAAGTGATTTTGGTTGCAGTGATTCCATTCAAAAAAGCGTACCCATCAACGGTATCGCCACCACGTTTACTGCTCCTGCCAATGTTTGTTTGGGCAGTGCGGCGGCATTTCAAAGTACCTCGTCACCGTCACCTGTAAAAGTTGCCTGGTTTTTTGGCGATGGTACTACCAGTACGCTGCTGAATCCGTCAAAAACATATACTGTCCCCGGCGCCTATACCGTTAAGATGGTGGGCACCTTTGCCGGTTGTACGGATTCTGTTAGCAAGACCGTAAATGTATATGACAAACCAGTGGCCAGTTTCAGCTCCTCCAAAAACGGCAGTTGCAAGGCACCGCTACCGGTTACTTTTACCAACACATCGCCCGATGCAGTGAGCTCGGCCTGGACCTTCGGCGATGGCGGTACCGGCGCATCGCACCCTGTTGCAACGCATACTTATAACACTACCGGCAGTAACGATGTAACACTGGCCATTACCGACAGCAAGGGCTGTAAAAATACTGTTACCATACCTTCATTAGTAAATATATTCGCACCTAACGTACAAATGGGCAGTGTACCACCGGGCCTTTGCGTAGGTCAGTCGTTTACTCCTTCACCCATTGTGGGCACGGTAGACGGAGTGGCCACCTATTCCTGGGATTTTGGTGATGGAACGCCCGCCGATCCTGCTACTTATCCAACACACAGTTATAGTACAACAGGTATCAAAACTATTAAACTAACAATTGTAACCACCGATGGATGCACAGGTTCTGCAACACGTACGGTACAGGTGGGCGATAAGCCCATCGTGGATTTCACCGCAGACAAAACCTCCGCCTGCCGTAATGATCTGATAACATTCACCAATACATCAACGCCGGTAGCGGGTAGTACTGCATACTGGTATTTTTATGATGGCGACACATCATCATTGTTCAATCCTCCGCCGCATAGATTCAACGATACTGGTTACCAGCAAATTAAACTGGTAGTTACAAGCAATGGTTGTGCTGATTCTACTTACAAAAATACATTGGTATATGTAAAGCCGCCAATTGCAAATTTCAAATATAAAATAACAGATTGCCTGAATAAAAACTTTGTAACTTTTATTGATACCTCTTTAACAAACAGTTCATATGGACCAATTGCATATGAGTGGAAGTTTGGAGATGCGGCTAATACGACTACTACAACTGTCGGCAACACTTCATTTACTTACCCGGGGCCGCCTTCAACCAGTGTTTATAATGTAACGTTAACAGTAACTAATGGTGCTTGCCAGGACGTGATTACAAAACCTGTGCAACTTATCAATGACCCGGCTAATATTATTACCGCCAGAACTACTTATTGCCGCAACGAGCCTGTAAGATTTCAATCTACCAATAATACAGCATTTATAAAAGAGTACCGGTGGCAGATTGATGGACAACCTTATTATTCAGGCAACGTGTTTGAAGACATTCCCTTTTCAACCGCAGGAGTGCATACTGCCCGGTTTATGAAAATTGATTTGAATGATTGCGTAGATATCAGCCCGCTTATTCAGGTTACTGTAACCGGCCCTACTGCACGATTTACCGTGACCAATAAAGGTGGCTGTGTTAATGGCAATGTTAGTTTTACTGACGCATCTGCACCCGCGCCAGGCGGCTCCATTACCAAATGGGTATTTGATTTTGGAGATGGTACTCCGGTTCAAACTTTTACTGCGCCCCCTTTTACGCATACATACGCCAACACTGGAAAATATGATGTAAAACTGACTGTATTTGACAACACCAGTTCCAATTGCAGCGACACTTTTACGTTAAAAGGAGATTTCGGCGCTATTATTACCAAACCCCTGCTAAGCTTTGGCGCGCAACAAACCATATTCTGTCCCAATGTGCCGCTTCAGTTCACAGATTCATCGGTAGCCGGTGCACTTACATATGTCTGGGACTTTGGAGATGGCACCACGGACAACGTGCAGAACCCATTGCATAGCTATGCAGGTAAAGACAGCGTCTATACAGTAAAACTTATTGCAACAGATTCAGTGGGCTGCGTTGATTCGATCGTGCGCAATAACTATATAAAGGTGCGCTTGCCGAAACCGCTTTACAATGTAAAAGATACAGTTACACTTTGCCCGCCGCTTGAAACACAATTCTTTTCAAAAAGTAAAGACATTGAATCTGTTTTATGGGATTTTGGCGATGGCACACCCACATCCAATGCAGATACCACCAACCACTTCTATAACAACTATGGAAATTTTACGGCCAAATTGTATGCAGTTGGTTTTGGCGGGTGTGTAGATTCAACCAATATCAGCATCAGGGTCACCAACCCTTACGCTAATACCACTGTTCTATTTGATCCGAAAACAAATTGTAATGATCTAACGGTGAACTTCAATGTAACCACGCCATTTGGCACCGCCTATCAGTTCTATTTTGGGGATGGTTATATAGATACCACGCAAGCAACATCATTCTCTCATTTTTATAATTTACCCAATCAGTATGCGCCGGCTATTCTGCTGTACGATAGCACGGGGTGCCAGGCATATTTTGGCGGATTTGGAAATGTTGACGTACGTGGCGCGGTACCTATTTTTGGAATGGACAAAAAGAAATTCTGCGATACTGGTACCATTTACTTTACTGACTATTCACAGGAAGCACGTGACCCGATTGTAACCAGGACCTGGGATTTTGGCGATGGCACTTCGGGCGTATTTACCGGAAACCAGGTACATAGATATCAGCAACCCGGGTTATATATACCAACGCTTACTGTAAATGCAGGTGGATGCGATAAAGCATTTACCGATACCGTTCGTGTGCTGGCCACCCCCACTCCCATCATTACCAGTGCCGATGGCATTTGTAACGACCTGATCATTGATTTTTCCGGAAGTCTTCTGGTACCGCCCGATACAGCGATTACCTGGAAATGGGATTTTGGCAAAGGCCGCACTTCCGGCCAGCAAAACGTATCTATTAATTTCCCGGATACAGGATTGCATAAAATAACCCTGGAAGCTTCCAATAGCCTGGGTTGTAAGGGTGATACCACAAAGGATATTACCGTATTCCCTTTGCCCTCCATTACCCTAACTGGCGATACAACTGTCATTGCCGGGGCTGGCGGTCTCACAATTCCTTTAACGTACAGCGCCAATGCAAATATTTTTAGCTGGACGCCGGAAGACTTCCTCAGTTGTACCAACTGTGCCACGCCGTTGGCAAACCCCAAGTTTACCACCAAATACCACGTAAAAGTTACTGATTTGAATGGTTGTGTCAGCAACCGCGATCTAACGGTGGTGGTGTTGTGCAACAATAAAAATTTCTTTATTCCGAATACCTTCTCGCCCAATGGCGATGGTTCCAATGATCGGTTTTATCCGAGAGGAACCGGCCTCGACCGCATACAGGCTTTGCGCATATTTAACCGCTGGGGAGAAATGGTGTTTGAAAAAAGAAACTTCCCTGCCAATGATGCCGCATCCGGCTGGGATGGAACTTACAAAGGTAAAACGGCCTCCAGCGATACTTATATTTTTATGATTGATATCATTTGCGAGAATGCTACCATCATCACTTATAAAGGAAATATTACGTTAATACGATAATTAATTATGACTGAAAATTTGTGTACGATAAAAATCCATTGGTATGAAAACCCTTAATTGCGGGCTCAAAAATATATTGCCTGTTTTGTTGTTGCTGGCTTGCCTGGAAGGAAATGTGCAGGCACAGGATATCCATTTCTCTCAATTTTTTGAGGCACCGCTTTTACGCAATCCTTCGCTTGCAGGCATTTTTGAAGGCGATGTAAGGGTACAGATGGTCTACCGTGATCAATGGAATAGTTTTACCAATGCTTATAAAAGCGGCTCGCTGAATGCAGAATATAAAATGCCCGTTGGCAAAGGAGATGATTTTCTTACCGCCGGTATACAGATATTGTATGACAGAGCAGGTACCGCCGGTTTAACGACCACCAATATTTTACCCGCGCTTAATTATCATAAATCTTTAAACAGCAATAAGACTACCTATCTTTCCTTTGGCTTTATGGGCGGACTGGTAGAAAAAAGCATAGACCGATCTAAAGTAACTACCAATGCACAGTATGATGGCGTTGCATTTAACCCGGCACTTGCCGACGGTGAAACTTTTGCCAATCCCAAATATGATTATTTCGATGGCTCAGTAGGCGCCAGTTTCAATGCAGCATTTGGCCCCGAATACGTGAACTCTTATTTTATCGGTTTGGCCTATCACCATTTTAACCGTCCCAGGAATTCGTTCTACCGCAATGCCGCTTCCGCACTCAATCCAAAAATTGTTGCATCGGGCGGACTGAAATTTCATATTGACGACAATACTTTTTTTACCCTGCAGGCTGATTATTCCAACCAGGGTTCATTCAATGAAACCATTGCGGGTGTATTGTATTCTTATAAAGTAGGCGAGGCCGATGCCCCGCAATATATCATTCATGGCGGCGCATTTCTGCGCTGGAAAGATGCATTTGTGCCGGTTATAAAAATTGACTACAATCCTTTTTCCGTGGCACTCAGTTACGATGTAAACGTATCACCTCTGAAAACGGTGAGCCAGGGAAGAGGCGGTGTTGAATTAAGCATATCTTATATCGGTTTCCTCGACAGGGACAACACTTCCAAAAATAAAATGCTCTGCCCGCGGTTTTAAAAGATTGTTTTGTGTGTTATGTGTTAAGTGTTGGATGCATTTAATGGCCTGCATTGATCGCACGGTATGAAAGTATGCGCAAGACGATACCAGCAAAAGATTTTTTTATTTGCATTTTTTCTATTCTCCCTCTTTGCATTTTTTCTCTTGTAACCTCTTAGCTTTGTTAACTGAGCAGGATACATTGTTCGGCAAAATCTTTTTTTCTTTTTAATCTCTTAGCACCATGAGCATTACAACAGGACAGCAGGCACCCGCATTTATATTACACGATACAGACAAAAAAGAAATCAGTTTAAAAGAACAGGAAGGCAAAAATGTTTTGCTGCTATTTTTTCCGCTGGCGTTTACCAGCACCTGCACCAAAGAACTTTGCAGCATCCGCGACAATATTGCTGTATATAACAATACTAATGCTACAGTCTTTGGCATTTCGGTAGATTCTCCGCAAACCCTGTCTAAATTCAAACAGGAACAGGGGCTTAATTTTACCCTTTTAAGCGATTTTAACCGGGAGGCCTCCGCCGCCTACGGAGCCTTGTATGATAATTTTGCCGGGTGGATGAAAGGGGTTTCCAAAAGGGCAGCTTTTGTCGTTGATAAACAAGGCATTATAAGATACGCGGAAGTGCTTGAAAATGCTGGAGGACTTCCCGATTTTGGAACAATCGAAGACACACTTAAAAATCTTAAATAGCGTTAACATAAGTATAAATCCAGGGTGGCCTTTTAAATAGAGGCGACCGGCTAAAAAATTGTGCAAAAAGCTTTGTAGTTTTGTTAAAACTGAATATCTTGATGCACAAATGTAAAATAGCGCCTATGAGGTTTTTTTACATAGTATCCGTTATTCTATTGACTACTCTTCAATTGAAAAGCCAGACGGGCAGACCAACTACACAAGGTCCGCTTGCCAGGGTAACAAAGTTCTATCCCAACCCGGCAGTCTCACAAATCACTTTCGATTTTGATCAGAATTTTGATAAAAGCTATTCTTTCCAGGTATTTGATTTCGTAGGAAAAAAAGTACTTGATATTCCTGCTGTAAACCAAAAAACAGTAGTGAACGTTTCCGATTTTTACCGCGGCGTTTATATCTTTCAACTGAAAGATAAGAATGGCAAAATGATCGACTCAGGAAAATTCCAGGTATCGCATTAGTCGTGAGGCGTGAGACGTCAGGCGTGAGTGCCTTTGCTTCATCTTCGTAAACTAATCAACCAATCCCACAATAAATAACCGAAGTCTTGCAACCCGGTGAGATTGTGGTTTCACGCATAAGACTTCGGTTATTTTGCCGAACTAATCAACCAATCAACTGATCAACCAATCACAAAACCTGTACAATTAAAAATTTCAGGTAATGGGTGTTTTCCATGCCCCAGATGATCGGATGATCGGCAGATTGCGGCTGGTAGGTAACCTGTCTTAATTTTCTTTTCGCGTCTTTGGCTGCGGTATTGATGATTTGCAAAAACAGGTCGGGCTGCACTAGGTTGGTACAGGAAGAAGTTACCAGGAAACCACCGGGCTTTATCAGTTTCATTCCGCGTAAGTTGATTTCTTTATAACCAGTGATAGCTTTTTCAATATTTTCCCTGCTCTTCGCAAATGCGGGAGGGTCTAGCATCACCACATCCCATTGTTTTCCTTCTTTCCCCCATTGCTTCAACACATCAAATGCGTTCTTTTCTTCAAAACGACAGGTATGCTGCAATCCATTCAATGCGGCATTACGGTTGGCCTGCTCAACTGCGCCGGCAGAAATATCGATTCCATAAACAGATTTTGCACCGTAATGTGCAGCATGAATTTCAAATGTACCGGTATACGTAAACGCTCCCAGCACATCGGCGTCTTTTACAATTCGTTGTATGGCGCGGCGGTTATCCTGCTGGTCTAAAAAGTAACCGGTCTTTTGTCCATTCTCAATATCCACTAAAAATTGTAGTCCGTTTTCATTGATCAGAATGGACGTGTTAAAAGGGGCAGACAAAAACCCTTTTTGCTGCGGCAGACCTTCCAGCTCACGAACGGGCACATCGTTGCGTTCGTAAATGCCTTTGGGTGAAAATATCTTTTCCAGTGCTTTTACAATGGCGGGTTTCCAGTTATCAATGCCCAGGGAAAGTGTTTGTAAAACAAAATAATCGTTGAATTTATCAATGATCAGCGCCGGCATGAAATCGGCTTCGCCGAAAATGAGCCGGCAGTTTTCGCTGTAACCCAGTTTGCTTTTGTATTGCCAGGCTTTTAACAGGCGGTTGTAAAAAAATTCGTCGTTTATCGGTTCGTTTTTGTCGCGTGTAAGCAAGCGTATGAGGATCTGTGATTTTGGATTGATATAACCGCGGCCAATAAATTTTTTATCGTGTGTGAAAACATCCACAATATCCCCTCCATCCACCGCCGAGGGAATGTTATTTACTTCGTTGGCAAATATCCATGGGTGCCCGTCTTCTACCCGCCTGCTTATCTTTTTGTTGAGGTACACATTGGTCATCTGGTCATGTTTTGAGGGCTGCAAGTTAGGGCAATCGCAATTTTAAATGCCTTCTTAGTCACTTTCGGCATGGAAACCGGCCTGCGGCAACAACCGTTACCCGCCTACCCTGCCAACAACGCCGATAAAAAATATAAAGAAATCCATCATAGGAGCGGATGCGGGAAATTTGCGAATGAAGGATTGCAAATGAGGCGTTTATGAGATGCGACAATTTGTCTTTTAAAACCCGCTTGGCAACATTCTTGACTATCTTACCTTCGCTGACAATTTGTAAGATTATGGAAGAAAAAGATGTAAAAAATACAGGAAATGGGCAGGGTTCTGCCAATAGTAACGAAGAATTGCTGGATATTAATGCCGACTCCGATGTGGCCGGTAGCAATCATTTGAGCAATACCGGCGATGAAATCAGTGAGGTGGAAAAATTACAGGAAGAAGCCGCCGAATGGAAAGACAAATACCTCCGCCTGGTGGCTGAGTTTGATAATTTCAGGAAACGGAATGCCCGTGAAAGAATCGAACTGACCCAGACCGCCGGAAAAGACGTAATGGTGTCTTTGCTGGATGTGCTGGACGACTGTGAGCGCGCTCAGAAGCAGGTTGAAACCAGTGATGATATTGCTGCCATTAAAGAAGGTGTATTATTGGTTTTCAACAAATTACGCAACGCATTGCAATCGAAAGGACTTAAACCAATGACCAGTACCGGGCAGGAGTTTAACCCCGATTTGCATGAAGCCATCACCGAAATTCCCGCTCCTTCAAAAGATGCGGTGGGCAAAGTATTGGATGAAGTGCAAAAAGGATATTACCTGAATGATAAGATAATCAGGTTTGCAAAAGTGGTGGTAGGAAAATAAAAACTGAAAACAAACGCTTAAAAGCAGGCTTTCGCCTGCACGCGGCGAATATTGATTTGTATACGTTTCAAAAGCTCCGGCTCAATTATTTATGTCAAAGAGAGATTATTATGAAATTCTGGGGGTGAGTAAAAATTCATCGTCCGATGAAATTAAAAAAGCCTACCGCAAAGTTGCCATGCAGTTTCATCCGGACCGAAACCCTGGTGATAAACCTGCGGAAGAAAAATTCAAGGAAGCTGCAGAAGCGTACGAAGTGCTGAGTGATGCTGATAAAAAAGCGCAATATGATCGTTTTGGCCATGCCGGCATGGGCAGTAATGGACGGGGTGGTTTTGGCGGTGGTGGCATGAATACAGAGGATATTTTTAGCCAGTTCGGTGATATTTTTGGAGAGGATATTTTTGGTAGTTTCTTTGGAGGTGGCGGCAGAACGTCACGCGGTGGTGGCGGAAGGGCCCGTGGTGTAAGGGGCAGTAACCTGCGCATTAAATTAAAACTGAATTACGAAGAAATAGCCAACGGGGTAACCAAGAGTGTAAAAGTAAAAAAACACGTGGTATGCACTACCTGTTCCGGCAGCGGAGCAAAAGACAAAGGCAGTGTACAAACCTGCGGCACCTGCGGCGGTAACGGACAGGTAAAACGTGTTACCAATACGTTTTTAGGCCAGATGCAGACTGTAACTACCTGCCCAACCTGTAATGGTGAAGGCACTACCATTACCGTAAAATGCGGTAATTGTAAGGGTGAAGGAAGGGTTTATGGTGAAGAAACCGTTACCCTTGATATACCGGCTGGCGTACAGGAAGGAATGCAATTGAGTGTAGGTGGCAGAGGCAATGCCGGAGAGCGCGGCGGTTCGCCCGGCGACCTGATTGTGCTGATTGAAGAAGAAGCCCATAAGGATCTGCACCGCGATGGTTTAAATGTGGCGTTCGACCTGCACATATCTATACCCGATGCAGTATTTGGAACACAGCTGGAAGTACCCACCATTGATGGCAAAGCAAAAATTAAAATACCAGCCGGCACACAGAGCGGCAAGATATTCCGCTTAAAAGGCAAAGGCTTCCCGGAAGTGAATGGCTATGCCAAGGGCGACCAGCTCATACATGTAAATGTATGGACGCCGCAACATGTCAGCTCCGAAGAAAAAAGCATGCTGGAAAAAATGAGCGGGTCGCAGAATTTTGCGCCCCACCCCGATAAAAGCGATAAAAGCTTTTTCGATAAAATGAGAGAAATGTTTACTTAAGAATTGTGTTAGAATTGTGTTGAGGGTTGTGTGTTATGTGTTGAGTAACAAAACTATTTTTATATTTTGAATTTTGATGCGGCAGTGGCTTGCAAATCAGCAACGCTCTGATCGCATATTGTTTGAAAGCTACAGCATCATGTTTGACCTATTGGCGACATACCCGCAGAAGCAGTCAACCTTTTGCCGGAAATGAATACAAAAATAGTTTCCCGCGGAGCCAGTAGAGACCATTAAAATTATTTTTAGATAAGCGGAGGAAAAACCTTCGCTTTTTGTTTGAATGCTATTGGATAAACAAATTCGCTCATAAACCTCTGTTAGCTCTTCGCGAAACTTTGTGTAGCGAAGGCTCTTTACTTCTTTTATACTCCCTGCCCTTTGATCTCCCGCCCGTTTGTGTTAATTTGGCGGCATTATCAAAACCATGTCTGGCATGTTATCCGGGAAAAAAGAACAGTTGGCGGGATGGGGAAATTACCCCGTTGCTGAATCATACACCATTACACTGCGCAGCACGGAAGACTGTTTGCAGGCAATGCATCAGGAAAGACTGATACCGAGGGGGCTGGGCAGAAGTTACGGAGACCAGGCCATCAACGATAACAAATATGTAGCGGTTTGTACCAGGCTCAATTATTTTATTTCGTTCGATGAAAAGGAAGGCATCCTGGAATGCCAGTCGGGCGCCAGCCTGGAAGAAATCATTACCACTTTTGGCCCGAAGGGATGGTTGCCCATGATTTGCCCGGGAACCAAATTTGTAACCATCGGCGGCGCCATTGCCAATGATATACATGGCAAAGCGCATCATATAGACGGTTCTTTTGTAAACTGTGTTATTTCCTTCACCATACTGGTTGCCAACGGCCGGGTGCTTACAGCATCGCGCACTGAGAATGAAGATCTTTTCTGGGCCAATTTTGGCGGCCTCGGCCTGCTGGGAGTGATATTAACGACTACCATCAGGCTAAGAAAAATTGAAACTACTTACTTTAAACAAAAGTCCGTAGTTATCAAAGACCTTGATCATATGCTGGAAGCACTGGAGAAGTATGATCATGAATACAACTATTCGGTGGCCTGGATAGATGCGCTGGCGAAAGGACGCAAACTCGGCAGCGGTGTGCTTACGCTAGGCAATGCCGCAAAGCTGTCTGACCTGCCGGAGAAACTAAAAAACGAACCGCTGAAGCTGCATGCCACCAGCAAACTGGCTGTACCTTTCTTTTTTCCTTCCTTTGCATTGAACGGGTTCACGGTAAGAATCTTAAACCGTGTAATTGCTTTCGTACAGAACTCACCCAAAGAATTTGTACATTATGAAAAATTTTTCTTTCCGCTGGATGCCATTAACAACTGGAACAAAGGCTATGGCAAAAGGGGCTTTGTACAATACCAGTTTGTAATACCCGAAGAAAATGGAAAAGCAAACCTCAAAGAAATACTTGAAATGATAGCAGCCAGTGGCTGTACCCCGTTTTTAAATGTGTTCAAACGGATGGGCGATGGACAGGGTATCCTTTCATTTCCATTTAAAGGCTATACACTGGCCATCGATTTCCCGGTATCTAAACAGCTGCTGGAGTTTACCCCTAAACTGGATGCAAAGGTGCTTGCTGCAGGCGGCCGGCTCTATCTCGGAAAAGATGCTTTGCTGAATGAAGCCATGTTTAAAGAAATGTACCCGCAATATCCGCAATGGCTCGATATCAAAAAGAAATATGACCCCACCGGAGAATTCAGCTCCAATATTTCACGGAGACTGGGACTTACTTGATTGTGTTGAGTGTTGGGTGTTATGTGTTGGATGCAGTTGCCGGTATTATCTAAACACCTTTCAAATAATATTATCTTAACAGGCCTAATTTAAAATCATACATCGCACAACACAACACTTAACACACAACACTCAAAACAGATTCATCACACAACACACAACACACAACACATAACACATAACACAATTTTAAGCTTTCCGTTTCTTGCCCTTGCCATAGATCTTTCGGGCTTTTTCAACGATGGTAATAAATTCTTTTTGCACCGCATCATTGGTGTTATACGATTCATTGGCCAGTATAATAGCATCTGTCCACGACACTGCCTTTACATAAGGTGAATTTCTGAGTAACTGGCCAAATTCTATGACGGATGCGGCAAAACGGTGACAGGCAGGCATATCATTAAACTCCGTAAATGCAAACGGTATAGTATAAGTCGATATTCTTTTGGTTGAATCTTTCGGATGACGGTAATTAACAACCGCTTTTCCCAGCGGTTCCCTGCCGGGGTTTTCCGCGGCGGTGATATTGGCGTATGTTGGCGTTACTTCAAAAACAGCCATCAGCGTATGGCCGGAACCTACTTCGCCGCCTTCCAATTCACTCAATGAATCCGCCATCGCTTTCAGTTTATTATCAAATCCGATCAACCGGTATTCTTTAACCAGGTGCGGATTAAAATTTACGCTGAGATAGGCATCATCGGCAACGGTATACAGGGTTTGTGTGATTTCTTTTACCAGCACTTTCTCGGCTTCCTTTTCATTATCCAGATAAGCAAAATTACCATTGCCTTTTTTTGCCAGTATTTCCAGTTTGGAATCCTTGTAATTGCCCATACCCACACCCAGGCAGGTAAGATAAATACCCGACTGACGGTGCAGGGTTATCATATTTTCCAATTCATCTTCATTGGCCTGGCCCACATTAAAGTCTCCATCAGTAGCCAGTATTACACGGTTATTGCCACCTTTTATGAACTGGCTTTTTGCCAGGGCATAAGCGGCCTGTATACCAGATGCGCCGGGGGTGGAGCCACCAGGGTATAACTCTTCGACAGCCTTTGTAATTTTTTCTTTTTCTGTGCCGCAAGTGGGTTGCAACCAGACACCCACGGTACTTCCATACACAACAATGGACACTGTATCTTTCTGCCGCAGGTTGTTGATCATTAATTTAAACGCCGATTTTAATAACGGCAGCCGGTTGGGCATATCCATAGAACCCGATATATCAATCAGGAAAACCAGGTTGCTGGCAGGCACATTATCCAGGTTTACTTTCCTGGCACAGACTTTTAAAAAGAATAATTCATTTTCGGCATTCCATGGACAGGCAGTCAAGTGAGAGTCAAAACAAAAAACACTGTCTTTTGGGGGATCTTTATAACCGAAGTTGAAATAATTGAGCATTTCTTCTATGCGCACTGCATCTGGCGGCACCGTACTGCCCATGTTTATAAAACGGCGCATATTGCTGTACGCAGCCTTGTCAGTGTTAATAGCAAAACCGGTTTCCGGAAAACGCTTTGCCTGGATAAATTCGTTCTCCAGCAAACTGCTGTATGTTTCGCCGCCAACGGACCAGTTGCGCTTTACGTCCCAATGCATGTCTTTGGTAACAGATATCAGCCTGCTTTTGTGGAGGTTGCCTACTGCCCGTTGCAGCTTCAGGGTAATATTGGTATAACTGCCTGCATTTAAACGGATATGCTGCTCCTGGTAACCATCGTATGTAACTGTTACAGAATCGTTCTGGCGGGATGATACAATGCCAAAACCACCTGAGCTGCCCGCATAATACACGTACCCGGTTGAATGAAGTATAATTTTTGAATTGGGAAGGGGCGTACTGGTTTCATCCCTCACCTCTCCCCGCAGATAGTATTGTGCAGACAGTGAAAGGCTTATCAGCAAGCTTAGCAATATGGTGCATATATTTTTCAACCGGATATTTGACCTATTATATTGTTAAACCCTGAAAATCAATGGGTATATAATGGCATTTAAAACGTTTTAATTACACGAGTTGGTATATTTCCTTGATATTTCTGCCCAAACCGTCATAATCAAGTCCATAGCCCAGCACAAATTTATTGGGTATCGAAAAACCCAGGTAATCAATTTTAATGGGGTAAACGGTAGCTTCCGGTTTGTGTAACAGTGTTGCTATTGCAAGGGATGCGGGTTGCTGGTGCTGCAATTGAGGCAGGAATTCGCTTAGGGTTTTACCGGTATCTACGATGTCTTCCAGTATGATAACGTGTCGATCTATAATATCTGTATCAAGCCCGATAGCTGTAATAACCTGTCCGCTGGATTTGGTTCCTTTATACGATGCCAGTTTAATAAAACAAATCTCCGCTTCAATAGAGATGCTCTTGAACAAATCTGATGCAAAAATAAATGAACCATTTAAAATAGCGATAAATAATGGTCTTTTGCCTGCATAATCTCCGTTAATGGCGGCTGCCATTTCTTCTATCTTACCGGCAATGACGGCAGCTGATAAATAGGGTTCGAATTCTTTGTCGTGTACGCGTATATTTTGCATCAATAGAAGTTAGTTTAAAAGGGGGTTATAATGATAATTCAAAATTAAATACTATTAGTCGCAGATTCCTCACCGCGTTCAAATTAGCCGCTGATTCATCGCCGCATTCAAATTAGCCGCAGATTCGCAGATTAACAACCCGAACCAGGATGGCCACAACAATTCAAAATTCAAAATAATAATTCTTATCAGCCGCAGATTCGCAGATTACAGCTTAACACACAACATACAACTCAACACACAACACAATTTCTTCCGGCAACAACAATTCAAAATTCAAAATAATAATTCCTATCCGCCGTAGATTCGCAGATTACAGTTTAACTCACAACATACAACTCAACACACAACACAATTTCTTCCGCCGCAGATTCGCAGATTACAGCTTAACACACAACATACAACTCAACACACAACACAATTTCTTCCGGCAACAACAATTCAAAATATAAAATTTAAAATTCAAAATAATAATCCTACCTGTGAATCAGCAACTGCTGGCCAATCTTAACATCGGCCGTATCCAGCCTGTTCCAGGCTTTTAGCTGTTCCATGCTTACACCATATTTTTTTGAAATGCTGTACAGCGTTTCCTTTGTCTGTACAATATGCGTGGTTGAATCTGGTTTTACAGGCATATTTTCAATCACGGTTTCTTTCATCACGGCTTCCTGCAAGATTGATTTTTTTTCAGACGCCAGCAAGGGCCGCGCAGGAGCTTTACCCTGCAGGTACAATTTTTCACCGGGCGCCGGTTGTGTTTTATCGTTCAGAAAATTATTGGCCATCAGGCTTTCGAGCCGTATACCTTCTGCCTGGCAGATATAATACAGTGTTTCGCCCGGTTGAACAATATGAAATTCAGTGGCGCCGGTTTTGCGTTTGCGCTGTAAAAAAATAAGCTGACCGTTTTTCAAAATATCCCCATCATTCAGGTCATTGAAATCGAGCAGGCGGGCAAACGAGATATGATGCTCTTCTGCCACGGCCAGCAATGCCGTACCTTCTTTTACATACACCACTTTTGTACTGTTGATGGTAAATTCTCCGGCCGGATAAGAAGGTGCAGGCGGCGCTGCAACGGGTTCCAGGACTTCTTTTTCCGCGGCATCGCCGGTTACCACCGGGTTCAGCGCCTGGATAACAACGGAGGAAGTATTGCCAGTGGCGTTGTTTGAAACCACCGCCTCATTTACCGGCGGTAATTTGCCCATGGCAATCAGGGTGTACTGCTCCAGGTTATAGTCTTCTATCAGTTTAATAAGAATCTGGGCATACCGGTAGTTGGTGGCATAGCCGGCTTTTCTGAGACCATTTGCCCAGCTTTTATAATCAGTAGGATCCAGTTGAAAGAGAAAGGCGTAACGCTGGCTGCCTTTTAGAAAATCTGAATGGTCTTTATAAGATTGTTCCGGCTGCGTGTAACTTCGGAAACATTCGCCCCGGGCATCGTCATCGTGGTAGACCCGGTCGCCCGTCCAGGCAGTTTTACATTTGATGCCAAAATGATTGTTTGATTTCCTGACCAGGTCGCTGGTACCGGCCTGCGTTTCATGAATGCCCTGGGCAAGTTTAATAGCTGCCGGAACACCCGTTCTTTGCATTTCTGCAATGGCAATATCACGGTAGGTATTGATGTAAGTAATCACATCATCCGATCGCTGCGCCCGCAACGACATGGTAACCAATAATAAAAAAAGAAGACTCCCTGACCGCATAGTTATTTTTTAAAAATCAGCATCAACCCGTCCCTTACTGTAAGCAGCACCTGCTCTACCCGGTTATCTTGCTGAACATATTCATTGAATGCCTGGATGGCTTTTGCATTTTTGCCTTTTAATTCCGGTTGTAATACTTCCCCGTGAAAAAATACATTGTCGGCCAGTATTACACCCCCTTGTTTAAGCCGGGGCAATACCAAGTCGTAATATTCGATATAGCCGGTTTTGTCTGCATCAATAAAAACCAGGTCCCAGTTTTCATCCAGAACGGGTATAATTTGCAGGGCATTGCCGGTGTGTAAAATTATTTTATCATTTGCATCCGACAAGTTAAAATTTTGGCGTGCCACGGCGGCATCTTCCTCTCTTAACTCAATGGTATGCAGCAATCCATCTGGTGCCAGGCCTTGCGCCAGGCAAATGGCGCTGTACCCTGTAAAACTGCCTATTTCCAGGATGCGGCGGGGTTTTAGCAACCGGCTCAGCAATTCCAGGAACTTGCCTTGCAGGTGACCGCTAAGCATGTGTGCCTGCGGGTGCTGCTGCGTTTGCTGGTTTACCTGCTGCAAAAGGCTGTTTTCGGGCGAACTGTATTTTTCTGCATACGCCTGCACCAGGGGAAGAATAAGATCCATCGGGAAAATTTCCGCAAAGATAGGGCGTGTAGATTGTGTTGGGTGTTAAGTGGTATGTGTTGTATGCCAACAATGCAAATACCAGGTTGCTTGTACACCTTCCGCCTGTCTACGGATCTTCTGCTCCCACCCAGATCATGAAAGATTTGGCACAAATATGTAATTAATCAAATTGCGCCACAAAACACCTAACACACAACCCATAACACAGTATTTTAAAAATTGGGTTGTAAAGAATTCTTTGTATAAAACTGCAGCACCTCGTCCACTACTTCTTCCGCGGTATCCACCATTTTCAGCAGATCCAGGTCGGCGGCATTCACATTTTTTTCCTGCTTCATAACCGTTTCCATCCAGGTAATAAGTCCGCCCCAATAGGATTTGCCTACCAGGATCAGCGGAACCTGCATCATTTTGCCGGTTTGAATAAGCGTGGCCACTTCAAAAAATTCATCCATGGTACCGAAACCACCGGGCATCATGATAAAACCCTGGGAATATTTTGTAAAAAGGGTTTTGCGGACAAAAAAGTTATCGAAGTTTAGATTGGCATCGCGGTCTATAAATGAATTGGATTGCTGCTCAAACGGCAGTTCAATATTCAAGCCAACGGATTTGCCGCCACCCAGCTGTGCCCCTTTATTGGCAGCTTCCATAATACCGGGACCGCCGCCGGAGATAATTCCAAATCCTTCTTCCGAAAGGCGTTTGCCAATTTCAACGGCCAGTTCATAATAAGGGTTTTCTTCTTTTGTACGGGCGCTTCCGAAGATGGAAATACAAGGCCCCAGTTTGGCCAGCGATTCAAAACCGTCTACAAATTCGGCCATTATCTTAAATATCTGCCAGCTGCTTTGTGCTTTTGACTCACTCCACCTGCGTTGCTTGGTCATCTTAATCGTATCGTGCATACATACATTGTTTAGGGTTATTCCGGGGTTATACAAACAACACCAGTTTCTTCAGTATTGTTATAAAACGGACTCACTGTTAGAGACAATAAATGCCATCGTTTTCGTTTGCGGCGAAATGCGATGGCATTCATTATGATAAACGTATAAACGGTTTTTTTAGTTTATGGATATACCGGTTTTTTTGAGATAATTAACAAGCCGGCAAAGGTGAGTAAGCCGTTTATGATCAATAGTTCAGGCCCAATAACAACCATTCCAAACATACGTTGCTGGTAGGTGTCGAGCAGGAAACAAAGTATTGGTGCAACTACGCAAACATAGGGTACCCATTTATCCTGTACGCTCCTTTTGGTTAATATACCAAATGAGAATAAACCCAGCAGGGGCCCATAAGTATAAGCCGCCACTTTCAGGATCACATTGATCATGCTGGGATTGTTTATCCATTTGTATAGCAGCACAAAAACAAGAAACAAAGCTGCGAACGTTAGGTGCACCCGCTGGCGGGTTTTCTTCTTTGTTGAATCATTTATATCGGTTCTTCTTTGCAGGCCAATGATATCAATACAAAAAGACGAAGTAAGTGCCGTGATTGCACCGTCTGCACTGGGAAACAACGCAGAAATAAGCGCAATGATAAAAATGACTGATACCATCGGCGGCATATATTTAAGTGCGATGATGGGAAACAATTTATCTCCGGTGGCAACATTCTGGTCAATCATAAAGATGTTGGCTCCGTTGGCGCCGGTTATAAAATGGCCGCCGAGCGAATCAGCATATAAATAAAGCAATCCGCCGAGGAAAAGAAATAATAATATTACCAGTAATAGGATAATACCAAGGGTTACCACATTTTTTTGTGAATCAGGCAAGCGTTTAACGGAAATGTTTTTTTGCATCATTTCCTGATCCATACCAGTCATGGTAATAGTAATAAAAGCCCCTGCCAGGATTTGTTTTACAAAAAACAATTTACTGCCCGGATCAGTAAAAAATATTTTCGAATACCCTTTATCATGCATTGCAGAGATGCTTTCGCCAAATCCAATGTGCAGGTTGTTCAGGATATAGAATACACAAATGATGAGGCCCGCCAGCATGCAGGTGGTTTGCAACGTATCCGTCCACACAATTGTTTTTACACCGCCTTCATAAGTATACAACAATATCATAATTAAAATTACCAGTGTGGTTAGCCAAAAGGGTACACCAAAACTTTTAAGAATTGCTTCCTGCAGAATGTTCACTACCAGGTACAGCCTGGCAGTGGCGCCCAATGTTCTTGATAATATAAAAAATGACGCTCCTGTTTTATATGACCTGAAGCCGAGCCGGTTGCTGAGGTAATTATAGATTGATGTGAGGTTTAACCGGTAATACAGCGGCAGTAATACAAAAGCGATAATGAGATAGCCCAGCAAATAACCGATGGTGATTTGAAAATAAGCAAAGGATTCGCTGGCCACGGCGCCCGGCACGCTTACGAAAGTTACTCCACTCAGCGATGTGCCTATCATGCCAAAGGCAACCAGCATCCAGTTGGAATTTTTGTTACCGATAAAAAATGATTCATTATTGGAATTGCGCGATGTGTAATACGCTACCACCAGCAGGATCACGAAATAAACGATGATAAATGAGAACAATAAAAGCGGCGACATAGGCTAAACGGTATAATTAATTTACTTTCGGCTTTAATATAAAATATCTTTGAAGGTATAAAACTCTTTGGTAAGTTGTGTGCCGGTTTAAATTACCTTACCACCTCAAAAAAATTATCATCATGACCATTGAAGCTGTGGCAGTGTTTTGCGGCTCTAAGAACGGAAACAATCCCCTGTATAGAGAACATGCCACCGAACTGGGAAAGTACCTGGCCATGCTTAAATTAAAATTGATTTACGGTGGCGCCAAAGAAGGTTTAATGGGTGCCGTGGCGGATGCAGTACTGGCCAATGGAGGCAGTGTAATGGGAGTGATACCTAAAGTATTAACGGCATGGGAGCACCAGCATCTGGGACTAACCGAGATGGCCGTTGTACCTGATATGCATAGCCGGAAAAAAATGATGTACGACATGAGCGATGCCGCGGTTATTTTGCCGGGCGGGTTCGGCACACTGGATGAGTTCTTTGAAATGCTTACCTGGAACCAGTTGAAAATACATGATAAGAAGATCTACATGCTCAATACCGCAGGTTTTTACAGCCACCTCATCAACCACCTGCGCAGCCTTGAAAAAGAAGATTTTCTTTACGAATCGCTGGAAGAACGTGTCATACTCTGCAATACACCCGTAGAACTGTTTAATAAGATTGGTTAGGGAGTTATCAGCCCCCTCCATCTTTAAAAACCCACATTGTATCCAAAACTATAAAAGGGCCTGTTATCATACGGGCTCCTTGCATTTTGCAGCAAATCATACTGTATCATAATAATAAAAGCGCCTGCACCACCGGTTGGTATAGCTCCGCCAACCCCACCCAGCAGGGAAGGTACCAGTTTACCACTGAATTTATAATCGGGCGTGCCGTCATAATATTTCTGTTTGCCCCAGGTATAATTTAATTCGGGTTGTAATTGCACAAACAACTGCCTGATGGGATATACCCTTCCAAAAATATTCAGTCCGGTTACTCCATAATTTGTTTTAGAATAGGTGGCGCCATTGATATAATAATCTTTCTGGCTGGAGTAAATGAAATTAACGCCCACACCTGCCGCAAAATAATCGTTAAAGCGGTAGCCCAGCTGCGGTGAAACATTTATCAGTGTATAGTAAGAAGAAAAGCTCAATCCAAAATTGCCGCCAATAAACAACTTCGATTTATCGAAACCCTGTTTGGGTTCGGGTGGCGCATCCTGTCTTTCATCCTGTGCATGGCTGATTTGCACCAATGCCAACAGGGCAGCGAAACCAACCAAAAATTTTTTCTTCATAGTGATAATAATTTAATAAACAAACCAACGCAATAAGCACGAAAACTTTTACTAAAGCCTTGTTAAGGAAATATTTTTCCGGCGTTTAATATATTATTGGGGTCAAATACCCTCTTAATGCTGCGCATCAGGTCGAGCTGCTTTTCTTCAAAAACAATGTCCATATAACTTTTCTGTATCAGTCCAATACCATGTTCGCCGCTGATGGTACCGCCCAGTTTTTTAACCAGTACAAAAAGTGCACGCAGGCTTTCTGTCATGGCTGCATCTCCATGGCTGTTAATGGTGCCTTCTTTTTTAATGCGTATGTGCAGGTTGCCATCGCCGGCATGCCCGTAGCACACTGCTTCGAACCCGTATTGCCGGCCAATTGCTTTTACACCCCGTATCAGTGCCGGCAGTTCTGCCCGCGGCACCACAGCATCCTCTTCAATACTGTAACCAGCCAGTTTTACCGCTTCGCCAACGCGGCGGCGGAGCTTCCACAATTCGGCTTTCTGTTGTGCATTGTCTGCAAAAAATATCTCACCGGCATCAAACTGTGTTAACAGCTCTCCGATGGCTTCCATATCAGCCATCAGCACATCCATATTATTGCCGTCTGTTTCTATTATCAGCTGCGCTTCCGTATCGTCTGTTAGCGGCACGGCGGTATTGCCCACCATTTTACTTACTATGCGCAGCGCGTCAATCTCCATCAGTTCCAGCGCGCTGGGCGTAAAGCCTGCCCTGAAAATGGCGCTTACAGCTTCGCTGGCTTTTTCCAGCGACCTGAATGGCACCAGCATCAGCAAATCATATTTCGGCAGGGGTATTAACCGCAGTACTATTTTAGTGACAACCGCCAGCGTTCCTTCGCTGCCTACAATCAGCTGGGTAAGGTTATAACCGGTGGAATTTTTCAGCACATTGGCGCCCGTCCATATGATTTCGCCGGTAGGCAATACTACTTCCAGGTTCAGCACATAATCCCTCACCACACCATATTTTACCGCTTTTGGGCCGCCACTGTTTTCCGAGATATTACCTCCAATAAAACAGGAACCGCGGCTGGCCGGATCGGGAGGATAGAACAAACCTTTTTCTTTTACTGCATCCATCAATACTTCTGTTATTACACCCGGCTCCGAAGTAACCTGCAGGTTCCTTTCGTCTATCTGCAGTATGGAGTTCATTCTGTCTGTACTCAATAAAACACCGCCCAAATGTGGCAATGCGCCACCGCTTAAACCGGTGCCGGCGCCCCGGGGGGTTACGGGTATCCCATGCAGGTTGCAGATTTTCATAATTGCACTAATCTCGGCGGCTGTACGTGGCCTGATAACCACATCGGGCGGAAAAAACAGGTTCTCTGTTTCATCGTGACCGTAATGCTGCAGCGATTCCTCGTCTGCGTGTACGTATTGTTCGCCCGCAATTGCAATAAACTGATCCAGGAACTGTAACACCTTACCCGACCCTAACGCTGCAGTTTGCATTAACAGAATTTTGTGCAAAATTAGTCCATGCCAATTCAAAAGTCAAAACTCAAAATTTAAAACTAAAAATCCCGGTACAACGGACGGTCCGGCATATTTTGACTTTTAAATTTTTAATTTTGATTTAATACTGGTGAAAAGCCTGCGAAACAAATTCAAGTACAACCGGCAGTGCAGCGCGCCAGTAGGTCCAGTTATGTGCCCCATCGCGGGTTCTGAACTCATGGGGTATTTCTCTTTTGCGCATGGCGATGTGCACCAGCGAATTGCCTTCGTATAAAAAATCATCATCGCCGCAATCGATGTACCACCGTACAGATTTCCGGAGTGTATCGGGCATATCGTTTACCAGTGTAAGCACACTCTGGCGTTTATAATAGGCCGTTATATCCTGCTCAGAGATAACCGGCGTCTCCCTGGAAAGCCTGGTTTTGGCATCTTCCAGGCTAAGCGGACCTGTGCCGGCGCTGAGCGGGCAGGCAGAAGAAAATAATTCGGGGTGATGGAGGGCATAGGTAAAAGAGCCGTCTCCGCCCATCGACAAACCGGCAACTGCGCGGTAATGTTTATCTGCCTTTATACGGTATGTCTTCTCTATATAAGGCAGGAACTCCTGGAAGAAAAAATCTTCATAACGCCAGGTGCCGGTTGCATTGTTTGAATAACCACGCCTGCCGGTATTGGCATCGGGCATAACAATGATCATGGGTGTGGCACTGCCGTCTGCAATGGCTTTATCGGTTACCTGCTGTACTTCGCCAAACTGCACCCAGCCGGTCTGGTCATCTCCCCCACCGTGTAATAAATATAAAACGGGATAATTGCGTTGTGAAGTTTCATAACCGGGCGGCAGGTAGATAGCATACTTTCTATCCATATTAAGGATCTTGCTCTTCAGTGTAAGATCATCCATTACTTTACTGAACTGCGCCTGCGTGGTGAAGCAGTAAAAACCAATCAGCAGGAATAGGAGGTATTTCATATTACAAGTTTTATTAAATATAGTTTGCTACCGCCATCCAGTCAAAAGTTTATACGCACCTGACCCCGCACAAAGCACCTTGTCATCCCTAAAAAGTAAATAAAGCCGGTAAATCTTATCTTCATTGAAATAAAATCCACGAAGCGCATTTACGCGCGTTTGAAAATAAACGGAAGCACATGAAAAAATATTTATTGCTGATTGTCCTTTTAGCCGGCATTACTTCTTTTACACCCAAGCCCATGGTATGGGTTGCCATTGGCGATTCCATTACTTATTTAAATGAGCACCCAAATGAAACCGGCAACCGCATTACCAAAGGATACATGACTATGGTAACAGAAAAACTGCCTGCAATTCAGTACATCAACCAGGGGCACAATGGCTGGACATCGGGCGGCATTGCCAAAGAGATAGACAACCTGGGTATTGTTAAAGCCGATATGTATTCCGTATTCCTGGGTACCAATGACTGGTGGCAGGGAAGACCGGTGGGTTCACTAACCGACTATACCAATAATACCGGCAATAATACGGTGTATGGTTCATTTCGTATTATCATCAATAAACTGCGGACACTGAATGATAAAGCAAAGATCATTTTAATCACACCCATGCAACGCGTCAATTTTGTTTACATCAACGACAGTAAGAACAATGCCTGGGGTTCTTACAAAGATAAAAACGGCCAGTCGCTCCAGGAATTTGCTGCAGCCATACAAGCAATAGCCGGCTATGAACACTTTGATTTAGTGGACCTCTACCATAAAAAAGGAATGGGACTGAAGGAACTGGTAAAATATGAACGGCTGAAAGACCCGGCCACCGGTGCATATAAAAATTACCGTTATCCCGACTATATTAATATTCCATTTAACCCGGGGCAGGATGAGTATCCTTATCCACCCGATGCCATTGATATTACTTATGACGGACTTCACCCGTCTGATAAAGGCTATGCAATGATTGCGGGTTTGCTGGTGGAGATAATGAAAAAATACTGATCAGCCATTTATTCCGTTGTTTACCGGTAGCCTTTAGCCTGCAGCTGAAACAATTCTGCGTAACGACCATTATGATGCAGCAATTCATCATGGCTGCCGATTTCTATGAGTTGTCCTTTTTCAAGTACCAGTATGCGGTCTGCCATTCGCATGGTGGAGAAGCGATGCGAGATAAGTACGGCGGATTTTCCTTTGGTGAGTTCTGCAAAACGCAGGAATACTTCATATTCGGCCCTTGCATCCAGTGCACTGGTAGGTTCATCCAGTATCAGCAACTGCGCGTCTTTCATATAAGCGCGGGCCAGCGCTACTTTCTGCCATTCGCCGCCACTCAATTCTACGCCGTTGTTAAACCGCCGGCCCAATGCCTGATCATATTGCTCCGGCAGTTTGCGCACCAGCAGGTTGGCCAGGCTTTTTTCTGCGGCCTGTTCAATCAGTACACGGTTTTCTTTTTCATCAATATTGCCCACTGCAATATTTTGCGCAAAGCTCATCTGGTAGCGGAGAAAATCCTGGAAGATGATACCGGTATTGCGGCGGAGATCCATGATATCGTATTCACGCAAATCATATCCGTCCAGCAGAATGCGGCCTTCGGTGGGATCGTATAAGCGGGCCAGCAATTTTACCAATGTTGTTTTACCGGCGCCGTTTTCGCCTACCAAAGCCAGTTTTTCACCGGCCTGTAAAGTAAAACTGAGATGGCGGTTGGCCCAATGTTCGCTGTTATGGTATCGAAAACCCACGTCTTCAAAAACAAAGCCCTGCCGGATGGGGTTTGGAAACGGCCGGGGATGTGCGTTTATTTTTATTTTTGGTTCTATCTCAAAAAATTCAAAGAAATCGCGCAGGTAAATAGCGCCCTGCGATACGCTGGTAAATCTCGACAGGATAGATTCTAGCAAACCCCGCAACTGCCGGAACGAACCCGCCAGGAAAGCAAGCGTTCCGATGGTCAGTACACCCTGAACGGTGCGGGTAATCATTACCACATATGCGGCATAATAACCGGCGCTGCCGAGCAAAGCAAAAAATACGCCCCAGGCAGCGCGTTTGGTAGAGAGCTTTTTATTATCCGCATAAAACTTATTGCTGAGTGTTGTAAACCGGTCTATTAAAAATCCTGAAAGATTAAATAGCTTGACTTCTTTGGCGGTCTCATCGCTGGCGCCGAGATAGCGCATATAGTCCAGCTCGCGGCGCTCGGGTGTTTGTCCGCGGGTGAGTGCGTAGCTTCTGTCATTGAAATAAGATTCTCCCAGGAATGCAGGCACAATGGCAACCAGCAGCAATAGTATCAGCCATGGATTGAAAGCCATTAGTCCCGCGGCTAAAAAACCCATGGTAATTAGATCCTGCACCTGTGTAAGCACCTGAGACAGTAAAATGGTGCGGCCTACCGTCTGTTGCCTCGCCCTTTCCAGTTTATCATAAAATGCCGAGTCTTCAAACTGGTCAAGGTCAAGCGTGGCCGCATGCTGCATAATTCTTACCGATGTATAGTTGGAAAACAGATCACCCAGTAAACTATCAACCAGTGCCACGGCACGGCTAAGTGCATCGGATACAATGGCCAGTGCAAACTCTGCGGCTACCAGCTCCCACAGGAAACGGTGGTTGGGTTGACTGCTTTTACTTTGCAGCACCACTTCATCTATGATCAGCTTCCCGATATAAAGTATTGCCACGGGCACGGCAGAGCGCAGCAGTCTGAGTATGCCATTCAGAATGGTATACCAGTGATTGGTTTGCCATACCAGTTTAAAAAACGCGGGCAGGTTGCGCAGTGCTGCAAACTTTTCTTTGAGGGTGGGCTTGTCTGTTTTATTTTCCGGGGAAGCAACTCTTCCTCTTTCACGTGCAAAGCTGATCTTGCTCATGCGCTAAATTAACGAAAACCGGGGCTGCATAACTGAACCGGACTGTTATACCGTCCAATTCATTAGCAAACTACATTACTAAACTAACTGGTGAACAAAAACCCGTACAAATTGCAGGCGGCGTGCAGGCCAATGGTGAGCAGAATATAATATGCAAACCTCCGCTTTGCCCAGAGATAAAAATAATTGAGTATTAAGCCGCTGAAGAAAGTCATTACTGCATACAGCCAAAAATACCAGTGCGCCAACGCGAAAATAATGGATGGCAATAATAACAACAGCCAAGTGCTGGTAATTTTAAGTTTCGATAAAATTCTTTTGGGGAGATCCTGCGCTAAATAAGTTTCAAGCACAGGAGCAAAAATAACCACCAGGAATAGTAACTCCCACCTTGAGGCATACGCGAAAAGTGTTTTGGTTTCAAAGTGATAAAACCGATCGTTTATCCAATTAAAGAAATAACCGTTTGCAATGGCAACAATTAAAGCAATAAAAAAGGCTCGAATCACAGATAAAAGTTTTATAATTAAACAGGGAATACATCCAGGATAAAGGATTACACGGATATTCTTTTCGGTATATGTTGCTCATGGAAATATCAATAATTTATTTTAGAAATGTTGTAGTCACTTCTCTAAAACCAGGTAGTAAAAAACCTAGATAATTAATCAATGATGCTGGGCATTTTTTATTTTGAATGCATGAAACAAATCCAAAACATTCAACCATTCCCGCATAAAAAAATCCCGGCCGCTATTGCAACCGGGATTGTATTCATTTTTTTAATATCGTTTAACTTTCCAGGATGATACTTTTCTTTTCACCTTCCATCAGTTCTACACTGCGGTTAATGAATGCCGTTAGGTTGTTTCCTTTCAGCAATCCCTGGCTCAGCAATGCCAGGTCGGCCAGGTTGTGCACAAATTTCTCTTGTTTTTCTTTATTGTTTTCTGCTACCACCAGTTGATAGATGGGGTGATTGCCGTTTACGGTTAGTGTTACTTCATCGGGCATATTGGCGTAGAAACTTCCCATGGGCCCGCTCATGGCGCTCATGTCTTTCATACGGCGCATAAACTCGGGCCTGGTGGCAACCACCGGTGGAGCGGTGGGGCTCAACCCTTTTACTTCTACTGTAACATGCAGGTCGGTGGTATTGGCCTCAAATAATGTTTTAAGATTAGATGCTTCGTCTGCGGTAAGTGCAGAATCCATGGCGTCCTGTTTGTCTACCAGGTTATCTGCAATATCCGCATCCACTCTAATAAAATGCACATCGTTCCATTTGTGTTCCATCTGGTTGATGAAGCCCGCATCCACAATGGTTTCCAGTTTCACTACCTTATAACCTTTTGCGCTGGCAGCCTGTATGTAGGCATCCTGCTGCACGGGGTTGGTGGTATAAATGATGACCAGTTTGCCCTCTTTGTTTTTTTGAAGGCTTTCGGTGGCAGCGCGGTATTCTTCCAGTGTATAAAACTTGCCGCCGGCGCTTTCTTCAAATACATGAAACTTGCTGGCCTTGTCCAGAAATTTATCGTCTGTCATCATACCATACTTTACAAAAAGGCCCAGGCTTTCCCATTTTTCTTCAAACGACTGCCTGTCTTTATTAAATATCTCTTCCAGTTTATCGGCAACCTTTTTCGTAATGTGGTTATTGATCTTTTTTACGTTGGGGTCTCCCTGCAAGTAACTGCGACTAACGTTCAACGGTATATCGGGGCTGTCTATCACACCCTGCAACAGCATCAGGAATTCCGGTACAATGTCTTTTACCTCATCCGTTACAAAGACCTGGTTGCTGTACAACTGTATCTTGTCTTTTTGTATTTCATATGATTGTTTGATCTTCGGGAAATACAAAATACCGGTGAGGTTGAATGGATAGTCTACGTTGAGGTGTATCCAGAACAACGGCGCTTCGTTAAAGGGGTACAGTTCTTTATAAAAACTCTGGTAATCTTCGGTGGTTAATTCGGAAGGTTTTTTTGTCCAGGCCGGAGTGGTATTGTTGATCTGCTCATTTTCAAAATAGATGGGCACGGGCAGGAAGCGGCAGAATTTCTTCAATATATCTTTCAGCCTTTGTGCTTCCAGGAATTCTTTGCTTTCCTCGTTTACATACATTACAATATCGGTACCACGGTCTGCTTTTTCCGTTTCTTCCAGCGTGAATTCGGGGCTGCCATCGCATTCCCAGCGTACGGCGGGTACACCTTCGCGGTAGCTTTTGCTGATAATCTCCACTTTCTCACTGATCATGAAGGAAGAATAAAAACCCAGTCCAAAATGGCCGATGATATTGGCTTCGTTCTGTCCCTTGTACTTGTCCAGGAATTCTTCGGCGCCACTGAAAGCCACCTGGTTGATGTATTTATCGATTTCCTCTGCAGACATTCCCACGCCTTTGTCGCTGATGGTAATGGTTTTGGCGGCGGCATCCAGCTTAATATCAATCCGCAGTTCACCCAGATCGCCCTTTGCTTCGCCAATGGAAGAAAGTGTTTTTATTTTTTGCGTGGCATCTACTGCGTTGCTTACCAGTTCGCGCAGGAAAATATCATGATCGCTGTACAAAAACTTTTTAATGATCGGGAAAATGTTTTCCGTCTGAACCCTGATGTTACCTTTCTGCATACAATATTTTTTGTAGTAAATGAATGTAATGGGTGCTATATCCTGTGCTGCCGGCAAAAAGACATAGCAGCGCGTTGTTTTTATTAGCCAGAAGGCAATCACAAACCCAGTGCCATTGAGGGCAAACTGTCATACTGACAATGGCCGGATTAAATTTTGGCAATGTTAATAATTACTTAGCACTAAAATAATTATGGTTGATATTATGCGGGTAAATTTGAAGTTCCTGTCACGCTTATCCGTTTATTTCCAATTGATCCCGGAAAATCCCCTGCTTATCTCCTATGCATCCTATGCATATTACCCAACGCGCCCTGTTGCACGGTATACACGTGTTGTAACACTACTATAAGCTTAACAAAACAAAACTATCATTTCATGAAGAAATTGTACATGCTTTTTATTGCCCTTTTTCCGCTATTGGTGGGGGCCCAGGTTCTTTCCTGGAATTTTACCGGTGCAGCCGGCAATGAACCATCCATTGCAGTAACTACCAAAGATGCCAATATTGCTTCCAGTGCTGTAACCAGGGGAGCTGGAGTAACCGCATCGGCGCTGGCCAACGCATTTTCCGGTAGTGGATGGAATGTGACGTCGCTGGCCCTGGCGCAATCGGGCAATAAATATTACCAGTTCACTGTAAACGCATCCGCAGGCTTTACAGTTTCACTGTCTGCCCTGGATGTGTTTTTCCGCAGATCCAGCACGGGCCCAAATACATTTGAATGGCAATATAGCCTGGACGGATTTGCGACTGCTGGAAATGATATCGGCAGCAATATCTCTTATACCCTTGTAACCAGCAATGGAGATGCGCAGGCACAACTAAATTTGTCTTCCATTGCTGCCTTGCAAAACCTGCCCGCGGCCACCACCGTAACATTTAGACTGTACGGATGGGGCGCATCAGCAGCCGGGGGCACGTTTGCCTTTGGGCGGCCTGCCAGCGCCAGCCTGGTTATTGGTGGTACGGTGGCGCCTGTTTCCGGCAGCACACCAACGATTGTAGTTGCTCCCGGATCGCTTACTGGTTTTACCACCACTACCGGCACTGCATCTGCATCACAACCGGTTACTGCCAGTGGCAGCAACCTTACCACAGATATAACCATTACACCGGTATCGCCTTATGAAGTTTCTATCGACGGTGGCGCTAATTACAGTGCAATTCCACAAACACTTACTCCAATTGGTGGCACGGTGGGCAATACCACGGTAAATATCCGTATTGCGTCATCCGCCCCTGCCGGCGCCGCCAATGGCAGTGTGGCTTTTGCCTCTGCCGGCGTAACCACGCAAACGGTAACATTAACCGGCAATGTGAGCTCGGGCATTACGGTAGATCCACCGCAAAGTTTTAGTGCGGCCGCTGTTTCTGCCAATCAAATAGATTTATTGGCAACGGCAAATACCACCGGCAATAATATACTGGTGGCTACCAATAGTTCGGCTGTTTTTGGAACGCCAGCCGGGGCGTTGGTGGCGGGCAATGCCATTAGTGGTGGCGGCACGGTTATTTATAATGGACCGCCAGCCGGATTCCCCTTTGCGCACACCGGTCTCAACGGCGGTACTGCTTATTATTACCAGGCATGGTCAGTTGACGGCAGCAACAATTATTCTACTACGGCATTACCTGCCAGTGCTACCACTACAACCCCACCTGCAGCCAACGTGGTGATAAACCAGGTATATGGCGGCGGCGGCAACAGCCAAGCCACCTTTAAAAATGATTTCATTGAATTGTTTAATAATGAGAATACTCCGGTTAATCTTGCCGGATGGTCTGTACAATATTCCAGCGCGGCCGGTGCCGGTGCATGGCAGGTACATACATTGACTGGTATTGTTCCGGCGCACAGCTTCTTCCTTGTACAGGAATCTGCCGGTGCGGGTGGAACCATTAATTTGCCGGCGTCCGATGCAACCGGCACGCTTGCCCTCAGCGGTACTGCCGGAAAAGTATTGTTAAGCAATTCGGTAACGGCGCAAACAGGCGATAACCCATCTGGTGCAATCGTGATTGACAAACTGGGTTATGGCAGCAATGCCACGGGTTTCGAGACCGCCCCTGCCGCAGGTACAGACAATACCACGTCGGTAACGCGGGTAAGCGATGGCGTTGATAACAATAATAATGCAACAGACTTTGCATTGGGACTGCCAGTGCCGAGAAACAGCACCTATACCACCACTGCGCCGGGTATATTCTCTCTTACGCCGCCCAACGGTACCACCAATGCTCCATACAATATCAGCCTGTCGGCCGTGTTCGACAAAAAAATTGTAAAAGGTACCGGTACTGTTACGCTATATGAAAATGGCGTTGCGGGCACACCGCTGGATGTAAGTGATGCGGGAGTGGTGATCAGCAACAATACCAATGTTCGTTTTCCTTTTGTGCTTTCTGGTGGTAAATCTTATTCTGTACTGATTTCGGCCGGTGCATTTAAAGATGTTTATAACAATGACTTTGCAGGAATAACCAGTGCCACCGCCTGGGCATTTACGACGTATAATACGGCAGCCTCCGTGCCTGTACCGGTTACATTTGATTTTCAGCAATGCACCGGCAGCGGGTTACTGCCCAATGGCTTTACACAATACAGTGTAAATGGTCCCCAAATATGGGATTGTACCAGTTTTGGACGCGACCCTGTCGCAGCTTCCGGAACAGCGCCATTTCCTTATGGCGTGCAGGTAAACGGGTTCGATAATGTGCTGGGCAATGTAGTCAATACAGACTGGCTGATATCGCCTGCCATAGATTTAACCGGTACGGTTTATCCTTTATTACAATTTTACAGTCGCACCCGTTTCAATGGTGCACCACTTCAATTGAAAGTGTCTGTGGATTATACCGGTACCGGAGATCCCAACCTGGCTACCTGGACTGATCTGAACGGAAAGTTTGCACCGCAGACTTCCGATACGTGGACGCTCTCTTCAAACATCAACCTGGCTGCATTTAAGCAGTCAAGAGTATACATTGCATTTGTGTATACTTCTACCAGCGATGATGGTGCCCGCTGGACGCTGGATGATATAAGCATTGCCAATTCGGCAACGCCCCCACCGCCTTCGCTGTCGCCAAGCACCAACAACATTGAATTCTTCTATGCTGCAGCGGGTACAACGGTTACCAAACAGTTTACGGTGATTGGCAATGATCTTACCGGTGGACTGGGCATCAATATAAATGCAACCGGCAGCTTTGACGTTTCCAAAGACGGTTTCACCTTTGCGCCCTCCATCAACTTAACAGAAGCAACGGCTAACAATGCTGTTTCTACCGTATATGTAAGATTTGCACCTGCGCAGAACAACCAGAACTTTGCGGGTACTGTAACCATCAGCACGGCGGGTACAGCAGATACCGTAGTAAATGTAAAAGGCACCAGCATTGACCCCGCAAAAACGCTGGAAGTGGTAAACTGGAATATGGAATGGTTCTCTACGCCTGATCCGGCGCCTGGTTTCGGGCCTGTCAATAAAGCGCTGCAACGGCAGAATGCGCAAACCATATTAACCAATATCGGGGCAGACCTGTATGCACTGGTGGAAGTGGTGGATACGGCTGCATTGGGCAATATTGTAAGAACATCCATGCCGGGTTACAGCTATATCATTTGTAATTTTGGATCGCATGCAAACCCGTTTGAAACCGGTGCAACGCCACCTACACCGATGGCCTTTGTACAGAAAGAGGCATTCGTTTATAAAACATCCGTATTCAGCAATATTGATACTTCCTCACTGTTAAGCGTAGGTGTAAATACAGCTGCGGACCTGAGCAACCCCAATTATAATTACTGGAGCAGCGGCCGTTATCCGTTTATGATGACAGCCGATGTTATACTGGATGGCATTACTAAAAAAATACGGTTTATCGCCGTTCATGCAAAAGCAAATACATCACCCACGGTTACTGCCTATGACCGGCGGAAAAACGGCGCCATTGCATTGCACGATTTCCTGAATACCAATTACCCAAGCGATAATATTGTTATACTGGGCGATTACAATGACGATTTGGATTCTACCATTACTGATGGCATTTCACCGCGTCTTTCTTCTTATAAAGTATTCACCGATGATGCGGCCAGTTTTTCTTCTCCAACGCTCACTTCGCTGAGTTTAACCGGTAAGAAAACTACGGTGGCCTATAATGAGGTGATTGACCACGTGGTGGTGTCTAACGAAATGAAGCCATTCTTTATGAATTCTTCTGCGGCCGTGCTCACCGATGTAAGCAGCCTGGTAACTAATTATGGCAGTACTACCAGTGACCACTACCCGGTATTTACGCGTTATGCGTTTGAAGCTGCGTTATTGCCGGTAAAGCTGGAAAATTTTACGGCAGTAAGGGCAGGCAATACCGTGAAGCTGAGCTGGAAATCTGCCGAAGAAATAAACAGCAGGGAATACATTGCAGAACGCTCGGCCGATGGCGTAAATTATTCGCAGATTGGTGTGGTGGCGGCCAAAGGCATGCCGGCAGATTATTCGCTGGTAGACACCCATCCTGTAACCGGCGCTAATTTTTACCGGCTGAAACCGGTGGATAAGGATGATAAATTTGTGTATTCAAAAGTGGTGAAGGTAAATTTTACAACGCTGCCCGGCATCCGCATCAGTCCAAATCCCGCAAGCAGCTACCTGTATATAAGTCTCGAAAACATTAACTCATCTGCTACCCTGCAACTGATAGATATGAACGGCCGGCTGATGCAGCAACAGCTTATTGCACAAGGCACTGCTTATAAAGCCATTAGCCTGGGTGGACTGGGTAAAGGACTTTATACCGTGAAGGTGATCAGCCAGGAAAAGGTGGTGACGGAAAAACTGCTGGTTCAGTAAAAGCTGTTTTTAAAAGAAAGACCAATAAGCAAGGCCCTCGTTTCACGGGGGTCTTTTTTTATGGTGGAGCTGGCTAATGCGTTTATTTTTTGCCGAAAAAGCGGAAGGGGCTCAAAAACGGCCAAAATGCGGCCGGACAGCGGTTTACGGCCAAAAATACCTGAAAGATTTATGAATAAACCTTTGTGCCTTACCCGGTTTGCCTTACCTTCGCACCCCAATAATTTTTTAACTTAAAAAACAGGGTCACAATGAACAATTATGAATTGATGGTGATTTTTACCCCTGTGCTTTCTGAGGAAGACTTTAAAGCTGCCCAGAAAAAGTACGCTTCGCTGGTGAAAGAAAACGGCGGAGAGGTGTTGCACGAAAATCCCTGGGGACTAAAATCACTGGCGTATCCTATTGCCAAAAAGACCACCGGTCTTTACCTGGTAATGGAATATACTGCGCCATCCACCTTCAATGAGAAGTTGAAAATTCAACTTCTTCGTGACGAGAGTGTACTCCGTCACATGTTTACAGCGCTCGATAAATACGCCGTCGAGTACAATACAAGAAAGAGAAGTGGTGTACATTCAGGAACAGAAAAAACAGTGGGGGTTTAAATCATGGCAAAGACAAATGAAATAAAATACCTCACCGCTATCAAGACCGAAAAACGTCAGAAGAAATATTGCCGCTTTAAGAAGATGGGCATTAAGTACATTGACTATAAAGATGGTGAGTTTCTTAAAAAATTCCTGAATGAGCAGGGAAAGTTATTACCCCGCCGTATAACCGGAAACTCGCTGAAATACCAGCGTAAAGTTTCTGATGCGGTGAAAAAGGCGCGCCAGATGGCCATTCTGCCTTATGTAACAGATCTTTTGAAATAGAAAAATTTAGAAGTCAAAAGTGAAAATTCAAAAATTACAGCGCAAACGCTTTTGAATTTTGACTTTTGATTTTATCTAGTAACCAACCCTAATCCCGTTATTACGGGAGACAGTCTGAATCTTAAATGATTGGGCAATGGGGTACTAAAAAAAAACAATGCAAGTAATATTAATTCAGGACGTAGACAACCTGGGCGGTTCCAATGAACTGGTAAAGGTAAAAAATGGCTATGCCAGGAATTTCCTGATTCCGCGTAAGATGGCTGTTGAGGCCAACCCATCTAATATGAAACAGATGGAAGAAAAGATTAAACAGCAGACCAAGAAAGAAGCGAAACTGCTGGCCGAAGTAAACCAGGTGATAGCCAAACTGCAGGAAGGTCCTGTAACCATTGGGGCTAAAACCGGAACTAGTGGTAAGATTTTCGGAGCCGTTACCTCGTTACAGCTGGCCCGTGCCATCCGTGACCAGAAAGGCTATGAAATTGACCGCAAACGCATTAGCATTCCCGATGATGTAAAAGAGTTGGGAACGTACAAAGCGATTATCGATTTTGGCAATAGTAAAACTACTGAACTGGAGTTTGTAGTAGGTGCAGAATAAGGCAATCCAGTCAAAATAACCCGTTCCGGACCTCATTTTCAGGTCCGGAATTTTTTTTGGCCCTTGTCCAAAAACCTTTCCCAGTCTGAATTATTTCTATATCTTCGTTATTGGTTCCTAATGATCTTTACAGTTTCGCATTGTGCTCTGAGCGTTTTCAACCAATGTTCCCGGGGTTTAATGTTTCACTGTTCTCATTTAGGGTCATAAAATTTGTTTCACTCAAACTGTAAAAAAATGAACATTTACGTTGGAAACCTCAGTTGGAACTTGACTGAGGAAGATCTCTCAAATCTCTTCGCTCCTTATGGCACAGTTGTATCTGCCAAAATTGTTACCGACAAATTCAACAACAACCGCAGTAAAGGTTTTGGTTTTGTTGAAATGACCAATGATGCTGAAGGCCAGGCTGCAATTGCCGGCTTAAATGAATCAGAAGTTGATGGCCGTAACATCGTAGTTAACGAGTCACAACCCAAACCTGCCGGAAGCGGTGGCGGCGGATTCAAAAAACGCAGCTTTGGCGGCGGCGGCGGTGGTGGTGGAAGCCGTGGCGGTTATGGCGGCGGCGGCGGCGGAAGCCGTGGTGGCGGCGGCTATGGCGGCGGTGGCGGTGGTAACCGTGATCGCGGTGGATTCAACAGAAGAAGCGATTATTAATTTGCGATAGCAATAAATAATTTGAAAGCCCGGCGATGCCGGGCTTTTTTTATGGGTGGTTGTTTTTTCGATTGTGCATATACGTTATATGCATTTTTGCTGTTGGCACAGCACAGGGTTGCACCATGTGATAACAGGGTTGCACCCTGTGTTAACAGGGTTGCACCCTGTGTTATTTGATTGCGCCCCTGCAGGGCTTTATCGGAAATAAATCGTATTATTTCAGCGTTTTTATTTTGATACTCCTGAAGCTTACGTCATTGCCATGGTCCTGTAAAAGAATATGACCTTGTTTTGCTTCACCGAAATTGGGCCATACTTTATACTTGCTGATGGCTACCAAATCACGAAAAGTCTGTGAACCTCTTTCATATTCCAGTACTTTGATGCCATTGAGATAATGTTCTACATGATTATTGGGATAGACGATTACCCGGCCGCTGTTCCAGTTACCGGGCTGGCGGATAAAGCGTGATGTTTTTTTGGCTTTTATCAAATCATAAAGCGAAGCCAGGGTGCGGTTACCATCTCTTCCCAATTTGGCATCCGGATGCAGGGTATCGTCCAGCACCTGGTATTCGAGCCCGATGGCGGAGCCTTTATTGGCTTCGGCCAGGGCCACGAAATATTTCACCCCACTGTTGGCGCCGGGTGTGAGTTTGAATTCGAAGCTAAGGTCGAATGCGCTGAACTGTTCCGTGGTAACAATATCGCCGCCATTGGCAGATTCGGCGCCATTGGATTTTAGTATGCTGATGGTGCCGTCTTTTATCACCCAACCTTTTTCCGGGAAGGAAGTTTTATAGGCACCGATCCAACCTTTGCTGGTGCTGCCATCGAACAACAATTTCACGCCTGCTTTTTTTTCTGCGGCGGATAAATTATTGGGGATGGTATTAACTACATAAATGGATGTTGGGAAAGGAGAGGGAATGAGGCCGGAAGTTTTTATCCGGATGTTTTTCCACCAGATTTTCTCGCCTGCAAACTGTTCATTTTTGCCGATACTGTGTACCTGCAGGGCAATAACGCCTTTGCGGTCGAAGCTGTCAATTACATGAGCTGCGGGAACGCCGTTGATCCAGGTTTTGATTTCGTTGCCGATGCATTCTATTTTAACCTTATTGAATACACCTTGTTTAAATGCATTCTGTGCGTAGGGATTCAATGTGAGCGGGTATAACCAGTCGCGCCGGCCTTCATCGTACACACCAGCAGTCCAGCGGCGTGCGGCGGGGTCCAGCTCATACTGATAGCCAAACACTTTACCTTTTCCTTCATGGCCGTTGGGGTCGTAATTGCTTCTGAACTGTATACCTGAGTTGGCGGTGGTATCATTTATTTTTACTTCCAGTTCCAGTACAAAGTCTGCGTATTCTTTTTCGGTAATCAAAAATGAGTTCGGGCTATTGATAACTGTTTTACCAAGGATGGCGCCATTTTCAATGGAATAATCTGCGGTACCGGCTACTTTTTTCCAGCCGTTGAGTGTTTTACCATCGAAGAGACTGGTATAGCCGTTTTGTGCCTGTGTAAAACTTACCAATAAGAGCAGTGCGAAAGTGATAGTGAATCGGTTCATACAAATGCTGTCGTTTAGAAGAATGAGACGTCAAATGTACAGGAGAATTGCGTTAAATGCGGGGAAGTGAAAATTGTTTTGTGTATTATGTATTTTGTTTTGAGTGTTGTGTGTTGAGTGTTTGGTGGAACAAAATTAAAAGCTGGAGGCGCGGATTTAATACCGGTGTACTTGCCTGAATAAGATTGACTTTTTTGGTTAGTTAATTTAATCTGATTTCAATCGCCTGTTTCTTTTGCCTTCTAACTTTTCGGAGATGTCGGTCAGACGCGGACGTCAGACCGGTGCCCCGCCATTTTTTGCATTTTGCATTTTGACTTTTGCATTATACCAGGCAAACCCCACTAGCCCCTAGCCATTTCCCGTCCGGCAAAAGGACTTACATACCACACAACACTCAAAACTTAAAACAATAAAGTATGGGCATAAAAAAAGCCCTCCGATAAAATCGGAGGGCTCAAAGAATATGGCAGCTACCTACTCTCCCGCATTGTGGTGCAGTACCATCGGCCATGGGGGACTTAACTTCTCTGTTCGGTATGGGAAGAGGTGAACACCCCCGGCAAAACCACCATAAGGTCTTGAGATAATAGTATTTAGTATATAGTATTCAGACCTGGGTCTTTGTACTAAGTACTCGGTACTAAAATCTATAATAAGGTGACATATTGGAAAAGTTGTAATAGAAGAGTAAAAAAAAATTAAAGCTTACGGGTAATTAGTACTACTTGGCTTCACTATTACTAGTCTTACACCTGTAGCCTATCAACGTCATAGTCTCTGACGACCCTTAAAAGTAAACTCATCTTATGGAAGGTTTCACGCTTAGATGCTTTCAGCGTTTATCCTTGCCGTGCGTAGCTACTCTGCATTGCACCTGGCGGCACAACAGATACACCAGCGGCACGTACGACCCGGTCCTCTCGTACTAAGGTCATGTCCACTCAATTTACTAACGCCCACCACAGATAGGGACCGAACTGTCTTGCGACGTTCTGAACCCAGTTCACGTGCCACTTTAATCGGCGAACAGCCGAACCCTTGGGACCTTCTCCAGCCCCAGGATGTGACGAACCGACATCGAGGTGCCAAACCTCCCCGTCGATATGAGCTCTTGGGGGAGATCAGCCTGTTATCCCCAGAGTACCTTTTATCCTTTGAGCGACGGCCCTTCCATACAGAACCGCCGGATCACTTTAGCCGACTTTCGTCCCTGCTCGACATGTATGTCTCACAGTCAAGCTCCCTTATACTAATACGCTCTATGTACGATTACCAACCGTACTGAGGGAACCTTTGCAAGCCTCCGTTACATTTTAGGAGGCGACCACCCCAGTCAAACTACCCACCATGCACTGTTTCCCGTTAGGGATTAGATTCTAAATGTTTAAAGGTTGGTATTTCAACGACGACTCCATGATGCCTAGCGACACCACTTCAAAGTCTCCCAACTATCCTACACATCAAAAATTCAAAATCAATGCAAAGTTGTAGTGAAGGTTCATGGGGTCTTTCCGTCCCGTGACGGGTAACCGGCATCTTCACCGATACTACAATTTCACCGGGCTCGTGGAGGAGACAGTGTACAACTCATTAGACCATTCGTGCAGGTCGGAACTTACCCGACAAGGAATTTCGCTACCTTAGGACCGTTATAGTTACGGCCGCCGTTTACTGGGGCTTCAGTCAGAAGCTTTGGCTTGCGCCGAACATCCTTCCTTAACCTTCCAGCACCGGGCAGGTATCAGGCTCTATACGTCATCTTTCGATTTTGCAGGGCCCTGTGTTTTTGTTAAACAGTTGGTTGAACCATTTTACTGAGACCATCCGAAGATGGTACGCTTTATCCCGAAGTTACAGCGTCAATTTGCCTAGTTCCTTCTCCACGGCTCACCCGAGCGCCTTAGAATATTCATCTCGTCTACCTGTGTCGGATTCCGGTACGGGCCGCTTTAGCCTAGCCTTAGAGGTTTTTCTCGGAAGTATGATTAGGACCACTTCACTCAGCCGAAGCTTTGTGGAACTTTCACGTTCGCCATTCTCTGCGGATTTACCTGCAAAAAATATAACTACACGCTTAAGCACAGTATTCCGTAACTGCGCGGGTCTTTCACTACCTCGTCACCCCATCGAAACTAAAGCGGGTGTTGGAATATTAACCAACTTTCCATCAGCTACCCCTTTCGGGTTTGCCTAAGGACCCGACTAACCCTGATCCGATTAACGTTGATCAGGAAACCTTAGACTTACGGCGAACAAGTTTTTCACTTGTTTTATCGTTACTTATGCCTACATTTTCGTTTGAAACCGCTCCAGCATACGTGACCGTACACCTTCGCAGCAGATTTCAATGCTCCCCTACCAATTATCCGCCTAGCGGTAATTTTAGAACTTCGGTTCGTAGTTTGATGCCCGATCATTTTCCGTGCAGGGTCTCTCGACCAGTGAGCTGTTACGCACTCTTTAAATGAATGGCTGCTTCCAAGCCAACATCCTGGCTGTTATAGAAACCCCACCTCGTTTGTTCAACTTAACTACGTATTAGGGACCTTAGTTGCTAATCTGGGTTATTTCCCTCTCGGCCACGGACCTTATCGCCCGCAGCCTCACTGCCGCAGATATATGTTAGCATTCGGAGTTTGTCAGGGTTTGGTAGGCGGTGAAGCCCCCTAGCCCAATCAGTAGCTCTACCTCTAACATACTTCATAATGCGACGCTGTTCCTAAAAACATTTCGGGGAGAACGAGCTATCTCTCAGTTTGATTGGCCTTTCACCCCTATCCACAGGTCATCCCAAAACTTTTCAACGTTTATGAGTTCGGTCCTCCAGTGTGTGTTACCACACCTTCAACCTGCCCATGGATAGATCACAAAGTTTCGCGTCTACCCCAACTGACTGAACGCCCTATTCGGACTTGCTTTCGCTACGGCTCCGTTACTAAAGAACTTAACCTCGCCAGTTAGGAGTAACTCGTAGGCTCATTATGCAAAAGGCACGCCGTCACCATTGCTGGCTCCGACCGCTTGTAGGCAAACGGTTTCAGGTACTATTTCACTCCCTTGTTTAGGGTGCTTTTCACCTTTCCCTTACGGTACTGGTTCACTATCGGTCTCTAAGGAGTATTTAGCCTTACCGGATGGTGCCGGCAACTTCAGGCAGGATTTCTCCGGTCCCGCCTTACTCAGGATACTACTCGTCCTGCTCAATTTGTATCTACAGGGCTATCACCTGCTATGGCCCAACTTTCCAGAAGGTTCAATTTGATGAGCATTTCTAAATGTAGTCCTATAACCCCAGGGCAGCACGCCACCCTGGTTTGGGCTGTTCCCATTTCGCTCGCCACTACTCAGGGAATCACGATTGTTTTCTTTTCCTCTCCCTACTTAGATGTTTCAGTTCAGGAGGTTGGCTTCCCGGCTTGCGCCGGGATGATATACCTTCAGTATACCAGGTTGTCCCATTCGGAAATCTTCGGATATAACGCTTGTGTGCAGCTCCCCGAAGCTTATCGCAGCTTACCACGTCCTTCATCGCCTCTTAGAGCCAAGGCATCCACCATTTGCCCTTAATTGCTTTAAAAAATTTGAATATTTATAGAGTTTCCACTCTTACTTATTACTCGGTATTACAACTTTTGTATTCCAATATGTCAAAGAACTTTTCTATAGTACTGAGTACAAAGTACAAAGTACAAAGATTGAAGATGTTGAGGTTGCGAGCCCGTAGACCTGAAGTCACATCTTAAAATAAAAGAGCGTTGTGTTGTCTAAGTACTAATATCACTATACTAAGTACTGATTGTGGAGGATATCGGAGTCGAACCGATGACCCTCTGCGTGCAAGGCAGATGCTCTAGCCAACTGAGCTAACCCCCCAGAATAGCTTCGAGTAATCAGCTTCGAGCTTCGAGCAAAAGCTCATGGCTCACAGCTCACGGCTCACAGCTTTTAAAGTAGACCCGACCAGATTTGAACTGGTGACCCCTACATTATCAGTGTAGTGCTCTAACCAGGCTGAGCTACGGATCTGAACCGTAACCTCTTAAAAATCGGGTTACTAATAAAAATAAAGAACTGGTAAATGAAAAAATGAAAGAGATGGAAACAATAACCTAAAAGATTCAAGCAAGCTCTAAAAAGGAGGTATTCCAGCCGCACCTTCCGATACGGCTACCTTGTTACGACTTAGCCCCAGTCACCAGTTTTACCCTAGGCGGCTCCTTACGGTTACCGACTTTAGGTACACCCGGCTTCCATGGCTTGACGGGCGGTGTGTGCAAGGTCCGGGAACGTATTCACCGTATCATTGCTGATATACGATTACTAGCGATTCCAGCTTCATGCAGGCGAGTTGCAGCCTGCAATCTGAACTGAGAAGAGTTTTTTGGGATTGGCTCCTTATCGCTAAGTGGCAGCCCTTTGTACTCTCCATTGTAGCACGTGTGTAGCCCTGGGCATAAAGGCCATGATGACTTGACATCATCCCCTCCTTCCTCGCGTCTTACGACGGCAGTTTCACTAGAGTTCCCAGCGTTACCTGATGGCAACTAGTGATAGGGGTTGCGCTCGTTGCGGGACTTAACCCAACACCTCACGGCACGAGCTGACGACAGCCATGCAGCACCTTACAAATTGTGTATTGCTACAAAACAAGCTTTCACCTGCGATCAAAATGCATTCTAGCCCAGGTAAGGTTCCTCGCGTATCATCGAATTAAACCACATGCTCCACCGCTTGTGCGGACCCCCGCCAATTCCTTTGAGTTTCAACCTTGCGGTCGTACTTCCCAGGTGGGATACTTAATGCTTTCGCTCAGACACCAACAGTGTATCGCTGATGTCGAGTATCCATCGTTTAGGGCGTGGACTACCAGGGTATCTAATCCTGTTTGATCCCCACGCTTTCGTGCATCAGAGTCAATTACCGTGTAGTGAGCTGCCTTCGCAATTGGTGTTCTATGTCATATCTAAGCATTTCACCGCTACATGACATATTCCGCTCACCTCCAAGATATTCAAGAGAGATAGTATCAATGGCAGTTCCCAAGTTAAGCTCGGGGATTTCACCGCTGACTTACCTCCCCACCTACGCACCCTTTAAACCCAGTGAATCCGGATAACGCTTGCACCCTCCGTATTACCGCGGCTGCTGGCACGGAGTTAGCCGGTGCTTATTCCTCTGGTACTGTCAAGCAAGTAAGAATACCTGTTTTTCGCCCCAGAGAAAAGAAGTTTACAATCCAGAGGACCTTCATCCTCCACGCGGCATGGCTGGGTCAGACTTGCGTCCATTGCCCAATATTCCTTACTGCTGCCTCCCGTAGGAGTCGGGCCCGTGTCTCAGTGCCCGTGTGACTGGTCGTGCTCTCACACCAGTTACTGATCGAAGGCTTGGTGGGCCGTTACCCCGCCAACTACCTAATCAGCCGCACACCCATCTTTAAACGCCGTAGCTATAATTATAAAGTGATGCCACTCCATAATGTTACGGGGTATTAATCCAAGTTTCCCTGGGCTATTCCCCATTTAAAGGAAGGTTGTGTACGTGTTCCGCACCCGTTTGCCGGTCGCCGCCCATGTATTGCTACACTGCGCTGCCCCTCGACTTGCATGTATTAAGCCTGCCGCTAGCGTTCATCCTGAGCCAGGATCAAACTCTCCATTGTAAATGAGTTTTGACCATTTGGCGTCAATAATTTTTCAAAAAAATCAACGTGTGTGATCGGTTAATTATATGTCGCTTTAAACCTTACTTGTATATTGCTATACAATGTTATTGTTTCCAATCTTTCAAAGAACTTTTGGCCTTTTTCGCCACCCAATTTTTTGATTGGGGTGCAAAGGTAAGAGCCGTATGTATTCAAACAAAATTTTTCTTTATTTTTTCAGAAATAATTTCCGAAATTTTAAGAACCCTTATTTGAAGAACTAGTGTTTTTTTTTGAGCGGATTGCAAAGATAAGGGTAGATGCATTTACAACAAACTTTTTCTTCTAATCTTCCCCTTTTTTTCCTGCTTTTTACCGCCACCTTATTAAGAACTGTTTCTCTTTTTTTAAAACGGATTGCAAAGATATGGTGAGATACTTTCAGAACAAAATTTTCAGCAATTATTCTCTAAAATTTGTTGCTCCTATCCGCTTCATTATTAAGAACTTATTTCCCTTTTTTTTCAATTCGGGCTGCAAAGATAACCAGATGCAAATGATTACCAAATTTAATTGCAAAAAGTTTTGTGTTAAAACTTCCCCCTCACCCCAAACCCGCTCCTGTGGCCGGCTCAGCCTCCCAACATTTTTTCCCTCCCCACCATAACCGCCCCTATTTTTAAATTAATAAGCCAATTATCGAAATCCTTTAACTTTAACCCGTAATTACTAAACATACAATTATGACCAGAAACCTCACACTTATTGTTATCCTTGCCCTCGTACTAATACTGGGCGGCTGCGGCTGCAACAGCTATAACGGCCTGATAGGCGCCGACCAATCAGTAAAAAATGCCTCTGGTAACGTAGAAGCTCAATACCAGCGCCGTACCGACCTCTACAGCAGCGTTATCAAAACCATTGAAGGTTCCGCCAATTTTGAAAAATCTACCCTTAAAGAAGTAATTGAAGCACGCGCCAAAGCCACCAGCGTAAACATCGATATCAATGACCCCGAATCACTGGCCAAATACCAGGCTGCCCAGGGTCAGTTGCAAAGCGCCTTCGGAAGACTGATGGCCGTTGCCGAAGCTTACCCCGATATTAAAACCACCAAGGCCTTCCAGGATTTTCAAACCCAGATAGAAGGAACCGAAAACCGCATCAACGTAGCCCGGCAGGACTTCAACCAAACGGTAAACGGATACAATCTAAAAGTGAAAACATTCCCCAATAACCTTTTTGCCGGCTTCTTTCACTTTACAGAAAAACCTTACTTTAAATCAGAACCAGGCAGCGATAAAGCGCCCGATGTTCAATTCAATATTAAATAACCAGTCCGCACAGCACCGTACTTATGGCCTTACTTTCCATTTTTGCTAAAAAACCCCTTCTTTCCCAACCGGATACATCCATGGTAGTGGATGCCATCCGCGCTTCCGAAAAGAAAACCAGCGGAGAAATAAGGGTGTACATCGAAAGCCGCTGTAAGTTTGTTGATTCGCTGGACCGCGCTACCCAAATCTTCTACTCCCTTAAAATGGAACAGACAGATTTCAGGAACGCCGTACTGGTATACATCGCTGTTAAAGACCACCAGCTGGCGGTATTTGCCGATGAAGGCATCTACCAGAAAGCTGGCGCCGCCTTCTGGAATGCCGCCGTAAAAAACATGCTCCTTCACTTCAACTCCAGTAATTACGGCACAGGAATATCCTTTATCGTAACAGAAATCGGTAATACCCTGCAAACGCATTTTCCCTATAACAGCGCCACCGATAAAAATGAACTGCCAGATGATATCGTATTTGGAAAATAACAAGAGGGGGTCCGCCATCAAAGCGGACCTTCTTTAATTTTTTTGGATGAAACAACTACTCGCCTTTATATTTTTATTGCTCGCCCATCTTTCCTGGGGCCAAACCATACCCGCCCGGCCAAACCCACCCCGGCTGGTAAACGACTACCAGCACGTGATGAGCCCCGACCAGGTGGCAGCCCTTGAAAGAAAATTGGTAGCTTACGACGACAGCACCTCTACACAGGTGGTGGTGATAACCTACGATATAGATGATGACTACCCCATTGAAATGGTGGCACTGAAGATTCTACGCGACTGGGGCGTGGGCAACAAAAAAACCAACAATGGCGTGGTGTTGCTGGCCGATATCAAACACCGTAAAATACGGATTGAAACCGGCGGCGGTATGGAAGGAAGTATACCGGATATTACCGCAAAACACATTATTGAATCGCAAATAGCCCCCAATTTCAGGACGGAAAACTATTACCGCGGTTTTGATGAAGCCACCGATGCCATCTTTCAGGCGGCAGCCGGCGAATACAAAGCTCCTGAAAATTACGGCCGGCGTGGCGCCAAAAACGGAGGACCTATTGGCATCTCCATATTCGTTTTTATCATCATCGTCTTTATTTTATCGAGGATAGGTGGTGGCGGCGGTGGTCGCGGCGGAATGATGACCAGGCGCGGATTTAGCCCATGGATATTCCCAACTGGTGGCTGGACCGGCGGCGGTGGTGGCGGTGGATGGAGCGGCGGTGGCGGTGGCGGCGGTTTCGGTGGCTTTGGCGGAGGCAGCGGCGGTGGTGGTGGCGCGAGTGGAAGTTGGTGAGAAATTGTGTTGTGTGTTGAGTGCTATGTGTTCTCAGATCGGAAGTGGGTAGTGGTTAGTGTCTAGTGGGCGTTTGCCAGGTATAAGGCAAAAGTCAAAATGCATAAAATGGCGAGGCACCGGTCTGGAGACCCTGTCTGACCGACTTCTCCAATAAGTTAGAAGTCAAATTAGAGGAACCATACTTCTCTTTTACAATTACCGTTTTTATTATATAACTGTACGACATAAATGTTGAATTGCCTGCCAACTGATAGCACCGGACAGGCAATTCAACATTCTAATTTTATATTTTGAATGGGGGTTGTCCTTTTTGTTTTAAGTGTTGTGTGTTATGTGTTAAGTAAAAGACACTCCACAACCACAAAACACAACACTTAACCCACAACACAGTATTCAAACACAACACATAACACTCAACACTCCACACAATATTTTAAAAGCCTTTCTTCTCCTGGATCTTTTCATTGATATATTTAACCTGCTCCTGTAATTCGGCATTGGTTTGAGCGCCGGTCTTTTTCTTATTGGCGATGCTGCGGAGCACAACATTATTGATAAACGGCGTAAGCTGGCTTTTGTATTGCGCCGGCACCGCTTCACGCAAATCAACAATCATATCTACCCCTTTCTTTACTTTCTCCGTATTGGTAATGGTGCCCAGGTACTGCGCAAAGGGTTGCAATGCTTCAAACTTTGCATCAGATACCGGCAGCTTTCCAAAGTTGCCCGCAATTACATCAAAGTCTTCTTCTCCCCCACCCGCTTCTATCAAAATCTGGCTTACCACTGAACCCAGTTTTCCTTTCATGGGTTGTTTTGAAAATGTTTTGGCATTGGCCAGCGCTGCATCGCCATCTAACTGCGCCAATGCGCCGAGTGCTTCGCCCGCCACAGTGTAAGAAGAATCCTGGATGGCTTTTACATACAACGGCTTATAATCGGCTTTGCCGTACTGCCCCAGTAAACCGATGGCAGCAGCACGCACCGTTGGTTTGGCGTCGTTTTTAGCAATATCCGCCAGCAGCGGCTCCATTTCCGTTTTTACCGTCGTTTTTTTAAGGTCGAGCGCTGCTATGGTATAACTGCGAAGGCCATAATACTTGTCTTTAATGGCTGTTTTCAGAAATGCCAGTGCTTTGGGATCTTCCTGGTTTTTTCCACAAAAATCAATGGCTTCTTTACGATCTACATAATTTCCTGCATACGTATACTGGTGTATGAAATTATCCAAGGTTTTATCATCTGTCTTCTCCCACAGTATTACTTTTTCTGCATCCACATTGATCAGATCGGGTCTTTTTTTATAGGCAAAGCTGAATGTATCCGTTTTATGTTCTATCCATACATTGTGTCGAACCTTTTCTTTACCATTGTATACATCGATGGCTACCGGTAAACGAAAAATTTGTTCGCTGTCCTGTTTCTGCTGCACAATTACCGATGCTTTACCGGCTGCGTCGTCATAGAGGTAACTGATTTCCACTTTTGGATTGCCGCTTCCAAAATACCATTGGTTAAAAAACCAGTTGAGATCCAGCCCACTCACTTCTTCAAACGCCAGCCTGAGCTGGTGCGCTTCGCCGGTTTTAAATTTATTGGTGGTGAGGTAAAGGTTCATTCCTTTAAAAAAGGCGCTGTCGCCTAAAAAAGTATGCAGCATATGTAAAATGCGGCCGCCCTTATTGTAACTAACGGCATCGAACATATCTTCTTTGTCTGCATAATGAAAACGTACCAGATCTTTGCTTTCGCTGTGACTGGCCAGGTACCCCTGCATGTCTTCAAAGTTTTTATCTTCTGCTGCGTCTTTGCCATATTTATAATTGTTCCAGAGTACTTCGCTGTAATTGGCAAATGATTCGTTAACGGTGAGGTTGCTCCAGCTTTCGGTGGTTACCAAATCTCCAAACCACTGGTGAAACAGTTCATGCGCCACATATTCTTCAAACTTATTGCCATCTACCAGTTCGCGGGCATCCTGCTGCAAAGCATCTGTATGCAGCGTGGCAGTGGTATTTTCCATGGCGCCGCTAACATAATCCCGGCCTGTTATCTGGCTGTATTTTGCCCAGGGATATTCCACCCCGGTAATTTTTGCATAGAATGCTATCATTTCAGGTGTAAGCCCGAATATCTTCCTGGCCACAGCCGCATAAGGCTTCTCTACATAATAACTGACTTCCTTGCCTTTATAAGAATCTTTGATAATGGCATAGTCGCCAACACCCATAAAAAATAAATAAGGGGCATGCGGCAGATCCATTTTCCAGTAATCCGTGCGTGTGCCATCCGTATTCTTTTTCTGGCTGATGAGTAAGCCGTTACTGAGTGTTACATATTTTGCAGGAACGGTCATGTAAATTTCATCGGTGCAGCGCTGATTGGGTTTATCGATTGTTGGGAACCATACAGAACCTGCTTCGGTTTCGCCCTGCGTCCATATCTGCGTGGGTTTGTCTTTGTCTTCTCCCTTTGGATTGATAAAATACAATCCTTTTGCATCTTTGATGGCATCGCTTCCCTTTACCTTTAATTCATTGGGTTTGGAAATATAATCGATGTAAACCGTGTATTTTTCATTTGCATTATATGATTTGTCCAGTTTGATAGTCAATATCATTCCATCATATTTATATTTCAACGCATCCGTTGCTGTTCCTTTTACCAGGGCTACCTTCCTGATATCCATACCCTTTGCATCGAGCGATAATGAGTCAGTGGCATAAAAGTGCGGTTTAAGGGTAATCCATGCTTTTCCATACAGGTAAGACTTATCATAATCGAACTTTACATCCAGCTTTGTATGTACCAGGTCATTGATACGCGGGCTGGTGGCCCTGTATTGAGTGGCAGGGTTTTCATCGGGCAACTGGCCGCTGGCGGCTACAGTAAGAATAAGCAAACTACAAATCAAAAATGGTTTCATCATATGTCAAATTTAAAAGCCGTAAAGATAGGCGCCAGCTTTGGCACAGTTTGTAAAAAAATTGGTAAATGGCAATCCCAATGCCTGTTTTCTATTAGATTTGTTGGCAAATCACCACTTATTACTGCATGAAGTACCTGGTTGCATCATTCATTTTGTTTTTTTGTACCCTGCAAACGTTTGGCCAGCAGGATTATTTTATTTATTTACAAACGGATAACAGCCAGGCATTTTACATTCGCATCAACAATGCCGTGTACAGTTCTACACCTGCCGGATACCTTATTCTTTCCAAATTACCCGACAGCACCGCTTATGTAACAATTGGCTTTGCTAAAAATGTTTATCCCGAACAACAGTTTAACATTCCGGTAAATCACAAGGATGGCGGTTACCTCATCAAAAACTTTGGCGATAAGGGCTGGGGTCTTTTTAATCTGCAAACGCTGGCTGTAATTATGAGCAGCACACCCGCGGAGGAAAAAAAAAGCCCTGAAATAACCGGGAGTCGTAAAAACGATGCTTTTTCTTTACTGTTGGCGAATGCGGTAAATGATACCGCTGTTTTATACGTTGTCAACAAACCCAAAAAAATAACGCCTGTACCGGTTCAGGTGGTAGATGAAATTAAAAAAGATACGGTTGCACTGGTTAAAGCAGATACTGTAAAAAAAGACAGCGCCGCCATCGTTAAAAAAATAGCTTCCCAGAAAGACAGCACGCTTGCTGCAAAAGCAAAAACGGACAGCATTGCACGCGTGGCCATTGCCACAAAACCGCTGCGGCAAAATAATAAACCGGCCAATAAAGAATCCAGAACGGGCGATACCGCATTGGTTGTAAAAAACAAACCCAGCCAGCCACCCCCCACTACACCTGGTAAAAATGCCGGTATAAAACCAGCTGCGGGTGTCTCCGGAAAAAATATTGCCAAACAAAATAATAAAGACACCATTATTATTGCGCGGAATAACCGCACCAATGCGCCAGAGAATTCCCTTGCACAAAAAAATAGCAATGAAAGAAAGGATACGATTATTCTCATGAATAACAAACCGCCAACGGCTAACAAAACGGTGGCAAAGAATACGGCACCTAACAAACCTGCTTCAATAAAGAAAGACAGCCTGTTACTGGCCAGGAAAGAAACCACCATAAAAAAGGAAGAAAAAATTGTGCCGCCCGTACAACAGCCTCCTGTTGCTGAACAAAACCTGCCTCCCAAAAAAGACAGCATTGCCGGCAACAACTTTATAAAAAAAGATACGGTGATTGCGCCGGTTGTGGCATCACCTACAAAACCAGCTGCTGATACCACAGCGGTGGCCGTAAAAAGATCCGGGCCGGTTGTTACCAAAGCAGCAGAACTGTTTACAGACACATCGTATGTTGCGGTATTTGTTGATGAATCTAAAGATATCTTTGATACCATACGCATCAGTATTCCATTTTTTGAAACCATTGCACGCGCCACACAGCAACCAGCATCTGTAAAAGAAAAAACAAAACAGGCCGACAGCAATTTATCTGCCATAACTACCACGGTTAAAGACAGTGCACCACCGCCCGTTGCCACTAAACCGGCGCCGGTGAAAAATGATACTACCATTAAAACAGTAAAAGACAGTACACCTGTAACCAGTCATATTATTGCAAAAGACACGGGTATTGCAAACAGGGCCATAAAAGACAGTGCGGTAATGCCGGTGCAACAGCCGCCTGCCCCGGTAAAAAAACAGGATACGGTTACCATACCACCCATAATGGATTCCGGCAGGGTGATAAAAGCCCCCCAGCAGGCTGTACTGAAAAATTCGGATTGCAAGGAGATTGCATGGGACAGCGATATTGACAAATTAAGGATCAAGATGCTGGTAGTGGCAACAGACGATGAAAGAATTACGCTGGCCAAAAAAGTATACAGGCAAAAATGTTTTTCCGTTAAACAGGTAAGGGCCCTCAGCGAACTTTTTAAGACAGATGAAGGCAAATACAAATGGTTTGATGCGGTGTATCCCTTTGTTACCGACAGCAGTAATTTTTCTTTATTGGGTGAGCTGATCAAAAGCGACTATTACCTGAACCGTTTTAAAGCAATGCTGCGCAATTAATATTGTATTCTCTGCTTATGCCACAGCGCTATTTTCTGGAACTGATGTACAAGGGAACCGGCTACAGCGGCTTCCAGGTGCAGAAGAATGCACCCAACACCGTTCAGGAAGAAATTGAAAAAGCTTTTGCGGTATTGCAGCGGCAACCCATAACCATGACAGGTTCTTCCAGAACAGATGCCGGTGTACATGCCTGGCAGAATTTTTTTCATTTTGATTTTGACGGTCCCATTCATGACCATTTCAGGTATAAGATGAATGCCATTCTTCCCAAAGACATTGTCATAAAAAATATATACGCAGTACCCGAAACTGCGCATTGCCGTTTTGATGCGGTAGCCCGCAGTTACCGGTATTATATATTTAAAAATAAAAATCCTTTCCTGGCAGACAGGGCTTATTATTTTCCTTATACACTGGATATAGATAAAATGCAGGAAGCTGCTGATACACTTCGCCTGTATACCGATTTCACATCATTCAGCAAACGCAATACACAGGTAAAAACTTTTATTTGCGCCATTGCCACTAGCAAATGGATACAGGAAGGAGAGCAACTGGTTTACCATGTTAGCGCCAACCGTTTTCTGCGCGGTATGGTAAGAGGACTTACCGGCACCATGCTGCAGGTAGGCCGGAGCAAAATAAGCCTTGATCAATTTAAACAAATCATTGAAGCCCGTGATTGCCGGCTGGCCGATTTTTCTGTGCCTGGTCATGGATTGTTTTTAACCGATGTGGTATACCCGGACGGGTTGTTGCAGGCACCGCTTGCGCTGCGCTGATTGGTTGCTTCGCCGCGGATGATAGCTGTTCGGTGCGTCAGGTTGAATGCGGCTCGCAATGACGTCCGGATAAGTTGGGGGCATGCAAAACCATCGCAGCGTCATTGCGAGCCGCCAGCAGCAATATTTATAGTAACAGGGATCTATGGCGGCGAAGCAACCTGCACTTGCATGGTGCAGGTTGCTGCATGAAGAGCAGGTTGCTTCGCCGCGGTTGCTAGTTGTGAGTGCATCACGTTGAGCGGCTCGCAATGACGTCCGGATAAGTTGGGGGCATGCAAAACCATCGCAGCGTCATTGCGAGCCGCCAGCAGGAATATTTATAGTAACAGGGATCTATGGCGGCGAAGCAACCTGCACTTGCATAGTGCAGGTTGCTGCATGAAGAGCAGGTTGCTTCGACGCG